>Ga0187864_10000013_pt1 | contig 193705 bp, 169 predicted proteins | sample June2016WEW_11_4_FD_132985 | JGI IMG/M metagenome (GOLD analysis project Ga0187864, IMG submission 132985) | Peatland microbial communities from SPRUCE experiment site at the Marcell Experimental Forest, Minnesota, USA - June2016WEW_11_40 | ecosystem: Environmental > Terrestrial > Soil >... | reverse complement strand
GCCAACTGTTGGTACAGCTCGAAAATCGCCGATGCGTCCATTCACAAAACATAAACCTAAAGGAATGTATTGCATAGATCGAGCCTTCGAAAAGTGAGTGGCATTGCGCTTCAGCGTGCCGTGTCGGCACTCGTGCCGACACACGGGCGTCGAGATGAGTCTCGACGCGGCACTCACGAGTGCGTGCGCCACAAGAGCCGCTTGAGTAGCGTCCTACCCAGCCAGCGTCAGGCTCGCCGAAGCCGCGAGCGTCATGTCCGCAAACTCACCGCGCCCGTATTTGACGAACGCCGCGGCTGCGATCATGGCGGCGTTGTCGGTCGAGAGCCGCGGCGCCGGGAAGTGGACCGGGCACGGCAGGCGCGCCTCCTCTGCCGCCGCGCGCAAACCGGCGTTCGAGGCCACGCCACCCGAGACAATGAGCGAGCGAGCGCCGATCCCTTCGGCGGCGGCCACCGCGTGGCGCAGCAGCTCCTCGATCACGGTGCGCTGGAAGGACGCCGCCAGATCGAGCGTCGCCCGCGGCGTTACCGCCAGCCACTCCTCCACCGTGGGATGCGGATTCGAGCGCAGCATCTCGCGCCGGGCCTCGATCTCCGCGCTCATCCCGCGCTGCTCCACCCAGCGCAGCACGGCGGTCTTGATCCCGCTGAAACTGAAATCGAGCGTGTTGCCTTTCATCTTCGCCAGCGTGAACTTCACCGCGTGCGGATTGCCGTGAGGCGCGAGCGCGTCGATCACCGGCCCCCCCGGGTAGCCGAAGCCAAGTAGCTTGGCGACCTTGTCGAAAGCCTCGCCCGCGGCGTCGTCGCGCGTCTTGCCGAGCAGTCGATACAAAGGGCCCTCGCGAACCTCGAACAGGTGCGTGTGCCCGCCGCTCACCACCAGCGCCAGCGCCGGGTACTCCACCGGCCGCCCGCCGCCGCGCGCCTGCGAAATCACCGCGTGTATGTGGCCTTCGATGTGGTTCACCGCCACCAGCGGCAGCCCGCGCGCAAAGCAGAGCGCCTTGGCGTAGGTGATCCCGACCAGCAGCGATCCCACCAGGCCGGGCCCGGCGGTCACGGCGACGGCGGCCAGGCCATCCAGATCCGTGCCGGCGCGCTCCAGCGCCTCGCGCACCACCGGCACGATGGCGCGCAGGTGCTCGCGCGACGCCAACTCCGGAACCACGCCGCCGTATTTGCCGTGCGTATCGAGCTGCGACGCGACCACCGAGGAAAGGATGCGCGTCCCGTCCTCCACCACCGCCGCCGCCGTCTCGTCGCACGAGCTCTCGATGCCCAGAATCTTCGCCATTGCTATCCTGCGGTAGAAACCGCGGTCATGAATCTCTCCGACTTCGATTATCGCCTCCCCGAGGAGCGCATCGCGCAGCGGCCCCTGGAAGACCGCGCCGCCTCGCGCATGTTGGTGCTCTACCGCCAGGAGCGGCGCTGGGAGGACCGCATGTTTCGTGAGCTTCCCTCGTTCCTGCGGCCCGGCGACTGCCTGGTGCTCAACGATTCGAAGGTCTTTCGGTCGCGGCTCTACGGCCATCGCGCCGGCGTGCGCGCGCTGCCGGTCGGCAAGAAGAACCCCGCGCGCCAGACGAATCTCACCGGGACCGTCGAGGTTTTCCTGCTTCGGCCGGAGGCGGAAGACCCGCGGATCTGGCAGGCGCTGGTCCATCCCGGCCGGAAGATGCACATCGGCGAGAAGGTGCGCTTCGAGGGTGGTCTCGAAGCCGAGATCGTCGCGCGCGGCGCCTTCGGCGAGCGCACGCTGCGGTTCGACTACGCGGGGGACCTGGTCGAGAAGTTCAACCAGATCGGCCACGTTCCCCTGCCGCCCTATATTCGCCGCTGTGACGACCCGCTCGACCGCGAGCGTTATCAGACCGTCTTCGCGTCGCACCCGGGGTCGGTGGCGGCGCCCACCGCGGGCCTGCACTTCACAGCGGAAATCCTCGACCAATGCCGCGCGTCCGGCGCCGAAATCGCCTGCGTCACCTTGCACGTGGGACTCGGCACTTTCCAGCCTATTCGCGAAGCGCAGGTCGAAGCCAACCGCCTGCACTCCGAGTTTTACGAAATCACAGCGGAAAATGCGCGCAAAATGCGCGAGGCTTCGCGGCTGGTGGCCGTGGGGACAACCAGCGTGCGCACCATCGAGAGCGCCGCCCGCGGCCAGGAGCGGGGCGAGACGGACATCTACATTTACCCCGGCTTCGAGTTCCGCGCCACCGGCGCCATGCTGACGAACTTCCACCTGCCCCGCTCGAGCCTGCTGCTGCTGGTTTGCGCCCTGGCCGGGACGGATTTCGTCCTCGCCGCTTACCGCCACGCCGTGGAGAGCAATTACCGCTTTTATTCCTACGGAGACTGCATGTTGATCCTCTGAAATGGGAGTTGAACGCCTGGCCGGTGCGGAGTATAGTTGAGGGCGGCAGGGGAGGAACCATGTCACCCTACACACGCTTGCTCCTTCTGACGATTGCAACAGCCACCGGAATGTGGGCTCAAAACCTCTACACCGTCACCGCCCTAGGCACTGGCGAGGCTAACGGCTTTGACTCCTATGCCGCCAACGGAATCAACAACAGCGGCCAGGTCGTAGGGACCTACATTTTTAACACCCTTGAAGCGCACTCCGCAGGCTTCCTGTATAGCGGTGGAGTTCTCACCGTGCTTGGCGGGCCAGCCACCGCGATCAACGACGCTGGCCAAATCGTCGGCACCCCGGGTCCGCCGGGCCCCGAGACGAACAGCACCGCGATCAACGACAGTGGGCAGGTCGTCGGCGATGAGATGGGCACGGCGAATGGCTTGTGGCAGGCTTTTCTGTACAGCGGCGGCGTCCTAGCAGGCCTTGGGTACCTTCCCGGGTGCACGTCGAGCTGGGCCAACGGCATCAACAGCAGCGGCCAGATCGTCGGCTACGCGGAGAACGCGTCCGGGACCAATGAGGCCTTCCTGTACAGCGGCGGCGTTATGACCGGTCTGGGCACGCTCCCTGGTTATAGCGATAGCGTGGCCACCGCCATCAACGACAGCGGCCAGATCGTCGGCTACGTGCTCGATCGTTCCACCGGAAACTCGCAGGCTTTCCTGTATACCAACGGTGCCATGACGGGCCTCGGCGCCCTCTCTGGCGACTCCGGCAGTCAGGCCCAGGCGATCAACAGCAAGGGCCAGATCGTTGGCTATTCGATCGGCCCTTCAGGGGGGGGCTTTCTCTACAGCGGCGGCCGGATGTACGATCTCAACAGCCTGACCGTGAACCCTCCCCAGTTCGGGGTCTCGGCCACCGGCATCAACGATTCGGGGCAGATTATCGCCAACGGCGGTTTCAGCGCCTACCTGCTGACACCGCTCGCTGGCCGCTTCGTCGCGATCCCCCCCTGCCGCGTGGCGGACACGCGCACCTCCCCTGGACCGTTCGGCGGTCCGGCGCTCGACAGCGGCTCCGTCCGCCCCTTCGCCATTCCCCAGGGCGCGTGCAACGTCCCGTCTACGGCGCTGGCGTACTCCCTGAATGTGACCGCAGTGCCCCAAGGTCCACTTGGCTACCTGACCCTGTGGCCCACCGGCATGACGCAACCAGTCGTCTCCACCTTGAACTCGTACGAGGGCAACGTAGTGGCGAATGCGGCCCTCGTCGCCGCGGGCCAGAACGGCGCGGTCAGCGTCTACGTCACCCACCCCACGGATGTGGTCCTGGACATCGACGGCTACTTCGATTCCACCGCCGGCGACTCGTTCTATCCCGTCCTCCCCTGCCGCGTGGCCGACACGCGGAATCCAGCCGGCCCCTTGGGCGGCCCCTCGCTCTCCGGCGGCGAGACCCGCGGCTTTCCGATTCTCTCCAGCCCTTGCAGCCTGTCCAACGCGGCTACCGCTTACTCGATGAATGCGACGGTGGTCCCGGACGGGCCACTGAGTTTCCTTACCCTCTGGCCTGCGGGACAGGCGCAGCCGAACGTTTCCACGCTGAATTCCTCGACCGGTGAAGTAGTAGCGAACGCGGCCATCGTGCCGGCGGGAGCGAACGGCGCCACGTCGGCCTACGTCACGAACCCCACCGATCTCATCCTGGACGCCAACGGCTACTTCGCCCCGTCCGGCAACTCAGGCGCGCTGACCTTCTACCCGGTGCTGCCCTGCCGCGTGGCGGACACGCGCAATCCCGATGGCCCCTTCGGTGGACCGGAGATGGAGGCCGGGGCCACGCGCTCGTTTGCGATCCCGGCCAGCGGCTGCGGCGTCCCGTCGAGCGCTGCGGCCTATTCGCTCAACGTCACCGTGGTCCCCGACGCTGCGCTGGGCTACCTGACGGCTTGGCCGACCGGCTCTCTGCAGCCGTTCGTCTCGACGCTGAACTCGCCGGATGGCACGGTGGTCGCCAACGCCGCCAACGTCCCCGCCGGCTCCGGCGGCGCCATCAGCATCTATGTAACGAACCGTACCGAGGTGATCCTGGACATAAACGGCTATTTCGCGCCATAGTATCCTGGGCTCACAATGCAACTCGACACGTTGTTGGAACTTCTTCGCGGCGGGCACGCGCACGCGACCTTTGCCGACGCCGTGAAGAACCTGCCGTTCGACAAGACCGGTATCCGGCCCCGCGGGTTGCCGTACTCGGCGTGGGAGTTGGTGGAACACATGCGAATCGCGCAAAACGACATCCTGCGCTTCAGCCGGGAGCCGGATTATGCGTCCCCACAATGGCCGGAAGGCTACTGGCCGGCATCGCGGGCGCCAAAAGACGAGGCGCAGTGGAAGAAATCGATCGCCGCCTTCCGACGCGACCTCACCGCGTTCGAGCGCCTTCTAGGCGAGCGCGCCACCGAGATCGACAAGCCCTTTCCCTGGGGACAGGGCCAGACTCTATTCCGCGAAGCGCTTCTGATTGCCGACCATAACTCGTACCACATAGGCCAGCTCGTGCTCCTTCGCCGGCTCTTGGATGCGTGGAAGGGCTGACGCCCAACCGCTGCCGCCTGTCCTATAATGAAGGAACCGCTCCAGCGGTCGTGTGTTCGGTCCCGCCGAAAACCAGCAGTTCGGGCCCCGATCATGTTTGAGAACTTATCCGACAAGCTCCAGCGCGTCTTCAAGACGTTGCGCGGCGAAGGCAAGCTCAGCGCCGCCAACATGGAGCAGGCTCTGCGCGAAATCCGGGTAGCCCTGCTGGAGGCCGACGTCCACTTCCGCGTCGTCAAGCAACTGATTGAGAACATTAGGGAAAAGGCGATGGGAGAAGAGGTGCTCACGGCTCTTTCCCCCACCCAGCAGGTGGTCAAGATCGTCCACGAGGAGCTGATAAAGACCCTCGGCAGCCACCAGTCCAAGCTGCGCTTCGCCAACGAGCCGCCCTCGGTCATCTTCATCGTCGGCCTGCAAGGCTCCGGCAAAACCACCACCACCGGCAAGCTGGCCCGCTGGCTCTCGAAGAACGGCCACAACCCGCTAATGGTCTCGGTGGACGTCTACCGGCCCGCCGCGCGCGAGCAGTTGAATGTCATCGGGCGCGACGTGAAGCTGCCGGTTTTCGTGGGAACGCCCGAGGAAACCAAGCCGGTCGACCTGGCCCGCTCGGCCCGGCGCGAAGCCGCCAATACCGGCCGCGACGTCGTGCTGGTGGATACGGCCGGCCGCCTGCACATCGACGACGATCTCATGACCGAGCTCCAGCAGCTCAAGGAAGCGGTCGCGCCGGCCGAGATCCTGTTCGTCGCCGACGCCATGACCGGCCAGGACGCGGTCAAGTCGGCCGACGAATTCCACAAGCGCCTCGGCATCACCGGCGTCATCCTCACCAAGATGGATGGCGACGCCCGCGGCGGCGCGGCGCTCTCCATCCGCTCCGTCACCGGCCAGTCGCTGAAGTTCGTCGGCGTGGGGGAGAAGTTCGACGCCCTCGAGCCCTTCTATCCGGACCGCGCCGCCTCCCGCATCCTGGGCATGGGCGACGTGCTCTCGATCGTCGAGAAGGTGCAGGAGCAGATCGACCAGAAACAGGCCGAGGAGATGCAGCGGAAGCTCTTCGAGAACGAGTTCACGCTCGAGGATTTCCGCGATCAGATCCGCCAGCTCCGCAAGCTGGGGCCGCTCGAGTCCATTATTTCGATGATGCCCCAGGTCGGCATGCTGAAGGACCTCAAGAACGTCAAAGTGGACGAGAAGGAAATCATGCGCGTGGTGGCGATCATCGATTCGATGACGCCTCATGAGCGCGCACATCACATGGCTATTAACGGCTCCCGCCGCCGCCGCATCGCCAAGGGCAGCGGGACTACCGTACAGGAAGTTAACAATCTGCTGAAGCAGTACTCGCAGATGCGCAAAATGATGAAGGGCCTCACGGGCGGGTTCCTGTCGCGGAAGCTCGGCAAGATGAAGTTGCCGGACATCCTCGGCCAGCGCATGTAACCGTGACCGAGCCGCGCCCACAGGGAGCGGTCGAGAGAATTTCAGGAGTGTATACCCGATTATGTTGATGATTCGGTTGGCGCGATTCGGCGGGAAGAAGAAGCCGTCCTACCGCCTGGTGGTGATTGAGAAGGAACGGGCGCGCGACAGCCGCGCCCTGGAAGTTGTCGGTCAGTACAACCCCGTCAGACAGCCGGCGACGGTGAACTTGAAATACGATCGCATCGCCCACTGGGTGAGCCGCGGCGCCAAGCCGTCGGATACCGTGGCCCGCTTGCTTCAGAAACATCCGGCGCCCGCGCCCGAACCGGTCGCCTCGTAGGACAGGCCTCCGGTCTGTCCGACAGGCCGGAGGCCTGTCCTACGTTCTGTCTCGGACGCAACGTTCCCTGTTAGCGGGGTGCTATCATCGAGGCGAATGAGGAGGCAGTGGGATGTCAGGGATGAAAGAACTTGTAGAGGATATTGCTAAGGCTCTGGTCGATATCCCCGATCAGGTTGCCGTACGAGAAGTCCAGGGAGAACAGGTCACAGTCCTCGAATTGAGAGTGGCGCCCACTGATTTAGGGAAGGTGATCGGAAAACAGGGGCGGACGGCGCGGTCGGTCCGCACCATTCTGGGAGCGGCCGGCATGAAGTTGAACCGCCGGTTCACATTGGAGATCCTGGAGTAGTTGGCGCCGGAACGTTCCGAAAGCGAAGAACCGTGGGTCACCGTGGCCACGCTGGGCCGCGTCTGGGGCCGGCGCGGTGAGCTCGCCGCCGAGTGCTTGACCAGCGGTGCGGAGCGTTTCAACGGAGTTAAGGAAGTAACCCTCTTCGGGCCGGAAGGCGCCGCGACTGCGGCGCGCCCCATCGGGCTCGAGTCGGTGTGGGAGCATCGGGGACGCCTGATTTTCAAGTTCCGGGGCGTCGACTCGATTTCCGATGCCGAGCCGCTCCAGGGAGCCGAGGTTCGCCTGCCCCGCAGCGAGCGCGCCCCGCTGGCGAACGGAGAGTTTTACCAGTCGGATCTGATCGGCTGCGAGGTGGTGGAGCGCTCGACCGGGGAGCGCCTCGGCGCGGTGGTGGATTGGGTGGAACACGGCGGCCCGCCGCTCATCGAGGTGCGCGGCGCGGGGAAGCCGATCCTGATCCCCTTCGTGAAGGCGATTTGCGTGGAGATCGATGTGCCGGGCCGGCGGATGACTGTCGAGCTGCCCGAGGGTTTGAAGGATCTGTGAGCGAGTGGGGCGGACCCCTGGTCCGCGCGGGTCCCCCTGGACCCGCCTCATTCGTGGAGCGGTGGATGATCTTTGACGTTCTGACCATCTTCCCCGAGTTCTTCCGGGGCCCGTTCGAGCACGGGGTGGTTGCGCGCGCCCGCGAAACCGGGCTGCTGGATATCCGCATCCACGACCTGCGGAACTGGACGTCCGATGTCCACAGAACCGTGGACGACCGGCCTTTCGGCGGCGGCGAGGGCATGGTCCTGAAGCCCGAGCCCGTCTTTTCGGCCGTCGAGTCGATCTGGCCCGAGCGCACGCCGGACCGCAAGGTGGTGCTGCTCTCGGCGCAGGGCCGGCCGTTCGACCAGGGGATGGCGCGGCGGTTCGCTTCGCTCGGCGGCATCCTGCTCCTGTGCGGCCGCTACGAGGGAGTGGACGAGCGAGTGGCCGAGCGCCTGGCCGACGAAGAGGTCTCCATCGGAGACTACGTGCTGAGCGGCGGCGAACTGGCTGCCGCGGTGGTGGTGGATGCGGTCGCGCGGCTGTTGCCGGGTGTCCTCGGCAACGAGAATTCCGCGCTGAACGAGTCCTTCAGCGCGTTGGATAATGGAGGGGAGGCCAGCCTCCTCGATTGGCCGCAGTACACGCGTCCGGCGGAGTTTCGCGGCTGGAAGGTGCCCGAGGTGCTGGTGAGCGGGCACCATGAACAGATTCGGCGCTGGCGCCGCCAAGCGGCGTTCGAGAAGATGCAGCGCCTCCGTCCCGATTTGGCGAGACGCAGTAGCCCAGAGAACAGGAAGGAACCCGAGCCGGTACCCAGTCAGGCCGGGCGCGACACTCATGAATAGTCAGCTCTTGCAGAAATACATCAACGGTAAGAAGCGCACGGATATGGCCGTCTTTCGGCCGGGGGACACCATCCGGGTCCACGTGAAGATCAGGGAAGGCGACAAAGAGCGCCTCCAGGCTTTTGAAGGCACGCTCATCGCGCGTCACAACACCGGGATGGGGGAGACCATCACGGTTCGAAAGGTCAGCTTCGGACACGGAGTGGAGCGCATTTTCCCAGTGAACGCTCCGGTCATCGATCATATCGATGTGGTGCGAACCGGCAAAGTCCGCCGGGCCAAGCTCTACTATCTGCGCGGATTGAAGGGTAAGGCGGCGCGTCTCAAAGAGCGCGAGTAACTTTGGCCGATCGGGCGAAGCGAAACTTCCGCTGCCGGGCCACCTTCGAGCGCCAGTTGCGCGCCGAAGGTTTCGCCCTCGTCGCCGGGGCCGATGAGGCCGGGCGCGGTTCGCTGTTCGGCCCGGTCTTCGCCGCCGCGGCGATTCTGTCTCCCGACCGTCCCGTTGCCGGACTGCGCGACAGCAAGTTGCTCGACGCGGCGCGGCGCGAGGAACTCGCCGAGCTCATTCGCGAGCGGGCCGTCGCCTGCGCCGTGGCGTCCGTGGATGCCTTTGTGATCGATCGTATCAATATCTACCAGGCTTCGCGGCTGGCGATGAAGCGCGCCATCGAGCGGCTTGCGCCGGCGCCGGATTCGCTCCTCATCGACGCCGTCCGGCTCGATACGCCGCTGCCGCAGATCCCGCTCATTCACGGCGACGCCCGCTCGCAGGCCATCGCGGCCGCGTCCATCCTCGCCAAGACCGCGCGCGACGCCGCCATGCGCGCCTGGGACGAGGTTTTCCCGCAATACGGTCTGGGCCGGCACAAAGGCTACGGCACGCCGGAGCACCTGGACGCGCTCGCCATCCACGGACCTACCCCGCACCACCGATTGAGCTTCGAGCCGGTCCGCATGGCTTGCCCGCTGGAGGCGCGCGTATGGCGCTAGAGCCCCTCGAAGAGACCCAGGCCGGACCCCCCGGCTACCACTGGTACCAGAAAGTGGGTGCGGTGCTCTATGCTTTCTTCTGCTTTGAAATCGGCGTCCTGCTGATTCTTCTGCCCTGGCTCGATCTCTGGGATCGCAACTACTTTTCCCATCTGGCGGCCCGCTGGCCCGACGTGTGGATGAGCCCCTATCTGCGCGGCGCGGTCAGCGGCCTGGGCGTGGTGGATATCGCGATTTCCCTCATCGAAGTGTTCCGGCTCCGCCGCTTCGCCCGCCGCTCGCCGCCGGTTCGCTAGGGCCTTGTGGCGCACGCTTCAGCGTGCCGCGGCGAGCTTCAGTTCGCCGTGGGCTGAAGCCCACGGCAGCACGCTGAAGCGTGCGCTACGGAACCGCTCCGGGCTAGAATAGAACCTTAGCCCAAACCGCTCAGGAGTTTCGTTTGGATCGAGCCAAGACCGCCGTGACAGAACAGACCCCCCAGACGCCCACGCCCAGGAGCGAGGGACCCCGCGGAGCGATTGCCGAGTGGGCGGTGACGATCATCCTCCTGCTGTTCGGCACCACCACCCTGGTACAGGCCTTCGTGATTCCCACCGGCTCGATGGAGGACACACTGCTGATCGGCGATCACCTCCTGGTCGACAAACTCAGCTATGCTCCCGGCGGTGCCGTGAGCGCCCACTTGCTGCCCTACCGCGAGCCCAAGCACGGCGACATCATCGTGTTCCGCTACCCGGTCGACATTAAGCAGACCTTCGTCAAGCGGGTCATCGGCGTGCCGGGCGACCGCATCCGGCTGGTCAACAAACAGGTCTACCGCAACGGCGAGAAGCTTTACGAGCCGTACACCTTCTACAAGACCGACTTCATCGATCCCTACCGGGACAACTTCCCTGCCATGGCCACCATGCAGGTGCTTCCCCGCGGCGTGGACATGCTAGATCGCAACCTGGTCAACGGCGAGGCGGTTGTTCCGCCCGATTGCTACTTCGCGATGGGCGACAACCGCGACTTGTCGCTGGACAGCCGTTACTGGGGTTTCGTTCCCCGCGAGAATATCATCGGCAAGCCGCTCATCATCTACTGGTCTTACGACGCTTCCACCGAAGCCCTGGCCGGTCCCACCATCAGTATCGATCACTTTGTCGATCTTCTCGAGCACTTCTTCAGCAAGACCCGGTGGCGCCGCACCTTCAAGCTGGTGCGTGGCTACTCGGGCTAGAGCCGTTCCGCTCCGCCCGCCGCCGGTTCGCTAGAATGGTGACTTGCACCGAGCCAAGACTGCCGTGACAAAGAGGGCCCGCGAGACGCCCAAACCCAGGACGGACGAGCCTCGCGGAGGAATTGCCGAGTGGGTGGTGACCATCATCCTTCTGCTGTTCGGCACCACCGCCCTGGCGCAGAACTTCGTGATTCCCAGCGGCTCGATGGAAGGCACACTGCTCATCGGCGATCACCTGCTGGTAGACAAACTCAGCTACGCTCCGGCGGGCTCCGTGAGCGCACACTTGCTGCCTTACCAGGAGCCCCGGCACGGCGACATCATCGTTTTCCGCTCCCCGGCCGACCTCACGCTGACCTTGGTCAAACGGGTCGTCGGCATTCCGGGCGACCGCATCCGGCTGGTCAACAAGCAGGTTGTCCGCAACGGCGAAGAGCTTTACGAGCCATACACCATTTACAAGACCGACTTCATCGATCCTTACCGGGATAACTTCCCCGCCATGCCGAACGCGCAGGTGCTTCCCCGCGGTTTGGACATGCTCGAGCGCAACGTGGTCGATGGCGAGGTGGTCGTGCCGCCCGATTGCTACTTCGCCATGGGTGACAACCGGGACAACTCGCTGGACAGCCGTTACTGGGGTTTCGTTCCCCGCGAGAATATCATCGGCAAGCCGCTCATCATTTACTGGTCTTACGACGCTTCCACCGAAGATCTGACCGGTCCCACCGTCAACATCGACCATTTCGTCGATGTCTTCGAGCACTTCTTCACCAAGACCCGGTGGCGCCGCACCTTCAAGCTGGTGCGTGGCTACTCGGGCTAGACGCCTTCCATGCCGCCAGCCGCCAGCGCAGTCGGAAAAGCCCTCGAGCCCAGCCAGACCGAGCCCAGGCGCAGCAGCATCACCGAGTGGACCACCACGGCGATCCTGTTCCTGTTCCTGATCACCACGTTGGTGCAGGGCTTCGTGATTCCCACCGTCTCCATGGAGGACACCCTGCTGCGCGGCGATCACCTGTTGGTGGACAAGCTGGCCTACGGACCCACCGGAGCGGCGAGCAAGTACCTGCTTCCTTATCGCGAGGTGCGCCGCGGTGACATTATTGTCTTCCGCTACCCGGTCGATCTCCGCCAGAACTATGTCAAGCGCGTGATCGGGGTGCCGGGCGACCGCATCCGCATCGCGAACAAAGCGGTCTACCTCAATGGAAACCCACTCCGGGAGCCCTACGCGGTCCACAAGTCGGCATACACCGATTCTTATCGCGACAGTTTTCCTGCCGATCCCAACGTGCGGCTTCCCGAGCCGGCCCTGCAGATGCTCGATCGCGACGTGAAGAACGGCGAGGTGGTGGTTCCCCCGGGCGCGTACTTCGCCATGGGCGACAACCGCGACAATTCGGCCGATAGCCGCTACTGGGGTTTCGTTCCTCGGGAGAACATCGTGGGCAAGCCGCTGCTGGTCTGGTGGTCTTACGATGCCCCCACCGACCAACTGGCCGATGGGAACATCGTCGGCCTCTCGCATCTCGCCGACCTGGGCCGCCACTTCTTCACCAAGACGCGCTGGAGCCGGACGTGCCGACTCGTCCGCGGCTATTCGCTGCGGTGACACCCGGCCTGTCGCCATCCGAAAGCCGTTGTATGATATTCAATTCGGCAGCTAAGTCTCGCGAGCGGAGGAACCATGCGCAACCCGTTGTGGCTACGTGTCGCTGCTCTGATCCTGGCCGCTGGCGGGGCGGTGGCGGCGCCGGGTGGCGCCAGCATCTCGGGCACGGTGGTGGACTTTGCGGGCGCACCGGCGCCGCGCGCCAGCCTGACGCTGATCCACCAGCAGAGCGGACTGCGGCTGGAGGTCGCAGCCGACCAGGCCGGCAACTACCAAGCCACCGGCCTACCTCCGGGCCCCTATGCGGTCACCGCCAGATCCCATGACGAGGACGCCATCGCGCGGCTCAACGCCGTCGTTCACGAGAACGAAGCCCTCAAGCTGCCCATCACCCTGCCTGCCGGAAGATCGACTCTCAATTCGGATGGATTGCACCAGCTCCCTCTGGAGACCCGCAGCTATCTGGACCTGGTTCGAGCGGCGCCCGGCATCACGCCCGGACAGCAGGGCGGGAACATCGAGGGCTACGGTCCCTATGGGTTCCGCGGCAACTCGAGTTTCAACGTCAGCGGCCAGCGCGGCCAGCACAACGATTTCACCATCGATGGGATCGACAACAACGAGATGTGGACTCAGGGCACCGTCCTGGAGCCTCCTCTCGACGCCATCGAGAGCGTGACGCTGACCGCGGGCTACCTCCCGGCCGAGCTGGGCCACAGCGCCGGGGGAGCCGTCGATGTCCGCATCCGGCCGGGGCAGAGCCAGTTTCACGGAGCCGCTTTCGACTCCCTCGGGAACTCCGCTCTCGACGCCCGCAACTTCTTCGACGATCTCGGCAAGCCGGGCGCCGTCCGGAATCAGTTCGGAGGCAGTCTCGGCGGCCCCGTGCACGGCGGCAATTGGTTCTTCTTCATCGACGCCGACCTGCTGCGGGAACGCCAAGGTCTCACGGTGACTTCGACCGTGCCCTCGGCGGCCGAGAAGGTGGGCGACTTCGGGACCGTGCCGGTCTACGATCCCCTCTCGATCGCCCAAACCAGCCCCGGCGTATTCGTGCGGCAGCAGTTCGCGGGCAATCTGATCCCGCCTTCGCGCATTCCATCGCAGGCGCGCAACCTGATTGGCCTCTACCCGGATCCGAACCTGCCCGGCGCGGCGGATAACTACTTGTACACGCCGGATCTGATCCGCAACAGCGACCGGTTCGACCTTCGCTCCGACAAACTCGTGGGCTCCCGGAGCGCACTCTCCGTGCGCCTCAGCTACGGACGGCTGGACGGCCAATCGCCCTCCTCGCTGCCCGATCTTGCAGGCAGCGACAGCACGCAATACGCCGACGGCGCCAGCACCGGCCAGACCACCTGGGGCGGCGGTGTCTCCTACACCTTCGTCGTGCGCCCCACCCTCACCAACGAGCTGCGGGCCGGCGTCTCCAGCTTCGACCTGAATGCGGTTCCGTTGGACAGCGCCGTGGACGCCTCCGCCGCGCTGGGCATACCGGGTCTTGGCCCCGCAGGTCTGCCAGATGTCATGCCCACCGGATACGCTCAACTGGGCGCCGCCGAGACTCTGCCCCTAGCCATCCGCACCACCAGCTACCAGCTCGAAGATCACGTGCTTTGGACTACCGGCCGGCACGCCTGGAAGTTCGGGTTCCAGTCCGTCCGCAGGCACGCCGACGGGACCGCTTCGGAATGGTCCAGCCGCGGCACGTTCTCTTTCACGCCCGACTACACCGACCAGCCGGGGATCGATGGCACCGGGAACTCGATCGCGTCCCTGCTGCTCGGCTATCCGTCCGAGGTGCAGCGCGACATCCAGGTTCAGCCCTTCCATCTGCGGGGCTGGGAGTGGGCGGGGTTCGTTCAGGATGAAGTCCGCGTCCTGCCGCGGCTGATGATCGAAGCCGGCGTCCGCTACTCGCTCTATCCTCCTGTCACCGAGGCCGATAACCGGCTGGTGAATTTCAACCTCCTGCGGCTCACTCCGGCGCTCAACCAATTCGCCGGCCAGGAGGGCGTGAACGAGTACGCGGGGCGGTCTTACAACCTGCACGCCATCGCGCCGCGGATCGGTTTCGCGCTCAGCCTTTCGAGCAGCGGGGCCACGGTGCTGAGAGGCGGTTACAGCACCGACTTCGATCCCGGCGCCTATCTCGCGCAGGGCAGCCTGGCGCGCAACCCGCCCTTCGCATCGCAACAGGATTTCTTCAATGGCTCGCTCCTGGTGGGCTCCAGCCTGGCCGATGGCCTGCCCCCGGCGTCGCCGGTCGCCCTGACTACGGCGGCGGCGCTCAACGCAGCCGGAGGCGCGATCTATGCCGTGGACACCCGGCCTTTCACCTCCGACGCGGAGCAGTGGGGCCTCTTCCTGCAGCGGCGTTTGAGACCGGCACTGGTGTTGGAGATAGGCGGCACCGGTTGCATGGGAGCGCACTTGTATTCCAGTTACAACGTCAACCAGCCGGACCCCGACTGGACCCCGTTCGTCAACCGCCGCTGGGCCTGGTATTCCCCTAACGTCTCCCGCATCGACTACCTGAGCTTTGCCGGGGGGTCGACGTACTATGGCGGCCAGGTCAAGATCACACGGCGATCGGCCTCCGGCGTTCAATTCCAGGCCTCTTACACGTTTTCAAAGGCCCTGGACGACTCCAACGCGCCTTCGAGCGGCCAGTCCAGCCGGCCTGACGGTCCGCAGAATATTAACTATCTGCGAGGCATCCTCTCGGCTTCTTCTTTCGACGTCACGCACCGGCTCGTGCTATCGGCCGTCTACGATCTGCCGTTCAAAGGGGGCTCGCGCTTCCTTCGCACCGCCCTGGCGAATTGGCAGGCCAGCGCCATGGTCGTTGCCCAAAGCGGGTTCCCTTTTACGCCCGAACTGGCGGTCAACGGTTTGAACAACGGCGGCTTCTGGCTTCCCAACGCCATCGGGAACGGCGCGCTGCCCGCCGCCCAGCGCTCCTACCTGCATTGGTTCAACACTAGCCTGTATCCGTCCGATCCGAACCGCGCCTTCGAGACGCCGCCGCTCTACCAGTACGGCAACGAGGGCTTCGATACTGTCCGCGGGCCCGGGATGGCCACGGCCGATGTGGCCCTGGCCAGGGGCTTCTCGATCGGCGAGCGGCTGCACCTTCAGACGCGCGTCGAGGCTTACAACCTTCTCAACCGGGCCAATCTCGCGCTGCCCAACCGCATTCTGGGCGTGGATTCGTCGGGCGTCGTCAGCCACACCGCCACTCCCGCCCGCCAGCTTCAACTGGCCATCCGAACCGAGTGGTAGGACAGGCCTCCGGCCTGTCCGCCACCCACGTCAATCCGGTCGAAGCTCTCAGGCAGGAACGACCGCGAATAGCATCCCCACCATCGTTTTCCCGTCGGCCACCGCCAGTTCGCGCTTGAGCCGCAGACGGAAGCCGAGTCCCTCGAACTCCCCGATAAGGGCGGAGACGTCGATCAGGTTCGCCTGAACTTCGCTACCGAAGAGGCGCATCGTTCCGACCCGCTCCCGCTGCGGCACGACGCCCTCCGGGTTGCGCTGAATGACGACCAGCACGTGTTCGGGCCGCAGCCCGGCGAGAGAAGCCAGCGCCTTTCGCCACTCCACGTGCTCGAGCACCAGCACCACAATAATGAGCGAGAAGCCCGGCGCGAGGCGCGAGTTCTCTACATCGTCGACTACCGTCTGGCACTCGCATCTTTCGCGTAGCTTCTCGAGGAACGCCGGGTTGATGTCCGAACAGATCAGCCGGTGAGGACGGAACAGCTCGGGCGCGCAGTGCTCGAACATCTGGCCGGTCCCGGCGCCCGCGATCAGTATCCGCGAACCGGGCGGCGGGGCCGCGGCGGCAAGCAGCTCGTCCACGAGCGACGCGTTCGCCTGCGCCTGTCCGATCGCCGCCATGTGGGCTTCGTAGTCTTCCGCGGCGACGAACCGGGTCCAGGCTTCCCGCAGAGTCATACCCTCAGGTTACGCCGGAGGCCAGGAACGTTGTACCCTGCTAGACGTGGCCCGGTCCAATTACTACGCGATGATCATGGCCGGCGGCCGGGGCACCCGATTCTGGCCGCGCAGCCGCCGCAGCAGCGCCAAGCAGGTGCTTAACGTCATCGGCTCGCGCACGCTGATCCAGCAGACCTTCGACCGCCTGCGCCGCTTTCTGCCTCCCGAGCGCATGTGGGTGATCACCAACGACTATCTGCGCCGCGAGATTGCGCGGCAACTCCCCGAGGTGCCGCGGCGGCAGATCGTCGCCGAGCCGGCCGGGCGCAACACAACCGCGTGCAACGGCCTGGCGGCCCACATTCTCGGCTCCCTCGATCCGAACGCGGTCATCGGAGTGTTTCCCGCCGATCACGTGGTCTTGAAGGCCGCCCGCTTCCGGCGCCTGCTCGCCACCGCCTACCGCGCGGCCGAGCGCGGCAGCCTGCTGGTCCTCGGCATCCCGCCCCGCTGGCCGGAGACCGGCTACGGCTACCTGGAGTTCCCCGCCGGGACGAAGGCCGGCGCGCCGGAGCCGCTGCCCGTCGTGCACTTCCACGAGAAACCCGACCAAGCCACGGCCAAGCGCTACGTCGAAGCCGGGAATTTTTACTGGAACTCGGGGATGTTCTTCTGGCGCGCGGACGCGTTCCTCGGCGCGCTGCGCAAGCACCTGCCCAAGACGGCTACGTTGCTGGCCGCGCTGCCCCCCTTCGGCAGCCGCCGCTTCGCCGCGTTGCTTCGAGACGCCTATCCGCGCTGCGAGAACATATCGGTCGACTACGCCGTGATGGAGAAGGCCGATAACGTAGCCGGCCTGGCCGCGGACGACATCGGCTGGAACGACGTGGGGAGCTGGAACGCCGTCTACGAGCTCCTTCCTCACGACTCTTCCGGCAACGCCACCCGCGCGGCCGAGTTGCTGTCCGCGAGCAGCGCGCGCAACTACGTGGACGCCGAGGGAAAGCTGGTGGTCCTGCTCGGCGTCGAAGACCTGATCGTGGTGGACACCACGGACGCGCTCCTGGTGGCTGCACGCTCCCACGCCCAGCGCGTGTCCGAGCTGGTGAAAACGCTCGAAGCGAAGAAGCGCGAGGATCTGCTGTGAACGATAGGGACAACACGCTCGTAGTTCATCGAGAGGAGAGGTGTGTATGAGAGATGTGCGGCTTGTGAATGCGACGATATTCGTCGGGCTGGCGTTGCTGGCGGGGACCGCGGCGGCGCAGGATGCGGCGCCGGACTATAAGAATCCGAAGCTGCCCATCGAGCAGCGGGTGGCGGACCTGCTGGGGCGCATGACCCTCGAAGAGAAGTGCGCCCAACTGGTGCCGCAGCGCGGCAATCGCGAGGTCCTCGACACCACGGGCAAGTACGATACCGAGAGCGCCCGCAAGGTGCTGGGCTCGATGTTCAACCCGACCGCGAAGATCAGTCCGCGCGACGGCGCGGTGCTGAGGAACGCCGTGCAGCGGTACCTGGTCGAGAAGACGCGCCTGGGCATCCCGGACCTGTTTGCCGGCGAGCTATTGCACGGCTTCATGTCGAACGGCGCTACCAGCTTCCCGCAGGCGCTGGCCCTGGCCAGCACTTTTGATCCGGCGCTGGTTAAGCGCGTCTTCACCGCGGCCGCCGATGAGATGGCTTCCGCCGGCGTCGAGTGGGCCTTCACGCCCGTGCTGGACCTGGCGCGCGATCCGCGCTGGGGCAGGACCGAGGAGACCTACGGCGAAGATCCCTACCTGGGCTCGCGCATCGGCGTGGCCGCCATCGAAGGCATGCAGGGCCCCAACTTCATCATCGACCGCCATCACGTCATGGCCACCGCCAAGCACTTCGCCGTGCACGGAGCGCCGGAGGGCGGCACCAACACGGCCCCCGGCAACTACGCCGAGCGGATCGTCCGCGAATCGTACCTGGCGGCTTTCCAGGCTGCCATCGTCGAGGCGCACGCGGGCAGCGTGATGGCCTCCTACAACGAGATCAACGGCATCCCGTCCCACGTCAACGACTGGCTGCTCGATAGGGTGCTGCGCCAGGAGTGGGGCTTCCAAGGCTTTGTCACCTCCGACGGCGGCGGCCTGCAAATGCTGGTGCAGGTTCACCACGTCGCGGCCGACTTTGCAGACGCGGCGCGCCAGGCGCTGGCGGCCGGCGTCGATTACGATCTCAGCGACGGCTCGGTGTACCGCACCCTGCTCGATCAGGTGAAGCAGGGCAAAGTGCCGGAGTGGCAGATCGACCGCGCGGTCTCCCGGATTCTGACCGCCAAGTTTCGCCTGGGGCTTTTCGAGAACCCCTACGTCGATCCCGACTATGCCGAGCGCACCACCAACTCGCCCGAGCACCGCGAGCTGGCCGAGAAGACGGCTGAGAAGGCTGTCGTGCTGATGAAGAACGAAGGCAACCTGCTGCCGCTCGATCTCACCCGGTTGAAGACCATCGCCGTGATCGGCCCCAATGCGGCCGATGTCCACATCGGCGGTTACGCCCGCGAGCCCATGCACGGCGTCAGCATCCTGGACGGCATTCGGCAGCGCGTGGGCACGGCGGCTAGCGTGGTTTATGCCGAGGGGTCGCGAATCACGGAAGGCCAGCAGGGCTGGATCGGCTGGGTCCAGGGCCCCGTCGAGCTTCCGGATGCCGCGTCCCAGTTGAAGAGGATCCAGGAGGCGGTGGAAGCGGCGCGCGGCGCCGACGTGGCCATCGTCGTCGTGGGCGAGAACGAGCGCACCAACCGCGAGGCCTGGGCGGAGAATCACCTGGGGGATCGCGACTCGCTCGATCTGATCGGTTACCAGGATCAGTTGATCAAAGCAATTGTCGAGACCGGCAAGCCGACGGTCGTGTTCCTGATCAATGGCCGTCCGCTCTCCATCAATTACGCCGCAGAGCACGTGCCGTCGATTCTGGAAGGCTGGTACCTCGGCCAGGAAGGCGGCACCGCCGCGGCTCGCGTGCTATTCGGCGATGTCAACCCGGGCGGCAAACTGCCGATCACGTTCCCGCGTTCCGTCGGCCAGCTCCCCGATTACTACAACCACAAACCGTCCATGAACCGCAGCTACCTGTTTGTGGGGCGCAAGCCGCTCTACCCGTTCGGCTGGGGCCTGAGCTACACCACGTTCGCGTTCGACAACCTCCACCTGGAGCCGGCCGAGATCGGCGCCGCCGGTCAGACCACCGCCTCCGTGGACGTCACCAACACCGGCAGCCGCGAGGGGGATGAGGTGGCGCAGTTGTATATACACCAGCGCCTGGCCTCGGTGACCCGTCCGGTGATGGAGCTGCGGGCTTTCGAGCGCGTCACCCTCAAGCCCGGAGAGAAGAAGACCGTGCGCTTCAAGATCACTCCCCTCGAGCTTCAGATGCTGAACCGCGACATGCACTGGGTGGTCGAGCCCGGGACTTTCGACATCATGGTGGGACCCAGTTCGGTCCAGACGACCAGCGTCCAGTTGCTGGTGAAGTAACGGGCCTGCCGGCTGGCACGAACCCCTCGCAGGCTGTCGGTGGCCGGAGCCGGTCTCAGGCGATGGAGCGCATCACGAGCGGCTGCGGGCGCGCGCGGGGGCGGCGGTCGGAGTCCTCGGGCACCAGCGCCGGCAGCCGCACGGCTTGTGCGCCAGGCGCCGAGCGGGTCCCGCTCCACGCGCTGACTTGGCCTGTGATCACGTTCCGCAGCCCATACAATGCGAGTTCCAGTCGGTCTTTGGCCCCCACTTTGCGAAACAGCCGTGAGAGATAAACCTTCACGGTCGGCTCGGCGATGAGAAGCGCGCTGGCGATCTCCTTATTCTTGAACCCCCGGGAAATGAGGTCTAGGAGCTGGCTCTCGCGGTGGGTCAGCTGGACCGCCCGGATGCTCGCGAAGCTGGCGGTCAGCGCCTCCTCGAACCAGCACTCCCCCGCCGAAACCTTCTGCAGGCACTTGACGATGACGTCGCCGCCCAGCGACTTGCGCAGGATCCCACGCACGCCCAGCCTCATCGTCTGGTAAGCCAGTTCCGGCGAGATCGACTGAACCCAAAGAACGATCCTGACAGGGACCGCGATCTCACGCCGCAGCTCGAAGAGGCGGTCGAGCGGCGTCTCGTCATCGAGATCGATTAGCGCCAGGTCCGGAGAGGCCGCCGCGATCCCCTTCGAAAGCTGCTGCTCATTCGAACACACGGCCACCAGTTCGAATTCCGGGACTGCGGACAGCAGGACGGCAAAGCCCTTGGTGACGACCGGGACGGTCGAATACAGTAGGATGCGTGTCATGAGGGCAGAACCCCCCGTATATGCATGCAGTATACCCCCACATCGGGTACTCATCAAGGCTTATTAATACCTCTTTGTGGGGTAGAAATACCCACGTATGGGTACTGCTAGTACGCCACTTTTGCGCCTGTGGTTATAGTACAGTACTGACTTTAGGACTATAAGGGCTCCCAGAGGCGGTTGGCCGGTCAGACTGCGGTTTCGTGCCTCCGGGGCAGTTGCAGGGCGACTACCAAGCCGGCTTGCAAGACGAGAACTGTCAACCTTGGTTTACCGATCCGGCGGACCTTTTACCGTCTTGCGTATAGGCGGCCGCGACATTACGCTTCATTCATATGCTTCATTCAGAGGCTGCCGTAAGCTCGGCGGATAACCGGGGATGAGTTCCTCATCGTCTTGGTGAATCGACTGTGAACGGGCGGGCGGGTGCTGGCGCTGAGGGGGCGCGGCTATGAACGGACTAGTGGCAGGAGTCGTGATTGCGAACCCGGACCTACGGCAGGAGGTGATCTGCTGCCTGCGCGAGATGCTGGTTCGCGTGCCGATCGACGAGACCCAGTTTGGCGACCTGGGCACGCTGATGGAGCGGGTGGACTTGGTGCGGCCGGACGTGCTGATTGTCGAGATCGGCGGCCTGGGAGATCGGACCGAGGAGGCGCTGCGGGCAATCAAGTCCCACGCCTCGAATCCGGCCGTCATTGTGGTGGATTCGGTGGCCCAGCCGGCACTGATCATCGCGTCCATGCGCGGGGGCGCGATGGAGTACCTGTATCCGCCATTTGACGGCAGATTGCGGGCAGCGCTCCAGCGGATCTGGGTGAACCGGGGCGTGGAAGGCCCGGCGGCGCACGCCGGCAAGACGCTAGGGTTCCTCTCCGTCAAGGGCGGGTGCGGCGCGACGACCATCGCCTGCCATCTGGCGCGCGAGTTCCAGCGGCAGACCGAGCAGCGGACCCTGCTGGCGGATCTGGACCTGGAAGCGGGGATGATCCAATTCCTCCTCAAGACCGACTCGCCGTATTCGGTGCTCGACGCGGTCGCCAACGTGCATCGCCTGGACTCCTGCTTCTGGAAGGCGCTGGTGTCGAACGGTGTGCCGCGTCTGGAGGTGATTACCGCGCCGGCCAGGGGAGCGGCGGGCCCCGTCGAAGAGGTCCCGTTCCGGCACGTGCTGCGGTTCACGCGCAGCCAGTACGACTGGATCCTCGCCGACCTCGGCCGCGGCCTGAATCCGGTGGCGTTGAGCCTGCTGGGAGAGATCGACGAGTGCTTCCTGGTCACCACGCTCGACGTTCCGGCACTCTACAAAGCCAAGCATCTGATGCAGACGCTGGTTGAAGGCGGCTACCGGCGCGATCACCTGCGCCTGATTGTCAACCGCGTCGAGAAACACGCGGATCTGACTCTGGACGACCTGGAGCGAATGGTGGGCTTGCCGGCGTACGGCCTCGTGGCGAGCGATTACCCGGCGCTCCACGAAGCCCACACCGAGGGCAGGCTGGCGGAGCCGGGCGGCATTCTGGGCATGCATTACGCCCGGCTGGCGGCGAAGATAACGGGCGCCGAGCTCGTGGTGCCGAAGCCAAAGCGCAGGTTCATCTCGTTGTTCTAGCGTGGAGGGGCACACCGAGCCCCCCGCTCTGGGCATAGCGGGGGGCTTGGCCCGAGCCGCAGTTCGGTTCAGGGGAAGAGGGGAACATATGCGCGGTTGCGGAGGAAAGGTAGCGGTCTGTCCGGTCGCGGTCCTGCTGGCAGGTCACTTCATGCCATGCCAGGCCGTGGAGGCGCAAGCGGCGCAGAAGAGATCGCGGCGCCTGTGGTGGGCGCCTGCGGTGGGCATCGGTAGCCGCGGTAGTGGCGGCGAGCCCGCTCGACGTAGCGTCGTCGCGAGGTGGAGTGGAGACTAACTCGCTGCTGCAGACCAGCAACGGCACGTTCGACACCAAGCGCGCGCTGCTGCTGAAGCCGGTCGCGATGGGAGGCATGCTGGCGACCGAGGCGTGGGAGATGCGGCGCTCCCACAATTCCGGGCGGGGCGCCGCGGTGGTGAACTTCGCCACCGCGGGCGCCGGCAGCACCCTAAGGCGCCTCCACCGGACTGCGAATCCCCCGCACCGGCCCCCGCCCTGGACACGGCAGGGAGTCAGTCCGCCTTGTAAGCGATGCAGTCGATCTCGATTCGCATCGGCGACATCACCATTTGGGCCTCCACCGTCGTGCGCGCCGGCTTCGCGTCTCCGAAGAACTCCGCGTAGACCGCGTTCATGGCGGCGAACTCACGGTAGTCGGCCAGGTACACGGTGCACTTGACCACATCGGCGAGCGAAGCCCCGCAGCCTTCCAGAATGCGCTGGATGTTGCCCAGCGTCAGTCGCGTTTCGTGAGCGATGTCCCCGAACGACAACTTGTCGGTAGCGGGATCCACCGGTCCCTGGCCGGACACATAGATGAAATCGCCGGCGCGAACGGCGGGCGAATACGGCCCGCGGGGCGACGGGACGCCCGCGGGCCGGATGCGCTCGACCGCCACGCCTACATCCCCTCGGACGGCGGCGTCCTCTTGCGGGGGCGCCGAGTCGTGGATTGGCCGGCGGTCTTCTTGGCGCGCTTGGGAGCAGTGCCGGTGGCGCGGCGTGGCGCCCGCTTCCGCTTGGGCGGCTCCATGAGCGCCGGGGTCTGATTGGACTCGGGCTGCTTCTCTTCGATCTCCGGGTTCTCCGGTTCCGGCGGCGCTTCGGGCGGCGCGGGCGGATAGAACTCGGCGCCCAGGTAGACCAGCAGGCCGCGCTCCTCTTCGGGCTCGACGCGGACCAGCAGCTTGTCCTGGGCGAAGTTCAGCATCTCGGCGAACTCCTGGAAGCCGAACTTCTTGGGCTCGAAGTCGGGGTGGTCGGCGCGAACCCAGCCCTCCAGGTCCTCAGCCATGCAGCCGCCATCCATCTCGATGCGGTTGGTCTCCAGCACGTCGCGCAAAATGGGAAGGAACTCTTCCGCCTTGAAAGCCGGCTCCTCCGGCTGGGCGGCGGTTTTGCGCTCGATGACGTAGCGCCCTTCGGCGCCGCTCACATCGACGTAGCCGGCATCCTTGAGCTTCTCGACGAAATCCGTGAAGGTGCCCGCGCCGAAGGCCTTCTCGCTGAAGGTTGCATCGAGCTGGAGCATGGTGGATTTGAGCAGGCCGAGCTGCGGGGTGACCTCGCGCCGCTCCAGAACCTGCAAGGCGCGCTCGACCAGCGGCATGGCCTGCGCCAAGTCGAGTGGGTCGGGACGCCGCCGCTCGCGCCGCCGCCCGTGCTGCTGGCGTTGCGAGCCCTGTTGCGGCTGCGCCTGCGGTTGCGGTTGCGGCGGTTGCTGCTGCTCCGGCTGCGGCGCTTGCTGCCGGAGTTGCAGCACTTCTCCGGGCAACTGCTCGGTCCGCGGCAACGGCTCCTGTTGCGTCGGATGCTGCTGTTGCGGCGGATGCGCCTGCGCCTGCGGCGCGTGCGCCTGCTGCCGCGTATGCGGCTTCAGTTCGTCCAGCATGGACTCGAAGCTGATGAACTCGTGGCAGTTCTTCTGCAGAATCGTGCTGGTGAAGGCACGGCCGCCCACCACGAAGATGATCTTGCCGTACTCCTTCAGTTTGTTCACCAGAGGGATGAAGTCGCTGTCGCCGCTGACGATGGCGAAAGCGTTGATGTGGTCGTGCGTGAACGCCATTTCCAAGGCATCCAACGCGAGGTTGATATCGGCGCCGTTCTTGTCGCCCCGAGGGGAGGGGATGCGCTGCACCATCTGCACCGCGTTCTCCGCCATCTGGCGCTTCGCGCCTTCCTGCCGGCCCCAATCCGCATATGCGAACTTGGCCACGATTTCGCCGCGTTCCTTCAACGAGTCGAGAAGCACCGCGATATCCAGATCGCGCTGCAGCGTGGACTTCACGCCGATCTCGATGTTATCGTAATCGACGAACACGGCGATTTTCAGTTTGTCATTCATACAATCCGTCTTTTGATTTACGAAGCGGTCGAGCGGCCGGCCGGATTCAGGCGGGCTGCTTCACCGAGGAGCGCACAACCCGTACGATCTCCTCGAGCGACGCGCCCGGCTGAAACACCGCCGCCACTCCCTGCTTCTTCAGTTCACCGGCATCTTCATCGGGAACGATGCCACCCACGATGACGGCAACGTCCGTCATCTTCTTTTCCCGGAGTAGTTCCATCACCCGCGGCACGATCGCGTTGTGGGCGCCCGAGAGGATCGAAAGTCCGATCACCTGCACGTCCTCCTGCAACGCCGCGTTGACGATCATCTCCGGAGTCTGCCGCAAGCCGGTGTAGATGACTTCCATCCCTGCGTCCCGGAGCGCACGGGCGATCACTTTCGCACCGCGATCGTGTCCATCCAGGCCGGGCTTGGCCACCAACACTCGGATCTGGTCCATAGCACCCATCGCCGATTAGCGACGGCTGACGGCTTCTTCTACAGGATACTCTTTTCCTGGTACGTTCCGAAGACGTCCCGCAAGGCGGCCGTAATCTCGCCCACGGTGGCATACGCCCGCACGGCCTCCAGGATAAAGGGCATCGTGTTCTCGGCGCCCTCGGCGGCGCGCCGCAGAGCGTCCAGCGCGGCCGCCACCCGACCCCGGTCGCGGCGGCGGCGCAAGGCCGCCAGCTTCTCCACCTGATGCCCGGCTGCGCTCTCGTCGATTGCGAGCAGCTCGATGGGCTGTTCGTCCTCCACCGTGAAGGCGTTCACACCGGCGATCTTGCGTTCGCCCGATTCGATGGCCTGCTGATACTCGAAGCTCGCCTGCGCGATCTCGCGCTGTGGAAAGCCGTCCTCGATGGCCGGAATCATGCCGCCCATCCCGTCGATTCGCCGGATGTATTCGTTGGCTGCCTCTTCCACCTCGGCGGTGAGGCGCTCGAGGAAGAAGCTGCCGCCCAGGGGATCGGGCGCCACCGTGACGCCGCTCTCATAGGCGATGACCTGCTGCGTGCGCAGCGCCAGCGTTACCGCGTGCTCGGAAGGCAGCGCGTAGGCTTCGTCGAGCGAGTTTGTGTGCAGTGACTGCGTTCCGCCCAGCACCGCGGCAAGGGCCTGAATTGCCGTCCGGACCACGTTGTTGTACGGCTGCTGCCAGGTGAGCGAGCACCCCGCCGTCTGCGTGTGGAAGCGCAGCTTCAGGCTGCGCTCGTCCCGCGCGCCGAAACGGTCGCGCATGACATAGGCCCACATGCGGCGGGCGGCGCGGTATTTGGCGATTTCCTCGAAAAAGTCGTTGTGCGCGTTGAAAAAGAAGCTGAGGCGCCCGGCGAAAGAGTCGACCGGCAGACCGCGCGCCACCGCCCACTCCGCGTACTCGATGCCATCGCGCAAGGTGAACGCCAGTTCCTGAACGGCGGTCGATCCGGCCTCGCGGATGTGGTAGCCGCTGATCGAGATGGGGTTGAAGCGCGGGACCTGGCGCCTCGCGAACTCGATGGTGTCGGTGACCAGGCGCATGGAAGGATGGGGCGGGTAGATGTACTCCTTCTGCGCGATGTACTCCTTCAGAATGTCGTTCTGGATGGTGCCCGAGATGCGGCCCCAGTCCGCACCCTGCTGCTCGGCCACCGCCAGGTACATGGCCCAGACGATGGCGGCGGGCGAGTTGATGGTCATCGAGACGGTGACCTTCTCGAGCGGGATGCCGCGGAACAGCGCCTCCATGTCCTCGAGCGAGCCGATCGAGACGCCGCACTTGCCGACTTCGCCCAGCGACTCCGCCTGATCGGCGTCGAACCCCATGAGGGTGGGCAGGTCGAAGGCCACCGAAAGGCCGGTTTGCCCTTGATCGAGGAGATAGTGGTAACGGCGGTTCGTTTCCTCGGGCGTGGCGAAGCCGGAGAACTGGCGCATGGTCCACAGCCGGCCCCGGTACATGTCGCGGTGGATGCCGCGCGTGTACGGGAACTCGCCGGGTGTCTCCGCGAGGTTCAGATCCGCGACGTCCTCGGGTCCATAGACCGGCTGGACAGGCAGCCCGCTCAGGGTGGCGACTGGCTTTGTGCTAGTGTCGTGCGGCATGCAGAGTGACGGCTGCTCGCAGCCCCGTGGCGCACGCTTCAGCGTGCCGTGTCGGCACTCGTGCCGACACTTGGGTAGCGTGCCCCTTGCTCATCTGCCTTTCAGTGTAGCGCCCGCCGCCTGCGGTAGCTGAAAGCCGCTAACCGCTTTCGGGTATTGTCCACCCGCGTTGGTTTTGGTTAGCATTTCTTAGGGGCTGGGGGTGCCGTCATGAACATACCTACGGAACCGATCGGGAGTATCCCGCGGACGCCCGAACTGATCGGCGCGTTCGCCGGGAGGCAAGCCGGGCGGATCTCGGCCGCCGAGTTCGAGGCGATCGCGCTGGAAGCTCTGCGCGACACCATTCGCCGCTTCGAGCGGAGCGGCTCTCCCGTCATCACCGACGGCGAGCAGACCAAGCCCAGCTTTGCTACGTACCCGCTCGACGGCCTCGCCAACCTCGCGCCGGATGGCATCGCGATTCCCTTCGAAGACGGGCACACGCGCCAGTTGCCGAGGCTGACCGCGGGCCCGTTCCGGTACGCCGTCCACGCTGCGAAGTATCTGGCCGCGGCACGCCCGCTCACTTCACTGCCGCTCAAGCAGGCCGTGATCTCGGCCTCCGCCTTGAGCCTGCTTTATCCTTCCGCAGGCATTCCCGGCTATTCGCGCGAGTCGTTTCTGTCGGATTTGGTCGAAGAAGCGGCCGACGACATCCGCCAATGCCTGGAGCGTGGCGCCGACAGCGTGCAGATCGATTTCACGGAAGCGCGCCTCTCGCTGAAACTCGATCCTTCCGGAGCGCTCCTCGAGAGTTTCGTCGCGCTGAACAATCGGGTGCTCGACAGGCTCTCTCCCGAGCACCGTCTCCGCGTCGGCGTACATACCTGTCCCGGAGGAGATCGCGATTCCACCCACAGCGCCGATGTGGACTACGCCGGGTTGCTCCCTACCCTCTTTCGGCTTCGCGTCGGGCGCTTCTATGTGCAACTGGCGAGCGAGCGGGAGCCCGAAAGAGTGCTGCGCATCGTCCGCGGGCTGCTGCGGCCCGATCAGCGGGTGTTTGTCGGCGTGACCGATCCGATTCTGCCAGCGGTGGAGACCGTGGATCTGGTCCGGGACCGGGTCCTGCTGGCGGCGGACATTCTGCCCGTCTCCCAATTGGGAACCACCGATGACTGCGGCTTTGCGCCCTTCGCGGACGATGTTTCCACCTCGCGGGACATCGCCTTCGCGAAGATACGCGCGCGCGTGGAAGGAACAAACAACGCGGTCGAAGAACTTGCAAAGTCCGTGAAAACGCATCGAGGAGGCAATTCCCTATGACCCCGGATTCCGGAAAGCGCACCCGTCGGCGGCTCGCGCTCGTTTGGCTGCTGTGCCTGACAGGTTCCTTCCTGGCGGTTGCGTACCCGCTCTACGTCATCCGGCCCTTCCGCGCGCAGGGGCCGCAGGAATTGGCCGTCGCCTTGGTGGTCTTGCGTTTCCGGCCCGCCATCGTCGTGATATGCACGGGAGCGGCGCTGGCCGCGCTGGTCTGGTATTGGCGGGTACAGACGCGCATCGTCTGGCGCCTCCTGGCCGTCGCCGGCACGGCTCTGGTCGCCCTCCTGGCGCTCGCGGCGCGCGTGAACGTGTACGAGTTGATGTTCCACCACCTGGACCATCCGGAGTTTGCCGCGGCGGATCGGGTGAAGCTCGACGACGACGAGAAGGTGATCGTAGTCAAAATCGGAGACGCCGCCCGGGCGTACCCGATTCGGAGTATCTCCTATCATCATGTCGTGAATGACGTAGTGGGACAAGAAGCGATTGTCGCGACCTATTGAACGCTCTGTCACACCGGTCTGGTGTGGACGAGAGATGTAGCCGGCTTGAGGCTGACCTTCCACTTGGCCGGCATCAATAACCAGAACTTCCTCATGCGCGACGAGGAGACGGGGAGTTACTGGCAGCAGATCAGCGGCGTGGCCGTATCCGGGCCGCTCAAAGGGCAGCGCCTCACGCTGGTTGAATCCGATGAGCTGCTGTTCGCGACCTGGAAGGCCGAGGAACCAAGCGGCACCGTGCTGAAGGACGTCCAGGCCTTCTCGGCCGAGTATTCGCCCAAGGATTGGGACGTGAAGATGAGGCGCGCGCGCACGGTCATAAACTTTCCGGAGCACGGCATGAAGTCGCGCGACCTGATTCTGGGCATACAGGCGTCCGAAGCCAGCCGCGCATTCCTCTACGACAAGGTCGTGAAGGACAAACTCGTCAAGGACCATGTCGGCATGGAGCCCGTTCTCCTGGTTGTGGGCGCGGACGGCCAATCGGTGCGGGCCTTCCGGGACCGCATCCCTGACACGGCCGGCGCACCCGAGTTCTACCGGCTCGCCGCCAACAAACCGGGAGCGTTGCTCATGGACGCCGCCACCGGAAGCGAGTGGAACTTCCAGGGTTGCGCCACTTCCGGAACGGCCAAGGGAACCTGCCTCGAGCGGATTCCCATGCTCAAGGACTACTGGTTCGACTGGCGAAACTACAACCCCAACACGACGATTTACGGCAAGAGTCAGTAACGGCCGGCGGTCATCGGCACTTGGCAACAGTCAACGTGATGTCGTCGTGCTGTTCCTGAGCGCTGAACAGCCGGACCTCGTCGACAACCGCCGCTATGATTGCCTGCGGCGCCAGATGCCGATGGCGCCGCAACGACTCGATCAGGCGCTCTTCCCCGAATTCTTCGCCCGCGCCGTTGAATGATTCGGTGATTCCATCCGTATAGATTGCCAGGATGTCGCCTCGGCATAGGTTTCGTTCCTCGACCATGCAATCCCAGTCGCGGAACAGTCCCAGCACACAGGCCGTGGACTCGAGCCGTTCCAGCATGCCGTCGCTCCGGAGTAGGAGAGCGGGAACATGGCCGCAACTCGTATATCGCAACCGTCGCCGTTCGTCGTCGTATTCGCCGAAGAAAAGAGTGGCGTAGGCGCCCTCGCTCGTATTCTTGTGAAACACGTGGTTCACGGATCGCAGGAGGTCTTGCGGCCGATCCAGCGCCGTTTCACATTGAATCCGAACGTTTGCCTGAAGGTTCGCCATCAGGAGGGCGGCGGCGATTCCTTTTCCGGCGACATCGCCCGTCACAAGCCCGAAGCGCCCTACGCCCAGGTCCAGGAAATCGAAGTAATCGCCCCCAACCTGGCGAGCCTGGATGCACGTGCCCGCGTATTCGAGCGTTCCGATGGTCGGCAGGGTTTGAGGGAACAGCCTGGCCTGGACCTGTCTGGCGATCTCCAGTTCCTGCGCCGCGCGGCGTTCCAATTCCAGTTTTTCGGCCGTCGCGCGCTGCTGCGCTTCGATTTCCCGGGTCACCTCGTCGAACCCGACCAGCGCGAACGAGTTCCCGTCGAGGTCCTTAAAATGCGTGAACACGCCGCCCCAAACTCGCGGCGCTTCCGAATGGCGCTCGTACTTCATGCGCCTCAGGCGCGGCGTATATCGAAACTCAACGCCGCGTTCGCGCCATTCCGCGTACTTAGCCAGGACGTCGTCGGTGACGAAAACAATCCCTGTGGGCCGTCCGATGAGTTCATACGCGCGGGATTCGGGCTTCGGCGCGATTAACGCCAGCAGGGCGCTGCCGTCGGGAGGCGCAACGGCCACCCACCGGTCGCCGTATGGAAGCTGCGCATCAAAGGCCAACTCGAAACCGAGTTGGTCTATGTAGAAGCGTAAGCTCCGGTCCTGATCTCGCACGTAGATGTTGACGGCGTGAACGCGAAGATGAGGGTTGCGACCGGAAGGCACGGCGTTCTACTCGCGAGGCTTCAGCAGGTTGTTGTCGGCCAGCCAGTCGGCCATACGCTGCGGCCAGCCTTTCAGGGTCGCCAGGCGCGAACGAGTGCCCATGTTGAAGCCGTGGCCGCCCTGGCTGAAGATGTGGGCCTCCACAGGGACCTTCGCGGCGCGATACCCCTCCAGCAGCTTCACGACGGGGGCGGAGCAGCAGGCATCTTCGTTCGCGGCGAGGAGAAACGCCGGAGGAGCGTCGGGCGGAACCGCGTCCGGGATTCCGAGCGGGCCGGGGTAGATCATGATCAGGAAATTGGGGCGCGCGCTCAGCCGGTCGATGGGATCGGGCGCGTTGGGATCTCCTTCGCCCGGAGAGAACGCCGCCAGCGAAACCACTTCGCCGCCGGCGGAGAATCCCATCAGCCCGATACGGTTCGGGTCGATACCCCACTCCCGGGCGCGGCTGCGCACCAGCCGCATCGCGCGCTGGGCGTCTTCGCGCGGATGCTTCTGAAGGGAGTACGGCGAGCCCTCCTCGCGGGCCAGGCGGTATTTGAGCGCGAAGGCGGCGACGCCCAGACTGTTGAGGTATTCGGCCGGTTCCTCGCCTTCGGCCTTGAACACCAGCTCGCGGTGCCCGCCGCCGGGACAGATCACCACCGCGGCGCCGGTCGCCTTCTCCTTGGGCGGGAGATAGACCGTGATCGACGGGTTGTGGATATTGCGAATCCAGTAGTCCTTGGCTTCGATGGGCTCGTTGCGCCGGCTCTCGAACCCCGGCGCGCCGTTTGGCCAGAGCGAAATCTCCTGCGCCGGCAACGCACCGGCACAACCGATCAAGCCGGCTGCGAGTCTAAGCGAGAAGCGGCCCATATCGTCATGCTACCGCGTGTACGATGATAGGGAGCGATGCAAGGACGCACTTCTTGTACAGGTGGCTGCGCTCCAGGCCCAGCGCCTTCGCCGTTTCGCCCATGCGGCCGCCGTGACGGCCGTGCTCGGTTACTTCGCCAAGGGGAACGTTAGTTCCAATTCCGTCACCACCTCGACAGGCTCACCGTTGAGCGTCATCGGCCGGAAGACCCATTGCTTGATGCACTGCTCGGCTTGGGGAACGAGCAGAGGATGCCCGCTGATGAGCTTCTCATCGGTCACATGGCCGTCCTTGCCGATAACGGCTTCGACACGCACTATGCCCTGTATGCGTGCCTGGTGCCCCTGCGGTGAAGGATCGGGACAGGCCGGCCGCCGAACGGGCAGGTGCATCGCGAGAGCGCCGCTCATCCGAACCTGACCGGATGGGGGCTTCTCAAAGCCCTTGGGATTCAGGGCCATTGGCTCGTTATCGACGATCCCCAAGGCGGCCTGAACTGCCAGCCGGTGGCTCTCTTGTTTCTCGGGGTTCGAAGATTTAAACTGCTGGACGATCAGGTAAACCTTGCGCCTGAACTCCGGCGATTGCATCCGCGCGGTTGCCTCGCGGCTGAGCTTTGCGCCTGCCTCTACAGCCTCGGTCATCAGTGCCGGCTGTGTCGAAGCCAGCTTTGCGCCGATCGGCGACTCATAGAACCGGATGAGCTCGCGAATCTCCTCCGGCGTGAAGTGCTTCTCAAAGACCGGAATCACGATGTCGACCACGGCTTCGTCGGTGAAACTCTTTCGGGATTCATCCAGCACGGCCGCCGCGATCGCATCGTATGCGCGCGGATCGAGATCCGGATAGTCCTTCTGGAATCCCGCCCGTATCTGACTGGCGATCATTGGCGCGAGCTTCGCGGTCATCACATCCATAGCGACCTTGAACTGATCGGCTGCCCCGGCGAGCTTCAGCAGCTTCCTCGTTTCTGCGTGGCGGTCGGACTCCGCCTGCTGAGCGAGCGTTTGCGCCGCAGCGAACAGGCCGCACAGCGCAATGACGAGCCATCGCGTCTTCATCAGCTTCACTCCACCTTCCGCATCGCCCGCAAATCGATCCCCAACTGCTGGCACTTCTTGTACAGGTGACTGCGCTCCAGCCCCAACGCCTTCGCAGTCTCACTCATGCGGCCGCCGTGGCGTTCGAGCTCGGCCAGCACCGTCTCGCGCTCGAAGGATTCGACGCGGGCGGCCAGCGTTCCCGTGCCGGGCGCGGCGGCCGGGCGCGCGGCGCGGCCCGCCGCGGGGAGGGCCAGCTCGACGGCGGCGGCGTCCACCTCGTCGTCCGCGAGCAGCAGCAGCCGCTCCACCACGTTGCGCAGCTCGCGCACGTTGCCGGGCCAGGCGTAGGCTTGGAGCTTGGCGATCGCCTTCGCCGTGAAGGGCTTCTCCTTCCAGCCGTTCTGGTCGGACACCTGACGCGCGAAGTGCGCCACCAGCGGCGGAATGTCCTGGGCGCGCTCGCGCAGCGGCGGCACCAGCAGCGGGAACACGTAGATGCGGTGATAGAGGTCCTGGCGGAAGCGGCCCTCCTGGACCAGCGCGTCCAAGTCGCGCAGAGTGGCCACGATGACGCGCACGTCCACGGCGATGGCGCGGTCGCCGCCCACGCGCTCGACTTCGCCCTCTTCTAGCACGCGCAGTAGCTTGGCCTGCATGGCCAGCGGCATGTCGCCGATCTCGTCGAGGAACAGCGTGCCCTGGTGCGCCTGCTCGAACTTGCCCGTGTGCCGCGTGGCCGCGCCCGTGAAAGCGCCCTTCTCGTGCCCGAACAATTCGGATTCGATCAGCTCGGCGGGAACCGCGGCGCAATTGAGCGTGACGAAGGGGCCGCCCGAGCGCGGGCTGCGCTCGTGGAGCGTGCGCGCGATCAGCTCCTTGCCCGTGCCGGTCTCGCCCAGGATGCAGACGCGGGTTTCGCTGGCGGCGACGCGCTCGACCTGCGCCATCACGCGCCGCATTGCGTCGCTGGCCCACACGATATGGTGCTTGCCTACGCGCTCGCGCAGTTGGCGGTTCTCTTCCTCCAGGCGCGTGAGCTTGAGAACGTTGCCGAGCGTCAGCAGCAGCTTATCGGTCGAGAGTGGCTTCTCCAGGAAATCCGCCGCTCCGAGTTTAGTCGCCCGCACCGCCATGGCGATGTGGGCCTGGCCGGACATCATCACCACCGGCGTCGCGATGCCGGCGGCGCGCAGATCCTCGAGCAGAGACAGGCCGTCCTTGCCCGGCATCACCACGTCGGAGAAGATCAGGTCGAAGTGCCCCGAGCCGGCCAGCTCCAGGGCCCGCGCGGCGTTGTCGCAGACTGTAGCCTCGTGCCCGGCCAGGCGGAAGGCCCGCGCCAGCGAAGCCAGCGTGTTCACGTCGTCATCCACGATCAGCAGGTGGCTCATGGCTTCTCCGGCAGCTCGATGCGAAACGTGGCGCCGCGGCCCGGCTCGCTCTCGACCGATATCTTTCCTTTGTGGTCGGCCACCACGGACTGCACGATGGCCAGGCCCAGGCCGGTGCCGTGCTGCTTGGTGGTGTAGTAGGGCGTGAATAGCCGCTCGCATTCCTCTTTGGTGAGCCCCTGGCCGGTGTCGGAGATTTCGAGCTCGACCCTGCCGTCGCGGCGCGCCGTGCGGATTCGCAGCGTGCCGCCGGTGGGCATGGCGTCGATGGCGTTGAGCGCCAGGTTCTGAAGCGCGCGGCCCAACTGCTCGGGATCGGCCTCGACGAAACCCGCGTCTTCCGCGCAGTCGATCTGGGCCACGATGGGCGGGCGGCCCTCACCCTGGAACTGCGCTTCGAAGAGGCGCATGGTCTGGCGGACCATCTCGTTCACATCGACGCGCTCGAGCTGAGGAGGCGGCATCTTCGCAAAGTCGCTGAAGCGGCCGACGATCTTCTTGAGGTCCGCCAGCTCGGCCAGAAGCGTTTCGGAGCCTTCGCGAAACACCTCGTCGAACTGCTCCGGCGCCTGCTCCTTGGCGCGCTGCAGGTTCTCGATCGTGATCTGCAGCGGGAACAGCGGGTTCTTCAACTCGTGGGCGAGGCGGCGCGCCAGCTCGCGCCAGGCCGCGACGCGCTCGGTCTGCACCAGGCGGTCGCGCTGCTCGACAAGCTGGAGCGTCATGGAGTTGAAGGCGCGCGCCAGCTCGCCGATCTCGTCGCGCGATGCCATCTCGACGCGCGCGTTCCAATTGCCCGAGGCCACTTCGCGCGCGCCCGCGGCCAGCCGCTCTACGGGCAGCGTGATGCGGCGGGCGGCCCAGAAACTCAGCGCCGCCCCCAGCAGGATGCCCGCAAAAGCCGCCAGCGCGCCGGTGCGGCGGATTTCGCGCACGAGCGCGGCCAGATCGCGCCGCGAGCTCCCCACCAGCAGCACGCCGAGCAGGTTCTTCTCGCGCCCCAGGAGCGGCATGGCCTGCAACGTTTCGGGGCCGTCGGGCCAATCCACGGTTTGGGCCGCGTCGCGAAGGTGCGCGCGCACATTGCCGATCAGCTCATCGAGCGCGGCGGCACTGGCTACCGGACCGTTCGCGTCCGTGAGCGTCTGCGCCGGCGGGAAGTTGCGGTAGAGCAAGGCGCGCATCCCGGCGGGCAGCGGCAGAGCGGCCAAGAACTGGCGATCAAGGCGGTAGCCGCCGACCACGTACAGGTTTCTGTCGCCGGCGCTGACGGCCCGCACCGCAACCAGCGCCAGCGCCGTCTCGTCGGGCAGCTCGACCGCCTCGAAGAACGCGCCCTGAGATTTCCAATCGACCGGCTGGGCGACCCACTCCGCCTTGTACCCGAAGCGCGCCGGCCACTCGGCCGAGGAGACGATCGTTCCGTCATAGGAGATCAGCTCGAGCAGGTCGAGGCCGTGAGCGGCGGCCAGCGCGCCCGCCTCGTTCACGTAGGGCGCAGCGTCGGCATCCGTGCGGCTCAGGTCTATGGCCATGCGCAGGGTACCCTCGGCGGCCGCCAGCCCTTCGACTCGCTGAACCACTTCGTCGCCGCGCCGCGCAACCTCGCGGCGGAAGAGCGCCACCAGCGCCGCCGTGCGCTGGTTGTCGCGCTGCTCGAAGGCGCGCCGGGTCGCGGACGAGACGATCAGCGTCACCAGGCCGGCCGTCAGGATGACCGCGACCGAGAACGAGATCAACAACCGCGTTCGAAAACTCATGGGCGCTCCGGAGCCAGCCAGACGTCTTCCAGGCGCCACTCGCCGCTCTTCAAGAGGCCCGGCGTCTGCCAGGTCCTGACCGCCGCGCGCGAAGCGTAGATTTCCGGCAGGTGAACCAGAGGAATCACGCGGAAATCCTCGACCAGCGCGCGCTCAGCTTCGTAGCAGGCCTCGGGCGAAGCCGGATCCGAAAGGCCCGCCAGTTCGCCCAGACCGAGCGTGGAAGCGAGACCGGCCAGCGCGTCCTGCGGCTCGAGGGAACGTATCCGCGCCCGCACCAGCCGCAGGTCCGGCTTCGCGGCTTGCGGCGAGACCTGCGGCCGGATGCCGGCTTCGCGTGCGTTGACGGCAATGCGTTCGGCGATGCTGCGCGCCAGCGGATCCGCGCTGTCGTAGCCCAGCGTGAGCGGCGCGGCGGAGGGCGGAATCGCGGCGGCGAGCTGGCGGGCGCGCGCCGTGTCCCGCGCCGTGCGGAACAGGAACGCGTATCCGCTCAGCCATTCCGGCAGGAGACCGCCTGCGGGTTCGCCCTGCTTCTGCAGCAGCACGCTCTGAATCGCGGCGCGGTCGATCGACAGCGCCAAGGCTTCGCGCAAGCGCTCGTCCCCGGCCGCCGCGGGATCGAACACCATGGCGAACAGTGTCACTGGCGCCGACGACCATAGCTTCATGCCGCTCTGCGAAGCGCGCCGGACGTCACCCGGCGAGAGTTCGACCAGGTCCGCTCTCCCCAATTCGAGATCGAGGATCTGCTGCTGCGGACTGCGGCCCATCTCGACGGTGATCGAATCGAGGAACGGGCGGCCGTCCCAGTACTCCTCGTTGGCGGTAAAAACGGCGCGGCGTTCGGGCTCCCACTGCGCGACCCGGAAGGGCCCTGTGCCGGAAGGCGCGCCGTCAGGCGCCCGCAAGACGATCGAGTTGCGCACCGCGGCCAGCTCGGGAAGAAGGCCGGGCAGCGGATGATCGGAGCGGATCACGATGCCGTCGGAGATCGGCCCGACCGTCCATCCGTTGGCCGACGCGGGCAGCGACGCGACGACGGCCGCCGGGGTCAGCGCGGAGCCGTCGTGGAATTTCACGCCGGGCCGCAAATGGAATTGCCACCGCCGACCGCCCGGGCTGCTCTGCCAGGAGAGCGCCAGCGCAGGTTGCGGGCGGCCACGCTCGTCCAGGCGCACCAGACGCTCGAATACCAGACCGGCCAGCCGCTCGGGCGCTTCGGCGGGATCGAGCGCGCGCACCGCCGCCTGCATCTCGACCCGCAACGTGCCGCCGTAGCGCGGCCGCTCCACCGCCGCGACGCGGGCCGCCAGGCTAGCGACTGCCAGACACAGTAAGAGTGAACGCCGCATACCGTCCCGTTTTCAAGTTGCGCGAGATGACCACCGCGGAGCCCGTGCCGTCGGCCCATTCGTGCATCTCCATGACCGGCCCCAGGAACTCCACCGGCGCGCCCACGGCCACCGCCTGGCGCTCGACGATCTCGAAGGCCTGCACCTCATCCGGCTCGTCCGATTCGCCCGCCTTGGTCGCCAGCACCAGCCCGCCGCGCCCGAATTCGATGCGCGCCACGTCGCTGCCCCATCCCGCGAAAGCCGACAGCGGTTCGAGGGCCGCGCTGAAGAGCTGCGCGCGGCCGTCGATGCCCGCCAGTACCCAGCCATCGCCCGCGCGGGCCGCGGAGAAGAACGGCGGCAGGTTCGGCGCGGTGAAGTAGTTCCGCGACCCCCAGATTCTTGCGTTGCCGATTTCGAGCGGCCATTCCGGGCCGGACTCGGCGCCGGGCAGGAACGCGGCCCACTCGCCGCTGCGCAGCGCCAGCCGCCCGCGCAAATCGCGCGGCTCTGGTTTGGGGAACTCGACCGGCGTCTGCTTGACCCGGTTCCAGCGCCCGTCTTCCTGGTGGTAAAGCGAAATGCCGGACGGATCGAGGATGGCCAGCCCGCCCTCGCTGGGAGCGATGTCGAGAATGCGCGCCTCCTGTTCCCAAAGCGGCTTCTTCACAAGCAGCGGAGAAGCGGCGGCGGCCTGCGCGTCCGGCGCCGGCGCGCGTTCGAGGATGGCTGCCTCGCGCTTGCCCGCGCGCAGGATCTCGGCCACCCACAAGTAACCCAGGCCGTTCTCGGAGAGCGTCACGCTGACGGTGGCGCCTTCCGTCGCTGCGCCCCGGGAATGCAACTCGGCCTCGAGCGCCTGGCGCGCCGGCGCGAAGTCCGAGGCCGCCAGTGACGACGCGTTGCGGACCGTGAGCTGCACCAGCTCGCCGGGAGTAAGCGCAGTGGCGATCTTGTGCGCCAGCGCGCGCGCCGAGTCGGCGAGCGTCTGAGCGGCGGCCGAAACCGCGAGCATAAGAACCAGGAAGGCGATCCGCAACACTCGCGCGCCATCATAACATACGGTCGTGGGGCAGGCGGTTTCGCCTGCCCCGTTCCCTATTACCGCGGGTCGTCATCCGGCTCGACCGGCTTGGTCGCCATCGTCATCGGCGCCGACCGCAGCACGTCGTTGGCGAAGAAGAACTTGCCGTCGGCCGGAACCATCATGATCTGCACTTTGTCGGAAAGCCGCTCGGCGATGATCTTCTGGATCAGCAGCGGATTGTTCTTCAGAACCGCCGCTTCGGACTTCATCCGCTCGGCGTCCGCCGTCGCCGTCACCCGGATGCGGTTGCCCTCGGCCTCCGACATCAGGTTGCGTTTCTCGAGCTCGGCCTTGCTGTCGATCACCTTGGCTTGCGCCAGCGCTTCGGCGTTCATCACCGTGGCTTCCTTGCGCGCCTCGGCTTCCAGGCGCGATTGCTGGATCTGCTTCTCCTTGAGCGGCAGCGTGTGCTGCATGGCGTCGGCCTGCGCTTTGGCCTGCAACACCACCACCTCGGCTTCGCCCTCCGCTTCTTTCACCTTGCGCGCCTTCTCGGCCTCGGCTTCGAGCTCGGCCGTGCGGACCTCCTTCTGCTTGATCTCGACCTCGACCGAGAGCCGCTCATTCTCCTGCTCGCGCAGCAGCAGACCTTCCAGCCCCTTGGCGTATTCGGGCGGCAGCAGGATGTCGCGCAGCATAACCTCTTTCACCACGATCCCGTCGGCGCCGAGCTTCTTCTTGATGGCTTCAGCCGCCTGCCTGCGCACCGTCTCGCGCGCGGTCGAGAAAACTTCCCGCACCGTGTAGTTCGGAACGATCTCGCGGAAGACGCTGGCCACCACCGGCGGCACCAGTTCCTCCTCCACCGGCTGCGGCAGGTTGGCGTGGATGTAGTCGAGCCTGCGGGCTTCGAGCCGGTAGCGCACCGCGACCGCGAGGCCGACCGGAAGTCCTTCCTTGGTTTGGACCGTCAGAGCCTCGGTCTTCTGCTTCGGCTCCGCGGTCATGGCCGTGGTGAAGACGCGGTCGCGCGTGTCGTATAGCTCGACGTGCTCGAAGAACGGGAAGACGGCGTGAACGCCCGGATAGAGCGTGCCGGCCTCGACGCCGGAGAGCTGGCTGATCGCGACACCCGCCATCCCGCTCGGCACGATCACGATGCCGATGCCGATGAGCAGCGGCAGCCACGCCACCGCGGCCAGCTTGGCGGCGGGGCGCCAGCGCAGCTCGGCCGCCCGCCGGAAGTCTTGGACCAGAATCGCCACGGCGGCCGCAAACATCCCGGCCGCCGAAATCAGGAACAAATACTTGAGCAGCAACATACGGGGTTCTCCTTGTCTGTGGGCTAGCGGGCTCCGCCGGGGGCCACGGCTCCGGCCGCGGCCGCCGGCGCGAACAGCCGCGCCACCAACTCATCGCGCTCCCCGTGCAGCTCGACCACGTCGCCGACTTCGACCCGCTCGAACAGGTCCACGATGTCGCGGTTGCGCAGGCGGATGCAGCCGTGCGAAGCGGCGTGCCCGATGGAGCGCGGTGCGTTGGTGCCGTGAATTCCGAAGCCCTTCAGGCTGAGCCCGAGCCAGCGCGGGCCGAGCGGATTGTTCGCGCCGGGCCCGACAACCTTACCGGGGTGGAAATAGGTGGGATGCGCCAGCCGGGTGGCAATCCGGAACGTGCCAGTGGGACTGGGGCTGACGGGCGCGCCCACTGCCGTTTCGTAGACCTTCACGACCTGCCCGTTCTCGACGAGCGCCAGCTTGCAGTCGGGAATGCTGACCACAATCCGCCTGTCCTGCGCCGCCGCCCTGCCGGCCGCCAACAACAACAGCGCCGCCACCGTCATCGCCTTCGACTCTCTCCTGGTCGGCCGCATCGCCTTTTCCTTTCGCCGGGGAGAAAGGCACACCGGGGGCCAGGAGGCAACTTGTTGGAATCACGCGACTTGCTTAGTTAGAGGCGACGTGTGCCCGTGTCAGCGGGCACACATGTGGAAGCGGGCACACGCCACTCACCGCTTCAGCGGGTCTTCCACCCAGGGCGGCGTGGCTTCGAGCAGACGGCCCATCTCGGGCTCCAGGCGCTCCATGGCCTGCTTCATCTCCCAGGCGACTTGCCGATAGCTGAAGTGGCCTTTCACGCCGCTGCGCAGGCGGCAGATGTACTCGGCCTCGGCGAAATCCATTTTGAACAGGAACCGCGAGCGCGCGCCGAAGGGGACCACGTACTGCGCGCCCGGCGATGGCAGCGTGCGCCCGGCCGCCAGCGCGTCTTCCATCGCGGCACGGTAATCGCTTTCGACGCCGGCATCCAGGATCGTCTGCGGCGCCTCGTAACCCAGCCGGGCGGAGTAGGCCTGGCGGTACTGCCGGCAGCGGCGATGGCGGTGCAGATCGCGATACGCGCCGATGTCCATCACGATGTCGTAGACGTAGGGCCCGCCTCGAAAGGCGCGCAGCATCTCGTCGCGGCGCGTGCGGGAACCGACCGCTACGTCGATCACCTCGCCTCGCCGCGCCGCGCTCCAGCCCGCGGCCAAATCGTACAGCTCACGGAAGGACCGGCTGGTCACCGGATAGAGCAATGTTGCGACGGCCTCCGCGGTGGCATCCTGAGGCCGGAGCAGGTCCACGCGCGGCGGGTCGGCGTCCGCGGAGAGCGGCAGGTTCTCGGCGGCCCATTGCGCCAGGTCCGCGCGTGAAGTGGCCAGGTGCGAATCGGGCTCGGTGTGCCGCGCGAGCGTGGGGCAAAGCGGCTCGGCGGGCGCTCCCGGGCTCCAGACGCAATCGGGCGGACGCGCGCACGCTTCCGCGATTTCAAGACCCAGGCTGCGCAGCTCGGCGAACTCCGAAGCCCGCAGCCGGCGCACCTGCTTTTCGAGCGTACGGATGCTGGCCACCTGGCCGACGTTGGTCGGCACGCCCCAGAAGAGCAGGTAGCGCGCCACGTCGAAAGCGCGGGCGGCCACGGCGCGCTCGTACGCGTCGGGCTTCATGTCCTCGGGCCGCGGCAGGCGCCCGCGCAGGTATTCGGCGACGGCGCCGTGAATCCGCTGGTAGGCCGCGAGCAAGCCGGCCGCCGCGCTCTGGTAGCTGGCGGCGTCTTCGGCCGAGAACTCTTCCGGAACGATGAAGCCCGCGCGGGAGAAGTCCTGATAGCGCGAGGATTTCGCCTGGCCGTCCCACAGCGGCTCGTCTTCGATCTCGGTGGCGGCCAACTCCGAGATGCCCTCGAAGCACAGCACCGTGTGGCCTAGGTCGGCGATGGACGCGTGGCCGTACTGAAAGTAGAAGTGCTCTAGAAACTTCGCGGAATCGTGCGTGCGCACCCACTCGATCGACTCGCGGATCGAATCCTGCGAGCGGCTGTAGCGTGCCAGCGCATACGCGCACTTTTCCGGAGGCATCGGCGCGATGCTGAGCACTCGCTGGGCCATGAATCGCTATGATAGCGCACGCCGCCGCGCCGCCTGCGCTATCATTGCATTTCCAATGGAAGAGACCCCCGTCCCGCTCCGCACCTCGGTTCTTGTCGTGTCCTACAACATGGCCGAGGCGCTGCGGCGCTGCCTGACCGCGCTCGACCAATCGGCCGCGCGCGAGTCGTTCGAAATTATCGTGGTCGACAACGGTTCGGAAGACGACAGCCTCGCCGTCATCGACAGCTTCCCCAAGGTGACGCCGCTGCGGCTTCCGCGCAACTTCGGCTTCGTAAAGGCGCTGAACATCGCGATGCGCACGGCGAAAGCGGAGTTCTTCCTGTTCCTGAATCCGAAGACGGAAGTCCTCCCCGATACCGTCGCCGCGCTCACCGCGCGTCTGGACCAGGCGCCCGATGCCGTAGCCGTCAGCCCCGCCCTCACCACACCGGACGGCCAGCCCGCCGGGCTTCCGTACAGGCTGCCCAGACCCAAAGACCTGCGCGCAGTCGCGGCCGCCGGAGAGTTCGAACCCGCGCCTCTTCCGGAGGACGCCGCCGAGACGGTCCCGGTCGAGCTCGCCGGCTTTGCGGCGTTGCTCGTGCGCGGCTACTTCCTGAAGGGACTGCGCCACATCGACGAGCGCTACGCCCACTCCTGGGCCGACGCCGAGGTCGCCATCCAGATCCGCCGCGCGGGCAAGAAGACGCTGCTCGCGCCCGATGTGCGCGCCATCTGGCACGCCGAAGACGGCCTCAAGCACACTATGCCCGCACCCGTTCTCGATCTGCTCGCGGCGGACTGGACCCTCGGGGCCGCCACCTATGGGAGCAAGCACTTCGGCTTCATGGCCGGGCTGAAGGTCCGGCTCGCCGGCGCCCTCTCCGCACTGTTTTCGTTCCGCCTGCGCCGCTTCTCTCACCTGACCAGCGGGCAGAAGATCGACGGCACGCAGGTGGGGATGTAGGACAGGCCTCCGGCCTGTCTTGTTGGATACTGAAGACAATGAGCGCGGATTTCATAGTGGTCGGCGCCGGCGTGGCGGGGTTGCGCGCCGCGATTGAGCTCGCCCAGGCGGGCTCCGTGCTCGTCGTCGCCAAGGACAGCTTGAAGGAATCCTCTTCCGAGTACGCTCAGGGCGGCATCGCGGTCGCCATCGGCGAGGACGACGACGTCGAGCTCCACGAACAGGACACCCTGGCCGCCGGCGACGGTCTGTGCGATCCCGAAGCCGTCCGCACGCTGGTCGAGCAGGGGCCGGCGGTCATCGAGGAGCTGATCGAGTGGGGTGCGGAGTTCGACCGCGAAGGCTCCAAGCTGGCCTTCGGCCGCGAAGCGGCTCACAGCCGCCGCCGCATCCTGCACGCCCACGGCGACTCCACCGGCCACGAAATCGCGCGCACGCTCTACCACAAGGCCGCCTCCCTCCCTAATATCGAATTCCGCAGCTTCGCCGCCGTCACCGACCTGCTCGTGACGGGCAACGGTGAGGTGGCCGGCGTGGCGGTCTGCGACGCCTCCGTGCGGCATTGGATTCCCCTCTACGCGCGCGCGGTTCTGATCGCTACCGGCGGGCTAGGCCGCCTCTACCTGGTCACCACCAACCCCGACGTCGCCACCGGCGACGGCGTGGCCGCGGCCTACCGCGCCGGCGCCAGGATCGCCGATCTCGAGTTCATACAGTTCCACCCCACCGCGCTGCACGTGGCGGGCGCCCCAGCCTTCCTGCTCTCCGAGGCGTTGCGCGGCGAGGGCGCCTATCTTCTCAACGGCGCTGGTGAGCGCTTCATGTCCCGCTATGACCCGCTGGCCGGGCTGGCCCCGCGCGACGTGGTCGCCCGCGCCATCGTGAGCGAGATGCGCCAGCGCGGCGAGGACGAGGTCCTGCTCGACGTCCGCCACCTGGGGCGCGATTTCCTGATGTCGCGCTTCCCGCGCATCTACGAGACTTGCTTGCAGTACGGCGTCGACCTGGCCGAATGCCCCGCGCCCGTGCACCCGGCCGCGCATTACGCCATGGGCGGCATCCGCACCGATCTCGAGGGCCGCACCAGCCTGCCGCGCCTGTTCGCCGCCGGAGAGTGCGCCTGCACTGGTGTCCACGGCGCCAACCGCCTGGCCAGCAACTCCCTGCTCGAAGGCGTGGTTTTCGGCGCGCGCGCCGGCGCCGCCATGCGCGAGTTCGCCGCCGCGCCGCTCCTCGATGCGCCGCCGCCTCCCGAGCCGCGCTTCCCCTCGATCGCCGCCCGCGAGCTTCGCCGGATCGCCTGGGAACGCTGCGGCATCATTCGATCCGGCCAGGAACTGGCCCAGACCTGCGAGCGCCTTAGCCGGATTCCGCTCGAACCCTCCGCCCACCCCAATCGCGAGCTGTTCGAGCTGCGCAGCATTCATACCGCCATCTCCATCGTGGCCCGCTGCGCCCTGGCCCGCCAGGAGAGCCGCGGCGCGCACTACCGCACCGACTATCCCGCTCCGCGCCCCGAGTTCCGGAAGCACTCCGCGCTCGACAAGGATCATGAAGTCACCTTCGACTAGCGTCCAGCCCCGCCAACAACTCGCTTTCGGCCTGGCCCTGCTGGCCGTGGCGCCGCTCGATCGAGTCGCTCCGGGCACCGCGCTGTGGGCGGCGCCATCGATCCTGCTGGCCGCGATGCTGATCGCCTGGGCCGCCGAAGCCGCCCAGTTCTTCATCGCCCAGGCCTTCGCGCTCGCCATTCTGGCCTGGCTCCAGACCCTGCCGGAGTTCGCCGTCGAGTTTGTCCTCGCCTGGAGGCAGCGCGTGGACCTGCTGCTCGCCAACCTCACCGGCGCGCTGCGCCTCCTCACCGGGCTGGGCTGGCCCATGATTTACTGCGTCGCGGCCTTCTTCCACCGCCGCCGTTACGGACAGCCGATGCGGCGCATCCGCCTCGAAGATCATCACTCCGTCGAAGTCATGGGCCTGCTCGTGCCCCTGGTCTACATGGGCTTTGTGTGGTGGAAGGCCACGCTGACCCTGATCGACGCCGCGGTTCTCATCGCCATTTACATCGCCTACCTAGCGGTGCTGCGGCGGATGCCCGCCGAGGGGGCAGAGGGCATCGAGGACCTGGAACTGGTTCCGCGCACGCTGGCCCAGTCGCCGCGCCCTCTTCGCATCTTCCTGATCGCCGCGTTCTTCGCAGCTGGCGGGCTGCTGATCTATCTCACGGCCGAGCCGTTCCTGGGCAGCCTGCTGGCGATCTCGGCGCTGCTGGGCGTGCCCAGCTTCCTCTTCGTCCAGTGGTTGGCGCCGCTGGTCTCGGAATTCCCCGAAAAGGTCTCGGCCTTCTACTGGGCGCGCACGGTGGACCGCGCCTCCATGGCCCTCATGAACATGGTGTCCAGCAACATCAACCAGTGGACCCTGCTGGCTGCCATGCTGCCCATCGTCTACTCGATCAGCCGCGGCCGGCTCTCCCTGATCCCCCTCGATGGCCAGCAGGAACTCGAGCTGCTCATGACCATCGGGCAATCCCTCATCGGCATGGTCTTTCTGATCGGCATGGAGCTGACCTGGTGGGAGGCGGCGGCGCTGTTCTGCCTCTGGGGAGTGCAGTTCGGATTCTCCCCGATTCCGCCCGGGCCGGGCCTGGCCGGTTTCATCGCCCGCCACATTCACCGCTGGGTGACGGTGGCCTACTTCGCCTGGGCCGCCGCCGCTCTCGCGCGTCTGGCGCTCGGCCAGCGCCGCCTGGAGGCTTTCCGCCTGTTCGGAGAGATGTGGCGCCGCCATATCCGGGCGTAGACAATGCTTGTGGGGCGGACCCCCTGGTCCGCGCGGGTCCCCCCGGACCCGCCTTCTCGCTGATGAGTCAAACCGGTCGACGGGGGCGTCGGCCGCGGACCCGGGGGTCCGCCCCACAAGCTGGCCCCACGCCGCTACCCGCCTTGCTATACTGGGTTTTCGCGAAGTCTGGATCTCAAAGCTCAGATTGTGTTTAGTTGAGGGTGCGGTCGCAGCGGCGGTCGCGCTTCCAGGTCGGGACGTACAATGCCAAAACGCACATTTCAGCCGAATAATCGCCACCGGGCCAAGACGCACGGCTTCCGCCAGCGTATGAAAACCAAAGATGGGCGGGCCGTTCTCTCGCGCCGCAGGGCGAAAGGGCGCTGGAAGCTGACTGTCAGCGACGAGCGCGCGGTTCGTAACGCCAACGCAGACTAATCCGATCGAACCGGCGAAGAGGGTTTTATCGTTTCCGAAGAGTGCCCGGATCCTGCGATCCGCCGATTTCCGGAAGGTCTACGCGCAGGGATTTCGGGTTTCCAGTCCGTATTTCGCGGCGTTTTGCCTGAGGCGGCCGGAGCCGGGGTCTTCGAAGATCGGTTTGACCGTGCCTCGCGCCTTGGGCGGAGCGGTGGTCCGCAACCGGCTCAAACGCCGGATACGCGAGGCGGTGCGGAAGCAATTTCACTCTCTGGAGCCGCAGTGGGAGATCGTGATCAATCCTCGCCGGGCGTGCCTGACAGCGCCGTTCGAGAGCCTGGAGCGGGAAGTCGAGAAGCTGCTTTCCCGGTGCAAAGGCTCGTGATCGGTCTGCTGCGGTTCTACAAGGCGTACATTTCCCGTCTGCTGCCCTCGGCCTGCCGCTACTACCCCACCTGCTCGGAATACATGATCGAGGCGGTGAAGCGCTACGGCGCGGCCCGCGGCGTCTGGCTCGGCCTGCGGCGGCTGCTGCGTTGCCACCCCTTCCACGCAGGCGGCTTCGATCCGGTGCGGTGAATCGGAAAATGGCGGACATCAAGAACAGCCCCGGCCCGTTGAACCCGCAGCAGGAGCCCCAGATGCAGTGGCGGCTCATGCTTGCGTTCCTGTTGATGGGGGCAGTCCTCTTCCTCACCCCCCGTTTCTACAAAGCCGTGATGCCGGAGCAAGCCAAGCCCGCGCAGACGGCCACCGAACAAGCCCAGCCCACGGCCACGCCGGAGGCGGCGGCGGAGCCGGCCGCGGCGCCGCAGGCGAAGCCCACCAAGGCCGCGGCGCCCGTGGCGGCAGCCGCGCCGGAGACCTTCATCGTCGATACCAACGTCTATCGCGTCGTGCTCTCGAACCAGGGCGGCGTGGTGCGCAGTTGGGTGCTCAAGAAGTACAAGGACAGCCTGGGCGAGCCTCTGGAGTTGGTCAACACCGACGAAAAGGCGACGCAAACGACGGGCTATCCCTTCTCGCTGGCGTTTCCCAAGGCCAAGCCGTCAATCGATGTGAACGCGGTCCTCTATGCCGCCAAACCCTCGCCCGACGGCCTCGGCATCGACTATGACTACTCCGACGGCAGCGTGGCCGTTCACAAGTCGTTCCGCTTCGAGCAGGCGAGCTACCTGTCGCAGGTTTCGAGCGAGGTCACGCAGGGCGGTAAGGGCGTCGAGAACCTGCTAGCGTGGCGGGGCGGCATCGGCGACGCGGCCGTGCACGCCCACGTAGACCAGGGGCTCACGCTGTTCTACGACCTCGCCGCGGGTAAACTCGTCACCAAAGCAGCCAAGGCGGCCAAAGACGGACCCGTGACCGACTACGGAACCTATTCGTTCGCCGGAGTCGAGGACCGTTACTTCACCGCCGTCTTCCTGCCCCGCGGCGAAACCAGCTTCGCCATCCGCACCGTGAGCGACAACGTGCCGGACCAGGTGGACAAGATCGAGCCACAACCGCACGTGGGCGCCGAAGTCGGCGGCCAGGCCCGCAACGAATTCACGCTGTTCGCCGGCCCCAAAGACCTGGATCTGATGCGCAAGGTGGATCCGCGCCTCGAGCAGACAGTTGACTTCGGCCGCTGGTTCGGCTGGCTTGCCAAGCCGCTGTTCCTGGCGGTGAACTGGATCAACGACCACATGACCCACAACTTCGGCTGGGCCATCGTGGTGATAACGATCCTGATCAACATGGTCCTGCTGCCCTTGCGGCTCACGAGCATGAAGTCGATGAAGAAGATGCAAGCGCTCAAGCCGCACGTGGATGTCATCAACGCGAAGTACAAGAACGTCGGCCTGCGCGATCCCAAGAAGCAGGAGCAGAATCAGGAGGTCATGGAGCTGTATAAGAAGCACGGCGTCAACCCCATGGGTGGATGCCTGCCCATGGTCCTCCAGATGCCGATCTTCATCGCCTTCTATACGGTGCTGCAGGTGGCGATCGAGATGCGCGGCGCAAGCTGGCTGTGGGTGACCGACCTCTCGCAGCCCGAGCACCTTTTTCAGATCGGCGGCACGCCGATCCGCATCCTGCCGATCGCCATGATCGTCGCCCAGTGGGTGATGCAGAAGATGACGCCGATGCCCGTGGCCGATCCGAGCCAGCAGAGCCAGCAGAAGATGATGCAGTTCATGCCGCTGATCTTCGGCTTCATGTTCTACGGCATGTCGAGCGGGCTGGTGCTATACTGGCTGACCAGTAACTTAGTGGGCATCGCGCAACAATACTTCATCAATAAGTCGATGCCGCTGCCGGCCGAGGCTTCCGGGCCTCCATCGCCGGCCGCAAAATCCAAGAAGCCCAGCGGGGGCAAACGGTGAGCGACGGAAAATACAGTCTCAGCTCAATAGGACCCCGGATCGACGCATTCCTCCGATCCGTCAGCAACAATGCGGGCTTCAAACTCAAGTTTGAAGTCGAGGGCGGCGAAGCGCGCCACACGGATTTCGAAAATCCCGATGTCGTCGTGAAGTTTTCCGGCCCGGACGTGGATCTTCTCCTCGAGAACAAGGCGGAGCTGCTGCTGGCCCTCGAGCAGCTCACCATGGAAGTGCTGGGCATGCCCGCCGAAGAGCACTCCCGGCTGTGCTTCGACGCCAACGACTATCGCATGTTGCGCATCGAGGAGCTGCGGGTCAGCGCCCTTACGGCGGCCGAGAAAGTGAAGCGCTCGCACATGCCGTTCCACTTCAATCCCATGAACAGCCGCGAGCGCCGCATCATCCACCTGGCCCTGCGCAACGAAACCGCGGTTCGCAGCGAGAGCGTGGGAATGGGCCCGCAGCGGCAGGTCGTGGTCTGTCCCGCCGACATGCCGACTCCGACGGAGCCGGTTTTCGCGGCGCCCTCACCTCCGCCCCGTTCGGAAGGCCGCCGGCCCATGCGCCGCGGCGCGCCCCGCCGGCGCTGATTGTGGGGCGGACCCCCTGGTCCGCGCGGGTCCCCCTGGACCCGCCTTCTCGCCGAGGAATCAAGCGCGTCGGTCGAACGCCCGGGCCGACGGGGGCGTCGGCCGCGGACCAGGGGGTCCGCCCCAAACCGTGCCGCGTCGCCCGACACCCTTACGGCTTCGCTTCCGCCGCCACCGGAGCCGCCACCTCCATCTTCTTCAGGTGGTCGTACCAGGTGAACTTCAGCGTCACCGAGGTCACCGCGACGACGGCGAAGGCGATCGCGGCCCGGCTGAACTCCTGGATCACGATGTAAATGGGCAGCACCACCAGCGTCACCTGCCACACGATGCCCACCGCGACGTTGAACATGTCGCGCCAGAAGTCCGGGTTGGGCTTGAAACCGGGATCGTCCTGCTGGACCTTCTTCAGCACCGGACCCCAGAAACCCCACGGCCGCACGCGGCGATAGAAGTCCTTGAGAACCTCATCGTCCTCCGCCCGAGTCAGCAGAGTGCCGGCCACACACCCGATCAACGAGATCAGAAACACCGCGACGAATCCCAGCGAGACGCTCAGGTTCAACGAGCGCGCCTGCGCGTACGCCTGCAGCGCGGGAATCCGGGCCATGATGCCCGGGATCGTCAGCGAAGCCGAGATGCCCGCCACCATCCCCCAGAAGTAACCGTAGCCGTTGAAGCGCCACCAGTACCACTTGAGAACGTTGGAAGCGGTGTAGCCGCCCCACAGCCCGGAGACGATCCAGATCACCACGTCATTCACCGAGGCCACATACCAGCCGATCGCCGTTCCGATCACCACCACCGCGAAGGAGCTCAGATAGCTCAGCCGCACGTACGTTCGCGGGCTGGCATTCGGGTTAATGAAGCGCTTGTAGATGTCGTTGACGAAGTACGGCGGCGCCGCGTTCACCGTGGCGGCGAAGTTCGACATGTAAGCCGCCAGCAGGCCGGCGATGAGGAACCCCAGCAGACCGGCCGGCACGAACCGCCCCAGCGCCAGCGGCAGCACGGCCTCGAAATCCATGTGCGTCCCCATGGCGCGTATGTGGTCGCTATAGAACGCCAAAGCCAGAATCGTCAGCCCCGTGATGAGGAAGTACCGCGGAAAGGTCAGCACAACGTTAACCCAGCCGCTCATCATCGAGGCTTCCCGCGGGTTTTTGCACGAAAGGACGCGTTGCATGTCGTAATTCGGCGCCGGGCCCGCCGCGCTGATCAGCACGCCCTTGAACAGCAGCGCCATCACGAAGAAGCCGAAAAGCCCGTACCCGTCTTCGGCGACTTTGGCGTTGGCCGAGGGGATCAGCGTGGACCAATCCATATTCAGGTGCCAGCCGAAGAATACGTTGTCCCAGCCGGCGGGAACGCACTTGTGCAGCAGCCCGGGCGCCACTTTCGCCATGGCGATGATCCCCACCGCGAAGGAGGCCACCGAGAGAATGCAGAACTGCAAGACCTCCGTGACCACCACGCTGAACATGCCGCCCTTGACCACGTAAATGGTCGTCAGCGCGATCAGGATCAGCGCGTACTGGTTGGGGCTCAGGTTCCAGGGCAGGAAGTTCGCGGCGAACTTGCCGATGCCTTTGAAGCCGTAACTGAAGAACCCGATAATGCTGACGAAGGCGTAAATGACGACGATGATGTGCGCGAGCTGCGCTCCGCGGCCCTTGCCGAAGCGGGTCTGGATCCACTCCGCGCCCGTCATCACGTTCGAGCGCCGCAGCCAGGCCGACAGAAACACCATCAGGAAGATCTGGTTGAACGTCGGCCACAGCCAGGGAATCCAGACGCTCTTCAGCCCGTAGACGAACATCCAGTAGACCAGCAGCATGGTGCCGCTGATGTCGAACATTCCCGACGCGTTCGAAACCCCCAGCACATACCAGGGCATGGTGTTGCCGCCCAGGAAGTACGCCTTCATGTCCTTGGAGGCCCGGTGCGAAACCCAGTAGCCGATCAGGACGGACAACAGCAGGTACGCGAGTATGATCGCGATGTCAATCGTGTGAAGACTCAGCACCTAACACCTCGGTTCGGAACGAACGCTTATTATATCGTGGGGCAGCTAGCCCGGCGGAAAGCCTCAAGGCGCGTCGAGCCTTACCATCGCGACCGGGTCCGGCTTGCCTCTTTCGTACAAGCCAAGCTCCCCACGTGTGCGCTCGGCGACGTAGTGGTCACCGAACACGTCTAGGATTGGAGCGTCGGTGGTTGTAGCCTCACCTGTGCTTAACTGCACAGCCGTGGTCTGCCCCGGTGGACCGTAGCAGGTCGGTCGCGGCAGGATGACAACGAAATGCGGATCCGCTGCCTTCAATAACGTACCTACAGGAATCTTCGGTTTGGAAAGAACCTCCCCCGATGGAAAAGCCACCACGGTGGCGGCGACGGTACTGTGGAGCGCTCCCACGTGGGGCGACATGATCAACCGATCAAGGCCAACAAAAGTGAACTCCATGTCGAAGTGCTCCACCTCGGTGCGAAGCCTCTTCAGTTCCCCTCTCAGCCTCAACACCTTCCTCTCACGCAGATCAAAGGCAACGGCGGACCCTCTGGCGCTTACGGGCAATGCTACGACGAAGCGGCCGTCGGTCGAGAACCTGATCCGAGCCGAACTGGGATCGCCCGACTCGCGCCGGGGGAACGGGTCGGCCGAATGGTCCTCCCAAGTCACGAACCGCTTACCAAATTGTGCTTTCTCGAAAACTGTCTCGCCGGACGCGACATCGAGGACTCGCAGCGTGCCGCCAGCGTCAACGCAGACCAGAGTGCGGGCGTCCGGCGACAGCACGCCCACGGGGCACGCTTGCAGCCGGATCTCCGTGGAGTCGATACGTGCGCGATCGGCAATGCTCCATCGCTCGACGTACGGAGCGGACCTGTCGAGCAAACCCCGGTGCGTGTCCCCAGCAGCGGGCGAAGCCACGTGCCCAGCGGACATGACAAAGAAGACTTGCTGTGAGTCCGGGCTGAACTGAGCCATGCCCGCATACTTGGCAGGGACCCGGAACAAAACGGCGAAAGGTTGCACGCTGAGTACCGTGATTTCGGAAGGACCTTGTCCGAGGATGTAGCGCCCGTCGGGGCTGAACCAAAGGAAATGGCCCGGTCGGGGCGCTGGGGTCGGAATGCAGCCGAGCTGAGTCGTCTGTACCTGGGCGCCTGCCGCGCCCACTTCGATGAGCGAAAGCAGCGTCAGAACTGCAGGGACTGCGGCTGAGACTCCGTGCATGCCCTGGTCCCGTGTCCTCAGATGTCCTTGCCCCCGGCAGCAGCGCTGGCGCTCGCCATTATAGTGCCCCGCTCCAGGCTGATGCGTTCGGCGGGTGTCTCCAGACCAACTCACCCCACCGGCCCGCAGAAAAAATCCAGCGACTTGGCGATGTACTGCTTCAGCTCGTTGCGCTTCACCACCGCGTCGAGCATCCCGGTCTTCAGCAGGAACTCCGCCCGCTGAAACCCCTCGGGCAGCTTCTGGCGGATGGTCTGCTCGATGACGCGCGGGCCGGCGAATCCGATCTGCGCCCCGGGCTCGCCGAGATTGAGGTCGCCCAGCATGGCGAAGCTGGCGGTGGTGCCGCCGGTGGTGGGGTCGGTCAGCACGCTGATGAAGGGGACCCCGGCCTCGTCGAGCGCCATCAGCGCGGCCGACATCTTGGCCATCTGCATCAGGCTCACCGCACCTTCCTGCATGCGCATGCCGCCGGAGGCCGAAACGATGATGAGCGGCTTGCGCTCGGCGATGGAGCGCTCCACCGCGCGCGTGATCTTCTCGCCCACCGCCGCGCCCACGCTGCCGCCGATGAACTTCAGCTCGAAGGCGCAGATGTGGACCGGGCGGCCGGCCAGCTTCCCTCCGGCCGAGATCACGGCGTCGCGGAGCGAGGTGGCTTTCTCCATGGCGTTGAGGCGCTCGGTGTACGTCTTGGAATCCACGAACCCGAGTGGATTGCTGGAGGCGAGGCCGGCATCGTAGGTCTCCCACGGTCCGTCGAAGAGCTGCTTGAGCCGGCTAGCGGCGTCTACCCGGAAATGGTAACTGCAGCGCGGGCAAACGTTCTGGTTCTCCTCCAGCGCCTTCTTCCAGACGATCTGGCGGCAGCCATCGCACTTGAGCCACAGGCCTTCGGTCTTCACCCGGCGCTCGCCTTCGGCGCTTACCTTGTCTTTGGGGGACTTCTGTCTGGTGAACCAGGCCATTAGTAGTCGATGCCTCGCTGCGCCAGGATTCCCTGGTGGAACGGATGCTTGATCTCCTTCATCTCGGTGACCAGGTCGGCCGCCTCGACGAGCTCGGAATGGGCGTTGCGGCCCGTGGCGATCACGTGCAGCCGTTCGGGCCGCCGGCCAAGGTCCTCAATCACCCGCGCGATGGGCAGCATACCGTAGTGGATCGTGTAATTCAACTCGTCCAGGATCACCATGTCGTACCGGTCCGACTGCATCGCCTCGACGGCGGCGTTCCAAGCCTCCCCGGCCAGGCGCACGTCCTCCGGATCGGGCTTCTCGGCGCCTACCTTGACGAAGCCGCGGCCCATGGGCCGGATCTCGAAGGCGCCCCCGAGCAGCGGAGCGCTGTCCAACTCTCCATAGTGCCACGAACCCTTGATGAACTGGATCATGAGGACCTTAAAGCCCTGGCCCACCGCCCGCAGCGCCACCCCCATGGCGGCCGAGGTCTTCCCCTTGCCATTGCCGGTAAAGACCATCAGCAGCCCCTTGTCCATCGTTGTTACGGTAGCACAGCAAAGGCGCGGGGTTCGAATCCACAACGGGGAGCCAGCCCGATCTGAATGACTGCGTCGAATTTCGTTCCACCAACAGGCGGAAGCGACCGATGAGCCTCTACCAGATCACGCGCACGGGATAGGGATCGAAGGCGCTGTCTGACGTGACGATCGCCAATCCACTCATGAGCGCCTGAGCGATGAGCATGCGGTCGAAGGGATCTTTGTGGAACAGTTGGAGCTTCTCAGCGGCAAGCGCGTCCGTTTCCGTGAGTGACAGACTGGCAATTCCCGAGTCCCGCCGAACCGCCGGGATCAGAGTCGAGGGATGCGACGGCAGGGTAATTCTCCCCTGTGCGTACTTGCGGGCAATCTCCCAGACTGACACCGCGCTGAGGTAAACCTCGTTCCCGTGGTCCAGGATTTGGGCGCGTGCGGTCGGGGAAAGCTGGGTCGAATCCTCCTGAAACCAGAGGAAAGCGCACGTGTCGAGCAGCAGCTTCACACCTTACCCACTGGAGGCACAACCGGCGCACCGTCAAACTCAGCAAGCTCCTCCGCGCTCATGGGGGCGAAAGCATCGGGCTCCCAGTGTACGCTGCCCTTCAACAAGCCGGCAACGCGGGCCGGAGGGGCAAGCGCAGTCTCAATAGCGCGGAGTTCCGCCACTGGCCGATTGTGTCGGCACACGATCACCAAGTCACCCTGTTCGACCCGGCCGATATAGCGCGAGAGGTGGGTCTTGGCCTCCTGAATGTTGACTTTAATCATACCGTAACCCAGTTTAGCACAACTAGACCAGGAATCTGGTTTAAAAGTAAACTTTAACTCTGACCTCCTTGGCCGCCCGCGAAACTCGTCCAGAGTGGGGCGCCAATCTCGAACGGATTGGCGGCTGATCACCGCGGATACGGGTGCCCACGCAGCCCCGTAGCCGCCCGGTACACCTGTTCTGCGAGCATGACGCGCGCGAATTCGTGCGGGAACGTCATCGGCGAGAGCGAAAGCAGCAGGCCGGCGCGGGGCTTCCAATCGGGCGGCAGGCCGTCCGCCCCGCCGATGACGAACACCAAGTCGCGGCCGTCCATTTCGGCCTTCGAAACCAGCGCAGTGAACGCCGCCGAGTCCATCCCGCGGCCCGCGGCGTCGAGCAGGATCTTGGCCGCGCTCGGGTGCCGCGCCCAGGGATCGAACCGCCCCGGCCGGATCTCGCGCATCTCGCACGCCAGATAGCGTCTCGTTCGCTTGACGTACTCCTCGGCCATCGCGTTGGCGCTGGCGTCGCGCGCCTTGCCAATGTAATAGATGCTGACCTTCACGGGACCATTATGGCGTGTCCTACTGCGCCATAATTGAAACGAGGTGGCTGGGACGATGCAACCGAACCCCATGGCCGGCAAGCCGGCGACCGCGTCCATGCTGGTGAACGTCCCCAAGCTGATCGTGGCCTACTACTCCGATCGGCCCGACCCCGCGGTTCCGGCCCAGCGCGTCGTTTTCGGCACCTCGGGACACCGCGGCTCCGCCTTCGAGCGCTCCTTCAACGAGTGGCACATCCTGGCGACCACCCAGGCCATCTCGGAATACCGCCGCGCCAACGGCATCGACGGGCCGCTCTTCCTTGGCATCGACACCCACGCGCTTTCCGAGCCCGCCTCGGCCACCGCGCTCGAGGTGCTGGCCGCCAACGGCGTTGAGACGATGATTGCCGACAAGACCGGCTACACGCCCACCCCTGCGGTCTCCCACGCCATCCTCACTTACAACCGCGGCCGTAAGACCGGCCTCGCTGACGGCATTGTCGTCACCCCCTCGCACAATCCTCCCGAGGACGGCGGCTTCAAGTACAACCCGCCCAACGGAGGACCGGCCGAGGCCTCGATCACCGGCTGGATTCAAACCCGGGCCAACCAGCTCCTCGAAAGCGGCCTGGCCGGAGTGAAGCGCGTGCCATACGCCACCGCGCTTCGTGCCCCCACCACTCACCGCCACAATTACCTCGACGCCTACGTCGCCGACCTGGCGAACGTCATCGACATGGACGCGATTCGGGCCGCTGGCCTGAAGCTGGGCGTCGACCCGCTGGGCGGCGCGGGCGTCCACTACTGGGCGCCGATCGCCGAACGATACCGTCTCAACCTGACCGTGGTGAACCAGGCCGTCGATCCAACCTTTCGCTTCATGACCCTCGATTGGGACGGCCGCATTCGCATGGACCCGTCCTCGCCCTACGCCATGCGCAGTCTCATCGGATTGAAGGACCGCTTCGACGTGGCCTTCGCCTGCGACACCGATCACGACCGCCACGGCATCGTCACCCGTAGCGCGGGCCTGCTGCCGCCGAATCACTACCTGGCGGTGTCGATCCACTACCTGTTCCCGAACCGCCCGCGCTGGCGTAAGGACGCGGCCGTGGGCAAGACTGTGGTTTCGAGCGGCATGATCGACCGCGTGACCGAAAAGCTGGGCCGCCGGCTGCACGAGGTGCCCGTGGGTTTCAAGTGGTTCGTAGACGGCCTCTTCGATGGCTCGCTCGGTTTCGGCGGAGAAGAGAGCGCCGGCGCGTCTTTCGTCCGCATGGACGGGACCGTTTGGACCACCGACAAAGACGGCCTGATCGCGGCCCTGCTCGCAGCCGAGATCACCTCCCGGCTGGGACGCGATCCGGGCGAGGTGTACCAGGACCTGACGCGGGAGTTCGGCGACCCGGTCTACGAACGCATCGATGCGCCCGCGACCGCGGAGCAGAAGGCCGTCCTCGCGCGCCTCTCGCCCGAGCAGATCCGCGCCCCAGAGCTCGCCGGCGAAAAAATCGAAAAGGTCCTCACGCAGGCGCCCGCCGGCGGAGCCATCGGTGGTGTCAAGGTAATCGCGGCGGGAGGCTGGTTCGCGGCCCGGCCGTCGGGAACCGAGGAGATCTACAAGATCTACGCCGAAAGCTTCCGCGGCAAAGAGCACCTGGAGCGCATCCAGGCGGAGGCGCAGGCGATTGTCACACAGGCATTGAAGGAAGTGGGGCAGGCGTCCACGCCTGCGGCGGGTCTTTAGACCCGCAGGGCCGACTGGGGGGAACATGGATGAACAGGACGCCGCTCTGAAGTCGCTCAACGAGCTGGCGCTGAACCTGCTGTGGTGTTGGAACCACTCCGCCGACGAGCTGTGGGGACGGCTCGATCGGGATCTGTGGGAGCTGACCGAGAATCCCTGGGTGATCCTGCGGACGGTGTCGCGGGAGAAGCTGCGCACTGTATCGGCCGACCCGGGCTTTCGCCAGCGGCTGGACGAGGTCCTCCGGGAGATGCGGGAGATTGCGGATCGCCCGGCGTGGTTCCAGAACTCCCACCCGGACGCGTTGCTGTCGCTGGTCGCGTACTTCAGCATGGAGTACATGCTGAGTGAAGCCCTGCCTATTTACTCCGGAGGCCTCGGCAACGTGGCCGGGGACCAGCTCAAGGCCGCCAGCGACCTGGGCGTGCCCGTCGTTGCCATTGGCCTGCTCTACCAGCAGGGCTACTTCAGCCAGGAGATCGACCGTCAAGGTAACCAGCAGGCCCTGTATCCGTTCAACGACCCCGGCCAGTTGCCGATCAAACCCCTGCGGGAAGCAAACGGAGAATGGCTACGCCTGACCATCGCACTGCCCGGGCTCAAGCTGTGGGTGCGAGCGTGGCAGGTGCGGGTGGGCCGCGTGATGCTGTACCTGCTGGATAGCAACGATCCCGCGAACCCGCCGGCCTACCGTGGCATCACCAGCGAACTGTATAGCGGCGGCCTGGACCTGCGAATCCGGCAGGAACTGGTGCTGGGCATCGGGGGATGGCGGCTGCTGCGGGCGCTCGGCCTAAAGCCCGAGGTCTGCCACCTGAACGAGGGACACGCCGCGTTTGCCGTCCTCGAGCGCGCGCGCTCCTACATGGCCGACTGCAAGCAGCCGTTCGACGTGGCGCTGGCCGTCACCCGCGCCGGAAATCTGTTCACCACCCACACTCCGGTCGCCGCCGGCTTCGATCGCTTCCCGCCCGATCTGATGGAGCGCTACCTGCGGCACTATGCCGATCACGGGCTCGCCATCGGTTTCCACGACCTGCTGGCCCTCGGACGCCGCGACCCCAATGACGGCTCGGAGCCGTTCAACATGGCGTACCTCGCCCTGCGCGGCAGCGGCGGCGTCAACGGGGTGAGCCGCCTCCACGGCCAGGTCAGCCGGCGGATCTTCGGGCCGCTGTTCCCGCGCTGGCCGGAGAGCGAAATCCCCATCGGACACGTGACCAACGGCGTGCACGTGCCGACCTGGGAATCGGAGGCATCGAGCGAGCTCTGGGGCGGAACGTGCGGCGCTGGACGCTGGATGGGCGCCATGGAGAACGTCGAGGCTGAGGTGCGCAAAGCCAGCGATGCCGCGCTGTGGGAGTTGCGCACGAAGGCTTGCAGAAAACTGATCGAGTACACGCGGAAGCGCCTCGCCCGGCAGCGCGCTGGCCAAGGTGCGCCCACGCAGGAAGTCGCCGCCGCGGAGCGGATCTTCGATTTCGACACCCTGACGCTCGGCTTCGCGCGCCGCTTTGCCACCTACAAGCGTCCCAACCTGCTCCTTACGGACCCGGACCGGCTGGCTCGCATCCTGACGAACAAGCAGCGGCCGGTGCAGTTGATTCTCGCCGGCAAGGCCCATCCGCAGGACCTGGCAGGCCAGCAGATGATCCAGCAGTGGAGTAACTTTATCCACCGCCCCGATATTCTCTCGCACGCCGTCTTTCTGATCGACTACGACATGCTCATGAGCGAGCGGCTCGTCCACGGCGTGGACGTCTGGATCAACACGCCCCGGCGTCCCTGGGAGGCCAGCGGCACCAGCGGAATGAAGGTCCTCGTCAACGGCGGGGTGAACCTCTCGGAGCTCGACGGCTGGTGGGCCGAGGCCTATTCGCCCGAGGTGGGCTGGGCCATCGGCGATGGCAATGAGCACCACGACGATCCGGACTGGGACCGCATCGAAGCCGACGAGCTGTACTCGCTGCTCGAGCGCCAGGTGATCCCCGAGTTCTACGACCGCGACGAGCACGGCATTCCGCGCGCCTGGATCGCCCGGATGCGGGAGAGCATGGCGCGGCTGACGCCGTTCTTTTCGGCCAACCGCGCCGTGCGCGAGTACACCGAGTCGCACTACCTGCCCGCTGCCGCGGCCTGGCGCGAGCGCTCGGCCACGTGCAGCGACTACGCCGCCGGCCTGCTCGCCTGGCAGCGCGCCCTGGCAGCCCACTGGCCGCACGTGCGCTTCGGCGGGGCCAAGGCGGAAACCGCCGACGGCGCGCATAATTTCGAAGTGCAGGTCTACCTCGACGAGCTCGATCCCGAGGCCATCCGGGTCGAGTTGTATGCCGACCCGGATGTCCGCCGCACCATGACCCGCGGCCCGCAGTTGGTAGGTTCGGCGAACGGCTACGTCTACACCGCCCGCGTCCCCGCCGACCGCCCCGCCACCGACTACACCCCGCGCCTCGTCCCCTACCGCCCCGGAGCCAAAGTGCCCTTGGAGGCCCCGCAAATCTTGTGGCAGAGGTAGGGCATGCTTCAGCTCGCCCAGCGGCTTTTCAGCCTCATCTCGCGATGTACAAAGCCACGCACGGCGCCAGGTTCAGCAGCAGAATCCCCAGCTTGTACACCGCCATCCCGCCGAAGTTGAGCGCGTCGAACTGCTCGGCCGTCAAACGGAACCACCTGCCCCACAGCCGGCACAGCCACCCGCGCGCCGCCATATAAAGCAGGAACCAGATCATCAGCGCTGCATAGTTGATCACCGTGCACCACAGGAGGATGCTACGCGCCATTTCGATGCTCATCCGCGATCTCCTTTCGCTGCTCGCTTGCCGTCTCCAAATTACCCTAAGCTGGTAAGTAAGGTATGCATCGCGTCGCCATTGTGGGCGGGGGCTTCGGCGGCCTGTATGCCGCCAAGGCGCTGCGCAAGGCGCCGGCCGATGTCGCGCTCATCGACCGCCGTAATTTCCACCTCTTCCAACCCCTGCTCTACCAGGTGGCGACCGGCGCCCTGTCGCCCGGTGAGATCGCTGCCCCGCTGCGCGCGGTGCTCCGCAGCCAGCGGAACGCCCGCGTGCTGCTGGGCAGCGTCGTCGATCTGAACGCGGACGAACGCCGGCTCGAGCTCGACGACGGCGCACACCTGCCCTACGATTCGCTGATCGTCGCCGCCGGCGCGCAGAATTTCTATTACGGCCACAACGAATGGGAGCCGTTGGCGCCCGGCCTGAAGAGCATCGAAGACGGAACGCGCATCCGCCACAAGATCTTCTACGCCTTCGAGGCCGCCGAGCGCGAAACGGACCCCGCCACGCGCCGCGCCTGGCTCACCTTCGTGATTGCCGGCGGCGGCCCGACCGGCGTCGAGCTGGCCGGCGCCCTCGGCGAGATTGCCAACGACGTCTTGCGCTCCGAGTTTCGCTCCATCCAACCGAGCGAAGCGCAGATCGTCCTCCTCGAGGGCGAAGGCCGCGTCCTGGGCACGTTCGACCCCGGCCTCTCGGCGGCCGCCGAGCGCTCGCTCGTCCGCCTGGGTGTCCGCACCCGCACCGGAGTTCGAGTCACCGGCATCGCTCCGGAAGGCGTTCGCATTCAGACCGCAACCGGCGAGGATTTCATTGCCGCGCACACAGTGATCTGGAGCGCGGGCGTCCGAGCGTCCGATCTCGCGCTCCGCCTCAAGGAACGTGCCGGCGCCGAGCTCGACCGCGGCGGCCGCGTCCTGGTCGACGAGCACTGCAACATTCCCGGTCACCCCGAGATCTTCGTCATCGGCGACATGGCGCATTTCCGCACCGCCGCGGGCGCCTCGCTCCCCGGCGTCGCTCCCGTCGCGATTCAGATGGGGCGCTACGCCGCGGGCGCAATCGCACGCCGCCTCCAGGACCTTCCGGACCAGCCCTTCCGCTACCGCGACAAGGGCAACCTGGCGGTCATCGGCCGCGCCGCCGGCGTGGCGCAGTTCCCGCACTTCCACTTCACGGGCCTTCTGGCGTGGCTGCTCTGGCTCTTCGTGCACCTCATGTACTTGGTGGGCTTCCAGAACCGCCTCATCGTCTTCATCCGCTGGGGATTCGCCTACTTCACCTACAACCGCGGCGCGCGCCTCATCACCGGCGACCCGGGCCGTTATCCGCGTTGATCGGCGTCCATCGGAGCGCTCAAGATGCTCCAAAACTCTGCGGAACGAAACAACGCACCCTGTCGTATCCCTCATCGGAGCGCGAGTGCGGCTCTGCTCGGCCCGGAACGGGAGGGACTCATGAAGCGGATTGCGATTGCTACTCTGTTCGGCTTGGTTGCGGGTGCGATTTGTGCCACCGTGTCGTTCTCCAGCGGAATGCTGAAGTTCACGGCTGTCTCGTTGGTGTGGATCTTGCTGAATAGGGCCGTGATGGGCTTCGCTATCGGCACTTCCGGACTGAAACTGCATTGGGCCTGGAACGGCATCGTCATGGGGCTGGTGGTCGGATCGATCTTCTCCTATTTCCTTTTCATGAACGTGGGAGTGCGAATGCTGCTGGTCAGTCCCTTTGGCAATGCGATCTTTGGGTTGATGATCGAGTTCTTCACGACGGTTGTTTTCAAGCAGCCGGCGCCCTCGCGGGCCATGGCACGCGCCGCATCTTAAGGGACCGAGAGTCGCCAGAGCAGCGCCGGAACGCGAATGAGAGCCGTCGATAGCGGATACGAGCCAACGCACAACGGTGCGCTGTATGACGTCGAAGCCGTCCGCGCGGATTTCCCGATCCTGCACCGGCCGGTGCGCGGCCGTCCGCTGGTCTATCTAGATACCGCCGCCTCGGCGCAAAAGCCCGCCCAGGTGATCGAGGCCGAACGGTCGTTCTATGCCGAGGATTACGCCAATATCCATCGCGGACTCTACTTCCTGAGCCAGAGGGCTACCGAACGCTACGATGCGGCGCGGCGCAAGGTTAAGGTCTTCCTCAACGCCCGGCACGAGCACGAAATCGTCTTCACGCGCAGCGCCACCGAAGCGATTAACCTGGTTGCCGCCAGCTTCGGCGAGGCTTTCCTCCAGGAAGGCGATGAGGTGCTTATCACCGGCCTCGAGCACCATTCCAACATCGTGCCCTGGCAGCTTCTGCGCCAGAAGAAGGGCATCCTGCTGAAAGTCGCGCCCGTCAACGATGTCGGCGAAGTGCCGCTCGATGACTTCACCAGGCTCCTCGGTCCGCGTACCCGTTTGGCCGCCTTTACCCAGGTGTCGAATGCGCTGGGCACGGTCCTTCCCGTCGCCCCGATGATCCGGGCGGCGCATGCGGCCGGGGTCAAGGTGCTGATCGACGGCGCCCAGTCGGTGGCGCACATGGGGGCCGACGTGCAGGCCCTCGATTGCGATTTCTTTGTCTTCTCCGGCCACAAGCTCTACGGGCCGACGGGCATCGGCGTGCTCTACGGCAAGGAGGCGTTGCTCGACGCCATGCCGCCCTATCAGGGCGGCGGCGATATGATCGCCAGCGTCTCCTTCGAGAAGACGACGTTCGCCCCCCTGCCGGCCAAGTTCGAGGCGGGAACGCCGGCCATCGCTCAAGCTGTTGCGCTCGGCGCGGCGATTGACTACCTGACCCATCTCGGGCTCGACCGCATCGGCGCCCACGAGGCGGGCCTGCTCGGCGATGCGACGGCCCGTCTTTCCGCCATCGACTCGCTCGCCATTCTCGGCACGGCCCCGCACAAGGCTTCCGTCATCTCGTTCGTCATGGACGGGGTCCATCCGCACGACATCGCGCAAGTGCTCGACAGCCGGGGCGTGGCCGTTCGCGCCGGACACCACTGCGCCCAGCCGGTGATGGCGCGCTTCGGCGTCCCGGCGACCGTGCGGGCCTCCTTCGGGCTCTACAACACCAGCGCCGAGGTGGATGCCTTGGCGGAGGCGCTCGAAAGGGTGGAGACCCTGTTCGTCCGATGAGCGATCCTTCCGATCTTCGCGATCTCTACCAGGAAGTGATCCTCGACCACGGCCGCCACCCGCGCAACCGTCGTGTTATGGCCAATCGCAGCCATATGGCCCGTAGCGAAAACCCGTCGTGCGGCGATGAGGTGGTGGTGTCCCTCGAAATCGATAATCGGGGCGTGATTCGCGACGTCGCTTTCGGCGGGCAGTCTTGCGCCATTGCGACGGCATCGGCCTCGCTCATGACGGAAGTGCTGGTCGGAAAGACGCCTGCCCAGGCCAAGAGCCTGTTCGATCGCTTTCACGCCCTGGCTGCCGGCGGCGTGGAGCCGCCGCTGGACGGAATGGATGCCGAACGGGAGCGGCTCGCCATGCTGTCGGGCGTGCGCGACTATCCGGTACGGGTAAAATGCGCCACGCTGGCCTGGCACACCATGTTGGCGGCGCTCGAAAACCAAGGAGCCTGAAATGAATCTCGATCGATGTGTCCTCGCCTTTGCGGGTTCGCTGATTCTGATCAGCCTGGCGCTTTCTCGATTATTCTCCCCGCTCTGGCTGTTGCTCACGGCTTGGGTTGGCGTAATGATGCTTCAGTCCGCGTTCACCGGCTTTTGCCCTGCCGCGCTCATTTTCAAAAAAATGGGAGTGAAGCCCGGGAGCGCGTTTCGCTGACCGGCTACCTCGCCGGGTGAGCCTCGTTCTTGATGACCTCGCCACCCTTCATCACGAACGTGACATGCTCCATCGCCGCAATGTCCTTCAGCGGATCCCCCGAAACCGCGATGATGTCGGCGTACTTGCCGGCCTCGACCGTGCCCGTGCCTTGCGTCGTCCCAAGCAACGCGGCCGCGTTCACCGTGGCTGCCTGGATCGCTCCCAGCGGGGAAAGCCCGCCGCGCACCAGCGCGCCGAATTCCTTCGAGGAGAAGTCGGGATCCTCATCCGTGCCGTAGGCAATTCGGAGATGGTGCTTAAGAGCGCGCTCGAAGGCCGGTTGCTGAGCGCTGAGAATCGCTTCGGTTTTCGCCACCGAAACCGGATCGGCGCCGAGCGAAGTACCCTTTTCCGCTCCGTGCTGGAACGTGAAAAGAGTCGGCACCAGCCAGGTCCCGCGCTGCTCCATCAATGCGGCTCCCTCCTCGTCCATCATCGTGCCGTGCTCTATGGAATCGACACCGGCGCGAACCGCGGCCTTGATGCCCTCGGCGCCTTCGGCATGCGCCATCACGCGCTTCCCGGCCCTGTGCGCCACTTCCACGGCGCGCGCCATCTGCGCTTCGCTCAGTTCCTGCACGTTGAAATCGCTCAGCGGGTCCATCACGCCTCCGGTCGCCATCAGCTTGATCCAGTCGGCGCCATACTTCAGGTCGTGCCGGACCGCTTCGCTGACCTGGTCCACCGTATCGGCCAGGTTCGGGCGCCGCGCCAGCGCCTGGTCGGGCGCCAGGACGTCGGCATCGCCGTGCCCGCCCGTGACGCTGACAAAGTTCCCTGCCGAAACGATCCGCGGCCCGCGAATGAGCCCTTGCTTGACGGCGTCGCGCAACGCCAGTTGACCGTATGCGAGGTCGCTCTCGCCCGCCTCGCGCAGCGACGTGAAGCCGTGATCGAGCCAGACTTGAAGATTGCGGTAGCCCCACAGGGCGGCCTTCGGCGACGACATGCGCAGCCCGCTGGTGCTGGTCTCGTCCTTCGGATTGCCGAGAATATGCGCATGGCAATCCGTCAAGCCCGGAAGAACGGTCTCGGACGACAGATCGATCGCACTGACGCCTGCGGGCGCCGCTGCGCCGACGCTCGCGATCCGGTCGCCCTCCACGACGATGAAGACGTCGGTGGCGTAGGTCCCCGTCCGTGGATCCAGCAGCCGCCCGGCATGAATCGCCACGCGCGCCGGAGGCGCCGCAACCATCGCGGCGGCACACAGACAGCAAGTTGCTAGCAGCCTTCTCATTCGGCTCTCCCCTGATTCTCTGGTTGTAGCGCGCCCCGAAGCGCAGCCATTCGCTGCTTTGAATCTATCACCCGGATCGAGCCTCGTGCCAAGGTGGGGCAGGCGCCCACGCCTGCGGCGGGTCTCCAGACCCGCTCTATCGGCTCACAGCGACTCCGCGATGGACTCGATGCTGATGCGCCTCACCGCAGCCACCTCCGCCAGGACTCCATGAAGTGTACCGGTCTTCAGCGGGTTGTGAAGGGGCACCGTAATGGTCTGGACTGGGGGTCCCGCGTGCCGGAGCATGACGTGGCTGCCCTTAGTGCAGCTGCACAAGCCGAGGCTGCTCCGGGGCATCTTCGAAATGAAGAGACGTTGCTTCGAGAACGTTGGCGCGAAGTTCTTCCCAGGTCTCCGCTTCCGTGAAGATGGCATGACCCAACGCACGCGCGCAGTAGCCACCCTCCTCCCCGTCGCGAACTCGAAGATCAGCTCCATGCCCTGAGAATACCTCCGCGGGGATGGCATCTCGGCGCCACCGTTCGGTTCGGCGTGTCGGTTGCCCTTACGCCGTGTTCCGTTCCCTCGCCACGCCGCGTACGCCGCTTTGACCAGCCCGCTCCAACCCGCCTTGCGAAGATCCGGCGGCCGCCGTAGGGGAACATACCGATGAACGTTCCCGCTGCCCTCGAGCAGCCCGCGCGGGTCCGCCAGCTCGCCGCCTCGCACCGGCCCCAGCTTCACTCCCGAACTGCTCAGGATCAGCGTGCACACCACGCCGCGGTACCCCGGCCCAAACCCGTACCCGACCACCGGCGCCGAGCCATCGACGGTCTCTTCGACGTTGGGCAGCAGCCGCCGAATCAGCTCTCTCGCGCCGGAAAAAACCGCCCGCACCTCGCCGAGATACGCCTGGAGCAACTGCTCGATGGTCTTGGTTGCCGTCACGTCCCCTCTCTGGTCGAATTCTAGCCCAAGGACGCGCACAACGCATCCAACGACGCGACCGCGTCTTAAGATTCCGGCGTTACTATTACCTTTCCCCGAGCGTGCCCTGCTTCCATGTATCGGAAAGCCGCCGGGGCTTCACTCAACCTGTAGCGTCTGTCGATAACCGGCTTTACCTTTCCAGTCGCCATGAGCTCGCCCAACGTCGTCAGGTCTTTTTGGTTGACTCTCGCCATGAAAACGGCCAGCTTCTGGCTGACGAGCCGTGACAAAACGAGCGCGCCGATCAAACCAGCCAGAAGACCCAACAATGGAACGTTGGCCGGTGCTCCGACCCCGACGAGTACCCCTCTGGGATTCAAGATGCGCCTGTGCTCTGAGAACGAATGATTCCCGACGCAGTCGAGAATGAGGTCGTAACGTTCCGCACCTTTGGTGAAATCCTGTTGGGTGTAATCGACGACCCGGTCCGCGCCGATGGACCGGACCAGGTCCACATTCCCCGTGCTGCACACGCCTGTCACATTCGCGCCGAACGACTTGGCGATCTGCACCGCGAACGTGCCCACGCCTCCCGCCGCGCCGTTAATCAAGACTCTCTGCCCCGCCTGAATTCGTCCCTTGTCGCGGAGGCCCTGCAATGCGGTTAGCCCCGCCACCGGTGCGGAAGCCGCTTCCTCAAACGTCACATTATCCGGCTTAAGGACCAACGCCGACTTCATGCCGGGCGCCGACTTGGAAGTTGCGTACTCGGCAAACGCTCCAGAGCACGTGCCGAACACCTCGTCGCCGGGTTTGAACTCTGTTGCGTTCTTGCCAACCGCTTCCACCTGGCCGGCCACATCGACGCCGGGTCGCTTGATCTTCGGTTTGCCCAGCCCGAGTAGCAGGCGAACGATGAAGGGCCCACCCTTCATTACCTTCCAGTCAAGGGGATTGACGGAGGCCGCACGGACCTTCACGAGTACTTCGTTGTCTCCGCAAGTCGGCTTCTCAATGTCTTGATATCCAAGAATGTCGGGGGAACCAAAGCCCTGATAAACAACGGCCTTCATGGGGTCTCCTTCCGGGGTCCGAGCCGCATCCGCTCGGCGCCCGCGCAGATTGAGGACATCGTCTGACCAAGTCTATCGAACTCCGGGCGAAGCGCCAAACTGGCTCTCACATCCTCCCAAGGCCGCTTCTCGGAAGTCCGCCCCTCATCTGATACCCTTGGAGCCGGTGCTCCCTCGTCGCCTCCCGCTCATCGTGGCGCTCCTGCTTGGAACCCTCATTGCCGGCCTGACGGTCCGTTTCGTTCGCTGGGCCTGCCGTCCGATCGTCAAGTACGGCGGCTCGGCTATTCAGATTGCCCGGACCTTACCACGTTTGCCGAAGGAGAGGACTACGACGAACTTGAGGACGGGTTTGCCGCCCACAAGCAGAGGCTTGTATTTCCACTGCTTCACGGCGTTGGTCGCAGCTTCGGCAAGGAGTGGGTTGCCGTCGATCAAGCCGGCCTGCTCAACGGCGCCGTCATCGCTCAGCGTCACATCCAGTACCACATCGCCCCGGACGTGCTGCTCTCTGGCCGCGGGGGGATAGGCCGGGAGGACTCTGTGGACGAGCTTCGGGACAAGCCGTTTCCTTGGCGGGATCAATAGTGACGTTCCGGAAAGGACCGGTCCGGGTTTCTTGATGACACCGCGATTGGCCTCGAATATCTGGATCCAGGCCCTCGAATCGCCGTAGACCAGCCATGCGATGCCCTGGAGAGTACCGTGATCCTTCGCCTCGCCGACCACATACTGGAATGGCTTCTTTTGGTGGCGAAGCAGGTCCTCAATATCGAGCGGTACTGCTGCGTATTCGCAGCATCCGACCGAGCTGACGTCCGAGTTGACCGTCAGGCGGACGTCCACGCGTGCGAGCGTCAGTTGGAGACTCGCGGAGTCGCGGGAACCTGCCTGGAGCACGATCCCGGCCTTCTCAGCGGTGTTAAACCCGGGCGCCTCCACCTTCAGGGTGTAGCGGCCGGGGGCGAGATCGTTGGCCGAATACTCGCCCTTGTAGCCCGTGGTCAACGCTCGGACGGCGCCCGTATCGAGGTTTGTGATGCCAATCTTGGCGCCCGGCACAACAGCCCATGCGGGATCCGTGACCGTGCCGAAGAGCGAACACGTCGGTTTCTCCGGAGTGGCGGCGGGGGTGGGCGTCTCCTGTTGGTTCGGATCCGGCGTCACCTTGAGTGCCACTGCGGCGTACTCGCAGCATCCCATGGCCACGTTCAAGCGGAAATCGACGCGTTGCCGAGCGCCTGCCTGGAGCACGATCCCAGTCTTCTCGGCGCTCTGGAATCCTGGCGATTCGGCTTTGAGTGTGTAGCGGCCGGCGGAGAGACCGCTGGTGGCGTACTCGCCCTTTTCGTTGGTGGTCAAGTTGAGGAGGGCGCCGGTGTCAACGTTGGTGATACGGATCTTGGCGTTCGGTATGACGGCTTCGGTCGGGTCCATGACCGTACCGAAGAGGGAGGACGAAGGCTTCTCTTGGCCTGGGGTGGAGGTGGGAGACGGCGTCGGCTTGAGGGGTGGCGCCGCGTACTCGCAACAGCCGGAAAACGGCATCAGGCGAAGGTCAACGCGCTCACTGGCGCCTGCACCAAGCGCGATTCCGGTATGCTCGGCGGTTCCCAGGCTGGGCTCCTCGACCCTTACGGTATAGGGACCGGCGCTGAGGTCGCGTGCAGTGTACTCGCCCGCGGGATTCGCCGTCAGAGTGCGAACCTCTCCTGTGGCCATGTCGGTGATACGGATCTTCGCGTTCGGTACGGCGGCTCCCGTGGCATCCGTGATCTTGCCGAAGAGCGAGGACGAGGGCTTTTCCGGGCCACCGGCACGGGGGGCCGGCGCCCCGGACGTGAGGGGCGGCGGCGCGTGCTCGCTGCAACCGGCCACGGGGAGTCCGATGGCGATGACGGCCGCGGCGGCGTGCTTCGCCAGTCGGAGCCATGGTTGCGGAACCTGGGTCGTTGGGCGCGCGCTCGGTGCGGCCCGTCCAGTATCGAGTTCCGCTCTCAGACCGGCCGCCTCGGCAAGGAAGTGCTGGCGCGTTGCCGATTCGCGCTCCGCCAGAGCGCGCACGGCGCGGGCGAAACCGGCATCCCTCGATCCCGCGGATGCGCTCAGCTCGATGACCTCGTCGAGGAGATCGATGGTGTCCGAATTGGCGGCGCGCAGCCAGATCGCGACGCGCCGGGCGAGGCCCTCTGCCTGCGAACCCTTGTAGAACCGTTTGAGGACGGCAGCGGTGTGATCGAGGCCGATGGCGTTTTGCATGAGGCTGGCGTTGGACCAACACCGGGCGGCGAACAGATCGAGCGAGATTTCGCAGGCCAGGTCCGCCGCGGGATCGAGCAGGCTGTACACGCGGGCGAGATAGTTGCCTCGTGCCCGCCCGGCATCGATCATGCGCTGCTCCAGAGGCGTGCCGGTGTAGATCTCGGTGCGGCAGAAGTTCAGGGGATTTCCGGAGTAGCGCCGCAGAAACGCCACGTCCGAGCGTAGTGTATCGAGGGTGGCGTCGGGATTGAAGACCATCAGCGTGAACTGGGCGGAAATGCCGAGTTCGGCGCAAGCCTCCAGGGCGCGTTCGGAATCCTCGACGCTCTGTTTCCGCTCCAGAACCGAAAGCCCCCGGGTGGTGGAAGCCTCGACCCCCAGAAAGATGCGGACGAGGCCGAGGTCCTTGAGGCGGCGAAGCATGCTCGGAGTGGCGTCGGCAGGGCGGCCCTTGAGAACCAGCGCGATGTTCTCCACGCCCCGCTCCTTGAGCGCCGTTTCGAAGGCCGTGACGCGGGCGTGGTTGACTGCCTCCGACGGGACCAGGAAATTGTCGTCGTGAAACACGAACTGCCGCGTTCCCCTTTCGAGGTACAGAAACGCCATCTCGTCCGCGATCCGTTCCAGTTCGCGCTGACGGAAACGCTTGCCGGGCGCCATGCGGTGGAGCGTGGTGATGCAGCAATAAGCGCAGTGCCCAAAACAACCGCGACTGCCCATCAGATAACTGGTCGGCACGCCGGCGATGGTGTGGACGGGACCGCGACGGTCGGGAAACGGCAGCGCGTCAAGGTTATCCGTGATCCGGCGCGGGTTTGTGAACAGCACGTGCCCGCCATGCCGGTAGGCGATGCCAGAAATTTCCGGCAGATGGTCCTCGAGATACGGAGCGGCGTCCGCGATTTCGACGAGGGTTCGTTCTCCCTCGTGGATCACGATGATGTCGATTTCCGGGTAGTGGGCAAGAAGGGGTTCGGCGGCGCAGGAAGCGTAGTGCCCGCCGGCCACGATGAGTTTCCGCGGCTCGCGCGACTTGATTCTTCGCGCCAGATCCAGGAACTCTTGCGCGCGGGCCTGAAAACAGATGGACAGGCCGACCACATCCGCGTAGTGCGCGGCGCCGGCGACATCCGGTATGTCAGCCGCGGTGTTAAATGGGGCGAGGATGGTTTCGTGCCCGGCACCGAGCAGCGACGCCGACAGATACCGGATCGAAAGGTTCTCCTCAAAATCAGGTCCTGCCAGCAGAACTCGCATCGGTCTCACCAGGCGACATCCAGCATACATCAGAAGCGCAATGTCAGGACCTGGTTGTCTGAATAGAAATACATGATCGTCAAATCGGCCCAGTTGGACGCGGTCCGGTCCCGCCGTCGATTTCGGTCGCCGACGCTACTCGGTGCGCGTCACACCCCACCTGCGCGGCGAACGCCGACCGCGTGGCAGGCATCTCAGCCAGTCCGCCTCTCATCTGATACCCTTGGAGCCGGTGCTCCCTCGTCGCCGCCCGCTCACCGTGGCGCTCCTGCTTGGAACCGTCATTGCCGGCCTGACGGTCCGCTTCGTTCCGCTTGGCCTGCCGCCTCCTATCGTCAAGTACGGCGGCTCGACACTCTGGGCGCTGATGATCTACTGGGTGGTCTCGGCGCTGTTGCCATCGTGGCGCATCCGCACAGTGGCCCTGCTCGCCGCAACATTGGCCACAGCCACCGAGTTCCTGAAGCTCTTTCACTCGCCTCCACTGGACGCCTTTCGCCACACACTCGCCGGCGTCGTGTTGTTGGGCCGGTTCTTCTCCGTTTGGGATCTGATCGCCTACTGGCTGGCAATCTCGATCGGAGCTCTCGTGGATCGACGCTTGCGATCGCTCCCCTGAAGTCTCGTTCTGGGAAGTCTGTCGGCCGCGCGCAGAATCCCAAGTCCACCCCCTCCGACTAAGTGGCCCATCCCCCATCCCCCCAATTCCCCGACTCCCACCTGCCCCCAAATCAATCCAGATGCTCCGCCAGGAACCCAAGATCTGCCAAGAGTTCGAGATCTGCGACGCCGAAACCCCCAATCGTCATCGCCCTGCTGCGTCCCAGCCGCCGCCATATGCAGATACGGGCAGGACAGCCCGCGTTGGTGCAGAAGTTGCTTTTGGGAATGCACGTTTGGCCTGCTTTTCTCACCACGGCCGGTCGAGCCGCGATGAGAGCGCCACGGATACAAGACGCGCGAGGGCCCCGCCCGGCGTATTGCACGGCAGCCCTCAAGCCGCCAGCCCGCTTCGCTAAGGGCTGGCGGCTGATGGCCCGCGTGCTCGCGCCAGCCTCGCCCCATAAACCCTTCGAATTCAAACGGTCGCAAACGTGCTTAGGTAGGTTACGCAAGTTACATCGCGAAACCGCGAGGAAGACGTTTATCTTGCTAACGGAAAGCTCCGCCTGGCAAAGCGTGGCTGTGAAATATGACGTCCGCAGGATGTCCAGGGATGGCCTGCGCGGTCTCGCCCACGACCTCTTTACCGCCGGCGCAATCAGCTTGCCGGATTTCCGGCTCCTATCTCTCGAACCGGTCACGTATGCGCCACAGTGGCCGGACTTTAGCGTTTTTGAGACCCCTGCTGAGCGCGGGGATCGCCGGGATTGGATCGCCGAGATTCAGAAGCGTATCCAAAAAGGGTCCGCGGAGTACGGCTACGTGGCCTACCAGCAGTCGCTCCTATCCTTTCTGAAGCGTGTCGAGGCGGCTGGTCCTGCCCGCCCGGCGCCGGCTGTGAAGACCCTGGCGTCGCCGGTCGCGCTGCCTGGCGCCCGGCAGTCCCTCTAACTCCCGAACTCCATCTTCCTTCGCCTCAACTACTTGCCAACCCAGCCTCCCGCCGCCCGCGCCCACCCGCGTTAGCCTCGTCTCAGGCAGTCGCAATCGACAGGAGTCTCCCATGTCTTCCCAACGACGCATCGATTCTTCGCGCGCCAACGGCGCAAAATCCCGCGGACCCGTCACCCCCGAGGGCCGCGCCCGCTCCCACGCCGCCGGCCTCACCCACGGACTCACCGCCCGCCGGCTCGTCCTGGGAAACGAATCCGAGGAGGAATTCAACGCCCTTCGCGAAGACTACCTGGCCGAATATCAGCCCCAAACCCGTTCCCAGTGCGACCTCGTCGATCAACTCGTCGCCATCCGCTGGCGCCTCAACCGCGTCCTGGCCCTCCAAACCGCCCTCATCGACCACGAAATGCACCGCCAGGAACCCGAGATCCTCGAAGAGTTCGAAATCTGCGCCCCCGAAACCCGCATCGTCATCGCCTACAAGGCCCTCTGCGACGAATCCCGCGCCCTCGAGAGCCTCAACCGCCACGAGGCCCGCCTCAGCGCCGAATGCCGCCGGACTCTCAAGCTCCTCGCCCCGCTGCTGGAAAATCGGAAATTTCACCAGGAACCCAGTCCCACGAACGGACACCCCAGCTCGACGGGCGACGAGCCGCGAGCGACGGGTTCTACCGGAGGACGGCCCCCGCCATAGCCCGGATCAGCCCCTCCAGCCCCTCGCCGGTGGCGCTCGAAATCGCGTGGAACGCGAGCCCCCGCTCGGCCGCCATGCGCCGCAACGAGTCGATACGCTCGGGGTCCTGCGCCGCGTCCAGCTTGGTCGCCACCACGATCATCGGCTTGGCGGCCAGGTCCGGACTGAAGCGCGCCAGCTCCTCCATCACCACCTCGAAATCGTGGACCGGCTCGCGCCCGCTCGCTCCCGACACGTCCACCAGGTGCGCCAGCAGCCGCGTCCGCTCAATGTGCCGCAGGAACCGCGTGCCCAGCCCGTGCCCCTCGTGCGCGCCCTCGATCAGCCCCGGAATATCGGCCACCACGAACGTCCGCTCGTCGTCGAGCCGCACCACGCCCAGGCTCGGCTCCAGTGTCGTGAACGGATAGTCGGCGATCTTGGGATGCGCCGCGGAGATGCGCGAGATCAGCGTCGACTTTCCCGCGTTGGGGAATCCCACCAACCCGGCGTCGGCCAGCAGCTTCAGCTCCAGCCGCAGCCGTTTATCGTCGCCCGGACGCCCCGGCTCGTGCTCGGTCGGCGCCTGGTGGACCGGCGTCGCGAAGTGCTGGTTGCCCTTCCCGCCCCGGCCGCCGCGCGCCACCGTGAACCGCTCGCCCGCCGTCGTGAAATCGTGCAGCGCCTCGCCCGTGTCGGCGTTGTAGACGATCGTGCCCACGGGCACCGGCAGCTCGATCGAAGCGCCTTCCCGGCCCGTCCGCTGGCTGCCCTCGCCGTGCCGCCCGCGTTCGGCCTTGTGCTCGGGATTAAAACGGAAGTGGAGCAGGGTGTTGTAATGCTCGCTCGAGACCAGCGTGATGTCCCCGCCCCGGCCGCCGTCGCCGCCGCTTGGCCCGCCGCGCGGGACGAACTTCTCCCGCCGGAAGGCCATGCAGCCGTTGCCGCCGTCGCCAGCCTTCACGCGAATGATGACTTCGTCGATGAACATGATCGTGGGGCGGACCCCCTGGTCCGCGCGGGTCCCCCAGAACCCGCCTGCTCAGGGCGTCAACAAAGAATATTGGGCGGGATCCTACTCGGCGGGCACGACGTTGATCGAAATGAACTTGCCCATCCTGCCGCGGTCGCGGAACTCGACCTCGCCCGTGATCTTCGCAAACAGGGTGTCGTCCTTGCCGCGGCCGACGTTGTCGCCCGGCTTGTACACCGTGCCGCGCTGCCTCACCAGGATCGAGCCGCCGGGCACCACCTGCCCGCCGAACGCCTTCACTCCCAGCCGCTGCGCGCACGAGTCGCGCCCGTTACGGGAACTGCCTAGACCTTTTTTGTGTGCCATGGAAAAGCCCCTACGCCACGATCTCGGTAACCTTCACCGCCGTGAACGACTGGCGGTGGCCGGTGTTCCGCTTGTATTGTTTCTTGCGCTTGAACTTGAAGACGCGGACCTTCACGCCGCGGCCCTGGTCCACGATCGTGGCCAGCACTTTGGCGTTGGCGATCTGCTCGCCCGTCAGCAACTGCTCGCTGTCGTTCGCCACCGCCACCACGCCGTGCAACTCAAGCTGGGAGCCCACTTCCCAAGGCAGCTTCTCGATCTCCACCGTGTCGCCGGGAGCGACGCGGTACTGCTTCCCGCCGGACTTTATCACTGCGTACATACGAACCTTCCTGTTCGGATTTCCTTGGAGGCGTACTACAGACGTCGGCGCACCGAAGGGTTCAACCGTTTATTCTACAACAGGCAGGCAGCCCCTTGCACAACCGCGTTTCAAACCGCGTTTCCGAGCCGCGACCACAGGGAGCGGTATGGCTCAGGCCTTAGAACAGTCCTGGTACCGCGCCGAAGCGCGGGATCATGATCACGAGGATGGGGAGCAAGGCGAGCAGTATCCCGAAACGCTTCATGTCTAACGTAGTTACACCACTTCCGGCTCCAGGTCAACTAGGGAAGGCCAAATTGAGAGTACCATGTCCACAGTACCCCCACGAGTGGGAGGTGCTACCCCCTTACTGTCCCGCTGATTTGGCCCGTACCCGTAGCCCGAACCGGGCAACGTCGATGACAAAACGTTCGTGCGTGCCCTCGCCGATCTTCTCGCGGTCGTCCCAGGCATCCACCTTGCACATCACTCGCCGGCCCTCCACCGAGACGATCTCCGCTCGCAGCCGCACGTGCATCCCGATCGGCGTCGCCGCCAGATGCCGGATATTGACCAGCGTTCCCACCGAGTCCTCGCCCGGCTCCACGAACGTTTTTATGAGGTTGCGGGAGGTCATCTCCAGGAACCCGATCAGGTGCGGGGTGGAGAGAACCCGCGCCGCACCGGGTCCCAGGAAGCTGATGGCCATTTCCTCGGTAACTTGCAGATTCTCTTCGTGATTCTCTCCCAGAGGGATGGGCATGTCGCTATCTTAACAGTTCCTGGACCGGCATGTCGGTAACCTCGAATTGTGGTTTGCGCGTCGTAGCATGTGGTAGAGTTGTAGAATCATCCAGGTAGGAGTGTCATTGAAGGTCTTTACTGTCTTTTTTGGGTTGTTGGCTGTCTTCGTTCCGCTGCATGCGGCAGCAAGCGGTGACGGTGCGCCTGCGTCCCTGGACCCCGCCGCTACCGACGTTCTGGATCGCTACGTGAAGGCTATGCAGTTGCAGGAGAGCCGCTCCCAAGCCGTCTCCATGGACGTCGATATGGATGCCGACCTTCCCAAGCTCAAGAAGCACGGCCGCTTCCACGCCTTCCGGTTCATCACGCGAGTGGGCCAGATCTTTTACGATAAGCGCCGTTTCGAAGGCGATGGCACAATCAAGAAAGAGGTCATCGGCCGTTACCTCCAGGCGGAGAAGGACGCTAGGAGCGAGTACGGTGCGGCCGTCGCGGTGACCCCGGCCAACTACAAGTTCAAGTATCAAGGCATGACCGACTACGCGGGCAGGCCGGCGTACGTCTTCCAGGTCAGCCCCAGAACGAAGCGGCTCGGCTTGTACAAGGGCGAGCTCTGGATCGATCAGCAGACGGATCTTCCGCTGCGCCAGTGGGGCCAGTTGGTGCGCAACCCGTCGATGTTCCTCAAGAGCGTGTACTTTGTCCGCGACTACACCATCTGCGACGGCGTCTCGGTTCCGCGGCGGCTGATCAGCGACGTCGGCACGCGGCTGTTCGGCAAGGCTCACCTCACCATCTGGTATGAGAACGTCAAGGTGGGAGAGCCGGCCGTAGCTGCAGCGGCGCCGGCGGGCGATGCCGCCCAGGCATCGGATGGCGGCAACAACTAGTTGGCTCCGGAAGACTTGACACTCAGGGGAGGTAAATGAGAACCCTGTTCCTAAATCCCCCGTCCTTCGAAGGGTTCGACGGCGGGGCCGGTTCGCGCTGGCCCGCCACTCGGGAGATTGAATCCTATTGGTATCCGGTGTGGCTCTGCTACCCCGCCGGCCTGTTGCCGGACAGCAAAGTCGTCGACGCTCCGCCCCACAAGATCTCCATCCAGCAGACGGTGGCGATGGCCAGCGACTACGAGCTGCTGGTCCTGTTCACCTCCACCCCCGGCTTGCATGTGGACATCCGGATCGCGGAGATGATGAAGGACGTCAATCCGAAGCTAAAGGTCGCATTCGTTGGCCCGCCGGTCACCATCGATCCGGAGGGCGTGCTGAAAGCCTCTGCGGCCGTCGACTTCGTGGTCCGCCGCGAGTTCGATTACCAGATTGCCGATTACGCCCGCGGCAAGCCCCTCGCGGAACTGCCCGGCGTCAGCTTCCGCGTGAACGGGCGGTTCGAGCATACGCCCGAGGGCGGCACCATCGAGAACCTGGACGAGCTGCCCTGGGTGACCAAGGTCTACAAGCGCGATCTCGACATCACCCGCTATAACGTGCCCTTCCTGCTGCACCCGTACGTCTCGTTCTACACCACCCGCGGCTGCCCCGCCCTGTGTACGTTTTGCCTGTGGCCCCAAACTCACTCCGGCCACCGCTGGCGGGTTCGCTCGGCGGACGATGTGGCGGCCGAGGTTCGCTACACGCTGGAATCCTTCCCGGGGCTCAAGGAGATCTTCTTCGACGACGACACTTTCAACTACCGCAAGGCGCGGACGCTGGAGGTTGCCGCCAAACTGAAGCCGCTCAATTTCACGTGGTCGTGTACCTCGCGCGTGACCACCGATTACGAGACGCTCAAGGGCATGAAGGACGCGGGCTGCCGCCTCGTGATCGTGGGATACGAGACCGGCGACGCCCAGATCCTCAAGAACATCAAGAAGGGCGCCACCATTGAGATGGCCGAGCGCTTCGCGCGCGACTGCAAGAAGCTCGGCCTGGTGGTCCACGGCGACTTCATCGTGGGGCTGCCGGGCGAGACGCGCGAGAGCCTGCGTCGCACTATCGACTTCGCCAAGCGCCTGGACTCCGAGACCGTCCAGATCTCCATCGCCCACCCCTATCCCGGAACCGAGTTCTACGATTACGCCGCCCGCAACGGCCTGCTCTCCGTCGAATCGATGACCGACGAGGGCGGCCACCAGCTTCCCAAGGTGATTTATCCGGGCCTCGACCGCGCCGAGCTGGTGGATTGGACCGAGCGGTTCTACGGCGAGTATTACTTCCGGCCGCGCGTGATCTGGCGCCTGGTGCGCAAGGCGCTCTGGAACGGCAGCGAGCGCCGGCGGCTTTACAAGGAAGCCCGGGAGTATCTGGCGCTGCGCTCGAAGCGGAAGAAGTTCGTGGCCGCGCACAAGCACGGCTCCGCCGCCTTGAGCGGGGAGGCGAACTAGAACCGCCCGTGACCTGGGACCTCCGCCTGAAGACGCGCATCTTCACCGCCATCGTTGTCCTCGCCAACGTCTTCGGCAACTCGCTGATGACTTTCGGCGTCCGGCGCCACGGCAGCGCACTCGGCTCCTCCGCGCTCGAATACCTGCGGGTGATGTTCCATCCCTATGTGGCCGCCGGCATCTGCCTGCTGATCGTGTGGATGCTGGCGCGCATGGCGCTGCTGAGCTGGGCCGACCTGAGCTACGTGCTGCCCGTCACCTCCATCGGCTACGTGCTCACCGCCGTGATGGGCCGCGTGTTCCTGGGCGAGCAGGTGAGCGCGCGGCGCTGGCTCGGGACCGTGCTCATCATGGCGGGCACCGCGCTGGTGGGTTCTACCGCGGTCCGCACGCACGATGCGGGCGAGCGGCGCCTGGTGGAGACAGCGCGATGAAGTGGATCCTGGTCGGCGTGATCGTGACCGCCACGGTGCTCTGCGACGCCTTGCAGACGCTCGGCATGCGCCACCACGGCGAGATCCACGATTTCCGGCCCAGCGCCCTCGGTCGCGCCGGGGCGGCGCTGGCGCGCAACGGGTACGTGATCGTCGCCGTCGCGCTGATGGCCGTTTCCTTCTTCACGTTCCTGACCCTGATTTCTTTGGCCGATCTGAGCTTCGCGGTCCCGGCGACCGCTGCGAGTTTCGTGATCGAGACCTTCGTCGCCAAGTACTTTCTCAAGGAGCGGGTGGCGTGGCGGCGCTGGACCGGCGCGGCGCTGGTCGCCTGCGGCGTGGCGCTCCTGGCACTGTGATCTACGCACTGCTGGCCTTTGGCGCGGCGGCTGCCGCTTATCAGTTGCTGGCTTTGGCCGCCGTGGTAAGCCAGGCGCTCAAGGCTCGATCGCCGCTTGCTCACGCGCGCGGTTCGGCAATCGCGCCCGGCGCATTCCGTCCACCCGTTTCGATCCTCAAGCCCCTCCACGGGCTCGATCCGGACTTCTACCAGACCGTCCGCTCGCACGCGCTGCTCGCGTATCCCGAGTTCGAGATTCTGTTCGGCGTGAGCGATCCGGACGACCCCGCCCTCGGCGAGATCGAGCGTCTGCAAGCGGAGTTCCCCGCCGTGGCGATCCGTCTGATCCGCAGCGAAGCCGCGACGCCGAACCGCAAGGTGGGCGTCCTGGCGGACCTGGCTGCGGCCGCGCGCTATCCCGTCCTGGTGGTCAACGACAGCGACATTCGCGTCGAGCCGGACTACCTGGCGCGCGTGGTGGCGCCGCTCGAAGATTCGACCGTGGGGATGGTCACCTGCCTCTACCGCGCCCGCGCCCACAGCCTGCCCGGCCGCTTCGAGGCCGTGGGCATCGCCACCGATTTCGCGCCGAGCGCGCTGGTGGCGCCCCTGGTAGGCATCTCCGGGTTCGCGCTGGGTTCGACCATGGCGTTCCGCGCGGACGACCTGGCGCGCATCGACGGCTTCGCCTCCGTCGCCGATACCATCGCCGACGATCATCACCTGGGCCGGCGCATCGGCGAGCTTGGCCGCCGCGTGGTCATCTCGACGTGCGTGGTGGAGACCACCGTGACGGACACGCACTGGGGCGAGATGTGGCGTCACCAGGTCCGCTGGGCGCGGACCATCCGCCTTTCGAGGGGCGGCGGCTACCTGGGCCTGCCGATTGCGAACGCGACGCTCTGGGCGGCGCTGCTGGCGGCCGGCGGGATGTGGCGCGCGGCGCTGGCGCTCGTCGCGCTGCGGCTCGCGGTGGGTCTCACGGCCGCGGTGGCCGTGCTGCGCGACCGGCAATCGCTCGCGTGCGCGTACCTGATCCCGTTCCGCGACCTGGCGGGCCTGGGGGTCTGGGCCGCGGGCCTGTTCGGCTCGACGGTGGTCTGGCGCGACGCGCGCTTGAAGCTGGATCGCAAAGGCCGCATCGTGGCCTCGCAGGTTGAAATCTCGCGCCAGACCCGCTAGTCTGGGGTCTGGGCTTTTTTCTACACCCCGCGCGCCCGTAGCTCAGTTGGATAGAGCGTCTGGCTACGAACCAGAAGGTCGGGTGTTCGAGTCACCCCGGGCGCACCACTAAATCAATCACTTACGGGCTGTTGGCGCAAAAACAGCCCACCCATCTGCCCACCCAGATCAGATTTGCCCGATCGATCACGGGCGAGTACATTGCAGTCATGGCGAGTCGCGCCACGATCGAGATCGAAGCCGAGCCGAATCACGAGGCCCAAGAACGCGGCGCGTCTCTCGACTTCGAGATCCGGAGCATCGGACGAAGCCTGCCGAGGACCGATGCACCTGAAGGCTGGGTCAAGAAGGTTAACCGCGCACGAGAAGGAAAAGTGTGGGTTGGCTATTTCCACGTCTGGGAGGCTACACCTGACGGCAGGCGCGTACGGCGCAAAAAGGAAAAGACCCTTGGCCCCGCGACAAGGCCGAGGCATGAGGCCCTCGAGGAACTCAGCGAGTACATCGCCGAGCACACCGGGAAGCTAGCCAAGCAAGGCGAGGCGATCACCACCTTTGCCGAGTTGTGGAAAGCCTACCGCGCGGTGAAGTCGGGTCAATGGTCAAAGAAGACTCCTACGACGGCAATTTCCTGCCGCAGCTCATCATCGACAACCTGGACGGCTCAAACTCGGTTCGAGCCAGCTTCAACTTCAACCCCGACGGCACCATACAGGCCGGAGCCGTCGGCTACGATCTGACGACCACGCCGGGCATGGCGACACAGTATACCTACGACGCCAACGGCAACATGCTCAGCAAGACCGACCCGCTGGGCCGCCAGACTTCCTGGACCTACGACGCGCTGGGCCACAAGCTCACTCAGACGGACCCTTCAACGGCTATCACGACGTTCACGTACGACGCCCTCGGCAACCTGACGCAAACCAGCGCACCGCTGGGAAGGACGACCAGCTCGCAGTACGACGGGAACGGCAACAAGACCTCTGACACTGACGCCAACGGCCACACCACCAGCTATCAGTACGATCCGCTCAACCGGCTCTCCGTGACCACCTATCCCACCGTGCCGCCGACAGCGTCGTCGCTGACCTACGATTTCCGCGGCAACGTAGTCAACGCAACCGACCCAGCCGGTAACGTCACTCACAACGACTACGATCTCGCCGGTCGGCTGATCGCGACCACAAAGGCCTACGGCACCTCGAACGCCAGCCGCACCAATTACACTTATTACGCCGACGGCACGAAGCAGACCCAGACCGACCCGCGCGGGAACACGACGACTTACACGTATGACGCGGCCGGGCGGCTCATCCTGGTCGCGAACGCCGCAAACAACCAGACGCAGTACGCCTATGACGATGCCGGCAACCAGATCTCCGTCACCGACGGCAACAACCACACCACTCAGTTCCAATACGATTGCCGCAAGCGCCTGACCAAGACGACTTACAACGATTCGACCTACACAACCAACACCTACGACGGCCCCGGCAACCTGACCGGCGTGACGGACCAAGCCGGGAACGCCGTCCAGTACACGTTCGACGCAGCTAATCAACTGAGCTCGGTGATTCAGGCCAACGCACCTGATCCGGCGCACAACATCACGGCGTACACTTACGACAACAACGGTAACCTGATCACGTCAACCGACGCCAACGCCCACACAACGCAAACGCCGTTCAACGCCCTCAACGAACTGACCTCGACGACTCTTCCCGACGGCGCGCTCACCGAGACGCGGGCGTACGATCCGGCCGGCAATTTGCTCTCGCTCCTCAACTTCAACGGCAAGACCACGAGCTACGGCTATGACCAACTGAACCGGCTGGCAGCGAGGACGCCCGATCCCAGCCTGGGCCAGCCCGTCGAGAGCTTCACCTACACGGCGACGGGAAAGCGCGCCACGATGACGGACGCCAGCGGCGCGACCACGTACAGCTACGACGGCCTCGACCGCGTGACCTCTAAGACCACGCCGGAAGGCACGTTGAGTTACACTTATGATGCTGCGGGCAACGTGGCCTCCATGGCTTCCTCGAACGCGAACGGGATTTCGGTGGGTTACACGTATGACCAGCTCAACCGGCTGGCGACGGTGGTGGACAACCGCCTTCCGGCCAACCAGAACACCACGAGTTATGCGTACAACTCGATCAGCAATCTGGCCACGGCGGCGTATCCGAACGGTCTGCAATCCACATTCAGCTATGACAGGCTGAATCGGCTGACGGGTCTGAATGGCTACTCTTACCAACTCGGCCCGACGGGCAACCGGCAGTCGGCGAGAGAGCCGAGTGGCCGCACAGCCAACTGGAGCTATGACGGCATCTACCGCCTGACCAACGAGGCGATCAACTCGGACCCGCACGGTGTCAATGGCGCGGTGGCCTACGGCCTCGATCCGGTGGGCAACCGGCTGTCGCAGACGTCCACGATGGCCAGCATCCCGACCGGGACGTTCAGCTACAACGCCGACGATCACCTTTCAACCGAGCAGTACGACAACAACGGCAACACCATCGTCTCGGGCGCCCGCACGTTCGCGTACGATTCCGAGAACCGCCTGGAGTCGATGAACAACGGAGCAGTAACCCTTGTCTACGACGGCGACGGCAACCGCGTGGCCAAGACCGCTGGCGGCGCGACGACGCAATACCTGGTCGATGACCTCAACCCCACCGGCTACGCCCAGGTGGTCGAGGAGTTAGTGAGCGGCGCGGTGCAGCGCCGTTACACCTATGGCCTCCAGCGCATCAGCCAAACTCAGTTCCTCAACAGCGCCTGGACCACCAGCTTCTACAGCTACGATGGCTTCGGCAGCGTCCGCCAACTGACCGATTCCACCGGCGCCGCGACGGACACCTACGACTACGACGCCTGGGGCAACGCGGTCAACGTCACCGGTTCGACCCCGAACGTGTACCGCTACCGCGGCGAGCAGTACGACCCCGATCTGAACCTCTACTACCTCCGCGCCCGCTACTTCAACCCGCTGACGGGGAGGTTCTTAACACGAGATCCGAAGGAAAGTGGCCTTGGACGTCCCAAGACACTGCATAAATATCTGTACGCCTCTAGCGATCCAGTAAACCGGAAAGACCCGAGCGGGCGTACGACTTACGAGGAGTACATCCTGCCCATCGTCATGATTCCCGGCGGTTCGCTCGCCGCCGGCGGGATCACGCTTAAGATGATCGTGGTCTGGAGCCTAACCGCGGCAATCCTGGCCGAATACCTTGAATACGGCTATGGCCCGGAGGCGAGCCCACCGCCGGAACACAACCCCGATGAAGGCGAACCGGGAGGAGCCGAACCGCCAGCCTCGTCCTCTCCGCCTGCTTCCGGGAAGCCCCCAAAAACTCCGTTTTCGCCCTACGAGCCTCCCGGAAGGGACTAGTTCATGGTGGCGGAACCGCTGTCCATACGCGAGGGGTCCGCTGATTCGAGGACTACGGATTGGAACGGCGGCACTTGTGTTCGGATGGGCTGCCCGCACTGCAGCGAGCGGGAGTCGCAGCCGTGGGTGCGCCTCGGCTGGGAGCGAAGAGCGAAGGAGGAGCATCGTAGATGCAAGACATCAGAAAACTCATCGCGTGGGTCTTTGTCGCGGATTCACTGCTACATGTGATCGTCTCGGCTAGGAGCGTTCGATACGCCGCTTATCCCCGTATCGGGTCATCATCCGCCGTGGGTCTCTTGACCGCTGCACTGTTCTCGCTGTGCGTTGCGATTGTGTGCGGGACGGCCTGGTGGAAGATCTGGAAGCGGAAGGCCTCTGCCAGAGCCTGGGGCATAGCAGCGAGTATGATGAATGTCGCGGTGTACGTGCGCGCAAATGTCGTATACCCGGGACATCACTGGGTTCTTCACCTCGGTGCACTTTTCATCGGACTCATCGGACTCATCGTCCTTCTCCGACCCAATAATCGGGTAGAATCAGCAGACTGAACACGGCGGGGTTGGCTGCGCCAGTGCTGCGCCATTTGTCCCTGACGGCAGAGGATCTGATACGTTGGTACCGGTACGGATGAGCGAAGAAGTGAAGTATCGGTCGCGGGGTGCCGATAGCTTGCCGTCAGTCAAGGGCTCTGGGCGCTCTGTGCTGCGTTTTCAGGGGGAGATCTCGTCAACGCTTGTCCGCTGCGTTGCTGTTTTAGGTATCATTGGGTTTCTCGGCCTGATCGGCCGAGTCGTAGTCTCTCGCAGCACCAAAAGGAGCGTCACGCCCGTAACGGGGGTGAGTGTAGGGGGCTCTCAATGGCAATACGCTGAGAGGGTCGATGCAACGGGACGGAAGGAATTTCTGGCACGTACAGTTTCAACGAACGAGTTGTCCTTCGACTTCCCCTACCAACACCCCCAGCGCGGCGTCTTGTTCCTTCGCAAGGTTGACCGTCGGGGAACTGCTGTGGGCCTGAGCATTGAGCGCGGTCGCTTCTTCTGCGGAATTCGAAACTGCTTTGTCAATGTGCAGTTTGACAACGGACCTGTCCAGAGGTTCCTTGCCTACGAACCGGACGACCATAGCAGGACGACGTTGCTAATCAACGGGGCGGGCTTCATTCCGCAACTGCGCAGGGCAAGGACCGCCACAGTCGTCGCCTTTTCTGCGGGAGAGGTAAGGGCCCTTCAGTTCAATGTTGATGGTCTTCGGTGGCTGCACTAATAGAAGGACGCCAACGGCCACACAACGCAGACCCCGTTCAACGTTTTGAACGAGCTCAGCTCGACCACGCTGCCCGACGGCACGTCAACCGAAACGCGCACCTACGACTACGCGGGCAACCTGGTTTCGCTCCTGAACTTCAACAACAAGACCACGAGCTACGGCTACGACCAGTTGAACCGGCTGACCTCGCGATCGAGCCCCGGCGATTCCGCCGAAAGCTTCACCTAGACGGCCACCGGCAAGCGCGCCACGATGACCGACGCGAGCGGCACGACCAACTACGGCTACGACGCCCTGGACCGCCTGAGCTCGAAGGCCACGCCGCAAGGCACCCTGAGTTATACTTACGACCTAGCGGGCAACGTGGGCTCGATGACCTCATCGAACTAAATACCGGTACGACGAACTGAATCGCCTCGCCAAGGTGATGGACGGCTCGAACGTCACGACGTACTCGTACGACGCAGCGAGCAATCTCGCCACCGCGAGCTATCCGAACGGCCAGCAATCCACCTTCAGCTACGATTCGCTAAACCGCCTGACCGGGCTGAGCGGATACTCCTATCAACTGGGCCCGACCGGAAGCCGCCAATCGGCCACCGAGCCAAGCGGTCGCACATTGCAGTGGAGCTACGACGGCATCTACCGCCTCACCAACGAGACCAACTCGACCTACGGCTCGGTGTCCTACGGCCTGGACCCAGTGGGCAACCGCCTCTCGCAAACGTCTTCGATCACCGGCATCCCCACGGGGAATTTCGGCTATGACGCGGACGACCGCCTTTCCACCGAGCAGTACGACAACAACGGCAACACGACCGTGTCGGGCGCGCGCACATTCGCGTACGATTTCGAGAACCGCCTGAAGTCAATGAACAACGGAGCCGTGACGTTGCTCTACGACGGCGACGGCAACCGAGTGGCGAAGACCGTCGGCGCCACGACGACCCAATATCTCGTGGATGACCTGAATCCAACCGGCTACGCCCAAGTGGTCGAAGAACTGACCAACGGCGCGGTGACGCGCCGCTACACCTACGGCCTCCAGCGCATCAGCCAAACGCAGTCGCTGAACAGCGCCTGGACCACGAGCTTCTACGGTTACGACGGCTTCGGCAGCGTCCGCCAACTGACGGACCCGACCAGCGCAGTAACGGACACCTACGACTACGACGCGTGGGGCAACACCATCAACCAGACCGGCTCAACTCCGAATGTCTACCGATACCGCGGCGAGCAGTACGACCCGGACCTAAACCTCTACTACGTGCGCGCCCGCTACTTCAACCCGCTCACCGGAAGATTCCTGACTCGTGATCAGACGGAAGGCAAGACCATCGACCCGCGAACGCTACACAAGTACTTGTACGCGGGCGGTGATCCGCTGAACGCGACCGATCCATCGGGGCGCAACGCCATTACAGAGACCTTGTTGGCAATTGCTTATGTGTCTACGGTTTCGATTGTGTTGGTGTGGCCTATTCTCTACTTTGCGGTGTGCCTGCCCTGGGAGCTGCCACACAAGCGGCCGACCGGAGGGCAGACGGTGCGCGCCGGGGCTGCGGGCGGGGGACCGACCCCGCAGGAGGAGCTGTGCGGCCCAGAGGGTGCAGACGGACCAGTACCATACTTCGATAATGGAAACCCAACTCAAAACCCAGCCGGAACTTTTGGGGAGTAACAATGGACGATCTGACGGCTCGACGAACGCTCAACGTACCAGCGGGCGATTTTCCAGTGGTACCACCGGAACGGCCTGCAGAGCGGGCTCTAACACTCGGTGAGCCGGCAGGATCTTTCCACGCAGTGCACAGCTACGGTTGGATCAGCAGGGAGTGTGCTGCATGTTTTGCGAGTCATCTCGCCTACCGCAACGCGCTAGCAGTTTCCGGCGCCGCGGTCGCGGGATGCGGTTTCCGTGCTTGGAGGGTGACCAAATGACGCTAGTTTGGAAGATCACGTCAGCCGCAACATCGGCAATCGTGATATGCGGCGTGGCAGTTCTCTGGTCAGCGCACAAAGAGAGGGCGGCTGAGCGAAAGCTTGCCGACGCCGCGAGGGAATACCGCGTCCGTGCTGAGCGGGGAGACACGAAGGCTCAATACGCCCTCGGCAACCTGTATCGCAAGGGTAAGGGAGTGCCACAGAGCTACTCCGAGGCGGCCCGCTGGTGGTGCAAAGCTGCCCACGAGGGAGATGCAAAAGCCCAGAACAACCTCGCCGTCCTGTATCAAAGGGGGCAAGGAGTTCCGCCGGACTTTGCCGAGGCAGTCCGCTGGTACCGCAAGGCCGCCGAACAGGGCTACGCGAACGCCCAGCATGGCCTGGGCTTTATGTATGAGCAGGGCCAAGGCGTCCCGCAGGACTATGCCCAGGCTGTCCGCTGGTACGGCAAAGCCGCGGACCAGGGTTTCGCGACGGCTCAATACTGCCTCGGAAACATGTATCGCCTGGGCAAAGGAGTCCCTCAAGACTACGCCGAGGCTTTCCGCTGGTGGAGGATGGCTGCCGACCACGGTTCCGCGGAAGCTCAATGCGGCCTCGGCTTCATGTATCGCGAGGGCCTGGGGGTGCCTCGGGACTACGGCGAGGCCGTCCGCTGGTACCGCAAAGCCGCTGAACAGGGTGTCCCTCAGGCCCAGCGGGCCTTGGATTCCATGGGGGCTGGCTCGAACACACGGAGAAGAATCCTTTACGTCTATCTTTCTATTATGTTCCTTGTGAGCCTATGCCTGTCGATAAGCTTTCTACTGCCGGGAAAGAGCCTGCAAGATTGGCGACAGAAAGCGATGACGCTGTTGGGAATCAGCGGCATGTCAGTTGCGGGTCTGAGTCTATACGGAATTGCCCATACGGAGATGGGACACCCTATGTGCTCCAATGCACGCTATCCGGCGTTGGCTGGGCCGGTGATCGTCATAGCCTTCGTTGCGTATATAACAGCCAGAAGCCGGAAGAGGGCGCGACCGTAATAACGGTTGTCTGTCGCCGAGACACGGCGGGGCGGGCCTCGATCACCTATCAGGGTTTCCCCGGCGACGGCCTCGATACCGTGCAGGCCACGGCCATCGTGAACGGCGCCGCGCTGGTATCCAACGTGGTCACGGTGACCTGGTACAACGAGCCGGCCGACACGCCTCCCGTGGTCAGCGCGGGTTCGGATCAGACCATCACGTTGCCCCAAAATCGGGCCATCCTGAACGGTTCGGTCTCCGACCCCGCCGTGCCTCTGACCTCGCTGACGATTTCCTGGACCACGGTGAGTGGTCCGCTGCCAGCGGTGTTCGACGACCCGACGCAAGCCGTCACCGCAGCCACCTTCACGGCGCCGGGAGCCTACGTGCTCCAGATCGGCGCTTCCGATGGAACGCTCACCGCTACTGCGACCGTACACGTCACGGTCGATCCCGCGCTGTACCCGACTACGGCCTCCTGGCTCGCGCTGCCCGACCGCAGCACGGTTTCGGGCGTGGTTCCGATCAACCTCGTGGACGGCGTCACGTTGGTCAGCGGCACGTTGAGCTACGCGCCGGTGTCGGTCGCCACAATCGAATCCGGCCGAGTCCGGGGGGTTTTGGGACATGTTAAGTACTCCGGTTCCGGAACGAAAGTGGTCGCCGAGCCGGCGACGTGGCGCACGCGGTGCGGGTTCGGCCTCGCGGAAGAGCGCATGAAGCACGAATGCGGACATCGCGAGCACACGACGGCCCGGCCCCTGCCGCCAAGTTGCGCAGGCCCGCGAGGACCCAAATCCAGCTCAGGCCGCCGCCCTCCACGTGTACCGATGGTGGAGACCGCCGACGCGCGGCAGCGAAATCAGATCCGCGCCCACCGGCTTCGACTCAATTGCCCGGCCGTCCGGCCTGTCCTTGGCCAGCCCATCGTGAGTCCGGTCCGCGTGGTAGTAAGCAATGTACTCGCGGGCCAAGCGCCGGACGTGCGACTCGTCCAGCGCAATCACGCGATCGAAACAGTCCCGGCGCGCAGTGCCCACCCACCGCTCCGCCGCGCCGTTCTGCCAAGGACTGCGCACGCTCGTTCGCACTGCCTTGATGCCTGAGGACTCCAGAAAGTCGAGTACCTCCCGGCTGAACTTGGCGTCGCGGTCCAGGATCACGTAGCGATGACGATCGGAGTCCGAGAACGTCTCGCGGAGCTGCTGGACCACCCAATCGGCGGTCGGGTGCGCAGTCACGCTGAAGTGCAGGATCTTGCGCCTTCCGTGATCGATCGCGAAGAAGCAGTACAGCAGCCGGAAGGTGATGGTCGGCACAGTGAAGAAATCAATCGCGGCAATCGCCTCGCGATGGTTTCTGAGAAACGCAAGCCAGTTCTTGGCGGCGTCGCCGGGCCGCGGCAGCCTGCGCGCCAGGTAGCGCGACACGGTACGTTCCGAAATGTCGAAGCCCAGCTTCAGCAGTTCGCCGTGGATTCTGGGAGCGCCCCAAGAAGGATTCTCACGCGCCATGCGCCGGACAAGCTCGAAGAGGTCGGCGCCGATCTTGCGTCCGCCGCCACGCGAGCGCAGGCGCCAATAGAGCCGAAAGCCCGCGCGATGCCATCCAACAACGGTTTCGGGCTTGACCAGGATGAGCGCTTCCATCCACCGCGACCAGCAACGCCGCAGCGCGACCCAGAACAGGCGGTCGAGGCTGCTGAGGCAGGATCGCGGATGTTTGCGCTTGAGCACCGCGACCTGTTGGCGCAAGGCCAGAATCTCCAGACCAAGATCATGGCGCGTGCGGAGGAACGCGAGCAGGTAGGCGAGGAGCGTGAGCATGGGGTTTTCGCCATTGTAGGCAGGAGCGCGACTGCCGGTCGAGCGCCTTGTTCGCCATCTCGATCCAGTCCGAAAGAAATGAGGGCCGCCGTGTGTCGCCGCCCGCGCGGGCGGCGTGGATTGAATTCCAACGCGCCCTTGATCGTGGCGTTCTGAGCCGTCCAGCAAGTGCCCTTAGCGGGCCGGGACCTCGGTCCCTTCGTTCAGGATCGCCAGGTAGGGATCGTAGACAAAAAGGCGCTTACGTTGCTTGCCGGTGATCTCCCGAAGGAGTCCAAGGCGCTGCATATGCTCTACAGCACTTGCGACCGTTGGAAACGAGACACCCGTCTTCTCTGCCGTGCCACTGATCGAGAGAATCGGGTTCGTCTGGGCATGCTGAAAAACCCGCAACACCGAGGCGGCAGGACGGCCCAGAGATTCGATCTTGCGGCGATCCGCTTCCAGGAGCGCAACGATGCGGCGCGCTGCGCTGACAGCCTGGTCTGCGGTGGTCCTCACACCTGTCAGGAAGAAATCAAGCCAGGCCTCCCAATCGCCCGATACCCGGACTCGGTCCAGCAGTTCGTAATACGCCTGTCGGTTTGTCTTGAAGAACAAGCTGAGGTACAGGATGGGTTCGTGAAGGGCGCCGGCAACGCAGAGCAAAAACGTGACGAGCAGACGACCGAGCCTGCCGTTGCCGTCGAGAAAAGGGTGAATGGTTTCGAACTGAACGTGCACAAGGCCGGCCTTGACCAGCACAGGGAGATCGGGCCGCTCATCGTGCAGGAACAATTCAAGTTGGCCCATACACTCCGTGACGAGCTCCGGCGGGGGCGGAACGAAGGCGGCGTTTCCGGGGCGCGTGCCGCCGATCCAATTCTGGCTACGGCGGAATTCGCCGGGTTGCTTCTCGCTACCGCGTCCCTTCGAGAGCAGGACCTCGTGAATCTCCCGGATGAGCCGGAGTGATAGTGGGAAACCGCCGCGCAATCGCGCCAAGCCATGATTGAGCGCCGCCACGTAGTTCGAGACTTCCTGAACATCGGCGAGTGGAACGCCAGGAGCCTCGTCGTTTTCAAAAAGAAGCAGATCGGACAGGGACGACTGCGTTCCCTCGATCTGGGATGAAAGCACCGCTTCTTTGCGGACGTACGCGTAGATGAAGAGCGGCAGGTCCGGCAGGATGGAAGCCAGTCCATCAAGCCGGCCAACGGCTTGGCTCGCCTGCTCCAGGCTGAGCTGCAGTGCGTCCAAGCGCACGGGCGGCTTAGGGGGAAGTGGTGGCGGAACGAAGGCACGCACCTGTTCGTCGCCCCATGAGGTCGTCACATACCGGCCAAGCCTTTGATTCGTAGAGTCATTCATCGCTTGTCAAGAGATCCTTGAATTGCTGGGCTTCTTATTAAAGAATACGCCACTTCGCTTTAATTGGCTAGCTGGGGGGAAGCTGGGTTGGGGATGCGGCAGTGCCTGTAGTGGCTTCAGACCGGCCGAGCCGTGTGCTCCATTTGTGCTCCGTTTAGCTCCTCGGCGGAGCGGAGGGTGAGAACTGGCCCATTCTCAATGGCCAAAACGAGATGTAGAAAACGCTATGTCTTTAGTTTTCAATTTGCCGTCGTTTTCCCAAGCTGGACGTCGCCAAACAGTTCGCTCGCACGCTCTCCAGAACACTTGCTTGGGGTGCAAGAGGTCTGCGCGACCCGTGCAGGAGGCGAGGTCTTCGTCTTTTCGGCGTGGAACAGCAGCTCCAATTCCCCTCCTCCGTGGGTTCGAATCCCACCCACGGCTCCATGGCAGCCTGACGAGTGGGTTCCTTTGGGGTTCGAATCCCTGCCTCCCGACCTTCCCAGTTGGACGTCGAGCTGGAGTCTCATACCGGCTGCCGATGGCGTCCGCCTGCGCCTTCCGTTACTTCAACCGCCCAGAGCAGCGGACTCATAATCCGTTTCAACAGACTTCGCGTTGGTAGCGCGAACCAGGGCAAGAGGTCCCGAGTTCAACTCTCTCAGGGTTTCACGCCTAGCTTGCGCAGGAAGGTCATGGCCGGACACCAGTTGGTGAAGGCCGATTGGAACAGGTTCAGGCCTACGAAGGCCGTGAAGAGATACCAGTAGGGGCTGACCCAGTGGCCGAGCGCCAGGCTGATCATCACAAACGCGCCCGCGAAGAGGCGAAGGTAGCGGTCGACGGTCATACATTCCTCCGGTTATTCACCATGTAATAGACGATGGGGACGGTCATGCGCGAGAGGGCCAGCGAGGCGATTTCGCCGGCCATCAGCGCGATGGCGAGGCCCTGAAAGATCGGGTCGAACAGAATCACGGCGGCGCCCACCACCACGGCGGCGGCGGTCAGCACCATGGGGCGGAAGCGCACGGCTCCGGCGTCGATCACGGCTTGTTGGAGCGGCGAGCCCTGGCGCAGGCGGAGCTCGATGAAATCCACCAGGATGATGGAATTTCGCACCACGATGCCCGCGCCGGCGATGAAGCCGATCATCGAGGTGGCGGTAAAGAAGGCGTGCAGGAGGCCATGGGCGGGCAGAATGCCGACGAGGGAAAACGGAATGGCGGCCATGATGATCAGCGGCGTAACGAACGATTCGAACCAGCCCACCACCAGCACGTAGATCAACACCAGAACGGCGGCGAAGGCCAGGCCGAGATCGCGGAAGACCTCGTAGGTGATGTGCCACTCGCCATCCCATTTCATGGCGTAGCGGGCGTCGTCGGCGGGCAGGTGGGCGGTGTACTGCTCGATCGCGTAGCCGCCGGGGACCTGGATCTTGTCGATGCCGGGGGCGAGCGCCAGGATGGCGTAGACGGGGCTCTCGATGGCCCCCGCGACGTCGGCAATCACGTACGTCACCGGCATCAGGTTCTTGTGGTAGATGCTCTTGTCCTCGACGACCTCGTGCGGAGTCACAAGTTCGGAGAGCGGGACGCCGGCGACCTTCAGGGATTGGATGCGCTCGAGATCGCTGCGGGTTCCGCGATCCAGGCGCACCGTGATGGGCACGTCTTCCTTTTCGGAATCGACGTGGAGCAGGCCCGCGGTCTCGCCGCCAGAGGCGATGCGCATGGTGCGGGCGATGTCGTCCTCGGAGATGCCGTGTAGGGCGGCCTTTTCCTTGTCGACTTCGAGCTGGTATTTGGGCTGGTCGTCTTCGACGTACCAATCGACGTCCACCACTCCTTTGGTGCGCTTGAAGAGGTCGCGCATCTGGCGGGCGATGGCGATGCGGCCCTCCTGGGATGGGCCGTAGACTTCGGCCACCAGGGTTTCGAGAACGGGCGGGCCGGGAGGAACCTCGGCGACCTTGATGCGAGCGCCCCAGCGGGCGGCGACGGGGAGCAGCCGGTTGCGAACGGCTTTGGCGATCTCGTGGCTCTGCAGGCTGCGATCGCTCTTGCCGAGGAGGTTCACCTGGATGTCGGCGATATTGGAGCCGTGGCGCAGGTAGTAGTGCCGCACCAGGCCATTGAAATTGTAGGGCGAGGCGGTGCCCGTGTAGGTCTGGAGGTTGACGACTTCGGGCTGCTTGAGGACCTCGTCCGCGAGGGCGCGCGTGGCGGCGGCGGTCTGCTCGAGCGTGGTTCCGTTGGGCATGTCTACGATCACCTGGAACTCGCTCTTGTTGTCGAACGGGAGCATCTTGACCTTGACGAAGCCCACGTAGACCAGCGCCATGGCGAACAGGAGCAACGTGACGACGCCGCCGAGGAAGGCCCAGCGTAGCGTGGCACGCTCGAGCAGCGGGCCCATGAAGCGGCGGTAGAGGCGCGTGAGGCGGTCTTCGCGTTCGCCGTGCTCGCCGGCGTCCTTGAGTTTCAGGATGCGCACCGCGGCCCAGGGCGTGACCAGGAACGCCACAACGATGGAGAAGATCATGGCGGCGGAGGCGCCGATGGGAATCGGGCGCATGTAGGGGCCCATGAGGCCGCCCACAAAGGCCATGGGCAGGATGGCGGCGATCACGGTGAGGGTGGCAAGAATGGTAGGGTTGCCGACTTCATCCACCGCTTCGATCGCCACCTCCTTGACTGGACGGCCCTGGTTGGAGGGCATGCGCGCGTGGCGGACGACGTTTTCAACTACCACGATGGCGTCGTCCACCAGGATGCCGATGGAGAAGATCAGCGCGAAGAGCGTGATGCGATTGAGCGTGTAGCCGTAGAGATAGAAGACCATCAGCGTCAGCGCCAGGGTGACCGGGATGGCGATGAACACGATCAGCGATTCGCGGAAGCCGAGCGTGATCCAGATCAGCACGCTCACCGACAACACGGCGAGGAGCATGTGGAAGAGCAGCTCGTTGGATTTTTCGGCGGCCGTCTCGCCGTAGTTGCGTGTGACGTGCATCTCGACGTCGGATGGGATCACGGTGCCCTTGAGGGCCTCGACACGGCGGAGCACGCCGTCGGCGACATCGATGGCGTTGGTGGATTTGCGCTTCGAGATGGCCAGGGTGACGGCGGGAGAGTAGCGGCCGTGGGCGGCATACTCGACGTATTCGGACGGCTCTCCGCCGCCATCGGCGACTTCGGCAATGTCACGCACGAAGACGGGCCGGCCGTTGGCGGCGGCCACCACCACGTCGCGCACGTCGGCTGCGGAGCGCAGGAACTCGCCGGTCTCGAGCAGGAACTCGCGGTTGCCGCTGGAGTACTTGCCGGATTCGAGACGCCGGTTCGATCCGGCCAACGCGCCGTAGACCTGCAGGGGCGAGAGTGAATAGGCCGCGAGCTTCGCCGCGTCGAGCGTGACGCGGATCTCGCGGCGGTTGCCGCCGGTGATGGCGACGGCCGAGACGTCGGGCACCTGTTTGACCGCGTCGTGCACCTGGGCGGCCACGCGGCGGAGTTCGAAGGTGCCGTAGCGGTCGCTCGAGAACGTGAGCGCAAGGATGGGAACATCGTCGATCGAGCGCGGCTTGATCAGCGGCTGGGTGGCGCCGGGCGGGATCAGGTCGAAGTTGGCGAACATCTTCTGGTTCAGGTTGACGATGCTCTTCTCTTCGTCCTGACCGACTTTGAAGCGCACGATGGCGAGCGAGCCGCCGGGGCTGGAGGTGGAGTAGATGTACTCGACGCCCGGAATTTCCCAGAGCAGCTTCTCCATCGGCTTGGTGACGCGCTCTTCCACCTCGCGGGCGGAGGCGCCGGGCATGCCGACGAAGACGTCGACCATGGGGACCTTGATCTGCGGCTCTTCCTCGCGCGGGAGCTTCCAGACGGCGAAAGCGCCCAGGGCGAGAGACGCTCCGATGATCAGGGGCGTGAGCTTGGAATCGATCCACATATGGGAGAAGCGGCCCGCCACGCCGAGCTTCGGGCGATCGCTCACGGGCGCACCTCCACCGGCGCACCGTCGGCAAGCGAGGGCGGTGCGGGAAAGATGACCTGGTCGCCGGGGCTCAGCCCCGAGAGGACCTCGACGGAGTCCTGGGCATGCTGGCCGAGGGTGACGAAGCGCGAGCGGGCGCGGCCGCTATCGGCTATGAAGACCGAAGCGAGCTGGCCGCGCTCGGTCACGGCCGCGGCGGGCACGGCGAGCACGTCGCGCGTGCCGAAGGCGAAGCTGGCTCGGCCGAAGAGGCCGGACCGCAACTGCGCGAAGGCGGGCAGGTCGATCTTCACGGTGAAGGAGCGGGAGGAGGCGTCAATGGCGGGGACGATTTCGGAGACGCGCCCTTCGATGGGCCGCGCGATGCCGTCCAACGCGACCGTGACCGGCTGCCCGGTGCGGATCAGGGGAAGCTTCGATTCTTCGACCGTGGCTTCCAGGCGATAGGCGCCCTCGCGCTCGATGGTGAGCAGGGGCGCGCCGGGAGCAGCGAGCGCTCCCGGATCCACGGTCTTCGCGGTGACCGTGCCGGCGAAGGGAGCGGCGAGCTGGGCGTAGCTGCGCATGACCCCGGCCGAGGCTACGGCCTGAATGGCCTGTTCGATCTTCGAATCGAGCTGGGCGCGGCGCGAGACGGCCATCCGGTGTGCGGTCTGGGCCAGTTTCAGGCGGGCGGTGGCTTCGTCGAATTCCTGGTTGGAGATGGAATCCTTGTCGAACAGGTCCTTCATGCGCTTGTACGTGGCTTGCGCAAGGTTGACGCTGGCCTGGGCGCCGGCGACGGCGTTGTCGGCTTCGGGCACGGCGCTGCGCGCCTCGGCCTCGGCGGCCCCGGCCTGACGGTAGGCGGCGTCGAGATCGCGGGCGTCGAGCGCGACGAGCAACTGGCCTTCGCGGACGCGGTCGCCGGCGGCTACGCGCACTTCGCGGACGTAGCCCATCACCTTGCTCGAGATCACGGCCGAGGTGCGGGCGCGAACGGTGCCGGTGGCCTCGTAGAGGTTGGGCCAGGCCGCGGGCGCCGCGGCGATCGCGTGGACCGCGACGGGCGCGGCTTTGGCTCCGGTTTCCGTTGAGACGGGGGAACCGCACGCGGTGAGGAGGAGGAGCGTGGCTGAAGTGAGTGCGACGAGTGGAGCGTTCATCTAGTTTAAAACCTCGGATTTGTCGGAAAGCGTGCCGGCGGCGAGTTCCAGGTTTACGGCCGCGAGCCGCTGGTCGTAGATCGCGGCCAGGCGGCGGTTGCGGGCCTCCAGCAGCGCGGTCTCGGTGCGGAGCAGGTCGGTCACGTTGCTGAGACCGCTGTCATAACGGTTCTTAGTGATGCGCAGGCTTTCCTCGGCCATGGAGACCGCAGCCTGGGCCACGCCGATGCGCTCGGCTGCGGACCGGAAGTCGGCATAGGCGCGGCGAACCTGGAGCTGGATTTGCGAACTGGCCTGGCGCTCCAGAGCTCGGGCGCGCTCCAGGCCGTAGGCAGCCTCGTTCATGCGGGCCCGGTCGGCGCCCCCGTTGAAGATGTTCCAGCGCAGGCTGGCCGAGACCAGCCAGCTTGCGCCTCCCCGGTCGACGAAAGTCTGGCGGTCCGCTTCAAAGCCGGCATGGAATCCGACCTGCGGCAGCAGCGAGGTGCGCGCCGCGGCTCCCTGGGTTTGGGCGAGGTCGGAGGCCAGGTGCGCCTCTTTCAGCTCGGGCCGCGAGAGGCCAGCCTGCTTCTCGTACTGGTCGAGAGACTGCCGATCGAACGAAGCAGCTGTGAGCGGTGTGGTGAGATCGTGGGGTTCGGTGAGGGGCAGCCCCAGCGCGTCGTTCAGCGCAGCCAGTGCCACGTCCAAGTCGGCCTTGCGGCGGATCTGCTCCTCCCGCACCGCGGCCATGTGCACCTTTATGGACAGCACGTCGGCGTTGGTGGACATGCCGGCCTCGCGGACGGCCTGGGCGCGGTTCAAATCAGCCTCGGCCGATCGCACCGCCTCATCGGCCACCTTGGCGCTTTCGGCCGCGAGCACCGCGCCGTGATAGGCCCGGACCACGGTGGCGATGGCGTTCATGCGGGTGAGTCGCTCGTCCTCGGCGCTGAGATCGCGGCCCAGCTTCGCCGTCCTGACGGCCAGCCGCGTCCGCCCACCGTCATAAACGCTCTGATCCATGGTGACCAGCGACTGGAAGTTGTCAAGGGGGGCCGGCCGGTTGAGCGTCTCCAGCGCGAGGTTGGCCGCGGTGAATTGGTGCTGGGTCAAGAGGGAGCTGAAAACCACCACAGGATTGTCGCTCCGCAGCACCGACTCGGCGTAGTTGAGCTTGGGAAGGTAGCCGCTTCGGGCCTCAACAATGCGCATGTCGGCGCCCTTGGTGGCGTCCCGGCTGGCCGCGACCGAGGGATGGTTCTCCTGGGCCAGCCGGACCGCGTCCGTTAACGAGAGAGGGTTCTGGGCTGCCAGCGGCAGCACCGCAATTACGAACGAAGCCAAGGTCTTTGCCATGTCACGGGGAATGATGCAGACCGGTCACGGAGGTTACCAGCTTTTTCTCTGTCACCTGACAGAGACGACCGCATCTTCGAGAATGGAGTCTTCAATGTGGAAACGGCCGGTCCGGCCTGTTGATGGCGTGAAGTTCACGGTCGCTTCCAGGGGCCGCGGGGCGCGCAGCGACCAGCCTGGGGACAACTCGGGGACGAATGGCGAGAGGGTGCTCTGTCCCGCCGCGCCAGCGGCTTAGTTACCTAGATCGGGAGCGCCACACGACGCTCTTGCGCCTCACGAAATAACGCCCTTCCGCAGCGCGTACAGAATCAACTCCGGAAAGCTGTGCACATTGAGCTTGTCCTGCAAGTTCCTGCGATGCGTGTCCACGGTGTAGAGGCTGAGGTTGAACAACGCGGCAATGTCCTTGTTTGATTTGCCCTCCGCCAGAAGCTGCAGGACCTCCCTCTCGCGCGGGGTCAGCAGTTCGTAGCTGTCTTCGACTCCCCGCGCCCTGATCTCCCGCACGTAGTCCTCGACCAGGACCTTGCTGATTTCGGGGCTGAAGAACGCCTTACCTTCGCTCACGGCCTTGATCGCCTCAATCAGGTCGCCCTCGGCCGAATCCTTCAGCAGGTACGCCTTGGCGCCCGCCTTGAGCGCCCTCAGGACGTAGCCTTCGTCCGAGTGCATGCTCAGGATGACAATCGCCGTGTCCGGCAGCGCGGCGTTGATCCGTTGGGACGCCTCGATACCGTTCAGATTCGGCATCGCAATGTCGAGGACGACGACGTCCGGCTTGGCTACCTCCGCCTGCGCGATCGCTTCCCGGCCGTCAGCGGCCTCGGCAACCACGGTGAACCCGGGTTGGCTGTCTAGCAACAGGCGCAGACCCCTGCGCATTACAGTGTGGTCATCCGCTAACAGAATGCGAATCATGATCGGCGTCCCCGCTTTCTTCGCTGCCGGCGAGCGGCAGTTCCACGGCCAGCACGGTCCCGGTTCCGGGCTTGGAATGCACCTCGAACCGCCCCCCCAGTCGAGTGACCCGCTCCTCCATCCCGAGGAGCCCGAGCCCTTTTGACTGCTGCGCATCGAACCCTTGCCCGTCATCTTGAATCGAGAGCGACAGCCGCCCCAAATCCTGCTTAACCCGGATGCGGACAGTGGTGGCATGAGAATGACGCGAGCAGTTGTGCAACGCCTCCTGAACTACGCGGTAGACGCAGGTCTTGTACTCGTCCGGCAGGTCGTCGGATGCGAGATCGGTAACAACGTTCACATCCATGGAGGTGCGCTTGGAGACCTCACGGGCCTGCCAGCGCAGGGCGGGAATCAGACCCAAATCGTCCAGCATGGAGGGCCTCAGAAGAAGGGCCATATTGCGTACGGAACGCACCGTGTCCTCCACTAGGCCCTTGATCAGCTCCACGTGACTACGCGACATTTCGAGCGGCCATGCTCCTAGTCCGTCCGCGAGGTTGCGCAGTTCCACCAGCACCGCAGAGAGGGCTTGGCCGACCTCGTCGTGCAGTTCCCGTGAGAGGGCTCGCCGCTCGGTCTCCTGCGCCTGCACGAGCCTCGCGGACAGTTCCTTCAGTTGACCTCTGGCCTGGGCGACGGCCCGATACTGCTCGCGCGCCCCGGTCTCGAGGCTGAGAATTCTGCGCATGCTGAACGCCGACATCCCTACTCCCAGCGCGAGGGTCGCCACCAGAACCAGCCCCAGACGCGTCTGAAACCTCGACAGCAAACTGACGACGCGGTCGTTGCCAGCATTCAACTGCTCTTCGTTAACCTCCGCGATCCTGCCCGCAATCCCCAGCATTGCCATGCGGCGGGGAAACACTTCGTCGCGGAGGAAAGCGTAGCCCCGGCCGTGCCGTTCGGCGGCGCTCCAATTCAGGGCCGGACCGAGAGTGTCCCAGTATTGCGACAGCTCCGAGTTCAAGGCGGCGAACTGCGGTGCCCCTCCGGGCGTCGCTTGATCGGCGTAGGAGGCCAACGCAGAGCTCATCTCGCGGCGCACCTGCTCAAGGCTGGCCCGATGCGCCTCAGCTTTGGCGGCATCCGGCTCGAGCAGATAGTCCCGGACATACGTCCCCGACAGATAGAGCTGGGAACGAATGTTGTTCAGCACGTGATTGCGATAAAGGAACTGGCGCCGGATCTGCTCGTCTTCACGCCGGATCTGATGGAGCACGCGCGAGGCATCCGCTCCCGAAAGGGCCATGATGGCCAGCACTCCGCCGAAGCCGACTGCAAGCATAAGCCGGGTGGTCGGCAGGAGCCGATCGGCGCGGCGACGGATGGTTGCGCTCATTCTGCCCAATAGGACCACTTTCAGCTTAACCCCAGGTTGCCGCGTCCGGACCCGTCTACCTAGTGATTGGGTTAAAAATACCAACCTGCCGGTATGGGGGGGACAGGGCCGCCAGCTTACACTGCGAATAGATCATGCAACCGGCCAGTTTCTGGGCGTCGTGCTGCCGTGAGGGTTTGCGCAGCTCCTTACTATGACCCCAAAGCCCGCTCTGACAGCCGCCGAGTTCGAGAAGATCCGCGCCCTGGACACCTGTACCGCCTCGAACGCGATCGAGCGGTTTGGCGTACGGCTGCGGAACGAAGGGTTCGTCCTCGGGTCCGTGCGTTGCATTTTCGCTCAATTCACGCCCATGCTGGGATACGCCGCTACGGCTCGCTTCCGGTCCTCGACGCCCCCCATCAGCGGCCGGTGTTACTACGACCGGCTGGACTGGTGGAACTACCTCGCCTCCGTCCCGGCGCCGCGGGTGATGGTTATCCAGGACGCCGATCATTCGCCCGGAACCGGCGCCCTGGTCGGGGAAATCCACGCCGCAATCGCGCAGGCGGTCGGCTGCGTAGGACACGTCACCAACGGCGCGGTCCGGGACCTGCCGGCCGTTGAGCGTCTGGGCTTTCACCTGTTCGCCGGCAGAGTCGCGGTGTCCCACGCTTACGCCCACATCGTCGAATTCGGGGAGCCGGTCGACATCGGCGGTCTGAAGATTTCGCCGGGAGACCTGATACACGGGGATCGCCACGGAGTGCACGTCATTCCGCTCTCGATCGCCGCGAAGTTGCCCAAGATGGCCGCCGAAATCCAGCGGCAGGAAAGCGAGCTGGTCCAGTTCTGCCATTCCCCGCGCTTCACCCTCGAAGAGCTGGCGGAGCAGATGCGGCGCAGTGGCGCGCCTCTGGAAAGGTCGGCCCGCTGAATATGAGTTCCAAGACTCGTGCCTGGGTGTTCGGATGTTGCCTCGCTGTGGCGGTCGCCGTGGCGGGAGGCCTGCTATGGCTCAACGCCTCCTCGAAAGCGCGCGCAAGCGCCACGCCCGACCCCGACGCCAACATCGTTACGGTCGGGGTCGCCCGGGTCGCGCTGAAGCCGCTGGAGCGCGAGATCACGGTCTCCTCCGAGCTGGTGCCCTTCCAGGAAATCGATGTCTACGCCAAGGAATCGGGCTATGTCCGGGAGCTCAATGTCGACTACGGGTCGCGCGTGAAGGCGGGGCAGGTGATGGCGGTGCTCGAGATTCCCGAACTCCAACTCCAATTGGCGCAGGATGACGCCGCGATCAAGAGTGCCACGGATCAGGTGCGGCACGCCGAGCACGCACTGAACCGCGTGCAGGCGCAGCATGCGGTTCTGCATCTCCAGTACGACAGACTGCACGGAGTGGCCCAGACGCAGCCCGGTCTGGTGGCACAGCAGGAGGTGGACGACTCCCAGGGCAAGGACCTGGCCGCCGAGGCCCAGGTCGAGGAAGCGAAGTCGACGCTCGAGTCCGCGCGCAGCATGCTCGAGGAGGCTCAAGCCAGACGACAACGCGACGGGGTTCTTTTCGACTACGCCAAGATCACGGCGCCGTTCGATGGCGTAGTTACTAAGCGGTATGCCAATCTGGGCGCGCTCATGCAAGCAGGGACCAGTTCGAACACTCAGGCCCTGCCCCTGGTCCGCCTTTCCCAGGAAAGCCTGTACCGGTTGGTGATTCCCGTACCCGAATCGTATGTCCCCTATGTCCACATCGGAGACCCAGTCGAGGTAAGAGTGCCCGCGCTGAATCGCACTTTCACCGGAAAGGTAACTCGATTCTCAGTGGACGTGAACGGCGATACGCGAACGATGCACACGGAGGTGGACATACCGAATCCCAGCCACCAACTCGTCCCAGGCGCTTATGCCGAGGCCGTCCTCACGCTCAGTCAGAATGGCAATGTTCTGGCGATTCCTCTTCAAGCCATCAATCGTAATGGAACCGAAACCGGCGTCTACGTAGTGGACCCGGACGGCCGCGTCGAGGACCGCCCAGTCGCGCTGGGCGCCGAAACCGCGAATTATGCCGAAGTAACATCAGGCCTCAAGAACGGCGAGTCAGTGGTCATCAGCGATCGCAGCAGCCTGAAGCCTGGTGAGGTGGTGAGGCCTCAGCAGGCGTCCGCTATGGAGTGGCAGGGAAAAGGTAAGGATCAGGGCGACCAGTAAGGTTTTAGAGCCTATGTCAGGCTTTTCAATTCGCAATCCTTACTTCATCGTGGTCTTATGTCTCGCCGTGTGCATTCTGGGGATCACGGCCCTGGTCCGAATGCCGGTGGATTTGTTCCCCGTCATCAATCTTCCCCAGGTGGTGGTGGCGACGTTCTATTCCGGAATGCCGCCGCAGGACATCGAAACCAACATCACCTCCCCGCTGGAGCGCTTCTTCACGCTGGCCAGCGGCGTGGAGCATAGCGAATCGCGGTCCCTCCTAGGGGTGAGTACCATTCGCGTCTTCTTCCAGCCGGGAACCAACGCCGACGCGGATGTCACGGAACTGTCCAACCTTGCGCTGGCGGACTTGAAACGGTTGCCGCCGGGAACGCTGCCGCCGGTGGTGTTGAAGTCCGACGCCTCGAGCCTGCCCGTGTGTCTGGTAGCGGTGAAAGGATCGGGCCTGACCGAAACGCAGCTGCACGACTACGCGCAGTTCGCCATCCGCAACCAGATCGCGGTCATCAAGGGGGCGGAAATCCCGTGGCCCTTCGGAGGCAAGTACCGCCAGATCATGGTGCGAGTCGATCCCTACAAGTTACTCTCGCGGCAACTGAGCGTGATGGACGTGGTGAACGCCGTCAACACCTCCAACCTGATTCTGCCCGCCGGCGACGTAAAGACGGGGCCCTACGACAACTACGTCTACTCCAACAGCCTGGTCGACAACATGCGGCAGCTCAATGCGGTGCCGCTAAAGGCGGTGGACAACACCTGGGTCCAGGTCAGCGACGTGGGCCACGCCGAGGACTCGAGCGCCACGCAGTACAACATAGTCCGCATCGCCGGCCAGAAGTCATCGTATATCCCCATCATGAAGCAGGGCGGCGACACCAACACCATCGAGGTGGTGAACGGTGTTCGCAAACTAATCCGTCACCTCTACGACATTCCGAAACAGATGTCGGCCGATCTGCTCTTCGACCAATCGGTCTTCGTTAAAGAGGCCATCCAGACCGTGCTGCACGAAGGGTTGATCGGCCTGGTGCTGACCAGCGTCATGATCCTGCTGTTTCTCGGCAATGTCCGGGCCACTGCCGCCGTATTGCTGTCGATCCCGCTGTCCGCGCTGGCGACGTTCGTGATCCTGAATTCCATGGATGCCACGGTCAACACCATGATCCTGGGCGGACTGGCGCTGGCGTTCTCACGCGTGATCGACAACTCGGTCATATCGCTCGAAAACATCTACCGGCATCTGGAAATGGGAGAGGCGCCGATGCGGGCAGCCGCATTCGGCGGAGCGGAAGTTACACTCGCGGTGCTGGCGGCAACGCTGGTCGATGTCGTCGACTTCTTTCCAGTGACGTTTCTTTACGGAGTTAGTAAGTTCCTGTTCTCCGCCCTGGCTCTGGCGTTCTGCATTTCGCTGATGGTTTCGTTCGTGGTCGCGATGACCGTGATCCCGCTGTTCTGTTCGCGCTTTCTGAAGAACGTGCCGCACGCCGAGGCGGTCGCGCACGACGTCATCGCCGAAGGCGGGTCCTGGTGGCACCGCTTCAACGCCGGATTCAATCGCGCCTTCAATCGCGTTCTCGATGCTTACGAGCTGTGGGTTCGGCGGGCGCTGCGGCGGCCTGGGCTCACCGTCGCTTCACTGGCCGGGATATTCGTGCTCAGCCTGGGCCTGTTTCCACTACTCGGCGTATCGTTCTTCCCCCGAACCGACGCGGGACAGTTCACCATCAACCTCAAGGCTCCCACCGGTACCCGAATCGAATTGACAGACCGTTACGTCTCGAGGGTCGAAAACCTCATCAAGCGTGTGGTCGCGCCGCGCGATTTTCATATGACGGTAGCCAACATAGGAGTAGTGAACGATTTCTCGTCGCTGTATACGACCAACTCCGGCTCGTACACAGCGACTATTCAGACCCAGCTCAGCGACGATCACCGGGTCGGCAGTTACGAATACATGGACCGCGTCCAGCGCGCCATCGGCCGGAAGTTCCCGGAGCTGCGGACGTTCTTCCAAAGTGGATCCATGGTGGACGCGATTCTGAACGTTGGCATGCCCGCACCGATCGACGTTCAGGTTACGAGTCCGGATTTGTCCGAGAACTACGCGCTGGCGCAGGAACTTGCCGCACGGATTGGCAAGCTACCCGAGGTTGGACAGGTATATATTCCCCAGGACATGGATTATCCGGGCCTGCGCATGGACGTCAATCGCGTCCACGCCTCGGAGCTCGGCCTGAGCCAGAAGGAGATCGTCGATAACGTCATCACGGCGCTGAATTCAAACTCGATGATCGCGCCGAACTATTGGGTGGACCGGCAAAGCGGCAACAACTACTTTCTTACCGTGCAGTACTACGAGCACGGCCGTCCGGCGATACACAATCCCTTCGACCTCAGTAACATCCCATTGCGGGCCCCTGGCCGCCGGGCGACCACCCTGGACACGGTGGTGAAGCTGGTGCCAATCCTCAGCCCGACGGAAATCGACCACTACAAGATTCAGCGCTCTACCGACGTGTATGTGACGCCGAAAGGCGAAGACCTGGGCCACGTGACGGACCAGGTGGAGAAGATCGCGGCCGCCATGCCGCACGCCGGCAACGTGCGCGTCGCTTTGCGAGGAATGGTGGAGGGCATGCGGCAGTCGTTCAGCAGTTTCGCTCTTGGCTTCACACTTTCGTTCTTACTGTTGTACTTGATTCTGGTGGCGCAGTTCCGCTCGTTTGTCGATCCAGTGTTAATCATGTTGGCCATCCCGATGGGGGTGACTGGTGTGTTACTCATTCTTTTGCTCACAAGCACAACGGTCAACGTGATGTCGCTGATGGGCGTGCTTATGCTGGTGGGTATCGCAAACTCCAACAGCATCCTGGTCGTCGACTTCGCCCACCGTCTGGAAGAGCAGGGGCTCTCAGTAACAGACTCGGTGATCACGGCCTGCCGCGTGCGGCTGCGCCCCATTTTGATGACATCTCTTGCAACGATCATCGGCATGATCCCCATGGCGCTCAAGCTCGGCACCGGCGCGGAACAGTATGCGCCCATGGCCCGCGCCATCATCGGCGGACTCACGTCCTCGGTGATCCTGACGGTCTTCATCGTGCCGGCCGCGTATCTGTTGATTTACAGGCGCCGCGAGAGGCGCCGAGGAGCCAGCGAGGCGATGGCCTAAGCCGCTATGTCTTCCTTCTCGATTCGCAATCCGTACTTGATCGTCGTGCTCTGCCTGGCGGTCTGCATCCTCGGTGCAACCGCGCTGGCACGTATGCCCGTGGACCTGTTCCCGGCGATCAACCTTCCTCAAGTGGTGGTGGCGACATTCTATTCGGGAATGCCGCCGCAGGACATAGAGACCAACATCACGTCTCCGCTCGAGCGCTTCTTCACGCTGGCTAGCGGCGTGGAGCACAGCGAATCGCATTCCATCCTGGGAGTCAGCCTGATCCGCGTGTTCTTCCAGCCGGGAACCAGCGCCGACGCGGACGTCACGGAGTTGTCCAACCTGGCGTTGGCGGACCTGAAACGGCTGCCACCGGGCACGCTGCCGCCGGTGGTGTTGAAGTCCGACGCCTCGAGCCTGCCAGTATGCCTGGTGGCGGTAAAAGGGCCGGGCCTGACCGAAACCCAGTTACACGATTACGCCCAGTTCGCCATCCGCAACCAGATCGCGGTCATCAAGGGGGCGGAGATTCCGTGGCCCTTCGGAGGCAAGTACCGCCAGATTATGGTGCGGGTGGATCCCTACAAGTTACTCTCGCGGCAACTGAGCGTAATGGACGTGGTGAACGCTGTCAACGACTCCAATCTGATCTTGCCGGCTGGCGACGTAAAGATGGGTCCGTTCGACTATTACGTCTACTCCAACAGCCTCGTCGATAACATGGAGCAGCTTAACGAGGTGCCGCTCAAGGCAACGGGCGATTCCTGGGTGCGCGTCAGCGACGTAGGCCACGCGGAAGATTCGAGCGCCACGCAGTACAACATTGTCCGGATTGCCGGCCAGAAGTCCGCCTATATCCCCATCATGAAGCAGGGCGGCGATACCAACACCATCGAGGTTGTGACCGGAGTCCGCAAGCTCATCGGCCACCTCTACGACATCCCAAAACAGATGTCGGCCGAGTTGCTGTTCGATCAGTCCACATTCGTGAAGGAGGCCATTCAAACGGTTCTCCACGAGAGCCTGATCGGGCTGGTTCTTACCAGCATCATGATTCTGCTGTTCCTGGGACACTTCCGGGCCACTACGGCGGTGCTGCTTTCGATCCCGCTGTCGGCGCTGGCGACGTTCGTGATTCTGAACTTCATGAACGCTACGGTCAATACGATGATTCTGGGCGGGCTGGCGCTGGCGTTCTCTCGCGTCATCGATAACTCCGTTATCTCTCTGGAGAACATTTACCGGCATCTGGAGCTGGGCGAGGCGCCGGTGGAGGCGGCACGGGCCGGGGCGCAGGAGGTCACGCTGGCGGTGCTGGCGGCGACGCTGGTGGCGGTGGTGGACTTCTTCCCGGTCACGTTCCTTTACGGCGTGAGTAAGTTCCTGTTTTCGGCCCTGGCGCTTTCGTTCTGCATTTCGCTGATTGTCTCGTTCGTGGTCGCGATGACCGTAATTCCCCTGTTCTGTTCGAAGTTTCTCAAAGCGGTGCCGCATGGAGAAGAGCAGGCGCACCAGGGGCGATTGTCCTGGGGGGCGCGGTTCAATGCCGGCTTCAACAGACAATTCAATCGCATGCTGGACGTGTATGAGCGCGGCGTCCGGAGCGCGCTCCACCGGCCCGGCGCGACGGTTGCCGGCCTGATGGGGGTGTTCCTGCTGAGTTTGGGACTGTATTTTCTTCTTGGTGTCTCGTTCTTCCCGCGAACGGACGCAGGCCAGTTCACAATCAACCTCAAGGCGCCCACGGGAGCCAGAATCGAGCTGACCAACGATTATGTCGCAAAGATCGAGAAGCTGATCCGGCAGACAATCGACCCCGGTGACTTCCATATCACCGTCTCCAATATCGGCGTGGTGAATGACTTTTCGTCGCTCTACACGACCAATGCCGGATCGTATATGGCCACCATACAGACGCAGCTTACCGATGACCATAAAGTCGGCAGCTACACCTACATGGATCGCGTGCAACGCGCGATCCGCCGGCAGTTTCCCGAACTACGGACTTTCATGCAAAGCGGTTCGATGGTGGACGCCATTCTGAATACCGGCATGCCCGCCCCGATTGACGTTCAAGTGGCCAGTCCCGATCTGGGGGAGGATTATCGCCTGGCTCAGGATCTGGCCGGGCGAATCTCGAAGCTGGACGACGTCGGGCAGGTCTACATTCCCCAGGACATGAATTACCCAGGCGTCATGATGCAGGTGGACCGGGTGCACGCCGCCGAACTCGGGCTGACGCAGAAGGACGTGGTCGACAACGTGATCACGGCGCTGGATTCCAATGCGATGATCGCGCCGAACTACTGGGTGGATCGCCAGAGTGGTAACAATTACTTTCTCACGGTCCAGTATTACGAAAACGGCAGGCCGGCGATCCACAATGGCCTGGACCTCAGGAACATTCCCATCCGGGCGCCAAAACTCAAGGATCCGACGACGCTGGACAGCGTGGCGAAGCTGGTCAATATCCAGAGCCCCACGGTGGTCGACCACTACCAGATTCAGCGGGCCACGGACGTCTACGTGACGACGAAGGGGGAGGACCTGGGGCGGGTCACCTCCAAGATCGAGAAGATTATCGCCGGCGTCCCGCACCCTGGAAACGTGCGCGTGGCTCTTCGGGGAATGGTGCTCGGCATGCGGGAGTCTTTCAAGAGTTTTGCGATCGGATTCACGCTGGCGTTCCTTCTTCTGTACCTGATCCTGATTGCGCAGTTCCGCTCCTTTGTCGATCCTGTGCTGATCATGCTGGCGATTCCCATGGGCATCATCGGGGTACTGCTGATTCTGCTGGTGACCGGCACGACGCTCAATGTCATGTCACTCATGGGCGTGCTGATGCTGGTCGGAATCTCCGCCTCGAACAGCATTCTGATCGTCGATTTCGCCCACCGCCTGCGGGGGCAGGGGCAATCGGTAACGGACGCGGTGATCACATCCTGCCGCGTTCGCCTGCGGCCCATCCTGATGACCTCGCTCGCCACCATCATCGGTATGATCCCGATGGCATTGAAGATGGGCACGGGGTCGGAACAGTATGCGCCGATGGCGCGGGCCATTATCGGCGGACTGACTTCGTCGGTCGCGCTGACGATATTCATCGTTCCGGCGGCGTATCTGCTCATCTACAGACGCCGGGAACGCACCCAGCCGGAGGATCTGTGATGGTCTTCCCGTCACTCCCAAGTAGCGCGAGCACGCGTGGCTGCGGCGCCGAGACTCCCCTTGACACGACGAACGGCCTCGACACGAGTGTCGAGGCGGCAGGCAGGACGAAAACCTTGGGGAGAGTCTTCCTGACTGCTCTGGTCGCAATCGGGCAGATCGCCCTGGCGCAGGCGCCGCCTGCCAAGCTGACCCTCAAGGAGGCCGAGGCCCTGGCGCTGAAAAATCACCCGCACGTGCTGGCGGCCGAGAGTGAAGTCGCGGCTGCCGGGCAGGAAGTGAGGGAGGCACGGTCGGCCTACTACCCCGACGTCTCCCTCGACATCACCGGCTCGGCGGCCAACCACCTCTCGCGCATCGGCGCCGGAGCCCTGACCGATTCGCGCCTGTTCAATCGCTTCGGGCAGGGGTTCGTCGTCTCACAACTCATCACCGATTCGGGCCGCACCCCCAACCTGGTGGCCAACTCCCGTCTGCGCGCCCAGGCCAGCGCCCAGGACTATCAGGGTAGCCGCTACGACGTGCTTTTGGCGGTCAACCGGAGCTACTTCGACTATCTGCACGCCCAGGCGCTGGTGAAAGTCGCTGACGAGACGGTGACCGCCCGTCAGCTCCTGGCGGACCAAGTGGGTGCGCTGGCCAAGAACGAGCTCAAATCGAAGCTCGATGCCAGCTTCGCGGACGTCAACGTGTCGGAGGCGAGGTTGCTACTGATTCGCGCGCAGGACAGCGTCGAGACCGCGGCGGCCGAATTGGCGCGGGCGCTCGGTTCCGACCAGCCCGCCAATTATCAGCTCGTGGACGAGCCTCTGCCGCCCAGCCCGTCTCAAAACGTCGAAGAGCTGATCGCGCAGGCGTTGGCGAACCGGCCGGAGCTGGCCAGTCTGCGCCTCTCCCGCGAGGCCGCCTACAAGTTCGCCGCCGCCGAGCGGGACCTCTCTTTCCCAACCGTCAGCTTCCTGGGCGTGGCCGGAACGTTGCCCTTCATCAACCTGACGGCGCCTAATGTGCCGATCCCAGAGGTCTATGCGGGCGCCGCCGTCAACGTGGAATTCCCGGTCTTCAACGGCCACCTGTTCGCGGCGCGCCGCGAGGCGGCCCACCAGCGCGCGCTCGGCTCGGACCAGAAGCTGCGCGACGAGCAGGAGCGCCTGGTCCGCGACGTCCGGTCGGCTTGGGCCAGCGCCTCGACGGCCTACCAGCGCATCGACGTTACCGCTCAGTTTCTGCGCCAGGCGGCGCTTGCTCTGAACCTGGCTCAGGGCCGCTACAATCTCGGCCTCTCCTCGATCATCGAGCTGACCCAGGCTCAGTTGAACGTCACCGAGGCGGAAGTCGAGAATCTTAGCGCCAAGTACGACTATCAGGTACAGTATGCGGTGCTGCAGTACGCGCTCGGCCTTCTCCGGTAAGAGGGCTACCGGATGGCGGCGGCTTGATATACCAGGCGGCTGGTATAGGTCTCCTGGGCAGAGCGGAGTAATACTTGGGGGCAAATGGGCAGAATCCTCCTCCTGGGATTGTTGTTGACGGCTATAGGCGCGCCCGAAAGCGCCTCCAGCCCGAGGCCTTTGCGCGTCGATTCGAACCTGGTTCTGGTTAGCGCGACAGTGGTCGACGGCTCCGATCGCTTCGTTCCGGACCTCGAAAGACCGACTTCCGGCTCTTCGACAGCGGGGTCTTGCAGCAGATCGCCACGCTCTCGACGGAAGACGCCCCCGTTTCGGCCGTGATCGTGTTTGACGCCAGCGGCAGCATGAAGCGCTCGATCCCCATCGCCGGGCTAGCGCTCCGCGAGTTCCTCGACACGGCCAACCCCGCCGACGAGTTTTCGGTGGTGACGGTACGCGCCCGGCCCGAGATCGCCTTGCCTTTCGTATCCCGCCCCGAAGACGTGCTCGACTGCATGCGTGGAATCAAGGGAGCGGGCCGCACTGCGCTTCTTGATTCGGTGTACATCGCCGCCGCCTATGTGCGGAAAGGGCGCCATCCAAGGAAAGTTGTGCTGGTCATCTCGGACGGAGAGGACAACCACAGCCGCCACACGGAGCGCGAGCTGCTGAATGTGCTCCGCGAAACGGACGTCACATTGTACTCGATCGGGGTGGACATCCAGACGCCGCAGTATTCGCCCGACGGGGCCCGCTCAACCCACTGGCGCCGACATTCTCACCGAACTCGCCGAAGCCACAGGTGGCAGGTACTTCGAAGCCTGGTCTCCAAAAGACCAGCCTGGCATCATGAAGAGGATCGACATCCGCCAGCAGTACGTGCTCGGCTATTCGCCAGCGCCGCTGAATGCCGACGGCAAGTATCACCGGGTTGAGCTAGGCTAGCCCGGCGGGCCCGTGAGCGCCATCTGCACGCCTTCTGCCGGCCGGGGTATTACGCGCCCCTGCGTGAAGGGGCTCGACAGGAGGCGCCTCCTCCCGGATCAGCGTTCATTCCCGGAACGCTCGACTACTCGGTCAGCCTTGCAAGAAGCGTTGTTCCACAGCCACGAGGGGACGCCCTTGCGGTCCAATCCGTCAGCGGCCGTGAACCGCCTCCGCCGCCATGCGCGCCAGGAGGCGTATGCCATCAACTAACTTGGCGACCTGCGTACGACAATCAGGCCGGTAAGGTAGGTCGCCGCGAAAATGAGGGCGAACGGAATCCACGTTCCCAGCGGGCTTGCAAACATGGCGTAACTCCTCTCGAACACGGGTGCGACAAGGAAGGCATCCATGGCAACGACCACGGCGAGGAAGGCGACCGCCGTTTGCAGCGGGGTTGTGCAAGCGAATCGTTTGAAGTACAGCAGAGAGAGGAGCGCAAACCCAATCGGTGCCCCGGCGGCGTGGACCACCAGCGTGGCGCCCATGGACAAGAATCGTCTCCCCACACCGATCAACATGCCGCAGTAAGCCCATCCTGCCAACGCGTGCAGGAGTAAGGCGACAACACCACGCCAACGCACCGGGCGCTCCGTCATTCGCGATACCGCCGTCACCATGAGAACCAGGTTACCGCCCGCCGCGCCCGACCTGTTCTACTGTCGGCCGATGCGGTCGATCTCGCTTTGGATGACTTCTTGTTCCAACGTCGCCAAGGGCAACGACAGGAACAGTCCAATCCGTCGATCCAGCATCGTGAACGCATCGAAGAAGGCGCGTTCGATTTGTTGCGGTGTTCCCTGCACCGCCGCTGGGTCGGGAATACCCCATCGTGCCGTGAGGGGGTGTCCGGGCCAGACCGGACAGACTTCGCTTGCCGCTCTATCGCACACCGTAAAGACAAAATGCATGATAGGCGCGCCTGGAGTCGCAAACTCGTTCCAACTCTTGCTACGCAGCCCATCCGTCGGCATCTTGGCGCCCGCTATCTGTCGGAGCGCCTCCGGATGGACGAAACCGGCGGGATTGCTGCCGGCGCTGTAACCGGTGAAGTTCGCCCGCCCCTTCTCATTCAGAATCGCTTCTGCCATGATCGACCGCGCGGAATTGCCGGTGCACAAAAACAACACGTTGAAGTGTCGTGGTGTCACAGCTCCCTCCAAGGCCACAACGTGCTCTGTACCAGGCACGCGTGGTGAATCCAGTTCCAGCCCACCCTCTTCTTCGCAACGGAGACTTATTGCGTCCCTGCCCCCCGCTCCAGAACGAACGCTCTTACACGTTCATGAATCAGATCGCGAATACGTCGAAATGCAGCCAGACGCTCCTGTTCGCTGCCCTGGACAGCTGCAGGGTCTTCGAAGCTCCAGCGCATCCGCTCGGAGCCTGCCGGAAACACCGGGCAGCTGTCGCGAGCGTTATCACAAACCGTCACGACGTAATCGAACGCCTGGCCGGAAAACTCGTCGACGGACTTCGAGCGATGACCCGCGATGTCAATACCGATCTCGCTCATAACGGTTATCGCTTCTGGTCGTACCGCGCTTGGCTTGGTGCCGGCGCTGAAGACCTCGAAACCTGCGCCGCCTTCTGCGCGAAACAAGCCCTCACCCATCTGGCTCCGGGCGGAATTGCCAGTGCAGAGAACCAGAATCTTCTTCGTCGTCATCCGATACGCTCCCTCTGCGTGCGACACGTGTCGATGCTCTCAAACACGCCGCCGTACCATTTCCGATTGATCCAGAGCGCGACACTGACTAACGAAATCAGTACGGGGACTTCGACCAGCGGTCCGATGACGGCCGCGAAAGCGGCACCATGGTGGATGCCGAACGTGGCGATCGCAACAGCGATGGCCAATTCGAAATTGTTGGACGAAGCCGTGAAGGAAAGCGCCGTGGCCTCCGCATAGTTGGCCCCAACCTTCTTGCTCATCCAAAACGACGCAAAGAACATCACCACGAAATAGATCGTGAGCGGGATGGCAACCCGAACCACATCGAACGGCAGTTGCACGATCATCTCGCCCTTCAGGCTGAACATCACAACGATCGTGAACAACAACGCGATCAAGCTAAGAGGACTGATCCTCGGGATGAAACTCTTCTCGTACCACTCGCGCCCCTTGGCTTTCTGCAGCGCGAAACGGGTGAGCATCCCAGCCAGGAATGGAATTCCCAGATAGATGAAGACGCTCTGCGCAATCGCTCCCATCGAAATGTCGATTTCGACGGCCCGGAGGCCCAACCAGCGGGGAACCGTGGCCAGGAAGAAGTACGAGTACACGGAGAAGAACAGGACCTGGAAGATCGAGTTCAACGCGACGAGGCCGGCGGCGTACTCCCGGTCGCCCCGTGCGAGGTCGTTCCAGACGATGACCATGGCGATGCATCGGGCCAGCCCGATCAGAATGAGGCCCGTCATGTACTCGGGTTTGTCCCGGAGCAATAGCACCGCGAGCGCAAACATCAGTACCGGCCCGACCACCCAGTTCTGGACAAGCGAGAGCACCAGGATGCGCCGGTGCTGGAAGACGCGCCCCAGTTCCTCGTACTTCACCTTCGCCAGCGGCGGATACATCATCAGGATCAGCCCAATGGCGATGGGGACGGAGGTCGTGCCGACGCTGAAACGGTCGAGAAACGGCACGACGCCAGGGATGAGGTAACCGAGTCCAACACCAGCCGCCATGGCGGCGAAAATCCAAAGCGTGAGATAGCGGTCCAAAAACGAGAGCTTACGACTGACTTGATCCATGCCCCCGCCCCTACGGCTGAACCGGTTTCCGTGCGCGCACGAACGCGCTCATGAATTTCCCATCCACGAGCGGACCGATCGCCGCCACGTCAATGCCTTTGTCCGCGAGAAACGATAGAGCGTCCTCGGCACGGTACACCCGCGTGGGCTCAATCCCGATGCTCGCAAAGCCAGCGGCGGCGAGCTTCGCGCGGTACTCGTCCTGGTCGAGTGCTCCGGCAACACACCCCACCCACAAGAGAATGTTCTTCCGGATCTCCTCCGGAATCTCACCACGGGTCACAACGTCCGAGGCCGCGAAACGGCCGCCAGGCTTCAGCACCCGGAAGGCCTCCCGCAACACCCGGTCCTTATCGGCGGAGAGATTGATCACGCAGTTCGAGATGATGACATCGACCGAATTATCCGGAAGCGGGATGTTCTCAATCTCGCCTTTGAGGAACTCCACATTCTCAACGCCAGCCTTTGACTGGTTGTCGCGAGCAAGCGCGAGCATCTCATCCGTCATGTCGAGCCCGTACGCCTTTCCTCCGGGCGAGACGCGCTTTGCAGAGAGCAGCACATCGATTCCGCCGCCGCTGCCGAGGTCCAGCACCACCTCCCCAGCTCGCAGTTCCGCCAGCGCGGTAGGATTCCCGCAGCCGAGCGACGCGAGGACCGCCGCTTGCGGGAGTTCATCCTTCTGGAGTTGATCGTAGAGATCCGACGTGATCGGGTCGCCGCCCGAACAGCACGACGACGGGCTACTCCCGCAGCACGCGCTTCCCTCACCCGCGACTACGCGCAGGGCCGCTTGTCCATACTTCTCTTTCACGACTTCTGTGATGCCGCTCATATGTTCTCAGTCCTTTCCCTATTTGCAGCAAACGATTTTCTGGGGTTCAACGGCCTTGTTGCGCGTACAGCACTCCGCGTACAAGAACCCGAGCAGTTGTTCGAGCACCGCCGTGTTCGCCGAGTAGCGCAAGAACGTCCCCTCCCGCTGCACCCGGACGAGGTCCTCGTTCTTGAGCTTCTCCAGATGGTGCGACAACGTGCTCGCCGTCACCTCGAGTTCCGTGCCAATCTCACCGACCACCATGCCGTCGGGATGAGCGGATAACAGCAAGCGCATAATCCGGAGTCGCGGCTCACTGCCCATCGCAGCCAACATGTCCGCGTACCGGATGACCTCTTCATGCTTCACCTTCGACGCCATAACCAACTCCTCTTCCGGTTTGCTACTTCTATAATCATCAAACTATCGTATAATGTCAATAGCCCGCCTCCCGTACCAGAATGGTGCCTTACGCCGATGAAGAGGAAGGATGCGGTCGACATGGTGAGGGACTCCGCGCCGTCGGTTCCGGTGATTGTCGTCATGCGGGAATTTGACGGAGCGCTAGGGACCCCGATTCGCGAAGCTTTGCGCGTGCGGATAGCTCCAAGAACATTTTTCGAGTGGGGCGTGCGGTGCGACTGACCTCCGGCTAAAGGCCCCAAGAATGTCCGCCGGGCACCGACGCACCCGAGGGAGCTGAAGCCTTCGCCTCCGCTGAGAGAAGCGGGCGCTACTTTGCCCGCAGTTTCATTTCGCCACGATGCCGCAGACGGCCAGACGGCGGCGGGAGGACCGCGGATCACAGTTGGGTCCAGAATCGGGTTGAATTAGAGCCTGCCACGCCGGATACGCCGACGAGCGCCGGTCAAGGCCAGTAGCATAGGCCCGGATGCGGAAAATGTGTCAACGCCGGTTGAAAATTCCCCACATCGCCGGTTGAAAAATCCCCCACCCCAGGGGTCTGCGGCCAACGCCGAAGACCGAGTTCCGGATGCCCCCTTTCCCTCATCCTAGGAACCTGTTTCCGAACGGCCCGGAGCAGTCAAGGGCGCGCTGGTTTTGCGCGGCGCAGCGGACCCTTGACGGCGAGGACCGTTCGATAGCGTTTGCGAGGAGGGAAAGGGGGCAGGTCGGGCTTCCTCCTCCACACCGTTTTCATGCGGTCGTAGAGGATCTCCTCCGGGACTCCGCCCAGTTGCCGGAATGCCTCCTCGTGCATCTTCAGCAGCGTGCCTAGCTTCTGATCCAAAGCCGCCTCGGCCATCATCGTCCGGCTGTAGCCCAGCGTGAAGGTGAAGGCGTTGAGCTTCCGCTCTTGGCCGTTCATCTCCAGGCTGCCCAGATGTCCCCAGTCCACCTGCGCCTGTTTGCCGGGCGGCGTTTCAAAGCGCCGTACCGCCACCGTCGTCGCGGCTTGGCGCTGCGGCAGAAGCCAGTCCTTCAGAATCGTGTAGCCGCCCGGGTATCCCCGGGCGCGCAGCTCCCGCAACAGCACCTGCGCATTCCACACCCCTGCTTTCAGCCGCTCTCCGAGGTACTCCTTGAATGAGTCCAGTTTGCTCGGCGGCGCCAGCCGCGGTCCGTATACCGGCCGCGCCTCCGGCTGCAGCAGATACTTGCGCACCGTCTTCCGGTCGTAGCCCGTCAGCTTGCTGATCGCCCGGATGCTCAACCCTTGTCGCTTCAGCTCTTCCAGTTCTTGCACGTCTTTCCCCCGCAACACATCCGGCCCTCCTCCATTCAGAGTGAGGCCGGTCCTGACCCTGGTCAGGGGCTGGGGGATTTTTCGTCCGGCACTATGGGGATTCTACGACCGGCGCTGACAAATCGCAATCAGCAGGTCTCCGGTTCAATCCCCGAGGGTGGCTCCATCCTGCGGTCTCATCGACGCTGATCGGAATCTCGATCTCTCCATCCGCTGAAAACAGCCCACCCAATCGCCCACCCACACACGTGTTTTTGGTACCTAAATTGAAGCTTCTTGCAGAAATATTGTGCCTGTAATCAGGAGCTTGCGGGACCGGGTCTGGCTACGAACCAGAAGGTCGGGTGTTCGAGTCACCCCGGGCGCACCATATCTACCTCGCTCTCATTTCCGACACGATCGGCGAATCGCCCTGAGATTCGCGGCACTTGCTATAGCTGAGCTCCTGTTCGATGCGCAGCACTTTCAATAGTCCCAGACGAGCCGAGACAAACGCGCGCATCTGGCTCGGCAGCCAGACTTCGTCGTTAACTCGGGTCTGCTCAAAGGCTGCGTGGGAACCCTTGGCCACACGGACCAGGAACAGCCCCACCGCGATCGTGTCGACGACCTCGACCTCACCTTTCACCAACTGGTAGGCCTGCTTGTCCACCCAAAGCTTGCACCGGAGGTGGGGAAACATCTTCGCCGTGCGCGACAGGGGCTGGTATCCCTGGTGCGGTGTGGCCTCGATCACGTATAGGGTGCGGCCGTCCCAGACCTCCTCCATGGCCAGCCGGAAGTCGAAGGCGTTTGGCAGTTCGCGCCAGGCTTCCCGCTGCCAATCCGGACGCAAGTCGTAGTCGGACCGGCGTTGCACCCGCTGGGCTGCGGTCTGGTCCCGGCGCTCGGTGAGGCTCCGAGCGAGCTTCTCCTGCTCCCTCTTCTCTTCAGCGGCCGGCAACGGGCGGTCGTCGCGTGCCACCAGCCGCCGGTAGGGGGAGCCGTCCAGCAGCATGACGTCGTCGATACTGACTTCTTGCGATTTCACCCGGCCTTGGGAGTCCAGGTACCGCAACTTCTCCCGTTCGGAGAAGGTGTAGTTTCGGGCCACCTTCCAATTGCTTTCGTCGGCTGCGGCGGCACGACGGATGATCTCACGCGCGTCCGTCTGGCCCGGCAGGGCTGTCGCAGAGGCAACAATCAGCAGCAGAGCACGCGTCTGGAGCAGGACTTTCTCCATATACTGCGATGCAGCAATCCTGTGGCCACAAATCGCGTCGGGAGTATCGCCAGCCGGTCCGGCCGTGCGCGCCCTCAATCGGGCCGTTCGCGCTGCGATCCGAAGGTCTTGGCGTACACCTTGCTGAACTCGGCGCCCCAAAAGAACAGCTCCGCCGAGAGGTATACCCAGAGCAACACGACGATCGGCGAGCCGGCAGCGCCATATGCCGACGCGAACCCGGCATGCGCGAAATACAGCCCCAGAAGCTGTTTGCCAATCACAAACAGCAATGAGGTAATGGCGGCGCCGAGGGCGACGTCGCTCCACTTCACTCTGACGTTCGGAACGATCCTATAAAGCGTCGCGAAGAGCGCCCCGATTACGAGCCAGGACGTCATGAATGCGGCAGCCGGCGGCACGGCGATCCTCATGGCCGCGACCCAAGCGTTCAAGACCAGGGAAACCAGCAGCAGGAAGCCTATAGCCAGCACCGTCCCGAACGAGTAGAAGCGATCCCTGATCAGACGAATGGCGGTAGCGGCATTGGTTCGGTCGGGGGGAAGCGAAACATGCCAGATCGTGTTCATCGCCTCGTGCAACTCGACAAAGACGGAAGAGGCGCCAAATGCCAAGGTGATCAAGCCGAGCAGAGTCGCGATCAAGCCGGTCCGGGGCTGGTAGGCGCCTCGGATGATTCCCTCGACGGTCCGCGCCACTTCAGGCCCGACCGCGCGCTGGATTTCCGAGGCGAGCCGGCCTTGGGCTGCCGCCTGCCCATAGACAACAGCGGCCACAGCGACGGCGATCACAATAACGGGAGCCAGAGACAGCAAGGTATAAAACGCGACGGAGGCGCCGAGTCGCGGCCCGTTGTCGTTGGTCCATTCGATACAGGCCTGCCAGAACACTCGCGGCAACGCCTTGAGCAGACGCATGAGCCGCTCAGGAACCGGGAGTTGTCGCCTTCGCCTCTTCGCGCAGCGCGGCGATCCGGTTCTGCAGCGTCCGCAAGCTGATCCCCAACATCTCGGCTGCGCGCTTGCGATTACCGCCGACGTGCTCGAGGGTGAGTTTGATGTAAGCCTCCTCGAGTTTCATGAGCGGCTGGCCAGGCGGAAGCATGATAGGCCCCTCATAGCCCGGCGCCGGGCGGGCGTGGCGGCTAGGGCTTACGCCAAACGCGGGGGATGGAAGGTCCGTCAGCCGGATCAAACCCTCGCGTGCCATGATGGTGGCGCGCTCCAGGACATTGCGTAACTCCCGCACGTTACCGGGCCAATCGTAGCGCTGAAAAAGGTCCAACACCTCGGGATCGATCCCAGTGACGCGTGTGCCGTGCTTCTTGTTCAGATTCTGAAGCATCACATCCGCGATCGGCGGAATGTCTTCCTTATGTTCGCGCAGCGGCGGAATCACGATCTGGAACACGCTCAACCGGTAGTAAAGTTCTTCGCGCAGATGCGTTCCGAGGTCCTGGCTGGTCGCGGCCAGTACGCGGACGTCTACGGGGATTTCGCGCTTTCCGCCAAGTCGCCGTACTCGCAAGTCCTCGAGAACGCGCAACAGCTTCGGTTGCGTAGACGGCGGCATTTCACCGATCTCGTCGAGCAGCAAAGTGCCCCCGTCAGCCTGCTCGAAGCACCCCGCCGAACGCTCCATGGCTCCCGTAAACGCGCCCTTCTCGTGGCCGAATAACTCGCTCTCGATCAAAGTCTCGGGTAAGGCGGCTGCATTGACGGCGACGAAAGGTCCATCGGCGCGGGGGCTGCACTTGTGGATTTCCCGCGCAACCAGCTCCTTCCCCGTGCCACTCTCTCCACAGATCAACACGGGCGCCGAGGTGGGGGCCACCTGCCTGATGAGCGCGAAGATCTCCTGCATCGCCGGGGAGGTTCCTACCAAATCTCCGAATACGCCGCGAAGGCTCAGGTCGCGCTTGAGCTCGTCCGTTCTCTGGAGACTCCTCTTGTAATGGATCGCGCGCTCCAGGAGGGTTCTGAAGGCGCGCGGTTCCACCGGCTTCTCGAGGAACCAGAATGCGTTGAGGTCATGGACCGCGGCCAGGGCCTTTTCCATGCTGCCAAAGCCGGTGAGCACGATTGCCGGAGTGAGATCGCCGCGTTCCTTCAGGAGCCGAAGCAGCTCGAAACCGTCCATGCGCGGCATGACCAGATCCGCAACGATGACGTCCGCGTTGAAAGCGGTGAGCCGTTCCAGCGCCTCCTGCCCGTCAGAGGCGACCTGCGCCTCAAAGTCGCAATCGGCAAGCATCGCCGCCAGTGCGGCACGCTGCCGCTCGTCATCGTCGACGATGAGAATCCGGCCCGAAACCGCCGACAGTCGGGGCATTAGGTCCTATTTTAGCAACTATCGGCGCAGGATCTTCCGTCTGAGATCCGGCCAGAACTCGGCACCGAGGTTGCTTGCGAGATCGAACCCGAGCCGCAGAGAGCCCTGCAGCACGCCCAGGCGAACGGTATTCAGTCGTTCCGGATACCACTGGTTCGAAAGAAAGGCGGCGCCGTAAGCGCTACCCAGGCGCCAGGTGGATAGCGTCTCGCCGCCGCTGTCGGTGCGTGTCAGTATGGTTCCGCGGAGCGCATGGCCCGTTCTCCGCCAGACTCCCGTGCTGCGCGATCGAAAATACCGCGGGTCCTGGTGAAGGGTCGAATCCAGCCCGAAAGCGAGAGCACCATGGATCGCCAAACAGCCGACGGTAGAGACGAACCGCTTCCCGTACGCGCCGACTCCCTGTCCCCACTCCTCCGGGGCGTCGAGTTCCTGGAGGAGTCCGGCGTAGGCGGAGGATCCCGCCATGGACCATGGGCCGTAAACGCTTTCCTCGTGAAAGCGCAGCTTGCCGTTCAAATCCAGCGACTCCACGGCCTGAGCCATGGCTACCACCGGCACTGCGCACAGCAGGACCACGCTCAGTATTGTCATTTGGAGCGCCAGACAGATTCGCGCTAACTCAATGCACGAACCGGTAACTGGTCACGCGTCCCCACAATCCGAACACCTGCAAGACCCAAACGGCAGCGACAACCACGACCACCACATTGAGCAGGGTCTTGATGCCGGAGGCCATGGGGATGTAGTTGTTGATCAGATACAACACTACGCCGATCACGACGAGCGTGACGACGATGGTTAGTAAAGGCATTTTTGTTCCCTCTCCCGCCACTTCAAGTAGCACCCCGCTGGCCAGTCGCGGGGCTAACCAAGAACCCTGCGTCCCTGAATCAAGCGGATCAGCATGACGATCAACGCAAAGACCAACAGGAGGTGAATCAGGCCGCCAGCGGTGTAGGAGGTGACCATCCCCAACGCCCATAACACCAGCAGAACCACACAGATTGTCCAAAGCATCTTTTTGCTCCTTCGGGATGCATGGGTGCAAGCGCGGGGCCAAAGCGGCGGGCCAAGCGGCGCACTACCGGAACGGGGAGTTCCGTTGGTGCAAGTGCAGAATCTGCACTCGACGCGGCAGTTGCTGCCGGTCCCACAGCTGTCACGCCCCGACGGCATGTAGAATTCAAGGGAGAGGCTACGCATGAGCAAGCCAGACAAGACGCTGGACCGCTTCTGGGACGTCCCTTTAGGGGATCTGCTTGTCCAACTCCAGGCAACGCCGGCCGGACTGACTTCCGCCGAGGCGAAAGAGCGGCTGCGTGTCCACGGCCCGAACAGCCTGGTGGCGGAGTCTCGCTTCGCTCCTCTGTTCAGTTTTCTGCGCTTCTTTGCCAATCCCCTTGTCCTCATTCTTCTGGGGGCCAGCGCCATCTCGATCGTGCTGGGCGATCCGGTCGGCGGCTCGATCATCATCGCCATCGTCCTGCTCAGCGTGATCGTGAACTTCTATGTGGAGTTTCAGGCTCGACATGCGGTGGAGGATATTCGGAAGCAGGTTGCCACAACGGCCGCGGTCTTGCGGGACGGCAAGGAACTGGAGTTGCCGGTCGCGGAACTGGTCCCCGGGGACATCGTCCGGCTCAACTGCGGCGACCTGGCACCGGCCGATGCCCGCCTGTTGGACTCCAAGGACCTGCACGTGCGCGAGTCCGCCCTGACCGGGGAATCGCTGCCCGTCGACAAGGCGGCGAAGGATCTTCCGGCCGGGCAACACACGCTTGCCGACGCTAGCAATAGCATTTTCCTGGGGACCGCCGTGCAGACGGGGCTGGGCACCGCAGTTCTCGTGCGGACCGGCAAAGACACCGCCTTCGGCGAGATTGCTCAGCGGCTCGCCATGCGCCCTCCGGAGACCGAATTTGGCCGCGGAATACGCCACTTCGGACTCATGATCACACGCGTGATTATGCTACTGGTGCTCTTCGTCCTGCTGGTGAACGTCGCCGAACATCGTTCGGTGCTGCAATCGTTCTTGTTCGCGATCGCGCTTGCCGTCGGGATGACGCCGGAGATGATGCCGATGATCATCACCATCACGCTGGCGCAGGGCGCGCGGCGGATGGCCAGGAAGAAGGTCCTGGTCAAGCAACTTACGGCGATCGAAGACTTCGGCAGCATCGAGATTCTCTGCAGCGATAAGACCGGAACCCTGACCGAAGGCGAGATCGTGCTGGACCGGCACGTGGACGTTCACGGGCAGGACAACGAAGACGTCCTCAGGTTTGTGTACCTGAACAGTTACTTTGAAGCCGGCATTAAGAGTCCCCTGGACGATGCCATTTTGAAACACGAGCACCCGGCCATTGCGGAGTACTCGAAGGTAGACGAGATTCCTTTCGACTTCAACCGAAAGCGCCTGTCCGTTGTGGTGCGCCGCGGCGGCGAGGACCTCCTCATTACCAAGGGCGAGGCGGAGAGCGTCCTCGCTATCTGCGGGACTGTCGTCATCGACGGCGCTCCTCAGCCGTTCGACGACGGCCGGCGAGCCGAGGCGGCGGAGACCTTCAAGAAGCTGAGCGCCGACGGATTCCGCGCCCTGGGAGTCGCATTCCGTAAGGTGGAGAAGCAGGATGCTTACGCGGTCGCGGCCGAGCAGGAGATGACGCTGGCTGGGTTCGCGGCGTTCCTCGACCCGCCCAAGGAGGGGATTTCCGCGGTCCTCGACGCGCTGAACAAAAACGGCGTTTCCGTGGTCATCATGACCGGCGACAACCAATACGTGACGCAGAAGGTAGCACACGACGTCGGGCTGGCTATCGATCGCATTGTCACCGGCGACCAGTTAGACAAGATGGACGATGCCGCTCTGGCTTACCAGGCGGAGCACGGCGCCATCTTCGCCCGTGTGTCTCCGGAACAGAAGAACCGGGTAATTCTCGGTCTGAAGGCGCGCGGGCACGTGGTGGGGTACATCGGGGACGGCATCAACGACGCCCCGTCATTGCACACCGCGGATGTCGGCATTTCCGTAATGAATGGCGTGGATGTGGCGAAAGATGCCGCGAAGATCATCCTGCTGGAGAAGGACCTGGAGGTTTTGAACGAGGGGGTACTCGAGGGGCGGCGGTGCTTCGCCAACATCATGAAGTACATCATCATGAGCACCAGCTCCAACTTCGGCAATATGTTCAGCATGGCGGCGGCATCTTTGTTCCTGCCGTTCCTGCCGATGTTGCCAACTCAGATCCTGCTGAACAACTTTCTTTACGACACTTCGCAGGTCGCCGTTCCCGGCGATAACGTCGATCCGACGTTGGTGCACAAGCCCAAGCGGTGGCAGATCGGGTTCATTCGCCAGTTCATGACGATCATAGGCCCCATCAGCTCCATTTACGATTTCCTCACCTTCGGGGTCCTGCTCTGGTTATTCCACGCAGCTAGCAACGCGCCGCTGTTCCGGACGGGATGGTTCGTGGAATCGCTCGTCACGCAGACGCTGGTGGTGTTTGTGATCCGGACGGCGGGGAACCCGTTCAAGAGCCGTCCGAGCGGCCGGTTGGTGATCGCGGTTGTTGCCGTCTCCCTGGCGGGAACCCTGCTGCCTTACACGCCCCTGGGTGTTCCGCTCGGGTTCACACCGTTACCGCTGTCGTTGCTGGGTGCGATTGCGCTGCTTACCCTGACGTACATGATGCTGGTGCAGGCCGTCAAGACCTGGTTCTACCGCCGGCACGCGTTGCTGTGACGCCTCAGGCGCCGGTTGTGGCGGCTCCGAACAGGGCCCCGACGCCCGCGGTCAGCGCCATGGCCAGGGCGCCCCAGAACGTGACGCGTATTGCGCCCACGATCACACCGGCGCCTCCGGCGCGCGCTGCCAGCCCTCCCAGAAGCGCCAGGAACACCAGTGAGGTTACAGCGACCAAGGGAATGAGAATCGCGCCCGGGGCCATAGCTGTGACCGCGAGGGGCAAAACCGCACCGGCGACGAAGCTGGCGGCCGACGCCAACGCAGCCTGAATCGGACGCGCACTGAGAGAGGGGGAGTGGCCGAGTTCGTCGCGGGCATGCGCGCCCAAGGCATCATGGGCCATCAGTTGGCGGGCGACCTGTTTGGCGAGCGTGGGATCGAGCCCGCGAGCGACGTAGATTGCCGCCAGTTCCGCGTGCTCGCCCGCGTTGTCTGTCTTCAGTTCCTCGCGTTCCAGCTTGAGGTCGGCCTTTTCGGTATCTGCCTGCGAGTGAACGGATACATACTCACCCGCTGCCATCGACATCGCCCCGGCGACCAGGCCGGCGACCCCGGCAACCACTACGTTGCTGTGAGTCGCATGCGCAGCCGCGACACCGAGCACCAGACTCGCCGTCGAGAGGATCCCGTCGTTGGCGCCCATTACTGAAGCGCGTAGCCAGCCGACGCGTCCGGTGCGGTGCCGTTCCGTTTGTACGGGCATTCCCTACAGTGCAACGGTAATCGCGAGCCCTACGCCTGGATAGCTACGGTCGTAGAGGTAGTACCCGTTGTCATAACCGATATAAAGATCGTCGGTGTCATACCAGTTTGCCGCCCAGCTCTCTGGCCAGGGATCCAAGAGCATGAACGAATAGCCGCCATCCGAGAAGCGCGGATACCCCATGTACATTGCGGGCTGGCTGTGCATCCGGAACCAGTGTCCACTGCCGAAAGAGAGACTGAAGGTGGCTTCAGGAATGAAGTAACCACCGTAGCCGCCACGCTGCGCCCAACTGCGATGGTCGCTTTGCCAGTTTTGATCGCGACCCTGCTGGAACGTAGTGTGCGCTTGCCAGCCGCCGCCCTGCTGCCATCCCCGCTGCTGTTGCCACGCCACTGCCTGCTGGCGCGAACGCTGCGGTTGCTGTTGCTGGGCCTGTTGGGTACGTTGCTGCGTCGGCTGCTGCGCCTGTTGAACCCGCGGCTGTTGCTGCGGTTTCTGCTGCTGGGCCTGCTGGGCCCGCGGCTGCTGCTGAGGTCGCGGTTGTTGGGTCTGTTGGGCCCGCTGTTGTTGCTGCGGTCGCGGTTGCTGCTGTTGGGCCTGCTGGGCCCGCGGCTGCTGCTGCGGCGGTCGCGGTTGTTGCGTCTGCTGGGCCCGCTGTTGCTGCTGCGGTCGCGGTTGTTGCGTCTGTTGGGCCCGCTGCTGTGGCTGCGGTCGCGGTTGTTGAGTCTGCTGAGCCCGCTGTTGCTGCTGCGGTCGTTGCTGCTGGGTCTGCTGGGCCCGCTGCTGTGGCTGCGGTCGCGCTTGCTGCTGTTGTGCGGCTGGCCGTGCTGCTTGCTGCCCTGCAGGCTTGCCCTGTTCCTTTTGCTCTTCGTGCTGCGCATACGCAGGGACGATCGCCGCAAAGAGCAGGACCAGGGCGGCTGTACTTGTAGCTCGATCGAATCGCATTGTTATCATCCTCCGTTGAAAGTCGCCATTGGGTGTGCACGCAGACGGCCAGTCCGCCTACTTATGTTCCGCCGCCTCGGCTGCCTCGGCCTCGGCCTTGGTCTTGTGCACCGTTCCGTCCGGGTGGTTGGGCGGAGAGTAAAGCGTGTACAGCTTCAGCGGCACTGTCTTCGATGTATTGATCACGTTGTGGTACGTGCCTGCCGGAACCACGACCGCATCTCCGTCTCGCACCTGGCGCTCCTGCTTCTCGTTGAAGACGAATTTGGCGTCTCCCTGTTCGATCCGGAAGAACTGGTCGACGTTCGGGTGCACCTCGTCGCCGATTTCCTCCCCCGGCCCCAGACACATCAACACAAGCTGGGCGTGCTTTCCGGTGAATAGCACCTGGCGAAAGTACGCGTTCTCCAGAGTCAGCTTCTCAATCGGTCCAACGTATTCGATCATGGCAGGGGCCGCCTATTTCTTCGCCACGTGAGCGACGTCACTCGTGACCGCGGCGGGCGCCCTCTCGGTCGGCTTATCCGACGTCCCATAGTCGGCGGCAGATTCCGAGGCGGAGGAGATATCCCGGGCGCCAGTGTCTCTCAGGGTCTTCTTCGCCCGGGCACACCACTCGGGGCTGTCGCAGTGAACGGACAGTAGAATGCCGCCACGCCTGACCCTGCCGGCGTACCGCTTGGCGACGTATTCGGACAGCGGCAAGCCAGCCAGCCATCCCACGATCCAACCCAGCACTCCTCCGGCGCCGGCACCGGCCAGGGTAGCCACGAGCGGTCCAGCCGCGATAAGCGCCCCTAACCCGGCAATGGCCATACTCTGCATGGAAACGAAACAGGCCAAGGCGGCGCCGACCACGGCACCCGCCGCCGCTCCCGCCGCCGCTCCCTTTGGAGCCTTGGTGTGTTTCTCGTGCGCGAAATCCTTGGAGCCTTGGTTGTCAGACGACAGAACCGAGATGTCCGTCGCCCGATAGCCCGCTCGGTGCAGTACGTCAAGGGCATCCGAAACGGTCGTTCGATCCTCATAGATGCCAATGACCGATGTATTCCTTGCCATTTGGTGGTTCTCCTTTGGTTGTGTCTGTGCACGAGGCTGGCCACGCGCCGGAGGCCGTGGCGATGCGCGGATTGCGAGCTGGAGGGTCCTGCTAAGTGCAGAAGTTGCGTCCGGAATGCACATTTGGTTGAGCGATGAGGCCGGGTGGGGTGGCGGCCGGCAGCGTTGCACCATGAAGCTGCCGGATGTCAAACGGCGACCAACGTGCAGAAGCAAGGTACGTCGGGAAGACGGAAGGAAGATGACTTTATGTTGCTGATACTCTTGCTGGTCGTGCTGTTGCTCGCTGTGACACCCAGATGGCCGTATAGCAGGCGTTGGGGCTACTACCCGAGCGGAAGTCTGGGAGTGGTGTTGGCGATAGTGATCGTGCTGATGTTGTTGGGAACTGTCCGCCTTTAGGCGGCCCCACAACTCGAACGGGAACGAATTGTCAGATAGGGAAACATAATGAATTGGGATCAGATCGAAGGCAAGTGGAAGCAGTTCACCGGCTCTGCCCGCGAGCGCTGGGGACAACTTACTAACAACGATTGGGAGACGATCGCCGGCAAGAAGGACCAGCTGGTCGGCCGGATTCAGGAACGCTACGGCGTGGCGAAAGCGGAGGCCGAGAGGCAGGCCGACGAGTGGTCGCGCGCCCTGACGGACTCCGGGCGCGAAAGCCCCGCCGCACCCCGCCCCTAGAAAGTCAACCGATGAAACGGGCCCACGCGCGAATTGCGGATCTCTGGTGCAGGTTGATACACACGGAGCCGATGTGGCCCTCGCACGGCCAGTACCAGTGTCGGACGTGCGGGCGGCGGCATCGGGTGTGCTGGGAACAAGCCTCCCCCGCCGCGTCGCGCGTGCTGCTGTCGTCGGGCGAAACGCGAGCCCGCAGCGGCTTCGTGACGACGACCGAATCGAGGGCCCAATGTTGGTAGTAAATGTGCTGGCCGTTCTCGTGGTGCTGACTCTCGTTCTGTCGATGTTCCCTCGTCCGCGCGTCGCCGCCCGGGCACGTTCGTAGAGACGGTACGAGCCGGCTGGCAACTCGCGTGCAGGGGAGTTCGGGCGTAGGGTCCGGCAGCGGCATTCCAGAGGAGACGATGAGCCTGCGAACGTGCGTGCGGCTTCTCATTGCGGCCTGCTTCTGCGTCGCGGGACTCGCGGAGACGCTCAGCGCCACGGGTCTGGTCGTGGAATTGTCGCCCGACGGCCGCTGGGGGCCCGGAGTTCACACTCTGGCGGTCAGCGGCCCTCTCCAGATGATTGGGGCGGTTGTACTCGTGTCCGGCCTAAAGACACGCTGGACCCTGGGCATCCTCGGGGCGTACGTCTGCCTGGTCAGCGTCTTTGGGAATCTGCCGCTCATCTTCAATGCCGATGTTGGCGGAAGCGCAATTGCGGGGCTCCTTAGCGGTGTGGCAGTGGTGGGCGGAATCTTGTATTGGTTTCGCAGCGAGCGGATGCCGGGCGCTCACAGGGCAAGACCTGCATTTCCAATGTCGAATCCCGCATCGGCTTTGCCAAGGCCGCAGTAGTCATCGGCAGGCTCGGAACCCAGCGCCCGCGTCGCATGGCGATCTTTGACGCAGGGTGGAACGGCACGTGCAGGCGATTTGACGGCGAGATACAGCCAAGGAGGATTCGCATGAAGAAGATTGTAGTGCTCTCAGCTCTAATCTGCGTGGCTGCCTTTGCGCCCAGTAAGGGGCAGGCTAAGGAGCAACGCGGCGGTCACCCCGCGGAGGTTGGCGGCGGACACATTCCCGCGCGCGGTCCCGCGCCCGCAAAGGCTTCCAAGCCTGCACGGGGTTCGGCTGCACAGGGCCAGCAGCAGTCCAACGCGTCGGTCGAGAACCACATTGCCGTGCACCAGAAAGGTCATCCGGACGTTCCGCACGTCGACGCCAAGAACGATAAATGGGTCGGACACGACAGCGGCCCCAACGATGCGCACTATCACCTCGACCAGCCGTGGTCGCACGGACGCTTCAGCGGCGGTTTTGGACCGCAGCATGTATTCGTGCTTGTGGGAGGAAACCGGGAGCGCTTCTGGTTTGGCAACTTCTACTGGGACGTCGCCCCCTACGATTACAACATCGTCGCGGACTGGAACTGGGCTGGCGATCAGATCGTGATCTACGAAGACCCTGACCATGTCGGCTGGTACCTCGCCTACAACCCGCGGTTAGGCACGTACGCTCACGTCGAGTATCTGGGAGGCTGACGGGCTCCTCCCAGTCACAGTTTGGGACAGCCGGTGCGCCTGAAGCCCAAAGCCCGGAGGACAGCCTCCGGGCTCTCTCCCGCTTGCACCCGTTCCGCCGCACGCATGCACGGTTCTTCCTGCCGGAGTATTTCCTCTTCTCGCCAGGTTTGCCTTCCGTTTGCCTTCCGATCCGCAGCAATTCCTGCATTCCGTGCGGCAATACCTGCATGAGACGTCAGCTCAGGCGGTAGACAGGCTCCGGCTTTGGCGCACGACTTCATGCAGAGCCCGGATGTCCTGCCGCTTCAAAGCTGTGCTTGCTGCACCTTAGAGGAAGAGGCGGCCGATGGACCTCGGAGTGCTTGTCCTTCACCGTGCGGCCAGCCAGCCGAATCTGCAGGCACAGTTGCCCGACAGAGCGAAAAGTCGGTCGCACAGATTCTAGATCGAAGGAGAGGGAGCAGATGAGTATCTTGAGAACAGTAACAACGACCGTGTTCGGCCTGGGGCTGATGGGCGTGGTATTCTCGCCGGTCGCCAAGGCGGACGAGTGGAACAACAAGACCGTGATGACTTTCAGCGCGCCTGTCGAGATTCCGGGCGTCCACCTGAAAGGGTGGGGGATATTGCCAGCCGGGACCTATGTGTTCAAGCTCCTGGATTCGCAGACCGACCGCCACATCGTCCAGATCTTCAACCAGGACGAGACGGTGGTCTATGCCACCATCCTGGCCATCCCGGACTATCGCCTCCACGCAACTGGCAAGACCGTAGTTACTTTTCGGGAGCGGCCGGAAGGTCAGCCGGAGGCTCTCCGTGCATGGTTCTTTCCCGGAAAGAACTGGGGCGATGAATTCGTTTATCCGAAAGCGAGAGCGTTACAACTAGCCAAAGAGACCAACACCCCCATTCTCTTCACGGCGGTCGAGATCCCGGTGGAAGTCGCGGAGCCAATCAAGACGGCAGACGAGCCTGCGGTCGTGCAGCTCAAGCAGGCACCCGTCATGGCGGCTCAGCCCACGGGAGAAACGGTGGAACTGGCCCAGGTGGTCACCCCGCCGCCAGCGGAACCGGTAGCGGTGAAGGCCGAGCCGGTACAGGTTGCGGCGGCGCAACTCCCGAAGACGGGGAGTGAATTGCCGTTGATTGAACTGCTCGGGTTGCTCGCTATGGGCGGGGCCTGGACCCTCCGGCTGGTGCAAAAGCGCCTTCTGTGAGGAGATAGCTTCACCACGCGGGGCGCCTTTTTTCCGGCGCGCCCGCGGCCGGGGGTGGTGTCGCCTCCGAGACGGTTTGGCCGGGGAGAACAGCATATGAAAGCTCTGTTTTGGATTGGACTGGCTGTGCTGATCCTTGGTGTCGCCTCGCTCGTGGTGCCCATTCCCCGCAGCCAGCGGGAAGGCTTCCGGGCCGGCGGCGTTTCGGTCGCCGTTGAAACCCAACATGCGCAAGTATTGTCCCCCATCGTGAGTGTGGTGATGATTGTGGGGGGGCTCGGCACGATGGTAGCCGGAAAGGCGATGACGTAGGACAGGGCGAAGTCAGAAGGGGAGCGGCTATGAGGAGGCGGCTATCAGGCACGGGAGAGCGCGGCGCGGCGAAAGCGATTGCTCTCCCGGTTCTTCTCCTGATTGCCCTGGTGGGTTACGCCGGCCAGCAGACTGCATCGCCGGAATCTTTCCGCATCTCGGTGGACGTTGACCTGGTGGTGTTGCACGCTACGGTGACCGACCGGCAAGGCGGCTTCGCCTCGGACGTGGGCGAGCAGGGCTTTGAGGTCTATGAGGACGGTGTAGCGCAACGCATCCGGCTCTTCAAAAACGAAGATGTTCCGGTCACCGTGGGGCTGGTTGTCGACCACAGCGGAACCATGCAGCCGAAACTCGAGGAGGTGTCCGCCGCAGCCAGGACCTTTGCGCGGTCCAGTAATCCCGAAGACGAGATGTTCGTCGTCAACTTCAACGAGAAGGTGTCGTTGGGTCTGCCCGCCGCGATCCGATTCACCAATAGCACCGCCGAACTCGAGAGCGCGATCGGGACCGGACCTGCCGGAGGCCAGACCGCTCTTTACGACGCGATCGCCAAGGCGCTAGAGGAACTGCAGGGAGGCAGCCGGGATAAGAAAGTGCTGATCGTCGTCAGCGACGGCGGTGACAACGCGAGCAAGCGCAGCCTGGCCGAGGTCATGAAACTGGCCGCGCAATCGAGCGCCGTCATCTACACCGTAGGCCTATTCGATCAAGACGATCCGGACCGGAACCCGGGTGTGCTCAAACACCTGGCACAGGCAACGGGCGGCGAGGCTTTTCTTCCCGACCGCCTCAGCGAAGTGGTGTCCATCTGCGAGCGCATCGCCCGGGATATACGCCATCAATACACGATCGGGTACGTTCCCAGCAACGCAACTCGTGACGGCGCTTACCGTGCCATCCGAGTAACTGCCCGGGCGAAGGGCCACGACAAACTGTCCGTGCGCACGCGCACCGGCTATATACCCGGCGGCGGACCACGGCTTGCCGAGACGAGCGTCAAATGAAGCTGGTGGTCGCGAAAGAGCCGCTCGGACGGATCCTGAAGTGGGCCCAGCGTGCGCTTTGGGTCTGCGCCGTCGTGCTTTTGGGTTATTCCGGGTTCGTTCTCGTGGATGCCTGGGCCTTCCAACGGCGCGAGGGCATGGATCTCGACCGCCTGTTGAGTGACCGGCGCGCGGCGAGCGAAGGCACGCCTGTCTCCGCGACGAACGGCCTGATCGGCCGCATGGTCATCCCCAGGCTCGGCCTTTCCGCGGTCGTCGTCGAAGGGATCGGCAGGACCACTCTCCGCCGCGGGGTCGGGCATATCCCCGGCACGGCGCTGCCGGGCGAGCCCGGCAACGTGGGCCTTTCCGGGCACCGCGACACGTTTTTTCGCCCGCTGAAGGATTTGAGGATCAAGGACGAGATTCAATTCTCAACGCTGAAGGGCGATTTCAAGTACGAGGTTGAGTCGCTAAGGGTTGTGGAGCCGCGCAGTGTGGGTGTGCTCGCCTCGTCGAAAGAAAACGTGCTGACGCTGGTGACCTGTTACCCCTTTTTCTATATCGGAGCGGCGCCCCGGCGTTTCGTCGTAAGGGCCCGGCAGGTGTCGCCGCAAGCGCTGGCACGAGCGAGTGTGAAATGATGAAGAGCAGTGGTGTGCCGCTGGGAGTAAGTTTGAAAGACGCTTCGGTCCCCGCAGCCCGAATTCTCGCCATCGAGGACAACGCCTCCGACGTTTTCCTTCTCGATCGGGCGCTGAAGAGGCAGGATCTCCGATTTGAACTGATCCACCTGATAAGCGGCGGCGAAGCCCTCGCCTTCATCCGCAGGCAGGGGGCCTATAGGGATGCGGCGGCGCCCAACCTGATCCTGGTGGACTTGAACCTTTCCAAATACACCGGCGAAGACATCTTGCGGGAGATCCGGAGCGCCAGTCACCTCGCCGGTGTTCCTGTGTGCGTGTGGAGTTCTTCCCGGTCCCGGCGGGACGAAGCCCTTCTCAAGGACCTCGGGGTCACCCAGTTCATCACCAAGCCTTCCGGCCTGGATCAGTTCATGGAGATCGGCAAGATCGTCAAAGATCTGCTCGCAGGAGCCAGAGCCGGCTGACGGCGCTACAATCGGTCAGTTGGCGGGTGCGAGAATGGCACGACACGTGCTACGCTTCTCCCGGCTGGAAAGGCTAGGTGGCGTTTGGCGAAGAAAACGGGCAGTAGTCGGGCGGGTGCGGTCGGACGTTCTCTGCGTGTTCTCGACTCACGCCGCCCCAAGCGCAAGCCCCCTTCCGCGGCAGCGATCGTTCCGCCGGCCGACCGGCAGCGCGGCGAGGCCAGTTCGCTCCCCGTTGTCGTTGGCATAGGAGCCTCCGCCGGCGGCTTGGAGGCATTCACGGAGCTGCTCAGCCATCTGCCGGACGATACCGGCATGGCATTCGTATTGATTCAGCACCTCGATCCGGGTCACGAGAGCCACCTGCAGGAGCTGCTTTCTAAAGCCAGCAGAATGCCCGTCTCCGAAGTGAAAGGCGGGACGCGCGCTGAGGCCAATCATGTGTACGTGATTCCGCCCCGATGCAATCTGCGCATTTCCGCGGGAGTGCTCGAGACCCCACCCCGGCCAGCCAGCGGCCGCAACATGCCAATCGACTCTTTTCTCCAAGCCCTGGCAGCAGACCGGGGCAGCAAAGCGCTCGGCGTCATTCTGTCGGGAACCGGATCCGATGGGACGCTCGGTCTCGGGGCGATCAAGGCCGCGGGGGGCACCACCTTCGCGCAGGAAAAGAGAACCGCGAAGTTCGACGCCATGCCGGGAAACGCCATCGCGGCCGGTGCAGCGGACTTTGTGCTGCCGTTGGGCGGAATCGCGCGGCAACTGGTGGCCATGGCGCGAGATTCCGAGGTCCCAGACGAGCCTGGGCCGGCGGATCCGGAACTGGCCCGGATACTCCGGCTGGTGCGGAGCGCCACGGGGGTGGACTTCACTTACTACAAGCACAGCACGCTCCAGCGGCGTATCAAGCGGCGCATGGGCCTGCGCGGATTCGCAACGCTGGAAGACTACAGCCGGCATCTCGAGCAGAACCGCGAGGAGGCAAACGCGCTGTGCGAGGACTGTCTTATCACCGTCACTGCCTTCTTTCGGGAACCAGCGGTCTTCGAGGAACTCAAGAAGAGGGTGCTCCCCGCTCTGCTTGCGAATAGAGGGCCCGAGGATCCGATCCGGATCTGGGTGCCTGGCTGCGCCACGGGCGACGAAGCCTATTCGATCGCCATCTGCCTGATGGAAGTCCTGGACGACGCAGAAGTCGGCGTTCCGTTCGAGATTTTCGCCACCGATATCAGCGAGACGGCGATCGAGAAAGCCCGCGCTGGCATATACACGGGCACCGCGCTGGCCAATCTCTCGCCGCAGCGATTAGCGCGGTTCTTCACCAGATCGGAACACGGGCTCCAGATCGCGAAGTCCATCCGCGACGTATGCGTCTTTGCCAGGCACAACGTGGCACAGGACCCGCCTTTCTCCAAGCTGGACCTGGTCAGTTGCTGTAACGTGCTCATCTACCTTGGAGCCGCATTGCAGCGCAAGGTGCTGTCGATCCTGCATTACGCCCTTAAGCCAACGGGCTTCCTGGTGCTCGGTCCATCGGAGAGCATCGGCACGCTTTCCGAGTCTTTTCATCCGGTAGAGAACACCCACAGGATCTATTGCATGCGGCCGGCCGCGAATAAGCCGGCGCCACGCCTGAGCGAAGGCCGCCGCGCCGAAGGCCGGGTGGATCTCCGGCAGAAGATTGCCGAGGGCCGGGAGGAGCCGGACCTGGTGAGAGAAGCCGACCGCCTGGTGCTGTCCGAGCATGGCCCCCCCGGCGCCATCATCGACGATGATATGAACCTCGTTCAGGTCCGGGGGCGCACGGCGCTGTACCTCGAGCTTTCGCCGGGCGAGCCGACCCAGAATCTCCTGAAACTAGCGCGGGAAGGCTTGATTGCGGGCCTGGGCAAGGCGATCCGAGCTGCCAGACGGACGAACGCCGTAGCCAAGGAAGACGGCTTCCGGATCGAGGACGGTGGCCAGTTAAAAGACGTCACGATCAACGTCATCCCGTTCACGGGCTCGTCCGCTTCCAAGGGACGGTATTTCCTGGTCCTGTTCGAGGAAGCTGGGGCGAACGGTGGCCCGAGGGCGACGCCGAAGCCCGCGATACGGGCCGGCGAAGGAAGCGCCCGGCTGCGGCACGAGCTGGTAGCGACCAAAGAGTATCTCCAGTCGATCGTCGAGGATAATGCGGCCACCCTGGAAGAGCTGAGGGCATCGAACGAAGAGGCGCAGGCGGGTAACGAGGAACTGGAGACCGCGCAGGAAGAGCTGGAATCGGCCAACGAAGAGCTGAACACGCTTAACGAAGAGCTGAAGATCAGCAACGTGGAATTCAGCAAGGTCAACCGGGATCTGGCCAATCTTCTCGAGAGCATCAGCATACCGCTTGTGATGGTGGGGCGGGATCTGCGCATCCGCCGCTTCACCCGCGCCATGGAACCGATGCTGAACCTGATCGCCTCCGACGTCGGGCGATCGATAACCGATCTTCGGCCCCAAATCGAACTGCCCGACCTGCGGCGGTTGCTGTTGAATGCGATGGAAGGCGGCGATCGGACGCCGCGGGACGTCCGCGACGCGCACGGCCGCTGGTATTCGCTGCGCATCCTCCCATCTTTGGGGCCGGATGGCAAGACGGACGGCGCCGTGCTGATGTTGATCGATATCGACGCCGCCAAGCGCGGTCTTGACTTCGCCGAAGCGATCGTAGAAACGGTACGGGAGCCGCTGGTGATCCTGGATCAGAATCTGCAAGTCATGAAAGCGAACCGGGCGTTCTACGAAACGTTCCAGGCCGTGCGGGAGGAAACGGAGGGACACCTCATTTACGACCTCGGTAACCGGCAATGGAACATCCCGAAACTGCGCGAGCTTCTGGAGAACATCCTCCCCGCGCACTCGACGTTCCGGGACTTCGAGGTGACGCACGAATTCGAACATGTCGGACGGAAAGTGATGCTGCTCAACGCCAGCGAGATCTTCAATCCGAATGCGCAGGCGCGGACGATCCTTCTGGCGATTGAGGACGCCACGGACCGTAAGCAGACTGAGGAATCGCTCCAGAAAACAAACGCCGAACTGCAGCATTTTGCCTACGCTCTCACGCACGACTTGCAGGAACCTCTGCGGATGGTAGTGAGCTTCACGGAGCTTCTGGGCCGGGAGTATAAGGGAAAGCTGGGCGAGGACGCGGATAAGTACATTTCCTATTCCGTGGAAGGCGCCTTGAGGATAGAGGCCCTGCTGAAGGCCTTGCTTGCCTATTGGGAGATCACCGAGCGGGAACCGGACAGCCGCGCCTGGATCGATTCGGGCGCTGTTCTGGCCAACGCACTGTTGAACCTCCAGTCAGCCATCGAGGAGAGCGGCGCCACCGTAACCTCCGATCCGTTGCCGACCGTGGCAGCGGATGAGGTCATGCTGATGCAGCTTTTCCAGAACCTCATTTCCAATTCGATCAAGTACAGAGGCAAGGAGAGGCCGAAGATCCATGTCTCGGCGGAAAGGGACGCGGAAGGGTGGCTGTTCGCGGTGCGAGACAACGGAGTCGGTATCGATGCGGAGGACTTCGACCGGGTGTTCGGCATGTTCAAACGCTTGCATGGCAGCGAAATTCCCGGTACTGGCATGGGGCTGGCGCTTTGCAAGAAAGTCGTCGAGCGCCAGGGCGGCCGGATCTGGGTGGAATCGGAACCGGGGCGCGGCGCTACGTTCAAGTTCACAGTTTCCACACACCCCGGCACGCGGACTGAAAATGGGCGACTCTGAACGACGGTTGGACCGGGCGAACGCGGACTTCGAGGAGTTTGTCTCGAGGGCCGTTCACAACCTGCGCGAGTCTCTCCGGGACGTGGCCTCCTACAGTCAGCTAATAGCCGAGACGTATGCGGGCCGCCTCGATTCCGATGGCGGCGTCTTTCTCGAGCACATCCGGGAGGGGGCGGCGCGCATGGAGTCGCTGCTTTGCGCCATGGTGGACTTCTGGGCGACGAATACGGCCGACCGGCGGTCCTCCAGGACGGACATGGGAGCGGTCTTGAACCAGGCGCTCCTGTTGACGGGCAAGCAAATAGCGGAACGGGGCGCGGTCGTTACTCATGACCCTTTGCCCGCGGTAATGGGCGACTTCGAGGGACTGGCCAAGGTCTTGCACCATCTGATTCGAAATGCCATCGAATACTGCGCCACGTCTCCTCCGCGCGTTCACATCTCCTCCAAACGCGAAGGTTCCGAATGGGTATTTTCCGTGCGAGACAACGGTCCTGGAATAGACCCGGCACTCCAAGCCCGCATCTTCGGCGTGTTCAGGCGCCTGCACGGAGAAGAACACCCCGGGAACGGGCTTGGCCTCGCGTTCTGCAAGAAGGCCATCGAGGGGCATGGCGGCCGGATGTGGATGGAGTCGGCGCCTGGGGTGGGATCGACATTCTACTTCGCTCTGCCGCCGGCCGATTGACTTGCTCTGCACTTGAGTGCAGGTCTTGCCGAGCCACGGCCGGTTCTGCGCTAATGTCGAATCGCTTGTGTGAATGAAAATACGAAGGGTGTCCTCGCGTGACGACACCCTTCATGTTCCGACGGGTCTTGTTTAGTGTGCAGGCGCGGCTTCCGCGGCGGGTTTCGGAGCACGCTTTTGCAGCCTGGGCTCAGGCGGCGCCCAGTACTTGGGATCGGCCTCGATCCAGGATTTCTCGACGTAGCTCCATTCCGGATTCACCATCCAGAGGTTGTCCTCAACGCTGGCCACGCTCTCCCCGGAGAGCTTGCTCATCCGGACCCCTCCTTCTTCGCCCAGCGCAGCGCCGAAATCCCTCCTGTGCGCCAAGCCAGTGTCCAGATCCTTGAGGGACGTCATCGGCACCAGGACAAGGTAAGCGTCCGTCACACCCGCCAGCCCTTCGTAAGTCGCCCAGGGGACGTTTTGGCCGATCTTGAGGTTGGCGTCGCGATAAAGCTTCGTCAATTCGTCGAACTGTGCGACGTGACCGGGGCGCATATGGAAGACGACCGTCTCCCAGTAATGGGAGTGCGGTATGTCCGCTGCGGCGACGTTGTTGCTGAGGTCGGGGCGGTAGTGCCAGATGGTGTGGTGGACCTCGGATATGTGAGCGGCCTGGCGCGCATCGAGCGCCTCTAACTTAGCGTCGGCCGCCGGGTCGCCGGGGAGCCACTCCTCGTTCTTTTGCAGCGCCTCGAGAGAATCGAAGCCCGAGAGGTAAATCGCTCGGGGCGAGCCCGACAGGGCCTCCATCGCCAGGACGTGCGTCGGGTCCTTGAGTTGCTGCGACAAGGCAGGGTATTCCGAAGCGACTCTGTCGTAGGGTCCATCCTCGTAGACTTTTATGTTGATCGTTTCTATGTTGAGGATGTTGGGTGGCGGAACTACCGGAGCTTGTGCGTGTGCGGCCAGGGAGCCTGCCAGCGCAAGGCACAATCCGGCGAGGGAACGATGCCATTTCTTCATGTCTGCCCACCTCCATGGGGCCAGAATGGGAATTGCGGAAGAGCAAAGAATCGAAACCTGCGAATACCGCAGTCACTCAGGTACACCTTAGGTCCGGGCGCGTCTTCTGGGGTGAGAGTCTGCTTCCATGTGCCAACACTCGGCCCTGGACCCACTTGTCGCCTAACGAGGAGGCGACATGGCTAGAAATCACGGCCGGATCACGATAATAGGGTGCCCTCCGTGGTATCTGTGGTGTCTCCGGTGGTGGCCGGCGAACGCAGGCGCGGCCGCAAGGAAAGCGGCAAACAACAAAACCAAGATCTTCTTCATTTCCGCTCCAGTAATTCTTCCCTGATGGACTTAGGTCGGGATTTCTATCTTGGGTCTCCGAGTGGTCGACGGTTCACCCGAGGTATTCACTTTCGCCAGGATCTCCCTTACTGCCAGCCCATCTGGCCTCGATTGTACATCCAACCACGTCCGTCGGCTAAGTTTTTTGATCCTTTCTCTTCCGAGCGAACTCCAGCAGCCGAGGAAGGGGACCAGCGCCGCTTCGCCCAAGCAGGTCGCCCTTCATTCCTGTAGAAGACTCCGACCGGGTGTTCGGCGTGTTCAAACGCCTGCACGGCAGCGAGATTCCGGTTCAAGAAGGTGGTCGAGCGCCAGGGGGACGGACCTGAGTGGAATGGAAACGAGGGTGGAGCGCTACATTCAGGCTCACAACTCCGACGCACCCCGGCGCGCACTCAAAATGGGCGACTCTGACCAGCGGTTTCAGGCGCTGCACGGAGAAGAGCACCCCGGGAACGGGCTTGGACTCGCATTCTGCAAGAAGGCCATCGAAGGGCATGGCGGCCGGATGTGGATGGAGTCGGCGCCTGGGGCGGGATCGACGTTCTACTCGCCCTGCCTCCGGCCGATTAAGATTCTCCGGTCGCGCGGCCATTGCGCCTGCGCGCTGGCCCCTCGCCCAAGGCCCTTGCCTGCACTTTTGCGGTTCAAGCCGGCGGGCAACGAATGCACTTGGGTGCAGGTTTTGCCGGTGCCTGCGCAGCCGCCCGGTGGCCCGTTTCGAGTTTGCAAGCGGCCACGCACGTGCACTGTCGGGAGCATCTCGCCGTCGATCGGACAAGGGCGGTTTGGCGACTAAGAACAAGGGAGACAGTGTTATGTTTTTGAAACGACTGATCGGATTGGTTTTTGCAGGCGCGCTGGTCTTCAGCGCTTTGGGGGGCGAAATTGTGGTTCGCATCCGGCCACCCATAGCCGTGCACGAGGTGAGGGGGCCGCGGCCCAGCCGCGACCATGTGTGGATTTCCGGGTACCATCGCTGGGATAACAACTCTTACGTCTGGACCCCGGGCCGGTGGGAACAGCCTCCACGGGAACATGCCCGTTGGGTAGCGCATCGCTGGGTTCACAGAAGAGACGGCTACGTTTTTGTGGAGGGGCACTGGCGGTAGTGTTCCAGGCGGCGCACGCTTCATCCACATTGGCCTTGACAGGGGTCTGGAGGCGGCATGCACCGCCGCCCCAGGCCTTCGGCAGCGACAATGACGATCCCAGATCCACACCACCGGACGGTTGCCCGGACTTCCTCCGGGCGGGGTAGCCGGCTTGTATTCGCGGCGATGCTGCTCTGCCAGGCGCGCGGCTATGCGCAATTGGGACCGCAGCCACCATGCGGAAACAGACCAGTTCCGCCCTATCCTAGTCTGGATGCTCCGCCCATCGTAAAATTCTGGAGCGCCTCCGACCTCGGCCACGACTGGAGACCGCCCGCGTGCACCGGCTGGACTGGCACCGGCTTTGCGACCCTGGTAACCACCGCGGCACGATTTCGCTATACCTCGGAATCCGAGGGCCTGCTGCGCCACGTCGGGGCTATTTCACAACTCGCCGGCATGCGCTACTGGTCGACTACTCACAAGCAGTGGCAGACGCTGATTGTGAGCGCCAACGCTTCCACCGGTTTGAAGTCAGGTCACCGCCGCGCGGACTTCACGCCCGATGAGATGACGGAAGGCAAGGTCCTCTACTTGGAGGAGGTCGATAACCTTTCCGGCAAAGCCGTTTACCGGATGCACATCGACGAGGCTTCGGCAGACCGGCTCGTCTTCGATGTCGAGAACGTCAGCGTTATGCGCTATTTCCTTGTGACCCTCTTCCATCCCGGTGAGATGCAGTCGGTCTACTTTCTGGACCGCGAATCCAACAACGTCTGGCGGTATTACAGCATCGCGCGCACGGGATTGAATGCGAGCCGCCTGTCCACGGGACATGAGGCTTCCTCGGTCAACCGGGCGGTGGCGTTCTATCGCTCCCTGGCCGGCATTCCCACGGATCAGGAGCCGCCGGCGGCGCGATGAAGACAGGAATTTGAAGGTCTCATAGAGAAGGACATCGCCGTCGCCGGTGGTGCTGGGGCTCCGGTCGCCGGCAGCTTGCGCTCCCGGCTCTATCCCGAGGTTGGCGCGCAGTGCAAAGGCACTGCCGCCATTACAGAATGAACATTGCGGAGCGTTTCCTGCGCGAAATGTCGGGCCTGGCGATTCTTGGCCGAGGCTGGCTAAGCCGCGCGCGGGCGGGCGCCCGGACGTCGGTACGGAGAATCCGCTGTAGCCGCGTCGGCAGTCTGCCCTGGAGGCGCGGCGCCGTCAGCGTTCTGGTTTCGACAACAATCGTGGCGGCCACTCTGGTTGCCGGGGGAATCTACTACGTCTGTTTTGATCGACACAACCTGCCCGACCTCGATGCATTTAGCCGGTTTGAGCTTCCCACCATAGGCCACGTCTACGATGCCGACGGCCGGCCACTCGTTGAGATGGCTGCAGAATACCGCCAAATCACCAGATACGCGGACATTCCGCCGGTCGTTCGCAACGCGATCCTCGCCGCTGAGGACAAGAACTTCTTCTCGCACAGCGGCGTTGACTACTCCGGATTTGCCCGCGTCCTCTGCAAGCTTAAGCTCCGAAACCTGATCGGCCGATTCACGAAGATGGGGAGCCGGGACTCGGCCAATACCGCCAACATCTTCCCGCAGGGCGGATCGACCATCACCCAACAGCTTGTGCGCGGCTACTTTCTCAAGACCATGACGGCGCAAGAAGACAGCGATCAGCTCCGGCACACCCAGTTCCTGGCTCGCGCGTTCGCGTGCGTGATCGGCGCGCGAATGGTCAACATGCTGTTCCGCAAGCTGGAGGAGATCCGGCTGTCGTTGTGGCTCGAAGGGGAGATGCAAACGCGTTTTGGCTCGAAACGTCGCGCGAAGGAAGAGCTTCTGGCCCGATACGCCAGCTTGATCTACATGGGAAACGGCCAGTACGGGTTTGCGAGGGGCGCGGAGTACTACTTTGGCCGGCCTCTCGCCACGTTCACCGCGGATGATGCGGACAAGGCGGCGCTGCTGGCGGGCGCCGTAAAGTCGGCTCGTTACTACGCGCCGAATGCGGGCCACATCCGGAGAGTCTTCGACCGTAGGAATCGGATACTGGCGCTCATGCTGGCACGCGGTTTCCTCTCTCCAAACCAGGCCGCGGAAGCCACGCAGCGGCCGATTGAGACGGTCATGTGGCACAAGGACAAGACGATCGGGACGTCTGCGGTGGTCGAAAACGTTTTGGAGGAGTTGAAAGAGCGCCATGCCGACCTCGGCGAACAGGACCTGTTGCAGGGGCATATCCAGGTTTACTCGACGGTGGACTCCCGGGTGCAGCGAATTGCGAACGAGGCTCTGGAGCATGGGCTCTTGCTGTACGAGAAGCGACACCGCAGCGCCAGCGGCTTGGTCCAGGGATCGGTGATCGTGCTGAGAAACCGCGATGCGAGTATTCTCGCCGAGACGGGCGGCCGCCAGTCCTACAAAGACCGCTCCAGCGTCTCCAGCGACTTCAACCGCGTGACGAAGTCCCTGCGACAGCCTGGGTCCGCCATGAAGCCCATCGTTTACCTCGCGGCTTTTCGTCAAGGCACGTTCAACCTCGACACCGTCGTGCCCGACGAACCCATCAGCGTCCCCAATGGCGCAGGGCAGGATGCGAAATCGATCTCGAACTACGACGGTCAATTCAAGGGAATGATCCCCCTCCGGCTGGCGCTGGCGGAATCCAGAAACGCCGTCGCGATTTGGATCACTGAGCAGATCGGCATTTCGAGTGTCCTGGAGACGGCGCGCAATCTGGGGATTCAGACGCCGCTGCACCCCTACGTCACAACCGCCTTGGGGGCATCCGAAGTGAACTTGCTGGAGCTTGCCAATGCGTACCGCACGATCGCATCGGGCACTCTCACCCAGCCTTATGTGATCCGGAAGATCGTCTTGGATTCGGGCGAAGTGCTCGCCGAGAGCGGACACGGGTCGTATCCGGCCGGCGTCGATAGCGACGCCCTCTCGCTCATTCAGGAAGGCCTGCGCGGTGTCGTGCGCCTTCCCGGCGGCACGGCCCATGCACTGGACTCGCGCGGCTTCCCGCTGGCGGTTATGGGCAAGACGGGAACGACAAACGGGTTTAGGGACGCGCTCTTCGTGGGATCCACTTACGGCCCTGAAGGAATCACCGTAGCCGTCCGCATAGGCTTTGACGACAACCGCTCCCTGGGGGCCACAGAGACCGGTGGCAGGGTTGCGCTCCCGGTGTTCAGAGAAATCGCGCTCGACGCGTATGGCGAGAAGCTGGTGGGACCTGCGCCCCGTTTTCCGGCCGAGATGGAACTGAGAATCGACGTTTACCTGCAAGGCGAGCCAGCGGCGGTCCCTCCGACGCCGACGCCCGAGACATCGCCCGTATGGCTGCAGACCCAACGCCCTGAGAGGTTGCGGCGATGGAACCAGGTAACGCCTATTTGGCAAGAGGCATCCTCGCCGCGACGAACGCCGCAGGATGGTGCGGCCGGCTTGGGAAACGCCAAGGTCCTGGTAGGAACTGCGGCGCGATGAAGGTCAAGAGACAGGGAGCACAATGAGAAGCTACATGGGCCTGGGAGTGGCGATTGGCGCCGGCATGGGAACTGCGCTTGGAGTGGCGTTACACGATATCCCGGTCTGGGTGGCGTTCGGAGCCGCTATTGGCGTGGTCCTCGGCCTGGTCATGAACAGACGGCGCCGAACCTCGCACTAAGCGATCATCTCGGAACGGGGATCCCTGCCGCGGCCATCGCCGGAGGCTGTCCCAGGTCCACGTCCACAGCCTGCAATTGACCGAGTTCCGTGAGCACCCGGGCCCAATCGTTGCCGTTAGCCTTGGTCGAAACGGGAGCGCCAAGGTCGTGGTAGAAGGCGAGGATATCGCTTCGGAGCTCTTGCGGCATTTCCGTGTAGTGGCCCTGCAGCTTGTGCAGTAGCTGCGCATAAGCGGCATCCATCAGCCTATATTGCCCCGCCGAGGTGAACGTTCCCACGTCAAGATTGTCGTTCGGCAGTTTAAGACTCCCCGCCTTCTGCTCCGAGAGCAGTTCCCGATAACTGTCAATCGTCGAGTTGAAGCTGGCCATGTACATCTTTTCGGTCTCGGGTGTCAGCCTCTTAAACGAGAGCGCTCGCAGCGGGCCTACCCTGGGCACGATGCGAAACACAACGGCCAGAGTCTTCGAGCGGACCCCGGGCCGGCTGTAGGTTGCACCCCAGTTCTTCTCGTAGCTGGAACGGGATAGGTTATAGAGAAACTTCTTACGCGTGACGCTGGGAGCCTCTTTCGTAATCTGCTGTTTCCGGATTTGCCACGCGACTCTCGTGATGGCCGGAAAAATCGACCCGACCGCACGCCGATACGATCCGATGGCGAGATCGACGCTCATGAATACGTTTTCCAGCCTCAGTCCATAGGTATCCTGGAAAGCCCGATCGAGCAAGGCCTTTGCGACTTCAAAGCCGATGAAGCTCTTGTATGCAGCGGAGGCGTAGCGGCCCTTGGCCGCCTGGAAAACATCGAACGCGAACTCCGTCTTGGCGTGGGAAAACGGATCGTCGGCGTACGTCACCAGCTCTCCAAACTTCAGTCCGAGCTTTGGGTAGAACAGGGGAACCGCCCGGTTGACTGCCATGGGGTGACCCTTGTTATCGGCGGCATAGTGCGACAACGCTCCCAGCGCGAATGCGTACTCATTCAGGTCTTGGGAGTCGCGGATCAGGTTGAGGACGAAGTCGCCGCTCCGGACGTAATGCGTCAAATCGCTGAAGAGCTTGCTGCCGAACGGATAGTATCCCAGGTCCTGAATGATGCACCCTCCGTAGGCGTAGGCGTGGGCTTGCTTCAACTCGTCCGGGGTGGCAGCCGGGAATCGCTGGAGTAGCAGTGGCTTGATCGCACCGTCCCAGGTCGAATCGATGATGGCTTCGTGGGTGAGAACGGAGTATCCGAAGGCGGCGGGGGCCGGGAAGAAAAGCAACAGCCCAAGAGCGGCTGAGTGCCGAAGTTTCCAGAGCCGGCGCATTGCCTCGTGTCGTGTCATGCTTCTCCTCTGACTGGAGGCACGTTCGTGACCACCGCCACGGCGGCTCTCTCTCGCATAAGAGCCTCTGAGCCGAGGCAGATTCCGCACTCCGGGTGCAGATTCTGCATCTCGATCCAGGAGCCTACGCCTCCAGACGCGGGCGGTCCGTTCTGGACCGTCCCGTGCTGAGAACAATGGTTGGCGTACGGATGAAGGGGGGATTGTCATGAAGACAGCACACGCCGGGATGGGCGGGTTCCAGGAAATCCTCGAACGAAAAGAGGCCGAGCTGGTTCGGGTATTGCGCGATCGGGACGGCATCGCCATCGAGAACAGCGCGGATCAGATGGACCAGATTCAGTGCGCGACGGAACGAGAGCTGGAGATTCGCAACGTAGATCGCGACTCCGCCCTGCTGCGTGAGGTCAAAGCCGCGGTGCGGCGGATTCACGACGGCAGCTTTGGGGCCTGCGTGGATTGCGACTGGGCGATCAACCCCAAACGCCTCGCGGCCGTGCCATGGGCGTCGCGTTGCATCGAGTGCCAGGAGGCCGCCGATTCGGACGGGCAGCAGAGAACGGAATCCGTGGGCGCCGCTCTCGTCCATGCCGCTTGAATGAGCGGTTCCGGGCCTGGCCCGCTATTCGCGAAGGCAAAGAAAGGGGAAGGTGGGTCCGAGTTGTGAACATAGCCTCCAGCGTTCGAACCATTGCGTTTCTCGGCGACTACTTGCCGCGCAAGTGCGGCATCGCCACGTTTACATCCGACTTGCTTGGGGCTGTTGCAGCGAGGCATCCCCAGGGCCGGTGCTTCGCGGTTCCGGTAAATGACATCGAAGGGTGCTACCGGTATCCGGACGTCGTTCGATTCGAGATTGAGGAGCAGGACCTGGGTTCTTACCGGCGCGCCGCCGACTTCCTGAACACCAGCAACGTGGACGTTGTCTCCCTCCAGCACGAGTTCGGAATTTTCGGCGGGCCGGCCGGCAGCCACTTATTGGCGCTGCTCCGCGGATTGGCGGCGCCCGTCGTCACTACGCTCCATACCGTTCTCCGCAAACCGAACGACGACCAGTGGCGCGTGATGCAGGAATTACTCGTTCGCTCGACCCGGCTGGTGGTGATGACGGAGCGGGCACAAACCATCTTGCAGGATGTTTACCAGACGCCGCCCGGCAAGATCGATCTCATTCCCCACGGAATTCCCGACGTGCCATTCGTCGCCCCGGAGCACTACAAGGATCAGTTCGGCGTGGGCGGCAAGAAGGTGTTGCTGACCTTCGGTCTGCTGTCGCCGAACAAAGGGATTGAGCATGTTCTCAATGCTCTCCCGGATGTGGTGGCGGAGTTTCCCGACGTCGTCTACATCTTGCTGGGCGCCACGCACCCCAACGAGGTGCGCTTGCGAGGCGAAGCCTACCGCCTCGGCCTCGAAGCCATGGTCAGGAAAAACGGACTCGAGAGCCACGTCATCTTCCACAACCGCTTTGTGGAGTTGAAGGAGCTGACCGAGTTCATCGGAGCGGCAGATCTCTACGTTACTCCCTATCTGGACGAAGCCCAGATTACGTCCGGGACGTTGGCCTATGCGTTCGGCGCGGGCAAGCCTGTGATCTCGACGCCGTACTGGCATGCCGCCGAATTGTTGCGGGACCAGCGTGGCGTGCTGGTACCCTTCGCGGACCCGCAGGCGATTGCGCGCGAAGTGAGCGGATTGTTGCGCGATCAGAGGCGCCGGAACGCCATGAGCGATCGCGCCTACAAACTGGGCCGTACGATGGTGTGGAGCAACACGGCGGGGCTGTACATGCGCTCCTTCGAGCTGGCGCGCCGGCAAGGGGCAGCGGTGCCTCGCAAATCCGTCGCTGCGAGCGCCGTTGGCCTTCGGCCGCTTGAATCGCCGGAGTTGAATCTGGACCACCTCTACCATATGACCGATTCGACGGGCATTCTCCAGCACGCGAGCTATACCGCGCCGAATCTCTCGGAAGGCTACTGCACGGACGACAACGCCCGCGCACTCATTCTGGCGGTGTTGCTGGGCCAATTGGACGAAACTCCGAAGCGTGTCCGGGCGCTTGCCACAACCTACGCCGCGTTCCTGGACCGCGCCTTCAATCGGAAAACGACGCGCTTCCACAATTTCCTTAGCAAAGACCGCTGCTGGCTCGACGAGCAGGGCTCCGAGGATTCTCATGGACGGGCGATCTGGGCGCTGGGCACCGCAGTGGGACGCTCGCCGCATTGGAGCGCGCAGATCATGGCCGAACGACTGTTCGGGCAGGCGCTGCCGGCCGTGACGAACTTCACCTCGCCGCGGGCTTGGGCCTTCAGCCTGATTGGCATTCACGAATGTCTGCACCGGTTGAACGGGGACCGAATGGCCAAGGATGTCCGCGCAGAACTGACCAAGCGGCTGGTGGCGCTCTTCGACAATGTCGCGGAGCCCGGCTGGACCTGGTTTGAAGACGGGCTGACCTACGACAACGCCAAACTCGCTCACGCCCTGATCGTCAGCGGACGCGCCACCGGGCAGAGCGGCGTGTACGAGCGAGGCATAAAGGCGTTGCGCTGGCTGGTGGGCGTCCAGACCTCGCAACAGGGCCAGCTGCGGCCCATCGGCAGCAACGGATTCTATAAGCGCAACGGCATGCGCGCGGACTTCGATCAGCAACCCATCGAGGCGCAGACCACGGTCTCGGCTTGCCTGGCAGCGTACCGCGCCACCGCCGACCCGTGGTGGTATGAACAGGCGCAACGCGCCTTCGACTGGTTCCTCGGCTGGAACGATCTCGGCCTGGAACTCTATGCCCCCTTGAGCGGCGGCTGTCGCGATGGGTTGCACCCGGACCGGGGCAACGAGAACCAGGGAGCGGAATCGACGCTGGCCTTTCTCCTCTCGCTTGCGGAAATGCGGCTGATGCAGAGCACCGCGACTTGCGTTCGACGAGCCGGCGTGGCGGCCCCGATCACGCTATGAAGCCCATCGACCTCAAACGCAGCACCGTCACTTTAGACCCAGACCCCACTCACGTGCTGGCCAGGCCCTTTCGTCTCATGAGTCACTCGCGCTCCGTTAAGATCTCCGCTCGGGTGATGGCCCTTTCCGAAAGCGAAGTCCACACTCTTTTGGACGGGATGAGGGCCGAGTTCGGCGACCGCCAACTGAAGATCGACGAATTCCTCCACCGGCGGTTTGACGAGGTCAGGCCCTATCTGCTCAATGGCCAGAGACTATCCGAAGAACGGAAACTGGTGCTGGGCGGGTATTTTACCCACGAGTATTCGCTCGAAGCCGCCGCGTTGTTCAATCCCTCGATGGTGCCGCATCTGGATCAGTCGGGCGTGCCGACCGGCTCCCTGCGCTTCATTCTGAGCTTGCGGGCCACGGCCGAGGGGCACGTTTCCTCGATCGCTTTTCGCAGCGGATTATTGGACGCCGGCAGCAACATCACAATGGACGTGCCCTCCCGCTACAGCCTCGAGCCGATGCAAGTGCCCAACTCGACGTTTGAAAAACCCCTCTTCGAACGGAAGCTTCAGGAACTCCGTCTCATGGGCGACTTCAATCGCGACGTTCTCAACGGCTTGCCGGAATCATTCACGCTGGAAGAACTGCGCGCCAGCATCGGCCGCCACGAGAAGCAGCTTCCCGAGCATGAGCTGGAAACGACTAAGGGCACGGCCAGAGAAACCCTGATGCTTGCCCAGTCCAATTACGAAGTACAGTTCGCGCCGGAGTCGGTCTTGTCCGAGCGGGTCTTGTTCCCAGTCACTCCTTCGCAGAGCAACGGCATCGAAGACGCTCGCTTCGTGCTCTTCCACCAGGAAGACGGCACGACAACGTATTATGCGACCTATACCGCGTACGACGGAAAAATGATCCTGCCCCAGTTTCTCGAGACGTCGGACTTCCTTCGCTTTAAGTTCATCACGTTGAACGGCCCGGCCGTCGAGAACAAAGGCATGGCGCTCTTCCCCCGTAAAATCAAGGGCCTCTATGCGATGCTGGGCCGGCAGGACGCGGAGAACATCTACGTGATGTTCTCCGATCATCTCCATTTCTGGGATACCATGCAGCTCATCCTGGAGCCCAGGTTCCCCTGGGAATTCGTTCAGCCCGGCAACTGCGGCTCGCCGATCGAAACCGAAGCGGGCTGGCTCGTCATCAGCCACGGCGTGGGGCCCATGCGAAAGTACTGCATCGGCGCTTTCCTGCTCGATCGTGACGACCCGACGAAGGTGATCGGCCGCCTGCCCGAACCATTGATCAAGCCGAACATAGACGAGCGCGATGGCTACGTGCCCAATGTCGTTTACTCGTGCGGCAGCCTCGTGCACAACGGCCAACTCGTTATTCCCTACGGGATATCCGACTACGCCACGACCTTCGCTACGCTGCCGCTTAACCAGGTCCTGGCTGCGATGGAATAGTGTCGTGGACGGCAGGATGTGCATCCCCTAGCGTTCTGGCGACTATTATTCGCAGTTATTCAGATTTGGTCCCAAATCTGCTTGAACCATGCCCGGTAGAGGAGAGAATGTTGAACGTCAGGGGAGAGCCCGCAATGTCGGATCTGCTCGAACTGGACTCAACCACGTGGCACAGGTTGAGAGGAGCGGCTCTCGACAAGAAAACACTCTGCTTTGAGCTACTTTCGAACCGTACTACCAGTACGTCCGCAAGCTTCATCATCTACAGAGCCAGGATCCCCGGCGGATGGCTCCTCACCGTGCGTCCCCATGACAGCGTGACATTCGTTCCGGATCCGCTGCACGAGTGGAACGGCGGCTCCGGCGACTAGTTTAGCCGCGGCCTAGCGGGTCCTACGCTAGAAGCTGACCCGTAGTTTTCGCCACGCCAGGATTCCCAGCAGCAAGCCGAAGCTCATCAGTCCTGCGGATCCCGGCTCAGGAGTGATGCCGGAGGCGGTGGTGGAGCTGCAGCCTTCTACGTCCGTTTCACCGGCCAAGGTGTTCGCGGTCTCCGCGAAGACGCAGCCGTTGATCGTTCCGGCAAGCACCCCGCTTCCCCCGGTTGCGGCGGACATCGTGAAGCTTTGTCCCGCCAGAACGTTTCCGTCAAACGTGATCGCTCCGGAGCTTCCGACGCTGATCGTGGCGATGGTCCCGACGATCCAGAAGATATTACTGGCCTGCGCTCCGTTTTGCAGTGTAAACGTCATGGCACCGTTTACGGTCAAGGCATCGGCAATCCTGATAATAAAGACTGCATTGGGGTTACTCTGGGCATTGAATGTCAAATTAATGCCCGTGGCCGTCGAGATGTTCGGCGACGTAAACGTGTACACATTGTTTCCCAAGAACGTAGTGCTCGTCGTCAAACCACCCAGGGATTGGGTGGATGGCAGTAGCGCGGCCGCATTGAACGCGCTCTCGAAGTCGGAGTACGCCGTTGCAACGGTCGGGTTACTTGGAGCCGGATAGACGGTACCGGTTGCGGTCGCAGGTGGAAAACCCGTAATCGTAGTTGTGGCCCCAACATTGCCGGCAACCGAGGACGTCCCGGTATTTGAAATCGTGCTGCCGAGGAGTCCGAAAGAGGTGGCAGAGTTCAGATTCACCTGGATCGGAGCTCCAAAAGCAGGCGCAACAGCCGCTACAACCATCACCAGCCAAATCAATCCTCTCCGCATGTTTCCCCCTTCGCCCTCGGAGTTTCCGCTGCGAAACACTGCAGGGACTTCACCGCGGGTTCCACGTTGGCCTTCCTGGCCGGTAGTATACACCTGATCGCCTCCATATGGAGCCGTCATCTTTATCCCGAGGGACTCCGGCGCCTGTGCACAGTGCCTCAGAGCCTCGTTTCAAGCGATTTCTCCTTGCACTTTTCGTTCCGTTCCTTACGATCTCTCTGCTCGGACCGCCGCCCCGTTCCGATCGGCAGAGGCTGTGTGGTATCTGCCTGCGGCATGTCCGGCTGCGCCGCAATTTTCGGGGACTCTATCGCTTGGCCGAGTCCCGGCCTGCGAGCGCCGCAAATGAGGTCGGAAACCGCACGACTCCCCAGAGCGCGCTGTCGCGGAAGAGCGGCCTGGCGGTGTGGGGGGTGCAGCGCGAAGCAAAACCTGCACTTTCCGCCGCAAAACCTGCATCCGGTGCAGCCCGCCCGGTGTCCCGTCAGCGCCGGTAGGCCTGGTCCGTCGAGCGGCCGGAGATGGTGCCAATCGTGCACTGGCACATCAGTCGCGACAGGTTCGTGCGATAGAAAGAGGAACAACCAATGAAACTAGTGATCGTGGCCGGTTTGGCCATCACAACGACACTGCTGGCGGCCGATAGGGATGAGCCTGCCAAGCGGTTGGAATCGTCTGCGTCGGTCTTCTCGGAGATCATGGCAACACCCGACAAGGGGATTCCGCGGGATCTGCTTGAGAAGGCGCACTGCATCGTCATTGTGCCGGAGCTCAAGACGGCGGCTTTCATCGTCGGCGGCAAGTACGGAAAAGGGTATCTGTCCTGCCGTAACAAGGGCGGGATGGGCTGGTCGGCGCCCGCCACGGTCCGCATCGAGGGCGGCAGCGTTGGCTTTCAGATCGGTGGCTCCGAGACGGACCTGATTATGCTGGTCATGTCGGCACGCGGAGCGGAAAAACTGCTCGAGAGCAAGTTCACGCTGGGCGCCGAGGGTTCGGTTGCGGCTGGCCCCGTCGGACGGACGGCGACGGCTCAAACCGACGCCCAAATGCATGCGGAGATTCTTTCGTGGTCGCGGTCCCAGGGCCTCTTTGCCGGTATCGCTCTGGAAGGAGCGACCCTGCGGGAGGATCTGGATGACAACGCCGCACTCTACGGCTCGAAACTGGAGAATCGGGATATCGTGACCGGCGGCAGGGCTGCCCCCGAATCGGGCGTTCGCCTGATCGGCCTCCTGGACAAGTACTCGGATCGGCGAGAACGCTAAAGGAAGAACAATGAAGCTCATCAGCGCGTTTCTGACGGTATGCGGACTCGTGGCGGCCCAGTCGGCGCAAGCTCCGAACCCGGTTCAACAGTCGGCCGACAACACGGCCAGGATGGCCGCCGGCTCGATGCCTGTCTATCGCATCAGCCTGGTCGAGCGAACCACAAAAGCGGTCAACTACAATCACCGCGGCGGGGCTACGAAGATCGACTTCGAAGGCACCCCTCTGCTTCCGGAGGCTCGCGGCGAGGCGAGGGTCCAGAGCAAGCAAGGCAATATCGCAATCGAGGCGGAGTTCCGCAAGCTTCAGCCCGCCACGACCTACGGGCCCGAATACCTGACTTACGTGATGTGGGCCATTACTCCGGAAGGCCGCACCACCAATCTGGGCGAGGTCCTGTTGAACGGATCCAACAGCAAGCTGGACGTTACAACGGAGTTACAGTCTTTCGGCTTGATTGTGACCGCGGAACCTTACTTTGCGGTGACGCAGCCGAGCGACGTTGTCGTGATGGAGAACATCATCAGGGACGACACCCGCGGAACTATTGAACAGGTCGATGCCAAGTACGAGCTCATGAAGAGGGGCCAGTACACGCTCAACGTGAACCCGGCCGAGATCAAAGCTGTGCGGCTGGATAGGAAGACCCCGCTCGAACTGTACGAAGCTCGCAACGCCGTCCAGATCGCACGCTGGACGGGAGCCCAGCAGTACGCCGGAGAAACCTTCCAGAAGGCGGTCCAGGATCTCGAACAGGGCGAGACCGACTTGACCCGCAATGCGGGCAGGAAGCCCATCGCCACGGCCGCACGAGAGGCCGTTCAAATGGCCGAGGATGCCCGCATCATTACCGTGAAGAAGATCGACGAGGAGCGACTGGCCAACGAGCGTCAGGCTGGCGCGGATCGCGAAGCGCGCGCCGAAAGCGGACGCGCTGCGGCGCAGGCCGACACCGCGCGTGTCACCGAGGACGCGCTGGCGGCACGCGTTGCCGCGCAATCCGAGGCGGACCGCGTGCAGCGGGACAACGCCGCGAAGCTGAACGCCGTTCAAGATGAAGCGAACCGTGCCCAGCGTGACAATGCAGTACAGATGGCCGCCGCGCAGAACGAAGCGGATCGCTTGAAACGAGAGAACGACGCGCAAACGGCCGCCTCCCAAGCCGAGGCGGACCGTCTGAAGCAGGAAAACGACGCGCGGGCGACTGCGGCGCAGAATGAAGCCGATCGCCTGAAACTGGAGAACGACGCGCAGAGGGCGGCCTCCAAGGCCGAGCTCGATCGCGCGGCGACGGAGAAAACGGAACTGCGCGCTCAGCTACTGAGCCAGTTCAACGCGATTCTACAGACCCGCGATACAGCCCGCGGCCTGATCGTGAACATGTCGGATGTCCTATTCGACACGGGCAAGTCCTCGCTGCGGCCTTTAGCGCGCGAGAAGCTGGCCAAGGTGGCCGGGATCGTCTCGGGGCACCCGGGTCTGCGGCTGGACGTAGAAGGCCATACCGACAGCGTGGGCGGCGATGCCTACAACCAGCAGCTCTCCGAAGACCGCGGTTCGTCGGTGCGCGACTACCTGACCGAGCAGGGAATGGCGGCAGCCTCGGTTACCTCAAGAGGCTTTGGTAAGACTCAGCCGGTGGCCTCGAATGAGACCGCCGCAGGCCGGCAACAAAACCGGCGGGTCGAGCTCGTTATCTCCGGCGACATCATTGGTTCGGAGATCGGCTCGCCCAGAGCGGCGATGTAACGGGCTTTGGGCGCTCAATTTTGGGGGCTGCCTCCTTGCGGCAGCCCTCCGCCTCGAACATTCTTCCCTTGCTGACCAAGGAGAGGGCAAAGGACACGAATGGACAAAAGAATACTGAAGCGACACAAGCGCCAGGTTTCGCGCGCGAAAGCGCGGGTTAGACTGTCGGAGCCCGACCTGAGGACACCGGAACAGATAAAGGCGGCACGGGAGGCGAGCCGCCCTGCCGGAAACCGGCGCGACGGCCCCCACCCGAATTACTCCATGCCGTCAATCCGAACTCACGCCGGCTCTGCCAGAGACAGCACGGCGAAAGCCGACGGATAGGGCCATGATCCGCACCGCGGCAGGGCTGTTCTCAATCCGCTGTCCACATTGCAGATCGATCGAGTTTCGAAGCGTAGGCGTCCGGAACCTTCTTGAGGGCGCTTTCTACTGGCTCCTTCAACCCTGCCGGTGCTCTCTTTGCGGTCGCCACTTTTTCCTATTCCGATGGCAAGCGCCGATCGGGGGGACCGCCTGAGATCGAACTGGACGCGAGCGGCGCCGAGGCGCCATTAACGTCTCCACCGATGCTTCTCGGTGCGCCAACTTCCGCCGCCTCCTACGCCATCGCTCTCGCGCTCCGCGAGAAGGCCACCACCGAGGGCTGCACCATCCTCTCGAAATCGGCGAAGTGCATGTGGATGACGTCGCGATGCGTTCCGGCGTTGAACGTGATCATGTCCTCACCCGCCAGTCGGCTGTCGACGTAGACCGGCAGGGCGAACAGGTTGCCGAAAGGCGGCATCGCGCCCAGCTCGCAAGGCGGAAACAGGTCCGCCAGCTCCGCTTCGGTCGCCAGGCGCAGGCGCGCGAGCGCCAGGTCTAGCCGCAGTTGCTCAAGATCCACGACGCTGTCCCCGGCGAGCACAGCCATGCCGTACCCGTGCTCGCTCAGGAAGATCACGGTTTTGGCCACCTCGCGCGCGGGGACGTGCTCTGCCGCAGCCACCTCCCGCGCCGTATACGCAAGCGGATGGACCGTGTGGGTATAGGCCACTTGGTTCTGTTCCAGGAATTCCTGCAGCTTCCTCAGAATCGGCATGCGACCCTCCTCTCAGAAGCGCGCGCGGCGCGCCGGTCGGCAACCGGCGAGCGGGCCCGGCATCCGGGTTCCTGAAAGCCGCGGAGGACGCGGGGAACCGGCGCCGGAACCGCCTTCCCGTTGCGAGAGGAAGTCCAACCCGAATGTAGCCGAAAAGGGCGGGGTTGGCAAGAGACAACAGGGACAACAGCCGACGGGAGTGCGGGTTGCCTGACAATCGGCATTAACTATCGGCTAACCCGCAGCTATGGGGTGGTAGTATCCCTTTTCAGTATTGCTTGTGAAGTGGATAAGTCCTTTAATATGTTTAGCGCCGTTGCTCGGCGCGACAGTTTCCTCGCATAACGGGGCGGACGGCAGCACTCGGCACCGCCGCCCCGTGGATTCCAAAACACAAATGAAAACAAAGGAGTTGCGCGTGCGCCTTCAGTCGAGCAGCTCGCGCAGGTCCGAGATCCACAAGTCCGGCTCGAAGCGCGCCATTCGCGCCTGGTCGCCGTAGCCGTATCGCACCGCGCAGATGGCGACGCCGGCGCGCCGTCCCGCCTCCATGTCGGCGGGGGAATCGCCCACCAGCAGGCATTCTTCCGGACGCGCGCCCAGCGCGGCCAGCGACGCCAGGATCACATCCGGCGCGGGCTTGTAGGCGAATCCGTCGGTGCCTTGCACGTGATCGAAATAAGGGGCCAGACCGAACTGTTCGAGCACCGCGCGCGTAGTCGAAGTGGCCTTCGTGGTCGCCGTGGATTTGCGCCCGCGCAACCCCCGCAGCGCCTCGGTGACGCCGGGGAATACCCGAGTCGAGCGGTGCCCGCGCGCTGTGTAGATCGTGCGATAGCTGCGAATCAGTTCCTCGTGCTGCTCGAGCGTGTACTCGGGCAGCAACTCCTGGAACATCTGAAGCAGGGCAACGCCGACGTATTGGACCATGTCGGCCTTGCCGAGCCCGTTCACCCGCGTCGGCCTCAACGCTTCCAGGATCGATCCGCAGATGTCGTCGGCGGAGTCCACCAGCGTCCCGTCTACGTCGAACAGGTAGACCGGAAAGCGCGGAGTCACGCCGGCTGGGGCCGCTCTCCCTCGACCAGCGGCGTAATCCTGCGGCCCTCGGGACGCACCACCTGCTGCGTCCGGCCGCCGTCTCCCGGCGGGATCGGCCGCACCGGCGGAAGCGAGCGGCCCTCGATCAACTGGTGCACCTCTTCGCCGTCCAGCACTTCCCGCTCGAGCAGTGCTTCGGCGATCCGCACCAGCGCCTCGGCGCGCTCCTCGATGAGCTGGCTTGCCTGCGCGTAGGCGCTGTGCACGATCTTCTGCACCGCGGCGTCGATCTTGATGGCGGTGTCTTCGCTGTAGTCGCGATGTTGCGCGATCTCGCGGCCCAGGAAGATCTGCTCTTCCTTCTTGCCGAAGCTGAGCGGTCCCAGCTCGCTCATGCCCCACTCGCAGACCATTTTCCGGGCGATCTCGGTGGCGCGCTCGATATCGTTGCCCGCGCCCGTGGTCATCTCGTGCATGTACTTCTCTTCGGCTATGCGGCCGCCCATCATGATCGTGATCTCGGTCTGCAGAAACTCCTTGCTGTAGGAGTGCTTGTCGTCGAGCGGAAGCTGCATGGTGACGCCCAGCGCCATCCCGCGCGGGATGATGGTGACCTTGTGCACCGGGTCGGCCTTGGGCATAATCGCGGCCAGCAGAGCGTGGCCGGCCTCGTGATAGGCCGTGTTGCGCTTCTCTTCCTCGCTGATGATCAGGGACTTCCGCTCCACGCCCATGAGCACCTTGTCCTTGGCGATCTCGAAATCGGCCATGGTGACCACCTTGCGGTTCTGGCGCGCGCCGATGAGCGCGGCCTCGTTCACCAGGTTCGCCAGGTCGGCGCCCGCAAAGCCCGGCGTCCCCCGCGCGATGACCATGAGGTCCACATCGTCGGCGATCGGCACCTTCTTGGTGTGCACTCGCAGAATCGCCTCGCGGCCTTTCACGTCCGGCCGTCCCACCACCACGCGCCGGTCGAAGCGGCCCGGCCGTAGCAGCGCCGGATCGAGCACGTCGGGACGGTTCGTGGCCGCCACCAGGATGACTCCTTCGTTCGATTCGAAGCCGTCCATTTCCACCAGCAACTGGTTCAACGTCTGCTCGCGCTCATCGTGCCCGCCGCCCAAGCCCGCGCCGCGGTGCCGCCCCACGGCGTCGATTTCATCGATAAAGACGATGCAGGGGGCGTTCTTCTTGCCCTGCTCGAACAGGTCGCGGACGCGGCTCGCGCCCACGCCCACGAACATCTCCACGAAGTCCGAGCCCGAGATCGAGAAGAAGGGAACGTTGGCCTCGCCCGCGATCGCCCTCGCCAGCAGCGTCTTGCCGGTGCCCGGAGGGCCGATCAGCAGCACGCCCTTCGGAATCCGCCCGCCCAGTTTCTGGAACTTCTGCGGCTCGCGCAGGAACTCGATGATCTCCTGCAGCTCTTCCTTGGCCTCTTCCACGCCCGCCACGTCCTTGAACGTCACCTTCTTCTGCTGTGAAGAGTGCAGCCGCGCGCGGCTCTTCCCGAAGCTGAGCGCCTTGTTCCCGCCGCTCTGCATCTGGCGCATCATGAAAATCCAGAAGCCGAGCAGCAGAATGAACGGAACCGCGTTGATCAGCAGCGACACCCAGTTGCTGGCGTTCGCTTCCTTGACGGTGACCTGGACCTTGTTGTCCTGGAGCGTCTTGTAGATCTCGGTGTACCGTTCGGGAATCAGCGTGTGGAAGGCAGCGCCGTCCGTGTACGTGCCGTGCACCTCCATTCCGCTGATGGTCACGTCCTTGACCTTGCCAGCGCTCACGTCGCTAACGAACTGGGTGAAGATCGGGTTCCTGTCCGGCCCTCGCTGGCCTGTGCGGACGACGGTCACAAAGACCACCACCAGCATGATCAGGACCACCCAGAAAATCGCTGTCTTCAGATTGGAATTCATACAAGTCTCTCGCCGGCCCCAACAACGCCCTCTACTATAAAGACGCCGAACGGCCGCGATCCGATCTCAAAATTCGCCGATGTCCCCAAGTTCGCGTACCCTCAGGACGCTACGAGTCTCGCCCGAGACGGCGTACCCCACCGCCGGACCGAACTTCCGCGACCAGACGATTGCGTCTCCACAGGTCATAACCGGCCATCCGCGCCGTTCCCACAGCGGGATGCGGGCCTCTTGGAACAGAAACTTGATCTTGGTCTCGCTGGCGTGCCCAATTGGCCGATACCGATCACCCGGCCTCCAGTTCCTGATCCGCAAACCACCGGAGATCCGATCCCAGTCCAATTCGGTTCCATCTTTATTATAAGCGGAACCGGCCGGAGCCGCCGGCGGTTCCAGTTCTAGGCTAAGAGAGCTACGACCGCCGGGCAGTTCTACCTTCCCTGGCACCGGCGCGGCGAACTCGTAGTTGCGGCCTTCGGCGCCGCCGGTCGCCGGGGGCGCCAGACGGACCCAATCGAAGGACCGGAAGACGTCCAGGCCCGGCGCCTGAAGCCGCGCGCTGCCTTCGCGATTCCCGGTAAGTTCCAGAATCCGCTCGATATGCTCCATATTGATCGAGCGCAGATCGCCCTTGACCGCCTGCACCGCCCGGCGGATCACGCGCCGCGCCACGGCCCGATCCAGACCCTCAATCCAATCCACCCGGAACAAAACCGCCGGCGGCCTCAGGACCAGCCGGCCCTCCACAACCCGCTCGATCTCCCCTTCCCAGTACCGCTCCTCGTCCGCGGCCACCGCCGCCAGGCGCGCCAGGGTCGCCGGCAGCGCCGGATTCTCCACCGCGAGGCGCGGAAGCAGGTCGTGCCGAATCCGGTTGCGGGCGAAGCGGGGGTCCAGGTTGCTCGCGTCCTCACGCCAGGCGACGCCGCGATCCCTAAGAAGCTGCTCCACTTCAGCCCGTTCGATCTCGATCAGCGGGCGCACCAGGCCCTCCCGCGTCGCAGGCCGCATCCCGGCCAGCCCGGCCGTCCCCGCCCCGCGCAGGAATCGAAAAAGGACGGTTTCGGCCTGGTCCGACCGCGTGTGCCCCAAGGCCACTCGATCCACCACCCCGCGCCGCAGAAAATCGAGGAAGAAGGCCCGCCGCACCCGCCGTGCCGCCTGCTCCATGTTGTCGCCGGTCTCGGAGGCGATCTTCAGCACGTCCGCCCGCGCCGAACGCACCTCGAGCCCGAAACGGGCAGCGATGTCCTCCACGTATCTCTCATCGGCATCCGACTCGCCGCCCCGCAACTGATGATTCAGGTGCAGAACGCTGAGCGCCAGGTCCCAACCCGGCGCCAACTCCCGCAACGCCAACAGCAGGCAGACCGAATCCGCCCCCCCCGAAACCGCTACCCCCACGCGCTGCCCCGGCGTAAACATCCCATAGCGGGCGATGGTGGCGGCAACGCGATCAAGCACAATCCCTATCTTAGCCGCGCTGGCAAGACGGCTCGTGCCTCCCAGGCGGTATGATCGACGTGATGCGACCTCTGCCCTTACTCCTGCTCGCGCTCGGAGTTTGCTGCGAGCACGCAATGGCGCAGAAGGTTCAGGCTTTCGATCCGGAGGCCTACCCGTCCGAGACCTTCCGGGTCACCGAGGGGCGATTCCTGCTGGGTGACGTTACCGTGCGGATCGTCCAGGCAAGGAAGACAACCTACGACACATCGCCCCCATCGGCGTGCCGCGCTTGGTTCGAGGTCCGCAAGCAAGGTCGGCTCCTAAAGCGGCTCTATTACGACGACATTGAAGCTCTCGGCGGCTGGTACGGCATTTTCGTGCCGAAAAAGCAGCCGTTGCCAGACTACTTCGTGGCGGTGAAGCAAGGCGACTACGACGGCAGGCTGCTGCTGGTTGCCAGAGACGGAAGCTTAGCGGACTTGCCCGGGGGCGCCTTCTTTGTAACCCCCGACAAGCGCTTCATCGTAGGTGAACACTCGATGGATACGGATGTCCTGGCGGTGGCGGATGTCGCCCGGCGCCGGATCGTCATCGACGGCGAGAGGAGCCGCGAGATTCCTCAGGTGGCAGAGTGGTACCAGGACGCGTCCGGGTACTTCTACACCGAAGGCGAAGACTGGTACCCGGGGGGAATGCCCCCTGAGCGCAAGGGATACGTCTACCGTCTAGATCTCATGGACCGTCGTGTAGTGAAAACCCGGATGAGTCCGGCAAGTTTGGCGGAGGCGCGCAGGGTTGCCTACGAATCCCTCGGCGAGGAGAACTGCACCGTTCCTACCCCGCCTTCTCCAACTCCGCATTAAACTCGCACCCCACGAACGCGATGATCGAGAGCACGTACATCCACACCAGCAGCAGGACCACCGTCGCGATGCCGCCGTACATCACGTTGTAGTTGGCGATGTTGCGGGCGTACCAGGAAAAGATCAGCGTCGCCGCCAGCCACAGGATGGTCGTCAGCACCGCGCCCGGCCACACGCGCCGCCAAGTCTGCCGCCGGTGCGGGCCAAAGTAGTACAGGATCATCGCGCCCAGGATGATCGCGCCGAGCGAGATCGCGTAACGCAGAAGCTTGCCCATTACCGCCACCCGCAACCTCCCTCCGTGCGTCGCCAGCCCCAGCACGTCCACGATCCAGGTCTCCGCGCGGAGGCCGAAGAAGATCAGCGCCGAGGCGAACAGCACCGGGATCGCCGCGGAAAAGACCAGCAGGATCGCGATCAGCCGTTCGCGCACCCAGGGCCGGCCGCCCGGCACGCGGTAGGCGATGTGAAATCCCTGCATCAGGCTCACCATCACCCCCGAGCCCGCCCACACCGAGACGAGCATGCCCGTGATGGGCACGAGCAGCGGCTGCCTGCCGCGCACGGCGAAGTAGTAGAAGACCAGGTCCTGCGTCCCCGGCGGAAGGATCTCGGAAAGGAAGTTGTAGATCGCGTCGGAGATGAACTCTGCCTGGAACCGGACTAGAATCGCCGCCGACGTGGCCAGCAGCGGGAAGAAGGCCAGCAGCGCGGAGTAGGCCGCGCCCTTGGCGTTCCCGAAGACGTTGTCGTTGTACGAAGAGACGAATGCGCGCCCGCACATGCGCCAGACCAGCGGCAGAAACGCCTGCCGTTTCACGATTCCCTTGTTGGTCATCGGCGCCGCTTCCTGGACCTGCGCGCGCGATGCGGAAGGACGTCCGGGGCCGCCGCCCGGGCCGCCTCGAGCGCCCCCACGATCATCGAGACCGATGGCTGAGCGGCGTATTTCGTGGACGCATCGAGCGGGTCCGACGCCCCCACCGCGCGGCCGTTGATCAGGATGGTGGGAGAAGGCCAGCCGCACACGCGTGCCGGAAGTCCCTCGGCCGGCAGCATCCACTCGGTCCACCGCTGCGAGACACACGCCTCGACCAGCGCCCAGGCCAGGTTGGCTCGCGCCGCCGCCACCTTCGGGCATCCCGCCGCGTACACCAGCTCAATCAGAATCACCTGGATTCATGGTAGCCGACTTCGGCCCCGCATCCGCCCAGCCTGTGCGAAGATCGGATAAGGACGGGGCTGGTCATGCCTGGGATTCATCATGTGACCGCGATCTCCAGCGATCCGCAGCGGAATCTCGATTTCTACGGTGGCGTTCTCGGATTGCGCCTGGTGAAGCTGACCGTCAACTTCGACGACCCCGACACGTATCATTTCTACTACGGCGATTCGCTGGGACGGCCCGGGAGCCTGCTCACCTTCTTCCACTGGCCCGGCGCGCCGGGCGGCCGCGGCGGCACGCGACAGGCCCGCACCGTCTCGCTCTCGATTCCGGAAGGAGCCTCGGAGTTCTGGGTCCAGCGCCTTCAGGATCGTGGGATTCTGTTCGAGGTCCACGCCCGCTTCGGCGACGAGGTGATTTCGTTCTCCGATCCGGACCGCCTGCGCCTGGAGCTGGTCGCCACCAGCGACCTCCGCGAGCCGTTCACCGAGGGCCCCGTGCCGGCCGAGCACTCCATCCGCGGCCTCTACGGCGTCACGCTGGCGGAAGAAGAGTCCGGCCGCACCTCGGCGCTGCTCGGGGGGACCATGCGTCTCCGCGTCGCCGGCGAATCGGGCGGCCGCACACGCTACATCGCCGGGCCGGGAGGAGCGGGAGCGGTGGTCGATGTCGAGAGCCTGCCCGGCCTTCAGCCTGGCCGCATCGGCGCGGGGACGGTCCACCACGTCGCCTTTCGCGCGCCGGACGAGCCCGCGCAAGAGGCCTGGCGGGAAGAAGTCGCGCGCGCCGGCCGCCGCGTCACGCCCGTGGTCGACCGCCGCTACTTCCACTCCATCTACTTCCGCGAGCCCGGCGGCGTGCGCTTCGAGATTGCGACGGACGCGCCGGGTTTCACGCTGGACGAACCGGCCGCGGCCCTCGGCACGCGCCTCATGCTGCCTCCCTGGCTCGAAGCCCGCCGCCCGCAACTCGAGAAGTCCCTGCCTCCCTTGCGCCTCCCCGCCCTCGTGAAGCGCGCGTAGGACAGGCCTCCGGCCTGTCGTTTGCGCCGCCCCTCCGGATTCGTGCATAATCGCGCTAACGTGCGCAACGAGAAACTGAAAACCGCCCTGCTCGCCGCGATTCTGCTCGCCGTCAACTGCTACGTCGTCCGCGACCTGTTCGCGACCGGGTTCATCCACCAGATGTACTCCATCGACGGCGCTCACATCGCCATCCCGCGCTATCTGAGCGAGCACTGGCGGGACCTGGGATGGTTTCCCCTGTGGTATGGCGGCATGCCGTACCAGAACACGTATCCGCCGCTTCTGCGCATCCTGGTCGCGCTCGCCATCAACCTGTCCGGCGCCTCGCCCGTCGTCGCCTACCACGCGGTGACCACGACTCTTTACGCCTTCGGACCGGTGACGCTGTTCTGGCTGGCCTGGCGCCTGTCCCGCTCGCGCGCCTTCAGTTTCGTGGCGGCGATGTTCTACTCGCTGTTCTCCCCGAGCGCGCTGCTGGGCCCCTCCGTCCTCAAAGTGCTCGGAAGCCCGTTCAACCCCCGCCGCATCGAGACGTTGCTCTATGCCGGCGACGGTCCACACGTCTCTTCGCTGACGCTCATCCCGCTCGCCATCGTCGCCCTCGACGTCGCGCTCGCAAAAAGACGGCCCGTCCTTTACATCCTGGCAGCGCTCGCGCTGGCCGCGGTGGTGCTGACCAACTGGTTCGGCGCGGTCTCGCTCGCGGTGGCCGTCATCGCGTACCTCCTCGCGCGGCCCGAGACGCCGACCAGGGTCTGGCTGGCCGCCGCAGCCATCGGCGTCTACGCCTACCTGCTGGTCCTGCCATGGATTCCGCCTTCCACGCTGGCCGTGATCCGCGCCAACTCGCAGTGGGTGGGAGGGCCATTCAAAATCACCGCGCAACACCTCAAGTACCTGGGCCTGGGCCTTATCGCCCTGGTGTTTCTGCGCTCCGCGTGCGAGCGGCTCAGGCTCTCCACCATCGTGCGGTTCGCGTTGTACCTGACGGTCCCCATGGCAGCCATCGTGTTCGCCTCGCTGTGGTTCGAGATCTCCATCCTGCCCCAGCCCGACCGCTATCAGCTCGAAGTGGAGATGGGAGTCGCGCTTCTCGCCGTTTTCTCCCTCCGGCCGCTGGCGGCTCGAATGGGCCGGCGCGAAACCGCTATCGCCCTGGCCGGCTTTCTCCTGTTCTGCTTGTTCCAGGTCAGAATGTTCCGGCACTTTGCCTGGTACTCGGACCGCCCCATCGACATCCACGGCACCATCGAGTACGAAGCCGCGCAATGGTTCGACCGCAACCTGAAGGGGCAGCGCGTTTTCGCTCCCGGCAGCGTCGGTTTCTGGTTGAACACGTTCAACGATACGCCTCAGCTTTGCGGCGGTTTCGATCAGGGCATGACGAACAGCCTGCTCCCGGCTGCGGTCTACCAGGTCTATACCGGCGAGGGCGCGAATGACCGCGAGGATGAGATCGGAGAGCTCTGGCTGAAGTCTTTCGGCGTCCGGGCGGTGATGGTGGGCGGACCCCACACCCGCGAAGCCTACAAACCCTTCCACAACCCGCACAAGTTCGCCGGCCGCCTCAAGGAACTCTGGCGCGATGGCGACGACGTGATCTACGAGGTGTCGCCCTCACACTCTCTGGCCCACGTCATGAAGCCCGGGGACCTGGCGCCCCGCACGCCCGCCGGTGGACTCGACGTCGATCCGCTCCGGCCGTACGTCGCCGCGCTCGATAACCCCGCCTATCCCGAGGCGGAGTTGCGCTGGCTCGCCCCCAGCCGCGCGGCGATTACCGCCAACCTCGAGCGCAGCCAGATCCTCTCCGTTCAGGTCAACTACCATACGGGGTGGCATGCCCGCGCCAACGGCCGCCCCTGCCGCGTGACCGCCGACCGGCTCGGCCTGCTCGTCATCGAGCCGGCCTGCGACGGCCGCTGCACGGTCGAGCTGAGCTATGACGGCGGCGCGGAAATGTGGCTGGCGCGGATTCTCAGTTGGTGCGCCATGCTCGCCGGGATCGTGTGGATCTATCGGGCTGCCCGTTCCACGTAGAGCTCGACCGACTCCACGCGCGCGCGCCGCACCGCCGCCTCGAGCGTCGAGTAGCGGATCGCGCCGGCGCTCTCGCGCAGCAGCTCCGTCGCCGCCGGAGTCAGCGCCACGGAATAATGGTCGGCGCGGTGCCTGTAGGAGTAACCCGCATACGCCGGCGCGCTCGCTTCGGCCAGGTCCATCAGCGCGTCCCAAAAACTGCGCCTGCGGAACAGGCGGCGCGCGCTCCCCGCCGCGCGCTCGATCTCGACACGCCCCGGCGTTCCCTTCAGGACCGCGCGCACGCACGACTCGCGCTCGAACGGACGCCCCGGGTCGGCATCCGGGAACGTGGCCAGCACCGCCGCGATCGCATCGGGATCGGCGGCCCATCCGCTCCAGCGCAGCCGCGACGCCCCCGAGACGAAGCTGCCGCGCCGCAGCAACTCGCCGATCCGCGCCGCATCCTTGCCGGTCGCCCCCAGCATCGTTTCGATCAGCTCGCGCACCGGCATCTCCCGCGCCACCACCGCGGTGAGCGAGATGGAACCCGCCTCTTCCGAGCTGATCTTGACGCGAATGGTCTCGGGCAGGGCCACTAGGCACCATGGTAACTTGCCCGTTGCTCGTGGCTCGTTGCCCGTTGATCGGCCCTGAGGGCTTTGTCCGCTTCGCACCCGGACGGATCCGCGAAGCGCAGCAGGGAAAGTCCGATCGACGGGCGACGAGCAACGAGCAACGAGCGGCTGCTAGCCTAAGTGCTTGCAGCCCACCCCCAGTCCGCTGGCCACACTCCTCCGCGACGAGATCGCGCGCGACGGGCCTTTGCCTTTCCATCGCTTCATGCAACTCGCGCTCTACCATCCCGAGCACGGCTACTACCGCCGCGCCCGCGATCCCTTCGGCAAGGCCGGCGACTTCTACACCGCCGCCCAGTTGCAACCCGTCTTCGGCATCCTGATCGCCGCGCGGGTGCGCGCGCTGTGGGACGATCTCGGCCGCCCGCCGGATTTCACGGTCCTCGATCTCGGCGCGGGCCGCGGGGAGATGCGGGAGGCCTTCTCCGAGTGGCACTACGTTCCCGTCGATGTGGATCGCGGCGCTCTGCCCGCCCGCTTCACCGGCCTGGTCTTCGCCAACGAGTTCTTCGACGCGCTTCCCGTCGATGCGGCCGTCTGCCGCCCCGGCGGCTTCCGCCAGATGCTGGCCGGCTGGGACGGCGACCGCTTCGCCTGGGTCGAAGGCGGCCCCGTCGGTCCCGAGGCGGCCGGCTACATCGAACGCTACCTCGCGCCGTGCGAGGAGGGGGACCTGGTCGAGATCAACCTCGAGGCGCTGGCCTGGATCGAGCGCATCGCGCGATCGCTCGAACGCGGCTTCCTGTTCACGATCGACTACGGCTACACCCGCCGCGAGCGGGCGCGCTTCCCGCAGGGCACTCTCATGAGCTACCGCCGCCACAGCGCCATCGAGGACGTCCTGGCCGATCCCGGCGAGCGCGACATCACCGCCCACGTCTCCTTCACCGCGCTCGAAGAGCACGGCCGGCGCTGCGGCCTCGATCCAGCGGGCTCGGCGACGCTTGCCCAGACGCTCCTCGAAGCGGGAGAGCCCGATCAGTTCGCCGTGGCGCTGGCGGCCGATACTCCCGCCGCCCGCTCCGAGCGGCGCCTGCAACTGAAGACCCTGCTGTTCGGCATGGGCGAGACCTTCCGCACGCTCTTGCAGTCGCGGAAAGAAGGGGAGGAGGACGGCTCGGGAGGGAACAGAGACTAAAAAGGCCCCGAAACCATCGGGGCCTGCTGCGAGAACTTGTCTTGCCGCTGTAGCGAGGCTACTTGCCCTTTTTCTTCGGGGCGGCCTTCTTCTTCGCGGCCTTCTTGGTTGCGTTCTTCATTGATCGTTTCTCCCTTGACATCAAAATCTGCAATCACGAATGACTGCAGTGTGATTCATATATAAAGTTGTTCGCTCCGAAAGTCAAGAGAAAAATGCATTCGAGGGGTCCTTCGGCCCTCTTCCGGCCTCCGGAACGTCGAAGAGTGGAATTGTTTGGGCGCTGGAGGATGCATCCGGGACGCCTCGGCGCCCTCGCTCGCGGTTCCGCCCCTCGCTCACGCTCGGGGTTCGGTGCTGCGCCTCTCGCACCGAACCGCGCGCGTCAGCAAGCGGCGCTTGCTTCCTCGCCACACATCGGTATAGGATCTGGAGAAATGAGACGCCAGCTCTCGCTCGCCGTCGCCCTCGCGCTTCTCGTGACCGGCTGCTCGAAGAAGAAGCGCGTCGCGACGCCGCCCTCCGCCCCGCAAGCCGGCGCCGCGCTGCCCCGCATCGGAGACGAGGAGACCGGCATCGCGAGCTGGTACGGCCATCCCTATCACGGCCGGCCCTCCTCGAGCGGCGAGATCTACGACATGGAGCGGCTCACCGCGGCCCACCGCACGCTGCCCTTCGGCACCATCGTCGAAGTGCGCGACCTGGACAACGGCCGCACCGTCTTGGTGCGCATCAACGACCGCGGCCCGTTCGTCGAAGGCCGCATCATCGATCTCTCTCGCGCCGCCGCGCGCGAGATCCAGATGCTCGGCCCCGGCACCGCCAACGTGCGGCTGCGCGTGGCGTCCCTTCCCAGCGCCATTCCCGAAGGCTACTTCGCCGTGCAGACCGGCGCGTTCCGCGAGCGCGCCAACGCCGAGCGGCAGCGGCAGAACATGCAGCAGCGCTACGGTTCCGCGCGCCTCGTTCTCCGCGGCGGCGACCCGCCCCTCTGGCGCGTCCTCACCGGCCACGCCTCCACCATCGCCGATGCGACCGCGCTGGCCGCGCGCATCCGGACGGAGTCCGGGGCGGCATTTGTGGTGAGAGTGGACGCCTCGGCGGGGGACTAATCAAGTTGGAGCCCCTGTGCAGGATCCCGCTACCACTCCGCCTGCCCTGATCGGCCGCTGCGCGCGCGTCCGCGAAATCAACGCGCTCGTGCGCAAGCTGGGGCGCTCCGATTCGCCCGTGCTGCTGCTCGGCGAGACCGGGACCGGCAAGGAGGTCGTCGCCCGCGCCATCCACTACTCCGGCGGGCACGGCCCCTTCGTTCCCATCGACTGCTCCTTGCTCGGGCCTCTGCTCGAGAGCGACCTCTTCGGCCACACCCGCGGCTCCTTCACGGGCGCTGTGGCGACCAAGCCGGGTCTGCTCGAGGTGGCGGAGGGCGGCACGGCGTTCTTCGACGAGATCGGCGAGCTGCCGCCCGACATCCAGGCCAAGCTCCTGCGTGTGCTGCAGGAGAAGGAGTTCCGCGCGCTCGGCGCTCTCACCGGCCACAAGGCGCGCTTCCGCGTCATCGCCGCCACCAATCGCGACCTGGCGCGCGAGGTCGAAGCCGGCCGCTTCCGCCGCGATCTCTTCTACCGCCTCAACGTGGTGCTGGTCCGTCTGCCGCCCTTGCGCGACCGCCGGGAAGACATCCCGGAGCTGATCGCGCACTTCCTGGCGCACTACGGCCGCGACCATGAATTGACGCCGGAGGCGATCGCGGCCATGACGCAATACGACTGGCCCGGCAACGTGCGCGAGCTCGAGAACGCGATCCAGCGCATGGCGGCCGTGAATTCCGGACCGTACCTGCATAGCGGCGACCTTCCGTCCGCAGTGCAGGGGTCCCTCGCCGCCGCGCAGTGCGAAGAACTCGAGCGGCTGGCCGCGGCCGTGAACGGCCCCTCCGCGCCGCCGCCACGCATCCCGCCCCGAGGCGTCGTACCGATGGAGGAGCTCGAACGCCGCGCCATCGCCGAGGCGCTCGCCACCACGCATGGCGACCGCGCGCGCGCCGCCCTGCTCCTCGGCATCGGCCGTACAACTCTTTACCGCAAGCTCAAAAGCTACCGCATCTGAGCCATGAACTTCCGACTCGGCCCTGCCGATACTCACAGTGCGTAGATGATCTCTATCCGCAGATTCCTGGACAGCCGCTCGGACCAGGTGGCCGATGCCCTCCTGCGGACCACTCACCTTCTGCTCGAGGGAATCGAGCGGCATGCGGTCCGGCCGGATGCGTCAGACTACGACCGGTTCCGCAAGGAAGTGCGCCTGATCCTGGGAGACCTCAAGGACGGGACCCCCGCTTCGGAGATCCTGGTGCTCGCGGGCCAGGCCCTCAAAGCCTTGGAGGGATACAACGCGCGCGCGACCAAACAGATGCACGCCCAGTGCGAGGACCTGCAGAACATGGTGGCCATGCTGACCAGGACCATGGCCGCCATCACCTCGGGAAGCCAGAGCAGCATCTCGCGGCTTCAGGAAATCGAAGCCACCTTGCAGACGGCCTCCCAGCTCGAAGACTTCCACACCGCGAAGATCCGCATGTCGGAGTGCCTGGACGTCCTGGGCAAGGAGATCGTCCGCCATCGCAGCGAGTCCGCCAAGCAGGTCTCGGAGATGCACTCCGCGGTCCAGGGCCTGTGCTCCAGGACTGCGCACACCGCCGAGGAACTCGCGCGCAAGGATCCTCTGACCAAACTGCCCGAGCGGGCCGGCGCCGAAGTCGCGCTGGCCGCCGTCGTCAAGGAAAGCCGGCCTGTGTTCGCCGCGGTGTTCGCGACCGACCGGCTGGACCTGATCAACGCCCGCTTCGGCCGCGCCGTCGGGGACGACGTGCTGGTCTTCTTCTGCCAGCACGTCGCACAGGCATTGAAAGAAGGGGACAGGCTCTACCGCTGGACCGGCCCGGCCATCCTCGCGATCCTGCACCGCAACGCGTCGCTGCCCTCGGTGCGCGAAGACATGAATGGGCTGTTCGCGAAGCGCCTCACCATGAACGTGACCTCCGAGAACCGCTCCGTGCTGCTGGCGGTGCCCGCCAAATGGATGGTCTTTGCCGCCCAGGAAATCCGGCCGCTGCCCCGGCTCATCCAGAGCATCGACGCCTTCGTGCATGGCGAACCCCCCGAGGCGAAAACCATCGGCTCGTAGTGGGACAGGCCTCCGGCCGGTCAACTCAAATTGGAAAATGGGAACGGCGTCTCTTGGTATCGCCCGGCAGTCTGCCGGTTGGATCGGGATTCGCTCAGCGAACCTCGTCGTCTACCGCGATCTTCAGGGCGCGTAGGAATTTTTGGTCCTGCGACGTCCATGTGATCCTGGCCCTCGTCTCCCGCCTCGAAGAACGCTCGGCAGGAGCCTCCATCTCGGCCTCGACTGCCTCCCCCTGCTCACTCTCACTCTCGCTCTCAGCCTCGGACTCGTCTCTCTTGTTGAACCCGATCGTTGCTTCCAACACCAGGAACACGTCGTAACCGGCGCGCCTGATGTCGCCAATCGCAGCGGCGATGCGGTCGGACTCGGACAGCGATTCGTTGATCGCATTCCCGAGCTCCTGCATGAGAACTTTTAGTTTCTCGTCCACAGTTCGCCCCCTTCTTGCGGGCCCTCTTTGAGGATAACATCCTCAATTACATGATGCCCTGCTGCCCTCCTCCGTTTCAGCGAATCAGCCAGGCAGCCTCTAGACCCGCATTGATTGTATTGGACCTGAGAGCGATTCACAAGCCCAAACTACACATCGGCCGGCCCGTTCCAGTTCTGTATCGTTTTTCTCATATCGTCGTACTGTGGTACCAGAAACGCGCCTTCGCCGCGAGCCCGAAATCCCCGTTTTGCTACGATGGGAAAGGACTTCTTCGATGTTCTCCGTCGCCCACGCGCGCCAGTTCGTCGCTCACGTACTGCCCGCAGTCATCCGCCCTTTGCGGGTAGTCTGGAACCAGGTCATCGGCTTCTTCTTCCTGGCGCTCGCCGTCGCCGCCCTTCCCCGGGTCATTCACAGCGCGCGAGAGTTCAACGGCGAACCGGGATCCCTCTTCCGCCTCCTGCTGAGCGGCATCTTCATCGCGTTCATGACCGGCTTTGGCATCCACTCCTTCTGGCGCGCTCACCGAGTCCCCAAACTGCGATGACCGACGCCCTCGGAAGGCCCGGCGAATTCCCCTACACGCGCGGCATCCACGCGGAGATGTACCGCAGCCGCCTCTGGACCATGCGCCAGTATGCCGGCTTCGGAAATGCCGCGGCCAGCAACCAGCGCTACCACTTCCTGATCGCCCAGGGGATCACCGGCCTCTCGTTTGCCTTCGACCTTCCCACCCAGATGGGTCTCGACTCCGATCATGCGCTCGCCGCCGGGGAGGTCGGGCGCGTCGGCGTCGCCATCTGCTCGCTCGCCGACATGGAGCGCCTCTTCGAGGGCATCCCGCTCGACCGCGTCACCACCTCGATGACCATCAACTCCACGGCGGCGATCCTGCTCGCGTTCTACGTCCTGGCCGCGCGCCGGCGGGGCATCGACGCGCGCCTGCTCTCGGGCACCGTTCAGAACGACATCCTCAAGGAATACATCGCGCGCGGAACGCACATCTATCCGCCCCGCCCGGCCTTGCGCATCGTCACCGACCTGGTCGCCTGGGCCGGCCGCGAAGTGCCGCAGTGGAACACCATCTCGATCAGCGGCTATCACATCCGCGAGGCCGGCTCGACCGCCGTCCAGGAAGTCGCCTTCACCCTGGCCAACGCCATCGCCTACATCGAAGCCGCACTGCGGGCCGGGCTGGATCTCGATTCCTTCGCGCCGCAGCTCTCTTTCTTCTTCAGCGCCGATATGGACTTTCTCGAAGAGATTGCGAAGTTCCGCGCCGCGCGGCGCCTCTATGCCCGCCTGATGCGGGACCGCTTCGGCGCGAAGAATCCCCGCTCCATGACGCTGCGCTTCCATGCCCAGACCGCCGGCTCGTCGCTCACCGCCCAACAGCCGGACGTGAACCTGGTGCGCGTCGCCCTCCAGGCGCTCTCGGCGGTGCTGGGCGGGGCGCAATCCCTGCACACCAATTCGCGGGATGAGGCGCTGGCCCTGCCCACAGAGGAATCCGTGCGCCTGGCGCTGCGCACGCAGCAGATCGTCGCCCACGAAACCGGCGTCGCCGCGACGGCCGATCCGCTGGGTGGCAGCCAGTACATCGAAGAGCAGACGGACCGCATCGAGCGGGGCGCGCGGGCATACATCGAGAAGATCGACGCGCTCGGCGGCGCGCTGGCCGCCATCGAGTGCGGCTACATCCAGGGAGAGATTCAAAACTCCGCCTATGAGTTGCAGCGCCAGGTGGAATCCGCGAGGCGCGTCGTGGTCGGAGTCAACCGCTTCCAGGCCGATGAACGCCAGGCGGCTCCGACGTTCCGCCTCGATCCCGCCCTCGAGCGCGAGCAGGTGGAGCGCCTGCGCGCCTTGCGGGCCTCGCGCGACAACGCGGCCGTGGACGCCGCCCTCGACCGGCTCGAACGCGCCGCCGCCGGCTCGGAGAACCTGATGCCCTTCCTCCTCGAAGCCGCCGATCACTACGCCACCGTGGGCGAGATTTCGGACCGCCTGCGCCGCGTCTTCGGGGAGTATCGTGAGTAGTATACCCATGCTTCGCGAACTCGCTATCACGTCACCGGATGGGACCACCACCAAGACGCGCCTGGAGAGCCAAAGCCTCTCGCTCGGCCGCTCCAGCGCCAACGAACTCTGCTTTCCCGACGATGTCGGCCTTTCGCGCCAGCACATGACGCTCGAGCGCGACGGCGACAACTGGGTGCTGCGCGACCTGGGCAGCAAGAACGGCACCTTTCTCAACGGCGCCCGCGTGTCCGGCACGGTGCGCCTCACTCCCGGGGATCGCATCGTCGCCAGCCGCGTCGTCCTGGTCTTCGACCCCGCCGAAGTGGACGCCAACAAGACCGTGCTCTTCGAGGGGACCGTTCTCGCCCGTCCCTCCGAACAGACCGTCAGCACCACGCTCGAGCACCTTCTGCAAGGCGAGGCCAAAGACAAGTCCCCGTTTGCTCCGCAGTGGGGCAGCGCCATCACGGCCCTGCTCCGTGCCGGACGCGAGCTGGCCGCCCGCCGCCCCCTGCCCGAGCTGTTCACCGTGATTCTCAACCTGGCCACCGAAGCGGTGAGCGCGCGCCGCGGCGTCCTCATGACCCTCGAGAAGGGCCAGCTCGTCACGCAGGCCTCCAAGGGCGAAGGCTTCCGCATCAGCACCGCCGTGCGCGACCGAGTGCTGGACGCCAAGACCTCCGTGATGGTCCGCGACGTCTCCATGGACGAGGCCCTGCGCCAGCGCCTCAGCATCGTCGAGCACAGCGTGCGAGCGCTCATGGCCGTGCCGCTGCAGACCGACAACCAGGTGATCGGCCTCATCTACGTCGATTCGCCGCAGTTCCCCCGCGAGTTCTCGAGCGACGATCTCAACCTGCTCACGGTCATGGCCAACGTGGCCGCCATTCGCATCGAGCGGGACCGCCTGGCCGAAGTCGAGCAGGCCGAAAAGCTCATGGCCAGCGAGCTCGAGCAGGCCGCCGAGATCCAACGCCAGTTCCTGCCCTCCACCGCGCCCGTTCTCCCCGGACTCGAGTTGGCCGGATACAACGCCGCGTGCCGCACCGTGGGCGGCGACTATTACGACTTCCTGCCCTACCCCGACAATCGCGTGGGCGTCGTGATCGGCGACGTGGCCGGCAAGGGCATGCCCGCGGCGCTCATGATGACCAGCCTTCAGGCCAAGGTCCAGGCCCTCGCCGAGACGCCGGGCGACCCCGCCACGGTCGTGGGGCGCCTCAACCGCAGCTTGATCGGCACCTGCCCCAGCAACCGCTTCATCACCTTCTTCTTCGCGATCATCGACGCATCGAGCGGCGACATCGCTTTCTGCAACGCCGGCCACAACCCGCCCTTCGTGGTTCGCGCCGGCGGCGCGATCGAACGGCTCGAAGGCGGCGGGCCCGTTCTCGGAATCCTGCCCGCCATGACCTACCAGGGCCGCGAGTGCCACATGGAACCCGGCGACCTGCTGGTCCTCTACAGCGACGGCGTTACCGAGGCCGCCAACCTTGCCGGCGAGGAGTTTGAAGACCGTTTGCCCGAGCTCGCCGCCGCGCTCCGCCACCGCAGCGCCGCCGAGGTAGTCCAGGCCATTCACGAAGCGGTGAAGGAGTGGATCGCCGGCCAGCCCCCGGCCGACGACATCACCGTCGTCGTCGCCCGCCGCGCATCATAGCGCCGCGAGATCGGCCAGAAGCGCGTCCCGCTTAAAGCCGCACGGAGAGTTGCCGTTCGCTTCGATCCACTCGGGAGTGAAGACCACATAAGATTCGTCACAGTACGCGTCGCGGAATCCGTAGTCCACCGGCATCTCGGAACCCCAGGTCACAACCTTGAGCGCGCCGCTCTTGTCGCAGGGGTCCTCGACGCAATGGCCGCCCCAGCTTCCGGGCGCCGTCTGGCCTTTCAATTTGCCGTGAGGGGCTTTCCAGGCTGATTGTCCCTGAACCGACGCCGGCAGCGCGTAGCCGTCCAGGGTTCCCCCGAACAGCCATAGCGCGGATGCCAGTTCCGCCGGATTGTGCAGCTTGACGGCGGCGAACGCCGCGATCGTATGCGTCACGCCGCCGAACGTCAGCCCGGTCTGGCGCCAGTAGTTGAGCGCATCGAGCAGGTTGCAGCCGCAATCCGTGTCTGGATCTCCAGGAACGTAGCCTCCGATAGCGGAGTAGGCTGCGATGACGTCGGCATCCGACGGGACAACAGCCGCCAGACCTGCCGCCGCGCGCTGCTGCATGGCCAGGTGCATCATTCCCGCGATCACGCAGCAACCGAGCGTGTCGTTGCACAGCATCCCGTACTCGGGGACCTTGCCCGTCCAATCGACGAGCGGGGGAGCCGTCGGCAGGGACTGGATGTAGTCGCTCAGCTTGAAGGTGCGGGGGTCATTGCGGGCCGGCAGTTTCCCGAGTTTGAACCGCATGGCCTACCTCCGCGCGGCGAGGGCCTGCTCTACCGCTGCGAGCGCCGCCAGATCCTTGGCCTTCAACCCGGCAATCCTCGCCTGGCCCGAGCGCCCGAAATGAACTCTGGCGCCCAGCGCCCGATGCGACGATGCCGCCAGCGCGGACTTCGTCCCGTATGTCGCCAGGACGTTTTGGACATCGGCAGCCAAGGCCCCGACCACCGTGGCGATGGACGCCGGAAGCCCTTGCAAATCGGGCACGGACGCCACCACGCCCGCCAGGTCCGTCGTGATGCCGGCCGATACCTCCGCGGCCGTGCCGCCTGCCGACAGGGGTTGGAAACGCTACCCAGCCCCTTCAGCGCCGTCTGAATCCAGGTGAGGATCTCCGCGACCTGGGCTGCGGGCAAGCCGACGGCTCCCGCCACAATCGGAATCGCCACCTGCGCCGCGTTCAAGGCGATGTCCACGTCGTTGATGACTTGCGACTGCGTGCAGCCGATCATGCACAAGCACACGCCAATCGCGATAACCAGGGCCAATCTTTGGGTCCACATATTCGTTCTCCTCCCACCCAACCAATCGCACGGGGATTCTCCGCCAGCCGCCGGCTCGAAGCCAATCTCTCTGAGATCACGCCAAATATAGATTCGCTTCGCGCGTGATCCGGCCCCGGGCCGGTTCGGTGCTATGGCGCCCCCCAAGCACCGAACCGCGCGCGTAAGCAAGCGGCAACGCCTGCTCCAAGCCTGTCGCGCCGGCTTGACACTCTCCCCCTGAGAGTGCTAATACTAAGTAGCGGGTGCCGGCACCCAAAGCCGGGTTTCCTTTCCGTTAACCACACCCAAGCAACTGGAGGAATTGATATGAATATTCGGCCGCTCTACGATCGGATCGTCGTGAGGCGTCTCGAAGACAAAGAGACCATCCAGGGCGGGATCATCATCCCGGACTCGGCCAAAGAGAAGCCCCAGGAGGGGCAGGTCATCGCCGTCGGACAAGGCAAGCGCCTGGACAGCGGCAAAGTCGTCGCGCCCGACGTGAAGGCCGGCGACCGGATTCTGTTTGGCAAGTATTCCGGCAGCGAGATCAAGCTGGATGGCGAAGAGTACGTAATCATGCGCGAAGACGAGGTTCTCGGAATCCTCGAAGGCGCGGCACAGCAGGCGAAAGCCTAAGAGTTTCAGGAGGATTATTCATGGCTGCGAAGCAAATCGTATACAGTGAGAACTCCCGGCAGGCCATTCTGCGCGGCGTCAATCAACTTGCCGACGCGGTGAAGGTCACCCTCGGCCCCAAGGGCCGCAACGTAGTTCTGGAGAAGAAATTCGGCGGGCCCACCATCACCAAGGATGGCGTCACCGTCGCGAAGGAAATCGAGCTGAAGGATCCGCTCGAGAATATGGGCGCGCAGATGGTGCGCGAGGTCGCCTCCAAGACCTCCGACGTCGCCGGCGACGGCACCACCACCGCCACCATCCTGGCCCAGTCCATTTTCCGCGAGGGCGTGAAGGCCGTCGCCGCGGGCGTCAATCCCATGGCACTGAAGCGCGGCATCGAGAAGGCCGTCGCCGTGGTCACCGAAGAGGTGAAGAAGCTCTCCAAGCCCGTCACCACCGAAGACAAGATCGCCCAAGTGGGCACCATCTCCGCCAACGGCGACACCACCATCGGCGACACCATCGCGCAGGCGATGAAGAAGGTCGGTAAGGACGGCGTCATCACGGTCGAAGAGTCGAAGACCATGTCCACCGAACTCGACACCGTCGAGGGCATGCAGTTCGACCGCGGCTACCTTTCGCCCTACTTCATCACCGACCCGGAGCGCATGGAAGCCGTCATCGAGGATCCCTACATCCTGATCCACGAGAAGAAGATCAGCAACATGAAGGACCTGCTGCCGCTGCTCGAGCAGATCGCACGCTCCGGCAAGCCGCTGCTGGTCGTCGCCGAGGAAGTCGAGGGCGAAGCCCTGGCGACGCTGGTGGTCAACAAGCTGCGCGGCACCCTGAATGCCTGCGCCGTGAAGGCCCCCGGCTTCGGCGACCGCCGCAAGTCCATGCTGGAAGACGTCGCGGTCCTCACCGGCGGCAAGGCCATCATGGAAGAGAACGGCATCAAGCTCGAAGGCGTCAAGTTGGAAGACCTGGGCCGCGCCAAGCGCGTCACGGTGGATAAGGACAACACCACCATCGTGGACGGCGCCGGCAGCCCGAAGGCCATCGAGGGCCGCATCAAGCAACTGCGCGCCCAGATCGACGAGACCACTTCGGATTACGACCGCGAGAAGCTGCAAGAGCGGCTGGCCAAGCTGGCCGGCGGCGTTGCGGTGATCAAGGTCGGCGCGGCCACCGAGACCGAAATGAAGGAGAAGAAGGCCCGCGTCGAGGATGCGCTGCACGCCACGCGCGCCGCGGTTGAGGAAGGCATCGTTCCCGGCGGCGGCGTCGCGCTGCTGAGGGCCGGACGGGCGCTGCTCGCGTTCAAGCTCGCGGGCGACGAGCAGATCGGCGTCGATATCGTGCGCCGCGCCTGCGAAGAGCCGCTGCGCCAGATCGTCGGCAACGCCGGGGTCGAAGGCGCCATCGTAGCCGAGAAGGTCCGCAACAACGAGAACCCGAACTACGGCTACAACGCCCAGACCGACGAGTATGAGGACCTGGTGGCGTCCGGCGTGATCGACCCGACCAAGGTCACCCGCACGGCGCTCCAGAACGCGGCCTCCATCGCCGCGCTCATGCTGACCACGGAAGCCCTGATCGCCGAGATCCCGGAGAAGAAGTCGGCCTCGCCCATGCCCGGCGGCCACGGCGGCCCCGACATGGACTACTAGGCTAAGAAGCCATCGGCTTAGAAGCACTGGCCGCCCCGCCTGGCGCGGGGCGGCTTTCTTATTGCCGCAGGCTGGCGATGTCGATCACGAAGCGATACCGGACGTCGCTCTTCAGAACGCGCTCGTAGGCCTCGTTCACCTTCTGAATCGGGATCGTCTCGATGTCGGAGGCGATGCCGTGGCGGCTGCAGAAATCCAGCATCTCCTGCGTCTCCCGGATCCCTCCGATCATGGAACCGGCCAGGCTGCGCCGGCCCGAGACCAGAGGATAAGCCCCCACCGGAATCTGCTTCTCGGGAATGCCGACCACGACCAGGGAGCCGTCCACCTTGAGCAGGCTGACGTACTGGTTCCAATCCATCTGGGCCGACACCGTGTTGACGATGAGATCGAAGTGGCCCTGCAGCTTCTTGAAGGTCCCGGCGTCGGAGGTCGCATAGAAGTGGTCGGCCCCCAGCCGCTTGCCGTCCTCGCGCTTGCGCAGCGACTGGCTGAGCACCGTGACCTCGGCGCCCAGGGCGTGAGCCAGTTTGACGCCCATGTGGCCTAGACCGCCCAGACCGACGATGGCCACGTTCATGCCCGGGCCGGCGTGCCAGTGCATCAGCGGCGAGTAGAGGGTGATGCCGGCGCACAGCAGCGGGGCGCTCGCATCGAGAGGCAGGTTGCCGGGCATGCGCAGAACGTAGTCTTCGTCGACCACGATCCTCTCCGAGTAGCCGCCCATAGTCGGCGTCCCGTCGTGTTCCCGCGAGTTATAGGTGAACACCGTGCCCACCGTGCAGTACTGCTCGAGCCCCTTACGGCACTGGACGCAAGTGCGGCACGAGTCCACGAAACAGCCGACCCCGACCTTGTCGCCGATCTTGTACCGCGTGACTCCGCTTCCGACCGCCACAACCGTTCCGGCGATCTCGTGCCCCGGGACCATGGGGAATATGGAGCCGCCCCACTCGTCGCGGGCCTGGTGGATGTCGGAGTGGCAGATGCCGCAGTACTGGATGTCGATCCCGACGTCGCGCTCGCGCGGGTCGCGCCGTTCGAATGAATAGGGCTGGAGCGGCGCTTTGGCTGCGTTGGCCGCGTAGCCCTTGGTCTTAAGCATGCTGTGCCCCCCTAGGTTCAGGATTGCGGTTCGACCACGACGGCGGTGCCGTAGGCCAGAACCTCGGTGACGCCTTGCATGACCTCGGTAGCGTCGTAGCGCGCGCCGACGACGCCGTTGGCGCCGAGCTCGGCCGCGTGGGTGAGCATCAGGTCGAACGCGTCGCCGCGAGTCTTCTCACAAAGTTGCGTGAGCAGGGTGATGTTGCCGCCGACGATGGTCTGCAGGCTGGCGCCGAGCGTCCCCAGCAGGGAGCGCGAGCGAACGATAATGCCGCGGACCACGCCGAGCGTCCGCACGATGCGGTAACCGTCCAGCGTGAACGCGGTGGTAACCATGTTGTGAGCTACGGGAGTCGCCATGCACATCAGGATACAGAATCCTGGCGCACCCCGCGACTCAATAGTCCGCCCACAATGGCGCCGAAGATCAGGTTCGACCAAAACGTCTCGACCAGGTGCGTCCGGGCGACGACTTCGGGCATGTAAGGGTTCGGCAGCAGCAGCCCGATGCTCCAGACCGCGAACAACACTCCGATCGCGAGCGCCGTCTCCACACGGCCGCCCTTCAATATGCGGATGGGCATCAGGGCGCACGCCACCCACAGCAGCGCGCGAAACACCTGGAAGGGAAACAGCCACGGCATCGTGACCCAGAGGCTCCGCATCTGGAGCGCGAAGGCGCCCGGGTCCGTACCGTGGTAGTAGGCTCGCACGGCAGGGTTCTTCCAGGCCACGTAGTAGCCGAATCCGAAGTACAGGACCAGGTAGGCGACCGCGATCGCGCCAAGCTTCCAGGCCCACTCGCGTGTAGGCATGACGAGGCGGCGGTTCGCGGCGGCGCTCGCGGCGCCGCGCAGCCGGCCCAGGACGGCCGCGGCGGTGGGAGCGAACAGCGCGCCCAGAATCGCGCCCATCAGGAGGAGCTTCGGCACCAGGTCCCGCGGCACCTGCGTCTGCAGGAATACCAAAGACTCGATCTGCAGGAGCACAAACCCCACGCCGTAGAAGGCCACGAATAGTGCCGCGATCAACTTCCACCCGGCCCAGCGCGAGCGTAGGACGAAGTAGGAGAAGACGCAGGCAAGCAGGAAGCAGAACAGCAGGAGAGGCGCGAGCGCGGCTCCCTGGTTCGGCGTAGGTGGCGAACCGGGCGCCTGCTGGTTGAGCCCGGCCACCAGGGAAGCAGCGATGAAGTAGACCAGAAGCAGGATGGTGAGCAGCGCCACCCGCGAGGTGACGGAAAACGCACGGGCGATCGTCATGAATGGAGTATAGCCCCGGCGGCGTCAGCGGGCGCGGCGGCCGCCGATCACACGGATGTTGCTGCGCGCTTCCGATGGCGCAAAGGCGGCCTCGACCAGTTCGTGCTGCTCCTGCTGGTGGCGGCGGTGGGAACCGGTGGCGGTGGCGGCGCTCGCCGGGCGGCCGAAGTAGCCGAGAATGCGGCGTGTCTGCGCGATCAGGGGCTGCACCTGCTCGTGGATGTAGCGCCAGGCGCCCATGTTTTGCGGCTCCTCCTGCACCCAGACGACCTCGGCCGTCAGCGGATAGCGCAGCAGCACGTCCTGGACGTCGGCGAAGGCGAACGGGTAGAGCTGCTCGATGCGTACCAGCGCGACGTCGCCCGCTTGCTTGGCCTCGCGCGCGGCTGCGAGGTCGTAGTAGACCTTGCCACTCGAGAGCAAGATGCGGGTGACGTGCTCGGCCTCGATCGGCCCTGTCTCGGCCAGGACTTCGCGGAAGCCGCCGCCCGCCAGATCCTCCACGCGCGAGACGGCGCGCGGCTGGCGCAGCAGGCTCTTGGGCGTGAAGATGACGAGCGGCTTCCTCATGCCGCGGCGGTCCGGGCCGCCGAACATCTGGCGGCGGAGCAGGTGGAAGTACTGCGCCGGAGTCGAGGGGTTGCACACTTGCAGGTTGCCCTCGGCCGCCAGTTGCAGGAAGCGCTCTATGCGCGCGCTGGAGTGGTCCGGCCCCTGCCCTTCGTATCCGTGCGGCAGCAGTAGAACCAGGCCGCTCGGCTGGCCCCACTTGGCTTCCGAGCCGGCGATGAACTCGTCGATGACGCCCTGCGCGTTGTTGGCGAAGTCGCCGAACTGCGCTTCCCAGAGAGTGAGCGTCAGCGGGTCGCCGATGGAGTAGCCGAACTCGAAGCCGAGCACGGCTTCCTCGCTCAACAGGGAATCGTAGACATCGAAGTGCGCCTGGTCCGGCGCGATCTGGCGCAGAGGGCAGTATTCGTGGCCGTCATCGTAGTCGTAGAAGGCGGCGTGGCGCTGCGTGAAGGTGCCGCGGGCGGAGTCCTGCCCGCTGAGGCGGACCGGCGTGCCCTCGAGCACCAGACTGCCGAAGGCCATCGCTTCGGCGGTGGCCCAATCGATGGGTCCGCCCTTGACGAACGCGTCGCGCCGGCGGTCGACGAAGGTGCGCAGCTTGGGATGCAGGTGGAAGTCGGCGGGGAAGCTCGTGAGCGAGGCGACGATGCGCTCGAGCGTGGCGCGATCGACGGCGGTATTGGGCGCGGGCACGATCTCCTCGGCGGGCACCGGCGTCAACTCCTGGACCTCGAATCTCTCCTCGCCCTTCTGCGCTTCCTCGAAGTTCTGCGAGAGCCACTCGGCCGCGCGCTTACGCACGGCGTCGATATCGGCCTGCGCCACGAGGCCCTCGCGCAGCAGGCGCTCCGAGTAGAGTACGGCGACCGACGGGTGCGCGCGGATCTTCTTGTAGAGGATGGGCTGGGTGTAGCTGGGGTCGTCGGCTTCATTGTGGCCGTGGCGGCGGTAACAGAACATGTCGATGACCACGTCCTTCGAGAACTGCTGGCGGTAATCGAAGGCCAGTTGCGCCGCGCGGGCGCAGGCCTCGGGATCGTCGCCATTGACGTGAAAGATGGGCGCCTGCACCATGCGCGCCACGTCGGTGGAGTAGGGCGTCGAGCGCGCTTCCTCGGGCGGCGTGGTGAATCCGATCTGGTTGTTGATGATCAGGTGGATGGTGCCGCCTGTGGTGTAGCCATCGAGCTGCGAGAGGTTGAGAGTTTCAGCCACCACGCCCTGGCCGGCGAAGGCGGCGTCGCCGTGGACGAGCAGCGGAATCACGCGCTGGCGCTTGGCGTCGCCGAGGCGGTCCTGCTTGGGCCGCACGATGCCCTCGACCACCGGGTCGACGGCCTCGAGGTGGCTGGGATTGGGCGAGACGGAGACCACGATCTCGTGGCCGTCCTCGAAGGTGCGCACGCCGCTCGCGCCCAGGTGGTACTTGACGTCGCCGGAGCCCTGCGCGCTGAGCGGCTCCTCGGTCTCGAAGGCGGAGAAGATCTGGCGGAGCGGCTTTCCAATCAGGTTGGCGAGGACGTTCAGGCGCCCGCGATGGGCCATGCCGATGACCATTTCGTGCACGGCGTTCGCGGCGGCGCGGCGCATCAGCTCGTCCAGGATGGCCATGGCGCTCTCGGCGCCTTCGAGCGAAAAGCGCTTGTGGCCCACGAAGCGTGCGTGCAGGAAGTGCTCGAACTCTTCGGCTTCGAGAAGGCGGTCGAGGATGCGGCGGCGCTCGGCGGCATCGAGCGGCCAGTTGTTGGCGGCCGGCTCCATACGCTGCTGGAGCCAGCGCTTCTGCTCCGGCACCTGGATGTTCATGTACTCGCAGCCGATCTTGCCGCAGTAGGTCTGGCGGACGATCTCGAGGATCTGCCGGAGGGTGGCGAAGGGTTGCGGAGAGCCGCCGCCGATGGCCTCGCCGAGCGAGCCGGTGATGAACTCGCGGTCGAGATCCCAGATGGTGAGGCCGTACTGGGCGGGATCGAGCTCCGGGTGGTAGCTGGGCTCGGAGCCGAGCGGATCGAGGTCGGCGAGCAGGTGGCCGCGCACGCGGTAGGCGTTGACGAGCTGCAGAACCGCGGCCTGCTGCGCGATCTGGGAACCGCGGTCGCCGCCGCCGGGCGCGAAAGCGCCGCGATCAGGTTCCCAGCGCACAGGCTGGTAGGGCAGGCGCAGGTCGGCGAAGATGGCGTCGTAGAAGTTGTCCTGGCCTTCGAGGAGCGCCTGCACTTTGGCCAGGAAGAGCCCGGACTCGGCGCCCTGGATCACGCGGTGGTCGTAGGTGCACGCGATCGTCATGACCTTGCTGAGGCCGATGAGGGCGCGCGTCTCGGGCGCGGCGCCGCGGTATTCGGCGGGGTAGTCGATGGCGCCGGTGGCGATGATGGCGCCCTGTCCCGGCATGAGGCGGGGCATCGAGGCGACGGTGCCGACCGTGCCCGGGTTGGTGAGCGAGACGGTGGTGCCTTCGAAGTCGGCGACGGTGAGCTTCACGGTGCGCGCGCGCCCGATCACGTCGTCGAATGCGGCGACGAATTGCTGGAAATCGAGCGCGCCGGCGTTCTTGATGTTGGGCACGAGCAGCGAGTGCGCGCCGTCCTTGGCGGGGATATCCACGGCCACGCCGAAGTTGATCGCGGGCGGGACGCGGCGGTGCGGCTGGCCGTCGCGCTCGGCGTAGGAGCTGTTGAGGTTGGGGAAGCTCGCGAGCGCCTTGACGACGGCCCAGGCGATCAGGTGGGTGTAGGAGACCTTGTCGCGGCCGACCAGCGTGAGGTGCTGGTTGATGATGGTGCGGTTCTCGTCGACCACTTTGACGGGGATGGTGCGCTGCGAGGTGGCGGTGGGAACGGCGAGGCTGGCTTCCATGTTGCCGGCGAGGCGCGCGGCGGCGCCGTGGAGGGGCTGAAGGCCGACGGCGGCAGCGGCAGGCGGTGGGGATCCGTTGGATTCGAACACGTGTTTCCAGCTTTCGTCGACGGAGGTGCGGTCGTGGAGATACTCCTGATACAACTCGTCCTGGAACCAGGCGTTGATCCCCTCAGCCATAACACTTCCCGTCTGTTTCTATGATAACGAAGGGCGCGCCCAGCGGCCCTCGCGCTCGGATTCGAATATGGCTTCGAGGACGGCCATGTTGCGGATGGAATCCTCGAGCGGCGTCGGCACTTCGCCCTGGCCGCGGACGGCCTTCGAGAAAAGGTCGCCCTGAATGGCGTACTGGTCGCAGACGGGGAACTCCTCGGCGCGGAGGCCGGCGGCGGTGTGGACGAAGATGCGCGTGGGCCGGTCGGGCGGCGCGTTGAAGGGGATCTCGATCTCGATGCGGCCGCGATCGCCGATGATCTGCACGCGCTGGTAGGGGAACATCTGCATGCTGCAGGTGAACAGCGACTGGCCGGAGGGGAACTCGAGCAGGACCGAGGCGAGGCTGTCGATCTTGAACTCGGGATCGCGCTCGATCAAGCTGACCGCGCGCGTCGGTTCGACGCCGAAGAAGTAGCGGGCGACCTGGACGGCGTAGCAGCCGAGGTCCATGAGGCCGCCGCCGCCGTATTCGAGGATGTTGCGGACGTTGGCGGGGTCGCGGCCGTAGAAGCTGAAGGCGGTCTCAATGGCGCGCAGGCGGCCGATTTCGCCGGAGCGAAGCAGGTCGCGCGCGCGGATCCACTGGGGATGCGTGCGCACCATAAACGCCTCGCCCATCTTGACGCCGGTGCGGTCGCGGGCCTCGATCAGCGCGCGGCATTCGGCCACGTCGAGCGAGACGGGCTTCTCGACCAACACGTGTTTGCCGGCTTCGGCGGCGCGGATCGACCAGGGCACGTGCAGGTGGTTGGGCAGAGGGTTGTAGACGGCCTCGATGGCGGGGTCGGCGAGCAGCTCTTCGTAGGAGCCGTAGGCCTTGGGAATTCCGAGGGCGGACGCCGCGCGGCGGGCCTTGTCGAGGTCGCGCGAGGCGATGGCCACGATCTCGGCGGAGGCTGTGCCCTGCATGGCGGGAATCACCTTCTCAACGGCGATGTTGGCGGCGCCTAGGACGCCCCAACGAACTTTGTCAGACATGGACGAACTCCTTTCTAGAGCAAAGAGGTGTCGGCAAGAGTGCCGACACGGCACGCTGAAGCGTGCGCCACGAAGAAACCATGGCAGAGGAGGAGGCTTGGCTGGTGTTTCATCCCGTGGTTTTCAGGCCTCCGGCGATGGCGTTGACGGTGATCAGGAGCGGCGGGAGGAGGCGCTCGGCGCGGGACTGGCGCCATTCGCGGAGCAGGGCGATCTGCTCACGGTGGAGGCGGAGAAGCGCCTCGCGGCGGATGGCGATGGCTTTGACGAGACGCGGGCGGCGCTGTTCGATGGGGCCGCCTCCGAACAACTCGCCGAGGACGGCGCGGGTGCGCAGGTGCTCGTCGAGGATGCGCGCGAGAACGGTCTCGCGGAGCGACTGGTCTTCGACCAGGGCGGCGTACTCGGTCATGATGCTTCGCTCGGCGGCTTCGACGCTGAACTCGATGTTGTGCAGGAGGTAGTTGAGGAACGGCCAGTCGCGGGCGGCGTTCGCGAGCGCGCGCCAGGCGGCGGGATCGGTGTCGCGGATGCGTTCGAAGGCGCTGCCGGCGCCGTACCAGCCGGGGAGGTTGAAGCGGGCCTGGCTCCAGGAGAAGACCCAGGGGATGGCGCGGAGGTCCTCGATGGTGCGCTGGCCGGTGCGGCGCGAGGGGCGGGAGCCGATGTGGCTGGATTCGATGGCGTCGAGCGGCGTGGCCTGGGAGAAGAACTCGACGAAGCCCTCGGTCTCGATGAGACGGCGGTAGGCGTCTCGGCTGGCGAGGGCCACCTGTTCGAAGACGGCCTCGGCGGGGTGCGGCGCGGCGTGGGCGGCGCTCTGGTGGACCAGCGTCCAGCGGGCGACGCCGGCCAGCATGCGCTCGAGGTGATGTGCGGCAGTGAGGCGGTTGGCGTACTTCTGGGCGATGACCTCGCCCTGCTCGGTGACGCGCATTTCGCCTTCGAGCGTTCCGGGCGCGAGCGATTCGAGGAAGACGTGCGTGGGGCCGGCGCCGCGTCCGATGGTGCCGCCGCGGCCGTGGAAGAAGCGCAGCTCGACTCCGGCGGCGCGGGCGGCGGCGGCGAGTTGGATTTGCGCCTTGCGGATGAACCAGTGGCTGGCGAGAATCCCACCGTCCTTGTTGCTGTCGCTGTAGCCGATCATGACTTCCTGGAGCGGGCAAAGGCGGCCGCCCCGCTGCTGGAGGTGGCGCAGGGAGCGCATGGCCATGGGGTGGGCCAGGAACTCGGAGAAGACGCTGCCGGCGCGCTCGAGGTCATCGATGGTTTCAAAGAGCGGGGTGACGGCGATCTCCGAGACCAGACCTTCGGGCGTGGAGCTTACGAGGCCGGCTTCGCGGGCGAGGAGGTAGACATTGAGCAGGTCGGAGGCGCCGTGGGTCATGCTCACGATGAGGGAGCCGACGCCGTGGTGGCCGTGGAGCGCGGTCCAATCGCGGACGAGGCGGAGGACGCCGACCGCGGCGCCGGCCTCGAGCGGTAGCGTGGCGGTCTCGACGGCGAAGGGGCGTGGCGAGGCGAGCTCGCGATCAACGAGCTGGCGCTTGCGGTCCTCGGTCCACTCAGGGTAGCCGTCGCCATCGAGGCCGGCGATGGAAAGGAGCTGGGCGACGGCGCGGCTGTGGAACGCGGCGCTCTGGCGAATGTCGATGGCGGCCAGGTGAAAGCCGAAGGTGGCGGCGATGCGGACGACGGGGGCGACCTCGGCCAGGGCGATGCGGCCGGCGCCCACCTGTTCGAGGGACATTTGGAGCAGCAGGAGGTCGTCTGCCAGCTCGGCGGCGCGCGCGTAGTTGCGCTGCTGCATCAGGTGGACCATCTGGCGCCAGGGCTCGCCGGCGTGGCGATCCACCAGAGCCCGGCCCGTTTCATCGAGCGCGCCGCGGTAGAGCGCGATGCGAACGGCGAGCGCGGGCGGCGGCGGCTGGAGAACATCGGAAAGGCTGAGGCGGCCGGCCAGCGATTCGAGACGCTGGCCCAGCACGGCCAGAGCTCCGGCGCGTAGGGATTCGAGGGACTGGCGCGTGACTTCGGTGGTGACGAAGGGGTGGCCGTCGCGATCTCCGCCGACCCAATCGCCGAAGGTGACGGCGGGCTCGGGCGGAGGGTCGGTACCGGGGAAGGCCCACAGCCAGGACTGGCGGAAACGCTCGGAGACGAGGTCGACCACGTCGGGGAAAACGCTGGTGAGGTAGTGAAGGACGTTACGCAGCTCGGATTCGACATCGGGGCGCTCGAAGAAGATTTCGCCGGTTCTCCAGAGGCGCTCGAGGCCAGCCTCGATGCGCTCGCGGAGGGTGGCCTGCTCCATGGGGCTGCGGTTGGGGTTCTCGCGCTCGACCAGGAGGAGGTAGAGCTCACGGTGTCGGTCGAGGACGGAGGCGCGCTTGGCTTCCGTGGGATGCGCGGTGAGGACGGGCTGGACGTGGATGCGGGGCAGGACGAGGCGGATGTCCTCGGCGGTGAAGCCGGCGTCGCGGAGGAACTGCAATTGATAGGGCCAGGCGCCGGGCTCGCTGGCCGGGCCGTGCAGGTTCTCGCGCATGCGCCGAACCTGGTTGGTGGTGTTCTCCTCGGCCATGTTGAGAAGGTGGAAGGCGACGGAGAGGGCCTGGGAGCCGCGGGGCGGGAGGCGGTCGCCGGGCGCGGGCGGGACGGAGAAGGCTTTTGCGACAAGCTCGGCCAGGTCGCGCTCGCCGATGGTGGTGAGGACGTCGCGGAAGCACTCGAGCAGGAACAGGAAGTCGGCGTCCCACTTCTCGAAGCCGATTTGGCGAAGGGTGGCGCGGTCCGGTGGCATGGGAGGCGGTAATTCAAGGATGCCATAAGCCGTCAGCGGTCGGCCGTCAGCCGTCAGCCATCAGCCGTCAGCTTTCAGCCGGCGGGCGGGAGGCCATCGGTCGCCGGCGGTTGGGGGTTGGGAGGCGGAAAAGGGATGGCGGGGCGCCTTTTAGGCGGCGGGGCGGCGAGTTGAATTGGGTTCGTTTTGTTGCGGGGCGCCGGTTGCGGGGCGGGCGTGTTGCGAAGGTTGGTGAGCGTCCTGAGGGCGCGGAAGTACTCCCCGTTGAGCATGTTCTCGTAGCGGGTGAGGCGGGCAAAGGCGTCGTGGCCGCAGCTCTTCTGGAAAAGGACGCCGAGAAGGCGGGTGACTTCGTCGTCTTCAGGCAGGGTTCCTTTGCGGCGCTTGGGCGGGCGGCGGTCGGGGTCGGGATCGGACCAGTGGCGCGGGTGTTCCTCTTCTTCTTTGATGTCGGCCATGCCGGTCATGAGGAAGCCGGTCTCCATGCGGGCGAGGCGCAGGAGGCGCCACTGGGCGGAGGCCATCTGCTGGACGAGGAAGGTTTCGAGGGGGCCGTGGGGTTGGAACTCGGTTTCGAGGGAAGTGAGGAGCTCGAGGTACGCCTCGCTATCCTCCTGAGGCAGGACGGCGTTGCGGGCGGAGAGGCCGTGCCGGACGGCGTTGAGGCTGGCGCGGGCCTTGCCTAGAGGGGTCCTGGGGCCGGTGCTGCGGCGGGCGTTTTCGCGATTCGCTTTGGTCTGACGGTCGGATGCCATGGGTCTCCTTTGCCGGCTCCAGAAGAGCACGGAGGGCTGGGAAGCCGGGCGGCGATTGGAGGGAAGCGATTGGGACTAGAGGAGAAATAAAGGCTGGAGAGCGGGGAACGAGAAAAGAGCGATACACTCGGGTTTCGTGTCCGGCCGGATGGTATGAGAACCCGACGAGGGGCCGCGGCCCAAGTTCTCCTTTGCGCCTTGCTCGTGTGCGCCTCCGAGACTGGCGAGATTCCCGCATTGCCGCCGCTGAAAGGCGATCTTCAGCAGAAGTACGATGCCTACATCGCCGCGACGGAAGCCCGCATCGAGCGCGAGGTGCGATTGACGCCCTTCCTTTGGGCGGAGCGATCGCCCGAGCGATGGCAGCGCGTCCGCAAGGGCGAGATAGTCGTCGAACCGTGGAACGCCCGCGGGCGGACCGAGCTCGGCAATGGGCTTCTTCACGACTGGATCGGCGCCTTGTTTATCCCCGCGGCGACGCTGGCACAGGCCACATCTTTTCTGCAGGACTACGCCGACCACAAGAATTACTTCCGGCCGGAAGTCGTCGACTCCCGGCTGGTGAGCCACGACGGCGACGACTGGAAGCTCCGCTACCGGATCGTGAAGCACTACATCATCACCGTGGTTGTGAACACGGACCAAACAGCGAACTACACCCCGCTAAGCAGCACGCGCCTTCTGAGCCGGTCGGTCGCCACCCGCATTGCCGAGGTGAAAGACGCAGGCAAGCCGAGCGAGCGCGAGCTGGATTCGCGCAAGGACACCAGCATCGTCTGGAGGTTGAATACGTATTGGCGGCTGGAAGAGAAGGACGGAGGCGTGTACGTCGAATGCCAGGCCATCTCGCTGACGCGCGCCGCGCCGCCCGGGCTCGGTTGGCTGCTGCACCCGATCATCCGATCGCTACCGGGCGCTTCGCTCGCGCATGTGCTGGAGGCCACACGCAACGGCACGCTGAGCAGGAGTCGCTAGAGTCCTGTTTGGAGCACCCTCCCGAGGCGGTCCGTTGTAGGGCGCACACTCATACGCGCCGCGTTGAGACCCGTCTCGACGCCAAGGTGTCGGCACGAGTGCCGACACGGCAGGCTAAAGCCCGCGCCAGGGGCACTGGCTCGCTTGAAGCGCGACTCGACGGGCGCCGCAGGGTTGGTCTATACTCGTTCGGAGGCTCTCGATAGAAGGCCATCATCATGTCTCAACGGAACAACATCCTCTCAATCCTGGCGGTCCCAGCGCTGGTGCTGCCGCTGGTCAGTTGTGGCGGGTCGGCCCACGACTCGACCGAGTTTTACGTCCTTGTCGCTACGAACACGAAGATCCCGTATTGGCAGGCCGCCGCCGCCGGTTTCAGCCAGGCGGCAAACGATCTGAAGGTCAGGTCCGACATTGTGGGTCCCGAGACGTACGATCCCCAAGTGCAACTCCAGCAATTCGTGAAGGTGGTGCGGGAGAAGAAGCCGACCGGCATTCTGGTTTCGGCCGCCGATTCCGAGTTGCTGAAACCGGAGATCGATAGCGCCATCGCTCAGGGCATTGCCGTGATCACGCTGGACTCGGACTCGCCCGCGAGCAAGCGCATGATGTTCATTGGAACGGACAACTACGAGGCCGGGCAGCGGGGCGGCGCCATACTGGTGCGGCAGCTTCAGGGCAAGGGCAACGTGGTGTTCTTCACCATACCGGAGCAGGCGAACCTGCGGGAGCGGTGGCACGGCTACGAAGACGCGCTGAAGAGCAGCCCCGGCATCAAGGTCGTCGAGACGGTGGACATCAAGGGCGACCCGCGGATCGCGTTCGACCGCACCACCGAGTTCATCGAGAAGAACCGGCCGGTGGACGCGTTCGTGTGCCTGGAAGCGCAGGCCTGCGCGGAGGTGGCCGACGTGCTCGACCGCAAGAACGTTAAGGGCAAGGTCGTCATCGCAATGGATACCGATCCGCGGACGCTGGAGTGGATTCAGAAAGGGATGATCGCCGCGACGCTGGCGCAGAGGCCGTACACGATGGCGTACTTCGGGCTCAAAGTGCTGGACGTGCTGCATCATCAGAAGCCGCCGTCGCTCGCGGGGAACTGGGCCGAGGACACGCGGTCGCCGTTTCCGAATTTCGTCGACACGGGCGCGACGCTGGTGGACAAGAGCAATGTGGACGCGTTCGTGAAGGCGAACGCGGCGGCGACTCCGAGCGGCAACTAGAGAAGTCCCAGAAGACAATCTGAGCCGCAGATGAACGCAGATCAACGCGGATAAAAACCATTTGCTTCAGCTGGGAGAGGACAAGCTGAAGCTTATCCCACATGGCAAACCAATGACTTGCAGCCGCACGTGGGGCATGCTTCGGCTTGCCCAGGGAGTTTTTCAGCACTGAGGCGTGCGCCACGCGGCTCTACAGAGGGATCTCGAGGCGGGTTTCGGAGCCGAGCCACAGGCGGTGCGCGAGAGATGGGTCGGGAGGGGCATCGAGGAGAACCGGCCTCAGCAGCAGGATGACATCGGTGCCGAGCCGGTTGCGCTCGTTGTCGCGCATGGCGTTCCCGATCAGCGGAAGCCGCGAGAGCAGGGGAATGCCGGTGATCGACTTGGCGTCCGTGACGCTCATCAGACCGGCCACGATGGCCCATTCGCCGTCGCGGAGCCGCACGCGGGACTCGATCTTGCGGGTCCCGATGACGGGAATTCCGTTGGACGAAGCGCCGGTGAGGGTCTTGAACTCGGCGGTCACCTCGAGCGAAACCTCCTCGGTTCCGTGAACGTGCGGCGTGACCTTCAACACCAGTCCCAGGTCCTCGAAGTTGAACGACGGGACGTTCCCCAGAGCGCCGGCCGACGTGGTGCTCGTCGACGTGGTGCCCGTCGAGCTGGCACTCGTCCCTCCCCACGCTGTTTGCGGTCCGGTGACCCCGGCGCCGGCGGTGTTCCAGACGGCGATGGCAACCGGGTCGCCGTTCTGGTAAGTCGCACAGCCCCGGCCGTATGTCCCGCCAAAGCCGGAAATCACGATTTGCGAATCCGACCAGGACTGATAGCCGAGGGTCACGGAGTCCGATCCGAACCCGGCCTCGAAGAGCGAGGGGGAGGCGTCGCAGGGGCTGCGGAAATCCCAGAACCGGAAGAAGTTCAGATCCGCGAAAGAACCTGCCGCCGGCAGCGTTGAGGGCGCTGGACCGAATCCGGAACCCTGCACAACGATCTGGAGGTCCTGGCCGGTTCCGGAGAGCTGGACGGACGAGATTAGCGGCGTGGCGGCGGTAGTGGGCACATTGCCGCCCCACGTGCCGCCGGCCTGGGTGAGCGAATTCCACAACGAGATGACGACTGCATCGCCGGGCTGACCTCCGAAACCCGAGACCGCGATGGCCGAGTCGGTCCAGTATAGGAATGTCAGTCCGAACGCGTCGCCGGTGTATCCCCATTCAGCCTTCTGGGCCAGGTCGGCAATGGCGAAGTTGGACACATCCCCGGTGAAGGTGAGCGCGACCGTGGGGTTGCCGAACCCGCTGCCGCTCAGGAGCAGCGAGTAGTTCCCCGGACTGCCGGCCCACTGCACGGAGGAGACAGTGGGCGTCTGCGTTGTCGCGACGCCCGTAAAGGTCGTAATGGAGCTGAAGGGAGTTGCAGAGTTCCCCATCAACTCGCCGGTCAGGATCGGGTATTTGTTGCCGACGTGGAAGCTGGCGGCCTCGCCATCGAGGGACCGAACCGAGCTGTCCAGCAGAGTCTTGGCGGACGACTTGGCCATGCTGGCGAAGATCTGCGAGTTGGCGATTCCGACGCCGAACATGATGGGATTCAGATGGGCGACCTCGGACAGCGGGATGGCGCTGCCGAGCTTCGCAAGCAAGCCCTGCAGTTGCAGGTTCCCGGGCTGAAGAGCGGCCAGGGCCGCGCCGCCTATGAACGAGATCGGGAAGTCACTGGGCAGGAGGAGGCCGTAGGAGAGCAGACTGGAGCGATCCACCTCGAGAAACTGCATTTCGATCATGACCTGCGCGCGGCTGTGCGCCAGTTGCTCGAAGAGTTCCCGCGCCGAACTGACTCTCGAGATGCGATCGCGGATGAGGACCATGCGGCGCTCGGTGTCGATCGAGAGCTTGGCGATATCGAGGGCCTGCTGGACGGCGCGGCCGACTTCCTGAGCGTCCTGGGCGGTGAGGGCGTCGGGGATGGGGACCGTCACCGCGACGGTGGGCTCGAGCGCGACGCGCTTCGCCTGAGTGTCCTTGGCCACCATGATCAGGTGCTGGCCGATGGGGAAAACGAAAGACCCGGTGGCGGCTTCGAGGGCGCGCAGCGCCTGCCGGTAATCGGCATTGTCGAGGTGCAGGCGGCGGGTCGGGCCGGCTTCGTACTCGGGGTCGAAGGCGGCGCCGAGGCCGAAGGCGGCGGCGGCTTGCGAGAACATGGCCTTGGCGTCGCCGCTGAGGTCGAGCGACTTGACGCCCGGGGAGGCGTCCAGCTTGGGCGGCGGCCTCATGCGGCGCAACTCGGCCAGGTCCGCTTCCGCGATGGCGGTCGAAAAGCCGGGCGGCGGGGCGGCCTGGAGCGGCTCCAACGTGGTCCTGCCGGAGGCGTCCGTGGCGGGCATGGCGTGGGCCTTGAGGGCGGCGCGGATCTGGAGAGCTTGCGCGCGCGCGCGGTATTCCGGGTGCGAGGGGTCCTTGGCAGCAGCCTCGGAATAGAGGAGATAGGCTTGGACGACTTCTCCGAGGCGCTCGGCCTTGCGGGCCTGGCGGTAGAGATCGGAGGCCTTCGGCTCGGCCGCCAGCAGCACCGCGGCTGCGGCCAGGCACACCGACGCAATTCGACACACAGACACTCAATGGGATGACGAGCGGGCGGGGCGAAGCGTGGAGGGGGGAGTCGGGGGAGCGGGTTTGCGTGGTGCGAAGGACCGCGCGGCTCAGGCGGTTTGCCGCGCGGGCGGCCGCCCGGGGCGGCGTGGCCAGCGAACGTCTACGGATCGGGCGTGATTCGGCCAAGTGGCGCACGAGCTATTTTGCGGTAATCCCACTTTCCAGCCGCGTGTCGGTACGATGTGTGCCAGCGCCGCACAGATACGAACTCTGACGACTACTTCACCGGTTTCACCGAAAGCTTTTTCCCGCGCGGCGTATCGGCGATTCCGACCACCAGTCCATGACCGGTGCTGAAGACCTTGCCGTCGCGGCTGTATTCAGGCGCCATCGAGTAGTCTCCGACGGGAAGGTCAAGCGATTGGCTTAATTCGAGACCCCTCTCCCCACTGAATTCCCTCAACGACCCCGACAGGAAATCAATCTTAGGAGTGAAGCTCTGGCCAGTGCGCAGATTGGTCAGTACAAATTGAGGGTTCAGAGAGAGTCCCCATTGCTTGACCGAGTCTTGGCGCTCCCGAAATTTCAGCAGGAACGCGACGTGGTCTGCCCTGGCTACGACGCAACCGCGTTCCGGTGCCGCGCCAACCATGCTGGCTATTGGACCGCCGGGAGGGTTCAGGCTTTCGTAGAGGCCATCACCGATATGGAGAAATGCCTCTTCGATCGTGAAGCGGAGTTCTTCGGATCGGGCACGGCCATAGGTCTGTTTCACATCAGCAACGACGTCCGGCTGATCGAAGGGGAGAAGTCGCAGACAGAGGCTCCGCAGGTGGCCGTCTTGCGAAGGATCGTCGAACACCGTTCTCGCCGCGGCCAGGATCTCGCTGGACGAAGGCGACAGCCACGCATTGTCAAAGGGCAGGTTGGACGAGGGCGAGGCATCGGTCTGCACGGTCTGCCTAAGACTACGAAACCTGCTTAAATCGAGGAGGATTTCCGCGGCGGCGGCCCGGAGTGGCATCTCTGTTTTGGTATCGGACAGTGTTCGGACCAGGTACTTCGCTCGGGTGGCAGTGAAATCCGTGTCGCGATTGCCATTTGCGGGTTGTACAAAGTCGATAGGCGCTCGCCAGTCAGGGGCGAGGGAATAGCTTCTCAGTGCGATATCCGGGTCGTTCAGCGAACGGAGTTGCACCCCAAGGCGTTCGAGAATCGCGTCGCCCATTTCGTGACCACACGCCTTGTGAGCTTTCGACCGCTCATCCGTCAGCTTAATCAGCGCAGGTACATCGTCTCGTGTAGCGACCTTATCCAGCAACGTACGTATAGGCTGGACCCACTTCCAGGAAGCCAAGATCCTTGCTCTCACCTCCTGCAAAGATGGCAGCGCAAGGTCCTCCTCCTTCGTTGGGACCGACGCTTTTAGGAAGAACCCATACCCTTGTGCGACGTACGGGCCCGGATTGTCCCGCTGATAATACTCATGGACGTGCTCGTAGGCGTCGATCAAATAGACGCCCGAGGGCGGTACAGCGAAAGGTGACTTCGATGCCTCAGGATACAGCAAGTACGGCTGGTGAGGACGCCCATCGAGGAATAGCACGATCCGCTGGCCATCTTCCATCGGCCGAAAAAAGCCCGCGAGGAATTCAGAAAGCATGTCCAGTTTGTCGCCGGCGTGCAATGACCCATACACGGTGTCGGTGACCGTCACCGTAATCCGCTGCTTCGTATCCACCGACAAGGTTGCGATAACGATGTCGGTGCTCATGTAGGCCAGCGAATCGAGATCGTAGTGCGGTTGATCCATTGCCTCGGCCACGAAGGGCAAGAGCAGAACCGCGAGCACAGGGAGCAGGATCAGCCAACGAACAATGTGGCGCATATGTTGAAAGTCTAGCAACGGGCAGCACTCGTGTCGCCGCGGTCACCGCCGGCCGTGGGCGACATCCCGACCTGAACCCGCCGCCTCCTGATCAATGAATCGTCGTGCGAAAGGATGGCCCGATGCAGATCCTGCGCATGCGGTACTTGTAGGCGGTTCCGAAGATAACGGCAACAAAACGGGGTCGCCGGAAACCGCTATCGGGGCCAGTTGACGGGTTGTCCCCACCCCACTCCTATGCCGTTCGACGATGCGTAAGCGTCAAGGGATTGAGAACAACGGTAGGCGCACAGTCAGCGCCTATAGGGCGGAACCCTCGGGGCCGGCCGGCGCGAGACCTGTCCGCAGGAGTGCGGACACGGCACGCTGAGGCGTGCGCCACGGCGATGTATTATGGTGAATCCATATGACGCAAGCAGAGTTCGAGCTTCGACGAGAGAGGTTACTTCAGGCGCATGAGGATCTGATCGAACGGCGGAACGAGCCGCTGGCCGAATCGAACGGCTGGTTCCAGCGCTACCGCTATCCGGTGCTGACGGCGGCCCACGCGCCCGTATTCTGGCGCTACGATCTCGACGCGGCCACGAACCCGCTTCTCATGGAGCGCCTCGGCATCAACGCCGCATTCAACGTGGGCGCCATGGAGTGGAACGGCAACGTGATCCTGATGGCGCGGGTGGAGGGAGCGGACCGGAAGTCGTTCTTCGCCGTCGCGGAGAGCGCCACGGGCGTGGATGGATTCCGCTTCTGGGAATACCCGGTGACGATGCCGGAAGGCGCCGTTCCGGAGACCAACGTCTACGATATGCGGCTGACGGCGCACGAGGACGGCTGGATCTACGGCCTGTTCTGCGCGGAGCGGAAAGATCCCGCGGCGGCGCCCGGCGATCTGTCGTCGGCGGTGGCGCAGTGCGGCATCGCGCGGACGCGCGACCTGGAGTCGTGGGAGCGGCTGGACGATTTGCGGACGCCGTCGGCGCAACAGCGCAATTGCGTGCTGCACCCCGAGTTCGTCGACGGCCAATACGCCTTCTACACGCGCCCGCAGGACAGCTTCATCGAGGCCGGCAGCGGCGGCGGAATCGGGTGGGGGCTGGCGAAGAACATGGAGCACGCAACGATCGAAGAGGAAACGATTCTGGACCGCCGCGAATACCACACCATCAACGAGGTCAAGAACGGCCTCGGCCCGGCGCCCATCAAGACGGAGCAGGGCTGGTTGCACCTGGCGCACGGGGTTCGCAACACCGCGGCGGGGCTGCGCTACGTCCTGTACTGCTTCCTGTGCGACTTGCAGGTGCCTTACAAGGTGATTGCGAAGCCCGGCGGCTATTTCCTGGCGCCCGAGGGCGAGGAGCGCATCGGCGACGTTTCGAACGTCACGTTTTCGAACGGCTGGGTGCGGCGCGGCGACGACGTTCTGATTTACTATGGCGCGTCCGATACGCGCACCAACATGGTCACGACGAGCGTGGAGCGGCTGCTCGATTACGTCCTGAACACGCCGCCCGATCCGCTGAGCAGCGCGGCCTGCGTGCAGCAGCGGATCGCGCTGATCGAGAAGAACCTTCGGCTGCACGGAGAGGAAGCATGATGGAGGCGGCACAGTTCAGGAGAGAGCTGACCGGGAACATCCTGCCGTTCTGGATGCGCCACACGGTGGATCGCGAAGACGGCGGCTTCTACGGCGCGGTCACTTGCGATCTGAAGGTGGTGAAGGAAGCGCCGCGGGCCGCGGTGATCAACGCGCGCATCCTGTGGACGTTCTCGGCGGCGTACCGGCTGCTAGGCAATCCCGAGTACCGCGAAATGGCCGACCGGGCGTATGCCTACATCCTCGACAAGTTCTGGGACAAGGAGTACGGCGGCGTCTACTGGATGGTGGACTATCGGGGCCATCCCATCTCCGAGCGCAAGCAGATTTACGCGCAGGCCTTCGCCATCTACGGGCTTTCGGAATACTACCGGGCCACGGGCAAGACCGAAAGCCTGGAGCGGGCGCAGCAGCTATTCCGGCTGATCGAGGAGAAGAGCCGCGAGGCGGTGTACGGCGGGTATCTGGAGGCGTGCAGCCGGGATTGGGGCGCGCTGGACGACCTGCGGCTGAGCGAGAAGGATCTGAACAGCCCGAAGTCGATGAACACGCATCTGCACGTGATGGAGGCTTACACCAACCTGCTGCGCGTGTGGAGGGATCCGAGCCTGGTGGCCGCGCAGAAGGCGCTGCTCGAAGTGACGCTGGACCACATCGTGGACGGCGCGAGCGGGCACTTCCGGATGTTCTTCGACAACCAGTGGAACTCGCTCACGGATCACATTTCCTTCGGCCACGACATCGAAGGGAGCTGGCTGATCTTCGAGGCGGCCGAGGTGCTGGGCGACCCGGAACTGTTCGCTCGCGCCCGAAGGCTGGCAGTCGAAATGGCTTTCGCCGTTTACGAGCAAGGCCTGGACAAGGACGGCAGTCTGTTCTATGAGGCCAATTCGAAGGGCGTGTTCATCGATCCCAACAAGCACTGGTGGGCGCAGGCGGAAGCGGTTGTGGGTTTCTACAACGCCTGGCAGCTTTCGCACGACGAGCGGTTCCTGGAGGCGTCGCGGCGGGCCTGGGAGTACATCGAAGAGCGGGTCGTCGATAAGGTGCACGGCGAGTGGCACGCGAAGCTGAGCCCG
>Ga0187864_10000012_pt1 | contig 195807 bp, 192 predicted proteins | sample June2016WEW_11_4_FD_132985 | JGI IMG/M metagenome (GOLD analysis project Ga0187864, IMG submission 132985) | Peatland microbial communities from SPRUCE experiment site at the Marcell Experimental Forest, Minnesota, USA - June2016WEW_11_40 | ecosystem: Environmental > Terrestrial > Soil >... | reverse complement strand
GGTGACTCAGGTTATTTGGAACTTGATGAAGTACGGTTAGTATAAGGGGAACGCGTTATGCGTGAATCAGTTTGTTCGTGACCTCGCCCGCGTTCTGAACTATTTGTTCTAGGTTCATCGTCCGGAGTTGCCTGTTCTGCATCAGAACCTTACCATCCACGATGGTTGTCGTGACGTTAGCCGCTGAGGCTGAATATACGAGGTCGGAGACTATTGTCTCCTTTCCATGAACAGGGTTCAGGTTCGGCATATTCCCATCAAGCATGATTATGTCAGCGCTCTTTCCTTTCTCGATGCTTCCTATCTCATCTTGAACTCTCAATGCCCTTGCGCCTTCAATCGTGGCCAGGTCCAACACTTTCTGGGCATTCAGCACGGTTGGATCCCATCGATGCGCCTTATGCAGCAGAGCGCAGACCTTCATTGTCTCGAACATGTCTAGAGAGTTATTGCTAGCCGCCCCGTCAGTTCCGAGTCCCACCGCGATTCCCGCATCAAACATTTCTGGGAGTGGCGCAACCCCGCCGCTCGCCAGTTTCATGTTTGAGACTGGGCAGTGGGCAACACTCACACCTGTCTTTGCTAGGAGAGCGATCTCGCTCTTTGTTAACCAAACACAGTGAGCCCCAAGCATTCTGTTGTCAAGCGCACCTATCTTGTCTAAGTATTCGACCACGCGTGCGCCGTGTTGTTGCTGTGAGTCTGCTTGCTCCTTGCGAGTCTCTGCAATGTGAATGTGGAAAATCAGGCTGTTCTTTTCGGCAAATTCCTTCGCCCAGAGCAACGTCTCGGCTGAACAGGTGTATGGGGCGTGAGGGCCTAATGCAAATCGTATTCTTGAACTTCCGAGCTTACGGAAGAACTCGTATAACTGTCGACTCTTCTCTTGTTCAGCTTTTGCCTTGGCGGGGTCGAACAGGTCTATGATTCCGTACGATAAGAACGCCCGGAGCCCAGACTCATCGACGGCTCGCGCAACATCCTCCAAGTGAAAATACATATCCATGAACGTGGTCGTCCCAGACATGATCATTTCCGCACAGCCAAGAAGGGCACCTTGGTAGCATGCCTCTCCAGTCAACCTGCCCTCGAGTGGCCAGATCTTCTTCTGCAACCAATCCTGCAACTGCATATCATCTGCATAGCCACGGAACAACACCATTGAGAGGTGCGTGTGCGTATTGATCAAACCTGGAAGGACGATCTTGCCCGCGCCGTCTACTTGCACATCAGCCGAGTCGGCTAGGCTTTTCCCGATATCCCTTATCTTCCCGTCACGAATGAGCACCGATTGATCACGCAGCACGTCCCGACTCTGATTCTGGGTAACAAGCCACGAACAATTCTTGATCAAAACCGACAAGATGCTTCGCGCCTAGTGTTAGGTTGTCAGGTTAAAAGCCAAACGATGTTAAGGAGAAGGCCATTTGAAATAGGCGTTTATGAGGTCTGGTCAAGATTCCATCGGGTATAACACACCGACCGTCCTTTTAGATTGTGAGAAAGCTTGCCTCGAAATAGACAGGTGCCGATTCCGCGGCAGCGAATCGAGACACTATCTGATCTAGTATTTGGCTTGGCGCTGTCGATAGGTGCATTGACTCTCATTGGAAAGACGCCGACTACACCTGCTGATATTCAAAGTGAGCTCCTCGGTTTCGGATTCAGTTTCATAATTCTGATTTCGGTCTGGCTACGCTATACTCGGATAATGTCTATGCTACCTATCGAAACTACGACAACTATGTCCGTAAACATCGTGCTCCTGTTTCTAGTATCAGTTGAGCCGTACTTGTTCAGTCTCGTTAGTTCACTAGGCGCTTTCTCTACGCTCTTCAATTATGCCTCAGTAGTTTACTCACTAGACTTAGCGGGTCTTATGGGGATTTTAGCGCTATTCAATCATTTGATCATCAAGGAAAGCAAATTGATACCAGCCGGTCTTATGGCTCGAGAAAGAAGAACTCGAAATGCCTTCCTAGTCTCTGCGTCTCTCTTCGCAGTCTCTACTCTTCCACAGTTCGCTTCATGGACAGTAGGAGGAACACCGTTGAGAGTGTTGTTCTGGTATGCGCCGTTGGTGTTAATGTGGTCTCTGCGGATCCCGATGATTCGGGAAGGAAAGAAATGATGGGGAAAGGAAGTACGATAGAGGCGGCGAGCATCGATCGCTCGTTTCTCGGACGAGCCGACGTGAAAGTGTTTTATTGTCCCAGAATTGAGTGCGGTAAGGCATAGCAATCAAGCGGAAGGAAGCTATTCTATTGAGCAAAGTGAAGGATTCATCTCTCGCCGCTCAGGGTGATTTGAAGATTGAATGGGCCCGTCTCCACATGCCCGTATTGGGAATGATTCAGGCTCGATTCGAGAAAGAGCAACCTTTTCGCGGGCTTTCGATTGGAATGTGTATGCACCTTGAGATGAAGACCGCCGTCTTAGGGGAAACCTTCCAAGCGGGCGGTGCGGTCATAGCGATAACTGGCAGCAACCCACTCTCAACACAGGATGACGTGGCGGCGGCCCTAGCAAAGTCAGGGGCCAACGTGTACGCCTGGAGAGGCGTGACCGCAGAGGAACATCACGAGAATCTACTTCGCGTGCTGGGGCATAAGCCTCGGTTGGTCATCGACGATGGAGGGGAACTCTCTGTCGCTATCCATACGGAGCAGAAAGCGTTGCTTTCTGAGATGATCGGGGCATGCGAAGAAACCACGACCGGCGTGCATCGTTACAAGGCCATGGAGAAAGATGGCTCCCTCAAATACCCCGTCATCGCAGTGAATGATGCCTACACGAAATTTCTATTCGACAGTCAACATGGAACAGGTCAATCAGCGTTGGAAGGCGTTATGCGTGCGACGAACATGCTCATTGCAGGCAAGACACTAGTAGTCGGAGGTTTCGGATGGGTAGGCCGCGGCATAGCCCTAAGAGCTAAAGGGCTTGGGGCAAAAGTCGTAGTCACCGAAGTGGACCCCGTGAGGGCCTTGGAGGCTGTGATGGAAGGGTATTCGGTGATGCCGATGAAAGACGCGGCAAGGATAGGCGACATATTCATCACTGCCACCGGCTGCAACCAAATCATAACCTCAGAGCATTTTGGGCAAATGAAAGACGGCGTAATCTTGGCAAACTCCGGCCACTTCGACGTCGAGGTCGACGTGAAGGCTCTACGCGAACAAGCAACCTCTGTTCGAACTGCCCGGCTGAATGTGGAGGAGTTCAAAATGAAGGACGGCCGACGAATTTATCTCCTCGCCGAAGGCCGGTTAGTCAACCTCGCTGCGGCTGATGGACACCCCGCCGAGGTCATGGATATGACATTCGCTAACCAGGCACTCTGCGCAGAATACCTCCTGAAGAATAAGGGCAAGCTGCAAGCCAAAGTATACGGAGTGCCCGTCGCGATCGATAAGTCAGTAGCGAGGCTCTGGCTCGAAAGCCACGATATGAAAATTGACAGTTCATCTCAGGAACAAGCAAGGTACCTTGAGTCGTGGCGTTAGGTTCCTAACTGAACCTACTTGGCGTGAACTGACGTCGCGTAGCGGAAGCGAACCACGGACATGACGTGCTGTCTGTTAAGTTTAGTTGTGCTAGGTTAGCGGTTGGTACTAGGCGAGCAGTCGTTTGCTAGGCAAAGAGGGGGTTGTCGTGCCATGGCGTATCCAATCGAGGTTGCTGTCACCGTCGCATTTGCGGCCATTATCGATAGCGTGCCCGAAACGGATCCAAAGTTGCCGTTCACGACCAAAACGATGTATTCACCTCCAGACCGGGCAACCCAGTTCGCTGATCCGAATGCGCCTGAATTGTAATAGAGCTCCACCGGGCCAGTGTCGCAGAACCAACGTTCACTTAACGATGAAGGAGTGACGATGTATAGGTCGAGTGAAGTGGGAGGGCCACCTGTTTCACTCCATGTCACGGTAAAGCGTTGGCCCTGCGTTGCATTGAACATAACACCCCAATACCAACAAGCCACGGCCGACGTTCCACCAAGCGAGAACGAGGAGGCTGGATATGTTTGGGCAGAAACCGAGGACGAAGCAAAGCTGACCAGAACAGCTAAGATTAGTACGTACGCAATTATGGATTTCGTGAGCCGCATGAGGATTTATTCCCGGCGGCTCCGATTTAAATCCTTAATCCTGGCAGCTTCGCTAATTCATTAGGCTTGATTAATCCGGCTTGTTTGAAGACTCGGCCAACTGATTCGGGGTGGCTGAATCGGGATTACTGGGTTCGGCAACGGCACGTGCAGGTAGATGTATACCGCGAATCCTAGGCCAAGGAAGGTCGCGACGATTACCAAGTAATCTGCAAGCCGCATTTTTAGCGTGACGATACTTGTCCGTTTCTCTGTAGCTCCAAAGGCTCGTGCCTCCAACGCTTCGGCGAGTTCGACGCTCCTTCGGATGGCGGAGATTATGAGTGGGATTAGGATTGGGACGTAGTTGCGTATGCGTTTCATGAAGTTCCCCTTGTCTAACTCTAAGCCGCGAGAGCGTTGGGCGTCGACAACCGTCTGTGCGTCTATTGCCATGGTTGGGACGAGTCTAACAGCAGTGGTGAAGGTGAACGCGATTGAGTAGGGAGCGTGGATTTGTTCCAACGCTAGCCCCAAGTCGTCTGCAGATGTTGTCATGAAGAATAGGGAGAATGCTGAGACGACGGCGAGGAATCTGATTGAGAAGGCTATTGACTGTACGATTGGAGTGCCGAAGATCATGTTCATGATGAAAATGAAGCCTCCGTAAATGAGTACGCCGCGCATTGACTGCAACCAACGTTTCACGGTCTTCGCGATCAGGACTATGGGAACCTGCATAAGAAAGACGATGAGGAGAGCGAAGATGTTTGTAAACATCAGCGCCGAGACGAAGAATCCGAGCATTAGAATGAACTTGCTTCGTGGGTCAAGTCTATGCATCGGGGTATCGAGTTTTGTGAACTTGAACCCTTGAACGAACTTAAGTGACAATCAAATCAACTCTTTAGGGGCCGCGTCGAGGCTTGGACTTTTTCGCTCATCCGTGCGACTACGAAGTCTTTGGCGGCGTATGCGTCGATGATTTCCGAAGGGGCGCCGAGGTCGGTTAGGTTCTTCATGAGGGTTGAGATCTGGGGTAGCACGAGGGACGCTTGTTGGACAAGCGTGGAGTTGGTGAGGATCGTCGTTGCTGGGCCGTCGCCGATGACCTTTCCATGGGATAGCAACACGACTCTAGGCTTGCATTCAGCAACGAATTCTACATCGTGTGTAACGATTACAATCGTTTTTCCCTGAGAAACAAGTTGCATGATGAAGTTCCTCAGTCGGTCCTTCTGAAGGTAGTCTTGGCCGATTGTTGGTTCGTCCATTATCACGTGTTTTGGGTCCCATACAAGAATCGCGCCTAGGGCTACGCGTTTCCGCTCTCCGCCGCTCAAAACGAAAGGCGAGGATTTCTCGTAGCGCTCCAAGTCTAAGGTATTTAGGATGGAGGTTACGCGTTTCGTAATGACATCTTCGCTGAAGCCGAAGTTTCTTAGAGAAAACGCTAACTCTTGGGCCACGGTTTCAGCGAATAGTTGATTGTCGGGGTTCTGGAAGATTAGTCCGACGTCTCGCGAAAGTTGAGCTACAGATTTCTTACGCGTGTTAATCCCGTCGACGGTTATAGTTCCTTTATCTGGCTTCAGTAGGCCGTTGAACATTTTTACGAGTGTTGTCTTGCCGGCTCCGTTTTCCCCCATTATCGCGACGAACTCACCATCATGGATTTCGAGGTTTGTTCCCTGAAGAACGTCGGGCCCATCTGGGTAATGAAAAGTGACGTTTTGGATGGAAATCATTTGGTCAAGAGCCTTCTAAGATCGACTGAGGCTTGTTCCACAGTGATAGGATTGGTTACATCGAATCCCTCCGTGCGTAGGAGATGGAATAGCATTGTAACTCTCGGAAGGCCAACTCCGATCAATCTTGCTCGGTCATTGTAAACCTCGCTCGGTGCCCCGTTTAATTCCACCCTACCACTGTCCATGACGATTACTCGGTTGGCATATCGTGAGACAATATCCAACCTATGTTCGACGAGTAGCGTGGTCAGCCCGATGTCATCGCTGAGTTTTGCTATAACGGCAACGATCTCTTCCGCCGATTTGGGGTCGAGGAAGGATGTGGGCTCATCGAGGACTAGGATGTTGGGTCGCATTGCAAGGATGCCCGCAATAGCCGCGCGCTGCTGTTGTCCCCCTGACAGCTCGTAGGGCGCCTTTTCGCGCAGGTCAAAGATGCCTGTAGCTCGCATGGCCCATTGAACCCGCTCGATCGCCTCCTCTCGAGGAACGCCCATGTTCTCCAGCCCGAATCCTACATCTCTCTCAACTGATAACGAGAAGAGTTGATTCTCGGGGTTTTGGAAAACAAAACCGACATGTGATGCTAGTTCCGCGGTTGTCTTTCCGCTCACGTTCACTCCATCAACTTCTAAATCACCAGTAAGGTCACCTGAGTAGAAGTTGGGAATGAGCCCGTTCAGGCACCTGCAGAGTGTCGTTTTTCCGCAACCGCTTGGTCCGGTTAGAATTACGAACTCGCCTTTCTCTATAGAGATCGAGACGTTTTCCATCGACGGCGATTCAGCGCCAGCATACTTGAATGAGAGATTCCTTGCTGAGATTGCCGGCACTGCATTTGCCTCTGCGGACTCGTCTTCTCATTCTTGGGTAATTACTCCAGTCTGAGATGGAGCCTGCGCATTACCCGAAAGCACAGTATTAGCCTTTGTCGGCTGCGTCAGGTAATCTCTGAGGAGCCGGAAAACGAGTTTAAGCGCTTGGTCAACTTCCCCCTTCACATTTGCCCCCGCCGCGGTGGAGTGCCCACCCCCCATCCCACCCATTTTGATCCCAAGAGGATTAGCTAAATCTCTTCCAAGGTGTAAGCCAGTCTCTGAAGTGAATTCACGGGTTGAACGAAAACTTACCGTTAACTCATCGTTTCTCTTCCCAGCAACTACCGCAAGGTGAGCGCCCAAAGCGATGAGGGCTCGCGCTGCAGAAGCATGGTAAGAGCCTACGTCTGACACCGCAACGACCCACTTGCCCATTCGTTCCATCCTCAAACGTTGCGCAGACTTCAACCGAGCAATTCGTTCCGAATCGTCCATCGAGAAGCGAGTAATCGCCAATGCAATTTCAGGGTCTGCACCGGCCTTGATGAGAGAGCAGGCGGATTGGAATGTACGACGCGTAGCGATCGTTAGGTGGCCCGTTTCGACTATCAACCCGGTCAGCAGCGCTTGACTCGCAGCCCGGTTCAGGGGCATGTGCAGTTTCGTGTGCATGTCAAGAATCATCTCACAAGTTGAGGTGGCCTTGTCGTCACAGATGACGAAGGTCGCTGTTTTTGCGTTGTCCGGATGGGGCGCGTGGTGGTCGATCATAACCAAAGGTTTCCCTGAGTCAAGAACCGGGCCTTTGAGATTTCCAAGCTGCTGTAATGTATTAGTATCGACCGTTACGATGAGGTCGACAATCGACGGATCTGGACTCTCCACAACCTCCAAAGCGACCGTTTTTAGAATTTGATTAGATAACTTGCTCACGCCATCCGGCGAAGCAAAGTTCACGGTGAGTTTTCTGTTAATCCGTTTAGCGAGGAGAGAGAACGCGTAACCGGAGCAAACAGCGTCCGGATCGGCGTTTTGGTGGCCGAGTACGAGTACTGAATCAGCGCTCTTGAGGAGCGTGACTAGGCGGGCGTATCCAGGCAAAGTTTGAGCTCCCTTGCTTTCGCTTCCGCCGCCGAAAACGCCAAATCAGTAGCATCATCAACTAAGGGGTCCACATCATCGTTCCCGCTTGCCAACTCAATTGCGATGTCGACAGAGAGCATCAACGGCTTGTCACCGATCGCTTCAATCATCACATCAAGGTCGCTGAGGCGCTTGAGTGGTATCTTAGACATCAAATGTTTACGTGCCGCATCTTCGGCTGCGAGACACATCTGTTCAATTTCCTCGTCAGTTGGGGCTCGAATCAATTCGATAGTCATTTTCAATCCCTACGTTGCCGAAGTAGCTTGTAGCCAAGCACCCGGGGGAGTTGTTACTGCTGCGTCGGGGGTCTAGGTCCTTGAAGTCGTTCTTGGAGTTTCTCTTGAACTTCCTTCAGCCGCTCTTTTGTCCGGTCTTCCTGTTTACCCAACACCATAACTCGTGTTGCGAGTAGTTCCTTCCTTTCCTTTAACTCAGTCAGTAGCGTCTGTCGATTGGACTTGACGAGTATGCTACCGACGCTTTTGTAAACTGGTGTCTCATCGGTGGACTTCTCAAGTTCCGCCAACGCCTTATCCGTCTCGTTGAGCTCAAGCTCCAGTTGTTGTTTCTGGGACGAAACGGATTGCATTGTTTGTTGGAGCTGTTGTAAACGAACTAGTTGTTCTTGGACTTGAGGTGGCAGCTCAGCTTCTTCGCCCAAGACAAATCCCTTCAGAATTCAAGAATCTGCGTACCCATAGACGGCGACCTATTAAGCATTTCAGACCCCGGGCACACTCACCCGCGAACTCGACACTTCCATCCGACTCTCAGCTAAAATAACGATCATGAATCGGCTGGTTAGGATGCAAGACGACTAGCTATGACTTCGATGAAGATCGTGCCGCAACTAGAGAAGCATGTCTGAGTTTTAATCTCGGATCCTCGTGAACTATTCCGTCCTGTATGGTGACCATTCATGCCAGACCTTCTTAAGAAAAACATAGAGAGCGACGAAGAGACGGGGACGACGAGTGGGCTTCTAAGCTATTCCAATGCTAAGGTAACCCTGCCAAACAAGTTCGCCACAACAACTGAACTGAATGCAACAAGGCTGGTAGGGCTAAAGCAGGAATTTCCAACCGAGATTATTGTCGCGGGTAAACTGATCTATCCGGAGACCTTGAAGCGGATTCTGAAGGAGGAAGAGTTTCTCAAGGAATTCTCCAGACGGCTAGCCCGGGAAACGGGTGCTCACGAAGATGCGCTGAGCATGCTGTTTTTAGTCCTGAAAGGGGAAGCGGCTCTTACAGAGTCGGCGGACCTGCGCACAGTGCTCGACCTCCAATATTTCGCGGACATGGACGTTATCACGGTCCAGCAGAGCCCGGGGGTCTCTCCAGCCGACTTTCTACGCCTGTACAAATTCGCTGAGAGATGGGTGGACAACAGGGGTTTGGATAAGCCAATCATGCCTGTGCTCTCACCCGCGGCCACATCCGATGATTTCGAGAAGAGTCTGAACCCGTTACTGAAGAGGGGGGTGAAAGCCCTCGGTTTCGATATGAGGGGTGGATTCTACTATCAGGCGCTTCGTTCGCTAGAAGCGGCCAAGAAGAAGGACCCTGAACTTTGGGTCCACGCATTCCAGATTCCACCTAAGATTCGCTTCGCGAGAGTGTATCTCCGATGCTCCGAGGGAATGATGCTTCCATTCTTCGGAGTTGACAGTTTCAACCGATGGGTTGTCCCGCCACCTCCCGTCCCACTTACCAAGGATAAGATCAACATGTTCGACTCCACAAACTGGGGCGTATTCAAACGGAAAGAATGGAACCACGAGTATGGCGCACGTCTGAGCTGCACTTGTCCGATGTGCAACAAGCAACGGCTACCAACTTTCTTTCTCGGGCAAGTTCTAACCGTATTGGGGCGAAGTAAGGTGCATGACCATTACGCGCAACGAGAACAGCTTTCGGCGTTGGCAGGGCATGTGAAGCGTGGAAACGTGAAGGGCTTTGTTTCTAGAAAGAAGTACCCGAATGACTTTCTCAAACAAACTTCGACTACGGAGACAACGGCTGACTAAACCTTCCCCTCGGTCATCTTTGTCATCAACGCGGGAAGGTTCACTTCTGACTTGGTTCTCCAACCCAGAGCCATGACACCCGCATCATCTTCATCAAGGTAGCCAGTCCTCAGAAAAACATCTACCAATGTAGCCGCTTTCCAACGACCGTACTTGAGCGCGATCACTTTCTCAACGTCGTCGCGTGGGGCCTTACCTTGTTTAGCTACTAGATATGAGATCGCGCCGCTTAGCGCGGCTAGGTTATCGATCCGCCATCCAATCATCTTGGCTTCCTTCAACCCAAGCGAGCCTTTCAGAGCCACGTAGTACCTAGCTTCGTCCATTGAGACGGGTGTGCCCGCTTCAGTAGTCTGTACCGTAGAGGGCTCTGTTACTTTCTTAACCTCCAAATCTAGTTCCGATAATAGCTGGTTGAGTTGTTCAAGTACCTGTTCATAGTTCTTGCCAACTTTTTCTTTGAGTTCCCATTCTCTGGCGCCGGGCATTTTTCCGCGGCGGAAGACTAGTAGGTGAATTGCACGTTTCAATTTGTCCGAATAGAAGCTCTTTGTTTCTGTTTGTTCCATGAGGTTATGCCTCGTTGGGGATGGGTATGGGGAAGCTGGTCCCGCCCTCTAGCGGTTTTTCAGTGGGCTTTTCGGTTGGTATCAATGTAATCTGATCGCCTTCGAGTTGTAAGGTGGCGTAACCATAGGTGACTAGGAAACTCACGAAGTATGCACGTTGTACTGTTTCCTGGTGATTTGGTCCCTTGACAAAGCGCCAGTAGTCTACCGCCTTTTGATCGGTGCCGTGGAATTGTCGCAGCTCGTTCCATAATTCAGTTAATTGTTTCCCGAATTCCTCATCACGGATTCCAAGTCCGGTCAGAGTCCCGGAATCGGCGGTCTCTGGGTTCTTTCCACGTTGGTACGCTCGTCGTTTCCACCTTTCTTGAATCGGCAGGAGGAGGTTCCAGTAGTCAAGGCCTGCAGAGATTGTTTCGTTCGTAAGTTGTTCCAATTCAGTAATCGGATGCCAACTCTGCAGGAAAACTTCGGCAAGTCTTTTCTCGCTCATTCTTTGGAACTTCTTTGCCACAAATTCTGGTTCAGCGTAGAGAGCGCTCGATTGGAACTTCAACTGGGTATTTTGCAGCCTGACAACCTCGGAGAGGCGGTTTAAGGCGTGGGCGTCGAGGCAGTGGTCCTCAAACCCTTCCCAGTGAGGGAAGTATTGGCGTAATGTCTCAACGCCAAGCTTGACATCGAGGAAGAAGGGGTTGAATTTCCTTCCTTCAATGGCGTCACAGGTTTCGATTACTTCCTTCAATTCTCTTCTCCCTGCGGCTAGAATTTTGCGCCCGCCTTTCGCTTTCGGCTTCTCGGTCATTTCTACTTCAACTCACTAACTATCGACGATCCGCCCACATTCTGGACCACGATTACGTGGCTTTTGTCGGTCACGTGCACTTGCCCAGGTGTAATCGCTACGTACTGACCTTCAACCATAGCTGCTGCATTTGACATAATCAGTTGCGTAACTGATTCACGGTTCTTTGGGTCCATGTGGACATCAAACTCGTCTATCGCCCTGAAGGGGGACGTTATGTGTTGTTGCAATGCGAGTAGGAACGCCATCATTGCAATGCTGCGCTCCCCTCCGCTCTGGGTAAACGCGTCAAGGGCTGTGGGTTTGTTTCCCTTGTAACCTACCAATATCTCCAGTCCGCATTTTTCGATATCTCGTGAAGATATGAGTCGGATTGAACCGGTTGCGCTAACTGATTTGAGAATCTCAGCGTACCGGCCAGTCAATTGTTCCAAAAAGTTTGCTAAGACTTCACGCCATCTTGACAACCGCTTATCGAGTTCGGAGAGAACTTCTTGCCGGCTCATGGCCACTTGGTCGGCTTTGAGCTTCAAATCTTCGTAGACTTTTGCATATGATGAGTACATGCGCTCGACGTCTTCAGAGAGTGCAGCCAAGGGTTTCATCTGTTCCTCGACAGCGCCAATTTCGAGCATGATGTCGAAGGTTTTTCTGGGCGACCCTGCCTGTGCACCGTTTTTCTCTGCTGAGGCAATCATCGGGTCTAATTCTTCCTTGGCTAGGCGAACCTGTGCTTGTAGGTCCGCCACGTCCTCCATCAAGAGCTTTCTCTTGAATCCGGAAACCTCGTACTCAACGTTCGTATCGATAAGGCGTGTGAGCGCATCCTCCAGGCGCCCGCTCGCATCAACGATCTTCTCGCCGAGGGCCGACGCCTTCTCTTTTTCTCTTTGAAGTTTCTTTTGTGATTCCCCGGCAGTCTCTTTCCAAGAGAGCTTCAATTTGTCTAGGTCTTGAAGTTCTGGTGGCGGGGTAGGTTCTGTTGATGCTATTTCAGTGGAATGGAAGTGACTGAGTAGGTTGGTCGTCCATTCTATATTGAGTTCTTGGGTCGTAATCTGTTTGACAAGTTCGACCCGTTGATCTTCTAATCCCATTCGCCCGAGGTTCAGCTCGTCATATTTTGCTTGGCGCTTTTTCTTAGAATCTGCCAATTCCCGAATTTTGTTATCGATCGATTGCAACGCTCTTGTTTTCGACTCTATTCTCTCTTCAATATGTGCCAAAGAGTCTTTTTTCTTCTGTATTCTGCTCCAAAGCAACTCCTGCTTCAACGCATTCAGCTTAGTCTCAAGTTGTTGCTTCTGGAGGTAGCGATCATATTCACGTTTCCAAAAATCGTGTGTTTCCTTGGTTGATTCTAGGACTTGTACCAGCGACTGTTCTTCGCTCATCACGCTTTCCAAACGCTTTCGAGCGTCTTGCACTTCTTCGCGGTATGATTGAAATCCCACTGCTTCTTCAAGCATTTTCAATTTATCTTGGGGACTTACTGCAGCGAATCGGCCGACCATGAATTGATGCATGATTACGAGGATGTTGTCAGGGTTTAGGCCTCTGGATTGCAGAACGTCGGTAACTGCGGATTTCGCTACGGGTTTGTTTTGGAGGAGGTAGTAGTAGGTGCCGTTGCCTTTGATTACTCTAGTAACCGTTACAAGGTCGGTGTGGAAGTGTGGGAAAGGTTTCTTCTCGCCGCTGTTGTCGAGAATTAAAGTTACTCTGGCTTCGTCTGTTCCCCACTTTATGAGGTCGCTTAGTCGCTTCGATCTCTCCGTGTATGCCTGTCCTAGGACGACTGAGATGGCGAGTAGGATTGAGGATTTGCCCGCGCCGTTGGGTCCGCAAATTAAATTGAGCCCCGGTTCTAGTGGGACGTAGGAATTTTCGTAGGACATGAAATTTGTTAAGACGACGCCCTTTATCATCGGACCCTAGCTACCATTTGAAATCTAGGTGCGTTCCGCTTCGTAAAAAACGTTCAGGGCTCCACGGTTCTGCAACCCATATCGAAGATTATCTGATTATCGTATGGGTTGAGTTGCAGCTTCTTCAAGTGCGGTTTCATGAGCGCGCATGCTTCGTTCGCGTTGCGCCGTTACAACAAAAACATGACCATTGTCATATCATTTTCGTTGTAAGAATCCTCGTCGCCATCGAGTGATCTGGACACAAGTGCCTACGTTTAAATATCCTGAGGGCTTGTCGGGTGCCTCGGCGGGAGTGACGGAGTCAGTTTGCGGAGGCTCGGCAAAATTCTTCACCTGTCGAAAAGCCGCAGCCTCATAGTAAAGTGCGAAGAAGCCCGCTTTGTTAAACTCGGAACGCGAACCTGCGACAGTAAGCTCAAGGAAATTGGGAAAGTGCAAGACTTTTTCGGACCGGTATCAGCTCCTTACGTGTCTATTAGGCCGGCAAGTTCTTCGCCCGCAAAACTCGTCCACCGCATTGTTTACTCCCTCGATTAGATTAGAGTAGATGAGATAGTGTCGGAAGAACCCGATGGTGAATTAGGGGAATCGCTGCAGGCTTCCTCTAAGATCCGGGTTTGTCCAGAATGTGGTGGACCAAAGCTGATGCGTGACTACGAGGCCGCGGAGATTGTGTGTATGGCATGTGGTTTTGTTATCGACGAGAAATTAGCTGACACAAGGCCCGAATGGCGGGCCTTTGACGACGACCAAAAGAAGAGCCGAACGCGCGTTGGCGCTCCAATCACTTACACGATCCACGATAAGGGTCTCTCAACTATTATCGACTGGCGTGACCGACGTGCTCTTGGGAAAAACGCGACTGCGACTCAGAGACTCGATTTGTATAAGTTGCGCAAGTGGCAGAGTAGAGTTCGAGTGTCCGACGCAACAGAGCGAAACCTCGCGGTCGCACTGGCCGAACTTAGCAAACTCGCTTCAGCTCTCAACGTTCCGAAGAATATCCTTGAGACCGCTTCTGTGATTTATCGACGTGCCATCAAGAAACGCCTCATTCGTGGGAGGTCGATTCATAACGTCACCGCCGCAGCGATTTACATGAGTTGCAGACAATGCGGTGTCCCTCGGACGCTGGATGAAATTGCGGCCTCCTCAAGTCTCAACAAGAAGGATGTAGGTCGAAGTTACAGATTCATGGTCCGAGAGTTAGAGGCATTTGTGCCCCCTTCGACCAGCAGGAATTACGCTGCGCGGTTCAGTAACAAGCTTGTCATCTCGGGAAAGGCTGAGGCCATCGCTATCAAGATACTGGAGATTGCGAAGGAGATGAAGCTGACGAGCGGCAGGGGTCCCACAGGGATCGCCGCTGCAGCAACCTACATCGCCACGGTTTTGACGAATGAGAGGAAGACTCAACGGGAAATAGCGGAAATAGCTAACGTTACTGAAGTTACTATCAGAAATAGGTACAAGGAACTGCTGGAGCGGCTCTTTATCGAAGTCCCTCTCTAGCGAGTTCTTCGATTACCGGTTTGTTTTTCGGCTTAGTTTGGACGTTTCACAAAGTCCGAATTCGAAGGTTACTCCGTCAATCTGCCAACTCTTAGTGTAGTAGGGTTGGTGCACTTTCACTTCGTCTGCCGTTATTTTGAGTTGTTTGGCTCGTACTTCCCCTGCGATGTAGCTGCGCTTCATTTTGAGTAGACTCGCCTCCTTCTTTGAGGGCGTCACAACGTAGGCGTGGACGAAGGAGTCCACTTTCAGATCCATCTCCTTACGCATCTGTTGCATTCTTCGAACCGCGTCTCGAGCTAATCCCTCAGCTAATTCACTCTTTGACAGCTTGAGGTCAACTAGAACCGTGCCGTCTGAGAAATCCGCCTTTGCGAATCGATTTGAATCGGTGAACTTTGAGAGTGAATTCTTTGAAACTAGTTTAAGGCGGCGGGTATTTGCTTGGTCACGCAATAGGGTTGCGTATGTCTTCAGTGCGTTCCTGAGGACCTTAGACTCGCTGGTTACCAACACCTGCGGGACGGGTTGTCTTTGTTTCAGGCTTTTGCCCATTCTAACTACGGCTACAGTGGAGATGACGGTCTGGGCTGCTTTCATTTCCTCCTCTAGGGAATCAATTATCCATTTTGAGTTAGGTTGGGGCCATTCGAGAAGATGCACTGTCTCGGGGTTCTTTGGCTCAGCGTTCCGAAACATGTGCTGATAGGCCGATTCTGTGAGGTACGGAATGATCGGCGTTAGCATGATGAGGGCAGATTTGAGGGCTGAATAAAGCGTCGCATATGCGATCTGCTTGTCTCGTGTTCGCTTCTCTACCCAGGTCCGGCGTCTAACGTACCTTATGTAGGTGTGGCTGATGTCCTCAATGAGAAATGTTTTGAGTTTACGCAGTGCTTCGTGGACCTTGTAATCGTCCATAGACGAGGTTACTTCTTTGATGGTCCGGTGGGTTCGACTTAGCAGCCACCGGTCCTCCGGCCGCAGGTTCTTCCCCATGCGCTTCAACGAAAGCTCTGCTGGGGCAAACTTATCCAAACTCATGTAGGTGCTTGCGAAGACAAAGGTGTTCCATATGGTGCTAAGGTCGCCTTGGTGTTGGCGAACCGCGTCCCATGAGAACTGTAGGTCTTCCCAAAGTGTCGCTTGCAGTACGTAGTAGCGAAATGCGTCTCGGCCAAATTTCTCAACGACCTCGTTAGCCGATACGAAATTGCCCAGCGACTTATGCATCTCACGGCCTTGGGCGTCAAGTGCGAAGCCATGCATCAGAACGGTCTTGTAGGGGCACCTCCCCATCGTGACTACTCCATGTCTTAATAGTCCAAAGAACCAAGCGGTTATCTGGTCGCGTCCCTCGGTTATGAAATCCGCGGGCCACCAGAGTTTGGTTTCCTTTACATTCGCAGGGTGACCTAGGCATGCCAGTGACGCGCCTCCAGATTCGAACCAGACGTCGATGACATCCTGTACTCGAATCATTTCTCCGCCACAATCGCAGCGTAACTTGATTGCATCTACCCAAGGTCTGTGTAGAGTCGGCAGGTCGACCTTGGAAACCGCGCAGTTGAGAAGTTCCTGCTTTGAACCGATAATCTTGTCTTTCCCGCAGGATGGGCAACTCCATACTGGGAGTGGGGTGCCCCAGAATCGTTGTCGAGAGATGACCCAGTCCTTTAGGCCCTGAAGCCAGTTCTTGAATTGATTTGCCCCTGCCCATGTAGGAATCCAGAGCGTGGAGTCTACTTCCTTGATGAAGATGTCCTTCAGTTGTGCGATGTGTATGAGCCACTGTTTTGTCGCGCGAATTATCAGTGGAGTCTTACAGCGCCAGCAGACGGGGCTGCGGTGTTCAATTTCTCCGGCATATAGTAGGGCTCCAAGAGACTTCAGATCATCAATGATTTCGGGATTAGCGTCCCTGACAGATTTTCCTGCATACTTTCCCGCCTCAGAGACGAATTTGCCTTGGTCGTCGACGAGCATGACTACAGGTAGGTTGTTTCGCATGCCAACTTCATAATCTTCTTCGCCGTGCCCGGGTGCCGAATGAACACACCCGGTTCCCTCTGTCAAGGTGACGTATTCTTTGCTGAGGACGACGCGGTGCCCATTCTGCATGTTGAGTTGGGCGGGCACGAGGTTCTCTAGTGGGCCTCTGTACCTAAGCCCTTCCAATTTGCTGCCTGGGAAAGAGTCTAAGAGTTCGAATGATCGGCCAGTTTCCTTCTGAACGGCTTCTACGCGTTCCTTTGCGAATATGTAAATTTCGCCGTCAGACCTAATCCGAGCATATTGGAAGTCAGGGTTCACCATGACGGCAGTGTTTGATGGCAGCGTCCATGGGGTGGTTGTCCAAATTAGGATGTACTCATTCGGCCTATCGAGAACCGGGAATTTTACGTATATCGATGGGTCACGGAGCATCTTGTATTCTAAGACAACTTCGTAATCAGAGAGGACGGTCTCGCATCGCGGGCACCAGTGTACGACTCGTTGGCCGTGTTCGAAAAGCCCTTTTGACCATGCTTGTTTTAGGCCCCACCAGTCGCATTCAATGTAATAATCCAAGTGCGTCATGTAAGGCTGGTTCCAGTCCATCCAAATTCCTAGATCCTGGAACGCGCTAGTCATCGCAGCCGCATTTGTTTCAGCGAATTTCTTACACTCTAAGATGAATTGTTCTAAGCCGAAGCTCTCAATCTCTTTCTTGGATTTAACTCCAAACTTCTGCTCTATCGCCAATTCGATGGGAAGTCCGTGGCAATCATACCCGGGTTGATCTCTAACGTTGAATCCGCGAGAACGTTTGTATCGGATCACGGTATCTTTGATAACCTTATTCCAAGAAGTGCCAATGTGTGGTGTGTCGGAGCTTGGAAACGGGGGTCCGTCAAGGAAATAGAACTTCTCGCCACTTGACCTAACTTTCTTTACTAATTCATAGGTGCGGTCGCGTTCCCAGGCTTCCCGGACCTCAGCTTCTACTGCCTTGTGGTCGTATTGTTTTGGTAATTCACCGACATACTTGCTCTTTGCTACCAAGCTTGATCAATTTCCAGAAATATTACCGAATGGCTTTGCAGAGATGCCGAGAATAGGTTCAGAGCTCGAGTTTCCTCGTATAGTAGAGCTACTGTGCGATTTCCCGGTCACCTTTCACGGACGACACCATTCGCCTCCCCCTCCGATCTACAACTTATTTTAATCTAACGTCTGGGCTTTCATCTTACTTACCGTTTGTGGGCCCAGCCTTTGTTAGAGTAGGAGCGGTCGGTGCTCCGCCATAGCTGCTGTCACGCGTCAACATGAGTCGCCCTATGAGCGCAACACATGTTTCTGACCAAGTACCAAAACCAAGACTCACCCTCTGAGCTTATTGCTCCAGGCGGTGGTACGAGACTCATGCCTTACCAATTCAAGTTCGACCTGACACGGCTATCCAAATCGTTCTTCACTGGAATCGTAGTGGCCGCTCAAAAGAGAAGTCTGCACAGAAGAATTGGAGAGGCGACTCTGCGACTTCTTGAACGATGCAGAGTTCAGGAGATTACAGGGTTAGATTTTGCTCAGGCGCTGATGCTCCTCGAAGACTTGATAGATATACAGACTAAGAATTTCATCAACCGGGAAAGATTCGTAAGAACCTCGAGGCGAGTGCTACTGCTTCCTCACTGCTCAAGGAAGCATATGGACAATCGGTGTAAAGCTGTCTTCGATTCGAAGATTCCCTCGTACCGCTGTTCTCACTGTTCACCCGATTGCTTGGTAAACCAGGCGACACGGGCTGGGGAGGAGAAAGGGTACGATGTTTATGTCCTGCCGGGTGGGTCATGTATCCATCAGATTCTGCAAAAAGGCCGTTATGAGGCGCTTGTGGGAGTCGCCTGCGGCGCGGAGATCAAGCTCGCTGAAGGGCTGTTAGAGAAGACAGGGCTGCCAGGTCAAAATGTGCCCTTAATCAGGAACGGTTGCGCCAATACAACATTCAACATACGCGCCCTCAAGAAAATACTGTAAGGTTCCAGAACAGGCAATCGTACAAGGAGGCTGGCCGCTTCTTTTGTGCCAAGATTGCGTATTCAGGGCTCACGTCTATGATTGGGGATCTTGCCTGTTAGCTTCAAGCTGACTTGCACATAGCCGCGATACTTCTTTCTACTGTACCAGGGCGCTTGGAGTATGATTGTTCTATCCCGTCCTTTCGTAACTGTGTAAACATTGGTCTGACGTTTCTTCATTAATCGTTTCAATTTAATCTGAGCAGCGTCTGGATGACAGTTCATCATGTTTGTACCGATTAGTTTCTTTCCTCCATCGGCACGATGGGATTGGACTGATTTCTTGTTCAGTTCCAGTATAACGCCCGCTGAATCGCAGACTGTGATTGAGCCTGGAAATTCCTCAACCCATTCATGTCTCTTAGAACTGACCAAAACTCATCTTCATGCTTCACGAGTTTTAGCGAATAAGAGTTGCTGCCGTTTTCAGATACTGAATGATTGTATCTGACGGGGCCTCGAGTACGAGGAGAAGGAAGAGAAGAAAGAATCGACTGCAAAGGGCGCACGGGAAAGGATCTGATATGACTAGTCGTGCTGGAGTCCAGTTGGCAACATTAATACAGAACGTTTCACAAAACGATTCTTGACAGTCTTGGCACACACGAAAATTAAACGGTCTGCCAAGGGTTGGCTCATTCTAATTCCAGTCCTGATCTTCTGCGTGTCAGCACTCTTCGCTCTCATACATCACTTTTACCGCTATGATTGGGCTGGCAGCCTCTGGTACTATACCGCCATCATCGCTGTCGTGGTCATATTCTGCGAATTGGTGCTCATCGCCTTCTCGTCGCCCCCGACTTGAGCCTATAGTCCCAGACGATTGGGTCGCTAAGCTCATCCAATTCGAACTGGAGCAATCGCACTTTGTTACGAGGCGTGGGTTAATGTTGAGCAGAGATCACAGAAGTTGCGGGGTTCATGAGAGTAATCTGTTGACCGCGTGTAGAAGTTCAAGTTCTCCACTGGTTTACTCGGATTAGTACGTGCGTTCTTGTGGTTGGTAACGCGTGATTTTAACAGGGCTGTAGTCAAGCCGGGGTCCGTCGGGTGTCATGTATGCCAGCGTGTGCTTCAGCCAATGTTCGTCATCTCGTTTTGGATAGTCTACACGGAAGTGAGCGCCACGCGATTCATTACGCGTGTAGGCGCCTAGTAACACAACTTCAGCCACTTCGAGCATAGACTGGAGTTCTATGACATTTACAAAGTTCATATTGTATTCCGGTGCTTTGTCTTCGACGTGCTGGTAGGCACGCTGCTTTAGAGCTCGTATCTTCTTCAGGGCCTCTCCCAGGCCCTGGCTGGTTCGAAATACATTAGCGTGCTCATCCATGGTTGCTTGGAGTTCCTGCTTAATGTCATATGGGTTCTCTCTGCCCTCGCCTCGAAAGATGCCGTCGTAAATGCGCTTCTCTTCCAATACTACGGCTTGCTGCGGAAGATCTGTAGAATGGTTTTGCATAGCATATTCGGCAGCCGCTCGCCCTGTCAGGGTTCCCCAAACTAGGCAGGTAGCCGTTGAGTTCGTTCCCAAGCGGTTGGCTCCATTAACTGTTATGCACGCTGACTCCCCGGCGGCCCACAAACCCTGGACCGGCGTGGCGCCGTCGATGTTAGCATGAATGCCACCCATAGTAAAGTGACACACATAACGCACTGGAATGACGGTTTCAATCGGATCGATCCCTCGCAGCTTAATGCAGACTTCACGGATATCCGACAGGCGTTCCTTGATTTTTTCAGCTCCTAGATGACGTATGTCGAGGTGCACGTATTCTAGGCCGCTTTCATCTCGGAAACCTCGGCCCTCTAGGATCTCACGTCCAATGGCGCGTGCGACTATGTCACGCGGACCGAGTTCAAGTTTTGTCGGCGCATACTTTTTCATGAAGCGTTCGCCTTGATTGTTGATGAGGTATCCGCCGTCGCCTCGTGCGCCTTCAGTGATCAGTACGCCTGAGGGCACTAGCCCTGTGGGATGGAATTGAACGAATTCCATGTCTTTGAGAGGAATGCCTGCGCGGTAGGCCATTGCGAGGCCATCCGGAGTGGAGGTGTGGGAGTACGTGGCGAATGCGTATAATCGGCCAGCCCCGCCAGTAGCTATGATTCCTGCTTTTGCTTTGAATGCGTGGAAATTGCCATTTCTGAGGTCAATGGCAGTGGCTCCATGGAATCCTTCCTTGTCAACGAGCAGGCTGGTCACGAACCATTCATGGTAAAATTCGATGTTCGGGTAGCGGAGGCATGTGTCGTAGAGAGTTTGCATCTCATAGAAGCCCACCCTGTCACCGGCGAAGCTCGCCCTTGGGAAGCTATGTCCACCGAACGCTCGTTGACCAAGCAGCCCGTCGCTGTCGCGGCTCCAAGGCATCCCCCAGTGTTCTAGCTGGTAAATTTCTTGAGGCGCGCTGGAGACTAGGCGTTCGACGGCGTCCTGGTCCGCGAGGTAGTCGCTACCCTTGATTGTATCGAAGATATGTGCCTCGTAAGAGTCGCCCCGGTCCGTACGAAGAACAGCACCGGTGCCGCCTTGGGCGCAAACTGAATGGGACCGCATTGCATGTACTTTGCTTATGATGCCGACGCTCAATTTCCCGTTGCTGGTTCGATTTGCTTCGATGGCTGCTCGCAGGCCGGCGAGCCCCGAGCCGATAATCAAGACGTCGTGAGTGATTGTATCAGTCACGGCCGAAACTTCCTTGGGCTTCGGCCTTCCGTTTGATAAGTTAAGGCTTTGTATTCGCTCTCAGTGGAACAACCAATTTTAGCCCAGTAATAACTTTGAACGATACTCATACCTTAATCATATAACTCTGTTCTCCGCGTCTCTGCTCAATACTACCTGAGGGTATGATTCAGTGTCTATTCAGGAACTAAGCTACGAAGACGCGCCACGAATAGTTGTAACGCCGCCTGGACCTAAGTCTAAACAACTTCTTGCGAAACAATCGCAGTTAGAAACTCGAGCCGTGACCTACAGTAAGGCTTTCCCGTTCGCGATCGATTCAGCTCGAGGTGCAACAATCAAAGATGTGGATGGAAACACTTTCATTGACTGGATGGGCGGCATCTGTGTGCTAAACGTGGGGCACAATAACCCTGCCGTGACTGCCGCTGTCAAATCTCAGATGGAACGGATTTGGCATTCGCTTGAGATTCCTACTGAGATCAGAATGCAATTCCTTGAGAAAATACACTCTGTTCTTCCAGGGAATCTGAGAGGGCGCGCGAAAACCCTCCTAACGGTTACAGGAGGAGACGCGTGCGAGGCCGCAATCAGCCTTGCAAAGCATGTTACGGGGAGAAGTACGATCATCGCGTTCGGAGGATCGTACCACGGGATACACCAAGGAATTGTGAGTCTAACCGCTAGCCGAGGATACCTGCGAAGTTCAGGAACGGTAAGACACGGAGTGTTCCACCTGCCCTTCCCATATTCATACCGATTCCCCTTCCCTGTAGAGCATAAAGGAGACGAGGGCAAGGTAGTTCTTGCATACCTGGAGAATTTGCTATCTGACGAACACTCAGGCCTTGATACCCCTGCTGGTATATTAGTGGAACCAATCCAAGGGGAAGGAGGATATGTTGTTCCACCAAATGATTTCCTTCCAGGGCTGAGGAAAATAGCAGACAAGTATCAAATCCCACTCATAATTGATGAAGTCCAAACGGGATTCGGAAGAACTGGAAAGTTCTGGGGTTGCGAAGTAACAAACACCTCCCCCGACATAATGTGCGTATCAAAATCTGTTGGCGCCGGATTACCACTCTCACTCATCGCCTACAAAGAGGAATATGATCAAAGCCTTCCGGATGGATTCCATCTTGGAACTTATCGCGGTAATCCACTCGCAATGGCAGCAGGAGCAGCAACCATTGACTACATCAAGCAAGAAAACCTGCTCAGCAAGGCTGAAAAACTAGGAAACACGGCGAAATCTGAATTTGAACGGATTGCCAAACCCAGCAAGAACGTCGGAGAGGTGAGAGGCGTGGGATTCATGATAGCCAATGAAATTGTGGAATCAAAGGAAAGCAAGGCCCCTTCGAAGGATCTGGCAGTGCGGCTGCGAAAAACCATGTTCGAGAACGGATTGCTAATGCATACCTGCGGACACTTCGGCAACGTACTAAGGTTCATGGCCCCGCTGATCATAAGCGAGAAGCTTATGCAAAATGGACTTAGCGTTTACGAAAGAGCCGTCAAATCCCTCTGAACCGTCCTATATGCCCGGTATCAATGGTGATTCAAGATGACTGTTAAGACTGTCAACCCTTACACGGAAAAGACGTTGCACGAATACAAGGAAGATTCGTTGGATGACGTTAAAGCTAGAATTGCGGGGTTGAGGAAAGCCCAACTGCAATGGAGGCTCGACATCGACGAGAGACTGCAGGCCCTTAAGGAAGTAAGAAAGAGGTTCGAAGCTAATTCAAAGGAACTCGCCCAACTCATGAGTACCGAGATGGGAAAACCAGTAACTCAAAGTGAAGCCGAACTCAAGAAGTGCATGTGGACAATCGACTACATTGTAGAGAACGCAGAAAATATGCTTGCCCAGGAGCACGTGAAGACTGAGGCCAAGAGAAGCTATATCCGATTCGATCCACTCGGAGTGATCTTCCTGATTATGCCATGGAATTTCCCCGCATGGCAATTCATTCGTGGGGCGATCCCAGCCTTAGCCGCCGGCAATGCTGTCCTTCTCAAACATGCATCAATAGTTACTGGCACTAGCCTCAAAATGCAGGAAATCTTCGACCTAGACGTATTCAAATCAATGGTGGCTCGCGGACCCATAGCGTTGGAAGCCATCAAGTACGCTGACGGAGTATCACTGACGGGATCCACTGAAGTGGGCGAAATGGTCGCCGGTGAGGCGGGAAAACAGCTCAAGAAAGTTGTGCTCGAACTGGGCGGATCTGATCCGTACATAATTCTCGACGGCTCAACCCTTGACCAAGCTGTCAAGAATTGTGTTTACGCACGAATGCAGAACAACGGTCAGTCGTGCATCGCCTCGAAAAGATTCATCGTTCACGAAAGTGTCTTCGAGCAGTTCTACAAGGGGATGAAAGAAGAATTCTCGAAGGTCAAAATTGGCGACCCCCTCGACAGTAACACGTTCCTAGGACCCTTATCCAGCAAAGAACAAAAGGACACCGTTGTCAAACAAATCGAGAAGCTCAAGACCATGGGCCCAGTCGAAGAACTCGCACACGGGCTCCGAGGCAACTTCATACCGCCCACCGTGGCCAGGATTGTGCCTCTCTTCGATGAAGAAGTATTCGGGCCGGTTGCGGTCCTGAAGAAATTCAAGACGCCTAACGAAGCTGTTACCCTAGCGAATGAAACGCCCTTCGGGTTGGGCGCATCCATCTGGGGGGACGCAGATGCAGCGGAGAAACTGGTTCCATCTATCGAAGCAGGCATGGTATTCATAAACAAAGTCGTGGCCTCCGATCCACGCCTACCGTTCGGAGGTGTAAAGAAGAGCGGAATAGGATCAGAGTTGTCCCGATACGGCTTGCTCGAATTCACGGCAAAAAGAACAATCTGGGTAAACTAGCCTATGACGTAAGAAACCCGAAAACCTAGACTCTTTTCTATACCCTCTCTGTCTTCAGATCAATGATTGGCAGGTGCAGTTCACTTAATGATAACCAATCTCAACCGAATTGTCGTGCAAGGAACATTATCCTATTGCGGTCAGCCTGACGTCAGCTGGTAATCGTCAATCTTGTCCTTCTTGAGGTCGATTACTGCGCCGCGAAGTATTCCCTCTTGGTATTCGCTTCCCGGGTTTATGCACACTGTTCTTCCTATCTTTATCGCTCCGCGGCTCTCATGAATATGACCGCAGAGGGCTAGAAGTGGTTGGTTTTTCTCAATAGCGATACGCACTGACGAGCTTCCGGCGCCAAACTCCACGAGTCTTCCTTTCTCCAGAATTGGTTTCGGAGGATAGACTGACTCATCTAGTCGTGGGCACGTGTCTAGCTGAGAGTCTTTAGGTGGAACGTGAATATTGAAGATGCAATTCTTCATGTCTTGAACTTTCGAGGTCATCTTTTCAATTTCTTCTCTCAGCCTTTCTTCGCTAACTTCTCTAGGAGTTTTCCATGGTGTTGGGTTGCTGAAACCAGAACTAATCATTTCCTTGTTCTCGTCGATCTTCACTACTTCACCTTCCGGATCGATGATGAAATCTGAAGTACGAAGGATGCTTTCAACTTCGTACGGGTCGTCATTTCCGCCTGTTATATAGACCTGGACTCCTGTTCCGCGGAGCTTCTCCTCGATGAGTTTAATCCAAGCTTCAAGGCGTTCCTTCATTAACCCAAATAATATGGCGCCTGCTTTCTCTCTGTCATTCGTGATCGCTGTTAGTTCGTCTTGGGAACAATGGTATGGATAGTATCCGCTATTCTTCCATTCGTTCTCGAACTTTTCAAGTTCTTTTTCGTTATGTACCTCGATCTTGTTCTGGTAATAATAAGCATCGTACGCGTTCTCGTTCTTCTTAACGATAGGGACCATCATCTTGCCGGTTATGTCTCCTCCCAGTATTACTATTCCGGCCTTGTAGAAGGGGCCGGCGCTCACGAATTTTCTGAACGCGCGTTCAGAACCGTGGACGTCGGTTGCAAAGAATATCCTTGTCAAAAGCGACTACGCTGGTGGTATTTCTTTGAAGCTCAGCTCCAGGAGACGACCTCTTCTTATCCTGCTCACTAAGTAGACCAAACCAATCACGACCACTACTCCAACGGCAGTGTAGATTCCTATGGGTGAGTTGGCTCCGTAGATCGGGTTTGTAAGACACAGGTAAGTGATTATGAAAATGAAGATTATACTGATTATTCCTGGGATGACTAGTTTAATTCCTTTTATCGGCGACAGTTCATTCAACTGCGGTCTCAGTTTGAAAAGCAGTATCGCTGCGAGAGCCACGAAGAGAGTTGGCAAAATTGTTGTTATCCAGGTGAAGACTGAACTGAAGAGGAATGCGTAGGATGAGCTCGCGGGGAGTTCGACGATGATGAAGAGGATGAATGATACGATGACGGAGGTTACAATGGCATTTAGCGGGCCATGTGTTTTGCTGTTCACATTGGCAAACCATTTCGGTAATACGCCGTCAAAGGAATAAGCGAAGAGCCCTCTCGAAAAAACGAGATACGCACTGGGGATGAAGAGAATCTGCTGAATGGCGGGAATTAGGGTGTATATCGCTCCAAGCCAAGGTGGCATTGTCAACGCGATGAGTATGCCGGCGTAAGGCAGCATTGGTAACGGGATCTTGCTGGGATCGTTGAAGAGCAGGTAATCGATCGATGACAGAAAATTGAATCCTGCGACGCGGTAGAGAAGAGCCGTAGCCACGCCCAGTAGGCCGAGGAAAATCATTGCGCCAACTACTAGGCCGTATAGCGCTGTTTTCTTGGGGCTCCGTATCTCGCCGCCTACGTTTGCGTTCCATTGGAAGAAGCCAACCACGCCAAATGCGGGAAGTAGTAGAACGCTACTCCAAAGGGATGTTTGATCAGGGATTACCCAGCCATCGGATGCGGCTGCCGAAATCACCCCACTGTAATGATCTGCAGTATTGGCCGTGTATTGGGAGGTAAAGCTGTTGAATGATGATGTAAAGCTTGAGGACGTTGCCGCAGCTAGGGACACAAGCCCGATAATATAGAAAAGTACGACAATAATGATAATGACCTGCTGAATTCTGAGGTAGGTCCGAAGGGACGGAATGGCAATAAACGCTCCGAGAAGCACCCATACCACTCCCAAGACGAAAATCCAAAACGGAGTTGTCATCGCCGTCGCAATACCGACCATCGACGGCAGATTGTAAACTATCCCCACATAACCGAAGAATGCGGTAAGGCCAGTCGAGGTAATCGTGACGGCCGTGACTGCGACGAAGAGGAGCCAGAAAACACCGAAGGTCAAGTTGCCGATGAAACCGATTGCTGGGTGCATCGCTCTACTGACGAACACATAATCGCCGCCGCTCCTGGGCATTATGACCATGAAACAATAGTAAATTAAAGTAACACAGAGTGCAGCGAGCACGTAAAGCAAGAACCCTACTACATAGTTGCCACCAATAAGCGGTGAAAGACTCACCCAATAGAAGAGCGAGAAAAAGAGCCCGAATCCAGCGAGATTGAAGAACGCGAAATCTCTCGCATTCAGTTCACGAACAAGGCCGGAAGCTTTTCGAACATAGGCCGGTCCCTCAGCAGGAGTTCCACTCAAAACAAGTCACTCAAATGACGCGCTGCGGTCAATTAACGGTATAACGGTAACTCAAATATAACATATTCGAGTATATATTCACACTCACATAGAAGAGCGATCTTAAACTCAGAAACGATAGCCCCAAGAACAACGTGGGTGAACATCAAGAACCCGCAGGCCGCAGCCTTCGACAACTGAGGCATATCAGGCCATTGACGGCATATCAATTAAGCCTTGAACGCAGCTTATTGGTGTTTGAAATAAATCCAAGCATTCTCGCAATAGCTAACGTAACCGAACAAAGATGCCTTATCTAGCAACCGAGAGTCTTATCACGAAACTCCGCTTAGTTAGCGTCTCTTAACAGAGGGGCCGTTGAACAGTGCGGTCCTCCTAACATGTCTAGGTAACTGTCATCCCACTTCTTGACGCGAATTCCATTCTTCTTCATGGCTTCAATGGTTGTCATGGTTCGTGCGTAGGATACGACCGTGCCCGATTTTATGGTAACGATGTTGGTTGCGCCACGAGTTTGCTCCATCAGCGCGCGCATCAGATGTTCCACATCGTTCCTCCCTTTCGGTTCACCTCCTACGTAGATCAATCCGTCCTTGTCGATCTTCTCTTCTTTTATCAAGAAATCGACGATGCTCACCTCGCGCCTCAGCAGTCTGGGTTCATTGTCGCCGTCCCTGACGTATACGTAGCATTCACCTGCTTTCTCGAAGGCAGACGGGCTTACGACTTCATCCATGGGTCTAGCATCGCGTTCCGATTGAGCCCTTGTGGCGGCCAGCAGTTTCAAGAGGAGTTTTTTCGGGGGCATATCTTTGACTATCTCGCTTTCAAAATAGTAGGGCATGATGAGGGCTTTTCGGTTTGCTGGGAAGTTGATTACGACGTCTAAGTGCATGTAGTCCACTGCTGGATAGTCAGCGTTCAAGACTGCGCAGACATATTTGATCTGGCGATTCGTATCGGTGGAGAACATTTTCTTTGCAAACTCGAGGAAGCCTGTGAAAGTTGAGCGCTGACCGAGTCCTACGGCTATGGTTTCCTGATCGATTATTTCGGTGTCGCCTCCTTCAATGTTTGGAGGCTCTGTATTTGCTAACGTTAAGTCGTTCGCGTCCCAGATCAGGTTGAGTTTCTCTTTTAGAACTGGATCGGACTCGTATGCAAGTTTCACAACTCGCGGCTCAAGGCGTCTGCTATACCTCCGCATATTGCAGATGACGGTTCCGACCTGAGTCGTGAAGGATGTATCTCTTGTGTATGTCCATGCCGCCCTCTTGAAGTCTGGAAGTATCAGTTCATCGTTGGCCTGATCATAGTATGGCACATTGGGGTATCCGTCAGTTATGTGTTCTACCTTTAGCTCAGCTGGGGACGGAGCCCGGCGATTCTCGCCCCAGAACGTTCTGATAATCATCCTTCGTTCCGCATCAGACGCCTGTTCGATGACTTTCCGCAGAATTGCGGTCACCTCGAACACTTGCACCCCTTCCTCCTTGAAGAACTGCTCCAGCTTCAGCCATTGGTCATGTCCACCGGCGTTGTAGTCGGCGTGAGGGCATCTGTGAAGGTATTGTAGGTTCGATTCTCCGCCAACGAAGGGCAGTTTGTTTTCCCAAAAATTCAGCGTTGTGTCTTGTATGAGAGCAGCGCGCAGCGTTCCGGATTCTGAATTAACAGTCCACATGTTGAAATCAGTACCTAAGGTTCGCTAAGTCATCGTGAGGGCCAGTACGGCCTTCTCAGTATGCATTCGGTTCTCCGCTTGCTCCCAGACTGCAGAGTGAAGTCCTTCGATCATCTCCTCCGCCATTTCCTCGCCTCTGTAGCCAGGAAGACAATGCATGAAAATGTAGTCTGGATTTGCAGCTTCCGCGACCCCGGGGTTGAGCTGATACGGAGCGAAGTCCCGTAGACGCTTCTCTTTCTCATTCTCTGCACCGCCCATGCTGTGCCACGTATTGGCATACAGAACGTCTGCGCCTTTCACCGCCTGCTTCAAGTCGTCCGTGATCACGATTTCACCGCCGGTGTGCTGCGCTTTCTCCATGGCAAACTTCATGATCCTTTCGTTGGGTTCGTAACCATTTGGCCGTGCTACGTGTAGTCTGAAGCCGAAGATAGAAGCAGCCACAATAAGGCTGTGGCATACATTCCAAACGTCGCCAGCATAACAGACCTTGACCGTATCTAGCTGTCCTTTGTACTCAAGTATTGTCAGCATGTCGGCCAGCCCTTGACAAGGGTGCGTCAGGTCGGTAAGGGCGTTGATAACTGGGTTTTGCATGTAACGGGCGAATTCTTCTATCCGGTCCTGCCCAAATGTGCGCATAACCAATGCGTCGCAGTATCGATCAATTACACGTGCAGTATCTTTTACTGGTTCTCCTCTCGCGAGCTGCATTTCATCAGGCCTCATGTAGAAACTTTGAGCGCCTAGGTGAGCAATAGCAGCCTGGAACGAAGTCCTAGTCCTCGTCGAGGGCTTCTCAAAAAGAACTGCTACGGTTCTACCTCGTAGGTATTCGTGCGGTTCATGCAACCGCAACTTCAGTTTTAGCTCCCTCGCCGTCTCAAGAATCGTTTCGATCTCAAGTCGCGAGAAATCCATCAAGGACAAGAAGTCTCGTCCGCGAAACACTCAGACCAACCTCATGTGACTTTGATTCATGTTAGAGCACCCTCCGAGTGTGAGTGTGATGTCTCCGTACTGGTAGGAGTAAAATGCAATTCGCAAGATTGCTGCACCTAGAAGAAGACGCAGGTGTAAATCGCGATCCTTTGCTTGAGCGATAATGCGTTTGGCTTCTGCGATCATTCTATTTGCTCGTGCGGCATGGCTCTCTTGTTTTTCCAAACTTTCAACCACTATGATTGTCGAGTAATTGTCACTTATAATTGAGGCTTTTCGAGTTTGGGGTGGTCGAAACAGAGACGCTTTAACTATTGTGGCTTCTTAGCGAGTTGTAACTCATCCAATCCAAGTTCGTAAATTCTATGTTCCGAAAACCCGATCTTGAGGCATCTGTCCCTTATGGAGCGATTCTCAACGGTAGCCTGAACTACCTCCGACCCTACCATTCCTAAGTCCAGTAGTTGCCGGTGAACTAACCAGTCCCTAACAAATGAGTTGGGTTAGTATAACTTAACTAACTAAGCTTTTCAAACGCTGTCCACAAGTCAGTGTCGTGATCTCATTGTACTGCCTAGGAATAGAGTCAACAGCGCACACGTTTGGAGCCAGCGTTGTCACTGAGCAAGGCCAGATATTGTCGGATGTTCGCGACGCCTACGTCTCAGCTCCCGGGACAGGAATCCATCCCCGAGAAGCCGCCGAGCACCATAGCGTGGTAGCGGAGGAGGTGGTTTCCAGCGCGCTCGGTAACGCTGGCGTCAAAGCTTCTCAACTTGACGGCGTTGCAGTCGCGTTAGGCCCCGGCCTAGGGCCGTGCCTGAGAGTCGGAGCAACGGTTGCAAGATCAATCGCAGCATTCTTCCACACCCCACTCATCCCTGTCAACCATGCCATTGGGCATATTGAGATCGGTACCCTAACCACGGGGGCAAATGACCCACTGGTAGTCCTGGTTTCAGGAGGGCACACAGCGATCGCAGCTTTCTCTAGTGGGAAATGGCGCATATTCGGTGAAACGGAAGACATCACCCTCGGGAACCTGTATGACATGTTTGCGAGAGAGATCAATCTGCCCTCGCCTGCTGGACCTGAAATCGAGAAGCTAGCCGCAAAATCAGAGAATTTCATATCTCTCCCCTATGTAGTGAAAGGAAACGATGTTTCATACTCTGGTTTATTGACGGCTTCCCTCGCAAAACTCAAGGCCGGATCCTCTCTTGAGGATGTGTGCTACTCCATGCAAGAAGTATCATGTTCCATGCTCGCTGAAGCTGTAGAACGAAGCCTCGCTTATACTCGCAAGAAAGAGATCCTTCTGACGGGAGGAGTGGCGGCGAACAGGACGCTTCAGAAGAAACTTTCAGATGTCGCGGGGCTACATGACGCTACGCCCCACGTCGTCAATCAGGCCTACACTGGGGATTGTGGCCCACAAATCGCATGGACGGGCATGCTCGCGTTACGATCCGGTGTTACGATTGCCATTGCCGAATCCCGCGTAAAGCCCAGATGGAGGTTGGAGGACGTTGACATCGTCTGGAGAAGACAAGCTTCCTAAACTAATTTACAAAGGAGCCGAAGCCGAGATCTACCTGGAAAACTGGTGTGGATCAATAGCTGTCAGAAAAACTCGGCTCCCGAAGCCATATCGAGTACAGCAGTTGGACGCAACGATCCGTCGAGGCAGGACAGTTCATGAAACGAACCTAATGCATGAGGCAAGGAAGCTAGGCGTCCCAGTTCCCGCAATCCAGCATATCGATCCAGAAATATCATCATTCGTAATGGATTATGTCAATGGGCCTACGTTGAAGGAGGCGTTGTACGCAGTGTCGCCAGAAACGAGACGCAAACAATGCAACCTGCTAGGACGAACGATCGCTCTAATCCATGAAGGCGGCATAGTACACGGCGACCTGACAATCTCCAACGTCCTATGCGGTGACAGCAAACTCTTCTTGATCGACTTTGGATTGGGCGATTTTTCAACTGAGCTTGAGGACCGCGGGGTTGATTTGCTTCTCCTCAGCCGCGCTATGAAAAGCACTCATACCACATTTTACGAAGAAATCTTCGCCGCTTTTCTACATGGTTATTCCGCGACAGTAGGAAAGAGACTAGGCGTCGAAACAGTTACCAAGATGCGAGAGATCGAAAGGCGAGGCAGATACTTTGACAGAGCATAACCCAACAATATACTTTGCAACGGGAAACAAAGGGAAATTTCTTGAAGCGAGCCAAATAGCGAAGATCTTCGGAGTAACGCTCAAGCAGATGAAGATTGAAAAGATCGAGATCCAATCAGACGAGCTAGAGGACATAGCATCATTCGCAGCCAAACGCGCCTCAGAGACAGCGCGGCATTCCGTCGTTGCAGAAGACGCAGGCTTATTCATAAATAACTTGCGAGGGTTCCCAGGGCCTTACTCCGCCTACGTGTTCAAGACTGTAGGGAATGATGGCGTCCTGAACTTGCTAAAAGGAGCCAAAGATAGAAGCGCCTCCTTCCGCGCTGTGGTATCATTCGCAAGACCAAGAGATCCTCCCGTTTGCTTTGATGGCGAAGTAAAGGGTATGATAGCCCGTAAACCGAGGGGCCGCCTCGGATTCGGATTCGACCCGATCTTCGTGCCTATGCAGGCTGATGGCCGGACATTCGCAGAAATGAATACGCTAGAGAAGAATCTCCTCTCTCATAGAGCCAAGGCATTCGTAAAATTCTTCACTTGGCTCACGATGAATGAAGCTTCCCTTAGACAAGTTAAATAACCGAGAGTCAAAGACTAAGACGAATTTCCAAATCGGAGTGTGCGCATTTACGGCTAGGCTATACACGAGCAAACGAGGTAGGTCAGGGTCCACCCGACCAATCAGCAAGAAAACGCCATCCTGGGTCAAGTATACCCCAGAAGAGGTAGAATCATTGGTTCTCAAACTTGCTCGAGAGGGTAATTCGGCAAGTATAATCGGCGTGCTGATGCGTGACCGATATGGGGTGCCCTTGGTGAAGTCGATCACGGGAAAGAATATTCAGGAGCTACTGAAGCCTGGTCGACAAGCTGGCGCGCTTCCAGAGGACTTGAACGCACTGCTAAAGAAAGCTGACGACCTCAGGCGTCACTTGGAGAAGAATCGGAAGGATCACGTTAACAAACGTTCTCTGGCAATGATCGAATCTAAAATTCACAGGTTAGTGAAGTATTACAGGGTTAGAGGGCAACTCCCACCAGAATGGCAATACAAACATGTCGTCGCATCAGTGGCCTAATAAATGCCCGAGGACGGACAACGTGGCGCTTTCCTTGAACGTGCAAGAGAAACTGCGGAAGTAATCAGGAAGCATTTACAAGCAGACTCCTTCTTCACAGCAATATCTCATAATGATGCAGACGGCCTCTCTTCGGCCGGCATCATGAGTGCCGTTCTCACCCGTGCATCCGCCCGCTTCAAAGCCCGAATTGTGGAAGAGCTCCGTGAGGACATAGTCGATGAGATATCGGCTGGCGAACCTGACATTGTAATCTTCACAGACATCGGCAGCGGGTATTCTGAACTCGTGAACTCGCGGCTTGACGCAAAAGCGGTTGTCGTTCTAGATCACCACCCACCGGACGGGAAGGCAGGAGGGAAGATTACTCAGCTGAACCCACATGAATTTGGGATCGACGGTGCTACTCTGATCAGTGCGGCGGGAGTGACCTACCTTGTCGCTAGAGCGGTCGACGACGGAAACAAAGACCTCAGTACCCTCGGAATTGTAGGTGCCCTAGGAGACATGCAAGATAAGAATGAACGTAGGGCGCTTGCGGGCCTCAATCAGCTCCTAGTTGACGATGCGGTTTCCTCTGGCAATGCGAAGGTTGAGTCCGATCTAGTTGTATATGGAAGAGAGACTCGTCCGATATACCGGGCCCTAGCCTACACGACCTCGCCATACCTGCCAAATCTAAGCGGCCGTGAAGACAACTGCCTCCTGCTCCTCTCAAAGGCAGGTATTCCTGTAAAAGAAGGTGACCGGTTTAGAACTGCAGCTGATCTTTCTCAGGAGGAGAAGCAGAAACTTCTCAACGAAATAATCGCCTACCTCACCTCTCAAGGCTTTCCCTCAAGCGTAGTGCTCGACATGGTTGGGACAGTATACACATTCATCAATGAACCACAAGGAAGCCCGACTCGAGACGCGCGAGAATTCTCGGCGCTCTTGAACGCATGTGGAAGAACCGGCAACCCTTCGATAGGCATAAGCATTGGATTAGGGGATCGAAACACAGCCCTAACCGAAGCGAACGAGGTTGTCGCCAATTACAGGAAGACCCTAGCCACCTACATGGAGTGGCTAACAAAATCTCCAGACGCCGTTCAGAAATTCAAGATAATTTGGGCAATACGCGGCGAGAATCAAATACAAGAGAGCATGACCGGGGCATTCTCATCGATTATATCCTCAGCAGGTAACCTAACTCCGGACCACGCGATCGTCGTCGTTACTAAAGCCAAGGATGGAGGGATCAAACTCTCAGCAAGAGCCCCCGCGAAACTTCTAGCCATGGGCATGAACCTTGGAGCAGCATTAAACACCACAGCGCAGAAGTACGAAGGTTTCGGAGGGGGACACAATGTAGCTGCAGGCGCGCATATCAAGACTGACGACCCAGTTCCGTTCCTTGAGGAACTCGATCAACTGCTACTCTCACAGTTGAAAACGAATGTATGAAACAGAGATTCGTATTCGTTATGCGTCGCCATCCTTTGCTAGAGCCGTGAAGAACGCTTTATCCCCTGACGATAAGATTCCGAACAGCCAAATGATCGTTTCGACGAAAACGCACGGTCAAACCATTATTGTTCAAGTTAAGGGATGCGAAAAGATTGAAACTATGCAACTGACAATGCAAGATATCTTCCGCTGTATACAAGCGACCGAGACATTGCTGAAAAAGATTGCAAAGAGCTAATCGCAACCTCATCTGCTGTGAACGCTTTAAATAAGGCAAAAACGGTACGTTGCCAAAATCCGAAGTTCAAGTGTAAGACTATTGTCTAAAGCCTCGAAAAAAGTCAGAGATAAGTGGCGATTGAAGGAATGGTATGATGTCTACAGCCCACCCTACTTCGGAGAAAACGTGGTCGCGAGCATACCGTGTGAGCTCCCCACAGCGATAATCGGGCGTGTCGTTGAAACAACATTGTATGATATTACAAACGATTTTGCTCACCAGTCAATCAAACTATACTTTCTAGTCGTCAACACGAAGGAACATAGAGCGGATACAATACTGAAATCCCACGAGTACGCTAGCGATTATCTGAGAAGCCTTGTGAGACGTGGAAGCACTCGAATGGACGGCATCTTTAACGCAACTACTAAAGACCAATACTCGACACGGATTTCGGTAGTTGCCTTCACACGAGATAGAATAAACGCATCTCAGGAGCACGGCGTCCGCCAAGTTATGCGTCATATCGTTGAAGAAAAGGCTAACACGCTGAATTATGACCAACTCTCACAAGAAGTCGTACTGGGCAAACTTGGGTCAGATATTTACAACCTTGCGAAGAAGGTCGCACCTCTCAGGCATGTTGGAGTAAGGAAATCAAGGGTCCTCTCTATACCGCCCGGAGTTATGGCTACTGCCGCACAGGTCACGGAACAGGCCAAGGCCGCCGCAGCCGCCGCTGCCTGATCCAATTCGGTCATTGCGTTGTGCGCTTGTACATTCTCTTGATTTCCTCATGAATTGCATCGAGCTCGCGGCGAAGCTCGTTCACATTAGCTTTTGAACTTGAATCTTTAGAGCCACTAGGCGAAGATAGGTTAGGGTCCATGGTGTCGATCTGCCGAGCGAGACGTCGGACGCGTTCCTGTAGATCCGCTGTCTTCTCAAGGCTGTAAAGCGCTGCCGCTAGAGCTCCCGTAAGACCGCCTGCAGCAATCCCCGCAAGGAAAGAGAGAACATCAAATGCCATGCCTAACCCACGACATACAGGAACCCTTGCCATACATACTCCAATTTAAAACGCTCAGCACTACAATTACGAGCAGTCGTGGTGCTGATCCAAGGAATCGGTGAAAGAATGTGAAAGCGGTTGTTCTAGCGGCCGGGGAGGGAACTCGAATGTGGCCTCTTGCCACGAACAAACCCAAGCATCTTCTTTCGATAGCTGGGCGGCCGATTATCTCGTTCATTCTTAAAGCGATCGCGGAGAGCGGGATTAAGGAAGTCGTGATGGTTGTCGGCTTCAAAGGCGAGCTGATACAGGATGTTCTCGGTGACGGAGGCAATTATGGAGTAAACATCGAATACCTCCATCAACACAGCCGGACAGGGACCGCGTCAGCCCTCAGAGTGGCTCGGGACGCGGTTGGCACAGAACCATTCCTTGCCATGTATGGAGACCTATGGGCTAACACATCAAGCGTCGGGGAAGTCGTTGAGAAGTCTCGAGAATCTTCAATGGTTATGGGAGTCGTGCAAATGCTGAACCCCTCCGAATACGGAGTGGTCGAACTGAAAGGCGATAGAGTCTCAAGGATTCACGAAAAACCCTCTGGAAGAGATACGGCAGAGGCGTGGGTAAACACTGGAATATACGTCCTAGATGAGCAAGTATTCCGTGCGATCGAAAAGACCTCCCGGTCGAAGAGGCATGAATACGAACTGACTGCATCTTTGCAACGGTTGCTCGATCAAGGACAGGACATCAAGGCCGCTACGATCGATCGAGAAGATTGGATGGATGTTGGTAGGCCGTGGGATCTTCTGGAGGCGAATGAACGAACTCTAATGAACTTCACCCACCGGGTCCGAGGCAGCGTCGAGCCGGGTGCCGCGATGAAAGGGCCTGTTTGGCTTGAGGAGTCAGCTACGATCAAATCAGGAAGCTACATTGAAGGACCAGTGTACATAGGCGAAAGAAGCAGGGTAGGACCAAATGCAAGAATCCGGCCCTACACCAGCATCGGAAACGACGTCGTAATCGGGACATCCTGCGAGATCAAGAATAGCGTGATCTTGAATGGCACGAAAATCCCACACCTCTCCTACGTGGGCGACAGCGTAATCGGCGAGAACTGTAACATTGCCGCTGGAACGATAACAGCAAACATACGCCTAGACGGAGAGCCAGTCACGACGAACGTTAAGGGACGATTGGTAAATTCGGGGAGAAAGAAGCTTGGAACGATCATGGGAGACGAATCGCAAACTGGAATCAACACGAATATAATGCCCGGGGTGAAAATCGGCCCCTCCTCACACATCGGGCCTGGTACGACCGTATACAAGGACGTACCATCAAGCCATGCGGTTTTCGTAAAACAGACTCTAATCAGTAAACAGGTCAAGACACGCCATATGAGGAAGCATCACGATTAGGCGTGTCTTTTCGTGCTCGTTATCGATATTACATCCCTGTCCTTCAATACGTAGTCATCGGCGACGCGCATCTTCGACCTCACCTCTGTAGCATAAAGGAAACCCGCCGCCAAATCGGAATGTATCGTTGAAGCAAATTGTTTCGCTGTCGTACCATAAGGAACTAGGTAGGCATCAGGCAGGACTCTGCCTTTATGGTCAGTTAGTTTCTCGGGGTCCTCGACCGGATATACTGTAATCATCTGCAAAAGTTTGAAGAAAGCTAAGTTGAGCGATTCCTGGACGCCTGTCGAACCGAATGGAAGGAGTACTTTTTCTTTTATGCGGGTCAAAGCTTGCAACTGATCGGTATTGGCTGGAATCTTTTCATTAAGCCTAAAGTTGCTATCGCCAGGGACATAAGTCACGAAGCCCTTCTCAGCTGCTCTTCTCAGCGCTAGCTCGGCTTCCGCACAGCACGGCACGACCAAGTGCCCCATATCGCCCAAGAGTTTCAGGTTGTTCTCAGCAGGGGGGACATCCATTTTGTTCGCTGCAATCAGAAGCGGTTTCGACTTACTGCGCAGTTCACTGACCAACCTCAAAAGGTCGTCATCGGACCAGGAACTGGGTTTTTCGAAATTCAGGCCAAGCTTCGCTTTCGCTGATGCCAAGTGATCCTTGCGTATTCCCAGGCCGCTTAGCTTGTCCTCCAGGATCGTGACGAGGTCTTCTTTAACACCTTCGACGCGTCTAACTGTCCGATCCCATTCCTTCTTAATGATCTGTAGAAGCCACATGTCCAGTTCATGTTCAAGGAATCGAACGTCTTCTCGGGGGTCATGGGTGCCGGCGTCGCATGTTTTTCCTTCAGAATCTGTTGAGCCTGACGCGTCGACGATGTGGATTAGTGCGTCGGCCTGTCGTATTTCGTCGAGGAATTGATTCCCGAGTCCTCGGCCCTGCCACGCGCCAGGAACAAGTCCCGCACAGTCAACAATCTCAACCGGCACGAGTCTTATCCCATTAATGCAGGTAGAATTCCCCGGTGAATCGGTCACGTTGAATTCTTGACATACGCAAGGCGTCCGAACATAGCCCATCCCAATATTTGGTTTGATTGTTGTGAAGGGATAGTTCGCGATTGCCACGTGGGCTAGAGTTGCAGCGCTGAAGAATGTGCTCTTTCCGACGTTAGGTTTCCCTACAACACCAGCTATGCGTTGCAACTCACGATTTCCTACAACATCGACCTCAGGTAGCTTGGATCCCTGTAATTCGTATTCCGGCGGCGGTTACTTTGTATCGTATGTTAATTCCAATTAACAGGGCCGTGATCTGTTCAACAATCCGTGAGTTCTCTAAGCGTCCGCCATCAACGGCTCTAACACCCGGTATCTTCCTTGCGAGCTCCATTCCCACTTTTCTGTTCTCTTGAGAGTCGCCACAAACAATGACGTCTGAATCAACATTCTTACCAATGTCTTGGAGGGCTTCGGCGACGACATTGTGGAATGCTGACACGACCTTTGTGTGAGGAGGAAGCAGTCTTGCGGCCTGTTGCGCCGCCGAACCCTCCCAAACTCCGAGAGCGGTCGACGCGGAACCTCCAACTGCTGTTGAGAGCGGAACTACCACATCGACGAAGAGATCATCTGGCTGAACGCTGTCGTGAACGGATTTGATCATGTCAACGTGGGCAGCGAACGGAACAGACATTACTATGATGTCGGCTGCAGCTGCAGCCTTAGGGTTTTCCATTCCTGAAACGTTCGCGTTTCCCCCAAGTATGTCTCCGGCTTTTTTGGCAGCGTCTTCAGCTTTTTGTAGTTGCCTCGATCCTATGATCACCTTTTCACCAGCTTTAGCCCAACGCAGGACTAAGCCGAATCCTTGATCTCCAGTTCCGCCTATTACGGCGATCGTGCGATTGCTCATTTCATGAGCCTCTAAAATCGTCCGCAAAGGTAATCGCAATTAAAGGCTGACTGTTCATGCCCAGTCTTGATTATTCTACCTTGGGCGTCTTGATTCAAGTGGGGAAGTCCTGAATAAATCCGCCGCGCATCATATACCTGGCTTGTTCGCGGGCTCGCTTGATAATTGATCGGGCGCCTTCGTAAACTTCCTGTCGTGTCTTATTCAGTCTCGCAACGCCCTGTTCAATCGCCTTTTCGGCCACAGCTGTCGCTTCACGCGGAAACACTTCCCAATCGTCCATTGTCGGGATGATGTTTTTCGCGGAGAGTCCTCGCTCTTCAGCGAGTTTAGCGAGTTCAGCCGCCGCTGCCAGACACATCTCGTCGGTAATGGTTCGTGCGCGAACGTCAAGCGTTCCCCTGAAGATTCCAGGAAATCCTAGTGAATTGTTTAGTTGGTTCGGAAAGTCAGAACGTCCCGTCGCCACGACTGATGCACCTGCCTCTTCTGCCTCCCACGGCCAGATCTCGGGTATGGGGTTGGCGCATGCAAACACGATTGCTTTTTCGGCCATTTTGGAGATGAATTTCTTAGGTATTACCCCAGGCCCTGGTGTCGACAATGCGATGCATGCATCAGCTCCGTCCATAGATGCTTCGATGCCTCCTTCCAGTCCCTCAGAGTTCGTAATTTGACAGAGGTTCCATTTCTTCGGCGCGCCTTGCACGTCATTTCTATTTCGGTGCAGTGTGCCCTTACTATCCACGAGGATCATATTTCCGCTCTTTGCGCCTGATAGTATGAGTAAGCGTGCCAATGCGACGTTAGCTGCTCCAGCCCCAACCATTGAGATCTTCACGTCTGATACTTTCTTTCCGACCACTTTGAGAGCGTTTATGAAGCCAGCTAGTACTACCGTGGCGGTTCCTTGTTGGTCGTCATGCCAAACAGGTATGTGTAGCTGCTTTTGGAGTGTATCTAGGATTTCGAAGCATTTCGGCTGGGCTATATCTTCAAGGTTTATGCCCGCGAACGATGGTTGAAGCCAATTCACAGCAGAAATGATTTCTTCTGCTTTTTTCGTGCCGAGGCAGATTGGGAATGCATCTATGCCGCCGAGGTACTTGTAGAGAAGCGCCTTCCCCTCCATCACTGGGAGGCCCGCTTCAGGGCCGATGTCGCCGAGGCCTAAGATGCGGGAACCATCAGTGACAATCGCTATCGTATTCCACTTGTTCGTATTCTCGTAAACCGCTTCGGGTCTGGCCTTGATCGTTTCGCAAGCTTCGGCAACTCCAGGAGTGTACCAAATCGCGAAGTCGTCGAGTGAACGGATGGGACATTTAGGTACGATTTCGATTTTCCCACGATAGAATGGGTGGTATTTTAGCGCAAGTTGAGCAGGAAGATACGCTTTCCTTAGAGATTCCTCGTCCGATGTCATGATTTTGAGATCAACTACTTCTCTGCAAGCCGCTTAAATAGCAGCGCGACTTTTCACACTGCCTGAAGTTTAGAGACGCGTCATTTGTCTTAAGCTTAAGCTTCGCAAAGATTAGTTGAGGTCGAAATTTCCAAATGGGCGCCCAGAAATATCTCACTAAAACATGGTTAGGGCGGGAGAAAGGTGACCTACAGCATTACCTTCGTCAACTCGCAATAAGGTGGCGACGCGAACCGACCGTCCACAGAATCGAACACCCGACCAGGCTGGACCGGGCGAGATCATTAGGTTACAAAGCAAAACAAGGCTACGTAGTAGTCAGGGTTAGGATAAGGAAAGGCGGTGCACGCAAACCGCGACCGAGAGCGGGCCGCAGACAAAAGGCTTTGGGCGTCACGAGATTCACCCGCGCAGCCAGCCTAAAGAACATCGCCGAAGAGAAAGCCAGAAAGAGATATCCAAACCTTCGAGTCCTCAACTCATACTACGTATGGGAAGACGGAATGCACCATTGGTACGAAACCATTCTGCGCGACCCACACAACGCCGTATCGAGGGAAACTTGAATTCTGCCTAACCCCAGGTCAAGGATTAGCGTACTCAATTGCGAAAATGAGTATCCGTCATTCAGCCCGACGATCGACGAACTTTCGACGAAGCTTTTACTGGCTCATACCAGTTCATATTTTCACAGTAAGGGCAGTTCACCCGTGATCTTGTCAACAAGCTCTGCAGGTGCCGGGCCAATTCCGACACAAGTCGGTGTTCCAGGATCTACTTGGGTTAAACCGCTGTCGTGAATAATCGTCGCCACCAATCCTAACTCTTCGGCGCCTCTTCTTAGGTGCTCGAGGTCACTCTCGGAATTCACTTTAACTACGATCTTGCGTTGTCCCTCTTCGAACCATTGCTTCCACCATTCAGGCCGTCGCGTTCTAGTCTCTTCTGCTACGGTGACCGCGGCATGACTTACCTGAACCGCGATCTTTCCTTTGCCCATGTCTAGGTCCCGTCTAACAGCAACTGCTAATTTGTACCTGAATTCCTTCGTGGCTTTATCCTCGGCTTTATCTTACCCCTGTCCCAAATAAGCGCAGAGATCGGCATGTGAGGGGTCTTGAAGTCGGGCCAGGCAATTCAAACTGTTGAGATAAGCACCATCGCGCACGCAACCGATGACTTGGATAAAGTGCAGACTGCGGTGACGCGTCTAATCCCGGACACGTTGAAAGGCCGGCAGCTGTTTACACGTCAGTACCTGCAAGGTCACTATGGAAATCCCATAATCACCTTTGAGGCTCGGCTTACGAAGCAATCGGTGGTTGACGAGTTTGCAACATTCTTCCTAAACCAACTCTCCAACAAAGACAAACTGGTAATTCAACGAGATCTAAGATTATGTTCTGACGCGGAGGGGAACCTTTACATTCGCATAGATAAGCAACAGATTTTTCGGGGTTTCGTCCAACTTGGAGAAGAGGACCCCATCAGGGTGCGAATGAAATTCACGAGGTTCATCGGTCAAGCCACTGATCAAATGATCAAATATCTAGGAGTCTGAACAGAACTGTCGAACCTCGTAGATCTCCACATTTTTCCCAAGGTTGATGATGTAAACGCCTGCACGCGTATGGCTCAGACCCTGATGATTGCGGGCTACTCCACTGTAGGACTCACAATCCCGACCGGCCTTCTCCCCGAGCGTGTCAAGTCTATACGGCAGACCTTCCAAGATCAAGGAATCGCCACTGCGCTTCGAATAGACCTTGGATCATCCTCGAGGACGGAACTTCTCCGATCGCTCCGAAGATTCAGAAACGCCTACGACGTGGTCGGTGTAAAGTGTGTGAATGCCCGCGTCGCGACGGTTGCATCTAGAGATCGAAGGGTCGATATTGTGTTCTTTGATCCGGTTATGCACAATGTCCGATTCACTCACTCTCTCGCACGCCTGCTTCATGGCGCCCTCGAAGTCAACTTGATGATTAGCCTACTCGCACTGACTGACACCGGCATTCTCTTCAGGCTACGAAGGGCAATCGCGGTTGCGCAGGAGCATAACGTGAAGGTCGTGCTGTCAAGTGGGGCGAGAGACGCCGAAATGGTGAGGGCACCTCGTCAACTCAGTGCAATCGCCTCAACACTTGGCCTCTCAGAGACCGCCTCGGTTGCTGGTGTATCCTCTGTTCCGTTATTCATTATAACTGAGAATGTTAAGAAACGGAAACCTGAGTACGTGGAAGAAGGCGTGAAGATCATTGTTTCATCGCGGCGTTGAACTACGTTGACCCGGCGTTATCTACTAATAAAAATCCTCTACGACAACGCGCCTACCGACCAACAGTTCCATGACGCATTGAACACGTCAGTACGCACGCACTTTGGCGACATCGGTTTCTCCCGCATTGATCCGAGAATCATAAAATCCGATCAAAGCACGTCGACCAGCGTCGTTTCCTGTGAAAGAAACGCAGTTAGAGAACTTGAAGCTGCCTTAGCCCTAATCACCGAGTGCGGTGGGACTTGCGTGGCAGTACTGGTGCTGGCAGTCTCTGGGACCATCAAAGGATTACGGAAACGAAGAGTGAGGTAACGTTTTTCATGAAGTGACTGGACTTTGACTAAGGGGATGAAGAAGCCAGTCCCAGTCGGATCTCTTTGCTGAAGATATGACGACCTCAGCGACGGGCTGACCCCACAACTACGAGTTTCGAGGTTTATTGAAACGACCTGAGCTCAGTGCATTTCGTGGTGACTCGGTGATAGTGGATCCAGTCACAATATTTCTCGCGGGAAACGCTGAGTAAAGGGTTTAATTAGGGAATCCCACTCAAATGGCTGAATTTCGTTACAGGTGAATTTGAATTGTCAATGTTCGCAGTTCCGGGTGCTTACGACCGCGCGATCACAGTTTTCTCTCCTGACGGACGCCTATTCCAAGTTGAGTACGCCTCCGAGACCGTCAAGAGGGGCGCTACCGTGCTCGGCATCGCATGCCCGGAAGGCGTTGTCTTGGCCGCTGAGGAGCGTGCCACCTCTAAGCTCCAAGATCCGACGTTCATGTGGAAGATTTTTCAAATTGATGAACACGTTGGCGCTGCCGTCGCCGGATTGAGCTGTGACGCTCACATCCTAGTCGACCAAGCGCGCGTTTACGCTCAATCGAACCGACTCCTTTACGACGAACCCATTGACGTCGAGATTCTAACGCGGAGAATTGGAGAGATTAAGCAGCTTTACACGCAACATGCAGGTGTCCGCCCGTTCGGGATATCGATGCTGTTTGGCGGTGTGGATCGGAAAGGGAGTAGATTGTTCTGGACGGACCCCAGTGGTGCCTTTCTCGCCTACAAGGCCTGGGCGATCGGTGCGGGAGGCGACGCTGCGAACGAAATTCTTGAAGCAGACTACAAGGATACTATGACTCTTGACGATGCTCTGCTCCTTGCTTTGAAGTGCATGAGCAAGGTGTTGGAAGACAAATTAGACGCACAGAAGATTAGGATTGCAACTGTATCGGCTGCTACTAAGAAATTCAGCAAAATCTCCCAGGAAGACGTGGACAAATATATCAAACGGCTTGATTTGACGAAAAAGGCCGCTAGCCGATGAGTGAAAAATTTACTACGGCGAGAATTTCAAAAAGCGGAGAAAAGTTCGAAATCCTAGTTAAACCAGACCCTGCCTTAGAATACAAGATGGGAAAGCAACTAGGCATATCGCAGCTCCTAGTCATAGACGAAGTTTACAGCGACGCAGGGAAAGGCACCCATGCGTCTGCAGAAAAGCTCCAGAAAGCCTTCGGCACGGAAGACGCCCTAGCCATAGCCGAAGAGATAATGAAGCATGGTGAGCTGCAACTCACCACCGATCAGAGGCGTCAACTTGTAGAGGACAAGCGGAAACAGATCGTTGCCTTTGTCGCCAGAAACTGTATCGACCCGAGAACCGGGACGCCACATCCACCTATGCGCATCGAGCAGGCAATGAATCAGATCAAGTATTCGATTGATCCTTTCAAGAGTGCCGATGAACAGGCGAAGGACGTGATAGAGGAGCTCAGGGTCCTGATACCGATCAAGATGGAGCAAATGCGTGTGGCAATAAAGATCCTGGCGGAGTTTGCTCCGAAGGGGTATGGTGCTGTCAAGGGATATGGGACGATTAGCAAAGAGGAATGGCAGGCCGATGGGGCACTGGTTGCCGTGGTCGAAATGCCTGCAGGCGTCTATGGGCCATTCATTGAGAGGCTTGGAAAAGTCACTCAGGGTACAATTCAGACAAAGATACTAAAATAGAAAGTCAACCGAAACACTTCGTGTACCCGATCCCGAATGAGGTTAGTGCTCGGATTTCCCAGTTTTGTTGCTGCTGGCACATTCAAGCTACCTGGACTCCTACCATCCGATCCTCCGAGGTCAAGCGTAAGCATTGCGGGTAGCGCTGGCTATGTTGGTTGTGGCGATAACCACCTCCAGGGGGGTGGGGCCAACCCGTCCGGGCTAGAAAAACGAGGGTAACCTACACCATGTGGCCTCCACCCTAGTTTTTCATGAATATAACCCAAAATGGGCCAAACCGTCCGGGTTGTCCACAGTGCTCCCCATTAAAGTGGGACGGCGGCCCGCCGAACCGAATTTGTTCGCCAGAACACAAACATCTCCACTGGCCTGCACAGCTCCGCAATTGTAGCACAATTGCGCCGGAATTGTAGCACATTCGTGTGTAACGCTTCAACTCGTTGTGAATGCTCCTTGATAGTTTGTTCGCTGGCGAACAAATTGGAGCACAGACCCTGGCCACCCGCGCTTAGAGGCCCAAGGTATCTTCCCGAACCATCTAACTTTACGAGAGGTTGGCCTATCAGCTTAGGGAGTTGGCGAAATCCGAGAGTTCTTCGAAGATCGACCTGGGTGATTCGATATTCTCTAGATTAACAACCTATATCTACCAGTTTCCTTGTTTTTCTCGAATTCGTTCATAAGATTGAGTTGGAATGGTTGACGGTCTTAGCAGAGAGAAAGCAGTTAGTCGGCCCGGGAGATGCTCTAGCAGAGGGTCCATACTTTGCGGGCGAGAACACATATCGTGAAGGGTCCAAGATTTTCGCTTCGCGCGTGGGCATGGCTGATGTTGTTGGGAACAAGGTCATAGTCATGCCTGTCAAGGGCGCGTACATTCCTCGCATTGATGACATCGTCCTCGGTCGAGTCACTGACATTGGAATGTCGGGGTGGCAGGTGGACATCTACGCACCCTACCCTGCAATGCTGCCTGCCTCTGAAACTCCTATGCATGGGCGCGATTCAGTCCGTCGAGATCTGCGGAGCATCTATGGCGGTGGAGACCTTATGATTGCGCAAGTGATTGAGTTCGACAGGACCCGTGATCCCCTCTTGACAACGAAGGGGAGAGGGTTAGGTAAGGTAACTTCAGGTCGCGTGGCGCGCATAAACAATACGAAGATACCGCGAATCATTGGGAAGAAAGGATCGATGATAACAATGTTGAAGAAGGAGACTGGAACCGATATCATACCAGGCCAAAACGGCGTTATCTTGGTTACTGGAAGAAACCCTGACCAGGAACTGATAGCTGTAGAAGCTATTTACATGATCGAACGTGAAGCGCACACGACAGGCCTGACAGAACGCGTGAAAGCAATGATATTGGAACGAATGAAGGGAATAACCGTTGGGCAATAAAGAACAAGTTCAGTTAATTAATCAAAACGGACTCCGCGTGGACGGCCGGAGGCTTGATGAGCTGCGGCCAATCAAATTGGAAGTTGGAGTACTCAATAAGGCGGATGGATCGGCGTACATCGAGCATGGAAGAAACAAGATTCTAGCGGCGGTGTTCGGCCCGCGTGAGGCACACCCAAAGCATATCGCGCTCGCCGATAGGGCGGTTGTGAGGTGCAGATATCACATGGCACCGTTCTCGACGGATGAAAGGAAGTCACCAGCCCCATCAAGGCGTGAGCTAGAACTCTCCAAGGTTATCAGAGAATCGCTGGAGCCTTCGATAATGTCGGAATATTTTCCGCGATCAACTATCGATCTCTTCATTGAAGTTCTTCAAGCGGATGCAGGAACGAGGTGTGCTGGGATTACTGCTGCCTCATTGGCTTTGGCCGATGCGGGGATTCCGCTGCGAGAGCTCGTCGTTGGGTGCGCGGCTGGTAAGATAGATGGCAAGGTGGTCCTGGACCTCTCTGATGTCGAAGATAAGAAAGGAGATGCGGATCTTCCCGTAGCCTACATGCCGAAGTCAAACTCAATTGGCTTGCTCCAAATGGATGGTTCGATGACTGAGGAGGAATTGAAGCAGGCCTTAGACATGGCCATTAATGCTTGCAGGACAATATACGAAATGCAACGCGACGCCCTTCGGCAGAAGTACCATATCGAGCGAGATGAATCTGAGAGAGAGGAGATTGAGGAGGTCAAGGCATAATGTCCGCAACCCACCAGCCCTCGCCAGTTGCCAAGCTCGAACAGAAAACTGTGCGTGACCTGATTCTGAAAGGAAAGCGAATCGACGATCGAGGCCTGTTAGATTACCGGCCACTCACAATCATGCTTGGTACCGTGGAGAAAGCCAACGGTTCGGCTCAAGTATACCTAGGCAAGACTAGGATTCTGGCAGGAGTGAAGATTCAAACTGGAACTCCATTCGAAGACACTCCGAACGAAGGAATCCTCACGGTTAACGCGGAATTCGTTCCACTCGCCTACCCCACTTTCGAAGCAGGGCCGCCCGGCGAGGATTCCATAGAACTGGCCCGAGTCGTGGACCGCGGAATACGTGAATCGAAAGCAATAGACCTTGGCAAGATGTGCATTGAGCCCGGAAAGAAAGTCTTTGTAATTTTCGTGGACGTCTACGTTCTTGACCATGATGGAAACCTGATCGATGCTGCAGGAATGGCCGCGCTGGGAGCACTCATAAGCGCGAAAATGCACGCATTTGAAGTGAAAGGCGGCGAGATCAAGTATAAGGACACGAAAATCCCTCTTCCAATGCAAAACTACCCGGTTCCAATCACATCAGTGAAACTTGACGGTTCTGTCGTCATTGATCCTTGCCTGGAGGAAGAACAGGTAATGAGTTGTCGCCTAACAGTCACGACCGACAAGAGTGACAACATTTGTGCCATGCAAAAAGGTGGATTAGGTGTCTTTACTCCCGAAGAAATCAAACAAATTGTGTCGTCCTCAGTAAACAAATCGAGAGAGCTTCGAGAGAAGATTCTGTCGAAAGTGAACTAGCGTGGGTAGGACATACAAGGTAGGCCCATCGGGAAGCTTCGGAGCGCGCTACGGAACTGTCGCACGGAAAAGATACTCTACAATCATGACGGAGATGAGAGCACCTCACGAATGTCCCCAATGCCACATCAGCACCGTCAAACGCCTATCTGTTGGAATCTGGCTCTGTGGTACCTGCGGGTTCAAGTTCGCTGGCGGTGCCTATTCACCCAGAACTAAGCTCGGCGAAGTAGCTGAGAGAGCAGCCCGCGCTGGCGTCGCGAGCAGTGCCATGGCAGAACTCAAAGCTGAGAAAGCAAGGCAGATGGAAGCCGAAGCTAAAGCCAAGATGGCAAAGCGAAGGCGCAGAAAACCGAAAGCAGAGAAAGAACCCGACAAAGCTATTGAAGAGAAAACCGAGTAAAGCGTCAAAGCAACTCGTAGGAACATACGTAACTTGCTCAGGAAAAACTCCGCTTAAGTCAGTACAAGAACGTAAAGACGTACAAAATGAGACGAACCAAGGACAGCGCTGAAGCCAGAATCAGCGTTCTGTTTAGATCGCGCCAGCAGATGGAAGCAATCGCCGAAGCACTACACCCTGAGATTCTGCACCCTGCAGGAGAAAAGGCGCAGGCAAGAATTACAAAGGGAGGAAAAATGCTCAAGCTTCAATTTGAGGCAAGAGATTCTTCAGCGTTGAGGGCAATAATGACTTCGTACCTTAGACTCTTGGGTGCCGCCGTTAACGTTTCAAAATCGCTACGGCAACTAGAAATCAACGGTGAGACTAAACCGACTCACGCAACGAGATCTAAGAATTGACGTGATGTATGATGATCGGCGATATAGATTCCGAGATGCGATCGAAAGGTGTTGATGGAATTGTCGTGTTTGGCGAAACAACTCTCGCAGACCCGGACCTGACCTACGTTGCGGGAGGCGTGCTTCCCCGAGGCGGGACATATTTCAAAAAACTCGGCAGGCCGCCTCTGTTGGTTGTGAGCAATTTGGACTACGGTTCAGCTAGGAGAGCGGGGAAGGTTAAGCGAATCCAAACTCTGACACAGTGGGGTTATGAAAAACTCCTCAAACGATTCGAGGATAGAGGCGACGCCTTCCCACACCTCATCTCGCAAATATTGAGGACGGAAGGCGTACGAGGAAAGGTAGTTCTTTTCGGGCGGAACGATGTAGCCAAAGGGTTGCGGTTAGCTGAGAAGCTAGGAAGATTAGGCGTCAAGATCATCGGACAACAATCTCCAACGATTCTTGAGGCCGCACGAGACAGGAAAGACAGCAAAGAACTTGAAGAAGTAAGGAATGTTGGAGCGAAAACAGCAAGAGTAGTCACCGAAGTGCTTCATGCTCTTCGCAACGCCAAGGAGAAACGCGGTCACTTGGAAATTGGAAGGAAACGGGCAACCGTGGGTTTGATCAAATTCACGATCGCATCGAAGTTGGCGCGTGAAAATCTAATTGCACCGGAGGGCACGATATTTGCGATCGGCCCATCAGCAGCAGATCCCCACAACGCAGGAGTTGACTCGGCTGAGATCAAGAAGGGAAAGTTAATGGTCTTTGATGTCTTCCCTCAAGCGCAGAGCGGTTACTGGTCTGACATGACCCGTAGTTTTGTCGTGGGGAGAGCGGATGCGAGAGCAAGGAAATTGTTCGAAGCCGTTAGAGATGCGCAAATGGCCTCTCTTGATTACTTGCGAGTGGGCATAACGGGCAAGGCTGCAATGGAACTGTCCTGCGACATCATAGAACGGGCCGGTTACCGAACAATAAGGGAGATTTTTCAAGGTAAAACAAAGAGCCTTTCGACAGGCTTCATACACTCTCTAGGGCACGGAGTAGGGCTGACAATCGGAGAGAGTCCTTACCTTAGCCTAGCGAGTGAAGATTCCCTCAGGAGCGGAGAGGTAGTCACTGTCGAACCCGGTGTCTATTTGCCAGGCTATGGTGGCGTTCGCATTGAGGACACTGTCGCGGTTAGATCTAGAGGTGTGGAGGTCCTAACGAAGGTTGAAAAGGAATTGGAGCTTAGCTAATCCAGGTGCCACCCTGTGAACACGCTGATTGTAGACGTAACTGTTCCCGACGGCTGTAATGTGATCCTTGGACAGAGCCACTTCATCAAGACTGTCGAAGACCTCCACGAGGCCATGGTGAACGCCGTTCCAAACGCGAAATTCGGAATCGCATTCTGTGAATCGAGTGGACCCTGCCTAATCCGGTCTGAGGGAAATGATTCAGACCTTAAGCAGTTAGCCTCGAAGACTGCACTTCAACTCTCAGCCGGACACAGTTTCATAATATTCATGCGCAACGTCTTTCCGATAAACGTCCTCGACAAAGTGAAGTCGGTGCCGGAGGTTTGTAATATCTATTTGGCTACGGCAAACCCTTTCCAAGTCATCCTGGCCGAAACGGAACAGGGACGCGGGATCCTAGGAGTCATCGATGGTTTTGCATCTAAAGGCGTCGAGACGGAAAGGGACGTTCGAGAAAGGAAAGAATTCCTCAGGAAAATTGGTTACAAACTCTCAACTTGATTTCTTCCGATTTGCAGACGCCAGGTACCACCGCGTCCCCGTGTCAGTATCTTCAAGTCCAATCCCAGCATTCGTGATTTCTTCCCTCAACCGATCTGCAGCGTCCCAGTCGCCTCGTTTTCTTGCATCCTCTCGCAGTCGCAGGATGATGTTCATCAGTTCCCCAATGACATTGGTCTGGCCGACTTGGTTTGAGATGAGAATTCCGAATATGTTCCCGAAGTAATCGAGTGTCTTAGTGACTCGCTTGGCGGAGGTTCGGCCAATTTTGCGAATCGCATAAGTCTCCAGATCCTTTGCATATGTGATCATCGTGGCTAAAGCACGAGGTGTATTGAAGTCATCATCCATGGCTTCATTGAACTCCAAAATCGCTTTCGAGGATAACTTCTCTATCGGCTCCGTGAGATCTTGTCCATCGCCGTCATTCGACTCAACCTTCGTTCTAAATTGATTATAGACGGACCTTAGCTTGTCAAGAACTTCCGCCGCTTGTTCGATGCCTGCTTCATCGAAGCTGAGTTGACTACGGTAATGCCTCATTCCGTAATACAAGCGTAAGGCTTCGGGATCGTGCTTTCGAAGTGTTTCTTCGATTGTTATGAAGTTGCCCAGTGAATGGCCCATTCGTTCCCCGCCTATCGTTAGAAGACCACTGTGAACCCAGAATCGCACTAGGGGCGAAAGACCAGTGGCTGCTTCAGCCTGAGCAATTTCCGCCTCGTGGTGTGGGAAGATCAGGTCGAGGCCGCCGCCATGGATGTCGTAAGTTGGCCCAAAGTAGTTGGTGGTTATGGCGGTATCTTCGATGTGCCATCCTGGTCTGCCTTTTCCCCAAGGGCTATCCCAGCAGGGTTCGTCTGGTTTCGCGCTCTTCCATAGCGCGAAGTCGGCGGGGCTTCTTTTCCGGGGGTCGGGGTCGATTCTGTGCATAACGAGTTGTTCAACTTTCTGGCCCGAGAGTCTACCGTAGTCAGAGAATTTGGAAACGTCATAGTAGACATCGCCCTCGACTTGGTATGCGAAGCCTTTCTCGATGAGTGTTGAGATCTGCGCAATGATTTCAGGAATATGCTCAGATGCCTTCGCGTATAGGTTGACGCCTGTTATTCCCAGCGCTTCCATGTCCCTCATGAATTCCTTAGTGAAATTGTCAGCCATCTTCAACGGATCTTCCCCCGAAGCGTTTGCTCGGTTAATGATTTTGTCTTCAACGTCCGTAACGTTCATGAGGTAAAACAAACTGTATCCTTTAGCTCGAAGATATCGAGCAATTATGTCGTAAGCAAGATACGTGCGCGCATGACCGACATGACTATGGTCATAGACTGTAGGACCACATACGAACATCTGGACTCTATTTCCGTGTTCGGGTGTGAATTCCTCAACAGTCCGCGTCTTGGTGTTGTATATTCTAAGACCCATGTCAGACATCCTCTGGTATAAGGCGCCCAGGCGGAGTGCACAATTCTGCTCTAGTTAGTTGCATGGAAAATGGATCGTGAGCAAATGCGGTCACCCATTTTTCCTCGCCGTCTTGCGATTGGTTCAGGGAGATCTAATTAATCTTATGATCACAAGAGGAATCTACAGTGCTCCAAACCGATCCCGATTCTGGGACAATAGGTCAACAAAAGGGGCTTGACAAACAAAGATTTCTGGTTCCCGTTTACCCGTACACATATATTGAACCGATCGGTTCCAGTCTGCAAAAATGGATGATCATCGTTATGGCTCAAGCGGTTCTAAAATCCGAGAGGAAAACTGACGAAGTAGTGCAACCCGAAGTGAATATCGGGACGCTTGGGCACGTTGACAACGGCAAGAGCACGCTCGTTCAAGCTCTGACGGGAGAATGGACTGCGCGTCACTCCGAGGAACTGCGCAGGGGCATTACAATTAGAATAGGCTATGCTGACGCATTCATCTACAAGTGCCCAAAGTGTCGAGCGCCCAGTAGCTACACAGTCCAGCCAAAATGCCTCAACTGCGGTAGCGAGACAAAGCTCGTGCGGGCGGTGAGTTTCGTAGACTGTCCTGGGCACCATAGTCTCATGGTCACGATGCTTTCCGGTTCTTCATTGATGGATGGCGCGTTGTTTGTTCTGGCAAGCGACGCAAAATGTCCCCAAGCCCAAGACAGAGAACATTTGCTTGCTGCTGAGCGCGTTGGCATTAAGAAGCTCGTTATCGTGCAAAACAAGATTGACGTTGTGACAAAGGAGAGGGCACTGGAAAATTACAAGGAGATCCGCGCTTTTGTGAAAGGGACGATTGCAGACGGGGCTCCCATCGTGCCGATCTCTGCTCAGCACGGTACCAACATCGACGTGCTGTTGAAGGAGATCGAGGACAATATTCCTACTCCGAAACGTGATTTTAGCTCGCCGCCTCGACTGTATGTCTTGCGGTCTTTTGAGGTAAACAAGCCGGGCACGGAAGTCGATGATTTGGTTGGGGGTGTGATCGGAGGTTCAATTGTACAGGGTGTGTTCCGCGTCGGCGATCAAATCGAAATAAAACCTGGCATTCCAATTCAAGAAGGAGGTAAGACCAAGTACGAGCGCTTACTGACCACCGTAAGAAGCCTCAGCGTTAGCAAGGGACAGGTGCAAGAAGCTAAAAGCGGAGGATTGGTTGGCCTTGGCACTGATCTTGACCCTTCACTCACAAAGTCCGACGGCCTCGTGGGCAGTGTCGCGGGGAAAGTTGACACCCTCCCACCCACAATGGGAAAGATAACACTCGAAGTCAGCCTTTTCGACAAAGTCGTAGGGACTGAATTGGCTGTGCCGGTGGAGAAGATCAGAACAAACGAGGCCGTCGTGCTGAACGTCGGTACGACGGTTACATCGGGCCTAGTGAGTTCGGCTCGAGAATCTTTGGTCGATGTAGCACTCAAGAAACCAGTGTGCGCCGAGTCAGGAGCGAAGGTCGCCATAAGTCGCAGGATCTCAGACAGTTGGCGCTTGATCGGCTTCGGTTCACTGAAGGTCTAGAAATGCCTGTCAAAGTCATTCTCGATTCCAACTTTCTAATGATACCGTTCCAATTCCATCTCGATATTTTTCAGGAACTGGAATACTTGTTCCAGAAAAAAGTCGACTTGGTAGTTCCTTCCGCAGTGAAGAGTGAACTCACACAAATCTCAGCCCGAGGAGGGGAAGGTGCTGCTGAAGCCTCTTTAGCCCTGCAGCTTGCATCGCGCTGTCGCGTGGTCGAGGTAGCGCTCAGTCAAGGCGAAACAGTCGATGACGCAATAGTTAAGGCGTCTCAAAAACTGGGAGCCGTAGTCGCGACGAATGACATTGAACTGAAAAAGAAGCTAAGAGCTATTAACGTCCCGGTTGTGTACCTCAGAGATAAATCGAAACTAGAAGTCGAAGGAATCGAGCCTGCCTACTTCTAGACATATGACGGTTGTGTGAAGGTAACAAGAATGTTCAGATTAGTAACGGTAGAAGACATAGTCCGGATTCCGCCAAAAAGCTTTGGGCATCCTATCGACAAGGCCGCAAAAGACCAGATCAAACTAAAGTACGAAAACGTCGTCGACGAAGAATTGGGATACGTAATCCTTGTTGTGGACGTAGACGTCGACGCAGTCGGTAAGATTTTGCCCGGAGACGGTTCAACATATCATAAGGTTCGTTTCAAATTGCTCTCGTTCTACCCTGAAATGCATGAAGTCGTTGAGGGAGAAGTCGTAGAGGTTACCGATTTCGGAGCTTTCGTCAGAATCGGACCTGAAGACGCACTGCTTCACGTTTCTCAGATAATGGACGATTACATATCCTTCGATGAGAAACATGGCGTTCTGGTAGGCAAAGAGTCTCAACGGAAGCTAGGTAAAGGTGACATGGTAAGAGGGCGAATCATCGCCGTAAGCTTCCCGCGCGGTGGAGCGGGAGGCAAGATCGGTATCACGATGCGCCAGCCCTTCCTCGGCAAGCTCGATTGGATTGAAGGAGACATCAAGCGAACGAAGGTCGTTCATGAGGAGAAAGCCTCTTGACCGATAAGGCCTGCAAGAACTGCAGGTACATCAGCAATGGCCCCATCTGTCCTAACTGCAAGTCCACGAACCTTAGCGACGACTGGAGCGGACTCGTGGTCATAGTCGATCCGAAAGCGTCTGAGGTAGCAAAGAGAATGGGTATCAAAGCTGCAGGCCGATACGCCGTACGCGTCCGTTGATGACTCTTACGACAAGCTGTTGCATGTGACAACGTACGTATTAACTACAAAATTGAGGAAAACGCTCAGCCGTCCCCTGGGCGTTCTCGTAGCAGGAAACGAGGATGAATGCAATCGAACCTTGAAGCAAATCATAGTCAAAGAGAACCCGACCAAAGTGATACTGGTGGGGGATACCGTTTCGAGAAACGCAGCTCAGAGAGGTATCAGAGCTGATCTAATGATTATTGATAACTTGGAAAAGAGGGCCAAAGCGAAGACGTATGCGTTCGAACCGAAGAGGAGGATTAAGACACGAAATCTCGCCGGAATGATTGAGGCTCAAGCGCGCGGAGCGGTCGAGCAAGCCGTTCTCGGCGGTGGTGATCTAATAGAAGTCGACGGTGAGGAGGATTTACTTGCCATTATCGCGGTTCAAACCTCACCCCTTGGATCGTTGGTGGTCTATGGGCAGCCTGGTGAGGGGATTGTTCTCGTAAGGGTCTCCGGCGCGAAGAAAGCTGAGGCCCAAGCGATTCTTGATCAAATGGAGAAGAGAGAGTAGGATTATTTGGCTTTGACGAAATCTGTGAAGCTACAGGAACCGCAAGTCCAACGCTCGACGGGGCTCTTGTGATATGCCATTATATTTCCACAACGTGGGCACTTACGATTTTTGAGTTTTATAGTCCCCTTTTCGGAATCTACCTCATAGAGGGGTCCTAACCTAGCCTTGGGTTGTTTCTTCTCGGTCGCCTTGTTCTCGGTACCTTTGGTTTCGCTCACTTTGTCTCACCCTCTTTAGTTTTCTTGGGAGGCTCACTTGGTTTAGCTTCGGGTTTAGGTTTAGCTTCCTTTGCTTCATTCGCAGGCTTCTGCGGCTTGGCTTCGGCAGCGGGTTTTCCGGCCTTAGGTTTCTCAGGCTTCGGCTTTGGTTCCTCCTTCTTTGCTTCTTGCTCCCTTACTTTCTTTCGTTCTTCAGGAGGAAGGTTGCGGGTCTGAATGTATTTGGGGACCGTTTGCCGCGCGGTCTCGGGATCGTCATAAACTTCTACTGAGCACAGGGCATGTTGCGTCCCGGTCTTACTTTCGACGTCTATTACATACACGTTCTCAGTTTTGGTGTTGTACTTTGACGCAACCGCTTTTCTCAAGTCTAATCTCGACGGAGTCCCTTGGTTTTCATGCTCGACTTCAACGCTCACTTCTTTCCGCTTAAGAAGCGGATTATACGTGTCTTGCTTTACTTTGACATCCATCATCGAATTGTCCTCCTACTTTCCTTTCTTTGCCGGTTTCTTGGCTACCTTCTTTGTGCGTGCTTTTTCCGGTTGCTTTACCGATGCTGCTTTCGGGGGCTGAGGCGGTGGTTTGGCTTCAGCGGGCCGCTTCGGTTCAGCGGGTCCTTCCTTGGTGAGAGCGAAGTTGATTTGGTAGGTTTCGTCGGTTATAGTTCTCCCACGTACGAGTTTTCTCCTTCTTTCACCGTGTCGCTTGGGCTTGAATCCTGGGCCAGCGGAGAGGACGATGTATTTCTTCACGCCGCCGTGTACGTCTCCTCGCATTGGTATTCCATTCTTGTCACATCCGCCTGTTATGCGTAGTTTGGATTGTGCGATTCCCAACGGCGAGCCATCTATGGTCTCACCTAGTGAACGGCCTATCAACGCCTGGGCTCTGGCACCTTCGATCTCGCTAGCAGTAGATTTACCATTTGCTGGATCGGAGACTATCAGTTTGAATTTCGCCAATGCGATGACCTTGTTGAAAGTTCGGAACGGTACTACCGACTTAGGGCCTTTTATTAACATTACATTGGCTGAGACGATTAGCGGCCGGGATTATTCCGGAGGAACAATTTCAGCTCCGAGATACTAAGGAATCCATGCTCTTCCCTATCATCTCCGACCGCCTCTAACCAGATGTGTTTTGCTTTCCGTCCCTCCACTTCACGAATCAATTCCTCGACAGTTAATGCCTTGAGTGCGTGTGGAGGATTGCCTTCGTCGACGCGGCGAACTAACGTGACTCTATCGGAGTGTTTGAGGCCGCCTTCGAGTTTGAAGTAACTCATTGAATCGCCTCGGGAGTGCAGAATGCCGACGGTCGTCGCGTCCTTCAACTCGATCAACAGCATCGAGTACTGGTGAATTTCGCTGATCGCTTGAAGCACGTCACTCGCGGAGATCATCGGGATCAGAGTCCATCTCGCGACGACAACGCGTCGAAGTGGGCGCAGGTGCTTATTCAAGTTTCATGAGATATTAGCCAATCGGCTATAATGTCTCGATAGATGATTCAGGAGGGGGACTCCTTCGCAAGCCGGGTGAGTCAAATTTCGTAGCAGAAACGTTCATAAAAGGCACACATGACAGTACGCTATAAATTGGCAAATGTGCAGTGAAGCGAATGCCAAAATCGTTCTACGTTAAGTTCGAAGTCCCGAAGGAGCTTTCCGAGAAGGCTCTGCAAGTTGTACAAGTTGCTAAAGATTCTGGAAAAGTAAGGAAGGGAACAAACGAGAGTACAAAGGCGATTGAAAGAGCGGTAGCGAAACTTGTCCTCATCGCAGAGGACGTCGACCCGCCACAAGTAGTTGCGCACCTTCCGATACTGTGTGAGGAACGCAAGATCCATTACCTGTTCGTTCCGAGCAAACTTGACCTAGGCCGAGCCGCGGGTATCGATGTTGGCTGCGCAGCAGTCAGCGTCCTCGAAGCTGGGGAGGGCTCCAAATCGTTGAAGGAAGTTACAGACGCAATCGATCAACTGAAGAAAACTGGGGCTAAACCTTAGGCATGAGTTCGGCGAAGGAACGTTCCGAAGAAGCGATTACACCAGCCGAAGTTACTCAAATCATCGGGAGAACCGGTGTAACTGGAGAAGTAATCCAGGTACGGGTCAGAATATTGGAAGGTCGGGACAAGGGCCGTGTCATTACTAGAAACATCAAAGGCCCGATACGAACGGGAGATATCTTGATGCTTCGGGAAACTGAGAGGGAAGCCAAGAAGATCAGGTAGGGAGACGCGTCTGAAAGTTGCCGAGAACCTATACATGCTCCTTTTGTGGAAAGGACTTCCACCAAGGAACAGGCATCATGTTCATACAACATGACGGATCGATTTTCTACTTCTGTTCGACCAAATGCAGAAAGAGCAGGATGGTCTACAAAAGGGATCCGCGGAAACTAAAGTGGACCATCTACTATGGAAAGAAGGAGAGAGGAAAGTAGGCCCGTTAGCATTGGAAACTGAGCAGACATTCTCTTTTCTAAAACCCGAAAGCGTCATGCGAGGGTTCATTGGAGAAATCGTCTCTCGATTCGAGAAAAAAGGCCTCCTCTTGGTTGGGGCAAAGCTGATTCAAATGTCCCAAGATCAGGCCGAAAAACTATACGGAGTGCACAAGGGCAAACCATTCTTCAGTGAGCTCTTATCGCATGTAACCTCCGGGCCTGTATTCTTGATGGTCTGGGAGGGCCCGAACGCCGTCACGGTTGTTAGAAATCTAGTGGGGGCCACGAACCCTCTCAACGCTGCAGCCGGAACGATTCGGGGAGACTTCGCTCTGCAAGTCACGCCAAATGCCATTCATGGAGCCGATTCGCCGGAGAACGCGAAACGAGAAATGTCAATCTTCTTCTCAAGCAACGAAATTACGAAATATTCCAAACCGACTGAACGCGAATTCTTGCTGAAATGACTTAGAAGCCCCAGACTGGATTCTCTCTTCTCTTAAGTTGAATTAACTCCTTTACCGTTTCGCGATCACCCTCTATGAGTTCGGACGGGAATTTCGTCATAAGCGTCTTCAGGTGCTTTTCAGGTACGTCCACGTAAATAGTGTCTCCCTCCGAGATGTTCCGGCCAACCACACCGTCTTCAATGGACACGGCCACTTGAGCACCGACGACAGCTTCGTGTACATCCTTACCTTGATCCTGAATCCTCTGAACGTGGCCTAACTTCTTCCCAGATGAAGATATGAGAGGGTACTTCGGTTTCAGACGGCCCGAAACAATCTCTAGACCGACAATTGCGGGTTTGCTTCTTCTGAAGATGAAGTCTGGAAGGAACTTGGCTTTGCACGGTCTCACTAACGCGTCGAGTTCGGCCTTGACTCCTGCGCTGCGTTGTTCCTCGTTCCACCTCAAATAATCCTCCATCATATGGTAGATAACGTCGGACTGAAAGATCGGTGTCTCGGTAGCTTTCGATTCCTCCTCAGCGTCATGTAGGACCTTGACATTGAAAGCGAGAATCACCCTCAACAAACGATCCTCTTGGCTAGCTGTTTCAGCCTCAACGACGTCACGCTTCGAAACGTCACCAATGTCTGCTAAGTGTATTGGAATGTCGTGTCGTGAAAGTTCCTCTGTAACCGCTTCCAGAGACCCCAAAGTGTCGGTCTTGAGGACAATTCCAGAGCGTTCGGTCTTTATTCGAAGCTTCTCTACCTCATCCTCGATAATGCGAACGTATTCCTTAGTGTTCTTTCCTTTCGGTACTCCGTAGATGGTTGAACCGGCAAGTGCGCTCTCTAGGGAGGGTGCCGCGATTTTAACTCCCGAGGCAGCCGTAACTCTACGCACGCTAGTGAATCGATCCTTCGGATCCCTGATCTCATCAAGAGGTTTGGGCACGAGTATAGCGCGGACCTTCGTCACTATCGGCCGGTCACGTCCACCTAGGACAATGGTATCGTCAACTTTCAATGATCCGTCGTAGATTATGGCGTTGACAGTGGTCCCCAGCCCCGGCTCATCTTTTACTTCAAGTACTGTTCCGCGTGCTGGGCCGGAGGTGACTTGGAGTTCGTTCTCCAGGTAAGCCTGTGTTAGGCCAGTGAGTATAGCGAGCAATTCTGGAATTCCTTCACCCGTTTTCGCACTCGCCGGAACTATCGCCACGTTTTGTCTGAACTCTGATATTCTATCAAACCGTTCCGCGCGGAATCCGAGCCTAGATAGGGTTCCAATAATGGTGTAAATTCGATTATCCAGGTCCGTCTGGACTTCTGGAAACTGGTCCTTGAGTGAGCGTAGAAAGGAAGAGTCGGCTTGAGATTTCCATCCTGGGATGGCATCGATCTTGTTGGCTGCGACAATGAATGGTGTTTTTCGACTCTTGAGGATATTTATCGACTCTACCGTCTGGGGTTCTATTCCTTTCGTGACATCAACGACGAGGATCGCAATATCTGCAGCTGAGCCTCCTCTTCGTCGCAAATTTGAGAAGGTTTCATGCCCTGGTGTGTCGATGAAGAGGAGCCCGGGTACTTTCAGCTCGAAATGAAACTGTTCTAGCAGATCGCCGCAGATTTGCCGGATCGTCTGACTTGGCAGTAGGCTTGCGCCTATCAACTGGGTGATTTGCCCAGGCTCGTGTTTAGCTACAGTTGTTCCCCGCAGCTTATCCAGTAACGTGGTTTTGCCATGGTCCACATGACCAAGCACTACGACGATTGGTTGACGTATTGGCAACTTTCCCACGCGCTGACTATATTTTCACTCATCCGTAGAAGCAGTTTGCCCTTAAACTTTGCACGATGTTTTTACACAGGACGGCTTAGCTCTTGACACGGGTTCTACGAGGCAATAGTGCTGCAACAACTCAACGTCTTCGACGAACTTGCCAAACCATTACGCGACGCCATAGTGGAACGCGGATTCGTTTCCCCTACAGAGCCACAGCTACAAGCTATCCCCGAAATCCTAGCAGGGAGAAACGTTCTGTTAATCTCTCCAACAGCTTCCGGAAAGACGGAGGCGGCGGTTCTTCCGGTTCTTAGCAAGTATATCGCAGACCGTGGAGAGGATCGCGGGATCAAGATTCTGTACATCACCCCATTGCGCGCTCTGAACCGGGATATGCTCGATCGGTTTGAGTGGTGGGGTAAGCGGCTCGATGTCCGGATTGCAGTTAGGCACGGCGATACGGAAGTTAAGGAACGGAGTCTCCAAGCAAAGAACCCGCCTGACATGCTAATCATAACGCCTGAAACGCTTCAAGCCATATTGACCGGGAGAGTAATGAAGCGTCACCTTCAGGCCGTGAGGTATCTCATCATCGATGAAGTTCACGAATTGGCCGAGGACAAGCGGGGGAGTCAACTTACAATAGCGATCGAACGGCTGAGAGGGATCGCTATTCACGAATTTCAAATGATTGGCCTCTCTGCAACAATTGGGACACCGGAAAAGGTTGCGAAATTCTTGGTTGGAAATGGCAGGGAAGCCACGATTATCCAAGTTCCTGTCGGACGTGAAATTCGTCTAAACGTAATCTGCCCGAAACCTTCTCCGAAGGATACGGCTTTGGCTTCCAGACTCTATACACACCCAGAAGTCGCTGCGCGTCTAAGCATCATGCGCAAACTGATTGAAGATCACCGATCCGTCATACTGTTCACGAACACTCGTTCCATTGCCGAAATTCTTGCGAGCCGAATGAAAGTCTGGGATGTAGACTTTCCTATCTCAATCCATCACGGTTCCTTAGCCAAACCCTCCAGGATAAGCGCGGAGCGTGGACTGAAGAACGGTCAGCTTCGGGGACTTGTCGCTACCTCATCTCTAGAACTTGGAATCGACGTTGGTAGCGTAGACTTCGTAATTCAGTACATGAGCCCAAGACAGGTCACTCGACTCATCCAGAGAGTAGGAAGAAGCGGACATAGAATTGGCAGAGTGGCTGACGGGGTTATCGTTGCGCTCGATTCTGACGACACCCTCGAGTCCATGGTCATAGCGAGACGTGCTCTCGAAGAGGAGTTGGAACCTGTCTCGATACCGGACAAACCACTCGACGTCCTTGCCCATCAACTCGTGGGGTTACTAATCCAGAAGGGTAGATGGTACCTTAACGAGATCATGGAACTCGTCACCAAGGCCTACCCGTACAAGGATCTAACAGAACAGGAGCTGCTTGGGGTGATTAACTACATGCACACTCGTTTTCCGCGTCTAGCCTGGTATTCAGACCTAGACAAGGTGATTCTTCGACCGAGGAGAATCAAGCCCCTCTATACATACTATTTTGGCAAGTTGTCCATGATTCCGGACGAAAAACAGTATCTGATCATAGACGAAGCTGACGATCAAGCTGTCGGCGTTCTGGATGAAGCTTTCGTGGCTGAGTACGGAGAACCTGGACGAAAATTCATCGTCCGCGGCAGTCCCTGGAAGATGACAAGCATTCGAGGGGACAAAATTTACGTGAAGCAAATCCGAGATCCGACGGGGTCGATTCCAAGCTGGATAGGCGAAGAAATTCCCGTCCCCTTCGAAATTGGTCAGGAAGTGGGATCAATACGACGACGCGCGGAAGAATCCATTCGAGCTAACGGAGAGGAGCGCGAACTAATCGAAGAGCTTTGCAGGGATTACCCGGTCGACGCTGAGACGATGCAAGGGTCACTGAGCGAAACCATCGAACAGATATCACTGGGAATACAGATTCCAACGGATAGACGTGTCATCGTCGAAGATTGGGACGACTTTGTCATTATACACGCACACTTCGGGCTGTTAGTCAACAGAACACTCGCACGGTTAGTGGGACACATATTGTCGGAAGAGATCGGGGTCACCATCGGGGTACAGCAGGATCCTTACCGAATACTGATACAAACCTCAGGGTCGGCAGGGGCCGCGAAAGTTGCGGATACGCTGAAGCAACTTGGGCGGATGGAGATCCAGACCATGGTTCTTGAATCGACTAAGAAAACCGGCCTATTCAAACGGCGTCTAATTCATGTTGCCAAGCGATTTGGGGCGATAACAAGATGGGTTCAGTCTGGAAACGTGAACCTCCGGCAGCTGATGAAGAGTTTCGAAGGAACAGTTATCATGGATGAAGCTTTCAAGGAAACATTAGAAAAGGATCTCGATGTCGCCAACACTGTTAGAGTTCTTCAGCAGATAGGAAATGACCTAGAACTACTTGTTGCCCCGCATTCACCCGAAGCGAGCCCCATCGCGAGGATCGGGATTGAAAGAATAAGCAGAAAGACGGACCTAATCCCGCCCGAAAAGATGAAGCGGATTCTCATTGAGTCAACTAAGGTGAGAATCCTTAACGAATTTCGGACCTTAGCATGCCCGAAATGTCTTGCCTATGCACAAATGGAGCGAGTGAAGGACATGCCTGACGATTTCACTTGCCCAAAATGCAAGAAGGCCTGTCTCGGGGTCACAGCGGAATTGCCTGAAATGATTGAAAAGATCCGCCTTAAGAAAACACGCAAACCGTCTCAACACGAAGAACGAATTGTCGAGGATCTCCGCGGTAGTGCCGTGCTTCTTAGGAAATATGGTAAAGTTGCGGCTTTCGTCATGGCGGGTAGAAGAATTCGGCCGTCTGAGGCTAGGGTAGTACTTAGACGGACTCAAAGGTTTTCAGACAGGCTCTTTGAGGGCATTATGGAAGCGGAAAGAAAGGTTCTGCAACGGCGCTTCGTGTAGGAACCCGACTAGCGCCGGAAGCACGATTAAGCCCCGAAGAACACTGAGTCATGGGCGATGACGAAAGCTGGTATTGGAGAGCCGGTGATCGAAGAAACCAGACCTGAGCCCTGATTACCAAAAAGGTTTAAGTTAGGTTAGGCACATCGGCCGTTCGTCAACCGCGGCAAAACGCACGCGAGCTTGGCGCCAAGGAAAATGATAATCGATGGGTAAACAAATTCTGGTACAACGTAGAGGTAGAGGCGGGTCAAACTTCAGGGCCCACACCTTCAGGCGCATCGCACCCACAAGGTTCCCGGTGTTCAGCACCACGCACCCATCATTGAAGGGAACTGTCAAGGAGATTATGCATGAACCAGCACGGGGGGCTCCTCTCGCACTAATAGAATTCACAGATGGGACAGCTTGCTGTCTCCCAGCAACTGAAGGGCTATTCATAAACCAAGGCATACTGGTCGGAAGCGGCGCGTCGCCTGATGTCGGAAACATACTTCACCTAGGCCGCATTCCAGAAGGGACCCTCATCTCTAGTGTAGAACTGCATCCCGGCGATGGCGGTCGTCTAGCCAAGTCGTCAGGAACGTATTGTATGGTTGTAGCTCACACTCCACAGGGAACGGAGCTACGGCTTCCATCTGGAAAATCGCTGTACATGAACGACCAGTGTCGAGCAATGGTTGGCGTAGTGGCCGGGGCGGGAAGGACTGAGAAACCATTCCTGAAAGCCGGAACAGTATGGAAACTTATGAAAACCCGTGGCCGATTCTGGCCAACAGTTTCCGGACAGAAGATGATTTCAGCCTCGCACCCACACGGCGGGGGACGACACAAGCATGCCGGCAAACCCACGACTGTAGGTCGCAACACGCCCCCCGGAAGGAAAGTAGGGATGATCGCTGCACGCCAAACCGGTCGAGCTAAGCGCGCCATAAGAACCTAAACAGGATGCGATGAGATTTGACGCTTACTGACCCTTTGTCAAATGCATTGAACACGATCTATAACAACGAGAGACGCCATAAGCGCGAGTGCATTGTCTGGCCAGCTTCAAAACTCATGGGCCAGGTCCTGCGAGTGATGCAGAAAAATGGGTACATTGGAGAATTCGAATTTATCGACGATGGCCGTGCAGGAAAATACAGGATTCAACTTCTAGGGCGCGTGAATAAGTGCGGGGTAATCAAGCCACGCTACGCGATGAGAATCCCTGAGATTGAGCGTTGGGAGGAGAGATATCTTCCATCTCGAGAAGTTGGGGTTTTGATCGTTAGCACACCCAAAGGCGTTGTTTCACACGGTGACGCTAGGACAGCTAAGACGGGAGGGCGACTCCTAGCCTACGTATTCTGACAACATGCATTTGGAAACCCTTTATTTCACATCCACGGGTTGGCGTATAATTCGGTCAAATGAAGGAGAGCTACAGGAAAAATGGCAAAAGGCCCCCAATACAACCTTCCATTCCGGCGTCGACGCGAAGGTAGAACTAACTACCGAAAACGAAGGAAGCTCGTTACATCCGGAAGGACAAGGCTAGTCGTACGCCCCTCAAACAAACATATCGCAGCTCAATTAGTGCGAGCGCAGGCAGATGGAGATCGAATCCTTGCAAGTGCGCATTCATCCGAGCTGAAAGAATTTGGCTGGAAAGCACCATGCGGGAATTTGCCAGCCGCATATTTGACAGGACTACTGGCAGGGCAAAGAGCTAAGGCAAACGGTGTAACGGAAGCTATTTTGGATATTGGGCTTCACGCAAATGGTCCTGGTTCTCGATTGTTCGCAGCCGCAAAAGGCGCAATTGAAGCAGGGGTAAGCGTACCACATGAAGAAACGGCGCTTACCAGCAAGGAACGCACACAAGGGAAACATGTCGTGGATTACTCGAAAAAACTAGGTTCAGACACTGAACGCTACAAGAAGATGTTCTCATCGTATCTAAAACAGAAATTGAAACCTGAAGATCTGACGAGCCATTTCGAGCAGGTTCAAGCGAAAATAAAAGGAAAAACAGAGGCGCCTGATAGTTGAGCAAAGCCACGAAAAGAAAAACTAAGCCGAAAGCAGCACGAAAGGCGCTCGCAAAACCTCGTACGGCGAAAAAGCGCGCCCCGCCCCCTAAGAAACCAATAGAAACTCCATTATCGCCACCATCAGAAAAGAAAGAGAGTGCAGCGGCCGAGAAGACTTACCTTCTAGCGATAAGGCTCATGGGAGAATTCGGAACTCCATGGACTCTTGGAACAGCTTTGACAAGCCTACATCTGAGACGAAAATTCAACGCGATCTTAGTTGAAAATAAACCTGAAAGCATTGGAATGCTCAGGAAGGTGAAGGACTACGTGACATGGGGTGATGTCGGCACTAACGAGGTTGCAATTTTGTTTAGAGAACGAGGCGAGTTCTCGGGAGGCGCTCCTATGACAGACGAAACAGTAAAGAAAAGGTTCGGTGAAGCGTCAGTCCAAGATTTGGCGTCTGCCTTGATCAAGGGACGAATTAATCTTCGAACGCTTTGGCAAGCGGGGCTCAACCCAGTGTTTAGGTTGCATCCACCTTCGGGGGGGTTTCAAGGGACCATAAAACGACCGTATAATAGCCGGGGTGAGCTGGGAAACCGAGGACCTGCAATTGCAGGTTTGCTTACTCGAATGGTTTGAATGCCTAGTACTCGCCTAGGATTTTCAGTGATCATTGACCAGATTTGGTCCGCCACGTTCCGCTAACATTAATCCCAATTCATTTCCCAGTCGTACGCGTCGGCCAAGAGCTAAGTTCCGTCGTAGCAGCGTCCCTCGCGAATGAGGGAGTGACACTCGAACGCGGAGATGTTGTTGCCGTAGCAAGTAAGGTAGTATCCACTTGCGAAGGAAGAATAGTGACCCTCCGGAGCGTGCTGGTGTCGCCTCGTGCGAAACGATTGGCTCGTAAATGGAAAATAGATACATACCTCACTTCGATCGTATTGAGGGAGGCCGACGAAATCTTCGGTGGCGTCCCCGGCTTTCTGCTAACGGTAAAAAACGGGATCTTGACCCCCAACGCGGGCGTCGACCTTAAGAACTCGCCACCAGGAATGGCGACCCTCTGGCCAGGCGATCCGGATAGGTCTGCTCGAAATTTGCGGGCAAACCTGGAACGAAGGTACACCACTCGAGTCGGTGTGGAAATAGTAGATAGTCACGTAACGCCGTTACGCTTAGGAACTGTTGGTTTGGCCATTGGGGTGTCGGGGTTCCTTCCCGTCCTGGATAGTCGGAAAAGATCGGATCTATTCGGAAGGACCATCAAAGTGACCCAGACAAATGTAGCCGACGACTTGGCGGCCGCGGCTCAATTGCTGATGGGCGAAGCAGCAGAACGCATAGGAGCTGTATTGATCCGAGGTGCACCAGTGACGCTGAATAATTCCGGATACAGTAAACTCGCCAAGATGAATCGAGATAAATGTTTGATTGCGAGCAGCTTGGGTACCGGGTATTATTGAAAAACGTGGAATCTTGGTAAGAGCGCCTTGGGACGCTTCTTACGGGTCTGAAGAGTTACGTTTGTCCTTAGCACTCTTGGCGAAGCGATACAGTTTGCGGCTACCAGTCGAGTCAACGGCGGTAGTTATCAATTTTGAGTCCCTAAGTTTCTTTAGGTGATAGTGGACTATCTGTTGACTTAGGCTCAGATCCTTCGCGAGTTGCGCTTCCCATATTCCGGGGTGATCAAGCACCCAGAGCATGATTCGTGTTCGCAAGGTATCAATTGAGCTACCTTCAGTCGGTTTAAGGTAGAACCTGCGAGACAAACCGTCTCTGAACGATGAAATTGAACCAATCTTCTCCAGCTCCACTAGTGTTCTCATTCCGACCTTGTCCTTGTCACCGAACCGGTTAATGTCTCGCGCGTTTAGCCCGGGCTTTCGTGCCAAGAGACGGAGAACTTCTTCATGTGTTGTCCTTCGTTTTCGATTGACATGTGTCGTGACCGCAGAACAAAGTGAGAGCCACTTGTAACGACCTTCTTCAATCCACATTGACCCTGCAACCCCGATGCAGCTTGCCAGAGCAACGGCAGCGACCCACACGAATGGGTTGTTCTGGTGTGATGGTGTCACCACTCTCACGAGCCCGTCGGGGGAGACGCCGTACAAAGATCCGTCGTTCAGCACAGTGACTGCTATTATGGGCGAGCTAACCACTCCATTGACCGTTTGTAGAATAACTCCGTCAAAATTCATTTGAAGGTAGGTCACGTTGGTTGCAGATGGTATTGTTGTCTGCGTCGATTGTGAAGGGAATGATGGTTCATACCACACTACATACAGATTATCCTGCAAGTCGGTAGAGACGGCAAGGTACCTCGATTGTCCAGTCGTGTAATTTAGCTGCTTCAAGTATACGAGCTCACCACCCGCGGATATTTGCGAGACATATACTGAATCATTAGACGTCTGTGTCCGCCATATGACAAAGGCTCCGTCTTGACCTGACAATGACGTGATGGATACGTCACGTAGAGTTTCCTCAAAACGAGCCACTTGCAGCTTGGTTAGGAGCGTGCCATTCAATCCAAATTTCGCGTAATTTACTGTCGAACCGAGTTGGCCATTGGCCTGACTCTCTCCCCACGCCACCTGCAGGTGTCTAGAGGAATTATCGAAGACTACTCTCGCTTTCGGAGGGAACGCATTTACTTGACTGTATGACGCGATAGGCTTGAGTTCGGCAAATGTGGTTGACTCTATCCAACCGTATTCAACGAGTGCATGCGCGGTGCTTGGGTTGTATTCAGTCCATGTCATGTAAATTGTGCCATTGTCATCCGGTGCTAAGGAGGGCCACAGTATAAGTGAGCCATGCGTGACGAGAATCTGATTTGTGTGGGGAGAAGTTGAGTTGAAGTGAAGAATGTACAGGGCCGAGGAAGCCGTGGGTGCCGGGGTGATCTCGTCAGCCCATACTATAATCGCGTTATCGTGATTGTCTACGGCGAAGTCAGCTGATTGAATACTTGTACTGTTACTGATCCTTGTGGGCGGGATGGTATCCGTTCCGTTTGGGCTGTACTTGCTGTACCATATACCCGATCCGGTTAGGGAATTATTTAGTCCTGGTACAAGCCACAATACGTGAACATTTCCGTCTGCGTCCTGGTACACCTTAGTCTGCAAATCGTTCGGCGTAACTGCCGGGGAACCACCTGAGCCGCTGTGAGAAGTGGCAGCCACCGGAACCATAGCTATGAGAGTAACGGTGAATACAAGGAGCGCTAAGTATGGTTTAGGCAACTGGACAGATCTACAATAATCGTGTACCTTGCCATTAATAACCCCTCGCCGCATTTAATATCAATTGGTTTTAAATGCCGATAATTTCAGTCTGAATTCTCGTTAGTGGATAGTCGTACGTCACCACCAACCAGGAATCTAGAACCTGATAACTTGCGGCATTTTTGTAGATTTGATGTGCCTCACCCAAACGAGCGAGGGCAATGTCAGATGACGGGAAGAGCAATGCTCTGGATACTTGAATCGACCCCCCGTTTCCGGTTACGGATTTCGTCGCCATCTCAGTATCATTGAGCTGAGTTGGAAAGCGACCAACGAAAAGGGCAATGTAACTCCGGTCTGTAACTCCGGTCGCATATACGCTTCGTCTCACCGTCACGTTGTCGAATAGGCTACTTCTGTTTGAACGTATTTGATCCAGAATGGCTTGCACGTTCTGCAATCCTGTATTTTTGTCCTCGCTAAGAATTATATGATGACTAACAACCGCCAAATATCCGAGGCTTGGGCTCTTATCTCCGAGTTCCTGCATCAGTAATCCATAGAGCGCAAACCCATCATAGATGAGAGGAGGGTGAATCTTTGTTAGGTTGGCGGATGCAAGTTCGTCGGAAAGGATTGTTTGCCTTGCTGCGGAAACCTGAAGCAGCAGCGCTGAACCACTGTATGTCGGCTCAGGTAATTGAATCGCGACTTCATACATGATGTCTAAGGGAATAACTTCGAACCCCAACTGAGGGAGTTCGATTAGGACGCTCTCGCCAAAGAGTGACGAGTTACCGCTAGTCGAGTAAGCCTCCCCATAATTTATGTACCCGACATACTCGGCATTGGCGGGAACGTAAGCCATCCACTCTTGAGAGTTGAATGTGAACGTTTCAGGAATATGCTCAACTGTCGGGAGCGTTTGATAGTACGAGGCTCCTATGATTATCGTGATAACCGCTAATGTGGCTACAAATGAGTATACTCGAAGGCGATGAGGGTCCTTCTTTGCTTCGACTCTCTTTCTGGATACCAACTCTTCTGCACGAGCTCAATTCCCAGTGTACATTACTCGTTTTGGGAGCCCTGTTATGTTAACGTTACTTACCGTTTTAGGTAGATCCATTCGACTTGCTTTGGGTTTGCTCGTTTCCGATGGTCTTGCAGCTTACGGCCTGACATTTCTAAGCTACCGGTTGATTGAAGTCATGGGAGATTTGATGCTCGTTGAAGTCGCGTTATTATTTTTGCTCGCGGGCCTATTGGATTTTTCTTCTTCAGTCGGAGCCGCTCAATTCAGGAAAACAATCATGGGTTCCAAAGATGGTTATTCCTCATCAAAGCATAAAGAAGCAGAAAAGAAGGCTGCAGCGTTCTTCCTCGCTGGTCTAATCATATTCTTGATGCTAGTAGCCTTCGCAGTTTATTCTCAGGCTTAGATTAATGAGGATGTAGAAAAAGAAGGGGGAGCGCTGGAGTGTTCCTCCTAGCGCATAGTCTCTCTCGCTACTTTGGAGTGCTTGATTTCTTCTTGCGGCTTCGCATCCAGAGGGCTACGCCTACGATTGCAATGATTATGACGATTGGTACGCCTACAACCATTGCGTCCGTAGACGAGGATGAGACCGCGATTGGGTCAGTAACCTGCGGTTGGGTTGGCGTTGGAAGCCACAGTATTCTACCGTTAAGCCAATTGGTGCTGTTTGAGGTTAGTTGTTGGTATTCCATCTCGTTAAGTGCGATTGTTCCATTCTGGATTTTGGCTACGATGTCGGTTGTTGGGACGATGCCGGTGAAGTTTGCCCGGTACCATACGGTGCCGAAAGCGGGTGGTGCTGGTGCTGTGGTTTGGTAATTGCTTGAGTTGTCGGTTAGGAGTGGAGCGAAATCAGTCCACGTGTTACCGCCATCAGTGCTCTGCTGAACCATCACAAGCATGTCAGCGACAGGACCCTTGCCGGATATAGTCACTGAGCCGCTGCCAAGCATCGGGCTTCCCGCGTAAGCGATTGGTGCGGGGGGTGTGACGCTGACTGTGTAGCCGGCTTGTTGGAGGAGTGAGGCGGCTACGTTGAGGTCGTAGCTGTCGGGTGTGAGTGTTGGGTCGTACCAGACGCCCCATCCTGGGCCGAGGAAGCTCGCAAGTGAATATCCGGCTCCGTTCAGGAGTGAGCTTACGATCAAGTCACGTGGGATCATGTGACTGATTGCTTTACGGATATCACGTGCCGCTCCAGCAGCGTTAGATGGATTGCTCTGCCCGGCTGGTGTGGCTGTTCCTGTGCCGAAGATTGGGCTGTTCATGTTGAATCCCATCTCCTGCCAACCCAGCTCAGTGGCTGTGATGATGTTGACGTTGGGGATGGATTGAAGCGTTGCCCTGTCTTTGGCAAGACCAAAGTTGTAGTCTAGAAGGTCTACTTGGCCGTTCTTCAAAGCGGCGATAGCAGCGTCTTTACTGGCAATCCATTGAACCTTGTAGGTGTTAACTGTGAATTGGCCGAGTGACTCTAGACCAGTGGCGTTCCAATATCCCGGAAACTTGGTTAAGGTTGCTATGTTGTTTGTGAAGTCGTAGCTCTGCAGCTCATATGCTCCTGCACCCACGGGACCGACGGCAGTGTAACTGCCCGAACCACCATACTGCGCTGTATTCCAAGTATAGGTGTTAGGTCCTGTGGCAGTGCTGAATGGTGCACTATCCCAAGTCGCGAACGGGAACTTTTCCATAATGTGCATGGGAAACGGAGCAAAGGCCCCGTAGACGTCACTGGTGAAAGCGTAAGGGGCGGGCATGTGGAATTGGAATTGGTATCGGCTGGTTGCATTCCACCAACCATCCGTCTCCGGAACACCTGGACCAGTATTGTCGTCGACACGCACAGTTCCGTTCAGGAATTTGAACGAGACTTTGCTGCCTAGGTACTGAACGTTGCTGCCCAAGCCGATAGCAGCGAGGGCCGGATTCGTCTCAGCATATTGGGTGAAGACGAAGTCGTCCGCAGTAACCTCAACGCCATCCTGGAACTTAACGCCGGGCCGTATTTTTACGGTCCAAGTAGTTCCGTCCGGACTGGAGGTGATGTTTGTCGCCGTGCCTGGTATGTAGCAGCTGCACCGTGGGTCAGCTTCCTGCAACTGCCCGCCCATAATGTTACCATACACGTAGAGCGAGTAGAAGCTATTTGAGGAGGCTGTGATTGCTGGGTCTAGAGTGCCGCTTGGGAAGATGTTGGCTGCTTCAGCCATGGTAAGGCTGTCTCCGCCTCCCCAATGCTGAACGTCGGGGAACGTGACCTCACTGAACTGGCTCGAGTTACCCCAAGCCGTGAACTTTGACGCTCTCGGAACCGGGTCAACGGCCTCGAATATGTAAGCGTATGGAGTGTCGTTGAACACCTGCTCTTGAAATTGGTGCGTCAATTGAATCTGTGTTGCGGTGTTCGTGGTGCTGTAAAGCTTGTCAAAAATGCTTTCCACAGTGGGACTGTTGTAATACGCGTAATTGTCTCCGCTAGGTGGAAGGTATGCGGGTCTTCCGTCCAAGTTAGCTCGAAAATCGGGCACGAAGGCTGTGTAGCCCCATCCGATGAATCCGATGTCGTACCCTCCTTGATTGAACGATGATCCCGGTGTTGCGGTAAGACCGAACAATCGGTCCACGAGCTGATCGAAAGTCACATAGAACAGCTTCGCGTCGATGCCTACGGATATCATGTTGCTGGCTATGATACTCGCGTACTGTCTTCGCACGGAATTTCCGCCCGTCGGAGCAATCAAAGTAACCGAAAATAGGGTCGGCGTTTGTGCGTACGCGTTGGTGAACAGGACTGGAACTGCAGTTGATGCAGTAACGTAAATTAGAAGTGCTAAAGATATGCCTTGAATGATATACTTTAGAGATTTGTTAGACATTTTCATTTCACGTAGGTTGGAGCAGCGTAAGAACGCTATTTAGGCTTTCCCACAAAAGTTTCTGTAAGTTCAACTGTGAACTTAACCAGTCATAAGAGAGCCTCGACAAGCCAACTGATGCAGTGTGCTCTATTGTTGTACGACTAGATTGAGCGCCTTAATTTCCTCACGAGCCTTCTAAAACGCAAACGTTAATTGCTTAGCACTCGCGCATTGCCAACATAAGGATAGGACATGGCGAGCCTAATCCGATACATAATTCGCCGTTTGCTCTTCATGATCCCTGTTTTCCTCGGAGTTGCTATCCTGACTTTTGCCGTAGGAAATGCGGCGGGGAACCCGATAAATCTGATCCGTGCTGGGCTTAGGAACCCCAATCCAGCAGTATTGAAGGCACTAACGGAGTACTATCACCTAGACAAACCGGTTTGGCAACGTTTCCTGCTTTGGTTATGGGATCTCATACATGGAAACTTAGGCGTGTCGCTATCGGGAAGACCTGTTATCTCTCAGATAGGGCCGTGGACATGGACCACATTGGAGCTGCAGATTATATCCTTACTCTTGGCGATTGCCATAGGAATACCAGTCGGTGTGTACTCTGCAAAGCATCAGTATTCGAAGGCCGATTACGCCATAACGACCACATCGATTTTCGGATATTCGATGCCAACCTTTTGGTTAGGAATCATGCTCATCGTAATCTTCTCATTGGACCTCGGTTGGCTGCCAAGTAGCGGAGCTATTAGTGTAAGTTACCCGTGGTGGGGAATTAGCTTTCTCGATCCCATTGCACATTTGATTTTGCCCACGCTTGTACTAACGTACGTAGAGTTGGCAACGTTTGTTCGTCTCATACGGGCCAATATGCTCGAGGTTATGCGGCAGGATTACATTCTAGCTGCGCGTGCGAGCGGCCTTAGTGAGCGAACTGTTACTTACCGGTATGCGCTGAGAAATGCTGTCAGCCCGGTAATCACGATCATCGGACTTGGATTCGGAGCGGCTCTTGGGGGTGCCCCTGCTCTAGAGACAACCTTCTCATGGCCGGGACTTGGTTATGCGTTCACACAGGCCGCGCTTACTTTGGACATTCCGCTGGTAGAGGGGATAACGATTGTCATCACGATAATGGTGTTGATCGCCAACTTAATCACCGATCTCGTGTACGCTATGATCGACCCGCGCGTCACGGTACAGTGAGTGTGACTGTTTGTCTCAGAGCAGCCCTAAGCGAGGGGCAAGTCAATGGGCCGTAGCTTGGCGTCGATTTAGAAGAAACAAATCAGGCCTGATCGGTAGTGCAATCGTAGTCTTCTTCGTTGTCGTCGCGTTGGTAGGGCCATTTGTAGTTGCCTACCCTTCTCGAAGCTTTCTGTCTTTGTATGAGGGGGACGCTGGGGCTCCACCATCATTCAAGCATCCATTCGGAGTTGAGGACTCAGGAATAGATGTGTTCAGTGAAACCGTTGACGCAGCACATAATGACTTGTACGTTGGACTCGCGGCGACTCTCATCACGACGCTGATTGGTGTTGCGGTCGGAGCGTTGGCCGGGTACTTCAAAGGCGTTGTGTCGGACGTATTGCTCGGTCTTATACAGATGTTCTTTGTGATTCCAGTCCTACTTCTCATTCTTCTATTCGCCAGAGTGTTCTCAGTCTTGGTCTTCCACGGCCTGGGGCTTACGCTGATCGTTCTCATACTCGCGTTCTTCGGCTGGTCGGGTATCGCGTTCATTGTCAGAGGAGAGACGTTCAGGCTAAAGGAAATGGAGTTTGTTCAAGCTGCACGATCGTTGGGAGCAGGATCTTACAGACTTCTCTTTCGTCACATTGTTCCGAACATTCTGTCACCCGTCATCGTAGTAGCGACGCTCAATATAGCAGGCTTCATATTGACTGAGGTTGTCGTGAGCTTCCTCGGGTTCGGTGATCCGAATACTTCAACTTGGGGGCTTCTTCTTAACGAAGGGTTCCCCTACGTAAGGACCTCGTGGTGGGTTTCGCTCTTCCCTGGTTTGGCCGTAGTCTTTTGCGTCTTAGGTTTCAATCTGATGGGTGACGGATTATCTGACGCCCTCAACCCGCGACTCCGTGAATGAGTGGGATCATCGATTGTCAGAAAAACTCTTGGAAATCTCAAATCTCAGAACCTACTTTTTCACTGAAGCTGGAGTAGTGAAGGCGTTAGATGGGATGTCCCTCGAAGTCAACAGGGGACAAGCAGTTGGTCTTGTAGGGGAATCGGGTTCGGGAAAGTCTGTTACCGCACAGTCCGTGCTTCGCATCGTACCACGACCGGGCCGCATCGTTGCTGGATCCGTAAAGTTCGAGGGCGAAGATTTGCTCTCGAAATCGGATGACGACATGCGCAAACTTCGAGGCCCGAAGATGGCGATCGTATTCCAGGACCCCACAACATCCCTTAACCCGGTGTTCACAGTTGAGAGACAATTAACTGACATCTTGATGCTTCACCGAGACTTGACGAAAGAAGCTGCATCGAAGAGAGCCCTTTCCCTTCTTGAACGCGTAGGAATTCAAGAGCCCGAAAAGAGGTTGAAGGCATACCCTCACGAACTGAGTGGCGGAATGAAGCAGCGCATTGCGATTGCCCGGGCCCTGTCTTGCGAACCAATGCTACTGTTCGCCGACGAGCCAACCACCAACCTAGACGTCACTATCCAAGCTCAAGTCTTGGAATTACTGAAGCAGTTACAAAGGGAATTGAACATGACGATGGTGATGATTACCCACGACATGGGGATAATTGCCGACATGACCGAACGTGTTACGGTGCTTTACGCAGGCAAAGTGATGGAAGTTGCGGATACGCCGACGTTGTTCCACTCCCCGAAGCATCCCTACACTGAGGCGTTGCTAAAGGCGGTGCCAAGCGTCAAACAGACGCGGGCCCTCGAAGTTATCCCTGGGAACATCCCGAATCTCATTGAACCCCCTTCGGGATGCGTATTTAATCCCCGGTGCAAGTACGCGAAGGACGTTTGCATGAAGCAGGAGCCTCTCTTGGAAAAGGTAGAGGAAGGGCATTATGTGGCTTGCCACTTTTGGCGGGAATTGAAACTTGAAGGCAGAGCTGGCTGAGATGCAATCGACTGCAGACAAGGGCCGTCCGATTCTAGAAGTAAACTCACTCGTGGAGTATTTCGACGTTGTAGAACGTGGGATTCTCCAAAAGAAAAAAATCGGCGACGTGCACGCTGTCGACAACGTAACCTTTCACATCTCAGCAGGTGAAACGCTCGGGCTAGTGGGCGAGAGTGGCTGCGGGAAGACTACTACGGGTAAGGTGATTCTGTACCTCGAGAAACCAACTTCAGGGTCCATACTCTTCGAAGGTATGAACGTTGTCGAAACCTTCGAAAATGGGAATCAAACTGATCGGAAACAACTCAGGCGCAGAATGCAGATGGTTTTTCAGAACCCTTACAACTCCCTCGACCCACGTATGACTGTGTATGACATTATCAGCGAAGCTTTCGTTATTCATAGGAATATACCGAAGAACCAATGGACTGATCGCGTCTACGAACTACTTAGAATGGTGAACCTGGAGGAATACCACGCAGAACGTTATCCGCACGAATTTAGTGGAGGGCAAAGGCAGAGAATCGCGATTGCACGAGCTCTGGCGGTTGACCCGAAGTTCGTAATCCTCGATGAACCTGTTTCATCTTTAGATGTTTCGATCAGGGCTCAAATCCTAAACTTGCTTATAGACCTACAGAGGAACAAGCACCTATCATATCTTTACATCTCGCACGACCTCAGCTCCGTTCGCCAGATCAGTCAACGAGTCGCCGTAATGTACTTGGGAGAAATTGTTGAGTTAGCGCGAGCAGACGAAATCTTCGACAAACCATTACATCCCTACACTCAAGCATTAATTTCAGCTGTTCCAGTCCCTGACGTCGACCACAAAACAACCCGAATTATTCTTCCAGGCGAGGTCCCAAGTCCGATCAACCCACCGCAAGCCTGCAGATTTCATCCACGTTGCCCCCATGCTACTGACATTTGTAAGCAGATAGCTCCAAAATTCGAAGATAAGCTAATTGAAGGACATTTCGTGGCTTGTCATCACGCCGACAAGTTCGTTTAGGCTATACGTTTGCATATTCGAAAAACGAAAGCTGCGGGAATCATTCTCTTTACCCTCGGTCTGATATTCCTCTTCATTGGAACGATAATGCCTTACTACAAGTCACCCCAGATGCTAGAAGGAATCGGACCTGGGATAAACTTCACTCCATCGCGTCCCTATTGGATCAAGTCATACTTCATACCACCCATCGACGCGGGTCAACCCATCAGCCTGACCGTACTCAGTGACCGAGAAGGAGCAACGACCGTGGTTTTAGCTTACTATGATGAGGGGCTACAGAGCATAGTCGCGCCCACGCTGGTCAGCGTCATTTTCAGCCCCAATGAAAAGGGCCTCTCCGTATTTACAAAAGCAGGAAAGTCTGGACCGTACCTCCTCACGATCACTAGCTACAATAGCTCATATACGTTCTATCTGACTTCTGTTTGGTCACCCTTCTATGGATTAAGAGACCTCACGATCTATGCTTTTGGCCTCTTACCCCTCGGTTTAGTCATGATTTACTATGATGAGATCGTAGAAAAGCGGGAACAGATGGCGGAGGAAGCGCTCCGAAGCATCAAGAGCACTTAGATCAGCGCATTTTACAGCTGATCGAATAACCCGCCTCACTTCTCCGAAGAAGAGCTGGCGAAACGAAATGTGTCTACCATTAAGTGACGAAAATTCTACTTATCTCCACTTGTTGGGTTGAGAGAGACACGGTTGAACCATGAAACTCAATTGCCACGGCGGCGAGCTCTTTGGAGCTTGCTTTTTCCGTGTCTCGATGCAGCGCTCCTGTGCGACTTGCCACGTCTGAGGCGCTTCCGTTTTTGAGATTGCCGCCTAGAATGCAGAATAGTCAACGCCAGCAGGATCGCAAGTATTGCCGCAATTGACAATGGTAGTCTGTAGTCAACCTTCCAAATCACATCAACAACGTGAGGGGAATTCATAGTTATTTGGTCAATTGTTGATCCAGACATAACCTGTCCGTCCTCAGTCCAACCTTGGAAAACCCACTTGGCACCGAGTATCCCAAGGACTCCATTCATGGGCGTGATCGATGATTTAATTGACAGCGTCACGTTTGAACCAGTGTCGTACCATCCCCCGCCCCCCATACTGACTGGGCTGATCACTTGGAGCTTATACTGAGTGACGTAATTTGCATGTAAGACGATATCATAATTCAACGCCACGGATCTATTTGCGTCAGTGGAACCATCGGACCAATTTCTAAACTCAATTCTTGTATTCTCGTTAATTTGTACTAAGTTTGGCACACTAACGAAGTGGCTACCTGCAGCAAGAACGAGTTGGACGCTTCCCCCGGTACCGTTGACTCCATCAACTGAGACCGCCACACCATTCGGTACGTCCACCTCTAACGTAAGAGCACTATGCACGCTCATTGTGAAAGTGTAATCACTAAAAGAAGTGGAGATGATGTTTTGCTCATTGTCCAGGATTGCAACGACTAAAGCTAGGTTCCAAACTCCTTTCGGATGGCTAAGGAGGAACTGCACTCTCTCCGAGCCAGCACCGTTGGCTAGTGGTACGATGCATCCGGCAAGCTGAGTTGTAGTGGCGCAAGATTGAGGACTGGAACTACCCAACCCGCTCACTAGGTTTCCATCGTCCAGATCAAAGACTCCCATCGCCAAGTAGTAGCCTGTTTTAGCTCCCGCATAACTGACAGTAGCGTTGACTGCCAGAGGGGGGTTCGTGGTTTCCGTGTCGATGTCGTAAAGTGAAGTATGGGTGTAGGTGACGTTTGTTATCGTGGTTGTTTGCGCTATTACGTTAGGAGCGTTGAGTAAGGCGCAAAGAAGAATCAAGCCGCAAATTGTAACCCATGAAACCCTGGATTGCAACATGTCGCCTCTCTGGTGTGCGATACCCATCTTGCTACACGATTGCCCAAGCGGGATTATTCAAAATCTACCGTATTAATAGCGGTGGTTATGTGATCGTCTGTGCGTTCTCTTTGATCTCTTCGATGAGGTACTGGTAGAACGTTTCCTCCTTAGGACTGCTACACATGCCGTGGAAACCGCGAGAATAATCGCGAGAATCATCGTCAGAGTCCAATCCACTCTCCACACTGCAATCGCACTTTTCGGGCTGTCTATCAAAGTGTCGCATTGTGCTGTCGTAGTATTGCAGGCGCCCGACCAATGATCGAAAACATGCCGACCGCCGAGCCAGCCCATAACCCCGTTAAGTGGAACAGAGGTAGGAGTGACTGAGATCGTTGCATCCGTATTCTCAAAGTACCACCCTCCGCCCGTTGCGGTTCCGAAAGGCGAGTACACCTCCAGTTCATGCTGGAGTTGGTAGTTGGCTTTGAGCGTCAAGTTATTACCCATAGAAACTAGCCTCGTAGAGCTGTTAGTTTGATCGTTCCAGTCGACAAAACCGGCTCTTGTACCATTGCTTATGGGAATCGTTTCGGGAACGGAGATAGAATAGTTCCCCCAGGGGAGCAATAGCTGTGCAGTCCCATTTGCGTTAGTAGCAATTGCCCTCCCTCCCACCGAGATCGAGATGTTTGGATAGGGCGTCTCAATAGTCAAGTATGGTTCGATAAAGACCATCTCTAGAGTTGGATCGGTCGATCCGTTCAAGAACGGGTACTCTTTGGAATCGAACCAGACTAGGTTTCTCCAACTAGTTTCTGAAGAAACAGCAGCAAAAGCAACCTGTCCGCTGGAGTTGAAGCTTCGCTGAACGAGGCTCGTGAGGTTCCATCGTGCCCACGTCCCGTTTTGTTTAATGTTTGTCGAGACATACTTGTTGATGTCAAACTGTGGCATGTTATCCCATGTAAGGGTATTTTCAGTCCAATTCTCGGCTGAAGCATCATGTACTTCTACGGTCGCGTTGTAGAAGAAATTCATCAATCGCACGTACATCCGCAGGCTTGCATTGGTAGGCCTTGCCTCTGTTTGTGCTAGCTGGGCGGGCAGGTTGTTCATCGTATCAAACTTGAGGAATGCGTACGTCTTCGAAACAGGCACGCTAGGTATGTTTTGTACGATTAGAACGCCCAAGTCACCGAAAGTTTTCGAAGGAATGAGATTGTCTGCATAGGTATCGTCACTTGGTGTGATGGAGCAGAGAATGATTGTGGGGCTTGTGACGTTGGTTTCTGGTCGAACTGAGCAATCAGGAGTACCTTGGAGCGCGGCAGTGAATAGGTTGCTAGGCTGTAATGCAAAGGCACTTCCAACAGGATAGCTTCCTGCAATTAAAGCGACTAGCAAGATTAGCATGAATTGTCTCAATGCCATCTGAGCTTGCCCCTATCTTATGTCGTTGATCACGCTGGTATTGTGAGGCCGCCAAAAAGCAACCGGTTACATTGACCGTTTGACTCCAAAATACTCTGTCCAGAATTAGGTGGGCGTCTCTTTCAAGGATACGAGCTGCTTCGATAATGCCCGCAGGACAATGCGCCTTCCAGGGCACCTCCCACTCGAGGATTCAAATTATTAGGATGCTACGGCTTGGGTTTCGTCGCGTGGGTTCTCCTTCTAGCCATTAAAATTATCAGCGTGAGAAGTGCGATCGATGAGACTGCGAGAACAATTAAAGGTATGGAGGCATCGGTCGTCCAGTCAGCGGTGAGGGTCTTGTTTGAGTTCATCAGCAGCCGAACAGTAAGGTTCCGAGAACTTACATCACCGGACCATCCCTGAAATTGATCACGACCGCCAATCAGCCCAAGTATACCGGGAGTATTCGTTACCGTGTCTGAGATCGATACATACGCAAACATTCCCCGTGGAACGTTGATCTCAGCGTTGCCGCTGTATTCATTTGTCCCTAAGATGGATGTTACGAAGAATACGGCGCCCGGATGCACTTTAATCTTGAGAGCAATATTTCCGCTCGTCCATAGCAGCGATCCATCCGCCGATTTCGGCACGCTCGAGCCAGCCAGAAGTATGTTAGGGCCAATGGCCATTGCTCCATACGAGTTCGCGAAACACGCTACGCTGGTCCCGCAATAACTCAGCGCGACAAGTGAATCAACCGAATTCCAACTCATTCCGTTGAAATAGGATAACTGTTGGAATTTCACCGGACCCAGCGTTGTAGATGCATTGGCGTTGGCGCTTCCCTCAGCGACCATGAACACAGGGTCCGTCGATTGGCTGACGAGGAAACTTGAGTTCGAAACGATCCCCCCGTCAAACATGAAACGCCACGAATTCGAAGGATTCGGGACGATAGTGTAGAAATGCCACGTCCCGTTAGTGCCGGCTGAACCTGATGGCCCTATCCCATAATAGTAGTCGGATTTGAAACGATTCGGCCAATACTGCCACTGCCAGCGAGCATCGTCACTCTGAATCCGCTCTGTTGAGCCTGAGCAGGAGAACTTTCCACCGATTGATGCACCTTTGAGACAGTATGTTCCAGGTTCCAAGGAGTATCCAAATTGAATGAACGAGCCGTCTGCCAAATCGTCCCCAACCCAGAAATAATTGAGAGTGCCGGGGATGGAATTATAGATGTGAGTCTGGATTTGTGCCTGCACTCCTGAATTGCCTCTGGATGCATCGTCTCCCCACGCCCCGACTTTGAATGTCGTCTCGGTTTGCGGTAGTGGTGAACCCAGTAGGATTAGGTTGAGAAGAAGGAGTGCGCATAACCACGCTCCTAGTCTTTCCATCGCCCTTTCGCTTCAACCCTTTTCTAGTCAAAGTGATAAAAGCGTGATTGGCGCGGAACCGACTGACCTGTTGAATATTGTGCTACTATTTTGCAGTTTCGATTTGCAGCGGAATAACTCTGCCTGCGTCAGGAATGACTGTGATCGTGGAATCGGAACCTTGCGTTCGCTGCGCGTTATGTAAGGCTGCGTTGACGGTGGGCGCGGATTTCATACGAAATATGTTCTCAACGTAGTAGTCCGGAATCGTTGAGACCAAGCAAACTCTGTGAGCTTCCAGTGTCCTGCTTAGGAATGACGCTTTGAAGCCATTGTAATTGAAGCGGTGACGTAGTCTAGTTTCTAGGTACCGAGGCTCTTTATGTTCTGATGACCAGTCGTAAAACTCTGTGTCTCCGTGTCCTCTACCGCACTCCGCAGCCACGATCAAAGTCCCCTCCTTCTTCAATGCGCTTAACCCGGCAGGCAAGGTCTCAACGGCTTCGAGAAGTGATTCATCATACAGTAATCCGCCCGCTCCCATCACGACAATGTCAGCTCGCTTCGTAATCGGCCTCGAATACAATTCATTTACGGAAGCAGAGAGGGTCGCTAAGGAATCGTCTATCCCCCCGAAAACCATGCTCGACGGACGCTTCTCCGCATTGAGGGTGAGGCCTAGAGCAAAGAGGTCGTGGAATGATTTCGCGATTTCCACTCTTTCTTTATGAAGGTCGCCAAGATTCATCCCTGGTCTTTCCGCGAGATGGGTGTAGATGGAAGCATCTGCTGCAAGATAGGGGAAGACTAAGTCGCATAGCCCTGAGTATTCAAGAAAGTGATGTGGCCTAAGTTCGCCGATAAGTATCCTAAGATCTGAATTGACGAACTCCGAGTCAATGCTCGGCACAAACGCACCATGAAAATCCGTAAACGGGGTTGACGCGGACTTGCTAGTGTGCCTCAGGACCTTGACGTCGCCGATTACTCCTGGTTCTGGTTCGATTGCGTCCCGGGTACATAGGATTGTAGTAGAACTCGGTTGAGGGAGATGCTTGAGAACTGCTTGAGCCAAGTCGGTCGCTAGTTGCTGGCTTCCGCACGACCCAAGTACAATAGTGGCCCTAGATGCTTTAGTTGCCGCTTCTTGGAATTTTTCATTTGTTTGGAGAAGCTTTTCGGCCTCTGCGACTGGTTCTCCTAGAGCGCTTGCGCTCTCTAGTTTGAGAATGTCGACCAGCTTCTCTTCGGGAACTCTAACAGGTATTTCAGAGCGCCCGTAGGGTAGCCATATTTCAACCAATTTTACAAGCACTGACGGTTAGGATATTGGTAGAGTCGTAAAAACTTGAGAGGCTGAAATCTAGTTCAAGTAGTTGCCGCTAAACTCAATCTCGAATGTGCCTGTTTCTGCGGGATCACGTTGACGACAGCGCAAAAGAATAAACCTCTAAGGTCAGGTTTAGTGGTTGTAGGCGGTATCGATGGTCGGCACAGGGTTAGACGAGTTCTGCAATATCCTGCTCAGGACGGGAAGCCTGAAATTTGGCACATTTAAGCTAACGAGCGGTCTCCTTAGTCCGTATTATGTAGACCTCCGTTTGATACCCAGCTACCCAGAGGCATTCCAACAGACAATCAACATGTACCGCAGCGTGATCGAACCCGATCTAGTCAAGCGTGTTCAACGTTTGGCGGGGGTACCAACTGCCGGAATCGCCTATGCCGCTGTGATAGCGCTAAACCTGAACAAACCTTTGCTCTACGTCCGAAAGGAACAGAAGGAGCATGGCCGCGAAAAGAAGGTCGAAGGCCTATTGCAACCAGGAGACAGGGTCTTGATTTTGGACGACGTGGTTACGACCGGGAAAAGCCTCCTTGAGGCGGCTGAAGCCATTAGAGCTGAGGGAGGGATAGTAGACGACGCCGTAGTCTTGCTCGATAGGCAGCAAGGCGCGGGAGAAAACTTACAGAAAAAACGAATGAAACTTCACACATTCACGACGATGCGTCGCATAGCCGACAAGCTTCTGAACTTGGGAACGATTGATGAGAGGCAGCATAAGGAGATCTTAGGTCAGATAATCTCTTAGCCGCATTGTGCTCATACCAATTTTCACTCGCCTCTGACAGCCATGGCTGGAAGCGCCTACTGAAATCATTTGGTTGTAAAATCAGCAGTGGCCTTCGTTATGCTGGGTATATTGCATAAGTATTGTTTAGGGTTCGCTCAATCTGCGCTGTGGTGAACCCCCGAGACATGATGCAGTTCACCAGAGTTCAGAGACAGTGAAGGGTGGACCTAGATCCCAACTTACTGGCACAAGCAGAGAGTAAATCGGTCGACAACTGTGAACAATTGGATGGTTACCCTACCCAGTTATGCCTTGTTCTCCTGTCACGTTCTGCTTCATATGTGCGTTCGGAATCGAGCAACTGTCGAAGTCAGCACTTCTTCATTGACCACTCTGGCTGGCGATTCGGGTAGGTTTCCAGAAATGATCCTGCAAATATTTTCTCTAACGACACGGTAGACTGCTCTTATGCTCTCGTGTGTGCTGGCCCCAATGTGGGGTGTGATCACGATATTCCCCAAACTCAGAAGGGGGTTGTTAGCAGCTGGCGGTTCCTTCGCCATAACATCAATAGCCGCGCCAGCAATCTTAGAACCTTTCAACGCGTAGAAGAGAGCGGTCTCATCGACTATTCCACCTCTGGCGGTATTTATGAGAAATGATGAAGGCTTCATTAGTCCTAATTCTCTAGCGCCTATAAGTCCCCTTGTCTGTTCAGTGAGTGGACAGTGTACGGTTACGACATCACTCTCTGCTAGAAGCTCTTCGAGCGTGTCAACCTTCTCAATGTTAAGTCCTTTCGCTTTCTCTGGAGATATGAATGGGTCGTAGGTGACAACCCTCATGCCGAAAGCGGACATGCACTTCTCGGCAACTGCGTATCCGATACTCCCAAGACCAACCGTTCCCAACACTTTCCCTTGTACCTCGCTCCCCACGCATGCCGGTTTTACGCTAGTCCATTCGCCTTTCTTCACTGCACTATCTCCAATAATGACTCGCCTGGTTATTGATAGCATGAATGCTATAGTCAGGTTTGCAACTGCTTCAGTGAAGAGGCCTGGAACATTGAACACGATCACACCATGGCTTGTCGCTTCATGGAGATCAATGTAATCGAAGCCGACACCAAATGCCGCGACAACCTTCAATCTATCGCATTTGTCAAAAAACGCCTTATTGACCTCAGCGGTGGCCATCACTAGACCATCGACGTCTCTGATCTTTTCAAGAAGCGCTTCTCCTTTTTCCGGGACACCTATCATTACATCTATTCCTTGAGATTGGAAGTATTCAAGGTCCTCCCGTGTGGTTCTTGACTTCATGATTTCTTCAGGCATCGCGACGAGTCTTCTCAACTAATTCACGTCCGTTTGGTCAGTCCATCGATCCTCTTAAGCGCTGCTTCAAGGCCTGTCAGTGATCAAGTATTTTCTTCACCGTGTCCACGATGACGCGGACCCACCACAGTTGCTTCGTATCAACCATGGTGAAGATGTGGTTGCGTAAGGTGCTTTTCCGTATAGTTCTGCGGCCGTTCACGAAACCCTAGATTAATTTCGGAATCTAGTACCGGTCCTCGCCTTGTAGTTGCTACCCAGCAACGCTTTAGGCCACTCACACGTCTTGCTGGTTCACGTAACCGAAGAAATGTTTCATCTGCGACGTCACAACCCGCGCCGTCTCATCGTTATGCCGACTTAGGAAATGCGCCATCGGATCATCATGAATCACAACAACCCGCTCCAAACCGCCCCCACCCACTTTCACTCGCCACCGACTCTCCCCAGAATATTAAACACCCTTGTTGATTATTTGGTTGCATTGTTTACGGCAAGCTATGGTCCAATTTATCTCTGCGTTAGCCGTTCAAGATTTCGTTAAAGTTAACAGCATTATCATAGGCGCACGCAAAGTGCCGTCGCAACCTGACCTAACCTTTGGGGTTGAAGCTTTAGATAAGGTCTTATGCCTTAATTTCGGTCAGCTTATCGCGTTTCAAGGCAAACCGGCTCATGCGATGTGTACGCTACTCTGCGTGCGAGCGATGCTTCCACAGCCTCTGGGCCCGGATTGCGATGTTTTATTCGTCGACGGGGGCAACAATTTCGATCCCTACGCTATATCTGACAGTTCGGTTGAGCAAGGCCTCGACAGTGAGAATGTCCTTGAAAGGTTACATGTGAGCAGGGCTTTCACTCACCATCAACTCGCACGTATCCTTACAGATAAACTGCCTAATGCCATAAGGAAATTCCGTGCGAAACTTGTCGTTGTCTCCGACATAACCCAACTGTACTGTGACCCAGACGTGCGCGACGACGATAAAGAAGATGCATCACGAATCTTCGCTAAAACCGCACGAGCTCTCAGAATGTTCGCCAGACAATACCAATGTCTAATCGTTACCACGAACCTTGAACCAAGAAACTTTCTACTGAATCGCATCCTCACGAGTGCTGCACATGTGTTAGTGAATGTTAAGCAAAACGCCAGTCTCATTCAATTCTCACTGAAATATACACACCATCCATCCTGCACCGCGAGCGCATTCGCGCCTGACGTTAAGACTCTGGATGGGTACTTGTAATGGGACGCACGATTCCATCTTGGCGGATGGTTGTCGAAGCCGAAGCTGAGAAACTGAAACGTTCCAAGAATTTCTCAGGCAAGAAGACAAGGCCATCTTTGAGGATATGCTAAACCAGTGCAGACTGCTCGCTTCTGCTGCCAGCGTCATGGCCTCACCACAAAAACAAATCCCACTAATCATCTCAATGCTGTTCGCCCACCACAAGAAACTCGTCACACTAGAGAAACGCCTAGAAGAGCATGGTCTTGACGAATCGAGGCTGGATACTGGATCTCTACCCAAAACCCGGACAAATGGTTATCTGGCTAAAACAATCAGATGGATCCTGCGTCCGTCTAGTTGATGAGTGGAAGCCTCGCATCCGAATTGGCGGAGAGGTAAACGACCTACTGAACCTCCAACCGTTCATTCCAACGTGTGCGTTTGTTGAGAAATTTGAGAAGGCAGACGACAAGGCGCGAAGCAAGGTTCTCGAGGTTGAAGTAGACAGCGAGTCCGAAGCCCAAACCCTTGCGAGACAAATCTTCCGCTACGGCGGATACTTAAGGTATCGACTTTACGACGTGGACATTCCATCAACTCAGATGTACCTATACCGCAACAACCTATTTCCGCTCGCATTCGTCGAAGCAAACGACACGCCTGACCACATTGAATGGGTCGTCAAAGATTCTCGTGAGCGATTAGATTATGAATTACCCATGCTTCGAATCCTACGTCTCAAGGTAACCGCCAAAAAAACGCGCAGAATTTCAACTTTCGAAGACGAGTTAGGTTCGATTACTCTTCAAACCGGCAATGAGACCATCGTCATCAACTCGGGTAGCGAACCCGATAAACTCACCCAACTCGTAGACGCTTTCCGTACAATCAACCCGGATGTAGTTTTGACCGAAGGCGGAGATTCATTCATCTTCCCATATCTCGCACGGAGAGCGAAGCACCACCATATTCTCCATGAGATGATTCTGGGCAGGGAGAAGGCCCCACTTCGTGTCTATGAAGTGCAGGGGCACAGTTACTTCTCGTATGGGAAGATACTGTTCAAGCAAACCGCCGCACGACTACTAGGACGTTTGCATGTGGATGTAGCGAATGGCTTCATCAGCAGTGACTGTGGCCTCGAGGGCCTTTTCGAGGTGGCTCGCACATGCATCATACCACTACAAAGAGCATCACGAACGACGATTGGCACCAGCATGACCTCGCTTCAACTCTACCACGCGGTGAAAGCCGATGTGCTCATACCTTGGAATAAGAATGAGCCGGAAGAGTGGAAAAATGGTAACGAACTCATAGTCGCCGACCGCGGAGGGTTCATCTATGAACCACAATTTGGCATACACGACTCAGTCGGGGAACTGGACTTCTCCTCCCTCTACCCAACAATAATGCGCAGCATGAATCTGAGCGGCGAAACCGTACGCTGCGTATGCTGCCCTAACTCAACCAACCGAGTCCCCGAACTCGGATGGAACATTTGCGAGCAATGGGAGGGCATCGTGTCAAGGTCGTTGGATATACTACTCCGGAAGAAAGCGCTTTACAAAAAGTACAAGAAAGAAGCTTCAGACCCACCTATTCAGTTGCGTTATGACCAACGTCAAGCCGCTCTCAAGTGGATCCTAGTCTGCTCATAGTCGCCGAAAACGGCGGCGGGCAATCGGCTACCTAGGATTCAAGAACGCGAGGTTTGGGAGAATAGATGCGCATATTGCAACCTGCGCTTTTTCTCGCCAAATCCTCAGGAAGGCTGTTGCAATAGCAGAATCTAAGGGCTTCACACTCTTACACGGAATCGTTGACTCGATGTGGCTTAAGAAGCCAGGGGCAACCCCAGCCGAGTACGAAGGTCTTTGTCGTCAAATCGAGTTTCAACTACATTTCCCAATTGAGTTTGAGGGGCTCTACAAGTGGATCGTTTTTCTGAACTCGCGAACAGATTCACGCATCCCGGTCCTCAACCGGTACTATGGTGTCTTTCAAAACGGGAAACTCAAACTTCGTGGTATTGACTTCAGGAAACATGACACGCCCGGAATCATCAGGCGCTGTCAATCAGATATGTTAACCCTGCTCGGAAAAGCAGAGAGCTCCGAAGAGTTCAAGGCGCTCATACCAGAAGCTCTCACCGTGGTCAAGTCATACGTCAGCCTGGTCCAAAATGGAGTGGTGCCCGTGGAGGATTTGACGATTGAGAAACGCCTCAGCAAAAACCCCAACGAATACCGAAACATGGTTCCGCAAAGCATCGCTGCTCAACACCTCGTTCGGGAGGGCATGCAAGCCCATGCAGGCCAAACACTCCGCTACATACTATCTTACGATAAGTCACGGATAACTCAGAATCGGGCGCTCCCGACTGAGTTAATGAACGAAGACTCTGACTTCGACTCTGAACGGTACGTTAACTTACTACTCACCTCAGCCACTAACCTTCTACGCCCATTCGGGTACGATCCACTGGTATTGTGAGAGTTACTTCAACGACCCCTGAGGCAGAAACACAATGAAAACTTAGCAATCGAACTCGTAACCGAGGTTCTGCAAAATCAACCCTCATTGTTTTTGAGATGCGAAAAACTATGTCACGCCTATCGGTCAAATATCTCATCAATAGGGGTTAAGTCGTTCCGAAGATATTATCCTAATAAGAAGAAAACCTTACGCATAGCATCTGTCGAGTGAAAGGAACGCCTTCATGCCTAGATCACAAACGCGGCTTAAGCACGCGAGCTCAGAACCCATAGCTTGGCTTAGCGAAGGCAGACTCAAATCAAGTCTTCTGTTACGAAATACAATTTCTAAGTCAGGGAAAACGCTGGAAGCGCTCGAACTCCTTTCGCAGGAGAAGTTTTCGTTAGCACGCACTGACTCGCTGTTCCCGGGAGTTCACGACCCACACAGAGAAGCGTCGGCCAAATCGTCGGAGGATTACATGAGGTGTTTACTTGCAAAAAGTATTTCGGAGGTATACAAGAAGGCAACACCGAAGTATCGAAATGAAGCCGCGCGAAAGCAATTTTTCAAAAGGCTGCTTGAAATAATTGAAGGCTGTCACCTCTCAGAGTCATTTTCTCGGCTACGCGAAATACGAACCCCAGCTGAGGGCGATCGTGTTCTTGAACAAGTCAATGCAGAGATAAGTTCTTTCGTCGCGGAAAAGGCGGATCTGTCGGCAGAACATGCCAGTAAATTAACCGGAGCCCGAAGCGAATTTCGAACGTATCTCCGGGAACTTGAGGAGACTGTAGGCTTAACGTGGCAGCAGAGCGAACGATACCAGAAACGATTTTCCATCACTTCATTCTTCCCTCCCAATGTGTTTGAGAGTGAGAGTACCTGGAGATGGGGATCGCAGTGGTACCCAGAACTTGGTGTGCTGAACATCAACCCACCAATACTGTTTATCGATCCACTTAGGAAAGGAGTTCTAATACGTGAGGCTGCAGTGCTCCTATCACCGAGAAATCTAGACGCGATGGAATACGCACCGCGCGTGTTATGTGAACAGTCAGAATATTTCGGATGCAAATTATTGGAGCGCAAAGACGACAAAGAATTTTGGGCGAATGCTAGGCATGGTCTTCGTCAAAATACCAGGCTCGGTGGTCAGGATCTTCTCGATTTCTTTGATTACTACGAAATGATGGTTGGCGCCTCGCTATATCGTGAAGTTTGGTCTAGACTCAAAGAGTTTGGCAACGCGCGAGTCACGGTCCCAGATTACTACATAATCTTCAACACTCTCGCGGCGCGCCCGAGCCAACAAAAGTTCAGCGTCAACGAGATGAAGCTCCTGAGCCTACTTTCGAAGAAACCCGACGTCAAGGCGGGAGAAGCTGCCCGAACGTTACGGATCAGTATTCCTACGACAATGAAGGCGATTCGTGAACTATCTGCCAAAGCAGGACTCAGGTTCACTGTCATCGCGGATATGCGTAAGATTGGGTTAGTAGAACGTCTACTTCTGTTGAGTACGTCGAAGCAGGCTAAGGTAATTAGCGCTCTATCACGCATTCCTTATTGTAGGCAAATCTTTCGTACGTACGGCACATTTGATCTGTTCAGTGTGTTAGATATTCCCTTTGAGCACGAAAACTTCGTGAAGGAATTAATTCATCTGATGCACGAGAAGAACCTTGTAACTCAACACCGGGTTCTTGAACTTGAGCATGACTTTCAATCTGTAAACTTCGACAGGTATGATGCGGAAACCGGCCGTTGGAGTGTGCACTGGGATTCTTGGGGTATCGGGTTGCGCGAGAGTCTCTTGGAAAACAATTCGGTTAATTTTGATCAAGGCACGCAGGGAAAGCAGTTCCAATTTGACAAGCTAGATTTGAAAATCCTCTCAAGTTTACAAAACAACTGCCGTATGCCGTATTCCGCATTAGGGCGCGCGCTGGGCGTGTCTGGGGCATATGTCGGAAAGAAGATAGAAAGAATGTTACGCGAGAACATATTTCGATACGCGGTTTGGCCGCTGAAGATCGGGGCCGAAGATTGGAGCGTAGTCAGCCTCTCGTGCTCAAGAAATGTTGCCGGCACATTGGCCGGATACTTGTCACATTTGCCAGCGTGGAGAGGTGGCTTAGTGCGTGGTGATTTTGAAGGTTTGCTCGCAATGGTTTGGGCTCCTAGCGGAGAAATGAAGCAGCTGTTCAAAGCCGTAGACGATAGACTGATCCGGAACGGGTTTGCGGAAGCGCAGTGTATGAGTACAGTTGGAGAATGGGTGGTTGCAAGATGGCTCCCTGTGGAACCATACCCATACGACTTAAGCGACAATGAGGGACATTGGCTCTTCGACGAAAACCGGTATCTCACAATTGGAGGATGACTAAGAAAAAGGAGAATTTGAGGCTATTCACGGCCTCAGTTTACCACGGACGAGGAGGGTCCCAGAATCTGACGTCGTCTTTATTCTCTTTCTCTTCCATTTTGCACATACTCCAAGGCGGACGGTTAGAAGTATGCCTCTTAACATTTTTCATACGCCCAGGTTTCTGGAGCCAAATTCGTTAAGAGATTTGATACAGATCGTCGTCTTTGAGCTCGATTCTAAACTCGCTTTCCCCATTCACCTAATGTTTCATGCGAGTTAGTCTACGCCCAGCGGTGAAGGGGTCGATCTTACGCGATTCAACTTTGTTCAACAAAGCATCGAACTCCTTGGAGGACGCTAACTCTTGTAGTGACACTTCATCAAAATACGTCTTGGCTGCGTCGAGGATTTGAGTGCGCAAGCCATTTTTGTCCATGATGGCCGGCCCTATTCTACGGCGAACTTGGAGATGTTGGTTGATTGCCTCCGCCAGAGCGCTTGTTCCCTCGCCGGTGGTGGCAACAGTCTTAATGACACGTGCCCGCCAACCATTGACCGGGTCGGCCATAATTATCATGGAGTATATTTCTTGGGCAGTTTGGTCGGCATTCTCTTTGTCCGCTTTGTTGACGACAAAGATATCTCCGATCTCCATAATGCCTGCCTTTAGGGCTTGAATCTCATCACCTAACCCGGGAGCAGTGACTACTACAGTAGTATCGACTAACGTCTTTACGTCTATATCAGATTGCCCAGCCCCGGCGGTCTCCACTATTATTTGCTCTATAGACGCCGCATCTAAGATGCGTACGGCGTCTTCCGTTGCGCGCGCGATTCCGCCAAAGTGGCCGCGGGTCGCCATGCTCCTGATGAACACTCGTGGATCAGCCGCGAGTTCCCCCATCCTTATTCGATCACCGAGTAATGCTCCGCCCGTAATTTGGCTCGATGGGTCTACTGCGACTATTCCTACTGTTTTTCCTGACTTGCGGTAGTGTTTTGCGAGTTGTGAGATTAAGGTGCTCTTTCCGCAGCCTGGTGGCCCTGTTATCCCGACGATATTTGCCTTTCCGCGTAGCCAATAGAGTTTTGCGAGAATGTCGATGCGTGAACTGGGATCGTTCTCTGCCATAGACATGAGCTGTGCGATTGCTCTCCGGTCGTGTTTGAGGGCTTTTTGCAGCAACGCGTTGAGTTTGGCTTTCTTTTGCTTTTCGCTCATTTCCGGAGTCTCCTCTGCATTCTAGATGATGGTCTTCGGGTGGAACTCGCCGTAGGCTTCTCTCACGATATCGCTTATCTCGCCCGTTGTCGCACGTTCTCTTACAGCCGTAATGATAAATGGAACTACATTTTGGGTACCGGCGAGAGCGTTCTCCAGCTTTCTTAGGCTTCGGTCGACATGAGATTTGTTCCGTTTTCTCTTGAAGGTCTTAACGGTCGAAATCTGTTTACGTACAGAACTCGCATTGATTCGGTGGATCTTTATTCGGTAGGGCTTGGGATCCTTGAGGATATTGACACCCACGAGTTTCTTCCTGCCATTTTCAATATCCATTTGTTGCTTGAAGGCGCTTTCTCGAATCTGAGCTTGGATGTATCCTTTCTGAATCGCTTTTACAGAGCCACCCATCTTGTCCACTGTCTCGATTTCGCTTAGCGCGGCCTTTTCGAGATCACGGGTGAGGATTTCCAGATAGTAGCTGCCCCCTAACGGGTCAGCGGTTTGAGTGACTCCGCTCTCATAAGCGATAATCTGTTGGGTGCGGAGTGCGACTTTTACCGCCTCCTCGGTCGGTAGTGCCAGTGCTTCGTCCATTGAGTTTGTGTGAAGGGATTGTGTTCCACCGAGCACTGCCGCGAGAGCTTGAAGAGTGACGCGCACGACGTTGTTGAGAGGCTGCTGGGCCGTTAAGGTCTCGCCGCTAGTTTGCGTGTGAAAGCGGAGTTTCAGTGATTCAGGATTCTTAGCGTGGAACTCCTCTCTCATAATGTGTGCCCATATTCGGCGGGCAGCTCGAAACTTAGCGATCTCCTCTATGAAGTCGTTGTGAGATGCAAAGAAGAATGATAAGTGGGGCGCAAACCAATCAATGTCTAGCCCGCGTTGCATACAGGATCTAACATATTCTTTCGCGTTCGCGAAAGCGTATGCTAACTCTTGTATTGCGGTCGCGCCAGATTCTCTGATATGGTAACCGCTTATACTGATCGGATGCCACGATGGCATTTTCTGCGCGCAGAACTCGATTAGATCAGTCGCCAGGCGAAGAGATTGTTCTGGTGGAAAGATGTATGTGTTTCTCGCAATGTATTCCTTTAGGATATCATTTTGTGTCGTTCCCCGTAATTTGTTGAGTGGAACTCCTCGAATGTCTCCAACGGAGACGTACATCGCAAGCATGATTGCTGCCGTTGCGTTGATGGTCATTGAGGTGCTCACGTTTCCGAGGTCAATGCCGCGAACTAGGGCTTGCATGTTCGCGATCGTGCTGATCGGTACACCTACTCGTCCGACTTCGCCTTGGGCTCGTTCGCTATCCGAGTCGTATCCGAGCTGAGTAGGAAGGTCAAACGCGACGCTTAGACCCGTCTGTCCCTGAGATATCAGAAAGTTGAACCGTTCATTGGTTGCTTCAGCGCTCCCATAGCCTGAGTACTGGCGCATCGTCCAGAGTCTCTCCCGGTACATAGTGGGGTATATACCACGTGTGAATGGAAACGTACCAGGCTCACCTAATTCGTCGTTGGCACGAGATTTATCTGCTCTTGGAGTATGGTAGACTGCGCGAACCGGGATACCGGACGCGGTTACTCGTTCTGAACTCAATTATCGTCCTCCTGTCTCGCTGTCAAAGGTCATATTGCTGAATAGCGAAATAACCATTCACTCAAATAGTTAACACAAATGTCAGTCCCTCTTGGAAGGCATGCCTAGGGTATCTCTGCAGCACCTGCGGTATCTTTGATGAAATCCGAGCTGCTAACGAAAATTCAGAACTTGTATCGCTCATGTCCACGCTTCCGACGAAATCTCTGACTTCATTGAGCGGAACTTACCTCTTCGTTAGCGACAGGTAAACATGAAAGCAGAAATTGCACGGGCGTACTATAGACGTGCGAAGTCGATTGGTTACTCCACGACGAGTTGTTTCAAGAATCGATTCTCCGCATCGAGATTTACCCCCCGACCTCTTCATAAAATACAGCCATCAGACGGCCGATTGGATCGCTCACTATCTAGAAAACATGAACGAATATCCAGTATTGTCCCGTACAAAACCGGGCGAAATCAAATCAAGCATACCAAAATCCCCACCCGAAAAACCAGAACCCTTCGAGAATGTGCTGAGCGATTTTCAAAAGATCATCATACCCGGAATTACTCATTGGAACCATCCCAGATTTTTCGCCTATTTCTCAATCACTGGATCTTACCCTGGAATTATAGGCGAATTCTTGTCGAGCGCTTTGAACGTTAACGCGATGCTATGGAAGACCTCCCCCTCTGCCACTGAACTCGAGGAAGTAGTGTTGGATTGGTTACGGCAGATGGTTGGCCTTCCGGAGCAGTTTGAGGGTGTGATAAACGATTCAGCTTCCGTTGGCAGCATGTGCGCGATGGCTGCAGCACGAGAAGCGGTCAATCTCCAAATCCGCGAGAAAGGTCTTGCTGGAAGGAGTGAACTTCCCCAACTCCGTGCATACAGCTCAGAGGAAGCGCACTCATCAATTGAGAAAGCAGCTATTGTACTCGGCCTGGGGCAACAGGGGATGCGGAAAATTTCAACTGACGAAGCCTTTCGAATGGATGTCCATGCTTTGGAGAAGGCTGTCAAGTCAGACCTCGATGCTGGTGTGAAACCGGTTTGTGTTATTGCAACGATTGGAACCACTTCAACTACGAGCGTCGATCCTGTGAAGCAGATTGCCGAAGTTTGCAGCAAATATGGGATCTGGCTTCACATTGACGCCGCTTATGGAGGTGCCGCAGCCATCCTACCACAGATGCGGTCCCAGTTTGAGGGCTGGGAGAATGCTGATTCCATAATAATTAACCCCCATAAGTGGCTGTTCACACCGATCGATTGCAGCGTCCTCTATTGCAAGCACCCCGAGGCTCTGAAGCAGGCTTTCGGCTTAACGCCTGAATACCTTCGCACTACAGGAACCGGCGAAGAGAAGAATATGATGGATTATGGCATAAGCTTAGGACGACGGTTCCGCGCCCTCAAACTATGGATGATCATCCGTTCCCTAGGATGCGAGGGCATTGCGAACGCCATAAGAGACCATATAACCTACGCCCAAAGACTCGCCCAGCTAATTGAGCGCCATCCAGACTTTCAGATGTTGGCCCCGGTTCCATTCAGCACCCTAGTCTTCCAATTCTCGCCCAAGAACCCGCCGAGCAGCAAGTCTCGGTCAGACTTGGAAATCAACGAGTTCAACGAGAAACTGTTGGCGGCAGTGAACGAAACAGGACGCACATTTCTCTCACACACAAAGCTTAGGGAAAAATTCGGAATCCGGTTGGCGATAGGCAATCTGAAAACCACGTGGGAAGATGTTTCAACGGCTTGGGATGTAATTCAGCAGAAGGCTGAGGAACTTTCACAGCCATGAGTTGACCAGGGTGCGTAGATTCAAGCCTCAAATGACCGCGTTCACGATAGCCAGAACTCGAGTTCAGACAAAGACTGCGAGGAATCTGCAGGCCTTGGATTGACCTACTGAACGTTACAACCTTCAAAGAGAAATTCGACTCACCAGCTTGAATCGTCTAAATTGAGAATGGCCACCGGAAGTCTTGACGAGGTAGTGGAGAGAAAAAACCACCCAAACAGTTGGCACAAATGCTAGTTCTACACCCAAAAGATGATAAACGCCGCTTGGCTGAATCTTTCCGGCTCTAAACGTGACGTATGATGTCACAAAAGGTGAAGAACTACTGGAGACTTAAGGCAGAGAACCTTTCGCTTCAGCGAAAGAAACCTGGCACACTTTTCGATAGCAAGGCTAGGCGTAAAGTAGCCTCGCTACAACGAAAATGGGTCAGGTCTACGCTCAAACCATCGCTGGACAAGACTCCTGAAAGGAAAGATAGGTTTGAAGATCCTTCCGGGATCTCTCTAAGAACTGTTTACACACCATTAGATGTTGTTCATCATGAATATGAGAAGGAAGCAGGGTTCCCGGGCGAATTTCCATATACGCGCGGAATCCATCCAACTATGTACAGGGGGCGCCTTTGGACGATGCGGATGTTCTCTGGCTACGGAACGCCTGAGCAAACTAATTCGCGGTTAAAGTATCTTCTCAAAGAAGGTGAAACCGGTCTCAGCATCGCATTTGATATGCCCACATTGTATGGCGTTGATGCAGATAACCCCAGGTCTGAGGGCGAGGTCGGAAAATGTGGTGTTTCGGTTTCCTCGCTGAGAGATATGGAGGTCATCCTTGATGGAATACCACTTGACGAAGTTAGCACTTCAATGACCATCAATGCCCCAGCATCTGTTTTAACGTGTATGTACCTGGCGACGGCTGAGAAGCGTAAGCTCTCAGTTTCTAAACTACGTGGTACCGTTCAAACGGATATTTTGAAAGAATACGCAGCACAAAAAGAATGGGTTTACCCACCTGAGGCTCACCTTCGAATTATCCGAGACATGATGGTATACTCAACCAAGCATCTGCCGCAGTGGAATTACGTTAGCGTCAGCGGTTACCACATCCGTGAGGCTGGATCGAGTGCTCTCCAGGAACTAGCCTTCACTTTGGCTGATGGTTTCGCTTACATCGACTTGGGACTTGGGGCAGGCTTAGGAGTGGATGACTTTGCTCCCCGACTCTCGTTCTTCTTCAACTGCGGCATGGACTTGTTTGAGGAGATAGCGAAATTCCGCGCGGCCAGGAGAATCTGGGCTAGAGTAGTCAAGGAAAAGTACCACGCGAGAAATCCGAGGTCAATGCTGATGAGATACCATACCCAAACTTCCGGCGTCTCACTAACTTGGCAACAACCCTTAAACAACATAGTAAGGACGACTGTCGAGGCCTTAGCGGCCATTCTCGGTGGAACTCAATCATTACACACAAACTCCTACGACGAAGCGTGGGCGTTGCCAACGGAACAAGCGGCTTTGATAGCGCTAAGAACGCAGCAGGTCATTGCTGAGGAAACCGGAGTCAGTGATGTCGTCGACCCTCTTGGTGGATCATACTACGTTGAATGGCTGACAGATGAAATGGAGCAACGATCTTACGAGTACCTCGCCAAGATAGAAGACCTTGGCGGCGTCTTAGCAGCAATCAAAAAAGGGTTCATACAAAGAGAAATCGCTGACACATCATATAGATATCAAAGACAAATGGAGGAAAAGACGAGGATCATGGTTGGGGTAAACGCTTACAAAATGGATGAGGCATCACCTATCAAGACGCTGAGGATTAATGAAAGCGCCAGAAATAGGCAGATTGAACGACTCCGTGAGGTAAAGAAAGCGCGAGATAATATTTCAGTGCGAAACGCTCTCGGACAACTTCGCAAATCCTTTGACGATTCTGAATCGAATTGCATTTACCCAATGCTCAGGGCAGTGAAATCTTATGCGACACTTGGAGAGATCGTCGAGGTGGGCAGGCAGGTATTCGGTGAATGGAAGGAGCCTTCGATACTGTAACGTGGTGGAGGTGGAATTATCTCTAAACTGAAGACAATGAGCAAGGCGCAGCAAAGGAAAATTAGGATCTTGGTCGCTAAGCCCGGGCTTGCGTAAAGGTACGGCCAAACGGGCATGACCGTGGCGCCCTCGTCCTCTGCAGGGCTCTTAGAGACGCTGGCATGGAAGTTATCTACGCCGGGCTTCTTGCCAGTCCAGAACAGGTAGCGCAAATGGCAATTGACGAAGACGTAGATGTTGTAGCGTTGAGTCTCCTCAACGGAGCTCATATGACCGCTTTCCCGAAAGTGGCGAGAGCCCTTAAGGCGAAGCAGGCTAGCGATATTCTACTGGTTGGTGGAGGGATTATACCAGATGAGGATAAACCGAAATTGGAAAAACTCGGCATCACTGGAAACTTCGGACCCGGGACCTCTCTTAGGGCGATCGTAGATCACATAGTGAACCGCGTGCAGAAGGAACGCTGGAAATAGATCCGTGTAGATTGTTGTTGTTCAAGTTATTTTCTCAAAATGCTCTATGTCAAGGATGGAGCCTGTGCGCTTCGACTTCTCCTTGAAGACGACGCGAACTTTGTCCCCTATCGCAACCTCACCTTTCACCTTGTGGACTAACCCTCCATGCGCCGAAGGGAACCTCACTAACGCAACCGTCGCAGGTGTGGGTAAGTCTTTGCCGTCGGAGTCCTGTTTGCAAACCGTGAACGCATCGACCGTGCCTATGTTCCCTATTCTCACGTAATCTTCAAGCTTTGACATGCAACGTTCGCAGTATATCCTCGGTGGAAGATAGTTCAAATCGCACTTCGGGCATCTTGCCGCAACCAGTTCTCCTTTGTCTTTGATCTCACGCAGAAACCTTTCCCCTGCCAATCCTGCAGTATACCGAAAGTGTACTGGGAAATCCCCTTCAACTTTGAGCTCAGAGCTCATGTTCATCACTTGATTGGAGCGAAATATTTGATGTCAGTGATCGAGCCCGTCCGCCGTGACGGGTCAAGCCAGACCGCTTTCACGCGCATGTCTATTCTAACATCGTCAGGTCTTACCTCGCCCATGAGATGAAGGAAACCAGCATTTGTCGTGGAGTCTATTCCGATGACTGCTGGTATGATGGGTGTTTTCACGCGTGTTGTGTCTGCTGTAATGTAGGAGACAGAGAACGTGTTTACAGTGCCTGTATCTGGTAGCTTCACCCACGAATCCGATCTCTTGAAGCACCATTCACAGAAAATCCGAGGTGGAACTACCACGCGTCCACAATGTTCGCATTTCGTGCCCAAAATCTCACCGGCCTTAAGCCCGTTAAGAAATCGACTGATGGCGATGCCCGTGGCCCATGCGTATTTGGCCTTAGGCTGATAGGCCACGGTAAGGACTTTCTGCCGCTCAATATCATCTTCCTTCAGTGCCGTGCCTAAAGGTTCAGTTGTAAGTTTCTTACTCAAGACAAACCATCCCTATGCACGCATCACAACCACAGTTCCGATCTGCATTAGATCTCCCCACGCTTGCGCGACGGCGGTTCTGGGGTCGCCGGCGACTTGCCGCTTTCCTGCCTCGCCACGGAGTTGCCAAAACAATTCGCAGACTTTCATTAATCCCGCCGCGGCGATTGGGTTGCCTACTCCGAGGAGGCCCCCGGATGGGCAGATGGGGAGTTTACCGTCACGCGCCGTAACTCCCTCTGCAGTAAGTTTCGGAGCCTCACCTTTCCTGCACAGAAGCAATCCTTCCATATGATGCAACTCTTTGTAGTCGAATGGGTCGTATGGTTCTGCGAAATCTATCTGTTTGCGAGGGTTGCTGATGCCGGCCATTCTATAGGCCATACGCGCCGCGTTGGCGACGTATCTCGGAAAATATAGGTCGCGATTTGTCCAATAGGTCGTATCGAGGTTCCACCCAACCCCGTCAAGCCAAACGGGGGAATCCGTGATTCGTCTAGCGACATCCTCAGAGGCAAGGACTACTGCACACGCTCCATCACTAACAGGGCTAATGTCTAGCCTTTGGACGGGCCAAGCCAAAACTTCCGAGTCTAGAACGTCTTGAAGCGTTACGGCCTTTGCGATCTGCGCGGAGGGGTGATCGAGTGCGTTTCTCTTGTTCTTGACTGCAACTTGCGCGATCTGTTCCTTCGGAATGTTATATCGGTGCATGTATCGTTGCATTTCTAGCGCGAATATCCATATCAGATTCGGACCCAGCGGTCGTTCGATCATGTTGTCGAATATAGTTAGGAAAGCAGCCTGCGGATGTGGCAGACAGCTGGACATCTTCTCTTCCGCAACAACTAGGCACGTATCATACAAGCCCGAGGCGACATGGAACCAGCCGTGAATCGGGCTGAAAACTCCGGTACCTCCTCCGACGAAATTTCTGGAGTAGGGCTTCCGCCATGCACCTGCGCCGTCGAGCAGGTACTCACCTTTCATGTGCACTCCATCAAACGCGTCGGGGGCAGTGCCAAGTGCTACGGACTCAATATCCTGTATCCGCATGTTGCATGAGTCCAACGCTTGTCTTGCCGCTTCGAAGGCAAGCTCCTTCCCAGTTTCTTGCGCGCGACGTATGAACTTGGTCATCCCAGCCCCGACGACTGCGACTCGTTTCTTTACGAACATGAGATTCACCTATTGCCGAGTACTACAACTGCACCGCTAGCGGTCGGAACGCCCCTCCAAGCTAGCGCAACTCCTGTTTGCACGTCGTGAACTTGGTGCTTGTCAGCATTTCCCCGAAGTTGCTTGACGAGTTCGACTACTCGCACTAATCCGCTCATTTCGAGTGTATGGCCCATTCCTATACTTCCTCCCGATGGATTCACAGGCAATTTTCCTGATAGGTCGAAGACACCTTGATCGAGCATCTTATGCGCGCTAGATTGGGTCGTCAATCCAAGCGCTTCTGTGTGTTGAAGTTCTTTGTAAGAGTACGTGTCGTCGACTTCTGCAAATTGAATTTCGCGAGCAGGATCATGAATTTTCGCTTGGCGGTAAGCTTGTTTAGATGCCAGTTCCGCGTAGGTTGCCTTATCCCAGTCCCGCGTCTCGAGAGTCGGACTATCTGACGCCCATCCGACTCCCTTTACCCACACGGGATCTTCACGCAGACTCCTAGCCGCATCATCCGCAGCTAGAACTACGACTGCCGCCCCATCAGCGAGGGGAGCTACATCATTTCTCGTCAGAGGATATGAAATTGAATCGGCGCCATCACTCTTAGACTCAAAAGTCGCAGATCTTACGGCCAGTTCATTTGAGAGCGCATTTTTCCTATTCTTCTCAACAACTCTCCTGCAATCTTGAAAAGTCGCGCCGCTAGAATGCAGGTACCTGTTCATTTCCAGCCCGGCGATGAAATTGGCGTTCAAGCCAAGCGGACGGGTGTAGATAGGGTCGAGAGCCAGGTCGTATATGGGAGATATGTTCACGATATCGGATACTTTGCTGTGGGCTTCTACGGCAACTATGTCAAATAGTCCAGTAAGGATCTGCATGTACGCCGTCGTTAAACTATACATCCCGTCAGCCGAAATTGTGCACACAGGCTTCAGGGCGGCACCGATTTGATCAGGAACATATTCGTCAAAGATACTGGTGCCTTCGTAGAAGTCTTCAGCAGAGCAAACGAAGCTTTCGATATCGCGACGTGGGTCGACTCCAGCATCAGCATATGCCTTGACTGCAGCCTCGAATATTAGCTCCTTATAGGAAACCTCTGGTGTCGTCGGCCTCAGCTTGGTAACTCCGACGCCAACAATGCCTACCTTTCTCAGAAGGCAGCCTCTCCGCTATGCAGACATTGGGTCTGAAATTTAAGGTAATTCAAAGTCTAGAGGCATCTGCGACCTTTAGGTCATGATTTGCATTCCCACCAACTATGCGGAACCTTTGAGGATTCTCAGAGCTTTGCTCATTTCGCCAAATCAGAGATTGGCCAACATTCACTTTACGACATGAGTGTTGCACGGAAGTTGGGGTGCGCGTTTCGATTAGGGATAATGCAGGTTCTTGCCCTTGAGGTTAGGGGCGTCGTACGTTCCTTCGTATTCGGTAACAGTGAATCAGGAGATTTTCGCCCATCAGATTTGATGGTATTGAGGGAGGGTTTGCTCGATGACTAACTGCGACGCTGCTCAATGTTTTTTCCTGCTAATAACTGATCAAACCCGTAGATCTTCATAGTTGTCTCTCCCATCCTGAGCCGTTTCTTTATTTCGGTCTCTGCATTTTCGCGCTCCTCTGCTTTAGTAATGAGATTTTCCGCAATGTTCCTTGGAACCACTACCACTCCATCAGCATCTCCCACGACCACATCGCCAGGGTGCACTGCGACCCCTCCACAGACGATTGACGTGTTAATGCTGCCAAGTGTTTTCTTAACGGTACCTCCAGGGCTGATTGCAGATGCGAAGGTTGGGAATTTCAGCTCTAATAGTGCTCTCGCGTCTCTAACGGCTCCATCTATGATTATGCCTCGTATTCCTTTTGTTTGCGCCGCGGTCGTCATTATCTCTCCCCACATTCCCCCTGCTTCCTTGTTTCCCTTAGCGTCGACCACAAGAACGTCGCCTTCGGCTGCAACTTCAATTGCCTTGTGCAGCGTTAGATTGTCTGCAGCGGGACTGTCAACCGTAATCGCTGAACCACAAACCTTCATATCCGAATCTATCGGTTTAATTTCATGATTCATCTGTCCGCGCTTTCCCATGCATTCATGAAGCGAGGAAACTGAGAACTGCGCAATCCTATCCACAGTCAAGCGCGAAGGCCGTTTTATATCTGTGATTATCTGTCCCAAGGAACCTACCTGAGTCTGGAATGATCTGGTTGGGATTTCTACCTTTTGGACTAAGGGGACGGCTGGTTCCACAACCATGTTGGTGGATTCAAGAAAATATTCTTTTGAGATATTGTGTCTATCCGATCTCTAGCTGTTGTCCCTCTGTATGGAGAGTATGTAGAGTCAATTCCGAACATTCGCAAGGCATATGGTGCTCGTTGCCGCTCGCTTGATAATCGTGGGAGCTTGAGCTCAGATTTATCCAAGCATTATGACGTAGTTGTGATCGGCGCTGGAATCGTTGGGCTCACGACAGGTTATCACATAAAGAAGTCAAATCCTAACCTGTCCGTTCTAGCTATAGATCGTAGGAGCGCTGCAGCTCAGGGGGACACGTCAAAGAGCGCAGGCGGTTTCCGCGACATCTTTACGTCTGAAGTTAGCCGACTCATAGCGAAGAGCTCGATAGATTTCTATCGGCATGTACAGTCTGAAGTCGGTTTCAACCTAAACCTAGAGCTGGTCGGTTACCTTTACCTCATGACGCATCATGAGTTCAGTAAATTCGAGCTTATTGAAAAGGGAATGCGAGAGCAAGGCATACGTCTTAGGATATTCGAACGCGATCAGTTGGCCGACTTGGTTCCTGATTTGGTGCTGGATCCCTCATCGGAACAGAGCAAGATCATGGGTTTGGAGCCGATTTACAAGGCTGTACAAGGACTTGATTGCGGCACAGTCGCGCCTGATTTGGTCGCGAAATTCTATGAGGCCGAGTTCAAGAGACTCGGTGGAGAGCTACTATTCGGGACAGAAGTGAAAACGCTTAGGATTGATTCGAAGCCTGGATTAGGGCTTCCAGGCGAACCTTACGTCTGGCAAGAGGCGGCATTTAGCGGAGTCGAGACCAATAATGGATTCATCAAGGCGGATTCGATTATTGTGGCAACTGGATCTAGAACCTCAACTTTGTTGGATCCTCTAGGCATAGACTGTTTGACGAAACCAAAGAAGCGCCAGACGTTCCAAGTCCGCGGCCAATCTTTGAACAGGCTCTTGGAGACGAAAGGATTCAACGACCTGAACACATTGCCCTTCACATTCACATTTGTTCGAGGGGCCGAAGTCTACATGAGACCAGTACGCGGTGAAAAGAGTTTCTGGGTTGGCGTAGCGGACAATGTCGGCAGACGGTTCTTGTTCGAAGATGAACCTAACGCGGAAGAGAGCTACTATACGTACAACGTATATCCTGTTCTATCTGAGTACTTCCCATGCTTCACAAATGTTCGACCCGTCAATTCATGGGCAGGACACTATGACATCAACACTCTGGACGGAACTCCGATTGTTGACAAGGTTAGCAATTGTGTAGTGGCAACTGGGACGAGTGGAAGCGGAATCATGAAGGCCGATGCTGTGGGCAGGATAGCCGCCGCTGTGTTCCAGGGCAATACGGAGGTAGTGCTATTTGGGAACAAACGAATCGAAACCTCAAGATTCGGGCTGAAAAACAGGGCGATCGGCAGAGAAGAATTCGTCTTCTAGCCTCGAACGAATGCCACCACATCTAAATGCTGATGATCGCTTTGTGCTTGGTTCACTTGCTTGCAAATTTTGTTATGGTGTGTTGAAGCCAGATGACTGAAACACGTAAGTTAGCAGAATTCATTGTGAGAACTAACTTTAACGACCTTCCTGAGAATGTTCAACGGCACGCAAAACTATGCATTATGGACTGGCTTGGCGCGTCGTTGGCAGGCTCAATCGAACCCCCGGCTAAGATAATCTCTGCAATAATGAGAGAATCGGGCGGAAAGAAGGAGTCCACGATCATAGGTGCGCATACCAAGACGGCGTGTATGAACGCGGCGCTGGCTAATGGCATAATTGGGCATACGGTAGAGTTAGATGACGTGCATGAACTGTCCATAATCCACCCAGCAGCGCCAGTAATCCCAGCCGCCCTGGCGATTGGGGAACGCTGTGACAGCACCGGCCAAGACTTCATCGCGGCGGTTGTGTTGGGTTATGAAGCGGGGATAAGAATTGGTATGGCGTTGAATCCGTCACATTATAGGTACTGGCATACCACAGGGACTTGCGGAACCTTTGGGGCAGCTGTGACGGCAGGCAAACTGTTGGATTTGAATGAAGACGAGATGATTCAAGCTTTAGGCATGGCTGGCACACAGGCCGCTGGATTAGTAGAAACTTTCGGAACTATGAGCAAACCGCTCAACCCAGGGAAAGCTGCTCAGTCAGGCGTCCTAGCGGCGTTGTTGGCTCAGAAAGGCTTTACCAGTTCGAAGGAAATGCTGGACTCGAAGATCGGCTATTGCTATGCCGCGTCCAGTGAACCGAAACTTGGTGAAATAACTAAGCAACTCGGAAAGCGATTTGCAATACTGAGAACTTGTTTCAAATGCCATGCATCATGTGGCCACACTCATGGTGCGATAGATGCGGTGGAAATTATCGCTTCAAAACACCATATTACACCGGATACGGTGGAAAAGGTTGTCGTCGAGACTTACCCGATTGCCATGAATATAGTCGGCAACAAGCCGAGACCTGTAACTAGTTCGGATGCCAAGTTTAGCCTCCACTATTGTTTGGCAGCGGCTCTCGTCTTCGGAAAGGTTGGTCTAGAGGAGTTTTCGGAAAAACGGTTGAACGACTCTGAGCTCCGCGAAATGTCAGGAAAGATCGTGGTCAAGGTCGGGCAGGAGTTCGCAAATGCCGTCTTGGGTTCCGCGAGAGTGACTGTCCGCGTTCGGGATGGAAGACAAATGTCCCTCAAGGTTAATGTGCCTAAAGGCTATCCGGACAATCCGTTGACGGCGAATGAACTAAAGCAGAAGTTCAGGAGACTCGCGTCTGTTGCGCTGTCTAAGAGAGAGGCTGAGAAGATAATCTTGAGAGTGGAGAATCTCGATAAAATTCACGTGTCTGCATTAGCGTCTCTGTTGTAGAGAAACCAGTATCAGGTTTTCGCGAAAACCTCCGATAGAGGCACATGCGGGTCCATTCGTGTCATCCTTTCTCGTCTTTCTTCTATAACTTGGTTCGCTGCGATTACGTCCTTCGCTTGCCGGTAGGTCATTATGTCCACCATCTTACCTTCGAAGGAAATTGCAGCCAGCCCTCTCTGTTGCGCCCGTCCAAAGGCGTCTACAATCCTCAAGGCGTGACTTACTTCCTCTCGTGTTGGTGAGAAGGATTCGTTAATGGATTCGATTTGTGAAGGATGAACACATTGTTTTCCCTTAAAACCCAGCCGCACCGCAAGCTTGACCTCTCTCAAGAATGCTTCTCTATCTACAAGCAATCCCAAGAACGGAGTGTCTATCGCTTGGACGCCTGCGGCTCTACCTGTGTTGACAATACGTGAGCGAGCATAGAGCAGTTCGTTTTCTTCCTCAGAGACTGTACTGACGTCTCTTCCCAAGTCTCTATAGTAGTCTCCTGCTCCGAAAGCCACGCCAACAATTCTATCGCTAGAAGTTGCAATGTCGAACGAATTTTCTACGCCTCTCGCACTTTCAATTAATGGTATCAGTTTGACACTCTTTGGTGGTAGACGCGAGTGTTTCTCTACCAAACTCAGCATTTTGGTCACTCTCGTCACATCTGATCCAGTCTCGGTCTTAGCCAGCATCACTCCGTCCAGGCCTTTTACCACGACAGATCTCAGATCTTCCATTGTCAAACCGGTGCCAATTGAATTTACACGCACGAATGTGTGTATTCCACGTCGTTTTACCAACGACACATAGTCCTTGGCGAGAATTCGTGCCGTCTCCTTGTCATCTAAGGATACTGCGTCTTCCAAATCGAAGATAGCCGCATCAACCGGTAGAGTTGCGGCTTTGACGACCATGCGGACGCTGTTCGCAGGGAAATACAACATCGATCTGAGAAGCATCATCGTTCATCGCGCCAGTAAATTGTGAATTGTTGTCGCTATCTCTTGCGGCTTGTCGACGACAATTGCGCCCACGTTCTCCAACGCCTTGACTTTGCTTTCAGCCGTTCCTCGTCCACGTTCAATTATCGCACTTGCGTGGGAAAACCTCACTCCCGCCGGCAGAGAACGCCCCGCAATGTAAGCAACAATTGGTTTTGTGAATCTTCCCTCTCTGATTACCTCGGCAGCCTCCTCTTCTGCAACCGTCCCTATTTCACCAAACATTACAACCGCATGCGTATCGGGGTCGTGCTCGAACAGTGGCAGGATCTCCGGAAAGGCCAATCCGAGAACGGGTTCTGCGCCGACGTGTAGCGCTGTTGTAACGCCGAGTCCGCTTTGGGTTATGCTCCATGCGACGGTACTTGTTTGGCCGCCGCTACGCGACATAACACCCACATGACCAGGCTTGAAAATTTCTTTGGCGAATTCAGCCGTTCCACCTATCCATCCCATGAGGCCTCTTCCGGCACTGATCAGGCCGAGGGAGCCTGGTCCAAGTATTTTGGCGTTCTTTCTGCGAGCCCAAGATATCATTTCTAAACTGTCGTGTAGTGGCACTCTCTCCGCTGGAACCGCAATGAATTCAATTCCAGCCTCGAGAGCTTCAACGACTGCATCTTTGACTTGTGGGCCGGGCACGAAAGTTACGCTTGCGTTCAATTCACTATGAGCGGAGACTGCTTCTTTGACGGTGTTATAGACCGGGAGATCCCACACCCTTGTTCCTCCTCGGCCAGGTGTAACTCCGCATAGAACCTTTGTACCGTAGTCAAGCATGGTTCTCGTGCGCGCAGTTCCTTCCCTGCCCGTTATCCCCTGCACAAGTACGGTTGTATCCTCATCAATGAGTATGGTCAATTCGATCCACTTCCATTAGTTGACAATTTCATAATCCTGTCTTCTTCCTGTACTCGTTGAGTCCGAAGTCGTCAAGTCTGATCCTGAGCCCATCGTTGCCATATGACTGGCAGTAGAGTTCGCAAGTTAGACATTCGCTGCAGAGTCTTTTGGCGTCCTCGGAGCTTGTTGACAGAACTGGTTTCTTTTGATGGATGCGCAATATGCTCGTACCGAATAGACTGTCGGCTTTTACACATGCGTAACTCTTGCATTTTACACATTTGTCGTAGTCTATGGAGATTTCTCCTGTCCTGAAAGAGAATGTGTACAATTTTGATTTCTTCAACTATTATACGCCTTTCGCCGCGTTAGATGTCCTATACTCATCAACGAGTTCTTTCATTCGCTGGGCGACATAGTCGACATTGTATACGTAATCGCGGCCATAGATCTCTATGTGTGCTGGGAGACCGGCTAAGTGTTCTTTCAGAATTTCTATTGCTTCTCTTTCCTTGTTTCCAGCTATTAGAATCACGACAGGAAAATCTGGTCTGTTCTTGAGTTCTTCTTTCAGGGCTCTCACGATCGGATGCGCGTGATGCCACTGTTCTTGGTTTGCTATCACAGGGCCCATTAGGACATAGCCCGCGATGTTGGGTTGAGAGAAGATTATCTTGATAATGCGGTATACCTTCGAGGCTGTGGGATTCCCGCTTGTATCAGTATAGTTTGCTATCTTTAGGCCATGTCGCACGAGCGCGTCCGCTCCAATCATCGCGCCGCCACCGCCAATCCCATGAAACCCTACGCATTTTTCGCCTTGCTTGATCTCGGTAGTCATTTGAATGAAGTATCCAATGCCCCGATAATCATTGGCCTCAATCTGCCATGCTAGTCTTTCAAGTTCAGTGGGAGGTCGACCAATCTCACGAGGAAAATCTATTCCAAGCTCAGGATGTTTTGAAACAGATGCTTCGTCAAGCACTATGCGACAGTCAGCCGCATAAATCGCACCGTCCGCAGTCAGAACTATCGGGTTTATCTCAACACTCCGCGCATCGTATTTGTTGAATACCTCATAGATCCCAGACGCTGTTTTGGCAAGCTGGGGTACTAGTTCCGGAGGCACTCCGAGACTTTGGATCATGTTCAGAATTCTGTCGTTGGGGATTTCGTGAAGGATGTCGACAGTAATCTTTGCGACTTTGTTCGGCTGCTCCAATGCAACCTGCTCAATGTCCACACCTCCTCGAGTGCTGAACATCAGAATGGGAGCTTTCACTTTGTATGAATCATCGACTATGACGCCTGAGTAGTACTCTTCCTTAACGTTCAGCTTTTCTTCAACGAGAAGTTTGTCAACCAAGAAGCCACGGATGCTAGTGCCGAGGATCTTGGATGCAACTATCTCAGCTTCATCAGCCGTGTCAGCAAATCCAATCCCGCCGGCCTTTGAGCGCCCGGTCGCCGTAACTTGGGCCTTGATGACTACGGGTTTCTTCATCTTTTCGGCTATGTCTTTAACTTCTCTAGGTGTGGATGCCACTTTCCCTTCGGGCACAAGGATACCCATACTTTTCAACAGGTCTTTTCCTTGGTGCTCAAGTAGACGGACCATTACTTCTCACGAGCCAGCTCAACGCGAACGGTAGAATTTGGTATATTTAGCAGTGTCATACGTAAGGCAATTATGATAATTAGAGTATTGTTATCGGAGGTGCAACGATGCATTCCTGTCGCTGCAATATTTCTTTGACGCTATCATTCATTTCTTTGCCCCCTAGTATCAAGAGTTGATTTCTACAGGGGACATAGAACCTCCAAAGCTAGATGCGAGGTGTGAGACCGTAATCTCAAAGGGGTTCGATGCATTAACCAATTGCTTCAGAACGATCGTTCGCGAGTTGGTCAGTCCGTTTGTTGGTGCGCATTTAGCAGGTTTACTACGTCCGGATAGTCTATGCCAAGGGCTCTGACTTTCTCTAAAGTTGGGATTCCATTTTTATTCCAACCTCTTCGTAAGTAGACAGCATCTGTCAAGTGTTCGTATTCTGATTCGCGGTATTTCCTTAGCGCTTCTCTCTTCTCTCCAGTTGCCTTGTCACTCGGGTCCCATCCGACCTTTTCTCTGAGTTGAGCGTCATAGCGTTCGCTGCGGCTTTCGTACTCCTCGTTTGTCACCGGCCCAACTGACCTATAGGGAATGGAGTCATGTTTTCGCGTGCCGTAACCCATCCTCAAATTGAAGATTCTTTGGAAATCGTATACTCTTTCGCTCATTTCGATGATATCGCTTGGAGAAACGTTTCTCCCCGTGACTGCTGAGAATAGAGCGGCGTAGTTCTCGACGTGACTCATGACTTTAGAGGGTTCCTTTGTGTTGCTATTGCCTTCCGGTACCACGTCGTTCCAAGGTAGCTTGCATAATCCATTAAGGCTGAACCATGTCCGGAACATGGGGAACCAGTGTAGGTTCTCTGCTTTTTGTTCGAAGGTGGGCATTTCGTTGTTGACCATGTCCGCGAAAATTAACCAAGCCTCATCATGTTGAGGCCCCTTTAGCGCGAGACCATATCCCCCTTGTTGTGCTAAGGACTCCTTCGTGACGTACTCAGAAAATTCCAATCCCTTGGCTTCCATTCCTATATCATTCAAAATTCTGGGATCTGCACCATAATTGTCTGCAAAAAGTCTCTTCATCTGTCTAACGCCTTTGCCGACGATAACTCCGAACCCCTCGCCTCTGGCCATCTGATGCACCAATTGGAGAGCAGCCTCACTGCTGCCAAATCGAAGATCCAATCCGCCGGTAATTCTCTTGTCAATGATCCCAGTTTCGTAGCATTCCATAACAAATGCGATGGCTGTGCCAACCGATATCGTATCTAACCCATATGTGTCACAGTAGAAGTTCATCTCGGTTATGTGGTCGGGGTTGAAAATTCCGCAATTGCTGCCGACTCCGGCGATGGTTTCGTATTCTGGGCCGTCAGCGGCTATCTTCTGCCCTTTGAATGGACCCGTTTTGAGTTCGAAATTATTGACGACGTGAGAGCACGAAAGAGCACATCCTACCCAGCATCCATCAAAACCTTGTTGGAACTTCTTTCGATAAACCTCCGCACCTATCTGCTCTGCTTTGGGATTGCTTCCGAAGCGGTAGTTGTTCACGGGGAGGAGATCAAATTCGTTCATTATGGTGACTATGTGAGCAGTCCCGACTGTAGCCATCTCGTTTTGCTTTGGATCGAGCGTTCTTATTTCATGTGTGTAGGCTGTTCCAACCTTCCGAACTAGTGTAGGATCCGCAGGGTTGTTAGACTCGACGGTTATTCTGCCAGAGTACTTCACTGCAATTGCCTTGATTTTCTTGTTTCGGAAGACTGTGCCGAGACCTCCCCTTCCTGCCTGTTTGAATCTGTGGATTCTGCGCCCCGCGTCATACCACGAGGAGTTTAAGCAACCCATTAGCGTGTGCTCGGCTCCAGGGCCCGCCGACATTACAGAAATCGTTTGCGGGGCATCCGCTCCGAGCTTCTTGATCAAAGTGTCCACCAACAAGTGTGTTTCATCAGGCAGATCAGATCCGTCTTCTATGCTGACCCTTCTCTGGTCTCCATCTATGACTATTACCGTCTCGGAGCTTGCCTTCCCTTGGATCTCAAGGGCGTCCCATCCGGCAAACTTGAGGTAGGGACCAAAATATCCGCCGACATTCGAATCGATCACGGCTCCTGTTAGAGGAGATATCGAGACAACTATGCTCTTTCCACTCCCCGGATAAACGGGCATTCCGCTCAGCGGACCACTTGCTATACAAAGTTCATTCTCGGGATCGTCCCATCTGGCAACGTGGTCTCTTGGCAAGGCTTGCCAAAGAAGCCACAAATCGAAGCCGCGTCCGCCAGTGAATTTCTCCTTCATATCCTCAGTGACTGGCTTCTCGGAAATTGATCGATTCGAAAGGTCAATGTGCAGAGTTCTATCGTTGTACCCTCGACTTACCTTCCCAGTAGAATACTCGAATTCCGTGGCCATAAATCATGTCCCTATCCGTCAAGAATAACTCCTGATTCCCTTTGCGTGATAAAAAGCAAGTGGGCGTTTTTCTTTCCGTTTTCAACAAGATGCTCCTATGTGATGAATGTCTGCGTGTTCGGATTCCAAAATTCCGGGAGGTGAAGAAGAGGCACTTCGCCGTTTTGTCACCTACAAAAGTCGCGTGAAATTCAACGGTTCTGAGCGAGAGCCATGTGGGTTGTCTAGTACCCTCATTTCTTCAACTTTGACTGAGCTTGATATTGTTCTGCAAGTTCGGGTTTCTGGGTGTCAACAAATTCTCCGATGATTATTTTTCCACCGAGCTCTGTTGGATTGAGCTTCTTGGACTGCTCAATGCTTATTGAATTGCGCAGAAACCATCGAAGAATATCTGATGCTCTCGTTGTCTCTAGGGTATACCTACCAAAATATGTTGGGCATTGAGTTACGGCTTCGATGAATGCAAAACCCTTCTTCTCAAATGCTTTCTCTATTGATCTGGTCAATTGTTTCGGGTGCGCAGTTGTCCATCTGGCAACGTAGGAGGCTCCGGCTGTTTCTGCAAGTGAACATAGATCGAGAGGGTATTCTAAGCTACCATACGGAGTTGTCTTGGTTATCGTTCCTTTAGGAGTCGTTGGTGCGACTTGACCGCCAGTCATGCCATAGATACCATTATTGAAGCAGAGGGTTAGCACTCCTATGTTTCGCCTTGCAGCGTGCACGAAGTGGCTCAATCCAATAGATCCGCAGTCACCGTCACCAGTAAGAACAACCACATGCAAATTCGGGTTCACGAGTTTTATCCCCGTCGCGATCGGGAGTGCCCTGCCATGCAGAGGCCACATCGAATCCGCAGCTATGTAACCTGTTCCCAGTCGAGCATGACACCCGATGCCCGCAATAATGGCAACTTGATCGATGTCGATATTCTTGTTTTCGACGGCTCGCAGCATGCATTGAAGGACGGTCCCATCTCCGCACCCTGCGCATAGCACTGTGGGCATCCAGTCTTCTCGTAAATATTTCATGAGGGGATGACTCATGTTGCCACCTTCTTTATGCAATCCAACAGTTCCTCTGTGGTATGGAGGTCGCCTACCTTAGGAACATGCATAACTCTGGTGCTGCGTCCAACAACCTCCCTTACCTTATCTACAATTTGGCCGAGGTTCATTTCGACAACAATAACATTGTCAACGTCTTCGAGAATTGTCTGTAGCTGCTCTTCTGGGAACGGCCATAGAGTAACTAGGCGCGCGCATCCAACCTTCATTCCAGCCTTACGAGCCTCTTTGACAGCGGATTCAACGGTCCTTGATGTGGAGCCGTAGGAGATGAGCATCGTTCTGCTGTCTTCAGCGAAAAGTGTTTTGATCTTCTTTGCTTCCCATTCACCAGCGGTAATTTTGTTTGATAGATGCGTCAAGAGTTTGAGAGCGAGTTGTGGAACATTCTGCGATGGTATGTTAACCCGTCCTTCCTCTGTCCGCAAATGACCCACTATATTCAATTTGTAGCCGCTTCCGAGCGCGGGCATAGGCGTGACATCCCAACCGGATAGCTCATGGAATCTGAAATCTTCAGTTGGCGCGACCGGTTTTCTGCGATTTTCAATTTTCAAAGCATCGAGCTGCGGGATGATCACTCTCTCTCGCATGTGTGCGACGATTTCGTCCGAAAGTACTATCGCGGGGGTTCTGAAACGTTCGGCTAAGTTAAACGCCTCTATTGTCAGATTGAACATTTCTTGGGGAGAAGAGGGAGCTAAGACTATGTTGGAGCGACTGTCTCCGTGGCTGCCCCATCTGGCTTGCATGACATCTCCTTGCATCGGAAGTGTCGCGAAACCCTGGCAAGGTCCAAGCCTTTGCACGTCGACGATGACGCATGGCGTTTCAGTCATGACTGCAAGTCCGATGCCTTCTTGCATGAGGCTGAAGCCTGGGCCCGAGGTCGCGGTCATGGCCTTTGCCCCTGCCCACGAGGCTCCAATAACCGATGTGATTGAAGCGATCTCATCCTCCATCTGAATGAAAACGCCGCCGACTTCTGGCATTCTCTTTGCCAATGTTTCAGCTATCTCCGTGGCGGGTGTTATTGGATAGCCAGCGAAGTAGCGACATCCCGCTAGGATTGCGGCCTCAGCACACGCTTCGTTACCTTGCATGAAGGCTCTTTTTGCCAGAAGTTGGGTCAACCTACTTCACGACGAAAATCGCGAAATCAGGACACATTATCTCGCAGACTGCACACTTGGTACATTTTTGTGCATTCTTCAGAATCGGTATTGACTTTGTCGAGTTGGACATCTCGAGCACTTTCATGGGGCAGAAGTCAACACAGATTGCGCATCCCTTGCAAAGCCTACTAACCACAACGACTTTCTGTTCCAAGACGGTTTCAGTCATTCTGCTTTCACCCCAACTTCCAACCCCACTTCTAACGCCCGCATGTCCTCACTTAGGTTCTTCGCAGAAACGCTCTCCTTCAGAGCATTAATAACTGCCTCTTTGGAAGCGAGATTGATAATGTCAAGCAACGCTCCGAGCATGATCATGTTCGCCAGTAGAACTTTCCCTAACTGAGACGCTTTTTTGGTCGCATCCACTTCCTTTACAGTGATAGAGCGCCGTGTCTCTGGTGTAACGAGACTAGGGTCAATAACAAGCGTACCACTCTCCTTGAGATTCCCCAAATATGTCTCAAAAGCAGTTTGAGACATGGCTACCAGAACATCCGCCTTCCTAACCTTCGGATAATCCACGGGCTCATCCGAGATTACGAGGTCCGCTCTTACAGCGCCACCGCGTGATTCTGGACCATAGGATTGCGTCTGCACGACATGGAGCTTATCGTTTGAAGCGATTGCTTTCGCTAGAATCACGCCAAGGAGAACTATTCCTTGGCCACCTAAGCCTGCAATTCTGACCTCGTATCTCATCGTTCAATGGCCGACTTCAGCAACACTAGCTAACAAATAACGACGCGCTAATTACTCTAATTAACTTACATGAATATCACTAAATACTGCACGCTCTGTTTGAAACGAGAGCACGATGAACATGAAAGCGACCAACTCCGAAAAGCCGCCATTCTCCCAACTCCATCACATCGCGATAGTTGTCAAAGACATCGAGCAGGCAGTCAAGTACTATACGTCTCTAGGTGTCGGACCTTTTCAGGACTATCCACCGATACGAGACTACGTCGCAGTGAACGTCCCGGACAAAGATGCATTCTACCGACTAAAAATTAAGCAAGCTCAGATCGGCCCAGTCGCGCTCCAATTGATTCAGCCCGGCGAAGGAAAAACGATTTACGGAGACTTCCTGGCGAGAAATGGAGAAGGAGTGTTCCATTTGGGGTTCGTGGTAGACGACGTTGATAAAGAGGAAACGAGGCTGAAAGAGAGGGGGCTCAGAGTTTTGAGCAGCGGCAGGAGAACCGATGGCAGCGGGTTCACATACTTCGATACAAGTACTTCCGCAGGCGTCGTTCTGTTGATCAGACAGAACCCCAGCAAGAAGTAGATGCACGTCTAGGCGGACTGAAATCCAATGCCGCCTGGGTGATGCTCTAAGAAACTAGTCTACGAGGCAAGCTTGTAGAAGGTTGTCAATTTCAAAGAAGCGCAAAGCCGACCGAGAGGTGACGAGGTAGGTACTTCAGAGTTGCCGCGGTGGATTTCAATTTACCGTAGATATAACTAAATTCGGCGGTCCGATAGGATTTGAACGTGGAACCCTTTCACAAGAATGGGTTGATTATGGGTTTCAAGTGGCTAGAGATAGAAAGCAAGACCGACGCGCTCACAACACCAAGGTAGCGCATTTCTCGTTTAACACTCTTCGTTCAACCATCAGTCTATCGAATCAAAATGTGAACTATCTGGATGAGACAATCGTTTTATGCCCTTCCAATCATTTCGGGAACTCCGGATAAGCGAGTTCTCATGAGACTTTATTCTATCAAAACGTCTGAGGGATACGTAGGTGCAATCGCTAACGACAATAGAATTATCACACTATCAGACCTGAACGGTCGCATCGGAACCACATTTCCAACTCAAGTTCTTGAAATTATCCGAAGCTCCGACTTAACCGCTTTGAGAACCCAATCAGAAGGTTGGATCGCTCAAATCGGGCGCTCGATGGAGAGCGTAGAATTTTCTGCGCCATTCTATAACCCACCTAAGATTCTAGGGATAGGTCTGAACTATCATGAGCACGCTGTTGATCTTGGCGCGGAACAGCCATCTGAACCAGCTACTTTCATGAAGCCAAGAACCACCATAATTGGCCCTAGAAACGCGATCGTACTGCCTCCACAGTCGAAGCGAGTGACCGCGGAAGCAGAGCTGGGTATAGTCATAGGAAAGCGGTGTAAACATGTAGGAGAAATAGATGCGGATTCGGTTATCTTTGGGTATTACCCCGCGTTAGACATGACTGCGGAGGACATACTGCAAAGGAACCCTAGGTTTCTCACTAGAGCCAAGAGCTTCGATACCTTCCTAAGTTTCGGCCCAGTCATATTGACAGCAGACGAGATCAGCGGCGACTTATCTGAGTTAACTATAACAACAGTTCTGAACGGAAAATCGATCCGATCAAACCGGATCAGCAACATGAGGTTCTCTCCACATCAACTCGTATCATTCCTGTCGGATGCAATGACCCTGGAACCAGGTGACCTCATATTGACGGGCACCCCTGGCGCAGTCGCGATTAAAGATGGAGATGTGGTTGAATGTCGAATAGACGGCTTTCCAACCTTATCCAATCCAGTAGTGAAGGAGAAATGAACTCATGGTCCTCATTCTGAACGAGTCGGACGTAAATGAACTCGTAGACATGAAGACTGCCATTTCATGTCTTGAAAGTGCATTTCAAGAACAGAGCGAGAAAAGATTCCTGTTGCCCGAGAGACAGTTCTTCAAAGCTGCAGATAACGCAGTCGTCAGAATCATGGCGGCTTCAATCCCGAAACTCAGCTCGCTGGGTCTGAAGGTTCTGTTAGGCGTTCCAGCAAAGCGAGCTGCCAACGCGACGTATTTCGCAGTCTTGCTCCTTAATCCGGACGATGCAAGACTACTGGCAGTGATATCTGCCGGAAGACTAACACAGTTGAGGACTGGTGCAGCGTCAGCCGTGGCAACGAAGTATCTTGCCTGCAGCAGAATCTCATCGGTCGGCGTTCTCGGCGCGGGAGTTCAAGGCTACGGCCAACTGGAAGGCCTCCACGCCGTAGCCGAGTTCAAGGAGGCATTAGTGTTCGATATTGACCCGTCAAGAGTAGAAGCCTTAACGAAGAAGGCGACCAACGAACTCGGAGTCACCGTAAGACCTGCGCATCAAATTGAGAAGCTGTATGCGGCGGACGTGATTTCTACTGCCACAACGTCAGTTAAACCGCTCATTTTCGGCGAGAACCTGCGTGCTGGGACTCACGTGAACGCAGTTGGCTCAAACGCACCCAATCGTCAGGAGATAGATCACAGCGTACTTTTGAAATCTAGAGTCTTCACGGATAAGACTGAACAAGTGCTAAAGGAAGCGGGCGATCTAGTGATACCAATCAGTCAAGGCATCTATAAGCCCGAAAACATAATTGGCGAGCTAGCCGACGTCGTTGCTGGAAAGGTCAAGGGTCGAACATCGAATTCTGATGTTACGTTATTCAAATCCGTTGGTATTGCTCTTGAGGATATCGCTGTCGCGCACACCGTCTATGAGCTTGCCATCAAGAAGAGCATCGGAAGAGAGGTATCTTTCTAGGCAGCTTCAGGCATGTCCCGCCACTAATTCATAGGCACCGTTATCTAAGTCACTCCTTCATAGGCAGTAGCTAGCACGCAATATTCATCGGTTCACCCAGGAAGGAGTACATGAAACTATTTTCTGCGACGGGGCCGATCAGGAGCACAATCTCAGTTAGGGACCAAGTCTTGAAGTGATGTTAATGAAAACCGAAATGAATCGAGAAGAGATCCGCAGCTATCTAGCAAAGCCACTTGTTGCAAGATTTGCCACAAGCGATAATGGTTGGCCCCACGTGACGCCGGTTTGGTTTGAGTACGACGGAGAAAACTTCTGGATTCCAACCCAGGCTAGTACAAAGAAAGCAACACACGTAAAGAAGGATAAGCGAGTTGCAATAATAATCGATACTTTTACCGAACCAATAAGCAAATTCAACATCACACAGGTTGTCGTCAAAGGAGAAGCAGAATTAATCGCCGTCCCTTCCGTCGAAGGATTTGATCCGCTCAAATCAAGAACAATGAGCATCTGGCATCGATACCTAGGAGACGAGCCGGAAGATGCTCTGAAGAATCGAATGAAGATTAAACGTTACTTGATCAAGATAAGACCAGTCAAAATGTACGCAATCAGAGACCGATGGTAAGAATAGACGCTCTCGCTATAGAGAATTAGCACATACATAGCGGTTTCAGCGCTAAATAGTGGGGAATCAACGCGCGTCGCAAGTGAGACTCAACTTCCCAGCAAGTAATTCGATTCCTAAAGCACACGCTCGCTAACGTACGCCTGACGGTCTCGAATAGACTTTATCTACACATCGCAAGGTTCCAATCAGAGGAAAGGAAGTGTTGCTTTCTAGCGATTGACTTTGACCTCCGGAAAGGGTTTGAGGATATCAGTTTGACCTGTTCTGAACATAAAGGTCCTTTCACGTTTGGTTACTTACGAGGGCCAAAAAACTACTATCTTGGAAGTAGTGTATCGTGAATATACTACTTACAGTGGTTTTAAATCCGTTCCTCAGACTTCTTCGACACGGTGTGAAAATGACAGTTTCTAGCAAAATGCTTGCAGCTGTGGCAATAATTATGCTCGTGATAGGCTCAGGGATAGGCTACGGTATTTCCGCCTCAATGGCGCCTGCGCCAACAACAACGACAACAACACCAACAGGGTTGAGTGGCACAATTCCAATCGGCGTCATCGTTCCCCTAAGCGGAGACTTGGCTGATTACGGTCAACGAGCCAAGGCTGCGTTGCAGGTGGCGGAGGGAGAAATCAACGCAATGACTTCAGGTACTGCGGTGAGTTTCAACTTCCTCGTCGAAGACAGCACTACTACACCGAGTACTACGCTGACAGAGGTACAATCGTTCGCGGCCAAGGGCGTGAAGGTAGTTATTGGAGGAATGGACAGCGGAGATCTGCTAACGATCTCACAGTACGTTTCGTCAAATCAGATAGTAGTGATCTCGGGTGAATCAACGGCTCCCAGGTCAAGTGTTGGGACAGGTGTTGATAACGGAAGCTACATCTTCCGGACTGTGCCCGCAGGAGACTCTGAAGGTCTTTCCATTACCCAAGCATTTCTCAGTTTGGGAATAAAGTACGTTGCAGCAATCACATCGCAAAGAACATACACGGAAGCTATCATGTCTGTGTTCCAGAGTGACTACCAGGCAGCTGGGGGCAAAGTGATAACGAACGTAGAGTACGCCCCCGGAATTACGGACTACACGACCCAACTCGAAACCCTCGAATCAGCCGTTGCCTCCTATAATGCTAGCCAGGTCGGGATTTTCTGTAATACCTTCGGAGAAGCTGCACAGATCTTGAGTCAGGCCCAACAAAGGAACAGTCCTTTACTGAACTACCGCTGGATTGGACAGGACTCAATAACGCAATTAAGCGTCATTTCTACGGAAGCAGGTGTGCCAGCCTCGAAGGTAAAGCTGACAGGTCTACTATTCGAAGCGCCTTCGTCAGTCGCCTACAATAATCTCGTAGCGGCAGTGCAGAAGAGTATGGGACAAACACCAGACATCTACGCAGTCGCCATGTACGATGCGGCTTGGATAGCTGTGCTAGCAATACTTGCCGCCGGGAAATATGACGGACCGACCATCAAAGCCGTGTTGCCATACGTTGCAGATCGATACTTTGGAGCATCAGGAAATCCAGTGATGAAACCAAACGGCGACAGAGAGACCATGGACCAAGAATTCTACGCAGTTGAAATGGGTGCCAACGGCACTGCAACGTGGGTAGACGTGGGCCATTACGACTCTGCGACAAACGGATTCAACTGGTTAGGTACGTAAGGAAAAACCTCTTGCTCCTGTTTTCCCCTTTTTTTGTTTTATTCGGACTAAAATTGAAGTAATGAACGCGCAACAATGGGGCGATCATAGTTGGCGGAGCCTGCGTTACGCACGGAGGGAATCACGAAAACTTTCGGCGCGTTCAAAGCAGTCGATACCATATCGATCAAGCTACCGGAGGGTTCCATAACTCTCTTAGCGGGACCGAATGGTAGTGGCAAGACGACACTCACAAACCTCATTTCTGGTTATTATAAGCCGGATTCGGGAACGGTATACCTCAATGGAAAGGACATTACTGGCCTAACGATGAACAAAATATACGAGGCCGGATTGGTTAGAACATTCCAGATCCCTGCGCCCTTCGGAAAACTAAGCGTTTTAGAGAACCTCCTTGTGGCCGCTAGGGACAATCCTGGAGATAGCTTTACCGGGCACTTGAATTGGATCGCATGGTCCAAAGTCGAGAAGGATAACGCTGCTACCGCTTTCGCCATACTTCGGGAGATGGGTCTCATTGAGCTTCAAGATAGGGCAGCAGAAACTCTAAGCGCCGGCCATCTGAAGCTCTTAGAAATAGCAAGGGCTATAATGTCAGGCGCCAAGCTGCTGATCTTGGACGAACCGATAGCTGGAATAAATCCGAAACTTGCGCACGAGGTCTTCGTGCATATTGTCGATATAAACAAGAAGTTTGGACTTACATTTTTGATCATCGAGCATAGACTCGACATCGCCCTGGGTTACGTTCAACACGCCTACGTGATGAACGATGGCAAGCTCATATTTGACGGTCTTCCGGAGGCGATCCTGAGAGACCCCGAAGTAAAAAGGGTCTATTTGGGTGATTGACCGTGTTCGAAGCTTCTTTGCTCAACTCGGGCTATGGCAAATTGCATATCCTCAACGATGTCTCAATGACCTGCGAAACCGGCGATTTAGTCGTCGTACTCGGCCCGAACGGCTCGGGCAAGACAACTCTACTGAATAGCATCTTCGGTTTCGCCGACGTGTTCTCGGGGACTATACGGTTTGACGGAGAAGATCTTAGCCGCCTAGCTTCGCATCAGATCTCAAGCAGGGGAGTAGGATACACTATGCAGATTTCCAACATCTTTTCCGCGCTTACAGTAGAAGAAAACTTAACGATATCTGCGGCTATGGCTCACGTTCCCGATCCAAAAAAGAATGTATCCAACGCACTCGAAATCTTTCCTAGACTTAAGGGCTTCTTAGGTAGAAAAGCGGAGACTCTGAGCGGAGGCGAGAGGCAAATGCTAGCGATGTCGATTACGCTGGTCAAGAGCCCGAAGCTGATGCTCTTGGACGAGCCAACAGGCGGCCTCTCACCTCTGCTTACCACCAAAATAATTGAGACAGTTGGTCAAATAAACCGTGACCTTGGAGTCAGCGTCATCCTTGTCGAGCAAAATGTGAGAAAAGCTTTGCAGGTAGCGAAGAAGGCGTATCTTCTCGTCAGTGGAAAAATCATTTTCGAAGGCACTCCATCCGAATTGCTGGGAAAGGAAGACTTGCTGAAACTGTATCTTGGAGCTATGAGGGTGTGAGAACATACCGTTAATTGAACCCTTTACGATCGCGGAGACACTGATCTACGCGTCCTTACTTTCCCTGATGGGCGTCGGAGTCACCCTGCTGTATAAGACATCGAAGGTCCCTAACTTCGCACATGCAAGCTTCGTGACTCTGGGCGGTTACGTGAACTTCTCCTTAGTATCGGCGTTTGGCTGGAACCCATACTTGGGCTTGCCAGTCGCCTTCGTACTCGTAGGGGGAGAGTCACTTTTGCTTTTCTTCTTAGTGTTGGAGCCGCTGAGAAAGAAGAAAGCTTCAGTAGCATTTCTCATGATCGCGACGCTAGCGTGGCACATCGCAATTCTAGGTTTCTTAGGAGCCTACGCCGACTCCCTTGAAACGCTTCTAAGGATTACAACAAGAAACGTCATCCTTTCAAGATTTGATTTCACGTTCGCTGGACTGCCCGGCGTGTTTTTCGTCTCCGTCACAGTCACCGTGGGCGCTGCCGTAGCGCTTTATTTCATCATCGAGCACACTAACATCGGAATAGCGCTTAGGGCCTGCATGGAGAACCAGAACTTGGCTGCATCAATAGGCATTAACACGACTCGTATGCTGGCGATTGCGTGGTTCCTGGCGGCAGGGCTCGCGGGAGTGGCCGGGGCCCTATTGCCCCTTTGGACTTTACTGAATACTAGTTCAGGCGACACACTGATCGCCGCGATGTTCTGCGTGAGTATACTAGGTGGCCTTGAGTCACTCTACGGAGCTTTTGCGGGTGGACTCATTTTGGCCTTCGCTCAAATAGTTGGTACGACAATCCTAGCCAAGACGGTCGGGACGTGGATCTCGCCCTACGAGCCCGTAATGCCTCTCATTCTCATGGCCTTAGTTCTTATGACGAATCCAAAGGGAATCGGCGGCATGAAGGTGTGGCGAAGGTTCAAATGAATTTCGAACCCATAATTCTCTTCGCGTTAGAAATTCTGGCATACGTCGCAATATATCTGATAGTCAATGAGGGCCTAAACATCCAGTTAGGCGTTACTGGAATAACCCAGTTTGGCCTCGTCTTCGCAGTCAGCGGTGGTGCGTTCACTGCAGGCTACCTCGCCACTAGGGTAGGTGTCTGGGTTTTTCACATCAACACCGGTGGGTTGGATTTCGTTAATGGAAACATTATGCTCACTACAGAAGTCAACTCGATGACTCAAGCGCAACCGCTGAACGGCTTTGTCCTGCTCCTCGTCGTGATTATTGCCGCGGCCATAGTCGGCGCCTTACTCGGTATAATATCGTCCGTTCCAGCGATTAACTTGAGATCTGACTACCTAGGGATTACCTTACTGGCCTTCGGCGAAATCTTGAACGTTTTCGGTACCGCCTATACGCCGTTGATCGGAGGCCCTCCCGGCGTCCTTGTGCCCGATGTGTGGGCTTGGGCGGGAACAAACCGATTCGTTGCTGCCACTTTCACGTTGGCTGTCTTGGCTGGGATGGCTTATCTCTACATTGAGTACGTGATCAGAACTCCTTTCGGAAGAACATTGAGGGCGATTAGGGACAACGAAGCAGCGGCTCAGTCGTTGGGAAAGAACTTGCCTCGTTGCAGGTTAGAGGCAATCGTGATTGGCTCGGTCCTAGCCAGTATCGGAGGGGCGTTGTTCGTCCTCTATGCCGGATCCGTCACGCCCTCTTTTACCCGTTACACCTGGACGTTCATACCGTGGCTGATGTTACTCCTCGGGGGCTTAGGAAGCAACGTCGGCACTCTGGTCGGCACGGCAACCTGGTTTACGATCTACGATCTCATCCTCTACTACAAGTTCTACCTTCAGAACATCCTTCCCTTCGACGTTGTTTGGCTCAACTACATTTTGTTAGGCATAATTGTAATGGTGATCCTGGTGTTTAGGCCTCAAGGTCTTATACCAGAGAAGCCCTTGAAAGCTACCGGCGCGACCAAGAGCCCAAAGCAATAGTTGTGGTCCGGCAGAATCTCGTACAATCGAACCTTGACGCTGCCTCGTGGCTGAGTTTGGCAGCTGGACTCAATTTGCGTATAAGGAATCTATATGGAATCTATATGCAATCTATATGGAGAGGAGAGGGAAAGGGGATCTATATGGAATCTATATGCCTGAGTTGAGGACGGACAACGATTCGCAAGAGCGAATCATCCTGGCCGGTTTTGGAGGGCAGGGAATCGTTCTAATGGGGAAGCTTCTTGCCTACGCAGGTCTCTTGGAAGGCCGGAATGTAACCTGTCTGCCCTCATATGGACCCGAGATGCGGGGCGGAACGGCAAACTGCATGGTCATCCTATCTAGAGATAGAATCGGATCCCCATACGTCACAAATCCTTCCAGCCTGATAGTTATGAACCACCCGTCGTTTGAGCGTTTTGAACCCACCGTAGAGCGTGGAGGATGCGTACTCGTGAATCGCACGTTGGTCAAAAGCGAAGTGGGAAGAAACGATGTAACCGTCGCTAGCGTTCATGCTACACTAGAAGCTGAAGAGCTAGGAGATGTGCGTGTTGCTAACATGATTGCATTGGGAGCCTTCACCCGGGTCAGACCTATTGTTAAGGTCGATTCATTGATACAAGCCTTGAAGAAGACCCTTCCAGCCGGCCGCAAAGAGATGCTTTTGCTTGATGAAAGAGCGATTTGGCGTGGTTGCGAATCGGTACAGATGGGAGTGGCAATAGCTGAATAGCATTAACGTTCGGATCGATATTGAACTCTGTAAGGCATGTGAGTATTGCCGCGGCGTGTGTCCCAAGAAGATGATTTACCTCTCCAATGAGACAAATTCGAGAGGTTATCATTATGCAGAGGTTCGCGATATGGCAAATTGTACGGGCTGCAGATTTTGCGCGATCATGTGCCCTGAAGTTGCCATCGAAATAACGACCGGCAATCAACCAACAGGAGGAGACTTGAAAAGTGGTTAACGAGCCATTACTGCTTTCTGGGAATGAAGCTCTTGGAGAGGGTGCCATACGAGGTGGTTGTCGTTTCTTCTATGGATACCCCATTACCCCTCAAGGTGAATTATTCGAATATTTGGCCCGCCGCCTACCTGAGGTTGGAGGCACCTTCCTTCAAAGTGAGAGCGAGATAGCAGCCATCAACATGGTCTACGGAACGGCTGCCACAGGAAAGAGGGTAATGACCGCCTCATCCAGCCCGGGCATAAGCCTCATGCAGGAAGGCCTCTCATACCTCGCGGCTACACAGCTCCCTTGCCTTATCGTGAACATCATGCGCGCAGGGCCAGGACTAGGCAGAGTTAGGCCGTCCCAGGCTGATTATTTGCAAGCCACGAAAGGAGGCGGCCATGGTGACTACCACATGATCGTATTAGCTCCCGCGTCAGCGCAAGAAATGGCAGACCTAGGCTTCCAAGCCTTCGCGCTTGCCGACAATTACCGCACGCCCGTAATGATACTTGGAGATGGCATGCTGGGTCAGACCATGGAATCAGTAGCTTTGCCTGAAGCGATGGATCTAAGTCAACTGCCGCCAAAGCCCTGGGCAGTCACGGGCGCGAGAGGACGAGAACGAAATTTAGTGTTAGCGGCACCATATACCGACGATGAGTTGATCACTCTCAACGCGGAACTCGAGAAAAAATATGCGTCCATAGAGGCGCAAGAGTCGAGGTGGGAGTCTAAACTCTTGGATGATGCAGAGGTAGTGATTGTTGCTTTCGGTACTTCAGCCCGCATAGCGGAGGACGCTGTCTTAAAGGCACGTGAGAAAGGGTTGAAAGTAGGTTTGATTCGGCCCATTACGCTATGGCCTTTCCCGAAGGAAGCATTCGATGATCCTAGAAATATTCGTGCATACATTGTAGTGGAGATGAATAACGGACAGATGCTAGAAGACGTGCGCTTAGCGAAACACAGGGACATACCAGTATACCACTTTGGCCACGGTGGAGGATGGGTACCATCAACTCAAGACGTGTATCGCGAGGTAATTGACATTTACGAAAGGAAGTGTGTTCGATGACTGAACTGTATATTCGACCACGTTCGATGACTGACGCCGCCAACCCCTATTGCCCCGGATGCGGTCATGGCATAGCTCACAAGCTGATTGGAGAGGTTATCGATGAGTTAGGTATCTCTGAAAGGACGATCGGCATAGTTTCAGCCGGTTGCTCCGTCCGAAGCTGGCGGCTCTATCGCTTAGACATGGTTCTAACCGCTCATGGAAGGTCTCCGGCAGTTGCCACGGGCATTAAGAGAGCCCGTCCAGAAAATCTCGTCTTCGCGTATCAGGGAGACGGCGATTCTGCAGCAATAGGATTGTCGGAATTGATGCACGCAGCCCTTAGATGTGAAGGAATCACCATATTCATGATCAATAACGCCATCTATGGTGCAACGGGAGGACAGGCCGCACCGACAACGCTGATCGGTCAAAAAACGACCAGCTACCCGCTCGGTCGAGATTCGAACTACACTGGCTTTCCTCTCAACATGGCTGAGGCTATAGCGGGCATATCAAGGAACTCGTACGTGGCCCGAGTGGCGCTGAACAGTGTCCGCAATGTATTGAAGGCTAGGACGGCTGTTATTCGTGCCTTCAAAACTCAGGAAGAGGGACTGGGTTTCTCTTTCGTGGAGATGTTATCCTCATGCCCCACAGGCTGGCATATGACACCACCAGAGTCGCTCAATAGGATCGACGAGATGATTTCTGAGCAATACCCGTTAGGAGAGTTCAAAGTTCCCAAAGCTTTGGACTTATCAATTAAGAAGTTGTGAATCTATGTCGCTGATGAGTGGCTATAAAGGCACGATTCTATCCATAGACCTGGACAAGAGAAAAGTCGCCAGAAAATCGTTGGAGAAAGATTTTGCAAGAAAGTATATCGGGGGCAGAGGATTCGGCGCGAAGATTCTCTACGACGAAGTCGGACCTGAAATTGAGCCTCTGAGCCCCAAAAACGTACTCATAATGGCGACAGGCCCCCTGACGGGAACTTCGGCGCCTGGATCAAAGATGTCCTTCATCGCGAAGTCACCAGCTACGGGTGGATATGCAGATAGCAGCATTGGAGGAGTCCTCGGGCCGCAGATAAAATTCGCCGGTTATGATGCCATTGTGGTTCGCGGCAGGAGTCAGAAACCAATCTTCCTATCCGTGAACAACGACGATGTGGAATTTCGAGACGCCTCAGGACTCTGGGGAAAAGGATGCATCGAAGCTGAAGATGTCATCCGGAAGGAACTTGGTGAGCCGGGAGTTGCGGTAGCAAGTATCGGTCCTGCAGGAGAACGTTCTGTTGCCATCGCCTGCATAACCCACAAAGGCGGCAGACAAGCCGGCAGATGCGGCATAGGCGCTGTCATGGGATCCAAGAACCTGAAGGCAGTCGCTGTCCAAGGCGATGAGAAGATTGAGTTGGCTCACCCTGAGGCATTCACAAAGACCGTAGAAGAGGTACGTCGTATTCTGGCTGAAAACCCTGCCCCTTTCAAGAAATTGGGCACCGCTGAACATGTGTTGGGTTCAAATGAGGTGGGTTCTCTACCAACGAGGAACTATAGTACCGGATGGTTCGAGAACGCTGAAGCCATCAGCGGCGAAACAATGTACAAAACGATTGTCGACGGTAGTCGAGCATGTTTCGGATGCCCCGTTGGATGTTCGAAGTATAGCACCGTGAAGGACGGACCTTACAAAGGAAGCACCGTCGAAGGGCCAGAGTACGAAACGATAGCTATGATGGGCTCGAATTGCGGCATTGGAGACATGAGAACCATTGCGAAAGCGAACCGCATGTGTGACGAACTCGGAATAGACACCATTTCCACGGGGAACGTGATAGGCTTTGCCATGGAATGCTATGAGCGCGGAATCATTACCAAAGAGGACACGGGAGGGATAGATCTCAGGTTCGGAAACGAGGAGGCCTTTATGCAAGCTATCGAGATGATAGGGAATAGGAAAGGTTTGGGCGAAATTCTATCACAAGGCGTGAAGACCGCCGCGGAAAAGTTCGGTTCAGGATCAGAAAAGTTTGCAATGCATTCAAAGGGACTAGAATGGAGCGCCTACGAATGCAGGGCAGCATTAGGCCAAGCTCTCGGATACGCCGTAGTGGATAGAGGAGCCGATCACAACCGAATTTGGACGATGGAGTTCTTCGGGCAACAGAAGCCACTGTCAACGAACAAATTAGCAGAACTAGCCTTCAAGCATCAATGCTCCCGCTCAGCAGTTGATCTACTAGGCATGTGCAGATTCGTGAGTTATCAGTTGAAGTGGGACCACTACGCAAAGATGCTCTCAGAAGCCACAGGCTGGGAGACGTCGACGGCCGACATCATGAGAGCGTCCGAGAGGGTCTTCAATCTGACGCGTCTCTACAATATTCGTGAGGGCTTCACTAGAGAAGATGACTCAGTGCCCCCACGATGCTTCGACGACCCTGTGCTGTCCGGACCCACGAAAGGCAGCTCGCTAAGACATGAACAGTTCAACGAGGCGTTAGAAGAATTCTACGAGATCAGCGGCTGGGACAGAAGGACCGGGATCCCACTACCCGCCAAGTTAAGGGAACTGGGATTAGAAGAACTCGCTCCGAAGCCATAGGCAAAACAACTGCTGAGGGACGACAACCGGGCGCTTCACGAAAACAACGAAGATACAGGTATAACTTCAATTATTGCCATTCGCTCCATTAACGTAGCACTTGTGGTTACTGTGATGTCGGCCTATGGGAAAACCAATCGCTAGCATAGTCTCAGCAGGCATTTCGAAATTCGGTGTACGCGATGGCTTGTATATGAGGGAACTCTTCGCGGAAGCAGCGAAGGAGGCTTTCAACCAGTGTCCTAATTTGGATCCTAGAAGAGACGTGCAGGCGTTATTCGTTGGGATGATGAGTGACTCTTATGAGCACCAGGCTCACGTGGCTCCTTTGTTCTTGGATTGGATTGGGCTCACGCCAAACCCTGCTTTTCGAACAGAAGCGGCTTGTGCTTCATCTAGCGTAGCCATGCGTACCGCCTTGTTCGCTATCGCATCCGGGATGTATGATGTTGTACTGGTTGGCGGCGTCGAAAAGATGACTCACGTAAGCACTACTGGTGTTACCGAAATTCTCGCGATGGCATCCGACTTTCCTTTTGAACAATGGCATGGGATCTCATTTCCAGGTATCTTTGGCATGATGGCGGTGGACCACATGCACCGTTACGGAACAACCGAAGAACAGATGGCGAAAGTAGCCGTTAAGAATCATGATCATGGGCTCCTAAATCCTAAAGCACATTTCCAGAAGCGCATAACGGTGAATGATGTTCTCACCTCTCGGCCGGTCGCCTGGCCTTTGAAGCTATACGATTGCTGCCCAAGATCAGATGGGGCCAGTTGCCTCGTGATGACATCTCCAGAAATAGCAAGGCGATTCACGGACACCCCCGTAAATGTCATCGGCTCGGGCCAGGCACAGGATACGCTTAGTCTATTCGATCGTGAGAACTTTAGCAGCATGAAAGTGACAAGAATCGCGGCGGAACAGGCTTACAAAAAAGCTGGAGTAGGCCCGGCGGACATTGACGTGGCAGAGTTGCATGACTGTTTTACCATAGCTGAAATCATCGCCTATGAAGACTTGGGGTTCTGCGAACAAGGCAAGGGGGGACGTCTAATAGACGAAGGTGTGACCCATCTTGGTGGAAAATTACCTACTAACACTAGTGGCGGACTCAAAGCCAAAGGCCACCCGGTCGGCGCTACTGGCACCGCTCAAGCATGTGAGATCTACCTACAACTAACCAACCAAGCTGACCGAAGACAGGTTGCTGGAGCGGAAGTAGGTTTGACAGAGAATGTCGGCGGGTCAGCGTCGACCGGTGTCGTGCAAATATACAGAAGGGGAGACTAGGTGTCATCGATAGTCGAATCCAACTCTGATAGGGATTCATTCATACGGGATGAAAACGGTGTAATTCTCCCCACCATAGAAAACTTCTACCGATTCTGCGGCCGAAGAAAACTAAAGGGCGTGAGATGTAGCGGATGTCAAACCATCTTATGGCCTCCAAGAGGCATATGCCCCAAATGCTTTGGAGATAAGTTCGATTGGGTTGAGTTTCAAGGCAAAGGAAGTTTGATGACCTACACCATCATTCACTTTCCGCCAACCCAATTCCAAGCTCTAGCTCCATACGCGGTAGGTATAGTAAAACTGACAGAAGGGCCACAATTACCCGGGATGATTAGATACGTTAAGATGGAAGACCTGCGGATCGGGTTGAACCTACAAGTTGACTTTGAAAGCACAATACCTAAGGAGTGGCCGCGCTGGCCCCGATACTTCTTCAAAGCATCTAGTTGACTCTAACTAGACTCACCCCAAGATTCCCATATTCCTATTGGAATTAATCAGGGCTTAGAATATTAATATAGGAATGGAAGCCTGACTCGCCTTCCAAACTTGTTAGGGTACTTAACATGGTGGATGTGCATCTATCAGGCGCTTTTCCGCGTTCAGAGAAACTCATTGACGCGACCAGGGCGGCCGTCCGCGGGAATCTCCCTGAACCTGAAGTCGAAAAAGTTCTACGGCAAGACACTGAGTCACTTATTCGCTTGCAAGAAGAGGCTAACCTTGATTCATTAGTTGACGGCCAATTAAATTGGCAGGACTTGTTTAGACCATTCAGTCAGCTACTAACCGGGATTGATCCCGAAAGTCTAACACGCTGGTTCGACAACAACACTTTCTATCGAAAACCAATAATTGTCGACAAAGTCTCGCTCAAGAGCAATGAGCTGGGACAATACTTCCGAAGCGACTTGTTGCCGAAAGCTTCCCATAAGAAGGCCATACTCCCCGGCCCATTCACCTTCGCTCAACTATCCGAGAACAGAGCCTACTCATCGTTCTCTGATTTGGTAAACGACCTAGCTCGGTCTGTGCAAAGAATCGTTGCAGCTCTGCAAGAAAGAGGGTATGAATATTTCCAGTTTAACGAACCCTCTCTTTGCGCCCCTGGCCGAACACAACCCGAGTTGGAAATAGCGAAGCACGCGTACGAAACTTGTGCCCACGGGATCGGTGGGACGAGTATTATACAAATCTACTTTGGTGACGCAAGCCAAATAATCGAAACGCTTCTTGATTATCCCGTAGATTCAATTGGAATAGACTTCTACGCAACTTCTGTCGACAGCTTGAAGGAGTACGACTTCAACAAAGTCCTAGGGTGTGGATGTATTGATGGGCGGAACTCTCTTCTCGAATCACCAATAGAACTCAAGACGTTTGTCTCTCGAGCAAGAGCGAGTTTGGAACCTGCCGACATATTTCTCACACCAAATTGCGACTTGGATTTCCTGCCCGAGACCGTGGCGGAGAAGAAGGTGCGACTTCTAGGAGAGACAAGAAGGCTGGTGGGCTAAGGATATGAAAGACAAACTATTCCCCGCGCAGGAGATCGGGAGCCTTCCAAAGGCTCCTTGGCTACTAAATTATCTTAGAAGTAAAGATGTAGAACCGTCTAGCCTTGACCACCTTTCAAAGTGGTCGAAGGTTACGGGATTTGAGAATGAATCAGAAACCCGAACCATCTTGGCGGAGCCGAAAAGTGCTGCAAAGCAAGCACGGCTTCGAGAACTCGCGTCCATATTTGCCATACGCTACTTGGAGTCCGCCGGATTAGACTATGTATACGATGGAGAAGAAAACCGAATAGAGATGTATGAACACCCAGTGAGAAACTCAGGTGGGTTTGAATTCTATGGCCACGTCAGGTCCTTCGATAGTAGGTACTATCGCAAAGCAGCCTGTGTCTCCAAAGTCGCATTCCGCCAAGCCTACCATCTCGACGAATTCCTACTTACCAAGAAGCATGCGAAGCGCCAGGTAAAGGTGCCCATAACTGGGCCGTATACAATTGCAGAATGGTCATTCAATGAATATTATCAGAAGCAACGAACCGCGGCCTACGCGGACTTTAGGAAGTTAAAGTTTGAAGCGAAGAGAGACTTCGTCCTAGATGTTGCCAAACAAATCATACAACCCAACCTTAAGGCCCTCGTAGACGCCGGCGCCGAGTGGATTCAAGTGGATGAACCCGCACTCACCACTAAACCTGACGAAGTACCGTTCTTCGTCGATGCCTACAACGAATGCACCGCGGGAATCTCATCCAAGCTGAGTGTCCACATATGCTTTAGTGACTACCGGCTCCTATACCCACACATCCTAGACCTCAAGAACTGCAGCCAACTAGCCCTCGAATTCGCAAACCGCGACGACGAAAAAAGATCAGCCTATGACCAATTGAAACTGCTGAATGAGTTTGGCGACAAGCGGGAAGTTGGTCTAGGAGTCGCAGACGTGCACGTTGACGACATCGAAAGCCCCGAACTCATTAGAGACAGGATAGAGTACGCTTCCAAAATCCTAGGAGACCCAGCGAGAGTATACGTTAACCCAGATTGTGGACTCCGTACCCGCTCATGGGACGTGGCATATGCAAAACTTACCAATATCGTGAAAGGTGCAGAGCTGGCTAGACGTTCACTCTCCTAGGAAAGCGATCAGGCCGTCCATGAGAATTACCGAAATCATGAAGCGCGGCGGACCCGTTTTCTCACTAGAATTTTTCCCCCCCAAAACGCCAGAAGAGATGACTCAACTCTATGTGACTCTCGGCGACCTCAAGCGCTTGCACCCAGGATACATCTCTGTTACCTATGGTGCCGGCGGGGGGACGAGGGATAAAACGATCGAGATCGTCACCAAGGCAAAGCATGAGATAGGTCTGGAAAGCATGGCGCATCTTACCTGCGTCGCCCACTCAAAACAACAAATCAAAGACACGCTCGACGAACTTCTCCGCTCGGGAATAGAAAACGTAGCCGCCCTGAGGGGCGACCCACCAAAAGGTACAGGAAGTTTCGTTCCTAACCCAGAAGGATTCCAGTACGCAAGCGAACTGACAGCATTCATACGCAAATCCTATCCACTATGCATAGCGGTTGCTGGTTACCCAGAGGGACACATTGAATCACCCGACAAAGAGACGGATTGGAGGTACCTGGCAGAGAAGGTTAGGCTCGGAGCAGATTTCATAATAACTCAACTATTCTTCGATAACCAATTTTTCTTCAGTTTCGAGAAGAGAATGCGCGAAAAAGGAGTCTTCGTCCCAATTATTCCAGGGATTATGCCAATAACAAATTACCAGCAAATCGTGCGATTCACGAAGATTTGTGGCGCGTCAATTCCCGAACGGCTAGTTTCTCATCTTGAAGCAATTCAACACGACCTTAGTGCAGTGCAGGCGTATGGGATCGAATATGCGGTACGACAATGCCGGGAGCTCTTGGACCACGGAGTACCTGGATTACATTTCTATACGCTGAACCGATCGAGAGCAACGTATGAAATCATCCGAAGATTAAGGGAGTAGGCGAGGCATGGGCTGGGCCTTTGCGAAGTTCAAATGTCATTCAGTCGGCTATTCAATGGTAATCAGGATTGAGTCTTTCTTTACTGTCGCGCCTTCATGAACCGATATGGATTTCACTTTACCGGCAATGGGCGATCCGATTTCGTTTTGCATCTTCATCGCTTCGAGAATTAGCAAAGGAGTACCTTCTTTCACCAATTCGTCCTCCTTGACGAGTACACTTGTAATGCGTCCAGGCATGAGTGCTCGAACTTGGCCACCAATTGATCGTTGTCTGTGCTCTTCAAGTGGTATTGAATAGCCACCGGTGCCGACGGTCTGTACGGTCGCTGCGAAAGGTATTCCAGCAAGCCAGATGTCCACTCTATCGTTTGGCAGAACCATAGTTTCTGCCTTAACGCTTTCATTGGCATGACGCACAAGCCACGTTGTGATCGCATCAGTTGAGACGGTTTCCATTTCAAAAAGTGCTTCACCCATCTGTGCTCGAAACTTATCTTTGCCGATTTGTTCTACCGAGACGTTATAGCGCGCTCCGTTAATTTCAACCCTAAAGGTGCGCAACTTACCACCCGTTTCTATTCGATCCGGCCATGAGTTCGCTCCTTGCAGTCGTTCTCCATCTTGACGGTTTGATAGTTTCCTTGTCACTTCGTGTCGAAGGAGTTTTCGCCTTTCCAGCGGCCGCGACTACTGCCGCGAACCTCTCATATTGCAGAATGGTTTCGTTTAGACGAGGCAGGAACTCGTTAAGGTAAGTTGTATCGAAATTTCCGCGTACGAACGCTTCATCGCGCATCAATTCTCTATGCATGGGGATTGTAGTTGGAACGCCGAAAATCTCCGTTTCGTCCAGAGCGATTTTCATTCTTTGAATGGCGTCGGCTCGGTTCACACCCCAAGTAGCTAGTTTTGCAATTAAGGAATCATAGTATTCTGGTACGTTGCAACCCGAAAATAGGGCGGAGTCAAAGCGTACGCCCGGTCCAGTGGGAGGGTGATAGCGAATGACAGTTCCAGGAGATGGAACGAAGTTCGCTTGAGGGTCCTCGGCATTGATACGGCAATTTATGGCCCAACCGTTTACTCGAATCTCATTCTGAGATAGCTCCAATGATTCGTTAGAGATGACTTTCAATTGTTCTTCTACGAGGTCAATTCTTGTCGTGAGTTCGGACACGAGGTGTTCGACTTGAAGTCGTTTGTTCACTTCAAGGAAGTAGAACCTTCCAGTCTTTTCGAGAAGAAACTCTACTGTTCCGGCGTTGGTGTAGCCCGCCATGGTCAGTCCCTTCACCGTTGCATCGTTCAACTGATCGCGTTGATTCGCATCTAAAGCGACTGAGGGTGCTTCTTCCAAGAGTTTCTGATGCCGGCGTTGAATGCTGCATTCACGCTCTCCAAGGGTAACTACCTTTCCATGCCGATCCGCGATCGCCTGGATCTCCACATGTCGCGGACTTTCGAGTCGTTTTTCAAGGTATATTTCCTTCCTGCCGAAAGCTGAAGCTGACTCTAATGTAGTAATCCGAAAGAACCTGCGAACCTTTTCGGCGTCGCCTGCCACACGCATTCCACGTCCCCCGCCACCATAGACCGCCTTCAGGATCACTGGGTACCCAATTTTTTCAGCGAGCTCCACTGCCTCATGTTCATCCGCTAGTGCCAAATCAGAGCCTGGGATAACTGGAACCCCGCAACCTTTCATGGTCATCCGTGCCTGCAACTTGTTGCCGAGTTTTTCGAGAGCGACACTGGATGGTCCGATGAAAGCAAGTCCGTTTTCTTCGCAGGCTTTCACGAAATTCGATTCTTCAGATAAGAAACCGTATCCGGGATGAACTGCGTCGCAATTGGTGTCCTTGGCCGCCTTCACAAGCTTAGGAATGTTGAGGTAGGTTTCAGCAGGTGTCGAACCGGGAAGTGGGTAACGCTCGTCGGCATATCGTAACGGTAGTGATTCGTGATCGGCTTCAGAATAGACAAGAACTGTGCGTACACCGAGCTTGCGGCAGGTTCTGATGATCCGAAGCGCGATTTCCCCTCTATTGGCAATGAAGAGTTTCATCTTCACGTGAAATCGACCAATCCATCATCGTAGCTGAATTGAGCGCTATTGTGGCAGTAATTGAATGTTAGTTCACAATGGAGGGTTGCCGTGTTTCCTGGGTAGACGGGGTTCGCGCTTGTCGATTATAGTTTCAAGTGCGTGAATAAGACGAGGCCGTGTTTCTTGTGGTTCTATGACGTCGTCGATGTAGCCCCTTCCCGCCGCTACATATGGGTTAGCGAATTTCCTTCTGTAGTCCTCTACAAAGGCGTTCACACTCTTGGAATCGGCTTTATCGGGAAGCTGCTTTCTGTAAATGATTTTTATGGCACCTTCGGGACCCATGACGGCTATTTCAGCAGAAGGCCAAGCGAAGTTGAAGTCCGCACGAATGTGTTTGCTTCCAAGTACATCATAAGCGCCGCCATACGCTTTTCGCACTATTAGGGTCAATTTCGGTACCGTTGCCTCACAATATGCATACAGCAGCTTAGATCCATTTTTGATGATTCCTGAGTGCTCCTGGTCGACACCCGGTAAGAATCCCGGCACATCGACGAAGGTTATGATGGGAATGTTGAATGCATCGCAGAACCTGATGAACCTTGCAGCCTTCACTGATGAGTTGTTGTCGAGTGCGCCAGCGTAATGTTTTGGTTGATTTGCAACGATGCCGATACTGTGGCCGTCTAAGCGCCCTAGGCCAATTATGATGTTTGGGGCCCATTGGGGCTGAATTTCAAGAAAGCTTCCGACGTCTAGGACTCTCTGTATAATCTCCTTCATGTCATAGGCACGGTCTCGGTCGGATGGGATGATCGAAGCAAGCTCCTTGTCCATGCGATCTCGGTCATCACCAGTTTTGACGATTGGAGGGTCTTCTAGGTTGTTTTGCGGCAGATACGATAGAACTGCCTTGATGAGTTGGATTGCGGCTGGTTCATCGGAGGCGAAAAAGTGTGCGACTCCTGAGATTTGGCTGTGGACCTGTGCCCCGCCAAGTGTCTCGAATGTTACGTCCTCTTCAAGTACTGATTTGACTACGTCTGGACCAGTAACGAACATGTAGCTCGTTTTGTCGACCATGATTACGAAATCGGTTAGTGCAGGTGAGTAGACAGCTCCTCCTGCACATGGACCCATTATCGCTGAGATTTGTGGAACAACCCCGCTGGCGAGAACGTTCCGGTAGAATATCTCGGCAAAACCTCCAAGACTAACGACCCCTTCTTGGATTCGAGCACCCCCTGAATCGTTCAGTCCGATTACAGGTGTCCCGGCCTTCATGGCTAGATCCATTATCTTGCAGACTTTCATTGCAAAGGCCTCTCCTAGAGACCCACCAAAGACTGTGAAGTCGTGAGCGAAGACAAATACTGGCCGGCCATCAACCATGCCGTGGCCGGTTACGACGCCATCTCCTAGGATTCTGCGGTCTTCCGGATACGACTCAAGGTTTTGCGACAGCGCGAACCTATCCAGTTCAATGAAACTTCCTTCGTCCAGGAGTAGATTAATCCTCTCTCGTGCTGTCAGTTTTCCTTTCTTATGTTGTTCGTCAATCCGAACTTTACCGCCCCCAAGTAGAGCTTTCTCAGCAAGTTCACGCAGCATGTCACCGTTTTTCTGCGTATTTGAATCCAACGTTTTCATAGCCTCTTAGCCAAACCCGTACACGTATGAAATCTGGTACTCCCAACATTATGGCTTATTAGCCTGTGGCAAGGCGGGTGCGTGCTTCTTTTAGTTGCTTTGATATTCAACCGACAGGAGTGTACTAGTATCAACGGATTGTGATCCTTGCCGCGTAAGTAAGCGCACTCGCCCAAGGCTCTCGTAATCTTCGACCGTCCCCAGAAATTCGTGATCCTGTAGTTTCACCTTCACCCGTCTACCTCGCGAACACTCTAACTCTCTAACCAGCGAGACGATCTTCTCATCCATGCCTGCGCATAACAATTCGTACAGATTTTCCACTTCAAAAAGGATTTTGCAGATTAAAGCCACACGGTCGATAGGTCCCCCATGGAGGGACTGGAGAGTAGCTGCATTAGCGAATGACCCAATCTCGTCCACGGTAAAGTTCGCGTTTATGCCCAAGCCTAGAATCGCATAAGCTAATTCATTTCCCTGAGATTTCGCCTCGGCCAGTACGCCAGCGATCTTTTGGTCATCCACGACTACGTCATTCGGCCACCGGACGCGCGCTTTAAGTCTTAATTGCGAATTAACCGCCGCCGTGATTGCGAGCGCGCCTAACAGGGGAAGTGAATCTAAGAACGATTGACGGCCCTGAGGTCTAAGCAGAATACTTAACCAAATTCCTCCGGCTGGTGAAACCCAGGATCTACCAAAACGTCCTCGACCAGCTGACTGCGTCTCCGATATCGACACGAACCCATGAGGCGCCCCCATCCTTGCAGAGCTGTGCAGTAGGTCGGTCGTGGAGCTGCATTCACTTGTGATTGAAATTCTTCTTCCCAGATGACGAGTTTTCAGGTTCTGGGCTATGACCAGTTCGTCGAGTGGGGGTGAACTTCTCAAGTTAGCCGTGCCTCAATCCATTCTCGGTCGTGTCCGGCTGGTTCGGCATGTGCCTATCGTGGTTTCTGATAGTAAGCCCTCCTGCGAGATGTGTTAGGATAAACCCTGAGCTCCTGTTGTAGGGATATTGGCATGGTCCTGCGCATCTCTGGGCATACCGCAGCTCAAATGCTTTATTCTACAGATGTTGATGTTGTTTCTGAGTTAAATTGCAGAAAACCGGAGGTCGTACTCCTACAGGTATCGCTGGACTTGACGAAATTCTCTCGGGCGGGTTCCCTCAAGGTAGAGTTTTGTTGATACTTGGTGAACCGGGGGCAGGAAAGTCAATATTCTGTTCTCAATTTCTCTTTAATGGAATAACAAAGTACGGAGAGAATGGCCTGTTCGTTAGCATGGAAGAGAACAAAACCCACTGGGATTGGGAGATGAACCAGTTTGGCTGGAACTTTAGTTCCGTTGAGAAACAGGGTAAGTTCTCTTTCGTTGACGCCTCCCCAATACGTGCAATCCCCGGTGAGGTCAAAATTGGTAAACTAACCATTGGCCGTCAAGACTTCTCACTGCTGAGCCTCCTCGAACTCATACGAAACAACGCCAAGTCAATAAATGCACAGAGGATTGTTGTCGATCCAGTCTCCTTGCTGATATTCCAGTACCCAGACGAAACTCAACGCCGGAAAGCCCTACTGGATCTAGTTGAGGCTATGACGGAAACAGGCGCCACATGCCTCTTATCCTCCGAACTACGCCGAGTTGGCTTGAAAGGCCGAACATTACAAACTGAAGAATACCTAGTACACGGAGTGGTCCTGATGCAAACCATTGCCGCAGGAAGAACCATGGAACGCACAATCCAAGTAGAAAAGATGCGCGGAACACAGATCGATCGACAACCCAGGCCTTATCGGATTACTGAGAAAGGAATTGAAGTGTACCCGAGAGAAAGCGTGATCTAAGCGGCGTTCCCCAGAAAAAAATAACAAAAAATTACTTTTTCGTTCTTCTTCGGCTCGCGGTTGCTTTTCGGCTCGTGGTGGCGGGAGTCGTTGGTGTTTCAGGCGCCGTAGTCTGAGCTGGCTCTGGTTCGAGTGGGGCTGGTGGGGGTGTCGTAAGCATTGTCCAACCGATCCACCCGGAAATTACAAGCACTAGAAGTACAAAGAGCAGGACGGGAATGCCGACCGCCCAATCGTGCCAGAACTGGGGTAGACCAATGACTGGGGCGAAAAAGGCAACCAGGTAGACGATGGCGACGACGATTGAGATTAGGAAGATGACAAAGCCGTAGCTTTGGTCTTTGCTCATCGGGGCTTCACGATCTGGTGGGCAATACTTGCGAAGCAAATATAAGCTTTCAGAGAACGGCGGAGGTTTTTTCGAAATCTTAACCGATTTGCTTGTAACCCGGTCTCTGACTGACTAGGGTCGGCAATTTCAACGGCATCGAAGGGTAACCTTTCGTACCCGCGGCTACGTCCTCGGCTAGCTCAGGCACTGTTGAGTTGTACTGTTTTCCATCTCTACGCCTACGAACTGCGACGACGTTCCCTTCTACTTCTCGTTTACCGACGACGGCTATGTATGGTATCCAGTTCAATTCAGCATCCCTAACACGTTTGTCGACGCTTTCGTCACGGTCGTCGACATCGGCTCTAACATTGTGAGCCGCTAGTTGACTTGCTGTTTCAGTTGCAAACGCTACAAACTCTGGCCTTAGGGGGATGACCCGTACTTGGGTGGGGGATAACCACAAAGGAAGGCTAGGCTTTTCATGTTTAGCCTCCGTTCTTGCGCATTGGTCGAGTATGGTGAATAGATAACGTTCTACGGAGCCGATAACTGCGGTGTGAATGATCGGTGGAAACTCTTTCTCGCTTCGATCATTTACGTATGATATTTCAAAGCGTTTGGCGTTGCCCATGTCGATTTGAAAAGTAGCTATCTCCCTCGGCCGTTCAAGTTCATCTATGATGTGGTATTCAATGTTCAGTACCCAATAGTAGATCCCCTCTGGTACGAAGTTGAGCAGTGCAGGTTTGCCTTCTCGTTTCACCAGCTTCATGACGTAGTCTTTGTTCGCATCAAGAAAACTAGATGTAATGTTGTATACGGATACGTAATCTCTCCCGAGCTTTCCTATCTCTTCGTAGATTGCTTCATGGAGGTTGAGCGTAACTTCCATAGCTTCTTTGATGTTCTTGCAGTAGATGTGGCAGTCAGGCATGTGTAATTTTCTGAGCCGGAATGATAGAAGAAGTTCTCCGCTCTGCTCGAGCCTGTAGGCGTCGGCGACTTCAAAGGTTCCGAAGGGGAGGTGGCGGTAACTCAGCGACCAGTTTCGTACGGCTGAGAACTGCTGGTGGCACGCGGCGTAGCGCAAGACCAAGCTCTTATTCTCTGCCTGAAGCCGATAGAGTCTAGATCCGAAAAGGTCTGCATGCTCCTTAACGGCAGGCACCGACAGGTCGAACATGTTAGTGCCCTTAACTTGTAGGATTGGGAGCCCGATGGCGTTTACCACGTCCCAAGAGTATTGGCTGATGAGATCGAAAATCATCACTGCCTCGGGGCCGTAGCGCATGTGTCCGTGGTCTGAGAAGTTCTCCCATTCGATGCCAAATTTCTTGCAGTATTCAAGATACTTGGGTGTTCCGCCTGGCAGGCCCTTCTTCAACGCCTCCTTTTCGACTAAAGTCTTGAACTCCTCTTCTCCATCCTTGAAGGGATATTCGTCGGGTTCGTACAATTGCCCGTCGAGACCTAAGACTTTGTAGTAGGTCTTGATGGGGGGAGCTTCAGCTTTCGTTGTTTCAGGTCGTATTGTCCTAGATAATTCTGAGAGCGGGTGCCCAATGCAGCTGAGGCTGAAACTCTTGTAATATCCGAAGGGGCTCCGGTATACGGCTAAATCTTGGTTCTTCAGAGTTTCCAATGATTCTTGAAGGAGTGGAACAGCGACTGCGGGGGATGCTAAGCTGCTGGACAAGTGAGCATATGGATACAGGAGGACCTGATTCACCTTAACTGAGCGCGCGACCTCGATGATTGACTGACAGGCCTTCTGGACGACTTCGCTTGGATTTGATTCGTCCTCCTTCTCGACTGTGCAGAACGCGACTAAGACATTCTCGAATTTCCCTGTTCGGTTATCTCCGATTGGTTCAGGGTTTTTGATTGCTTCCTTCCGTACTTCGTACTCGAAACGGTCACAGTGCAGAAGTAATAGTCGCATGTTATCAGTCACTCTAATTCAAGTTGCATTCTATCAGCCAAAGGTTTATTCTTCCTTAGCCGGAGAATCTCCATTTGTCAAGCTGTCTGTCCTTGCGTGTCAACTTCTTGAATTCACGGTAGTGTGGTTTGCAGAGGTAGGCTCGGCGGGCGTTACCGATGTTGATTCCGCTGTGAGCCACCTTGTCTGGAGAGATCGAACGAATCGCGTCAGCATTACAACCTACGACGCTGCAGTGCTGCCCCTTTGCGACTTTGCCCATGGAAACCGCGTTTAGAAGGCAAGAGGTGCCTGAAAAAACTTCGTTTCGGAGCCTGTGAGGTGAGGAAAGAGCAGATTAGGGTTTGTTAGTTGCCCTCGGCTTCTTATGTCGGTTCATGATTAGCGCTGTCGAGCACAAAGCAGTGACGATACCGATGACCCATCCGGATGGGAATTCTGGCACGGCAGTGGGTGGACCGACTTGTATCGATGCGTTTCCGACGGTCCTGTAGTCGAGTAAGTCTGAGCCTCCAGTACCACCTTCCCGGATCACATATAGATGAAGTCCAACGTACCAAGTACCGTTGTTGGCAGGAGTCGTAACTATGTTTTCAGCAGTTACCGTGAAGTTTGTTGCGTCATATCCGATTGGAGTACTGTTTGACGATACAATCAAGCTTGTGGGGATGTCAACGAGATCTACCCTGACCAAATAGTAGTCCTGGCCATCCGATACGCACGAGCCTGTTACGGTTGAAGTTATCAGAATCTTCTGACTCGCCACTGCTTGGTGAGGATACCCGTACGATACGTTGCTAATTTGGCAACGAGTCGCAAATACGCTGGGGTTGGAGAGAACAAGGGTCAGAGAAACGAGCAGCACAAAAACCACATATGAAATGCGTCGTGAGTGCATCAAACACGCCCATCATCATAATCCTATCTTCGCGTATATGTATTATGACGTAACGCCACCCGATACTCGCCATGATGAACGAACGCTGCTGAAACGCCTACCGATCGATCTGCCGCCCGTCACGAAATGCCCTTAAACTCTGCGTAGCATTCAGCGTTTGCTGGTCCGAATTGTTAGGCAGACTCCGTGCTAGGTACGAAGCAGCGATGCAACCGATTGGTAGAGAGTTAGGAAAGATCGGCGTAACGCCGAACGCGATATCAACGATCAGCCTATTCATTGCTGGGTTAGCTGCCATCGCTTATGCCTCCAGGGCACCTGTGTTGGGAGCCGTAGGCCTATTAGTTTCAGGCTTCGTCGACATGCTGGACGGCGCGGTCGCTAGGGCGACGGGGCTGGTAACTAGGTTTGGGGCGGTCTATGACCCGGTGTTGGATAGGTACGCTGAGTTCGCCGTGCTATTTGGGATGGGTTATGGTGGGTTGGTGAATTGGGTTTGGGTGATTTTCAGTTTGTTCGGAATGGTCATGGCCAGTTACGTTAGGGCTAGGGCTGAGTCAGCGGGAGGTCTTGAGAGGTGCAGTGTGGGTATAGCTGAAAGGCAGGAGAAGATAATTCTGCTCCTGATCGGCTCGTTAGTTCAACCATTCTTCAATCTGGCTTTGTCAATATCGGTGGTAATCGTTGGAATCCTATCACACGTAACAGCAGCGCAAAGACTTTGGTTTACGTTGAAACAGACTTCAGGAAGGAAGGCAAATGTTTGATTTTGTTGGTATAGGGAACCCGGTTTATGACAGCATAGTTACGCCGCTCTCCAAAACTAACGGAAGAGTTCTTTCAGGGTGCAGCACGAACGCATGCCTCGCCTCGAAGAGGCTGGGTTTAGATAGAGTTGGTTTAGTTGGATCCGTTGGCCCAGATTATGCCGGTAGATTCAGAGAGGATATGAGAATGTATGGAATTGAGGCTAGAGTAGACGCGACTAGCAAAGAAACGGGAGGGTTCCACCTCGTTTACGACTCGCGTGGAGACAGAACCCTTGACGTCTTAGGTGTCGCCGGTTCGATCACCAAGAGTAGTTTTCCCCCTGAATTCCTTCAAAGCAAGTTCACGCTGATCGGCCCTATACTAGGCGAAGTTAATCTTCCATTAATCGAGTTCCTCAGGTCCTCAACATCGAGCCGGCTGTTCCTAGACCCGCAAGGACTAGTGCGTAGTATCGGATCGGACAAACGTGTGATCCACGAATGCAATGTCGAAGAATTCAGGAAGATTGCAAGTCTAGTTGACTTTGTCAAACCCAACGAGCACGAGAGCGAGACGATAACCCATGAGGCGGACCCGCTTAGGGCTTTGCGTAAACTCTTCCAGATGGGTGCGCGTGTTCCCATAATTACTCTTGCAGAACGCGGATCGCTGCTGCTTGATGGTAACAGGTTGCATCGAATCCCCGCTTATCCTACTGAGGCCGTGGACCCCACTGGAGCGGGGGACGTCTATGGAGGGTCATTCATTACCGAGTTCCAGCGGTGCGGAGAACTAGTTGAGGCGGCACTCTTTGCCTCCGCCGCGGCTTCAATTATGGTGGAGCAAGTAGGGCCGGACTTTCGGTTGTCAAGGAAGGAGGTTGAGGAACGGAGAGACGCAATCCGTGACCGGTTGATTACGGAGACGTCCACTCAGTAAGCATAGTGTCGCTCGTCCTCGGACCTTACCTTAGAAAGCCCAAAGTGTACTGCACAGGAAACGCAGTAAAATTTGATGACCTTTTGTCGTTGTATGTAGGTTCCATGTGATCTGAGTTCGCGTGCTAAGGATGGCTCGACGAGTGAGACCCATTGCGTGGCTCGCTTTGCCTTATCTCGGGGTACCGGCCTGCCACAGTTTGTGCACTGTATCATTACGCCTCGTCCTTTTCCGCCTTTGCTACGGCCGCGTGATTTCCGCTTCTTAGTCAAACGCCATCTAATTGTGATAGGTCGATGGCGTGTGCTTAAATGTTGTTATGGGAGCTTTTGAAGTTCCTAGTAGGACCTGGCGAAGTAGGCTACTTTTGTAGCTGGCTTGCCGCAATGTACGCACTTTGAGAAAAGTTCTTCATCTTTTAGTGGGAGCGTTCGTATGGTTGCGCCAGTGTCGTTTTGAATCGTTTCTTCGCATTCAGTTGATCCACACCAGCAAGAACGAATGAACCCACCCCGGGCGTCTAGCGTCTTCTTGAATTCTTCGTAACTTGTTACTGTGGTTACCGCCTCTTCAAGGGAGGTTTTTGCTTTAGCGAAGAGGTTACTTTGGATTTCCGAGAGGCACTTCTTGACTTCGTTGACTAAGTCGTTATCCTTGACGATCAATTTTTGGGAATTGTCGCGTCTCACGAGTACAGATTGTTGATTCTGGACATCCCGCGGGCCGACTTCAATGCGAAGGGGTATCCCTTTCATTTCCCATTCGTTGAACTTCCACCCTGGTGTGTACTGATCACGGAAATCAGCGTGCGCTTCGATACCTTCTTTCTTTAGTGTTTCAACGATCGTTCGAGCTTTCGCCGTGATCGCATCGCTTTGCTCTGTTTTGAAGTAGATGGGTATCAGAACTACTTGGATTGGTGCGATTTGAGGAGGTATTACCAGCCCTTTGTCGTCACCGTGGAGCATTATCATAGCGCTAATGAGTCGCCATGAGACTCCCCATGACGTAGTCCAAGCGTAATGCATCTCTCCATCCTTACCCAGGTATTTGATCTCGAACGGCTTCGAGAAATTTTGACCTAAGTTGTGTGAGGTGCCCATTTGAATCGCCTTCCCATCGGGCATCATTGCTTCGAGGGTAGTCGTGTATAGCGCCCCACGGAACTTTTCCTTCTCGCTCTTGTAGCCTAAGAGAACGGGTATAGCCAACGCTTCCTCTATGAGCTGGCGGTAAAATTCGAGGATCATCATAACCTCCTTGTCGGCATCCTCTTTCGTTGCATGAACTGTATGCCCTTCTTGCCATAGAAATTCCGAAGTTCTGAGGAACGGTCGAGTGGCAGTAATCTCTGAGCGCAATACTGAGTTCCAAAGGTTAATGAGAAGTGGAAGATCGCGCCAGCTCCGTACCCATTTTGAATACGCATCGTTCACTATAGTCTCGGATGTGGGGCGAATAGCAAGTCGTTCCGAAAGCGCGTTCTCTCCGGATTGGGTTACCCAGAACACCTCCGGAGTGAAGCCTTTGAAATGAGTTGCTTCCTTCTTCAGATAACTCTCCGGAATCAGCAATGGGAAGTAGGCGTTCGCGTGACCGGTTTCCTTCAAGTTTCGGTCGAGATGCTCTTTAATTCTCTCCCAGATAGAATACCCATACGGCCGTAGAATTATGAATCCCTTGACAGGGGCATAATCGGCTAGTTCAGCCTTAGTTACGGCTTGCGTGTACCATTCTGACAGATCGGCCGCTTTCTTTGCAGTAATGCCAATTTCCTTGCTCAAAACACAGCCTTCCTTGAGATTTTGCGCAATTGCCTTTCTAGTTGACTTTGTTCAATGTTGTGGAACCAAAACACCGGGAACTTCCATGTCAGCCACTAGCTCTCCGTTGTTCTCCATGGATATTTAGTGTTTGCCCGGAGCGGCGGTAGATGGGATAACTGAGGCTAGAGAGCGAACCATCCACAGTTCATGTTACCCAGCGTCTAATTCGACGAACTCAAACTTTGAGTCGTTTGGCGAGACTCTCAGACCCCATAGGTGAGCACTAAGGCCTTTATTGCTCAACTGGCAAGATCGCCTCGGGTGTTCTATGTCGAAGAATACTCGGGTTGAACACGATTCACTAGGGGCTGTGGAAGTACCGTTCGAGGCTTATTATGGTCCAGAGACTGCGAGAGCAGTTCAGAACTTCCCCATCAGTGGGTTGAGGCCCCTTCCGGAATTCATTCGTGCCACAGTCCTCGTTAAGAAAGCTGCAGTGGAAGCGCATGTCTCACTTGGACTGTTAGACAATCGGATTGGAAAGGCGATCGTCTCGGCAGCGGACGAGGTTTTGCAGGGGAAATTGATGGACCAGTTTGTCTTAGATGTTTTCCAGGCGGGGGCTGGCACATCACATAATATGAATGCGAACGAAGTTCTAGCGAATCGGGCAATTGAGCTTCTAGGAGGCCGGCGGGGAGACTACAAAATAGTTAGCCCTCATGACCATGTGAATATCGGTCAGTCGACAAATGATGCTTACCCGACTTTCATCCGGGTGGCGAGCATGTTGCTCGCAAAGCCGATGATCGAGGCGGTACAGTCGCTTCGAGATTCACTTGGGGAGAAAGCGAAGCAATTTGATCACGTGGTAAAGTCTGGTCGAACTCATTTGCAGGACGCGTCTGCGATCCGCCTCGGCCAGGAGTTCGGTGCTTGGGCATCGATAGTCGGGGATGACCTCAAGACTATCGAGAGAGCGTTGGATAATGTTTTGGAGCTCAATTTAGGTGGCACCGCAGTTGGAACTGGTCTGAACGCTGACCCACGTTATGTGCAGTTAGCGGTTGAGAACCTTAGTAGGTATACGGGTTTCAAGTTCAGAGTTGCGCGTAACTTCGCTGCACTGATGCAATCGATGGCTGACCTCATCAATCTTTCCGGGGCGTTACGGACGCTGAGTTTAGACCTCACAAAAATTGCGAACGATATTCGCTTGTTGAGCTCAGGGCCTACAACGGGCATTGGTGAGATCATATTACCAGCAGTCCAACCCGGATCGTCGATCATGCCAGGAAAAGTGAATCCATCCATTGCCGAGATGCTGAATATGGTGTGTTTCGAGGTTATCGGAAACGACTTCACAGCTATGATGGCTGCTCAGGCTGGGCAACTCGAACTCAACGTGATGATGCCTGTGATAGCCCACGACTTGACCCAGTCACTACTCATCCTTACAAATGGAATCAACGTTTTCACGAACCGACTTATCAAAGGTATAGAGGCAAACGAGGAGAGATGCAAAGAGTTGTTCGAGAAGAGCGCAGGCATTGCCTTGGCACTAAACCCGTTTATTGGCTACGAGAAGGCAGCGGAGGTGGCTAAGGATGCACTGAAGAGAGGTGTTTCTTTACGGCAGGTGGTCTTGGAAAAGGGCCTCCTTTCGGAGGTGCAGTTAGAGAAGATTTTGGATCCTCATGCTATGACGACGCCCGGCGTGCACGGTAAAGGGAAGGGAGAGGGAAAGTAGTGGGTTCTCAGCTCAGCTCTTGGAAGAGGTCGGTTACGTCACGACCGTACAGGTCCTGTTTGGTGAGTGGGACTTCTTTGAAGGATGGCATTCTGGTGGCGATCATGTCTTCGTATGTTGGTTGCTGAATTCTGTAGAACAAACCGATCGGGATCTTGTCGCCCCATTCGAATGATCGAGTCATGGCTTGTACTTTCTTCTGTGTAACTTCGTTGTGATCGGTTGGGTTCTTTACCGTGCCGTCGTAGCCCGTGTCTTCGAGTTTGTATAGTCTTGGCGCCTTTGTAGGTAGGTCGGCTCCTGCATACCATTCCTTTGTGTTGATGTCATTGTATGTTGGGCAGGTTTGCAATACGTCGACTAGGGCGCTACCCTTGTGTAGAACTGCAGCCTTCAGGACTTCTTTCAGATGCCTAACGTCTAGCGCGTAGCTTCTGGCAACGAAAGTGTAGCCGGAACTGATTGCCGTTGCGATTGGATTGATACCTTCAATTATCGCAGGGAAAGGCATCGATTTTGTTTGCTCCCCTTTGGGTAGAGTTGGCGATGATTGCCCTTTGGTTAGACCGTAAACTTGGTTATCGTATACAACGTATGTGAAGTCGAGATTTCGTCGACCGGTGTGTACGAAGTGACCTGCTCCGATTCCAAACCCATCGCCGTCTCCCCCGACTGCGACAACTGTGAGCGCCGTGTTGGCGAGCTTGGCTCCTGTTGCGATCGGAAGGACACGCCCATGCAATGTGTGGAAACCGTAGGTATTGACGAAGTGAGGTGTCTTACCTGAGCATCCTATCCCTGAGAAGATGGCCACGTTATATGGTTCCAGTTTAAGTTCGAACAGAGCCATTTGGACTGCGTTCAGGATACCAAAATCGCCGCATCCTGGGCACCAGTCGTTGTGTACCTTGGTTCTGAAATCTTTGAGTTCAAGCATGAGCCATTACAACCTCCTTTGAACCATTCTTAATTGCTTCTTTAACTCCTTCGTAAACTTCATTCTGCGAAAACGATCGGCCGTTGTACTTCAAAACTTTGTAGTCCATAACTATGCCTGTTTGTTCACGTATTATTGCGCCGAGTTGACCTGAGTAGTTTGCTTCTACGAGAACCTTCCGAGCTGAGTTGGACAGGTATTTTGTAACAAGCTCGGTGGGAAAAGGACTCATGTATCGGATCTGGAGGAAGTTGCATCTGATCGCGTCGGCCTCAAGGTCCTCCATCCCATCAAGGATGGCTCCTTTGGTTGATCCCCACCCGACTAGCGTAACGTCAGCTTTCTGAGGGCCGAAGAAATTAACCTTCTTCTCGTCTGGTATGAGTTCGGCTGCTAGTTGGAGTTTATGCATGCGTTTCTGCATCATCTTGATTCGATTTTCGGAATTCTCTGTAATGCCACCCAGCTCGTCGTGTTCGTCTCCAGTTGTGCGGAAGATCCCGCCCTTTGTTCCGGGTAAGCTTCGGGGCGAAACGCCAAGTGGAGTAAACTCGTAGCGTTTGTAGGGATTCTTACCCGCAAGATCAGCTTCAGTTGCGATTTGCCCGCGATCAATTTTCAAGTTATTTGAATCTGGAATAGGGACCGTTTGATAGCTTGAGGCCAGAAACTTGTCTGCAATAACTACGACGGGCATTTGGAATCGTTCGGCATAGTTGAACGCATCAAACGTGTCGTAGAAGCATTCCATAACGTCGCCTGGGGCGACGGCCATTCGTGGAAACTCTCCGTGGCCCGCGTGCAAAACAAATTGCAAGTCTCCTTGCTCGGTTCGAGTAGGGAGGCCTGTTGAGGGCCCTGCCCTTTGCCAGAGAATCACAACGGGCCCAGGCGCCTCTGTGTGGCCAGCCCAACCCAGCCCTTCAGCCATCAGCGAGAAACCCGGTCCCGACGTGGACGTGGATGAACGAACGCCGGCATGCGCTGCTCCGGTAGCCATGAGGATTGCGGAGATTTCGTCCTCCGTCTGAACAACTACAATATTGTAGTTCCTCTGATGGTTTTCTAGGTATTCGCTTTCATCAGTAGCGGGTGTGATTGGGTAATAGGTCTGGAACGCGCATCCGGCTTTGAATTTGCCGATGCCAACCGCCTGAACTCCTCGGATGACCATCCGCTTTTCGCTTGACGGCACAGGATGAAGCTTGTACGCAAAACCATCGTGAAAGTTGTTCTTGATGTAATCGTATCCGTGCCGTGCCGCCTTTACGTTAAGATCACCCAAGGCCGCCTTTCGCCCTTTGAAGCCCTCCGTGATTGCTTCTGAGACAATGTTGAAATCGTAATCGATCAACGCTGTCGAGGCTCCGAAAGCCACAGTGTTCGTCATTACCTGGTATTTGCTGAGTTCGTGTTCGTGACCCGTCTCCTTCAAAGCGCTAACCAGAACGTCTAGGTATGGGACTGGATAGAGGTTTACGTCCGGCCGCCCGATATCCTCAGGTTTCAACTTTAGGGCTGCGTCGTATACTATCCCGCCGCCGGGGCTTACTTCATTCTTATGTCCGCTATGGGTTGGAAATTCTTTATGGATGTCGCCGAATAGCGTTTCCTTATCCAGCGCGACCAAGAGGTCAATCCAATCAACGTGAGATCGAATATCTCGTTCGGACGCACGGACTCGGTAGTAGCTGTGTTCACCCTTAATGTTTGAATGGTACTCAATATTAGCGAATACATGCAGTCCCCCACGTGCACAGGCTTTTGCGAAAGTCTCTGCAACCGAGTTAATGCCTCCGCCCTGTGGGCCACCTATAACCCAAGTTAGATTATTTTCTTCAGGCAGTCCTAATACCTTCTAATCGCTTTGCTCCGTTCGACCGCGCTATTAGGTTTACGAGGCCTAAAACTCCTACCTCGAATACTTCCAGCGAACCGTTAGTTTGGTTCTAGTACGACATACATCGACGCCCACTTAGCCATAGCCTATGGCCTGCAAGACTACATCTCGTCTTGATCTAGGCCCATCCAACTCAACTAAGAAAATGTTTTGCCAAGTCCCTCGGATAAGCTCACGGTTTATGATCGGAAATGTCCTCGAATGTCCTAGGAACGCAGATGCGATATGCGCATCGGCATTATCGTCTATTGCGTTATGAGAGTACGAAGCAGACTCTGGGAATAATGTCTCAATCTTGCGCAGCAAATCATCCAGTAAACCCGTCTCATGTTCATTTGCGATAATTGCAGCCGTTGCATGAGGGACGCTGATTATACAAATTCCGTCCCTGACATTCGATTTCCGCACAAACTGCGTAACTTCAGACGTAAGATCGATGAGTTGTCTTCTTCCCGAAGATTTCAGTGTCAGTATCTTGTTTACAACAACCAACCTATTACACCGCCCTTTTTGCTAGAGCCAACTCGGTCAATAATAGTCATACCGAAATCGAGAAATATACAGTTTGAGAAGTACGAGGTTACGCAAAGAACAGACAGGCAACTCTACGCAAGAAATCATTGCTCAACTAGGAGGTGACAGATGCTTGGCACAGGATGAGAGCTCTTCAGGGTCTCAGGCGCAACCGCGCGCAAGGGAACCGATTCCACCTGATACGATTCTGATAGGCAAGAAACCGATTATGGCGTACGCTACAGCAGTAATGATGCATTTACAGTCCGGAGCAAAGACACTTACGGTAAAGGCTAGAGGACGATCCATAAGCACAGCAGTTGATGTTGTGGAAGTAACCCGCCGAAGATTCTTCGCTGGAAAACTAGCCGTCAAAGAAATCAGCATCGGCACTCAGGTGATCGGTGAGGCTGGAGACTCAAGGAACGTTTCGACAATCGAAATCAAACTTGAAAAAACGGGTTGAATTACCCACTCGGCATCCCGATTGTCGTAAACCTCCCCAGGTTTGTTTACACCTGGTATTTTCACATCCGTTTGCGAAGGTTTGTCGATCCGATGAAGGGCTTTTGGTAATCAACGAATTCAAGACGTAAGAACAGTGTTTCCAACGAATCGGTTCTTCCTTATTCTGCGTGAAATCAGAATAGTGGGCTCTTCGAGATCGGCAACGATGATTATGAGCAACCGGTTTCGATGACTCATCGATTCTTGACAGTTTTCTTTAACGAAATTTGAATAGCATTCGTTCAAGTACGCAGAACAAACACCGGGAATCGTTGTAAGCACAAAAGTGGAGAAAACAACGAAATGGACCATGGTTTCCTAAAAGATTGGGATACGGAGTCAAGAGAGCCAGTAATCTCGAAGGTTGGAGCACATTTCCACCATAGGATCTCAATGAAAGAACAGGTTTCTTCGGCCCTCTATAGGCTAAAAACTCAACAAAACAAACTCGAGTCCGCAACGGTCAGAATGCAACAACATGACAAGGAAATTTTCAATAAATGTGTCAGTTCCCAACTCGCCCATGATACTGCGCGAGCGGCAATGTACGCGAACGAGTGCGCAGAAGTGCGCAAGATGGCGAAAGTGACTTTACAATGCCAAATGGCACTGGAACAAGTATCCCTTCGCCTAGAAACAATCGAGGAGTTCGGCGACGTCGCTCGAATGATGCTGCCTGTAGCTAACGTGGTGCATTCGATTAAGAACCAGATCTCGGGAGTAATGCCTGAGGTTGGCTTTGAACTCGGACAAATTGGAGAGGTTCTCAGTAGTGTAGTGGACAACGCAGGCGAAGTCACAAGTTCCTCGTACGATGCCGCTACTCCCAGCGAAGAAGCCAACAGAATCCTAGGAGAGGCCAGCACGATCGCTGATCAGCATATTAAGGACAAATTCCCGGAACTGCCGACCCAGAGAATCGGAGAGCACGGAATCTCGCAATAGAAGGTGTTTAGGATGACGATCACTGTAGAAGAAATCGGCAAATATCTAGGGCAATCGATTCAAGATGCCATGGGCCGGCCGACAGGAAAACTGGTCGGTCTGACCGCCGGCACGAAGGCCGAAGTCCAATCCATCCTAATAGCTCGAACTGAGGGCGATGTCACTGAACACCCGATCACATCCGTAAGAATCATCGACGGACATCTCGTTCTCCTACAAGCGTGGCGCATCGAGGCCGAGGATCTGAAAAAAGAACATGACATCATAAAACGCAGACGACAAGCAATTGACTTGCTACTCAAGGACGGAGACATCGACCAATCAGAGTACAACCAACTAAGCAGTGGCTACGAAGATATCCACAAGGACATCCTAGCAAAACGTGAAAGCCTTGTAGAGACAATGAAAAACGTTGAAGTGAAACTGGAACAACAGATCAGGGACCTACAAACTGCACTAACGAACGACAAAATACTCTACACAGCTGCTGAAATCGATGCAAACACCTACCAGACAGTAACCGAATCTGTGCGAGCAGGCTTAGAGATTTCAAGGAAGGAAATGAAGGACCTTGACAACACGCGCGAATCTCTGCATGACATCGACTCGCTAGAAATTCCGAAGCCAACACTAGAAATTCCGAAGCCAACTAATCAATCCTCGGCCCCGAATCACATTCCCGACGTCGTCGTAATCAAGATGCGCGAAACGGCCTAAGCATTAGGGTGTGTCTGCCTTCTCTATATTCAAGAGAGTCGAAGACAAACTGCATCCTGTTCCATTGAAAGAGCGAATCGTACACGCTTCCTACAGACTTCACTCTCAGCTAGAAAAACTAGAACACATGTACACGAGGCTTCACCAGCGAGATACAGACCTCTTTCAACGGTGCGTAGGCGCCCAGGCGTCAAACGACTCCGGCCACGCCAAAATTTACGCTAACGAATGCGCGGAAATCCGAAAGATCGCAGAAGTGGTACTCGGAAGCCAGCTTGCGCTTGAGAGAGTAATCCTTCGACTAGAAACCGTCGAGGAATTCAGTGAGGTCATGGTGGAAATGCGTCCACTCATGTCGATCGTCAAAGAAACAAAATCGAAGATCTCCGGTATAGTTCCACAAGTCGCTACAGAACTCGACGAAGTGAACAACCTGCTCGGAGACTTGACAGATGAAGCTGGTGACGTCACGACGAACACTATTCCCATAGAAACTAATGATGACGAGGCGAGGAAGGTCCTCGAAGAAACCGGCCTAATAGCGGAACAGAAAGTACGTGACCACTTCCCCGACCTATCAGCCATCCAACCAAGCACACAAGCGAGGATGGGTGCCATTCCGGAGTTCGCGACAATGCCGGATATGGAGGTCGGAATTGATGAAAGAGTCTACGATTATGCTAGGAAACACAACGGTGAGCTGAGCATACAATCCTGCGCACAGGACATTGGCAAATCTCCTGATGAAGTGAAAACCGCTATTCAAAGGCTTAGAGACACAGGGAAGGTCGCGATCGAGTAGCCGAGCAATGTGATCGTCTAATGCAAGTCTCGGCATCCCAGGAACTTGAACAAATGGCGGCTAAGTTCGCAAACGAAGCCGTACAGTTTGATAGGCAAGGCGTGCGAACTAATGCTATCTCACGCTACGAACGTACAACTGAGATTCTTTTGAAATTATGTAGCTTATACCCCGAGGCCCCCCAGAATCGGCTCTACATGCAACAAGTCGAAAACTGCAAACGTAGAGTAAGAGAACTCAAGAATGGCACGGTTCAATTAGATGACACAGACAGCTCGCAAATCAAGCGTCAACCCAAGCTAGAACAATTGATTCTGACCGAGAAGCCAGATGTCAAATGGAGCGAAATAGCCAACCTACGCGACGCTAAGAAGGCCATAGAAGAATCGATAGTCTTCCCGATACGACGCGCTGACCTATTTCCGCTCGGATGGCCGAGAGGAATCTTGTTCTTCGGACCACCAGGTTGCGGCAAGACGCTACTTGCCGCGGCGATAGCCACTGAGATTGAAGCCGTGTTCTATAGCGTGGATGCACCGGCTATAATGTCAAAATGGTTGGGGGAATCTGAAAAGAACGTGTCGGAACTCTTCGCCTCTGCTCACAAATCCGCCACCGATGGGCATCCGGTAATCATTTTCATTGACGAGGTCGATTCGCTCGTTGGAATCAGAGGCGACGAGGTGGGCGGTGAAGTTAGAACTCGAAACCAATTCCTCCAAGAAATGGACAGCATCCTCGACAAAAAGAATCACAGCCACGTCTACATCATAGGTGCCACAAACAAACCCTGGGCTCTAGACGAACCATTCATTCGCAGATTCCAGAAGCGAATTTACGTTCCCCTTCCAGGACCCGAAGCAAGACGAGAGATGTTCGATATTTACGCAAAGAATCTGAGGCTTGCCAGAGATGTTGACCCGAACCTTCTCGTCGAGAAGACAGGAGGGTATTCAGGGAGCGACTTACGTGACATATTCCAAGGAGCACAGACTCGAGTCGTCCGAGAGTTCTTCGAAAAGGACGGGTTAGGAACCAAAGGCCAAGCCCGCCAAATCACCATGGACGACTTCAGGGAGATACTGACGAGACGCAAGCCAAGCGTCTCTCCGCAAATGCTGGGATTGTACGATAAGTGGTTTGAAACTTACAAAGCACTATGAGGAGAAAATGAAAATGATGCTAGACGCAATAGACTACAAGATCTTGGCGGAACTAGTTGACAATTCGAAATCTTCCTTCGCTGAGATTGGCCGCAAATTGAGCCTTCACCCAAACGTAGTAGCCTACAGAGTGAACAAGCTCGAAAGGAGCGGTGTAATCAAGGATTACACAGCCGGATTAGATCTCGAGAAGCTAGGGGTAGCCGAACAGATTCTAATTGGAGCAAGTTTCCCACGCGAGGCTGGCCGCGATGACATAATCGAGAAGATCACAGCTATTCCTCAAACAGTCAAGGTTGTAAGCTCTCTCGGTGAACCTGAAAGCCTCGTTTTCCTAGTCGGAAAAAACAAGACCGAGATAGAGAAATTGATGACCAAGCTCAGATCGTTGGACATCACAATTCAGTACACAGGTTCGATAATACGAACCTTCGAGGAAGGCAGGCTGGGCAACTTCCTCAAAATTCTCGCTCGTGAACACGAGACAGCAGAGATTCAAAACCGAACATTATGAAGGGGGGATAGATAGAATGTTCAAGGAAAGAACGCCATTATCCAAGAAGATTAAGGAAGCCATACGACCCACGCCTATGAAGAGACGGATAAGCGAATGCCTCTTCAAATTAAAGCTACAAGAACGAAAACTGGACAGAACCTCATACCACATGCAACAACGTGACCAAGCACTATACGGCAAGTGCGTCCTAGCAGTTCAAGGCAAAAACACCGAACTCGCGTCCATGTACGCCAACGAATGCGCAGAGCTAAGGAAAATGGCTAAGGTCGTATTACACAGCGAACTCGCACTAGAACAAGTAACCCTAAGACTGGAGACAGTAAACGAATTCGGCCAGGTCGCGTACACTATGCTACCAGTCGTTAGCGTCGTGAAGACCTTGAAATCGCAATTAGAAGGAGTCCTACCTGAAGTTTCAATGGAACTATCACAGGTTAACGAAACACTAGAAGGGCTAACGATAGAAGTCGGTGAGGCAACTGAAAACACCTTCGACCTATCCGCATCGAGTGGAGAATCACAGAAAATACTTCAGGAAGCAAATTTCGTTGCCGAGCAGAAGATGAAGGAAAGATTCCCAGAGCTCCCGCCAATACCTACCAGCACCAGCGAAGCACGCGTATAACTCCAACCCGAAAACTCCCTCCCTTCAATCTCTCTTTCTATTTTTCAGAAATCAAACTTACGAGGGTATCCTCTGAAACGGAAACATGAAGATGAAAATGTAGACTACCACAGCCAGATAGAAAATCACTACGATCTTGGGAAGCTTGGTATCGGCTATCATATACGCGATTGCAGCGCACACGGCAGGCACCGCAGGTAGGAAATAGAATAGGTACGTAACTCGCTGTCCAAAGATGACAGCTAAGTAAAAGGGCAGGTAGCTTACGGAAAACAGTGCCAGGGAGACAAGGCTAAGATCGTCACGTCTTTGATAGTAGTTGTAGGAGCAATAAAGTAGGGCAGGAATCGTCAGGAACGAGATTGCTGGATTCATCGCGCCCAGGAAACTCACCGAAACGAAACTGCTCGTCGTAGTCCCTGCAGTTTGTTGAACGTTGACCCTCAAGTAAGGAATGGTGATTTGATTCAAGAGCCACTGCCACGGGCAACTTACAATTCCGCTCGGGCAGGTAGAGGTGAGTGCGGATGAGTATTGGAGTATGTATTTGAGATGATCGAGCGGGTTAGAGTACCCTACGAAGTACCTATCCATTATTGTGAGTAGAAAGAAGAAGACGATGACGTATGCAGCCGTGTATTTCTCAAACCAGGAGAAGAAATCTCCCCACTTCTTTCTCTTCGTTGGATCGTTAATGAATTTGACCGCGTGGACACCAACAATTAGCGCGAACCCTGCGATCCCTGTTTCTTTGCTCAACGCACTCAGGGCCATTCCTGCTGCGCTGAGGTATGAGTGTCCGGAAAAATACCAGTAAATTCCAAGCAGCATGAACCCTAGAGTAAAGATATCCAACGTAGCGATTCTACTGTGGACGAAAGCTAAGTTATCGAAGGAGAAGAGAAACGTGGAGATTATCGGAATGGTTTCTTGCTTCGATAACCTCTTCATTAGAAGGTAGAATGCTAGAATTGATATCGAGCCGAAGATTACACTGGGGATCCTCCATCCATACGCGTTGTTTCCTAGAATTGACATTGAGAGAGCGATCAGTAACTTGGCTAATGGGGTATGTTCGTGGTTAGGGTCTAAGCCCTGTGGAACATTAACGTAAGGTGGCTGTCCGTTTGCACCTACACTTTGAGGAAGGTGCAGAATGACTCGGGCCACGTTTACGTAGTACCATTCATCAAAGATCAATGATCCGGGCGGTTGATCCAACCATATGACGCGTAAGATGATGTCAACGACGAACAGGATCAGGAAGATCCGATCGTAGAGATTGCCTAAACTCAAATCTAGGTGGAGATAACTCCTGATGTCAGGCATAGTGATTTTTGAGGATAACTTGTTGGACAATAGTCTACATCCTTTCACTTAGGTTAATTCCGAGCAGCTCCATCGAGTTCCGAAGCACGACTTGGACGGAGGCGACTAGAGCGGCTCTCGCATTCTTAACTTGCTCGTCTGCATGTATAACGTCCACCTTCTCGTAGTATTCATGAAACTTTTCAGCGATGGAAGTAGCGTACGTTGCTAACTCTTCCGGTTTCAACTGGTCTGCTGCTTCACAGAAAGCCTCCGGAAGCTGAGCTATCTTGAAGAGTAGAATGTGTTCCAGTGGGTGGGTGAGAAGAGAGCAATCGGGGTTGTCTGGTGTCTTCCCCAGCTTTCTAAGAATACTTCCTGCTCTTGTGTATGCGTAGTTTATGAACGGTGCACTGTTCCGTTCTAGGCTAAGGACCCGATCCCAAGTGAACATGAGGTTTTTCGCGCTGTTGACGCTGAGCATTGCAAACTTAACCGCACCGTAGGCGATGTCGCGTATTATACCCTGAGACTCACTCGAACCGATTTCCTGCTTTCTTTCAGCCAGAGTTTGATCCACTCTGACTTTGGCCTGCTCGACCACTTCATCTAGGGTGATGAAATGTGCTCTTCGCTTGGACATTTTGACGCCGGGCAATTCAACGAGGCCGTACGCATAATGAACCATATTAAACGCAGCATCCTTCTCTCCGAGTGCATACAGGGCGAGTCGAATCTGAAGTTGGGGCAGATTCTGCTCGGTCGCGATCACATTGATAACCCGGTCGGAGTCGTTGAATTTGACTAGGGAGTAGGCTATGTCGCGTGTTGAGTAGAGAGTTGTTCCGTCGCTTCGTACGAGGGTTAGAGATGGGACCTCGTAGTTTGGGGAAAGCCCAAACTGTTTCCTGAGGCTATAAGCCTCCACAATCGCGTTAGGATCCAACACCAGGGAAGCGTCTTCCGGCTTAGTGAAGGGTAGTCGTGCAAGTCTGCTCAAAGTTTTCTTCACTAAACCGTCCCAGAGGAGCTGGCTCTCCCAGTCCCATTTGTCAAAATCTATTCCGATCTCATGCAGAGATGCCTTGATTCCTTCGACACAGCGTTCGACCATTGTGCGAATTAGAGTGCTCACTTCTTTGTCGTTTTCCTCATACTTGCGACCTAACTCCTGAATTGCCCTCTCCTGGTCAGCCTCACCCTGAACCAATTTCACAACTTTCCCCAGCAGTTCCTTGTCGAGGGATTCAAGTTCTGCTGCGATGCCGACCCATTCGTCGAGATTATCCTGAAGCTTCGTCCGCATATCCGACTGATCTGGGCTAATCATTTTCAGTTTGCGTTTGGTTACTTCGATCTGGACCGCGCAATTTGTGCATGCGTAGAGTCGGCCGAACCAATGGTCCGGCTTCCCTTCGGGTTCGGGCCGGTTCAGTAGGTTATAGCCGTAAGCTAAAATCGAGACCTGTCTTCCAACATCGTCAACGTAGAACCTCCTGATCACATAATGACCCCTAGCCTTGCACAGGCGGGCCAGTGCATCTCCAAGGATTGAGTTGCGTGCCGTCGCCATAGTTACTGGCCCAGCAGGGTTTGAGCTCGTGTGTTCGACCGAGATTCTTAGCGGTTCGTGAACTCTCACTAACCCGTAGGTTTCGTTATCCATACCGACGGCATTGAGGATCAGGGGTCCGGCGATGGTGTAGTTTAACCGGAAGTTGATGTAACCCGCAGCATCCTCCACGGCAGCGATCAAAGTTTTTCCATCCAGTCTTATCGCAGCACGAATTTTGCGCGCGACATCTTGAGGTGCAAGGCCTTCCTGCCGCGCTATCTCGTGCGCTACCGATGATGCCATTTCGCCGAATTCCAGAGACCCCGGGACCGCGGGACGGTGCTGTTTCCCCGATGATTCTGGGTAGGTTATTGACAGCGCAGCATTCAGCGCTTCAATACACTCTGCTCTGAACTGCTGGATGACGTGTGGCAAAGCGACCAGTTTTCCGATCTAACCTGCTGACCCACCAGCGTATATTCATAGGCTTAAAATTAGTTCGCTAACACGGCGGAGGAACAAAATAGCCAATGGGTGGGTATTGATGGTCTCTGTTACATAGGCGCTTCTCGCAACAACCGCATGGAACTCTAATTCAGAATGGGATTATCACGACCACTCGAAGAACCGATCTTGGTAGACTCTGAATCAGAACGCTGGCGGCAAACGAAACGGATCTCATTAAGGGTTGTTTGGGAAAGAAGAAATTCCTCTTTGAGTTAGGCGTATTACCTAAAGAATATTGCAAAAGCATATTTGGTCATTTGTGAAGCATCACCTATTCACTTGGCCTTAATTTGAAACCAGAAGAAGTTTTCGCGGTTCATCCCAGAATCAGGTGGGCGGGGTTAGCAACGAGAAAAGGCGCAGTCATCTTCGCACAAATGAGAGAGGGCGTGACAAGTCTAACTCCCAACAGTAACGACCTAAGCGATCTTGAGATACGAACGCAATACATCGTCGAATCCGCAGAGCTGGAAAGCAGGTGGGCTGGAGGATTTGATCATGTAACATTCTGCTTTGAGAGATATGTCGAGCTTGTCGTACCGCTCAAAGACTGTTACGCCTTGATTACGTTAGAAAAAGACGTGCCTCCCGAATCATATCCAAGAATCTCTAAAGCCATCCGCGAACTCGAATAAGTTGAAATGTTCTTGCGTCTGCTGAATTACTGGCTTGATTCTACGGTCTGCCCTTTGTATTCAGATGTTCTAACGCACTGGTGCCGAAATGCTGATCAACTCGCCTAAGTAGTTTCAAGTCACCCATTACGGTTGATGGGCTGTAACCTTCCTTCTGCAACCAAAATCCATAGTTTATAATTTCAGATTCATGCAGGGCCTTAACGCTAAACCCTGTAACATTCCAAACTTCTTGTTTCTCCAATCCTTATTTCCTATTGACGGGGTCTTGTAATTGGGGCGGGTAGCCTAGCCTGGATAGGGCACAGGCCTCCGGAGCCTGAGGTCGGGGGTTCGAATCCCTCCCCGCCCGCTAGAACTAATCCCCGTCATTGCATCTTCACCGCTCGGTAGACGTTCCCCTTGCCGTTGTACTTCTTGACGACTTCCAAGAACTCCTTGGCTAATTGCTCATCAGGGGTGAAGTAGCAGGAGTATGTGGAGAACTTCACATCCTTACCTAGCTTCTTTCTTAGCATCCTATGGATGGCCTGATAGAACATTACTCGGTTAGATTCGACCTTGGTTCCTTGCTTCCCAGCCGGAATATCATAATCCACAACGTACACCCAATTCACGCTCTCGACGGTTACTAGAGACATTGATTACGCCCGTAATCTATAATGTCATCGGTCCCTCTTATAGTTAGTTACGACCGTAAGGCTTACGCCCGTAAGGGAAGCCTAGGCAAAGAGTTAGGAGCCTAGTTTCGGCCAGCCAAGTTTTGGCTTCTTGATAACCGCTACAATCTTGGATTCCTCGTCAATGCGACGTATATCTGCAAGCACCTTGGCGAACACCGCTCTGTCCAATGCTTTTCCTTCCGACAGTTTCCTCAAGGCGTCTTCGATTATGAGAGTTCTGTTACGGATTTCAGACGTTCTATGAAACAGTGGTACCGTAGCAATCACTAACATCATGATAACGAATGCGCCCAAGACTCCTCCAACCACTGCTTGTCCACTAACTATCGCCCCAATAGCTCCCCCCCAAACCCCCTGCGAGCCATGGCAGCCAAATTGTCACTGCCTGCTCCATGAGCGAAGTGCCTGCTTGGGAGTATTCGCTAAGGATTCTAAGCTGCCAGTCGGCTAATTCATCTATCTGAGGCTTTGAAGTCTCGTGCAACAGAGCGTACACCGGCGGTGTTAGAATCAGCTTCAGACCGATATATGGTATGAGATGGGATTGGCCTCGCCACGGCTCGGCCACCCACGCCCCCACCGACTGGACGCCACGCATTAATCCTCATTGAAGCGGCCAATCCAATAACAAGAAAAAATTTGGTCACATGACCTTAACGACAACGATAACAGAAAAGTGAAAGATGTAAAATAATTACGTTTAGAGAGATACATAGAATCTACTATCTTACATTCTTACTTACTTCATACTACTCCCTAACCCTACTCCGAACGCTTCTTGTTATTCCAGCCGCAAAAAACGGGATTTCTAGGGCGGACGGGAATCAGGTGGATAACGTGGTTCCATCTGCTAGGAAAAGTTGGAAGTTTTTGGGCCGACCGAAATGAGTTTCCGACCCCATGAAGAAGAAAGAAACACCAGCAAAACCCAAAGAAGAAATAGTACCACAAACGAGAGAAATGCAACCAAAATTATGTACATCGGCAAATTGAGTAGAGCACACACTGTATCAAGGACGTAACCACCTGCAACTAAGATACCGCCGGTTGCCTCACTGCGGGGTATAATGCAGACTGAGAAAACATCGCTCGCCACACCCCCAGCAAGACCACCAATCAGAGAGGCGGCAAGCAACGACAGAAACCGACTACCGAGTATACGGTTAAACAATTATGTCACACCCTGTTAACTCGGTTCCATCGTTCTCATGCTAACTGTTTTCCGACCGAAATTAAAGGGGGAATTAAACGATGTTAGGGGGACCCAAACTGCGATTCTGCTTCGTCAACGAGTTTCTCTACGAAATCGATTGCCGAACTGAGAGTATCGAGTACCTGTTTAGTTTTATACGACGGGAAGAAGACCGCTGTTCTGTTACCTGGGACTGCATGAATTTGTTCAGGTGTCGGGAGGCGGCTTCCACTCGACGAAAAAACGCCCCTAGGACTCATGACGCCGTACTCTAGCTGGTCCGTAATGTCCACCTGGTCCAAGAGGCTCACATCAAACAGGAGTGGAGGACTGCCCCTGTGTATCTCCATGGTCCTTGCTTCAAGAACTGCTTTTACCTCATCATTCTGTTTCATTCGGCCCCAGAGTTTGTTGTACCAGCCAACAAACTTAGTTGCTTTCTCATTGCCTGTTGCTTTGGCTAGTAGGGTCAGGTGCTCTGCGTCAACATATTCCTTGGCAGTAATAGAGGGCCAAAATTTTCTGGCATAATCGTACAAGAGATGTTGAGTTGAGCTGTAGAAAGCAGATACGGAGGCAGAAGCATAGAAGCGGAACTCTGTCGAGCCAATTTCTGTTCTGCTCATCTTGTCTGAGAAGAATCGAGCCTCGGCTAGTTTGTTTCTGGCGGTCATTTCAATCTAGACCTGTCTTGTTCCACATTTATTGCAGAACTTTGAACCAAGCGGAAGTTCGTTACCGCATCCTAAACAGAATTGCTTTCCGAGACTCGCCTCTCGTAAAGTTGAACTTTGCATCTGACTTGGTCCTCGTGACTTAGAGGGGCTTTTCCCACCATAAACGTAAGCGAATACCGTTCCTGCTATGATTAGTGCAATGATTCCAATTTCAATTGCAGTAAGAAAGGGACTAACAGACCCTGAACTTGGAGGTTGCGGCATTTGTAGAGGGGATGTAACTGCGCTCGAAGTCGAAGAATAAGTGTATGGCGTGAAAGACGTAAGAACGTTTGAAGTTGTGGAGTAACTGTATGTAGTTGAAGGCGTAAGGCTAACTTGTGTCGTGCTAGTAGATGGATTTTGATAGTGAGGACAAACCCCATTTACAAATCCACTGCTCGAACATACGTAAAGGTCAATGGATAGATTCTGATTTGCATGGACCGTAAGTTTTGAAACGGCCAAAATCATTGGGAAAGCATTTTCAGGACCGACGCCAGTACCGGCATATAAGTCATAGATGCCTGGTTCCACTCCTTGAAGTTCATATCGGCCACGGGCTGTGGCATCGAACGATGTTTGAGCATTCGTGGTTGGTAGGTCTGGTCTCGGCTGGCCAGTATACGGGTCTAAAGCCACATCCATCCATGCGAGAATGTGACCTGCCACATCAATCGGTTCACCGTAAAGAAGACCGACCGTATCGCAACCGCCGCCGCATCGGACAGTCCCTGAAATTGTCGATGTGGATTGACCCGCCACTATTGCATATGGCATTGAGGCTAACATCACTGCGATGAGCAGAGAAGTAACCATGGCTGATTTTGGTATCAAGATTCTCACGACTCATGAAGTTTGTTTCGTTCCACACTTATTGCAAAACTCAGAGGCAGGAGGTAAAGCTGCTCCACACTTTATGCAGGAAGTTGGAACATTCACAAATTGGCTTAACGTCGCTTGTTTAGGTCTATGCGTAGTTCTTCTTTTTTGCAAGGCGAAGAACAATACGACGATAACCAAGACCCCGATTATAGCGGCGACTACCCAACCGCCATAGGTTTGCATGAAGGGTACTTGTAGTGTGGTTGCAAATGTGAGAGTTCTAGTGAGAGGTGCGGTTGATGCTTCTGGAATCAGTGCTGTTGCCGTGCCAGTATAGACTCCCGAAACTGGGCTTACAGTTTCTGTGGCGACTGGTGGCGTATTGGTCAAGGGCGCAATGACAAAGATTCCATAAGGGTTCTGGCTCGTATCTAGGTTCACGGAGAAGCTTCCAGAACCCGTGATGTTAAATCGACTGGCGAGGGGATTATACGATATATCGATGTAGAAGTTGCAAGCTGCGAGGGTAGGTCCGTAATTTGTTTTTCCAGAAGTTACGTCAGCTATGAGTCCTTCGTAGTAAGGTGACCACGAAATATACATGGTCATTGGGCTGCTTACTGAGTAGCTTATCTCGGTAGTTCCCGTGGAGTTGAAAAAGGGAAGCAATCCAACATAGCATGAACTAAGGCGAAAGAAGATGGCAGATTGTGTTAATGTGTGGGTGCCTATCGTAGTGACATTGTAGTAACTTGGTGAATAGCTCGTCTTCGTTTGAGTAAGCGAACTCGTAAGAAATGATGTAGATGTGGTGAATTGCTGACTCGTAGCCGATGGAATGGAAGCTAATGCAAGAATTATGATTAGAAGTAAGAGAACCGTCGAACAGATACCTTTGGCGGGTATCATTGAATTTGACTAGCCAACTATAATCCTAATCGAGACCGCTTAAGACTTTGCAGTTTTATGGCTCGCATTTTGGATCATGGTAAGCCATATGTTATTGTCAAATTTAGTTGGCCTCTTCGAGGCCACTACGAAATGCTCTAGGGCCGAAAGGCGTATTTCTCAAGTGAACACATAACTTACATCGGTCATTTTGACGAATCGTTATCGCAAATTAATTGTTCCTGCGTTCGTTCTATTTGTGTGGCTATGCGGTATCTTAGCAACAGCACCTTATGGTGTTGCTCAGAGCGCTGAGTGGCAAACTCCCACTGCCCCCGTGGTCTCATGGACCGACGCAAGTAACTACGTTGGTCAAACTGTCGCCGTCCAAGGAACAATCGTTACACCCACTATTCGTCTTATAGCGGCACCAGCTTCCTCGACTTTCATTACCCATACCAAGGATATTTCTACGGCGTAATCTTCTCAAGCTCCACTGCAAACTTCGCTTGTTCGATAACAAGCTTCTACCTTAACAAAGAAGTTAGAATAACGGGCATGGTCCAACTTTACAACGGTGCTCCTGAGATAATTGTTAGCAGCCCATCGCAAATTGAAGTGGCCTACCAAGGATTCCCCTGTTCTTGACCGATTATTGGATATGGGGTAGTTAGGCGTAGAATTAATTACTAAATTATGATTGGGCCTGCGCTCACGCTTCGGCCCACCGCCGTTTCAACCATGATGCAACAGTGTGACAATGAAAAGGGTCCAGTCAGATGGATATGCGAGTACTCGTGCAACCTCGTGGCGCACCTGACCGAACCTTTTCGTATGTAATGTAGTTGGGGCGAGTAGGATTGGAAGTGGGAGAACTCGCCCCTGTATCATAGGCCGCCGCTACTAAACCAGCAGAATCCAAAACCGGAGAAAGACAGAGGCGGCCCGTGACTAGGAAAAAAATTAGTTAGTTATTTACACATGCTCAGTTCGAACACCAAACGGCTGGATAGGAGGGCCAACCTCCTAGAACCTGAATCAGTCGAACGATTCCTAGCCAACTCAAATTGGAGCGAGGGCAGCAAGGAACGAGTAGCCGAGGACCTGGACACGTTGTAGGAATTCAAAGGCATTCACCGGTCAGCTGGATTGTAGACTGAAGTTGCAACCCGACCCTACGTACGTGAGCGATTGAGGATTGAAAGGTTGATAGATTGAGGTCGAATATGTGAAGTAGATTATGCCGGACATTGGGTCTAAACCATAAACGCTTTGGACGTTGCTGATGAACAGTTTGAATGAGTTCGTTTGGTTGTCAGGGATAATATAGAACGACCAGGCGAACGAATCCTTGGGGTGGATTAGCAGGAGTGCTGTGGCTGAGGTACCGAATGACCCATGTTGACTGGTCGAGATTATTGCATTAATTGCTGACAATGTTACGTCCGTTACGAGCGTCGTATCCCCCACGTTGTCAACTGACACTTGGACGTTCAACGGCGGTATCGGTGGACCGATGCCGCAATAGTCACATAGTTAGTCTGGGACAACAATTCATACCTGAGTTGTGGCCTTACTGTCCAACCCCAACCGTAGCCGCTTAGGATGACAACCAACACCGTGACAACAATGATCTTTTGACCGTTGTTCATGGGATGATTTTTCTGTTAACAGTCATTTAAGTTGTGGAAGAGCAGTTCAAATCCATTGCCGAACCTCGAATCCTCCGGGCATTAGTTTCAAACTACCTCAGTGACCGGGTTCACAGTCTCCCCTTTCCGATGATTCGTGTTTTTTTCGCATTAAGGTCCAGCAAAAGCATTGTCTCATGAGGGGCGTGAACTATGGGATTAGTTGAATCTATGACTAGCGAGTTGGCACTTATCTCGGAGATTGCTATGGGCATTGTTTGCATGCCGATAGTTGCGTGGAAAGCGCCTTCTCTGACCTCTTCAGCGTAGAATGCACTTTTCTGAAAGTTAACCTTCAATTTTGATTCAGCGTTTATGTCGCTTGAGGCGGTGAGGACGGAGCCTCTTCCGAGTTCGTCTAGCGTTGCGCCTTTGATGGCTAGGCCAACTCTCGTTCCCGCTTCAGCTGTTTCCCAGTCCTCGTCCTGAATCTGTATCGACCGCACTATGACCTCTTTCTTGGTGGGGAGGAGGTTGAGTTTGTCGTATTTTTTCACAGTTCCCTGCTTCACGAAGCCAAGTACAACCTCTCCGACGCCTTTGACGCTGAACGAGTGGTCGACGACGACTACTGCCGGTGAAAAATTGTCTCTTGGTGGGTTGAAGGTCTTCAAGAGGTCGAGGAGTCTGCCGGGGTTGTTTGGCTCCACTTTGAATGATTTGAGCGTAGTGTTTTTGGTTACGGCGAATATTTGGTCAGGTGTAGCGTAAGGTGTCGTGATGGAAAGTCCTTCTTTAACGCCCATTAGATCAAGCATCAGAATTGTCTCACCCAGTTCTCGTGTCATTTGGGAAAAGGCGACGACGGCGGTATCGATGGTTGAGATTATTTCGCTCTTGGCTGAGAGCTTGTCGGCTACTGGCGACATGAAAGTGAATATGTAATCATCCATCTTCCTGCTGAACATGAGAATATCACTCTCAGTCCCCTTCTTTCCCAATTCTCGACTTAAGGTCTCATCGTGAAATACGCCGACCGTGAGATGATGCATACGGCTAAGGATTACTTTGTACCATATCAAGTTCAAGCTAATGGTAGATTTGCCCGAGATACAGCAAATGGAATCCTAATACCAATGACGAGAATAGTCGCCTGAGGATCGTGAGTGGTTTGGATCCAGTGGTAATCGGTGAGAGCGCAGCAGTCGCTGCCTCATTCCTCTGGACTGCCAGCTCGATCTTTTTCACGTCAGCTGGAAAAAGGATAGGTTGGCTCAGCATCAACGCGTATAGAACAGTTATCGCGATCGCCCTCCTGGCGGTCACTCAGATAATCATTCTAGGAACCGTGATGCCGCTTGCTAGTCTTGGGCAGTGGTTTTGGATGGGGTTGAGCGGGATCGTTGGATTAGGAATCGGCGACTCGGGATTGTTCGCTGCCTACCTCACTATCGGCCCTAGACGCTCATTACTGTTGATGGCTTTAGCTCCGATATTTGCTGCAGTAGGCGCGTACCTGATGCTCGGAGAGACGATTCCCGAGTTAGCTATAGTTGGGATAATCATCACTTTGATTGGGGTAGTGATGGTGATATTGGAATCTGAGGAACGATCTGGTGAGCCATGGATCTCGAGTGGGCTAAGGGCTTCTGGAGTAATGTTCGGGCTAGTTGCAGCGGGCGGTCAAGGTGTTGGATTGGTGTTGGCGAAGAAAGGCATCGATCTGATCCCGGGGGTTACGTTGAATCCGGTGTCGGCGACATTGATGCGGCTCTTTCTAGGAGCGTTGTTCATTTGGGTCGTTGTGCTCGTCTTAGGGAGAATGCCTGAAGTACTTAGGGCGGCAAGAAACATGGCTGCCATTCGGGACACGGCTGCGGCATCGCTTGTGGGCCCGTACTTAGGTATTATTTTCTCAATGGTGGCAGTAACTCTCACCGAAACTGGGGTCGCGCAGACTCTACTATCTCTAATGCCGGTAATGATAATTCCCGTAGTCTGGATCCTGTATGGCCAACGGACGAGTTGGCGAGGTATAATGGGTGCAGTGGTGGCAGTCTTGGGGGTAGCACTCATTTTCATTAGTTGAAGCTTGGAACGGTCACAGTCGCGTCAGTAATTCTGACGAAAAAAAGAATGCTTAACTATCCTTTTGTTTGGTTGCGGGTCGATATGTTTTGACACGTAGCGTTGCATTGATCAGAGGAGACGGAACAGGGCCAGAACTCACCGACGCAACCCTCAAGGTTCTGAAAGCGGTTGATACGGGCGTCAAGTTCATTGATTGTGATGCAGGTTTTGAGTGGTGGCAAGCGCACGGTGGGTCGACGCTGATTCCGGACGCGAGTTGGAAGATTATTGAATCATCCGACGCATGTTTGAAGGGTCCTACGACCACACCTGCGGGACCAAGTACGCCTAGAAGCGTTGCCGTAAGCATCCGTCAGCGAATGAATCTCTACGCGAACATTAGGCCGGTTAAAACGTTCGAGGGAACGAAACGACCCCTAGGGGACGTGGAATTGGTTTGTGTTCGGGAGGCAACCGAGGGGCTCTATTGTGGCATCGAGCATAGACTTTCTAACGACGTAGCAATCGCTTTTCGCAAAATTACGCGGCCCCCAAGCGAAAAGTTGTGTCGCACTGCCTTTGAAGAGGCAAAACGCCGCGGCTGGAAACGCACCTACGCCATAACTAAGCAGAACATTCTGAAGGAAACCGACGGGCTATTCATGGAGGCCGCTAAGGCGGTGCACGCAAACTACCCCGAGATCAGCATGGATGAATATTTTATCGATAATTTTGCGCAACAACTTATCAAGAACCCGCAGCGCTTCAACGAGAGCGTGGTGTTCGGAACGAACCTCTTTATGGACATCATCTCGGAGGAAGTCTCGGGCCTAGTTGCCAGCATTGGCTGCATCTACTCGGCGAACTTTGGAGAGAAGTATGCAATGTTCGAGCCCGCGCACGGAAGCGCCCCTCAGTACAAGGGGAAGGATAAGGTGAACCCAACAGCCACCGTCCTAGCAGGCGCCTGGATGCTAGATTACTTAGGAGAGAAGAAGAAAGCTGAAGCGATTTTCAAAGCCACCAGAGAAGTGATCGCAGAAGGAGAGAAAGTCACGTACGACCTGGGCGGCAGCGCAGGCCTCTCAGAAATGGCGGACGCCATCGCTGACCGAGCCCGAAAGCACCTTTGAAACCTCAATCCTGAACTATGGATTAGAGCTCGCCGCCGAAACTCCAGTTGCCGTGGTCATTCTAGCCTGCGCTATGGTAAGGGTTGTTCCGAAGTAGGCCCACAATTCACTGCGAAATCTCTTTTCAACCCGAATGGTCAATAACTAACCTCACAGACTCCTTCGAATGCATTCATCGATGTCAGAAGGTTAGTTGGATGGATGGACTGGAAGAAAATACATATCTGTTGGTGTAGCTCATACCCGAATTGATCCATATGGCATCCACTGAAACTGAAGAAAAAGAATACTCAGACGAAGAGCTTGAAGAAATAATGGATATGAAGGCCCCAACACAGTTCGTTAAGGAATTTGAGGCAATTGTGAAAGAGAGGCCTTTACTCGTTACGGGCTTAGTGTTCGCTTTTGGAATCCTCATAGGGGCTTCACTCTCATCCGGGCGTAGAAGGCGCTGAAAGCTATTCTTTTATTGATTGAACATTGAATTAATGTGTGGCGAAGATTTTGCCGAAAAAGAAAGAACCAGTTAGAGAAGTCCCTGAATATATGAAGAGCCTTAGGAAAGACGTGGACAGTCGACTGACTGATTTGAAAGCAGAACTGGACGATGTCCAGAAGAAAGCGGCGAAGACGATGAAGGAACGGCCGATGCTTGCGCTGGGAATCGCGTTCGCCCTTGGAATGGCATTCGGCATCGCTCTAGCAAAGTCCGGAGACTAGGCGCTCGCATTGTCCGAATCCGAGAACCCTACCCTGGCCGAAAAACTCGTGAAGTTAATCCTACGCGAAGCCATCAGTGGCGTCGTGAAACCTGCAGAACACTTTGTCAAACGTTTGGTCCGATCAGTGGCCTTGATTCTGGGAGGCATCGTAATCGCCTTGATCGGAATTGCGTTTGTCGCGGTCGGCGCCGTGAGATGGCTCAGCGGCCTAATGCCAACTTGGCTAGCGTGGGCAATTATAGGAATCATGCTCCTGCTGATCGGAGTGACCGTAACGACAACGGCTTACGCGAGCGGACGGAACTAACAACCATACGAGTGTTCGACTTATCGACCGAGTGCGTCACTCGAGTTATCGGCCTTCTCAGCAGATAGAAACCGTAGGATCTTTCCGGCCCCAAGTTTCTCGGTAACGATCTTCTGCTCCTCTCCGTTCAAGGGTTTGTATTTCAGATGGGTCTCAGTGAAACCCGTGTAACGGCCTGCAACTAGGTATGCGTTCGTGCCCTTCTCTTTGTATATTGTTATGGGTTTATGGACGGCGGCTGCGTCCGTGCCAGCGTAAAGGTATGTTATTGCGTCGTCATACTTCGCCTTGTCTTCAATCTTAAGCAGGACCACGTTAGTCTCGTCGGGCTTCATGCGGCCTTGACTCACTAACGAGGGTAAAACTGTTACGGAGTCATGCAACACCGGGGTGGCCGTAGGTTAGCATGACGATTTGTCCAAAAGCCAATTTCTCGGTAGCGATCATCAACGTTCGATCGAGGATTAATTGGTATTCCTTCTCGATCCGCTCCCTGCCGCTACGCGTTATGTCCGGTAGTGTATCGTCGAAGCGTCTGTCTCCCAGCGATGATCCTACGCGAAACTGATTTTACTCTTTCCTCTTCGACAATGTAACGACCATGACACGAGCTTGGTCACACGCATCTTCGCAACGGTCCGCAGTATTCTCAATGGCTTCTAAGAATTGGCTGAGCAGAATAATCGAGCCCACGTGTATCCCATCTGTCTCGATATCCTTGAGGATCCCCCGTGCTTTCTGGTGTAAATCGTCAACTTTCTCCTCCAACCTTTCGACTTGATCGGCCGCTTTCAGGGACGCGTCTAGATCACCATCCATAAGTTTCTGCACAGTGTCCGTTACATGTATTGTTGCTTTGTTCGCTGTGGAACACATTTCCACCAGAACCTCTTGCATTTGTTTAGGTATCTTGGACAGATCGAACATGACGAGTATCCGGCTTCCTTCATGTGACCAGTCAGTTATCCAATCAAGCTGCCTCCCCAGCCGCATCAGGCTGACACGCTCATCGGTAGGCAACTCACCTCGAGCAAGTTCATCTATAATCCGACGCCGCAAAACATCTGCTTCATGCTCCCTCTGCTCAAGCAAGTGGAAGTCCTTCTCTAACTCCTCCTTGCCCCCATTGATCGCATCCTGGATACATTTTCCAAGTAATTCAACGGTAACTGTAGTCATCCTGGAATGCTCAAGAACTAAACTCATTGCCTTCACGGTTCGACGCGCCAACAACCAACTCTCTAGTGACATCTCATAACCCCCCAATCATCATGATACACTGAATTATTACTCCAGGCTGATCTCTTTCTCTAATCCTTCTGCGGGATAGTCGAATAAGAGCATATGTACATCATCAAAGGACACCATAACGCTCTCACCTACTCTGAAACCAGTACTGTATTCTGCAGTGGACACTTCAGCAATCATTTCAAGTCCACCCTCAACCTCAACAACGTAACGGTTCAGGTTACCCAAGAAAGTGACCTGCTTGATTTCCCCATTCCATCCGACCACAGTTGGTGGGGTCAATAGGATGTATTCAGGGCGAATCGATACGATTACCCTCTGGCCGACTTTTTTCCCAAATCCCGAGACTTTGAATCTGTGGCCTTTGATGTCCACCGTGCACTGCGAGCCATCCGTTTCCAACAACTTTCCTTCTAGAAGATTAGTCTCGCCAACGAAGTTTGCTGTAAACAGATTCTTGGGTGAAGCGTAAATTTCGGATGGCTTACCGACCTCTACAATTCGGCCACTTTTCATAACAATCACAGTGTCCGCAATAGACAATGCTTCCTCTTGGTCGTGAGTCACATGGATTACAGTCAGGCCGAGATCCGAGGCTAGTTTCCGCAGTTCGTATCGTAATTCCGCCCTAACGATGGCGTCTAAGGCCCCCAGTGGTTCATCCAGTAGGAAAAGGTGAGATCCGGTTGCAATGGCTCGGCCTACCGCTAGCTTCTGTTGCGCACCGCCGCTCAGCTCCCTTGGATAGGCCTTCGATCGATCTCGCATGTTAATGAGGTCCAACATTTCGTTTGTAACGGTTGTTATTTCAGTTGATTCTGCATGTCTAACCGCGAGCCCGTAGGATATGTTATCCCTGACTGACATATGTGGAAAGAGGGCGATATCTTGGAACACGTAGCCAATCCGCCTATCTTCGATTGGGATTTGTTCAACGGACTCCCCGTCGATGAGAATCCCGCCGCTGTCCGGTTTGTTGATGCCAGCGACGCACCGGATCAGTGTACTTTTCCCGCAACCGCTCGGCCCGAGTATGCATACGTACTCTTTGTTTTCAACATGGAGTGAGATGTCGGTTAACGCTTGAATGTTTCCGTAGTTTTTCGACACTCCAATCAAGTCTAGCGTCGGCATGTTATACTACCTCCAACTCCTTCCTCAAGCCCTCCGCTGGATAGTCGAAGACTAGGGCATCACTCTCAAGGAAGCCTACTAACACTTCCTGACCTACCTTGAACACGTCGTCCTCGCTTTCCGCGAACTGGCGTGAGGCAATTATGTCACCGTTCGAAATGCGAATCAAGTACTCCTTGGAATTTCCGAGGAATCTGACGCCACGAATCTCGCCTTTGAAGACGTTATCCATTTCAAGCCGGTCGCGTGATATTCGAATCCGTTCCTTTCTCAAGGCTAGGATAACTGGCGCGGTGAGTGTCAGGTTTTTTGAAGGTGCTTGAATTGTGAGACCGCCCCTTAGGTTAATCAACGCGGTCTCCCCCACCGTTGTGTCTACTATGCCTTCCAGGAAGCTTGCCCCTCCAATCATGTTGGCCACGAAGATGCTCGCAGGCTTTCTGTAGACCCTGCGTTGTGGCCCATAATCTTGGAGTTTTCCGTTTCTCAGAATCATAATTTCGTCACCAACGCTCATGGCCTCATCTTGGTCATGGGTCACGTGTATGGCTGTGAAACCCGACTGTTTCACGAGATCTCGAAGCTTATGGCGAAGGTCTAGTCTCAGTCGCGCGTCCAGTGCTCCGAGGGGTTCGTCGAGAAGCAGTAAGCCTGCGCCTGAGGCTAACCCTCTTGCCAAAGCGACCCGCTGCTGCATCCCACCACTAAGTTCGTTCGGTAACGCTTGAGCGCGCCACGACAATCTCACCAGATCCAATGCTGCAGATGCTGCCTCTAATGCGATTGAAGCAGGTTTGCCTTTAGCTAATGGACCGAAGGCTACGTTCTGTATCACGGTCAGATGCGGAAAGAGAGAATACTGCTGTGGAACGTAGGCCGCGTTGCGATCCTGCGCCTCTACATTGTTGACAGGTTTTCCATCAAAGTAGATCGTGCCTTCGTCAGGTTTTAGGAGGCCGGCCAAAAGCTTGAGGAGTGTTGTTTTGCCACTTCCTGTTGGACCGAGAACGCACAGGTACTGGCCGTCACTGACGGCAAATGAGACTCCGTCCAAAGCCACAACTTTGCCGAACTTCTTCGTTACGCTTACGAAGTTTACTCTGGGCATGCTCTATGCAACTTTCTTAGCTGAAGCGCGGGTAGCGATGAGTCGAAGGATGACCAATGCAAGAAATGAGGTTGCTACGAGAAAACCAACCCCCAGCGCGCGTTCCGCCGGGGTCACTGCCACTGTTCCCCTAATCCAGCTAACTAGTAGTATGGGTGCGGTTTTGAGGTTTACAGCAACTGCGGACGTTGCACCTGTTTCGTCCACACTCCTGGTGAAGACTAAGATGGCTCCGGATAGGAGAGAATATTTTGTGAGAGGTAGTGTTATTTTTCGAAAGACTCGGAGAGGCTGGGCGCCTAATGTTTTTGCAGCGTCCTCAAGTTCTGGCGCTATTCCTTGAATCGAGGCTGCCATCGTCCGAACGAAGTAGCTGTAGGTTATAGTGATGTGGGCTAACAAGATTACCACAAATTCTGGCAAAGTGCCCATGGTGCGCCAAAAGAAGTTCAACGAAACCCCAAGCGCAAGAGAAGGCACTATTATGGGTAGGTCAACGAGAGCATCAACAACCTTCGCCATCCTTGTGCCGAACTTTTTCCTTGCAATCAGGATGGCTACGGGCAGGCCGGATACGATGTTAACAATTGTAGCTAGGGTTGCTATCACATAGGAGAGGAACATGCTAGACCAGAATGCCTTCCAGGGCCCAACTCCGGCGAAGGCCTCAATCGCCGTTCCGCCGGCAGCAGCTTGTATTGCTGGGAACGCTAAGAAAAGGCATGGAAGAAGGACGAAGACTAGAAACGCAATCAGGGTAATGGCATTTCTCGTTGCTACGACGGGTGGCTTGCTCAGTTTTCTTTCAAGGTTAGGCCAAACCTTCAACGGGAGAATCCTGATTCTCGGCGTGATGATTTTAATCAGTCCAAAAACTGCGAGCGACGAAACTATCATGATCAAGCTCGCGATAACAACGGCGGACGTTAAACCTGATACTCGAGCGTTGTTGATGAACACCGTTCCGTTCTCGAACGCTCCGGCTACAACTATGGTTGCCCCTGTTTCTGACAGTGAACGCGCTAATGCCAACAGGAATGCCGCCAATATACCGGGCCTGAGAATAGGTATCGTCACAGTTCGCACCGCAGTCAAAGGTGAGGCGCCAAGCGTACGTGCGGCAACCTCGTAGGACTCACGGTAATTCAGAAACTCGCCCACCATGACACGCACAATTACTGGAAACGAAAATGCGAAGTGAAGAAGCATAATCAGTATGACCCCAGGACTCACAATGCTCGTAGATCCGAATAGTTGTGAAATACCCACCGGGCTACTCCAGAACTCTAGAATTGAGAAACCTAAAGCTACGGTGGGAACTATGAATGGAATATCAGCAAGACTATCAAGAATTGTTGTCCATTGCCCGCGGCCTCTGACAATAAGCCAAGCTAACGGGATGCCGCCTAAAACATCTAGAGTTGAAACGACCAGTCCAATCACGAAGGACCATTGTACGGCTGCTTCCATCCTCTTCGCAATGTCGGGGCTCAAAGCCAGGCTAGGCAGTGAAAATAGTTGAACAACTATGCCTGCGATCGCGGGGGTTATCACGATCAATATGAAGAAAATGATCGCAATCGAGTATACGCCCTTCGTGACGCCTGTCTTAGCCGAGAAGCGTTCCAAGATGAGAAGAAACCGCGCAGGAAAACCCATTGAGTTGGCCCTGGGTCTTGTGCCCTGCACCGTTCACTCAACCCACCGAGCTAGACTTCAGACCACTTATGAACATGACGCGTTAAACCTGACATTAGAGATGAAAACCCGTCCTCAACGTCGTTACATCAAATGAGGTTGACTAGGACCGGCGTTAGCAAGCTAATGTGTGTGCGCGCAGCAGCATACCCACAAATACCAAAACCACTAATCTGCTTGAGGAGAGAGGTCTGGTGTGTTCTCATTACCGAAGATTCCGAACATCGAAGACTTGACTAAGGAACCTGTTCCTCCGCCCAGTTGTTCGTTTGTCCGTTGATCATTCATTGATGTTTGGTGCTATGGGTATAGTGATAGTTCTAGTGTCCATCTTGGAGTATTCGGCAAGGTTCACGATTCGTTGCTTTTATAGAATGCCAGCCATTTCAAGAGATGCGCACGAAACGTGAACGGATCTGTGCTGCGCCCACCATCGAATTCGATAATAGGAACTCTATTTCTTGTGACTATTCTTGTCGTCCAAACCTTAGGATTTTCTTATGGTACGACGCTGACAGCGCAGACATCGATCGGACAGCAGCATGCCGTTGTGTATCAAGACCCATCGTCTGATGATTCACCCACCTATCATAGGGACATGGCCAGATCCGGATACGATCCTTCAACTCCCCAACTCACGGCGGTCAACCTAAATTGGATGTCAACCGCACTAGACGGCAACGTGTACGCAGAACCTCTGATCGTTGGAACGGAGGTTATAGTCGCGACGGAAAACAACTCCCTTTACGAATTTAACGCGACCACTGGACGGCCATTATGGCGCATCAATCTAGGAACACCGGTAAATGGAGCGGTGCTTCCGTGTGGGAACATAAACCCGTCCGGCATAACTGGGACACCAGTGATTGATGTGCCTAGAAGAACCATATTCGTCGTCGCGTTCTTACAATCTCCACAACTACATCATGAATTGTTCGCAATCGATCTTGATACGGGAAACGCAAAATTCCAACTCGACATCGACCCCCAAGGCACCAATCCTACGGTCCAACAGCAGAGAGCGGCCTTAGCTTTGTCGAATGGGTACGTCTACGTTGCTTACGGTGGCCTAGCTGGAGACTGTGGGCAGTACCACGGTTGGCTCGCGGCGATTAACGCCACTGGCGTGGGCCCAGTAATTAGTTACCAAGTTCCAACAGGCGACGCAGGGGCAATATGGGGCGGTGGAGACGGCCCAGTTATAGACGGGTCGGGCGATGTGTTGGTTGCTACCGGTAACAGTTTTTCCACGTCGGTGTTCGATTTTGGGAACGCCGTGATGAAACTCTCCCCAGCTTCAAACGGTCCTATTAGCCTGGTCGATTGGTTTGCTCCCTCTAATTGGATCCAACTGAACGAAGGAGACCTCGACTTGGGTTCCACCGAGCCAGTCATACTGAGCTCAAACTACATCTTTCAAATAGGGAAAGCAGGGGTTGGCTACTTACTTAACGCAAACAATCTGGGCCACATCGGAGGACAACTGTACTCCTCACAGGTGTGCACCAGCGGTGGCGCGTACGGCGGCTTGGCATACTCCTCTCCATACCTAATAGTTCCATGCACCAATGGCGTCGTGGCGCTCAACGTCAATCTCGGATCCAACCCCCCATTCACGGTTACCTGGCGTGGCCCCAATTTCCTCGCCGGCCCACCAATTATCGCTGGCAACGCCGTATGGACTGTGGATGCAGCCCATGGGACGATTTATGCACTCAACCTGACCAACGGGGAAACAATCTTTCAAAGCACGATTGGTTCCACACCCACACATTTCAACTCCGTAAGCGCTGGCGACAGACAGATCTTCGTCACAGCGAACCGCCACCTATTCGCATACTTACCACAAGCACCAAGGACCATCATATTTCACACGACGCCATCGACGTTTCTTGGTGCCTCTTCGCCCGGGTCAATTAGTGCGTGTAGCGGTACCTTCACGGATGGCCAATCAACTGTTTGCACTGCCAGTTTCTCGACCACAGCAAACCCACCTTTACCATCTACTGGTTGGCAGTTTGATAATTGGACTTGGAGCGGTGGAGTCGCATGTAGGACATCGGGGGATATGGCTAGTTGCTCTACCTCCGCGGTTGGTGGATCATTAACTGCCGTCTACGCCGCTCAAGTGACTTTTCAAACAAATCCAAGCTCTTCAGGAGCACTGATTAGTTGGGGTTCCTGCGATGCTTCTGGCGAGGGGGACGGGCAATCTGTCTACAGCACTAGTTACGGTTCGACCGCCGCATGTTATGTGCCATCCGGTTACACACTTTCCAATTGGAGTTGCTCCAACGGCCTTACCTGTTCTGGTTCGAATGATCCGACTCTGGTTACGTTCAACGGACCAGGGAATATCACATTGAACCTCAAAACTGGCTCGCTAAGTAATCCCCTTTCAACGTCGCTAACCGCGTTCTCCACGCCGAACTCGACACATGCGGGAACAACGTTTACTGTTTCAGGTAAGTTGACGTTGACAAATGGGACCGCTCTGGGTAATGAGACTATTGTGTTAGTGTTTGGATGGAGCACGAACATGATTCCTGTCACTACTCAGCCCAATGGATCGTACAATTACACAACGACAGCGCCCGCCTTAGCGGGTTCATACAATGTGGACGCATTCTTCCTCGGCGACTTCTCAGGAAGCGCTCAGTATCTCCCAAGCAAGGCAACAGCCATGATCACGGTTGCTTGACTAACCCATCGGTCAAAACAGATTTGGAGTTTTGATGTGTGAGTATGCTGGTGCGCACACACACATTTCAAACGAACGACAACGGTTCCTGTTTTTTAGGGGAAATATCCCCTATCAACCCCTCCTCTGCAGCACGCGGCCCTCCCGCGTACGCGGCGAGATCTCGACGCATCCACCCTTCTTGGATGAAACGCGTGTGCCGCGCGTAACGCTCGCAACACAAAAAACCTATTCAGAAACCCGCTAAACACACGTAGCTACCTGAATAGTGAAGAGGGTGCATTAGATCAATTACTTCTGCAATTACTTCTGCGCAATTGCAGAGTTCAAATTTGCCCGCCTGCACCATAAGACACACACTTTTTGACGACGTACGATACTGGTCCGATTCTGCACGCTCAGTCGAAATTTCTCTCTCTGCGCGCACTACCACGGATTCTTGCATATTGACTGACTATTGGGCGCCTAATGTAGCATTTAGACCGCTCTAATACGAGATTTAGACTGACCGAAATCCTCTTAGCTACGGTTCCCTAACCGCGTATGCGTCATGTCGATTCATGATGGGTTTGACTTAATCTGAAGATCGTTAGTCGAAGCGCTTGGGTTTCTGCCCTACTCTTGATAGTTACCTTCCTCGCGCTAACCCCAACTTCCCTTCTTCCTATGATATATGGTGGTTCATCTACCACTTACTTCACTTACATGTCTGCCCATACTTACATGCCAAGCTTCACGTCGAGTTCGAAGTCGATCCATACTACCTTAATCGGGATTACAATACCATCAATGTATATCTTTGAATACTCAGCAACGGTGAATGCTCCCCCCGCTACCGGGGGTAACGAGTATCCTGGTACGGTGGACGCGGGTAAATGTTACAATTCAACATCATGCGTAATCACTATCGATACGATCGACAGTGGCCAAGGATCTGGATGTGCCGAATACTGTAGTCAGGCGACGATCGCGATATCCGTCAACTTCCCAAGTAGCGAAGCTAGGTCCGAGCCAGTAACCCTTACTCTCTCAGGCCTTCCGACGGGCTCTACATTCAGCTGGGGGAATGAACTGCCAGCATCGACACTAGCACCCTATACCGCAACACCACCGTACACTGTGGCTCTTACAATTTACACCACTTATCTTTACACACCGAATTATGGCTCCCCCTTTACCTCGGATGGACTGCCTGCTCATGGCAGTAGCCCGCCAGCAGACGTGATTACCATAACCGGCTCGTCCCACGATAGCTTCCCTCACACACTTGCAACAATCACGCTCACCGTTAACAAATTTTTGCCCGAATGCATAATGTTCGGGACGAATCCGGATACGAATCCGAATTATCTAGTCGATTGCACAACGACGCAAACTTATCCGTAAGGGCTATAGTTTCATCGTAATTTCCCTCGTGTGTGGTATAACCGGTGCGCGCACAGACACTAAATTAACCCGCCTACGGTTCGAATTGCGACGGCCGCACCATTGGTACCACACACAGGTATGCTGGTGCGAGTGGTAGAAATTGAACCGTAGATTTCCATGGAAATAGTATTAATGAACTTGGTCAGTCATCAAGAGTAGGTTAAGTTTGGAAGCACATGCTGCACCGTCGAGATTATGCCCTCTTTGTGGAGAGCCTTCAGCCTTTGACGAGGTTACAGAGTTCTACTACTGTAACCATTGTGACCAGTTCGCTCAATGGCTACCAGATAGCTACACGATGATGATCACTGGTCCACCGGGTGCGGGTAAGACACCGACGCTTCACCATTGGATGGACTTCTACGCCAGAAACCGCAGACCGTCCGTCTTGCTTGCTTTCGATGATTCTCCGTCAAATATGCGTGGCCCTCTTCGAGGCTATACGCAAGAGAAGCTTGCAGAGTATGAGAACCAAGGCATCATCACGCTTGTGGACTGCTACGCCTCAATCGCTGGAGTTCCAAGCCAAGAGAAGTATGCGTTGAAGAATCGAACGGACCTGAATGAACTCAGCCTCCTAATTACGGACTTACTCAATGAAAAGGTCAAGCTTGGGAGTCCTAAAATAATCATAGACTCCGCGACTCCTCTTTTCACATACAAGGACCCACAACTGGTCGTGCAATTTCTATCGAGTATGGCGGTTAAAGTGAAGTCGAAAGGCGGCGCTTTCATAACCTCAGTTGCCAGCGGAACGGTGAGCGAGGAGAACCTTAGGCGCCTGCAAACCCTGATGGATTTCGCTGTAGAACTACGATTGCTTGAAGTTGAGGGCCGACAGAAACGCCAAGTGAGGCTGGCGAAGGCTCGTGGCCAACGAGCATACGAAGAATGGATCCCCATCTACATTGGAACGAAAGCGATTTCGATAGACGTCGGGGACGACCCTGTGAAATATGAGAGGCTAAAGAAAGCTTTCCAGTCGAAACCTTCCTAGCTAATCTGCTTCATCTGGCAACACATGCCCGGCGAACGGCACTCTGCCATATGCTTCACATTTGTACATAGCCAACAGGATATTCATCTTCGGAAGCACGGAAAGCGAAGTTGCAATTACCCGAAGAATTCTTTCGGAGTCACGGCGACCTCGTAGGTGTTTGCGACGAAGGGCAGCTTCAGCTTGGCGACCTCTGCGTAGAAGATTCTGCCGGCTTCGTTAAGCCTCTCGTATTTGTCGACGTGGAATATGTAGAGGACTGTGCTTGACTGTGGGAAGTATGGCCCGTCTATCTTTCCTTCCACCGCCTTCTCAATCTTGGAATGGATTTCGTTCATTTTCGCCAGGTCGCGCTGAAGGTCTTCGCCTTCGTAGTCTAACCTAACCAGAATTATCAATTGACCGAACGCCTTCTTTTTCTTCATTTCACTTGTTTGGCGTAGTCTATCATGCCTTGGAAGTCTACCACAACAACAGGCTCATTGCCTACGACCCACGCGTCGTGGCCAGCGCTGAGGAGTGAGACGTCTCCTGCTTTGCAGTCTTTCTCGGTGCCATCGTCCATTACAACATGGAGGACGCCGGTTAGGTGGTATTGGAAGTGTGGTGCTTGGCAGCTTTTGGTCTTGGCGATGGGTTTCACTGATGTTGACCAGCGCCATCCAGGTTGGAAAACTCCACGTCCAACAACGGCGCCGCCAATTTTCATAAGATCAAGCTTACCTTTCTCGAAGTTCCTGACTTCATCGGGAGCATTGAAACTCTTTACTTCCATACTTGCCATCATGTATCAACTGTCACAACAGATTACGAGCTATAAAAATCAGGCGAAGTTTGGCTTAATCATTCTGAGCATGTTCCATTGAGCCGTAGACGAGTCGACCCTTCTCGAGACCATCCAGGCAAGCTCTCCAAAGAGTCATCCAATAATTGTGCCGCGAAAGGAAACAGCATGAAATGGTTGGTTAAGATTCTATTGTGTGCATAGCATGACGTGAACACGCAAATCTGAATCGCCCCGTTTCTCTGTGAGCTGAAACCACCACTCTCATCACGAAAGGATTTGATCCGTCAACGGCGTCTCGTTCCTAGTTGCGTCTAAATCCAATTGGTTCAAGAAGTCCTGACACATCAGAAAGTGTTTGATTACGGCTGTCGGGAAGAGGATGAAGATGAACTTCAGGCAATTCAGGTATACTGACTATTCAGAACTGAAAAGTATGATCTATGCGCTTTACGTTGAAGACCCGGTCAACGAAAGGATTACAGACAAGAAGATCTCGAAAACAGTCATAGAGCTACGCAAGAAGCCGTGCAAAGGTAAGATAATCATCTTCGAAAAAGACAGCGTAACAATTGGCTACTCAATCCTGATTTTCTACTGGAGCAATGAATACGGAGGAGACGTATTACACATCGATGAGTTGTATGTCAAACCGGAACATAGAGAACGTGGTGCGGCCACCTGCTTCTTCAAGCATATTGCTCAGACGTACAGGGACAAGATTGTGGCAGTCCAGCTTGAGGTAAGCCCATCAAACACAAGAGCCAGAAATTTTTACCGGAAACTGGGGTTCAAGAAAGCGAGAAACGTGCACCTGACTCGGACAAGATGATTCACTCAGTTTTCGCATATGCTTGAGAGCTTGTCGGATAATATGCCGGTTTAATTTCGAGAACGACGGAGTTAATCTTACGTACCTGACGGTCGCTGAAGGATCCGACAGGTCACTTGGGCACTATGCAGAGGAACTTGAGAGTCTCCGCCCCTGCTTGGAACTGATGTTTCTTGTCAGGTGGGATCAGGATGGCGTCCCCAGGTTGTATAGCCTCCTCTCTGTCCTCGTATCGGACCTTTCCTCGCCCCTCGAGGACGTACACTTCATGCTCCCAATTATGGTTATGAAATGGTGTGAAACCACCAGCTTCGACCGTGAAATGACGCATGAGAAAGCTAGGCGCCCCGTCATTCTCATTGATGAGCCACTTGATCCTCGCCCCTCTAGACCCTTCTTCCGTAACAGGAGCATCTGCCACAGCCGTCACGTTCACCTTATGCAAGCCTGATCGTAATACCTCGAGACGAAACGGGAACATAAACGTACAGTTCGATGGTTACGGCATTGGCCTGACCTCATCGAAATCCGCCTTTCGCATGGGGCACGTTATGATCACAGCCTCAGGGGTAATGATTTACTCAAACCCAATCCCATCGCAGTCCGGCCCTTGTGATCGCGTAACGTCGTGACGGTCACTCTGATTTTCACGCGTTTCGGTGCAGAGGCTATCACGTCGAATGTGCAACACATGTGTAACACATGCCCCCACGAGGAGTAACTTCTGTCAGAGCGAGTTGAAGCGTTACACACGATTATACTACAATTCCGGCTCAATTGTACTACAATTGCGGCGCTGTGCAGACCAGTGGAGATGATTGTGTTCTGTTGAACAAATTCGGTTCGGCGGCCGCCTCCCACTTTAATGGGGGGCACTCTGGGCAACATGGACGGTTTGGCCCATTTTGGGTCATGGCGATTCTGAACTAAAGGTTCTGGCGCCGGGAGAGCGTTGGCACAAATTAAATCGTTGATCTCACGCTAGGCTAGTTTAGTTCCGGATGCTTCTTCGTGTATCGGCAACCGCAGACTGCACAGCCATGAAATCCTGAGTGAAATTGAAGCAAATGATGGCACACATCACAGCACGATTCTCGATGAGCCGTCCAATGATGTTCATGCAGTTGGTCGTTTGATCGAAATCTCTCAGTTGGTTGACACAGCTTACAATAGTGGCTCATTGAGTGAAACCAAACCTCAATCCAAACTCAACCCGCCATCTGCCTGTTTATCGTTTTCGCCAATTAGACGCGATAGGGGTCTAGGGCGTTGCGGAATGTAACGTCGGTATCAGTAGCATCATCAGATCAGATTATAACAGCAGCCGCTGCCAACGCCGCCGGGAACTTTAACGCCTCATTCTCCTCGATTCAAGTTCCCGCGCGGAAACGCCCTCCTAGACCTTATCCCGGGGCAAGCCCCGATCCGTTGCCCTGAGACCCTGCAGCTTCATGTTCGAGGTAGTTCGTGATTCCTTTGAGGAACTGCATGTAACCGAAGCGGTAGCAGAATATGCCATCCTGCAGGAACAGGTTTAACGCGTCGTTGCGGCTGCGCCCATGGCTACGGGCATACGAGTCCACATGTTGGAGGAAGCCGGCTGGCAATGAAACTGTCATCCATACGCCCTGTCCGCTAGTACGTCGACTGTACCGACGGGGAACGCCGCCAGCGAAATGCTTCTTCAAGGCATCCGTTGCGGTGATGAGGCGCTGAGTTGAACCCACCTCGCTCTCCGCCTCATAGAGGTGGCGGAGGGCTAATCCTACTAGGATCATGCAACGGGCGAGGTCGGCGATCTCCCAACTCTCGGATTTAGCGAAATCCCTAAGGTGAGAAGCCAACCGGTAGTCTAGGTACAGGGTTCGGCGAAGATACTTCGGGCCTCTAGGTACGGGTAGCCAGGTTGTGGGCTCCAATTTGTTCCTCAGGACACAAACATTTACCCAGGAATTCTTTGTGCACTGGTGAACAAATTCAGTAGCGCCGGCGCTGTCGGGCGCGTTTTTGTTTGGGTTTATCTTTGACCTGGTAGAAGCGGAAGCGCTGGTCTGGGTGATAGGAGTCTAGGATCCTCCATACGCCCCTACCAACATAGCTGTCGGGTCCATAGCTGTCGGGGCCATGGGTGGCTCGTCCGAGAAGTTGGGTTAAGGAACCGTATAGCTCTCCAACCGACACAGTTGCCTCTTCATAGCCACAACGTGCCCAGTACCCGTCTGTAGCCTGTTCAGGCGTATAGGGTGGGACGTGCCTTGACCGTACCGTGATTACTTCGATCGCGGCTTTGGCGACGTCCTTGTACTCGCAGATCTTAGCTACGGCGTCCTCAAGCTGGACAAGAAGCTTCTCCGCGTTCATGCGTGACCATTTTGCAACTTGCCTCTCTTCTTCTTTCAGGAGTTGCAGGAGTGTCTCGTCGGTCGTGACCGTTTCTTCTGTCATGTGAACCGCTAAGATGCTCCGACCCTGCAGCAGATTTAAGGGGATGGCGTGAAATCATGGTTTAGCAGATTGCTGCTAAACGGGTGTTTGAAAATGCGGAAGCATGGAGTTAACGCTGAAAATATCGTTACGTCGACACTTCAACGGCGTCGTAGGGAAGCCCTGACTCAGCATGAAATTGTATCAGACACGGGGTTAGATTCGTCCACTGTATCACGAGCTCTCCAACGCTTGCACCAGAAAGGCGTAGTCCTGCGGCAAGCAGCATCTAATCCAAGGAACCCGGCGATCTTACAATGGGTCTATCGACTCGTAACGATTTCTTCACCTAACGAACCTGGTCCTCAGGTATACGACAAGTTCTTCTCTCCACAGGAACGTTCGCTCGAACTTGCTTACCAAGCTTCCTTGCGTATTGCGTTCCTTGTTGAGGTAAGGGAGGAGGTGTTTAAGCAAGGAGTTGCGCCTGAAACATACACGATCGCAAAGACAGACCGAGCTTTGGTCGACAAATTGGCCGAACATTATGAGAGAGAAGTGCAAAGTAGAATCGGTGGCGTAACTCGAGACTCAATTCGCAAAGCAATCAATACCCTAATGAAAAAGGGCATGTTCAAAACCCAACAACTAGTAGTGCTATCTCCAACAAACCAACTCAAAACCAAACAAGAAGCAATGCTCAGGGAGTTGAAGGAAGCCGTGAAAAGAGCTGACTACGAGGCATTATACCCCGATCAAAAACGTTCCTTACACTGAGTTTGGAGCCGGGGATGGGAGCCGAAAATAATGTCCAACTCCCATCACGGCCGTGAGCTACCTGAGATTGGCGCCCATCTAATCTTTAATTGCTACGTAGTCGTCGTATTGCAGGGATAGCCCTTGGCAGAAGCAAAGCTTGCGGAATTGGAACGGAAAGTCGACGTGATCATGAAAGGGCTAAACCTATTTCTTTTCGGCGAGAGCGAGGTTCTCCCAGAAAATGAGGTTAGGGACCTACAGAAGCGACTGGAAGATTACGTGACATCGCGGACTTCTGAGTTCGTGAACCTTGACGACCTCCAATAGGACAACATTCAACGTCCTAATTCACAAGAAGGCTTTGAAGGAGATCGACGGACTCCCAATCGACAACAAGAAACGTATCCTCAGTTCCTTGCGGGACATGGCAAAAGACCCGTTCAGCGGCGACGTCAAACCCATTAAAGGCGTTAGAAGCCTGCTAAGGCGAAGAGTTGGCGACTACAGGATTTCGTTCACGGTGAACTTCGAGAAGAGCGAAGTCGTAGTACTCAAAGTAGGAAGAAGAGAATCGTTCTATTGAATTGGATCTGCGCAAAGATTGTCGACCAGTGATACTACAGAATAAGCGCGACTTCTATTTCGTTAGGCCACACTGCTTCCTGAGTCTCTCCACCAGTTCTAGGTATCGGGGGTCGGCCCTTGCCTTCGCGAGGAGGGGCGAGTACATCATCACTGAGGGGGTTATCGCATGGGCTTCGAGGGCCCTGTTCAAGTATTCAAAGTAGGAGTCGAGATCTCCCAGGGTGTGGTAGACGTACGCCATGAAGTTGAAGCCTACCGGACCCATCTTGGCATCCTCAATCTTCCTGACTGCGAGGAGCGCCTTCTCCCTGTCGCCCTCCATGGCCGCGATGACCCCTCCCATCCAAGTGACCCGAGGATTGGTGGGATCGATCTTCTCCAACTTCGCAAGGAGCTCCTTAGCCTTCTCAAGATCCCCCTTGGCTAGGTAGTACTCCGCCATACCCCTGTACGCGAACGCCGGGGCCAGCTGCTCATTCTTTTTCCAGAACTCCAGCGCCTCCTGCTCCCTCCCCGTATAGAAGTATGCCACGCCGACCCGGTTGATGAAGTCGGGTCTGATGGGGTCCAAGCGGTAAGCTGCCTCGATCTGCCTCACCATCTCCTCTGGCTCTCCCTTGACTGCCGCCAGTTCGTACAGCACCCAGTAGGGGTCTGGGAGGCTTGGGTTTAGTTCCAGCGCCCTTCTCGCCTCCGCTTCCGAAGCCCCGACGTCGTCATCGTTGAAGAACATCACCGCGAGCGACGAGTGGACCTCCGGAAGGTTCGGGTCTAGGTTGAGGGCGCGCTCCAGTAGTCGCCTCACAGTCGTGACGGAGATGTCCATGGGCTCACTTCCTTTGTCAGCAAGGAATTGGTGACATTCTGCCTCGCCCACATACGCTCTCGCGAATCTGGAATCCAGCTCGATGGCCTTCTTGAAGAGAGCTATGGCCTTCTTAAGCGAAGCCTCGGTCTGCTCCCTCAACAGTTCCCTACCCCGCAGGAAGCAGGTGTACGCCTCCGTGTTCTCAGTATCCTTCTTCGTGATCACGCGTTTCTCCGAGTCCACGAGCCGAATCTTGAGCTCCCCAGCCACCTTCTCCGCTATCTCCGACTGAATCGCGAAGACGTCCTCCAGCTGCCGGTCATAATTCTGGGCCCAGAGGTGACCTTCCGTTGATGTGTCAATGAGCTGGGTCGTGATTCGTATCCGGTTTCCTGCCTTTCTGACGCTGCCTTCAATCAGGCTGCCAGCGTTCAGCTCCTTCCCCACGTCCGAGGCACCCTTCTTCGATCCCTTGTACTTCATGACGGACGTTCTTGCGATGACTGTCAGCTGTCTCACGCCCGAGAGCGATGTGATCACCTCCTCAGTCATGCCGTCCGCGAAGTATCCATCTTCAGGGTTGGAACTCAGGTTTGCGAAAGGCAGAACCGCAATGCGCCTCTTGTCCAGGCCCGCTTCGACCGGCTCTCGTCGCTTATCTCTCGTCGCCTGTCTCTCAGAGGCTAATCCTTCTAAGAGAAACTCTTTCTCCGCGGTTTCGACTCCGTGCATCCATTTGATCCGTAGATACTTCCGCGTTCCGCCTTCAGATTCCTTCTCGAAGATCTCAACGTTACCGTCGAACAGGTCCACGATAGCCTGAACGTCCTCGGATGAATGCATGTAGGGGTTTAGAACGGCAAGCGTTGTGATACCCTTCGACCGCAGTCGTTCGAGGAGTTCTGTGAGCCATTTGCGTGTCTGCAACGCCTTATGGCGGAGGAGAATGTCGGAGAGGATGTCTATGACTAAACGTTTCGGTTGAGCTGAAGCGATTACTTCACCAATCTGCAGGTTCACGTCCGTCAGGTTCTCAATACCCTTCCCTGGGATGATGTTTCTCGCGGGTGAGACGGGTTTATCGCTGCACACCAGTGACCTGACATTCTCGCCCATATTCTGGGTAATAGTTTCAGCGGAAGAAAGCGTGCGACATATCAGTAGGCACTGTTCGTTGGAGGCTCTGAGGAAGTTTCCGATGAGTAGCGGTAACTCATCACTTGCGGGCGCGCTTAAGACAATCGTTGAACCGACGAGGAAGTCACCTTGGAGGGCCTCATCCAATCTCTCGTAACCGGTTGATATCTTAGTTCGAACTGCTCTTGCCTGGACGCCCTCCGACACAGCAACACCACATATGAACCCGGACACTTCTTGTACTGGGAAATAAACGAGTTTCCTAAACGCCGAGTTTTCCGTTGCTGTGTCTCTTTCAGCCTTGATCTCGGCGTATTTCGAATTTCTATCAGACGAAGATACTCGGAGCTTCAGCCCTGCTTGCGATCCTTCCCACAGGCGACCAAGTAACCGTCTACTTCAGTTCTTTTGGAGTGAGGTTCTGATTCTTGGAAGGGTTAGCAGGTAGACGAGGCGTCGCCGTTCGCCAATTTGTTTGGCAGCCAGAAATTCATCGAACGCGAATATCTTTTGTTTCTCATTTTCGGGGAGAGTTTGATTTCTCCTGATCGATTCGTAGGCGCGTTCCATTCTTCTCTTGGTGTCATGAACGTCTAGCTGCATAACGGTCGATGTTGGTCGAGACGTTGGCGGATATTTAAGTCAGGATGGGAGTTGGACATTTTATTTGGAGCCGGGGATGGGATTCGAACCCACCTCAGCGATAGTAGGCTTCTATACTGCGGGTTGCGGCAAGCGTATTCTTCTGCAGCCCGCCGCCTGAACCGTTCGGCATTCAGTGACCCCAGGACGAAATCCAAAGGTCAACCCCGGCACTAGCCCCGGCGAGCGAATCGTTGCGGCTGTAGCTCTAATAAACCTGCACATGCACTTCCCAGCAATCCTAAGGTGGCGCATATGGAGGGAGGGGATCGATCAGATAGTTTGTTCTTCAAGCTCTGTTCTGACCACCTCTCTATTGAAGCGATACCGAGGAGAGCGATTTGCGTCGACATTGCCAACTTGAAAGATCGAGCGATATCGGGTCTCGAGCTTATGCTATGGACACCACATTTTGTCGTCCTAAGAAATCACGAAGGGCAGGAAATAACTCTCAGAAGGGATGGGAGGATGATAATAAGAAAAGCTGAATCGGAACCGGCTGCAAAACGTGCAGCTGCCGAAGTTATGAGCGCGGTCTGCGTGGTTTCGAAGAACTAGAGTCGAACGTTGAGGATTCGCGCTTCTTCCAGGTCCCTCTTCACCATGGCGTCGACATCTAGAGCTGTTTCAACCTCTTTTAACCGATCCCGTCTCGCCGAAGTGCTCGGGTTATCTGTTGGTACTCCGCACGTCGCGACGCCGGGCCGAATTGAAATCGGGTAGGTTCCTATCTTCTTCGCATATTGTTCAATCTTCAGCTTGTTCATTCCAACCAGCGGCCTTAGGACCTGGACCTTGTTCAGCACGCTGTCTGCAGTGACGATATTCTGTAGAGTTTGGCTGGCCTTCTGGCCGAGAGCGTCACCGGTCACAATCGCTTGACATCCTTGCCGCAACGCAATCTCCTCGGCAACTCTGAACATAATTCGCCTTGAGAGTATGCACGCGTATTTCGTGGGGCAGTTTGATAGAATTTCTTTTAGGTCGGGGGAATGAGCCACTACATAAATCCGGGCATCTTCGATTGCAGCTGCTTGGCATACGGTTCTTATGGAGTCTAAAGCTATGCTCTCGGCCGCTTGGTCACAAAGCGGATAGCTGTCGAAATAGGCGAAGACTGGTTCCACACCTTTCCGTATAAGCAACCACGCTGCAACAGGAGAATCTATTCCACCCGAGACGAGGAAGAGTGCTCTTCCAGTGAGTCTGGGTTGGGGCTCCTGGTTGGAGATGCTGGTAGCTTCAAGGACCATATCGTAATCAGCCCATAGTGACTATGTCGAAGATTCTGCGTGAGATCTCGAGTGCTTCGGCCTCGTCTTTCACATTCTTGATGAGCATTCTTCCTTTCCTAAATAGGCTTACTTCATGACCCATGTAATCGAAGACAAGAACCATTGGCGTAGTCAAAAGTAAGGTGTGTTTTCGGCCGATTGACGTTGCAATTTTCGGCAAATCCAGGCACAGCGGTGCTTCTGGGTTTACGTTCGCTGTGTTTGAGCCGCATAGCCAAGCCAATTTTGATGGATATGCAGCCAAGCTTGGCGTTTTGATTTGACAGACATTGCAGTCCGTCCTAACCTTCAATTCGATGGTTCGAAATTCTGATTGTGCAAAATCGAATACCATTAGCTTGCCTTTCGACTGTGGTTCAATTTCGGCGAGGACTTTTATCGCTTCTATGGCTTGAATCGCCCCAATTATTCCCGTCGTCGCACCCAACACTCCCCTTGTATCACATGTTGGTAAGTCAGTGTCAACGAGGTCGGGTAGGAAGCATTCTAAGCATGGAGTTTCAGGAACTTTCAATGTGGCCACGTTCCCTTCCATTCCAATCGCGCCACCGAAGATCAGCGGAATTTGCTTCTCGGCACAGAACCTGTTTATCACATAACGGGTCTCCATATTGTCAAGGCCGTCGACAACGCAGTCAGAGCCTGTAAGGGCAGATGAGACGTTTTCTGCGCGAATGTTGTCTGGTATCGGATTGACCTTTACTTCGGGGTTGATTTGTTGGATCCGGCGGGCCGCAGCTTCCACCTTTGGGTATCGCAGGTCGGACATCGAGTAGAGAACCTGTCTGTGAAGATTATTCATTTCCACCGTGTCTTGGTCTACAAGGGTTAGTTTGCCGACGCCTGCGAGGGCTAGGTAAAGGGCAGACACGCTTCCCAAACCGCCCAAACCAATGACCGCTACCTCTGCGGCTCTCAATTTCTCTTGTCCGCGAGAACCAAGCTCAGAGAGTATGACCTGCCTACTATAGAACCCGGCTGCATCAAATGCGGCTGACATAGAGTGTTCGAGGTTAGAATAGGTGTGGCAGGCTTTCAGGCTATGGGCCAAATTATGAGTAGAATGGGAAACCGAGTTTGGCCATCCTATATTTCATGTACTGCCAGGCCAACTTTGCCTGCACATCTCGGTAGCGCATGGTTCCCTCCAATAAACCGACCATGCACTCCTGCACTTTCTTCTCCGAGAAGAAGAACCGCGCAACGCGGTCCATATCATACTGCTCCAGGTAGCTAAAGCAAGCTACCCGGTATGCAACGTCGAAGTCCGCTCCAAATTCCTTATGGCACCTTCTTGCGTAACTCGCAAGGAACATCCGATCAAACCTGTCGGCGCGGGAGGCCTCTTGGGCAACTTCGGCGGCTATCTGTCCGGCCAGGATGGCGAAATATATGCCTTCACCCAGTAATGGTTCTGCAAAGCCCGCAGAGTCGCCTGCAAGAAGAGTCCTGTCGGCAGCAAGCGGGACGTGGGCGATGCCACCCAGGGGGATCAAGTGCGCTTTTGGTTTAGGTATATCTCGTCCTTCCAATTCTGGAATTCCATTCACGAAGTTGCCGAAGAGTTCTTGCGCATCTCGGAGCTTGCTTAACCTACAACCGACTCCGACCGTTAAGTGGTCGTCTTTGGGAAATATCCAGCCGTAACCTGCTTGTGATACACCGAAGTAAATATCGAAATATTCCTGGTCCCCAATAAAGTCGAGTACGGCTTTTTGTCCAACTGTGACTTCAGCCTCAATTGCGTAATCAACCTGATGCGGATCCCAACTTTGGTACAAGTGGCTGCTCCTTGCAGTTGGGCCTCCCATTCCGTCGGCGCCAATCACCATCTTTGCTCTGAAAGAGCCATTGGGAGTTCCAACCTCGTTGTAGGTAGGATGTGGTTCGATGCTTCGGGCTGGAGTTCCATCCCTAACCTCCGCTCCCGCCTCGGCTGCTTTCTGGTATAGAAGGCTGTCAAACTTCGAACGAGAAGTCATGTAGACAAGGGGGCGTGGGGTTTGAAATTTGAAGCAGCTTTGGCCGACATGAATTCTAATGGATTTGGGTGCACATTCGATAACTTCGCCGGGCAGTTGAAAATCTAACAGCTTCAACACTTTCGGGGTGACACCTCCACCGCAAAGCTTGTCCCGAGGCATCTTCTCCTTCTCTAGTAGAAGCGTACTCAGCCCAAGCTGGACTGCTTTTCGAGCGGCCGCTGACCCCGCCGGGCCCGCGCCAACAACGATCAGGTCGTACGTCTAACTCTCAACTGCCGAATTGTGTTCGCCAATCGAATCGACAAGCGCAATCCAACGAACCTTCAGCAGGGGCCTATTGTTAAGGGAACTTGAGGCCAAGAGAACCGTGTGGGCACGCGTCGATGCACTCCATGCACATAATGCATTCCGGATCGTTGAACTTCTCCCAGGACAAGTCGAGTATGTTGATCTGCATAGGGCATTTGATCTCGCAGTGTGGGCACTTAGTGCATTTTACGGGATCTCGCTTGATGCCCGTGAAACTATACTTCTGAAAAACCGCCATTAATGCTCCAGTTGGGCAAACATATCGGCACCAAAACCTTGGAACCTTCCAGGCCGCCCCGAAGAAACCGATCAGAATCAGTATTCGCAGGGCGAGCAGAGGGGGAGTGGTAAGTAGCTGGCCCCAAACTTCTTGGATCGTCGGCGGTTTGGTTAGGAATGAAGCGAGGTTTTGACTGGCCATTCCGATTAGAGTAGGGATGGTGCCAAACAATGTTCCGTCAGGGGAAATTGCGATGAATGGCCCCGAGGCGAGAACGCCCAACGCTGCCTTGTAGGCGGCGCCTCTGCCCAAGGCGAGCGCCAAAGCCAAAGTCCCACTGATCAATAACGTTCCGGCTAGAAGGAGATACTTGAGTCTCGTTGAACTCTTGTGCGTTCTAGGTGAAACGAAGTCCAACTTGCCCTTAAGGGTCGTAATAATATCTTGAATGAATCCGATAGGGCATATCCAGCCGCAAAATGCACGACCGACCACTGCTCCGATGAGTAACACGGTCCCAAGAACAATCCATGGGAATTCAGGCTGGGATAACTCCAGCTGAATCAAATCCAGGGAGCTATAGACAGTGGAGAAATGCGAATTCACACTAACTAGTATAGGGAGCCCAAACGGAATAGGCTGTACCCGCAGGTTTGGAAAGATCGTCGTCAAGAAGAGAGCGTTTACCGCCACGAGGGCGATTAGTTGCACGATCATTCTGGGTAGGGTCCATTTGAACTTGAACCGCCTGAGATCCTCCTCCGGTTTCGCGGCGGGTTGCGTTGCTGGTTGCGTCTCTGCCAATCCCATCACTCACGGGCTTAGAATCACATATGCGTGAAGTATGTCGGCGATAGTTTTGAATTCGTTCAGGTAGAGACCAATCATCACAGCCGTCAACCCAACCAGTATCGTGAATGCGGCTGTTGTACGTTTCAAGGAGTCACTTCTCGTACCTTTAACAGGATTTTCGGTAGCGTTGAACCCAGCTCGTAATTATACCTTTGCTAGGGAGAACACATTTTCTGAGACCGCTCAACGAGAATCAGCGCTGATGACCCATCAGATCCGTTCCAAAAGCTAGTATCCAGAGTAATAACGGATATACAACCATCCTCTCCATTCCACCCGGACCGATTCCAAAATCGTTGTTTAATCGTATGAAAGGTCCGCTGAACACTGCGGGGATTAGTGCAATGAGAACTAAGACTCCAAGTATCATCGAAGCATACCGGCGGATTCTCGACATCTCAAGCCCAATCCTAGCAGAAACCAGGACGGCTATTCCTCCAGAGACAAATGCGAGTAGGGACGCCAATTGGTGCACTGTACTAACCGTCTCAGGGAAGACACCTGCCAACAGCGTGCCAAGTCCATACAGGCCGAAGAAGGTAGGAAACAGTCTCCTTCCAAGTGCACGATAGACTAGGTAGGCACTCGCGAGAGACATAGAACCCAACAAGAAGAGTACTGAGTTGAAAATGATGGATGCACTATGAAACATGGAGATGTACCCGCCCCATAATGGCATGTTGCTCCTAGATCACTCAAGAAGTTCTGTGACACACTATATTCCGGGTATGTGGCCTCAGCCAATATGACTCCAAGGATCCATTGAACGACTGCAACGAACGCTAATGCTAATGTTTCTGTAAGCCCGTCATGCCCAAATCCTTATGCCCCGTGTGTGTTCCATTCTTTCTGGTTTCTGAATCTCCGTGCGCGAGCCGCTAAAGCCAGAGTCTTTCCAGTCTCACTTCTTCCAAAACGTGAGCAATGCAAGGATGACTATAATGTACGCAATTGCCCGGACTACTATGAGCTGAACTGTTAGAGTGGCAGCAAGGTCAAGCAAGGTTGCCATGTGAGAGATAGCGAAAAGGCCGAAAGCTATGCCGATGTAGAGAGTCATGACGTTCTTCTTCCTACCATACAACGCAACGCCCAAGACGAATATTATGATAGATAGGACGAAGTTCACTACGGTTATGGGATCGAAACCCATCGCTCATCGTTCGGCTAGTAACACGACGAATCATTATACGTTAATCCTTCATAGATTCTATTTTGTATAGACCCGGCAGTCCGCGGTACCATTAAACTGGTTGAGAAGAGACCTTAGTTCGATGAAGCATCAGCCCTGAACCAATTACCAAAAAAGTGTGTGTGCGCACCAGCAGATCCACCCCCCAAAGTCCAGAAAACTTTTGAGAAAGAACCTGACTTTGTACCAATTGCTAACAAGTCCCGAGCTCCGGCCAGGGCGATGACGGAACCAACTCTAAAACAGAATGTACCAAGAATTGAACAAGACTTGGCCCTAATGGCTATAATGATTTAGCAGAAAACTCCTAAATCACGAATTTCGTTGTGAACTCTCATTCGTCGTCGTAAAAGTGTGTGTGGGCTACGAACCATCTAAATCTTCACGAAAACAAGACTCTAAACCGGACTAGATACATAGGTTACGGGAGATCGGGGAGGGAAATATGTCGATATATTGGGTATGGAGCTATTTTGGAAAACCAGGGAAAGTTACAGAGTACGTAAAATGGTTGAAGTCAGACGAGGCAAAGCTATTGGCTTCTCAAATAGAGAAGGAAACTGGCATCAAGTACCTCAACACCTACACCACGATTCAAAGCTTTGGCGACTATGATGCTGAGGATTGGTGGGCTGCGCCCGACTGGGCCTCCTTAGACAAGATGCGCGACTGCAAGGCTTTAGCGCAATGGACTCGCCAGACTTGGGACATGATCGACCAGACAAGACCTCAAAAGTCAAGGATGATGCGAACGGTCAGCGAAGTCAAGGTCATAGAGAAAACAGAGAAGTGGACAGAACTACTATAGGGCGGAATCGTGTCCGGAATGCGGTGCAAGACCTTTAGATCTAATGATGGCAGGACTCACTTACGGAAGAAGTCAATCGGTCTTGCAATCCCCAGAAACCGGTCGCAATCCGGACAGATGTAATGTTCCGAATAAGCGTCACTAGCATAGAAAATCATTTTTCCACCGCAGCCGGGACACCCAGGAACAACTCTCTCCATTCTTACGCGCCTACCAACTACTTGCAGTTCCCTAGAGATGGACCTTTTGCTTGACCCGCCACTAACTCGAAGCAGGCACAGGAAGAATCTGTAGACACTTGGATTTCTTGCGGAACTGGTTCAAGAATTGTAATAATCCCTAGGTCGTCAGTTAATGGCTTCATGTGTGTGGTATAATGATGCGGGACGACGACGGTTCAAATTGGTTCATGCGGGCATTGAGAGCTATCTACGTCCTCTATGTAGTGTCTGCCACATTTTGGACATTTAACCTGTCGTAATGTTTCCGCGTTGTGTCAGGTGAGAGATGAAGGTCCGGATACTTTTTGCTTGTGGTTGTAGAGGAACATTTGCGTGTGCGAACCAGAAGACCAGCACACGTCACGCTATTTGGTTCAGAGAGTCTCAGACAAGATCAGTTAACGTTCAAAGATTAAAGAGCAAGGCGAACGAACATACCAGGGTCTAATGAAACACTTACCGAAAGAGATCATGGACTGTTGGCGAGGAAGACCCCGCGGTGAAAGGCCCTCTCTAGCTGAATTCGCCACTTGCTGGTATTTGATATGGATTTCGAAGAAATATGGGCTTGAAACACGCAAGTTCTTCACCCTTTTTCTAGACGCGTGGATGCGTGGGAAGTCATCATGCAAGAACGTGTCGATTGAATGCCGCCAGAAGACGGAGACTGATGGTGTCTTTCTCGTAACGCAGGATCAAGATGTCATTGCCCAAGTGAGGATGAGTGAGATCGCGTTGAACCGCCTGTCAAACGTCGATCTTGCAAGTTTTCCATGGAGTGAAATCACTTTCGTTGAGAAAGTTGAAAAATATGGGGTCGCCGATTTGCAAATCAAAGATGTAGATGCGAGTACCAAATGGGTCAATCTGAAGGCAAGGGTCGTTGAGAAATCGGTCACCAAGACAGTATACTCAAGGGTTGGCGGTTCTTACACTTTATCAACGGCAACAATTTCTGATGACACGGGTTCTGTACAGTTGCCACTTTGGGATGCTCAAATAGATTCGGTATCTGTTGGTGACACGGTTCGGATTGAGAACGGACGAGTAAAAAGTTTCAGAGGAGCACTCCAAGTGAGCATTGGCAAGAAAAGCAAACTTAACGTCATCGAGATAGCGGCCTAACGCTTTACGGATTGGGTCAAGATTCATTGGTTTCTCGCCGATTGCAGGTGTAGTGTTAAACTTATTACACGAAATGAATCATACTCTCATGATACCATTTGACTAAGATGAAAACTCGAAAATGTCAGGAGTGCGGAATGACATTCAAACGGATGACTGACGGCGTATGGGAAAACGTGAAACGTGTACATCGACCGTCACTGAAACATAAGCGGAGAAAAGCTGCCAAGTCACGAACCTAATTGGCACGATGTTACGTTCGCTCCATCAGCAGAAAATCAAACTTCCAAACGAAAAACGCTTAATTATTCCGTTTATCGGTCATTTACCGCTGATTCGTAGGTTATGAGTGTCTTCTCTTCAAGCGTTTCTTGAAGTTTTGCGACGGCTCGGTGAACCTCCGTCTCCTTCTTCCCTCCAGTGCAAACTAGTTTTCCACTGCTGAAAACCAGAAACACGACCTTCGGATCATCCATTCGATAAATCAGACCCGGAAACTGTTCAGGCTCATACATGGTGCGTCTTAGTGAGTAGGTAACCTTCTCCAAGTCAATATAAGCCCTCTTAGAAAACACCAACTCGATTTTGTTGCGGAAACGGGACGTCTAGGATGAGTGTTGCATCATCGCGGCATTCCAGTTATCGACGCTGCTTTTCCTCTTCTTCTTCCAAAGACCGAGTTTTCTTTCGTCTTCGGTGGCCTTTGCGTCTGTAGACTTTGGCTTGTCTTTGTGCACTCATAGGCCACATCTCCATTTATTCGGGGGCACTCGTTATTCAACTTAAGCGATGATCGTAACCTAACAGCATTTGAAATAGCTATCAGATCTGACCTATTCCTCTATGATCTGATTCACCCCTTGTTCCTGAACAGTATGGGTGAGATAGGTATGCAAAATCGTGTGCTGGCACTCATCAGGAACAATCCGTGGGCTTTCAAAATGGACCTGATAGAGAAGGCTGTTACTTTTCGTCAACTATTCGTTCGATCTCAAGTTTTCTTGTTCAGCCAGTCTTTGAGAGCCTCTTCTATGGCGGCGCTAAGATCGCCTTTCTTGCCACCGAGTCTCTTCACAACCTCAAATCGAAATCGCCGTTCAACCTCGTCTGAAATCACTATGTACAGT